>JAABUW010000005.1_pt1 | contig 479653 bp, 270 predicted proteins | sample 5560081 | NCBI WGS metagenome assembly JAABUW01 (sample SAMN10711882, study PRJNA513363) | rock metagenome | isolation source: Antarctica rocks | place: Antarctica: Victoria Land, Knobhead sud | reverse complement strand
AATAGATTTAGTAAAATATTTATATTCCTATATAGGGGCCCTAGTCTAGATACTATAAAAAGTCAAAGTTCAAAAAAAAAAAAAAAAAAAGTTGCTAAATCGGTGCAATATCGCTGCTTAATCGGTACATAATATACTTAGAATGCAGGACATGAGCAGATACGCATTTCCAGTATTTTATATAATTTCGGTGTAAAATACGCAAAAATCGGGGTTTCCGGACTTGCCGATGAGAGTTCCCGTCCCTTATTTTCGAGATATAATATCTACGGACTTTAGTTATCTAGCCCCTTATAGAGTAGTACTAAAATATAACTACCGATATAGCGGAACGTATAGTTAATATCGTTATATAAAAGACTTAAAGAAGGGGACGGTAGAATATATTCTTTATACTATACTATATAAACGGCCGTATAATATTTATAGTTATATTTATATATAGATTTATTATAATAGGATAAAATATAGTATTTATAGGCTTCTTTATAAAGTATAGCCCCTCGACTATTCGCTTAAAATAATATATTAAGAGGAATATATATTTCGTGATACTTATATACTAATTTATATATAGGTTCGCTATAAATACTTTTATTATAATAAACTCTACTACGAGCCTTATACTCCCTATATTTATAACTATACCTAATAGTACGAGTACTAGGGTCGGTACTATATACCCTATTCTATACCCTATAATCGCCTACTTTATTCTCACCGATATTCTCTTGTTTTTAATTATAGTTACTAGTACCCTAGCCTCTATAGTAAGGACTACTCTACTAGCTTTTATTAAATATATTACTCCGACGGTAGAAAGAACTAACGCGTTAATATACTAGAATTTAAATTATATAGCGAAATTAATTTTAATAAAACCTTAATTGTTATTTTAAACTATAAGTATTTCTTTATAACCGAGATATTTAATAATTATATATAGATAAATAAGGTCTATAAATACCTCCCTATAACTAATAAATATATAACTCTCCGCGAAAATATAGAATTATTAGCGCTAGCGCTACCTTAGTATTTAAATTATAAGCGAATAATTCGTTAATTCGCGATATAACGTTATAATCGCGCTATTAATCGCGCTATTATTAATAAAATATCGAAGTATTTTCTTATAAGCGGGAGTAAAAGGATTCGAAACTTTAATACGGATATTAACGAGATAGAGGAAGGTTTTTAGAAGGCGAGGTATTAAATTATAACTCTTAAATAAGATTAAAATAACCGCGGCGTTCGTCCTTTCTTCGCTAGGCTTCGAGAGATAGAAAAAAGGGCTCGTAAAATATATATATATATAGAAACTTTCTTAGAATAGGTTATAGATTACTACTAGCTAGCGCGTAAACTATATAATATAATTATTAACGCTATATAAAGCGCAGAAGCTTTTAATATAATAATAATATAATTATTAATAAATAGTAAACCCCCGGCTTTAGTACTTTACGACCGCCGAATAGTCTTCGGTACCTAAGCGCTATATATTAAAACTTTATTTATATTTTTAATATACTGTCTTAATCTAGTCCGCGAAATAAACTCCGTTACCTTAAATCTCGCCTCTAAATCACTAGTACTAGATATATAATTTACGAATAATTTCTTCGCTACCTATAATAGTTTTATTATTAAATATCGTATCGAAAAATTACCTAAACTAGATATTAAAGCTCGGCTCTTTTACGGTCGCGCCGTAAAATTATATAATAATTTTATAGTTAAAAAAGAGGATAGTAAAACGAGAGTAAGCGAATATATTAATATAGTAAGACTTTTTATTAAAGGTACTATCGAATCTTATAGGTAACCCTTTTATAACGTCGATAAACTCCGTATTATAATAAAGGAGGTATAGTAGGTATTAAGAAAAGAGTAATATAAACCCGTTAGCGCGTAGGAGCTCGAAGTAGTAAAGAGCGCGATAATTAATAACTTATACGATTTAGCGACGTACTCGGGCTATTAGTATAACTACCGTAATAATTATCCTATAAGTTTATTCTCTTTCTACTATAGATATAAACTTAAGGTATATATTAATCGTACTACTTGAAGTTTATTATCGGCGAGTATAATATATTAATAGAAGAAGTGTATTATCTAGAGTATAGCGAGCCAGTTAATAGGCGTTCGTATTAATCGGTAGAAAGTATAACGAGGGCGATATATATAGAGTAAAAATCCTAGATTAGACCCGTCCTATAGCTTTCTATTAAATCGTCGTAATTATTATTTTAATTACTAAAAATAATACGTCGATACGTGCGACTATGAATAAAGCGTTGGATTATTTTCTTACTCTACGAAAAACGCTTTTAAACGTCTCGGTTAATCCCGGAATATTAATTACTTTTATAATTACTATATTAGTAATACCCGTAATTTAGATACTATCTATAGCCGCTCCGCCTATAGTTATATTCTAATACTAAGCGAAGAGGCTACTAGCCTCGATAGCTCTAATCGATATTTATTAAATTATAGTAATAGAGCCGGTAACTAGTCCCGCCGCAGTAAATCTAACGATATTAAATACTAGTACCGCTAAGAAAGATATAGTAGAAAGAGTATAGGCTACTACTTAAATACTAGTACGGACTAAATAAACTTAATCGTAATTTCTAATCGTTTATAAAATATTAATATTTTATACTTATACTATAATAAATTAGTAACTATTAATTAATATTAATATAATAATATATCTTATTTATTTAACTTTTACGAGAACTCCTTACTTTAATTTAAATAAATAACTAAGGAGTTAGGTAAAGAAATAGTATTATTAAAAAAAACTATATTACTAAAGCGATATTATACCTCGTCGTCGGATAGTTCCTTAAAGAGTTTTATACTAGATAAGATCTCGTAAAGAAGGCTAGTTATTATAAACCTCTCGACTCTTTTAACCTTTTCGTATTAATTAAATTCACGTATAATACCTAGTAGTATCTAGAATCGGGCGGGATAAATCTTACCTTCTAGTATTAATAATAGGGTTAATGATAGGAGGGACTCGATAAAGCTATTTAATTTAGTAATAAAATCTTATAACTAGATATAGTCCTAAATAACTCTAAAATACTTTATTATTTTACGCGCCTATTATATCTATATCTCGATTCCTACCTTACGGTAGTTCTTTAGATCGGAGATAGTAGAATTTTCTAGTTATCTAGTACTTATATTATAAGTCTTACTCTTTTCTACCCGAATTCGATAGATAAATTATATAAATACTATCTCCCCCGTAAATCTTCTTTAGTTTATAAATAACTTAGATATCGTAGTTAATCGCTATAAATATAAGATAATATACGGTGTAGAATACCTCGGAGCGGGGTAAATATAGAGCCGTTCTAGGACTAGTTAAATTTATAAACTTTAAAATCTAAATTATAAATATAAATAGTCGCCTTAATCTCATATTCTAGAAACCGGAAGAAGTAGGTTATTTTCTAATAATTAGACTCTCTTAATCGAGATACTTAACGTTTAATTAAAGTAGCTTAGGTTGGGTTACTTACTATATATTTTAATAATATAATTTTAAGAGTGATATTTAACTAGTTCTAACTCCCTACTCTAGTTCTAGCTCCCTACTCTAGTTCTAGCTCCCTACTCTAGTTCTAGCTCCCTACTTTAGTTCTAGCTCCCTACTTTAATCCTCTTTACTTTAGTTTAAGAACCTTACTTTTTAATTCTCCTACTTCGATTTAGTATAGTGTATAGTCTAATTCCGCCTCTCCTAGGAAGTTTATCCTAGGAGAATTATCCTAGGTAAAGAGGTATCTAGGATAAACCGGTATAAATTAAATAGTATTAATAATCCTAGGAGAATTAGCTTAGGATAGATCTCCTAGGATAAATAGTAGTATAATTAATTAATTCTAGTACCTAGCTCTAATTCTAATCCCCTTATAAATAAACTAGTATTAGATTATTTTAATTTAAGGTATTTAAAGCTCTTAGAATAATAAATTTAAGAGACTTTCCCTAGGGAATATAATATAGTCGGCGAGCTTTTATTTACTATTAAAAGGAATAATCTAGAAACCTTATATTCTCTTCTACTTTAATACTTATTAATCTATATTAATATAAAAGAGTACGCGAACGAAGCGAAACCCTTTAACGGTAAGGTTTATAGGAAAATACGTAACTATAGATTCTAAAGATAATCTAGTTTAGAAATATAATAATAGACTCTTCTCTCTATATATAGAGCTAGAAATTTAAAACGATTATTCCGGTATAGGGAGTTTACTCTTATTTTTAATACTTTCTTAGAGATACCTACGCTTTTAACCGGGATAAAAATTAATACCCTATATAAAATATTCGCGATAAGATATAATAAGGTAAACTTTCCGTCGCCGAACGAATAAATATACTTATTAATTACTAGGAAATTATACGTTATCTTCGTTATACTAAATAATTCTAGTCTAATCTTCTTTAATAAAATAAGACCGCGATAATTAAAATAGACTAAACTATCGTAAAAGTATTATAATTTACCGCGCTATAGTTATCGATACTAGATATTAATATTCTATATAATAAAATACTGGGTAGGGAAATCTTTTATATTTTTAATTAATAAAAACACGAGGAGATCTAGATTAAATTATAGTCCTTTAAAGGTCTAGTTCCTTTTTTATTCGAATTCTTTAAGAATATTAAATACCTTAAAATATAGGCTGAATATTTAAAATAACTAGTATACCTAGGTCCGCGAGAAATACTCTCTATAATAATAAATAAGATATATACCGAGATAAATTAGAGCGTAGACTTAATATTAATTTAGGAAAATAAGACTACGTTCGAGTCTATACTAGTAAACTCCGCTCGTCGAATTAACCTAGGATATCGATAATTATACGCCTTCGCTATACGCTATTAGCGCGAAATTTTAAAAAAGTTTAATAAAAAGGACCTTTTAGTAAAGCTAAAGACTATATTAAATATAATAAAATTACGCGAGATAACTAATCTAGCTAGTTATTTAGGATTTAAATCGTTCGAGATTACCGCCTTAAAGTAATTTCTAAAATCAATAGACTCACCGATAATAGGAGGAAATAAAATACCTACGATTATTACGGATAATCTAAAGGAAATTAAAAAAGATAAATACGGAATACTATATATTTAAAATTACGAAGAAGATCGTAAATTTCTATTTATTAATCATTTATATAATAATAAGTATAAATAATCCGAGGGGATTAGTTACTAACAAAGCGGTGAGCCAGTATTCTACCGAAAAAGGCGGAAAATACGCTTAGATCTATTTAGCTCATGTCCCAGCCCTAGAGATTAAAATAACACCTACTTTCGTCTAAAGTTACTAAATACGCATTTAGCACCTCGACTTATTTTGAATAATTTCAAATAAATAGGAATAAGCTAGTCTAAGTAATACCGGTGAATAATTAGATATATATAGTAATAAGTGAATTATATAATCTATAATACCGCGCTAGCTTAAGGGGGTATTACGCGCGTATATAATTTTCGTAAATCAACGTAATTTAAAATCTAAATTAGACTAGTATAGTTATAGCGCTTTAGCGAGCTACTCGACGCTAGTAGAAAATCACGGATTTAAAATCTTAAATCCGAAGTTACTATTTTTAGGTTTTTCTTTTAAAATAATTTTTTTTTTTTTTAAATAACGTTCTCTTTTTATTATTTTTCCGCGAAAGGTCGGAAAATACGTATTTAGTACCTCGACTCTTCTCGTGCGGTCTCCCGCTTTATTAATAAGTACGTTTTATTTCAGGTTAAAATCCACGTACTTAAAGTTTTATAAAATACCGGACGACTCTAATTTATAATAGAATCTTATTATAACGATAAGAGAACTATTATCCCCGGTTTTCCGTTTAATTTAATCGGCTTATTCGCTAAAAAAAGACTTAATACGAGGTTCTAAATATATAAAGATTAACGGGGAATAAATAGAAGATATAATAATATAGGATAAAAAAGGAGAGGGAGAGGAATAAAGACCTTCGTCGGTAAATCGAAAACCGGCTCTAGCGGCTCGGGGCTATTAGGTAAGCTACCTCGGGCGCCCGAGGTAGGCTTAAGGCGCCCGAACGGCCCCGAGCGCCCGTCGAGCGCCCGCCGAGTACCCTTCGAGCGTTAAATCGCTCGACGGGCGCTCGACGGGCGCTCGAGGCCGCTATAAGATACGCGTCGGGCTCCTAACGAGCGTAATTTAAGCCCGGAGCTTCAGGGGCCCTAGCCTTAGAAAATCATATAATTTACTACCTAAAATTTTAATATTCTGTGATCGCCCCTATCGACGGTAGCGACCCCCCGGAACCACCTTTAACGCCAGTAAGTTTTGATCCCCGGAATCGATCGATTCAGGCGAAATCCTCGCGGGGGTGATGCGCAGGCCATGCGCTAGGGCATGCGTCAGGGGTTTATGGGTGCGACAGTGACAGTTAGGGGGTGGCGACAGCGACAGGACCATGGAATGCGCCATGACCATGAATGGAATAGGGCCATGGCCATGAATAGAATAGGGCCATAGCCATGAACAGGGGCCATGGACGGGGGTCTAAAGTTAGTGGCGCACCCCTAATTTAGTGCCCGTTAGTGGCGGTTTTAGGCTTGCTCGGTATACGCCCGAGTAACCCTAGGCCCCTTGGCTGTATACCTCGGGCGCCTATCGAGTCGGTAGATAAATATCGCGTTTAAGGCTCCCGGGGCGCCCGTCGAGCGCCCTAAACCACGATCGAGCCACTTTTCGTTTTACCGACGTTCGTTCTAAATAAAAGATACTCTTATATAAGAAATAACGATATAATAATAAAAACTCTTATCCGAAGTAGGTGTATTTAAGAAAAAGAAGTATTAATAGGAGTAATACCGGTAGAAACTTAACGGGGATATAAATACTCTAATAAAAGAGGAGTAAAGACTAGGACAAAAACGACGAAAGCTCCTATCCGATATAAATATACTTGAACTACAAGGGTAAGAGTAAGAACTTCATCGGTAGTAACTTATATAGGACGTAGATACAATTAGAGAATAAGAATAGGAGTAAGGACAGCGACGATAAAAGCTCTTATCTTATACAAATATACTTAAAAGACAAGAATAAGAATAAGAACAAGAATACTATAAACAGAAACTTATAATAGATATAAGCGCATTCGAAGAATAGGACTAAGAAAAGAAATAATAATAATAAAAACTCTTATCCGATATAAATACACTTAAAAAGTAAGAGTAAAAATAAGAATAATACCGGTAGAGGCTTATAAGGGACGCTATCGTATTTAGAGAACGAGAGTAAAAGTAAAAGTAAGAATAAGAGCGACGAAGATAAAAGTTTATCTCCGACGTAAATACCCTAAAAGAAAGTGAGTAAAAGCACGAATATATATATTAAAAATTTACGGTAGACGCTAGTACCCTTAGAGAGTAAAAGTAAAAGCGAGAAAAATAACGTTAAACTCTTACGAGGGAAGAAAAAGAGTTATTTAATCGAAAATAAAAATAGGAGGAATAACGATAAATATTTACGAAGGACGTAAACGAGCTAGTTTTATAAAAGTAAAAATAATAGAACCGACGAAGCGCTCTCGTACATCGGCAAAGCGGTGAGACCGTATAGGAGCTCAGCGCGTATTTTGCGTATAAAGCGCATTTTTCGATATTATTCTAATTTCTAACTCTACGAGTATTAGCCTAAACCTTAAACTTTATATATATAAAATATAGCGCTAGTTTAGTGCCGTATTTTATACGTACTAGTCTTTTAATACTTAATAAATACCGGCTGTACGGAGCCCGTATAAGAAGAGTCGAAGTGCTAAATACGCATTTTCCGCATAAATCTCATGTCCGTTGCACTTTTCCACCTGAGCGGTCTCCCGCTTTACCGATGTAACGGTCGCGGACGAGCTCGTAAACCAAGAGTAAAGGTAAAAAGAACAGCGATAAAAATTTACGGAGTATATAATTAATCTCGGGAAATAAGAATTAAGGTAAAATAAATAACGAGAAAAGTTTATAGTAAATATCAGCGAGTTATATAAATAAAAGGAACGCTATAACGACTTAAAAAGAGATAAATTAAAATAGAAATAAAAGTAAGAAAGCGTAGAGCCAAAGATATTAAAGAGTAAACTAAATAAATTAGAAATAATCTTAAAGCGAGACGAGCGAGATATAAGTAATTTATAAAGACGAGGTTAAAAAAAACTAGTAGATCTTAAATTATTATCTTCTTTATAATTTAAATATAGAGGAATAAATACCGATCAAAATATCCCTAAAGTATAAGTAGAGAACTATTTAATAGACGTAGTTTCAAAAAATAGTACTCAAGTAAGTATTTCAATACCTAAAGACGAAAATAGTTTAGTATAAAAGCACGGACCCTAATAGGATAAAGTATAAGTAGAGGGCCAAGAGTATAAAGTATAAAAGCGGAGGTATAAATATTAAATATAAAAGAACGAGTAAGAAGATAGAGCCCATGGGAATAGAGCGTATAAGGATAGAGTATATAAGGATATAGTATATAATAATAAGGCTTAAGGTAATAGGCAAGCGGATAAAGCTCAAGAGATTATATAGGAGGACAAAGTATATAGGGAAGGGCACAATAATAGTATAAATAAAGATAATATACGAGAATATCGACAGCGGAAGCGCCGAGTAATAACTAAAGAGAGCGACGATAGTGTAGTACTTCGAGTATAATAGGTACGGGACGGACGAAAACCTATAAAAAAGGGTAAATATCAACGACTTAATAGATTTAGGTTATTAAATCATAAGATATACCCGGAAGATAACCCGTTAATAGATAGTACTAAAAAGGGAGATACTACTTCTATATAAAGAAAAAAGACCTAGACGCTAAGCCGGTAATAAAGATAGTATTTATAGGTATAGAAAAGGCCTATAAATATAACAATAGGAGCGAAAATGGAAAATCTAAATAATTCAACGGAGTTAGCTTCTAGTTTTATTTATAAAACTCTATAAATTCTATCTCCGGCTATATAATCAATTATATTAAATAGATAGAGAATATATTTACTAAATATAATTCGTTTATTATAAATAATTTATAACTATATCTTCGATCGTAATATATTTACGAATTAAAGTCGAGTATAGTATCTACGTAACGTTGATTAAAGAAGGAAACTAGTACCGAAGATAGCGAGGGATTCATTATATAAATTTTAAATCGAAGGATAAAACGAGTATACCTTCCCGCCTTAAGCCAAGTAAATCCAGGTTATTATTTTATCGATATTTTTAATTCTACTACCTCTATGTCCTAGGAACTATATAAATATATATATAAAATAATTACTTTATTTTAAGATACGCTATTAACCTCCTTTATATTTACTCTTCCTTAGGTTTATCTTTATTCGAGTTATCCTTTTATTTAGAATATAGCCGAAAGGCTTTATACTATTTAATTTATTCGTTATAATAAACGTGGACTATTTAACCTAACTTTTCTACGATCTACCGAGCGGTCTTTATTCGTAGAGTAATATATAGTTTATTATTAGAATAACTAGTATATCTCGGATTCCTGACGATCGATTTAACGATAATCTTAAGGCGAGATAAGTATATTTATTTAATTAATATATCCGTAAAATACTCGTAGTCGGGTATATTCTATATAGTTAACGTAAGGGTCTAGATTAGTTAATATTTCGTTAGATTTTTAATTCGCTAAAGGAACTTAATTATAAGGACGCGCCTTAGTATTCTCCTATTATTATTAGAAATTAGTTAAATAAACTATACGTGACTTTACCTAGGGTTAATTTCTAGATCAAAGTAAAGAAATTAATATTAACGACCCTACTAGGCGTGTTTAGTCTCGTAAAGTTCGGAATATAACGTTAACGGCTGGCGCCTAATATACTTAGACTAAGTATTTCGTAGTTAGCGCTTTTAGTGTACGGGTTATCTATTATCCGACAGAATTAATCGATTTACGGAATATTATATTAAGTTTATATTCTCTAACGACATAACTAATTTATATATACTTTTTTAGGTATAGATTTTATATCGTATTTATCTCTTTTTAAGTAGCGCGTATTATTATTAATATAATTACTATACTCGAGACCGACTTTAAAATCTATTTAGATTCGAAAGTAAATAGCTTTTAATTTATACCTAAAAAAGTTTATAATAAAGTAGACTAAAGTTCTTTATTACGAAGTAGATACCGAACTATTAAAGTAGTATCGGAAAGAGGGATACTACCTAATATATCTAAAAAATATATTTAAAAATAGGAGATATAAAACTATATATAAATTAGGCTAGGGTAATTATATAATTATTTAGTTTATAAAAAACTTATTATAAATATATACTAGCGCTATCTAAATACGTAAGGTTTCGTAGAATAGTTTAAATTAATTATAAAATAAATTATCCCGCCACGTCGCTATTAAAATATTAATGTCCGAACTATAGTATAATAACTATAAGGTCCAAGTCCTCGAGTATTTATTATATAAACCGGCTAGTTATCCTAGAAAGAAGTATATTATATAGCTATTAAACTATTTTAAATACGAAGGCCTTAATAGTACTTATTAATACCTCGTTTTTAAGTTACTTAGGCTAAGTATTCTATCCGAAGCCGAGTTATATTCGAGTAATAAATTACCTAGTAAAATAACTTAGGAGGCTTTAAGGTAGACTATATAAATACTTATTTATATTTATAATAATAGTATCGTATACGGGAGTAAAATTATAATTAAGTTTTTATTAAAGACCTTTTACCCGCCTTTTAGATATTAATTAATATATACCCTTAAATTTATATCCGGGTAATATCCTCTTCGCGAATATAATAACGTTATATTAATCCGATATAGATCTCCTATATACTCTAGGTAAGCCTAAAATCAGCGATATAATAATTTTATCCGGGTATTCTTTAACCGCGGAAGTCCCTAAATACCTCGTCCTCCTAATATTATCTCCTTCCGTAGTACGAGATTTTAAGAGTTATTAAATAAAGTTTATCGACTTCGGTAAAGTATTTTTATTTGGATAATAATATTAAATTCGTTACCTTTTAGTTTTTCGAGCCCTTAAAGTTATCTTAACTTCTTATTAAAATTTATAAATAAATATATAGAGCTTAGGCTATATAGTACTACGTATTCTATATATTATTTTAAGATTTCTATTAATAAATAATAAAGATATTCGAATTAATTATAGGATACCCTCCTTTCGATAACTTTATACCGAAAAAAGATAATCTTATATAAGAATAGGTTTTAATATTTAGAGATTTACTAAAGGAATAAAAAGAAGACGTTCCTCCTACGAAAGCTACTAGTACGTAAATTTCGACTTCTAGTTTCATAGTTTTTTAGTATTAGGTTTACTATAGAGTTATTAATATTAACCTATTTTTCTTTCGAGTTTATAGCTTAAAACGAGATATCTAATTCCGACTTCTAAAGGTCCTTAAGTCCGAGCGAGTTACTCTATATAATTAGCTATATAAAATATATTTTAACGACGATAAAAGATGATATTTCTATAAAGTAAATATCGATACCCTTAATACACTCTTAAAATTAATAATATAATATCGCCCTTCGGACCGTCTATAAACGTCTAATTTATTTAATTATATTTAGTTCTAACGTAATCCCTTTATTATATAAAAGAGTTAAAATAATTATTTCCCGAATTCGAGGATTCTTAAATAATTTATAAATTATATCGCGGCCGAAGCTAAATAAGCGAGTGTAAATTTTATAAAAAAATAGACTTTTTAAAAGGGTATTTTCGCTAAATAAAAGTTAGGTAATCTTATTTATCGGTATATACTAAAAGAGGCTCGTAAATTATATACTTTATTATAAAGTAATAAATTATAATAATTTAATAATACCTAGTAGGTTTTAATTCTTTAATAAATTTAACGGTATTAAGCCGGTAGGATAAATTATCGTAGTCGTAAATTACGAATAAAAGATCTAGCGGTATAAGGTTTAATAAGTCGATAATCTTTTTAATAATTTCGGAGCGATAATATTCGCGGCGCGATATCTTCTCCCGTAAAGTAATTAATCGAAGATAATCTTTACTCGAATTAATATTTAGAGGGGAAGGTACTCGATTAAAAGAAAAAGTAATTTTTAATATAATTTCGGTTTATCTCCCTATATACGCAGCGCGGTTATTATATATTTAGGCGAAATTTAACGTAGTAATAAAGTAGAGGACGAAGACTTCTAGAATAGTACGAATATATAAAAACTTATCCTCGTTTTCGGTAACGTATATCTTCATTATAAAGAGTATTATAATAGAGGCGAAGGTCTCCCGACCGGAGATAAATAGGTTTTATAATATACTTTATAACTAATTAATATTCTTATTTTACTAGTATAATAATATTATAAATAATAGATTAATTAAGATAGAGTATTATTTATTTACGCTTTTATCTTTACGTAGGAGAGAATATTGAATCTATTAAACTATAGATATAGTCCGGGCTATCTTATATAATTTAATATAAGAGTACTCTTATACTTGAAGGTTAGTCGGTATATAACTAATTCTAGTACTCTCTATATAGTAACCTTTTATTAAATTTTTCCTATATATTAATCCTTATATAAGAACTCTAAATTTCTCAGGGGGTTACTTCTAGAGTACTCTTAGAAGAGCTACTTTTAGAGTACTACCGAGTATCGTATATATATTATTAATCTTAAGGTTACCTTAATAGATATTTTAATAAAAAACGCTAGAACTCGATACTCTATAGTATTACTTTCGCTTTATATATACTTTAATAATCCTCTCTTACTCTCCCTTTCTTAAGTCTTTAAATATTATAATAAATTACTACCTCTACCTCTACTACCCCTCCTTTATATAATAATCTATAAATTTTATAGAATTATTTAAGGTCTACTATTAGGGTACTTTAGAATAATAATAAAACGTGAACTAATTCTATTTATAGACGTGTACGTAGACAAGAATATTTCTAACTATATAACCCTATACCTTAGTCGTTAAAAATTCCTAACCCGAACTCCTATACTTATAATATAATAAACGAACGACCGATTAAGAAGCTAGTTTAACCGGATATTAATTTAACTTATATAAAGAGTTCTCTAAAGTATATAGAGGAGCGCTTCTATTTATTTAGGGAGTTATAAGAAAACCTAATTCTTTATTTCCCCGAGTATATATATCCGTAGGAGCGATATCGAGTAGCGACGGTTAAGACGGCTTATTAGGAAGAATATCGTAATCGTTATAAAAGTATAGGAATTTGCGGTATAGTTATCTACTTAATAGACTTTTGAAAAGCTACGGGGGGCGATCGTTATAGAGTCTTTATCGAAAAATAATAATAAAGTATATATTTCTTGAGTTAACTTCACTACTATCTTAATCGATAACTCTAATACTATTACTATTACGAGTAGGATTTATTGAAATATATACCGAAGCTTCTAGTTCTTATATACTAATTATAAGTACCGTTAATTCTAGATACCTCTAATTATAGATACCTCAAGCTATGGATTTTACTAATTCTAGATACTATTAGTTATAAATATTACTATCTAGTTCGCTTTCTAATAATATAGCTAATTCCGAAGTATTTAATAGTAGTCCTTGATTATTATATATTAAACTATATAGAGATATTACACGAGGTTATCGACTTCTTTACTAGAAAGCGCAATAGTATTTAATAAATATAACGATAGTAAAAAATAAACGGCTTCTTCGAGAAAAGCTTCGTAAACGGAGGATAAATCTATTTAAAAAAGCGAACGAGTTAGCGCGGATAACTAACTCGAAAATATAAATAACTATTTAATATAACGATAAATATTATATATATAAATTAACGGAAGAATCGAACTGGCTATTTTTTGAAAAAGAGATTATAAATACGCCTAGTCTACTACGGTCAAACTATTATTAAAGATAATAGGGGAAATACGACTATAAATATCATAAACGTCCTATAAATTTTTACGGTCTTAAACTATAGGAAATTTAGAGGATACGAAAAGTTAATTAATTTAATAAAGATTAAATTAGCTTTAGGTTTCTTAAAGAGGCGGAAGATAATAAATATCGCGTTATTATTAGCGGACGTACCTTAATTATAACCTAGAATAAATTATTACTACGAGGAGGGTTAGAAGGTATAAAATTTCCGATAATAATATAACTAGGTTATATAATAAACTTATAACGGGGAGGTTAAAAAAAGTTTTAATATAATAATAAATATTTAGAGTTTATACTATAATAATCTTAAAACTATCGATTACGAAATTTTTAATCTCTTTAACTATATAATTAAGGCCGTTTTAAGAGTAAAATTAAAGATTTATAAAAATATACTTTATTATTTTCTTAATAATATAATTACTTTTTACTTCTCCCCTTTAGTTTTTTAAATATAGGTTTAGAGGTCTAAGATAATAAAAGTTCCGACTTTATTTATTATGAAAGCGAGGTAATTAATTAGCTATCGTTCTATTTAAAGGATTTAAGATTTAATTATTAGGAGAAGGACTCTATAGCGAAGTCTTCTAGGTTAAGTAACTAGTCGATAACGAAATTAATTCCTTCGTAATAAATTAGATAAAATATATCGTAGGTATTCTTTATAAATATATATAAAGTCTACTTCTCTTTACTGTCCTTTCGAGTGAAATTAAGTTTATCGATAGGATAACGATAGAATATAATACTTTTTTCCTTAGTTAAAGTATAATACCCGTATATTCTTACGGCCTTATTATTATACGAAATTAAGAAGGTAAGGATTTTCTAGTTAAACTCGTTTTAATACGATACTAATTTATATAACTCGACGATAGTATTTACCGTAACGGCGGCGCTATAAACGTTCTACCGATCCGCGATATTAAGTATTTCGTTACCGTATTTTACCTCCGTTATTAGGAATAAGAAATATATCTTATTTATAACTACTAGACGCGACGTCGTCTATTAATTATTAATAAAGGAATATAATTTCTTTAGTTATTTAAAGGTGAATATAAAGGATTTAAACCCTATAATAAAGTCGGGCTATAGGCGAGGATCTTTAATAAAAGAGATAAATTTAATCTAACCTTTATCGATAGTTTCGATTAAGTATTTTAGGTATATAGTATTAAATATAGTTAACGTCTTTAAAGAGGGAACGATTAATCGATTAATATCCTAAATAATTTTCGCCTCGTTTTTATTCCTTATATTATCGTAGGCCGTTTTAAAAAGGTTATCTCGAAAGATTATATCTTAAAGAGTTAGTTATTTAGCGTAGAGTATAATCTTATAAAACTTTTTATATTTATTTATAGGAGGTATCTTAGGCTTATTTATATAGATACTAGTAGACGTAAAGATTATTTTATAGTATTAACTTTTAACGGTAGGATTCTTTCCCTTTTTTAAAGTAATACTAGTTATATCCGATTTATATTTACTAAGAGACGGAGTCGACCTCTTTCGGGTAAGTGAATAAATTATATTATTATTTTATTTGAAATTTCCTTTAGACTAATTTCCTTCTTCGATTTAACATTGGATAGGGTTAATTTTATAGTTCTTAGTATTACTACGAAGGCCTATACGTATTATAATAGTACGTTTTATAAGCGAGGTTCGTTAACGTTTTCGGGTAGAGTTTTCCTAGTGTTAGGAAAGTATATAAATAGCTTTTTTAACTTTAAATATATAATTCTATCTAAGCTCTTTACTTCGTTTCCGTTTTTATTTTCGATTTAGATTAAAAGGGTTAACTAATTCCTATAGATATTTTAATATAAGTTAGTAATCGTAGTTATACACCGAGGGATTATAAAATATACTTTTTTATTAGGCGTGAGATTGGTTAGAGAAGGAAATTATAATAATTATTCTTAAATCTCCGGTTATTAATAAAGGCGTTTCCCCTCTTATAGACGTACACTTTTACGAATAAGTATAATCGATTTTTTTCGTTTAATATTATATAGTTATACTATAATAGGTTATTAGTTAAAGGACGGTTTAGAATATACGGTAGTTATTTTACCTTGGTTTTTTAATAGGTTTAGTAGAGATTACTATTCATAACTCTTTATATCCGATTTTATTTATAGTAGGGATATTATAACTAGGAATAAGAGGACGGGAGGTATACGTCTTTATTATCATTAATGCGCTATGAGATAGTATTACGAATATACCGATATAAAGTATAGTAGTTAGTAGGTAATAAAGCCTTAGCGGCGGTATAACTTTAGGGCTACGATAATAATCTAATTTATTTAATAAATTATCGGGATCGTTCGCGGCCTAAAATATATCGTTTTATTTTTAGATTAGGTAAAGCCGGTTATTTATATTTATCCTACTCTAGCGTAATAATATCGATTAAATCGCGAGGAAAACTTTTCCTACGTTAATCGACTTATATAAAAGATAGGAGTTAATGAATATTATATTATACTTTTATATCTCTCCTTTACCCTCGGTATTATAATATTATATTTAGACTCGTTCTTAACTCTATCGTTTACCTTAGTTATTATAAATTATTTTCGAAGTTAGCCTTCCTCCTCCTTATATATCCTAATTATCGTTTTAATAATATCTATACTCGGCCGGTCTTTAAATTAGATAAATTTAAAAGGAAATAAAAGAGATTTTATAGAGATATAGAATATTACCTCTAGTTTATTAAAGGGTTTAATAGTAGGTAGGTATTCCTTAGAGTTTTACGCGTAAATAAGAAGTTAACTAAACTATCGTTATTGGCTTTATATAGTTTTAGAAGTATAAATATATAGAATAATTAGTTATTTATAGTTACGGGCGCTTTAGAGTCGTTATTATTATCTTTAAAAAATTATATTTACTAACTTCGCTCCTTCTCCTCCGCTTTTACTTTTTTAAATATTTATATTCTTTATTCTTTATTAAAAATTACGGTATAATTATAATTTTTAGGATTCGTATTACCCTCTTTATCGATACCTAGCGTATTCTTTATCGTAGTAAATACTTCGGCGGCTTCGTTCTATTCTCTACTCTTTTATATAATAAATTATACTTCTTTATCCGTAAACGAAATTAGATAAGGATATTCTTTAATAAAATCGCTTTATTTTAAATAAACTCCGATTAAAGTTATTCGAAGGTTTATTAAATTATTATCTTAAGGTATACTAACTTACTTATTTAAATACTATCGTATATTAAGGTATAATAACCGAAGCGCCTATATATAATATTTATACTTTAGTCCCGTAGCCGCTATATAATAGAGGTTTATTTATTTATATTTTAAATTTATTAAAGTTTCTTCCTATTCTTTAAGATTCATCTCCTCGAAATTATTACTAAGTTTCGGTTTCTCTAACGTTTATAAACGCCTTAAGTCGTAGTTATAAAAAATAGGAAATCCTAATTAAAGAAAGAACGAAAGTATTAAAATACCTTATTAATTAATAATACTAAATATATCCGTCGATTATAGGCGTAAGAAGATATTACTTTAATAAAGATTAGGATATCGGAGAGTTAATAAGGTAAGGTCTTCTTCCTTAAATATAAAATATAAAATTATAAAACCGTATTATAAAAATAAGGAGATATAATCTTTTAGTTCGATATTTTACTTCGAGAAAAAGAAAAAAAATTATTTATATCGCGGTTATCCAAGTTTAATAGTTTAAGCCGCTTTTTATTTATTAATAAAAATTAAATAATCCTTTAAATAAATCCTTATAACGATTCGATTAATAAAGTATTACGTAATATATACGGGGAAATAAATATAGTCCGCGGTTTAATATTATTTAGTCCCGCTCCTTTATTTAGAATAATTTATTTATAATAGGCCCGATACTAAATTAATTAGAGAAAAGGTCCACGCTATTTTACTTATTTAATTTATTCTTACGAACTTCTTCTTCTAAGTCCTTTTTATAGTATAAACTCCTATATTTCGAAAAACGAGCTAAAAAGAGTTAACTCTCGATTTTTACGATTTTTTTAATAACTTCGGCGAGTTCCTTCGTAGAAAGCGACGATTAATAAGAAGTAAGATTTTCTCCTTATATCTTCTTTATTATAATATACTTTATATTAATAGAGTTATTATTATTAACCCGGGAGGCCTACGTAAATACCCTTAGTACTAGTATATCGCGTCGATTATAGAGAAAGTTCATAGTTATAACCTCGCTCGCGGTCGTATAATAAATTAGTCTAACGATAAGTATAAAGATCCGCGCGATTACCTCGTATTTATTATTTATCGTAAAAAGAAATATTTTATTAAAACTACCTTTTATAACCTTTATTATATTTATATATCTATCTCTTCCTATAGTCATCGCTACGATATATATTAATTCGGGTATATTAAAGCGAATATAGCGCTCGGTTATACGCTCCTTTTTATTAAAATTTATAAATTATATTAGAAGGTTCACGGCTAATTCTTTATATAAATTACTTATATTTATCTCCGAGAAGTATACTGAAAGAATAATTCGTATATATTATTAAGAGAAGTATAATCTTCTAGTATTACTATACTCGTATACTTTCGAGCTACCCTCGAATAAGTTCGGTACCGATAAAGGAAGAATAATAGGATTAATAATCTACGGAGATAAATACCTTAGATAGTACGTGAAAAGATAGAGGTTATTAACGATATAATCGAAGGTAGATTTAGGATCTAGAGACGCGCTAACGAAATACCGGATATACCCTCTATAACTATCCCTATTTGGACTAGTCTCAAATTTAGATACCGCGCTTAATATAACTCATACCCCGCTAAGGCTACGGCTGAGCCTTAAATTATATCTAATTTATATATACTTAGTTAAATAGATAAATAGAGGTTGAATACTAGCCTCTATACTAGCCTTTAGAATTCCTAAGAGATAATAGTAATAAATTAATAAGCTCTCTACTATTCCTTTTATTTATAAAATCTAACTATAGTATCTTAAGTCTTTAGAATTATAGTAACTATATCTAGTTTAAAGGGGGCTACGAAAAGTATAATCTCTTTTATAATTAAATCGTAGAATATTAAAAAAGTGGCCTAGAAGTTTATTTATTTAATAATTAAATTTAATAAACCCACGTAGCCTACCTCGTAGAGGGAACTTAAGAATATTAAATTCTATTTTAATCTTAACGATATAATTAAAACTATATTTAATACTAGATTAGGTACAGCCAAAGGCGCTACTAGGAAAGTAAATATTTTTAAATAATAAACTATAAGCGAGGCGGAACGGAAATCTATTAAAGACTAAATAAAGATATATAGTTTTTATACTAAAGCTACCGTTTTAATAATTCCCTAGAATACGTTTTATAAGGAATTTACCGAAATTCTAAATAATACTACCGGTAAAATTTAGATACTTAATAAAACCTTAATTATATTATATTAAAATTTACTCTTTATACCTTACTCTATTATTATATAGATTATACTTTAGAGATTTAGGTTTTTCTTATAATTATAATAAAAGTAAGTTCGAAGTCTATAGGCTAGATAATTATAGTTTTATAATAAATTCTCTATATAACTAAACTCTATCTATCCTAATAAATATAGCGCATAATTAATAATACTAAAATAATATATCCTATAGTATAGCGCTTCGTATAATATTACGAAGAATACTCTTTACGGCTTCCGACTTCCGTATTTAATATTTATTTAAGAAAATCCTTTACCTTCGTTTTAATACTAGATAGATTTTGGCTTTAATTTATTTATCTCCGTTATTTTATATTAAAAGGCTATATTTTCCTCCCTTCTTCTTCGCCTATTAATTAATTATTAGTACTTTTCGTACTTACTATAGCCTAGACCGATTAAGGTCGAAATCGTCGAATTAAGGAGCTCACTATAAAAAGAGTATCGATAATGAGTAAGTACTACTCCTTAGTAGTCGACGCCACTGCTATAGATAGTCTCCCGTTATCGATACTACCGCGACTTCTAGGTAGTAGGAGGCTGAGCCAGGTAATAGAATATTATAGTTAATAATATGAGTAGCTATAGCCGGGTATAAGGCAGCCAATTCAGGCTCCAATATACTGCGCCCCTATACTACCCTATAGTACTCCCTTTTACTCCCTCGGTACTCCCCCGTTACTCCCCCCTACTCCCTCGGTACTCCCCTTTACTCCTTTACTACTCCCTTTAAAGCGGCCCTACTCCCTTTCCCGAACGAAAACGGTAATTCCAAATCCTAAGTTCGGGGTGTATATAATATATATATAGTTTCGCCGGACCCAGGCCAACACGTGACTACCTACTGACTCAGGCCTCACCGCTTTGCTCCCCCGTTAAGGCCCGTTTCGGCGATATACTCCCTCGATACTCCCCCTGCTCCCCCAGTGCTCCCCCGTGCTCCCGCTGCGCCCTTGCTGCGCCCTTATACTCCCCTATGCTCCCCTTTAGAAGGTGAGCAGATTGTACCTGTTTTCACCCTTTTTCCTTTTCCGAGAGAAAAGAGTTTAGTATTGCATGCAACCTGACCCATAAGTACATTTACGAACCAAAAATAGCCAGATAGGTAGACATACTTCCAGCTTCCGTCAAAGACATCCCCACTCTCGCCGTCATCTAATCAATTACAATGAAAATCGATCCAGTTATGAATTTTATCTTCCCCAACTAAAATAAACGATACTAGCGCTCCTTATATGCTCATACGACAGAGGTATGAGAAGGCGTTTTGGCACGCGAGAAGCAACTTCAATCAACGCTAAATATAAGACCACTGGCGAAATTATCGGATACGCTGGTCTTTGAGTAGTCGACAACAGCGACACGGGAGGAAGTGTCAAAAGGAATGTTGGTAGGCCCCGTAATAAGAAAGAGGCGATGCCACAACTAGCTTTGCCGTGTGATGCTAATAGAGATTTGTACGACTCTATCTTTTAAGGGTCAAAAGTGTAAAGAAAGGACGCATATGGCTAGACAAAGGTACGCGGGTAAGCCGTGCTATCCTCCCTCTATCTTTCCCTGCGGCCGACGGGATTCCAACAGAAAGGTGCCTGCGTTCCGCATGCACCGGTAGCTAACCGCCCCTCTTCTCTCTTTGTGCAGGTCTTTGGGCTCTCTATGTGCTTCCAAAATACTAAGGCAAGGGCATCGAATCAGCTTCAATACGCTACAGCTTGACAAAGTCCTGCAATTAGACCAATAGCTGATATTCTTGGTCACCACTCTAAGGGGATGTGAGATCTTCCGGAAGTTTGAGTGGGAAAAGATAGATTTCGTTGATTGTCGATCTTGGAACAAAGGGAAAAAGAGGGAACGCTACAGGGTTACGGTGTACATTGGTCGCCGTGCATGATTAGAGCACCGACGGGAGGATCGAATGTTGGTTGAGACATCAAAGCGGTTTTTCAGGGATAGAGAGGTTTGAAAGCATTCATGCACAATTAATGAAGAAAACAATTACCTGTTAGTTCTTGCTGGTTTAACAGCTCTTTTATGGGAGAAGAGTTAACGTACATGGCTATTGTGAATTATATTTATTGACAAATCCTACAAATCACATGCCCTTGTGACTTGAGCTCAAAGTGATAAGAGTAGAGATATTTCCGATGCATGTGCAAGATCCAGTCTTCGTAATCCACTTCAAAGTCGTTTTCTTCTACAGTCCAGTCGATGATTTCAGGTGGAGAGACAACTCTTCCATCTTCTGTTACCCGCTGGCTTCCTGAATTTGTTCCATGCTGATCTTGTCTATTGTCTCCGTATCCATGACCCATGGAATCCATCAATGGTATTGCCTGTGTTTGCATCGTATTCGTGCGGAGTGGGTCGGTTTCTTCCCGATCTACCCCACTGTTTGCTTTTTGGGCATCCTCAGAAGCAGGGGAGATGACGCGAGACGGAAGAATCTTATTTCGACTTGTTGGTTTTGTTTCTGGCTGCCTTCGTCCGTCATCCCATTTGAAGTCTTCATTAAAATACGGAATTCCGACGTGTTTTCGTCGTCCAGTTCTTTCACTTCCGGTATCCTTGTGAACTTCTCTTTCATTGTCTTGGAAAATGTACCTCCTCGATTCTGTCCATTCATACTCTTTTCCAACGATTTGATCATTAAGGAAATCGTAGAGAGTGTTAGCTAAGAGTACAGCCTCCCGGCTTTTCCGCACTATCCAGTGCTCATGCACAACTCCGTCGACCAACTTAAAGGCCTTGATACCAACTCCTTTTCCGACGTCGTCCTCTTCAGCCAAAGGAGCAAACGCATGCGGATGCCTATCCAGAGTGCATTGCCACTGTACATTGATCTCGGACTCCTTACCAAGCTTCCAGCTTAGAGCCACATCCTTTGGAATTGTAAAATTTTCGTTGAACAAACAAAATTGGTAAGAGCCATAGCTGGTATGCCTTCTTCTAGAATGGAACCCTACCCGGACCGGGCCACCATTCAAGCAATTCTCCAAAGTTCGCAGCCTCCTATACGTTGTCACGTCGTTTCCGATCGTTGCGGGTCCGGTAGGTAGCGATCTAAGAGGATCACTTCTATTTAGGCCATATTCCCACCTTACATTCGGGAGCCCTTCGAGCCTGATATTACGATAGAACTCCGAGTCGAAAGTACCAAAAAGAGATGCGCAAGTAGCTTCTGCGAGTAGAACTTGGCCAGTTGGTACCACCTGATCGTATCTCAACAAACAGACAAACGAAGTTGTTGCTTCTGGTTCGTCCATTGCCCGATATAATGCCTTGAAAGGATACTTGCAACGGTAAATAGGATTGAGGTGATTATTGAGGATTCTATTACTCAAGCCTCGTTGACCGTAAGAGCTTCCAACGTAAGCCTGGACTTCGTTTTGAGCGCTTCGAACTACCGCGGCGTATACTCCTTGGTTTGTTACAAGTACATCTTTTTGTGACTCACTGAGACTTTTTCAAATTAGTGTATGAATTTGCGTTAAACGTAAAGAGACATACTCCGCGCAAGACCTATCGCAAATTTGCGCAAGAAGGTAAGGAAACTCCGTGTTTAAGGCGCCAATCATTGTGGAAATGATTTGCTCTTTCTTTGAACAAAGAAGATATTCCTGAACGGCTCCGCAAGTGCTGATCTGCCCATCTTTGATTGCTTTCCGTAGGCGGAGAGCGGTCTTGCTGACCGCTGCGCTGGTAGGACTACCATTCAAGTATTTGATCATAAGGAAGATTTGTGGATTTTTGAGTCTGTAGAGAGTGTATGATTAGAATATGGCATTCGAATAATTTTGTAACACATGAGTAGTGAGGGGCATTACGGACTGCTGATGTCAATTTCGATATTCTCGTTAACAAAAGATTTCGGATGAATATATGCAAAAAGGCATAAGCAGTGTGTAAAAAGTATACGAGTTCTAATATAGAAAGTTTGTTAGGTAGGATAAATTCCGTATTGAAGGCAAGATGGCCGAGATGGTTATGGCGCCAGGTTAAGGAAAACCTTAACGTTCACTCCTGGTGGAGAAATCCGCGTGGGTTCGAGTCCCACTCTTGTCACTACAAATTTTTTCCTCTAATAATTTTTGTGTCCGAGATGGGCCAAATGGCGCGATACCTGTCCTAAAGTTATTTGCCTTCCTGTCTCCAATTAAGAAGTCTTGTGGCGCAGATTCCAGCTAAATTATACATTATAAATTGATTTCTTTAATTCTAATAACACGCGCAATTAATATCGTATAAGATACAATTCCCATCGATCAAAAATTAACGAAAGGAGCAAGCAGGTCCAGATGATGGGAGAAATGGGTCATAGAGAGCAAATTTTGGACTGGATTATAAAGCACGGGAAGGGTACAAAGCCTTTTTCCGGTTGCTTGCGGTGCCATAAAACTCTTGGACGCCTTAAGTTTTGCACTTAAACTTGCCAATGCATTATACCTTGCATGCGGTGAAACGCATTCTAGCTTTGCTTCGATCGCGACACGCTAATATCCAATTGTCCCTTGCCTTTACAACCTTTCATCACCAGGATACAGGACAAAAATATGGATCTGACAAAATGTCGACACTAAGACCTCAGCACTTGCATATGAACAATATATACTCCAGTTTCAATAGACAGCCAGATGTGACTACCAACGCAGCCGATTTTGGCCTCTAAAATACCGTGTAGTAGATACTTCCAATTAATTACTTGCTAGGATCCAAGAAACCGGATCCAGCTTATGCTACGAAGAGAAGGTTCAATGGGAAAGTCATCTAAGCCACGGTGTGTAAGCCACAGCTTCTTCGTAATGTAGGAAAGCTGAAGGAAAAACAAAACAAAAAAACCCGCTGGAACTATTTTGGAGTATTGCAAAGAAACCTTGATTAAATGTCCGGCTATCTATCGCTATCTCGCCGTCGGAGGTCCGCTGAGCCTCGGTTGTATTTTCTTGCCCTTCTTTATAGATGTTATTTCATTTTTTAAAACTACTTTTTGGTGCATTGAGGTCTGCCTATAGCATGTATCGGCGTATAATTGAGCGATAGAAACTCGATAGATACAAAATGGTACTGTTCCATTACTCGTCAAATTCCCCCTATCCGTGGAGGTCACCGTCACTGGAGGACCCCCCTCCCCATTAGAAAAATTGAGGCTCGCGATAAAGGGCGGGGACGGGTAAATCCTGTTAATATGATCGCTTTAGCTGTCAAAAGGATCCTATGGGAAGTGGCGAAGCTCAGGCAGCAGCAGAAAAGCAACGAGGGCAGCTTAAGCCGAGACGGAGGAAGCCATTTCAGGCTCCTCCTATTTGCTGCGCCCCTTACTGCCCCATAGTGCTCCCTCTTGCTCCCCTTGCTCCCCCTGTGCTCTCCCCTACTCCCTCGGTGCTCCCTCTAAAGCGGCCTTGCTCCCTTTCCCAAACTAAAACAGTAATTCCTAATCCTAAGTTCGGGGTTTATGTAATATATATATATATATTACATAAACCCCGAACTTAGGATTGGAAATTGCCGTTTCGGTTCGGGAAGGGAGCAGGGCCGCTTTAGAGGGAGTAACGAGGGAGTAAGGGGGAGTACCGCGGGAGTACTAGCCTTACGGGCATACCTCGCAAACTCGGTATAAATTACCTCAACGCGAATCACGCCCTAACGCCAAATCGATTTTACGCCCAAAAGTCGAATATTTAATAATATATATAATAACGATCTCTATATATAATACTAAGATAACTCCTATATTGAGGAAGAAGCGGAAGAAACCGTTAGTTAGAGGGTAGTAAGTACTAACTTTATAATAAACTTGCGATAATACGGCCTTAAGGTCTACGCGATAAGTGGACTAATTAATAGAAACTAGTTTAAAAGAGAAAAAGGGCACGAAAAGATAAGTAGTATTTTAGATTAATTATAACTAGTAGTTATTAACTAGTAAAGGGAGAAAATAAGTTATCGATAAAATGAAGTTTTTACCTAGTGAGGTTTCTCTAACGGCTAGTAGCGCTACTAGTAGCCCTATTAGGAACGAATTCGTAGGACTCCTTTATTAATAGAGTATTTTTACTAGAGTAGGTATATAAATTAATTAATTAATCAATTAAACTCCTATATTAAATTTATTTATATTATCTTTATAATATTATAATATAAAGTTCGTTCTATAAAAGTTAAATATAAAATATAAAAATAATTAAAACCGCGTTAGTAAAATTAAATATCTTTCGTATCTTTCGTATTATAATTATTTTAATTCAAAATATTATCTGAATCTATAATTTATAATTAGAATTAATCGTATTTATAATATTAATATATATCGTAGTAATTATATATATATTAAAATATTCGACTTTTAAATATAAAATCGATTTATATTATATTATATCAAGACTAATCTTAGGATAATTATTAAATAATAAATAAATCTTATAAAGAGAGTTTATAATATAGTTTTATTATTTATATTATAATATTATATTATAACTTCTAGTATTTTAAAGTTTTTTTTAAAAATAAAAAATTTAAAACCCTTATTTTAATTCTTTAGAAATTAATTTTATAATTTAATTTTAAAGATTATTTTCTTATTAAAGTTTTTTATATTAAATTGTAATATCTAAGGTATATATAGTAATATAAAAATAAATATATAAATTTAATAAAGATCTTTATTACTCGATAAAAGAATTAATTTCTAAAGAACTCTAGTATTACGGGGTAGGATTTATTATAAATATTATAATTAATATTTATTAAAATATCCGGTTAAACTCTATCGTTAACTCTATTAAACCTAGAGTAATACTAAATTCTAATATATTAAAGTCAAATTCTCTATAGAATAATTAATATCTTTTATATTATATATTATTATATTAACCCTATATTAAATAATAGTAACGGATAGATCCACGATTTAAAGTATATTATTATATATATTTAATTAATTATATAATTTAGTAATATAAATACTTTACGTACCGACTATTTTAATATTTATTTAAAATACTAGTTACTAAAAATACCGTTTATTTAAAATAATATTTATTTAAACTAGTTATATATAATATCTTTATTTAAAGAACCTCGTCCTCCGCTATTTTAAAAGACGTTTCTATATTTTTCTTTTATTAAAACTTTTAAACCGGCCTCTTTTTCAAAAATTACGTTTTTTATTATTCCTATTTATTTACTTACCTTAAAACGTCTATTTAAAACGATTATTCGAACTATATTTTATTCTAATCACGTTTTATTCGAATCACGTTTTATTTAAACTACGTTTTATTTAAAATATTTATTTAGAACGATTATTCGAACTATATTTTATTTAAATTATATTCTATTTAAACTACGTTCTATTTAAACCACGTTTATTTAAAAATATATCTATTTAAAAACACGTTTATTTAAAACGTTTATTCAAACTAATTATCTTACTTTATATTTATATTTATAAAAGTATAGAGTAGACTTTAAGTATTATAAATATATATAAATTAATTAAATTAAATTAAACGGGGTAATATTATATTTTAATTCTAAAGTATTATTAACGCCCGTAAAAATTTAACGCGTTTTTAAAAATATTTTTAACTCGTAAAAAGCCTTAAATTTAAAATATACTATTAATATAACTCTATTTATAGTTATAACCTTATTTTATTTATAGTTATAACGTATTTTATTTATAATTATAGTATATTCTATTTATAGTTATGATTTTATTCTATTTATAGCCTATTTTATTTATAATCTTATTTCATTTATAATTAAGGTCTTTATTTATAATTAAGGTTATATCGTTATCGCACCGAATAGTTATACCTAATAAAATATCGTTATATATCTAGTATTATATGGCCTAGGCGTTACCCCCGTATAGATTTCGCGCGAATCGATCGAATCTAGGAATTAAAATTTACTGGCGTTAAAGGTAGTTCCGGGGGGTCGCTATCGTCGATAGTAGCGATTATGGAACATTATATATACACATATGTATATGCCATAGATGGGGGTATGCGCGCATCTATAGGCCATATATGCGCGTATCTATGGCAGCAGTAATGGCCATGTATGCGCATATCTATGGCCCATGAATGCGCGTATCTATGGCAGCAGTAATGGCCATGTATACGCATATCTATGGGCCATGAATGCGCATATCAATGGCAGCAGCAATGGCCATGTATGCGCGTATCTATGGCAGCAGTAATGGCCATGTATACGCATATCTATGGGCCATGAATGCGCATATCTATGGCAGCAGTAATGGCCATGTATGCGCGTATCTATGGGCCATGTATGCGCATATCTATGGGCCATGAATGCGCATATCTATGGCAGCAGCAATGGCCATGAATGCGCGTATCTATAGGGGTAGCCATATAAATAAATAATCCTAAGCGGCCCTAAGCGGCCTTAAGCGGCCCTGAGCGCCCTTAAGAATCCTAAATAATCTTAAGCGACCCTAAACGGGCCTAAGCGACCCTAAACCGGCCTAAAAATTCTTAATTAACTCTAAATTATTTTAGCGCTCGCGAGCGGGCCTAAATACTCCGAGTAAATCAAAATCATTTATACTTTTATAGATATAGACGCTTCCGTACCGCGCTTTACTACACGGAATAACTAGTTTCTGAACTCTTTATTAAATCGTTAAAATAACTATTTAATATTTATATTATTTAGAGTTTCTCTAATATATCGCCCCTAAAATCTATTTATTTAGTTTACTCCGAGTCGATAGCGAGTACTATATATATAATATTTTTATTTTATATTATACTACTTTAAGCGAAAACTTTTAAACTCTTTACTAAATTATTAAAATAATTTATTCTATATTTATTTTATTTAGAAAAGCTCTAATATCTTATCCCCGAATATTATTCTATTTACTCCGTAGCTATAATAAACTTTATTTAAAAATAACTTCCTAAATTATATCTAAATTATTCGACTCCTTTAATACCTCTTTTTATTTAAAAACTAAATTTATTATAATTTAATATAATATTAAAATAATTTTAATTATAAAGACCTCGTTATTCGATAGATTTTAATAAAGCTAGTTTTAAAAGAAATTTTACTAAATATTAATAATTTTATTAAATCTTTAATAATTAAGATTAATTTACTCCTTTAAACTTTTAATAATAATTTAATTATTTAACTACGACCTCGAGTAAGTCTTTAATAATAATTTAAATATTTAAAATACTCGGATTACTCCTTTAAGCCCTTAATAACTTCGAGTTAATCTCGATAATAAAAATATTATTATCCTTTCTTTTCTTCTAGGTAGTATTCAATTATTTAATAAAATAACTATAACTATATCTCCCGAATTACTCGCGTATTATATCGAGATATTATTTATTAAAGTAGTTATTAATTAATATACTTTTAGGACCCTAATTTTTAAAGAAGTTATAATATATATAAAACTACCCTTAATTTAAAATACTCTTTAATAATAAAGAAAAAATACTAGTAAATTAATAAATTTATAAAATATAAAAGTAAAAGATTTTAATACTAAAGTTAATACTTAAAAGAAATTTAAGATTTAAGAGATTAAATTCTTCGACTCTAAAAATTATAAAAATAACCTAATTATATTTAAAAACGTCTACGATTTTAAGGATCACGTTAATATTATAATCTAATAATACGACGAAAAAGAAGTATAATAACTTCTATCTTTATATTTTAGAAAAGTAATATTTAAATAATTTATTAATAAACTAAACTATAATATAAAGGAGTTAATATACCGGTTTACTAGTATTAAATAGATAAAGCGTCTTATTAAGTAATTCGAGACGAAATAATAATAAGATAGTAGAAAGGTTTTATATATAATAACGTTAACCTTCTTAATATTAACTTCCTTAATATTAATTTCTTTAATATTAATTTTCTTAACTACTTTTTATTAATTCTAAAATCCTATTTATTAAAGTACCCTAAATATACTTTAAATATAAATATAATTTCGTTAAATTTAGTCGCTACCTACTTAATTATAAATTATTAATAATAGTACTAGAAATATACCCTTTATAATAACGCTAGCTTCTTTAATACTAGTTATTTTAACAACTCGATAAAAAAACTTTCGATAATAAAATTATAAACTAACTCCGGTTTCTTTAATAACTCCTTTAATTACTCCCTCTATTACTCTAGTTCCTCTAGAATTACTAGCTCCCTCGGTAGATTCCTTTATAACTTTAACTCGCTTAATAGCGCTAGTTTTTATAATAATATTAATATCTACTATAATATTAACTACTTTAACTACCGAGAAGTAATATTTATTAAATAAACTATATATATAGTAGTAGGATTTAGATACTAGTATAGAAATTTCATTTATTATAACTCGTTTAATAAAGTTAGTTTTTATAATAATACTAGTACCCTCGGCGACTTAATAAAAAAGCTCTCGATAATAAAATTATAAACTAATTTCTTATTTAACTCCTCTAGAAATACTAACTCCCTCGGTAATAATAATAACTATCGTAGTAATAAAGATTCAAAAGATTAATTTATTATTTAAAATATTTCCTAAATTACTATTTAATTAAACTCCGTCTATAATTAATAAAATAAAATTGTATTAATTTACCTTATTTAATAAAGTTAAAGATCCGTAGAAATATTATTATTATAAATTTTATAATATAGCCTTCTTATTAGTAATATACCTTATATATTACTCCTAGGATAACGAGTATTATAAATTTACTTATAAACTATACTTATAGATCTTCCCTTCTAAGAATTAATTATATAAGTATTTATATAGCGAATATTTATCTAGTAGGACGGGAACGACGTTAATAATAATATTAAAATAATAAGGTACTCCGCTAGTTATACCGTCTTTTATATATTATATAATCTTATCTCCTCCTTTTATTTACTAAGTTATTAAGAAGGTGTACCTTATTATAAAAAATCTCTTTAAGAAATTCATACTATAAAAGGTCGCTTAGCTAGTAACTTAGTTAATTTACTAATAACTAATTTATAAACTAGCTCGTTAGTTAGTAATTTACTAGCTAGTAATATAATTATTATTACTTCGTTAATTAACTAGTAGTAAAATTAACTACTTTACTATAAACGATTTATTTCGACGATTTAATAATAAGAGTATATTAGTTAATAATATACCCTCTCAATACTTAACTCAATATTTAACTCAATAATTAACTTAGTATTTAATTTACTAATTAATTAATAATAAGACTAGTTACTTTATAATTTCAAACTCTACCGTAGAGTAAACTATATTATTAATAATAATAATTACTACTATTATTAACTAGGCTATAAAGTAAATATTAACTAGTTTTATTAATTAATAATAAACTCATTACTTAACTCTATTTACTCTATAGAAATTACTCTATTTATAATAATAATTCGAGAAATAATAACTACTACTATAATATAAATAAGAGTAAAAGTAGGGAGTATATTAGTAGTAAAAAAATTAATATTAAAATATTGATTTAAAAATAAATTATAGCCCGCGGTTTTATATTATTTTAAAAACTAATTAACTTTCAACTTCTTTAATAACTCTATATTTTAATAATAAAAATCCGCTTTATTTTTACTTCTAATTTTAATAACTCTAGTTTCCTTAATAACTACTTTAATAAAAATAAAAATAAGAATAAGAATTATATTAAATTATATAATTAACCTTAACTATTTAATATACTCGCTTAATAATAATAATAATAATAGTAATAATAATAATATAACTTTTAACTAGCCTACCGGGGGTAAATATATTTAATTCTATAATATAAATTTTAATAATTTAATTTTCGGTCTAATTATATCTAGATTAACCTCGCGTTAAAATTGTTTTAACTTTAAATATACCGGTAAATAACTATTTTCCAAAATCGCTAGTTATTTTAAAATTACGTTAAGTTTATAGATTTTACGCTAAAACTAGTTTTTTAAATATAAAAAAATCGACTATTTAATATCTCACTACTAAATACCTCCCTATCTTTACTAGGGAATAATCGTTATATTAAAACTACCGAGAGCTCGGGTACTACGATAATATTAAGAGAGTATTATATTAAGAACCGGTAAAACTTCTTTTTAATAATTTTAAATTATTCGTATAATCGTATATAGAGTAATATAGCCCGAATATTTTAATAATATATTATTTATATACTCTCCTATATAGATTTAGGTATATATTACGCGTCGTCGCTACTTCTTAATTAGATAATATATTAATATAGGAAAAAACTTCGGATAATATAAAAATTACGTAATTATTTAATTAAATCGGGATTAATACTTTTACCTAGATCTAGTCTAGATCTAACCTAGATTTATATTAAAATATTATTTTATTAATATATACTTAAGGCCCTAATTCTTTAGTATTAATATTTTTATAATATTATACGTATATACCTCTATTTTATTAATACTATAATTATTATTATTAGTTATTTACGTTATCTCTATACCTCTCTATCGTTTTACCTCGTCGTCGCGATTTTAATAATTCAGTTTTACGACTTTATACTAAACTTTAAAACTCTACGATACTCCCGTAACTATACCGACTTTTTAAAAACTAGGGATATACTATATTTACTCTATTAATTTTCTATATATAAATACTATTTACGTTATTATTTACTATACCTTATATAAGTATATTAACGAGGGCGTTAAAGTTTTTTTTTAAAAAAAGCGTTTTATTATAAAGTAGGATTTACTATAAATATTATTATTAATATTTATTAAGATATCGGGTTAAGCTCTACCGCTAGCCTTATTGGGCCTAGAGTAATACTAGATTCTAGTATATCAGGGCTAAATCCTCTATAGAATATATCTATAAAAGTGTAAGCGACTTTAATTTACTCGGAGCGCTTAAGCCCGCTCGCGAGCGCTAAAATAACTCAGAGTTAATTAAGAATTCTCAGGCCGGTTTAGGCTCGCTCAGGCCCGCTCAGGCTCGCTCAGGGTCGCTCAGGATTATTTAGGATTCTCAAGGGCGCTCAGGGCCGCTCAGGATTATTTATTTACACTACCCCCATAGATACGCGCATTCATGGCCATTGCTGCTGCCATAGATATGCGCATACATGGCCCATAGATACGCGCATACATGGCCATTACTGCTGCCATAGATATGCGCATTCATGGCCCATAGATATGCGCATACATGGCCATTAGCTGCCATAGATATGCGCATTCATGGCCCATAGATATGCGCATACATGGCCATTGCTGCTGCCATAGATATGCGCATTCATGGGCCATAGATATGCGCATACATGGCCATTACTGCTGCCATAGATATGCGCATACATGGCCCATAGATACGCGCATACATGGCCATTACTGCTGCCATAGATATGCGCATTCATGGCCCATAGATATGCGCATACATGGCCATTACTGCTGCCATAGATACGCGCATACCCCCATCTATGGCATATACATATGTGTATATATGATATTCCATAATCGCTACTATCGACGGCAGCGACCCCCCGGAACTACCCCTAATACCAGTAAATTTTAATTCCCGGATTCGATCGATTCGCGCGAAATTTACGTAGGGGTAACGCCTAGGCCATACGACGCTAGATATATAATAACGTTTTATTAGGTATAATTATTCGGTATAATAACGATATAACCTTAGCTATAAATAGGGGCCTTAACTATAAATAAAATAAAACTATAAATAAAATAAGTTATAAATAAAATAAAGTTATATTTATAAATAAAATACACTATAATTATAAATAAAATATACTATAACTATAAATAAAATAAGGTTATAGTTATAAATAAAGTTATATTAATAGTATATTCTAAATTCAAGGATTTTTACGAGTCAAAAATATTTTTAGGAGCGCGTTAAATTTTTATAAATATTAATAATATTTTAAAATTAAAATATAATATTACCCCGCTTAACCTAATTTAATTAATTTATATATATTTATAGCGCTTAAAGCCTACCCTATACTTTTATAAATATAATTAATATCTTTTATATTATATATTATTATATTAACCCCGTATTATTTAGGAGTTAGGGGTAACTAATTAATTATATAATAATATATTTAATTATAATATTAATAACTTATTAACTACGTTATTAATTAATAAAATTAATATAAAAGTTATATATTATATACGTAATCTTTAACCCGAATCTTAATTACTAAAATTTAATTTTAATATAATATAATAATTACCTCCCTCTTTAAAGGATTCGCTTTAAATTTAAATATTTAAATATTTAAAAAACCCCTTTAAACCCGTAAAAGAAATAAAGGGAAAAATAATAAATAAATAATATAAATATAATATATATATCCCGATAAATACTAGTATAGAAGATTAATAACTTTCCGTAAATATTCTTTTTTATTAATAATAATTATTCGTTAAATTTTCTAAACCTAATAGGATAAATTAAAGATAGAATATTATAAAATCAATATATATAATTTAAAAATAAAGTATAAACGTACTACCTCTATATATTTATAATGAAATATAACGATATATATTTATATAAATTAGTAGTTATTAATATATATATTAATAAATACTCGATAAAACTCTTTAAAGTTATTAGGTTAAAAAGGGAAAAAATACTTTTAAATAAATATTATTAACGCGTATATATAATACGAGTTTATTTACTCGGCGCGTTTATAACGGATTAAGCGAAATAATTATATTTATTATCTTTTAAATTTATATTAATAAATCGTTAACGAGTTAATAAATATATTTTATATTATTTATTTAAATAATATCCTAATTTATTTAAATCTAGAAAAGGAGTATATTAATTATATATAATAAATACTCGAATATTTATAAGAATATTTCTTGTTCGCGAGTTTTAATAAATACGAGTTCTTTATTTAATTAATTAACTTTCTAGGATTTATCGTAAATACCGAAAGTATATCGAGGAATATATATAAATTTAAGATAATTTAGTCCTAGCCAAAACTAAAATTCTTTTATAATATATAAATATTTTGAGGTATTACTAATTTTTATTATCGATTTATTTATTATTATTCGTAGATAATAAGTTTATTAACGGGTCTATTAAAAAGTAGTTAAGATAATAAGAAATTTAGTCTATTTAAATAATCTAAAAAGGCGGAGTAAGTATTTTACTTATTTTATAATTTATTTATATATATACTTATTCTTATATACTTTAATCTAGAATTAAAAATTCGGATTAAGATAAATACTTCTAATTTCGTCGTAATTACGATTCTAGTATAGTTATAAAATAATAATAAATAATATCCCGTTATTTTCTAGTCCCGTAAAATATAAAGTCTAGAAGTTGAATATAAAATTTATAATAAAGAGCTCTTTATAATCGTTACTATGTTGCGGAATAGGGTAGGGAAGGGATAGGCTTGGGGTAATTCCCTTCCTTGATCCAAGGAAGGGAAGGGATTACCTGTTGTTCCCTTCCTCCCTGCTCTCCCTATAGAGCTGCTCCCATGTGGCCCATATATGCCCCATTGCTGCCCCCATATATGGCCTATGTATGCGCGCATTCATGCCCCATTGCTGCCCCCATGTGGCCCATGTATGCCCCCATATATGGCCCATGTATGCGCGCATGCATGCCCTATTACTACTCCCATGTGGCCCATGTATACCCCATTGCTGCCGCCATATATGGCCCATGTATGAGTCTATTACTGCTTCAAAATATGGCCCATTCTTACCCCTATATACTATATATAGCTAATGCCAAGAGGCTAGTCCAAATTAGGTATAAGGTTTGCCGTTTCTTGATCGCTTTCCTAATTGTCCTAATCTTTGTACCACTTAATGGAGCATATATGCGCGCATATATAGGCCATATATAGGGGTAGTAATAAGGTATATATAGGCCACATAGGAGCAGCAATGAGGTATACATAGGCGCATACATGGGCCATATATAGGGGCAGTAATAGGGTATATATAGGCCACATAGGAGTAACAATAGGGCATGTATACGCGCATACATGGGCTATATATAGGGGTAGTAATGAGGTATATATAGGCCATATAGGAGTAGCCCTATAGGGAGAGTAGGGAGGAAGGGAATAGTAGGTAATCCCTTCTCTTCTTTAATAATCTCTACTCTTTCCCTTCCGCTCCCTTCCCTTCCCTTCTCTATTCCGTAGCGTAATTATTATAATATTTAAATAATAACGATACTACTTTAAGAGTAATTTATATAAAGTAGAAATCTTAACTAATTATAATAATTTAAGAAATTTTATATATATTAAATAATTAAATAATTATTAGGCGCGCTAGGTAATAAGATTTTCATTTTTTAATTTTTTAATTTCGTATTATTCTAGGAAAAATAATCTAGTTAATAACTCTTTATATTATTTTAATTATAAGAATTAGGATAATCTTTTAGATAATATATTATTTATATTAAAATAAAAGTTATTAAATTTAGAAAATATTAATTAAGACTCTATTTTCACTATAATACGAGATATATTCGTAGATATAAAAGATTTAAATATAAATAATACTTCGCTAGAATTAAATAATATATCCGTAGATATTATATAAAACTTAATATATATAAAAGTTATATTACTAGAGTCGTTAAGATTTATTCTATAAATAATTTTTATTTTAATAATATATTTATCTCGGCCTAAAGAGTTAATATCTAGACGAGAAATTCTAAAGAATTTAAACGAGATATTTATTTAAATTAATTATAATATAATAGAGGAATTATTTAACCTTATTATTAGAATTATAATTTATATTATATTTATTCTATATATTATTACTAAGTTAATAATATTTTATAAAATAATTTATAATATTAAGAGTTTATTAATAATTAAATTAATTCGTGTTTTATAAAAAAAAAAGTTCTTTTCGTAAATAAGAATCGCTAAAATTATAAAAGCGGATTACTAGTATTCCGCCGGAGTATAAACTTTAGATTCTATATTAATTTTTAGATATAATAGTAAGATTTATATATTTAAAGAAGAATTAGTCCGCGAAGAATTATTTAGCGGGGTATTTTAGTATTAAGAAAATAATAAAATTATTTATTAGAAATTATTTCTAGAGTACTCTTAAGACCGATATATAAGAGTTTATTAATATATATAATATATACTAGCGGGTTAAAGTATATCGATATTATTTTTATATTAAAATTAATTCTTTATTATATTTTACGGGTATATTTCGGATTAGTATAGAGATCCCTAAAGGGAATACTAGCGTAGGGTAGAATAGGGTAGGGCGTAGGATAAAGATCGCGGTTCGATCCCTACGTTAAGTTAGGGTAGAGTAGGGTAGAGATCCCTAAAGAGATCCCTAAATATTAAGACGGATTTCTAATAATTATTATAATAACGCTACTACCCTTATAGATATACGTATTTATAACTACTACTACCTTTATAGATATATATACTTATAGCTACTACTACCCCTATAGATATATATACTCATAGCTACTACTACTACTACCTTTATAGATAGGTATTTATAACTACTATTACTTCTATAAATATACGTATTTATAGTTACTACTACCTCTATAGATATATATATTTATAGTTACTACTATTACTACCCTTATAGGTATATATATTTATAGCTACTACTACCTCTATAGATATATGTATTTATAGCTACTACTACTACTACACTTATAAGTATACGTATTTATAGCTACTACTACCTTTATAGATATACGTATTTATAACTACTACTACTCTTATAGATATACGTATTTATAACTACTACTACTCTTATAAATATACGTATTTATAGCTACTACTACCTCTATAGATATATATACTTATGGCTACTACTACCCCTATAGGTATATATACTCATGACTACTACTACCTTTATAAATATATATATTTATAGCTACTACTACTACTACCCCTATAAGTATACGTATTTATAGCTACTACTACCCCTATAAATATACGTATTTATAACTACTACTACTACTACCTCTATAAGTAGGCGTATTTATAGTTATTACTACCTCTATAAATATACGTATTTATAACTATTAACGATAAGGTTAATATTAAGAATAAAGGCTATAATTATTAATAAGGGCTATAAATATAAATAAAGGTTATAATTATAAATAAGCGCTCGGACCTATAATAATTAAATATTAAATTTAAGATTATTATTAATTTAAAATTAGATATAACCGAAGATTTTATTAAAGACGTAGTTTAATTCGTTTATATTAAAATTAAGGGGACGCTTAAATAATAGTTTAGTTTTAAATTTAAAACTAATCCTATTTAAATATTTATTAATATATTTTAATATTAGCGTTTTCCCTTAAAGTTATTATTTTAATTTTAAGAATATTTCGATTTAAAATCGATTAAAAGGTAAAGAGTAAAGAAGAATAATAAATATTAATTCTAATAATTATTCTAATAATCGTCTCTTTATAATATAATTTATAATATATCTTATTATTAATCTATAATAGGGGTAGTAGTAGTTATAAATACGTATATCTATAGAGGTAGTAGTAGTAGTAGCTATAAATACGTATATTTATAGGGGTAATAGTAGCTATAAGTACGTATACTTATAGGGGTAGTAATAATAGTAGCTATAAATATATATATCTATAAGAGTAGTAGTAGTTATAAGTACGTATATTTATAGAAGTAATAGTAGTTATAAGTATCTATCTATAAGGGTAGTAGTAGTAGTAACTATAAATACGTATATCTATAGGGGTAGTAGTAGTTATAGCTATAAATATATATATTTATAGAGGCAGTAACGGCTACAAGTACGCGTATCTATAGAGGTAGTAGTAGTAGTAGTTATAAATACGCGTATCTATAAGGGTAATAGCGTTATTATAATAATTATTAGAAATCCGTCTTAGTGTTTAGGGATCCCTTTAGTGATTTTTACTTTACCCTACTTTATTTTAAGCCTTATATTAATAGATCCCTACGCTAGGCTAGGGTAGGGATTATACCTCGATCTCTACCCTATTTCACGCTAATCCGAAGCGTACCTACGGGTCCGTAGAAGGAAATTATAATAAATTTTATTACTAATTTACCTCTAAATAAACGATATAAATACGTATATAATATAATCTTTATTATAATAAATAGGTATATAAAGATATTATAATATATTTTAATTATAAAAATAATCGACTCTACGAGATTAATAAAATAAATATTCGGAGAAATAATCCTAAAATTTAGAGTTCTTAATAAGATTATTTTTAATAGAGGTTCTATTTTTACGAGTATATTTTAATTAGGGGTATATTATTAAATAAAGATTAAAAAGCGCCTAAATATCGTATTTTATTTATAAACGGATAATAAAATAAAATACTAAAATTAAATTTTAGAATTCTTTTTAAAAACCTTGTATTTAATTAAATAAAATAACTAGGTAGTACTTTTACCTATAATAGAATAAATATATTATAATATATAGTATATAATAATAAATTGGATATTATTTATAGTTATATATAATTATAATCTATTTCTTACACCGCGTCTCGATATTATAAATATTATACGGTATTAGATTTACCCGGCGGAAGAGTATAATAAATATTAATATAAAATTATTTACTACGATTAAAGAGTGAGTAGAGCTAATAAATTATTATTTATTATACTCGAGGAGTAAATAAAACAAATAAATAACTCTTAATACAATTTCCTTTTATTATATAAATAATATATTTTTTAATAGATAGAAACTTCGTATTTAATTTCCTTTAAAACTTTTAATTATAAAGGCTAAATATAGATATTTATTAAATTATTAATTAAGTTTATTAAATTTATCTAGTTATATTTAATTATTTATATAAAGATTATTATTTATTAATCCTTAATACTCCTCTTTAAAAGAATTAACCTAGGTTTTATTAATATTATATTACTATATTAAACGGAGAGCTTTAATATTTAAAATATTTTTAGAATAAATATTTTAGGATTAATAAAGACCCTAGCTCTAAATATTTAAAATAGTACTAAAAGATATAATATTATAAAAGACGGGGATCGTATTAAAGTCTCTTATTTAAATTAATATTATAGAGAGTATATTAAGTTCAATAATTAATTAATTTAATTTTAATTATTCTACGCCTTTGATTTAATTAATTAGTTTATATATTTATATTAGTAAAACTACTTTACTAATAAGGGAGTTCCGCGAATATTTTCTTAATAGGGTTACTAGCGGCGTTTACTAACTACTAAAGAAATCTCGTCGGTCAAAAACTCTAATTTATCGATAATTTATTACCTCTTCTTACTAGTTAGTAACCGATAGTTATAATTATTCTAAAATATTATTTATTCTTCTCTCCGTTTCCCTTCTACTTTATTTTCTCTAACTCTATTATTTACTTATCTCGTTTCTTCGTCTTCAATAAAAGTGTTATACTAGTTAATAAATAAACGATCTTTACTATTATATATATAAGAGGTAACGCGTAGGAATAAATTAAATTATTTCTAAAATATTATATAAAAGGATTAAATAATACTAATAATCTATATATAAAACTTTGGATAAAGAATTTCTTTCGATTTAAAATTAAAATTCGTTATATATTCGGATTTTCTAATAAGAGTAATATAATAATTTATATTATTTAATATTTAATATAACGGAAGTCTATATCCGATTACTCGGTATAATTTTAGTATTATATAATATTAACGGATTAAGATAATACTACTTTTATAATAATATATCGATAAAGATTAAAAGATAATATTAAAGATAAATTTATATAAATAAAAACCGATATATAGAACCTCGATACTCTTATAAAATAAATAATTACGATCGACGATAAATTATATAAACGTATAATAGAGAAGTATTATAACGGAGGAATTAATAAATATATTAGGCTATAGTACCTAGGGTATTTATAATAATGTGAAAGTAAGTATAAAGCCTTAGTAGGAGAATGATCTTTATATTCAAATAATAGAATTAATCTTTAAAGAGTTAGAGCGAGGGCTCATCGGCAAGTCCGGAAAAACAATTCTACAAAATCGCTACTTAATCGGTGCAAAATGCGCATTTTGCAGCCTTGGTAAACCTTGGCGCCAAGATTTTTAAGTTAGAGTTAAGGTCTGCGCGGGAGCGCTAAACTTAATCCTAAAAGTAACTCTATAACCCTATAGGGCAACGCTAGTAAGAATCTAATTAAAAATTCGGAATCTAGGCTAAAAATAGATTTAGTAAGATATTTATATTCCTATATAGGGGCCCTAGTCTAGATACTCTTAAAAGTTAAAGTTAAAAAAAAAGTTACTAAATCGGTATAATATCGCTATTCAATCGGTGTATAATGTGCTTAGAATACGGGATATGAGTAGATACGCATTTCTAGTATTTTATATAATTTCGGTGTAAAATGCGCGAAAATCGGGGTTTCTGGAGTTACCGATACTCTAAGCCTCCTATTTCTAAAAGGGCTCCGGAGTACCGGAAATTATAATATAATATTATAATATAAATAGCGTAACTACGCCGTATACTCTTTATATAAAATTTATATATTATATTTAATAGCTACTATAAAGTTGGTTTTAATATAATATAATAATTACCTCTCCTTCTAAGGGTTTCGCCCTCGGAATTAATAAATATTAATTTTATATTTTAATATTTCTAAAGAATAGTATAATATAGGAGAGTTTAAATTAAATAGGGCGTACGCGTAACGCCTACGCCTTTTATTTAATTATATTAATTTCCTAGTTTTATAATAATAATATATTAATGAAAAACCTCTAAACCTAATAGGAAAAAGGGAGGGAAATTAATTATATCTCGAAGTTAATAATACGTTATATATGTCTCGTGTACTAGCGTAATTACATAATTATAGATTATATTAAATATTCGATAAAAACCTTAAAACCTAAAGGGAAAAGTAAAGGAAAGAATATTATAATTACCGTCGAAAACTATAAACCTTTACTACTAGTAAGGCTTTAGCGATATCGGCGATAGAGTAAATTATTTTACCTTATTATTTAGGAAGAACTTTAGTTATAAAAGTAAATACGTACGGATAATAATTTTAGTATAAATATAAAACCTTCGTCGACCTTTAAACTTTTCTATTTTTATAATATCTTATTATCTTCTATATATAGAAACTCCTATATATTTCTATCGATAATAATATTATATTTAGATTTTTATTAATTTATAATAATCTCGGCCGTATCTCTAGTCTTTTTTCTTCGAGATCGTAAGTCTTATTTATACGTTCTATAAATAAAGTTATAATTAATATATTATAATTTAAATAAATCATTCTTTTCTTTATTCAAATTCTTTTCTTTAATTTTATAATTATTAAAATAAATAAAATAACTTATTCTATTTTTTAAAAGAATCGATTAATATTATCTTAATATTTATTTTATTTTTAAATTATTAGTTTTAAACCTTACTTTATTAGCGATACGTATATAACTAAATTATTTTAATATTTAGTATATTAGTTTAATCTTTATAATATATAATATTAACGATAATATTTAGATATTTAATATATCTCCGATAATTACTCCCCGTAGGTTAGTTACCCGCTCTACTTTTATCCCGCCTTTATTTGTACTTCTTTACCTCCGTTACTCTAAGTAGATAAACTTAGATAATTATATTTTATATAATAAAATACTATACGTAAAGTACGTTTATTACGTAAAGAATAAATATTTATATAATTTTATATATAGTTTATATCTCGAAACTAAATTATATTAATATATTTAGATTCCTTCCGAATTTCATATCTTTATAAATTCTTTTCTCGACCGGTTAAAATATTAAGGTCTTAATAAACGTCTCCGCTAGCGTATTATTTAATATACGAAAAATATCGTAGCCTTCCTTCGGGAGATTAAATCTAAAAATAATAATATTAAAAAAGAGAAGGATATATTATAATTAATATCTCGATTTACTATAAACGTCGAGGGTATAAATAATATCTTTTATACTTTAGTAAATTAAATATAATTTAGATATAATTCGTATATTAATAATTTTTTAAGGAGGGATTATTACCCGGGATATAAATATATCCTTAAATAAAATTATATAATATTAACTTATTAATTTACTCGAATCGACGGACGAAGATAAAATCGATTATAAAGCGGCGGATAAGGCTCGTATATAATATATAAAAAACTCCTTTAAATATTATTCCCCTTTCGGCTTTAATCCCGTTACCGATTAATTTAATATACTTATTTTCTATGATCTCGATATTATTAATTTTATTTTATTTTCCGGCGGTATATAAAGAACTATAACGTCTAGTCGTAAAATTCTTTTAATTATAAATAACGAAGAGCCTCGCCTTTAATATAATAATATAAAGGGTACGAGTCGTTATATTTTAAATAAAATAATATCTTCTCGTAAGGCTCTTAAGGAAAAATTTAAAGATAAAATTAATAATTTTAATTTTAGTTTTATTTTTACTCCTCGTTTTTTAACTCGCCTTCCCGGCCCCGGCCCTATTTATAAATAACGGAGTTTTAATATTAAGAAAATTAGTTATTTTAGATATAAACCTACCTACGAGCGCCCCGTTAACTGTAAATATATATCTCGCTCGAAGTTTATTAATAAAAAGCAACTAATAGTAATTAATAATTAATAATACTTTCTTTTCCTACTCTTTACTTTTTATACCTTTTTTATCTTCGTATTCTCTTCGAATACTTCTCGTAGTTCTAGCGCGTTATCTAAAATATTTATATTAATTTATTTATTAAAGATCTTTAGTTATCTTAATTATTTTATAAAATAAAGTACCTCGCCTTTTATCTTCTTTTTTTTAATACCTTTTCTACTTCCTATTCGTTTATATTATTTATTAATTCCGGTAGAGGTATATTAGGAATCGAAATATTACTCTACTATTAATAATACGGCTTTAAAAGCGATATATAGAAAATATTATAAATACGATAATTAATTAATAATCCTAGGCGGTACCTTTATATTCCGATAATATCTAAAATCTTAAATAATTTAATTACTTTATGGGAGAGTTTCTTATTTAGTTATTTCTACGCTAAATTCTTAATTAATAATAATATAAAGTTATTTATATTAAACGATTTCGGTTTATACCTTTTATTATAACTACGTTTTTACGCCTCGACTACGATAACTTATACTTTTATTAAATACTCTTTAAAAATATTTAATTTTTCGATTTTTTTTTATACCGACGGTATTTCTCCCTCGTACGTCTCGCCCTTAAGACGCGGCTTAAGGGATAGATTATAACTATATATAATTATAAATAATATTTAATTTATTATCGTATACTATATATTATAGTATACTTATTTTATTATGAGTAAAAATATTATTTAATTATTTTACTCGCTTAAATAAAAGGTTCTTAAATAATATTTTAAAATTTGGTTCTAATACTTTATCTAGTTATCCGTTTACGGATAAAATACGATATTTAGGCGCCTTTTAATTCTTATTAAATAATAAACCTTTAACTAAAATATATTCGTAAAGATAAAATCTTTATTAAAAATAATTTCATTAAGAACTTTAAACTTCAAGATAATTTCTTCGAATATTAACTCTATTAATTTTATAAAATCGATTATTTTAATAATTAAAATATATCGTAATATCTTTATATACTTATTTATAATTATAAGGACCGTATTATAAACGTATCCGTACCTTTTACTTAAAGGTAAATTAGTAATAAAATTTATTATAATTTCTTTTCACGGTCCCGTAGGATATAGTAGAGAACTAATCTCGTTATAAAAATAATATCGATATACCTTAACCTATTAATATATATTATATATATCGATATATTCTCGTATATCGGCCTTTAAAGTATTTTAAAAGTATTTCTTAATAAATAACTCCGTTATCTTTTTAATACTAAAATACTTTATTAATATATCGTTATAATATTATTCTAATAACTCTTCGCGGATTAATCCTTCTTTAATTATATAAATCTTATTATTATATCTAAGAATTAATATAAAATCTAAAGTCTATATTTTAACGGAATACTAATAATCCGCTTATATAATTTCAGCGATTTTTATTTACGAGTAGGAATTATCCTTTTATAAAATACGAATTATTTTAATTATTAATAAACTTTTAACGTTATAAACCGTTTCGTAGAATATTATTAATTTAATAATAATATATAGAACGAGTAATTTATAACTTATAATTCTAACGATAAAATTAAATAATTCCTTTATTATATCGTGATTAATTTAAATAAACGTTTTATTTAAACTTTTTAAAATTTCCCGTTTAAGTATTAACTCTTTAGGTCTAGATAAATATATTATTAAAAAATATACCTTTTTTACGATAAATTTTAAAGACCCTAATAACGTAAATCTTACGCGTATTAAGTTTTACGCGATCTTTACGAATATATTACCTAATACCGGCGAAGTATTATTTATATCTAGATCTTTTATATTTACGAACGTATCTCGTATTATAATGAAAATAAGGCCTTAATTAATACCTCCTAAATTTAATAACTTTTATTATAATACAAATAATATATTATCTAAAAAGTTATCTTAACCTTTATAATTAAAATAACGTAAAGAGTTATCGGTTAAATTACTCTTCTTAAAACGATACGAAATTAAAAAATTAAAAAATCAAAGTTTTATTACCTAGCGCGCTTAACGATTATTTAATTATTTAATATTCATAAAACTTTTTAGATTATTATAATCGGTTAAGACTTTTACTTTATATAAATTATTTTTAAAATAATATTATTATTACTTAAATATTATAACGATTACGAAGAGCTTTTTATTATAAATCTTATATCGAACTTCTAAACTCTATATTTTATAAAACTAGAAAATAACTAGATATTATTTATTATTATTTTATAATTATATTAAAATCGCAGCTACGGTAAAATTAAAAGTATTTATCTTAATCCGAATTCTTAATTCTGGATTAAAGTATATAAGAATAAATATATATATAAAGAAATTACGAAATAAATAAAATCTTTACTCCGCCTCTTCAGGTTATTTAAATAAATTAAACTTTTTATTATTTTAACTATTTTTTAATAAACCCTTTAATAAGCCTACTATCTATAGATAACGATTAATAAATCGACGATAAAAATTAACGAAGCCTAAAAATACTTATATATTATAAAAAGACTTTAGTTTCGGTTAAGACTAAATTATATTAATCCTACGTTCGTCTATCGAGATACCTTCGGTATTTATAATAAATTTTAAAAACTTAATTAACCGAGTAAAGAACTCGTATTTCTTAAAACTTACGAATAAAAAATATTTTCGTAGGCGTTCGAGTATTTATCGTATATAATTAATATACTCCTTTTTTAAATTAAAATAAATTAGGATATTATTTAAATAAACGACGTAAAATATATCTATTAAGCCTATTAATAACTTATTAATATAAATTTAAAAAGTAATATATTTATTCGTTAAACTAAATAATATTATTATATATTTAAAAAGATTATACCGTGTACGAAATATTATCTTCTACTTATCGCCTTTTTTAATTCTTATTTAATAATAAATATCTTTTAAATTAAGCTTCCTGAATTATATAATATTATTCAAGCGGTCTAATATCTTACTAATTAAGAATAATAAATAACGATTTTTAATAATAATTTTATTAAGACCTCGGTAATCGACGTATAATTGTAGTCTATTATTCTTTTTTCAAATAAAAAGGATAAGAGCCCCGGCGGGGTTTACGGAGTATTTAATCTAACCCTTTATTAAAACGTTATCTAGGTATCTCCTTAACTCTATTAATTTTAAAATCGATAAATTATAAAGAGGCCCGTATAACGGGTTATTCTTTATATTAATTATATAATTACCGTCTTTATACGACGGTAATCGACCTATTTCTTTATCTAAAAAAATATTGTTAAAATCTATAAATTCGTCGGGAAGCGTAGGCGATATAATAATAAAATTATTAAAAAATATTATATTAACGGTAGTATTATCTTTCTTAACCTCGTTTTTATTAATAAGATTTTAATTAAAGAGACTAGCCTTAATATAAATTAATATATAAATAATTAATTATATCTTTAATAATTTCGTAAAATCCTTAAATAATTTTAATATATACGTATTCGGCGCGATACCGAACCGTTAAATATATATATTATAATCGGTTTAGATCTTTTCCTTTTTTATAACCGGTATATTTATAATAATAAGCGAGCCTTTTTTATTAATAAAATAAAAAATATTATTATACTCTTTAATTTATCCTTATAAATTAGTTAACTGGTAGACGATATTATAAATATTATAATAATAAATAGATTACCCGCTTATTTATTTAGGAGTCGATAACGGCTCGCTCTCGAAATACTCTAGGTTATATTATTATATAAATATCTCGTTAATAATATTTATCTCCGCTCCCGGGTCTTTATTCATTTTAATACGAATAGTTTTTATATCGATATTAATTAGGTTTATAATAATTTCGTTATTAATATTTATACTCGGTCGGGTTTTTATTTCTTTTTATTCCTTTAAAATAAAGACTTCCCTAAAGATTTATTATTTTTTAAATCTACGATATAATCGCCGATATAATTAATAATCTCCGTTTTCTTCTCCGGATAATTATTAGAGTAAAAACTAAATTTATAATAATTAAAATATTTAATATCCTTAAGATTCTTATCGCTCCCGTAAATCGTATACGTTTTATTTATATTTCTACGATTATTATAATTAAAACCTTATCCCCTCGTATTAAATTTATTTTTATTATCTCCGTTTTTTAACCCCTTTTTATACCTCTTCCGAGGTCTTAATTAATTATCTTAATTATTATTTTATATCTTAAAGTCCCGATTAAGATTATATTTATAACGTATTATAAACGATATAAATTCGGTTCGCTTAATAGGAATATTTTAGGCTCGGTTAACTTCTTTTAAAATATTAAATTTTAAACGGGTTATTAAATAAATTATTTATTATTCTTTATCGTAAAAAAGTAGTTCGGTTTCTAACGTATTAAGATAGGTATCGAAATCTCGTATTAATTAATTATTCCTTTAACGCGTATATTAATATTTAAGATTCGTATTTATAACTCGGTTTAATAGGTCCTTAATTATATTAAATAAATAATCCGAAAAGAACTTTTATATTAATATATTTATTAAATAAAATTCTTCGTATTTATTTTATAACTTCTTAATCTACCCCTTTGAATATAATATTATATATAAGATCCTCTTTTCGTTTATTCGAAAGTTTATAGGTATTAAACGGAATATAATCTTTATATCGTAAATCCATTTTTAATAATTTTACGAAGTCTTTATATAAAAATCCCGTAACTTCGATAACTATAAATTACCTTAATTTATATTAAAACCGATTTAATTAGGACCTACCGTCCGGTCGTTTTCGTTTTTTATATTTAATTTTTAAAGATTATTTTTTATTTCTTTATCTCCTTTACCTACGATAATACGTCGTAGATTTTCGATATTCTTTTAAATCGTGATAATAGACGCCTTTTTTTCGAAGGCTTTTTATTTATATTTTAATTTTATAAATCGTTAGTCTACCGTTATATTTATATTCTTTAATAAATCTTTTATATTTTCGTTTCAAATATTAATCCCGTATATCTCGCCTTCGGGACGATTATTTCTAGAAAGATTTTTTATATTTTTAATAAATTACTACCTAAGAAGGTATAAAGAGATTAAAATTATTAAATTATAATACTTAAAGTATTTATAATAATATGAAAATAAATATAAAACCTTAGTAGGAGAATAATCTTTATATTTAAATAATAAAATTAATTTCTAAAAAGTTAGAGCGAGGGCTCCGAGCCTCTTATTTCTAAAAGGGCTCCGGAGTACCGGAAACTATAATATAATATTATAATATAAATAACGTAACTACGCCGTATACTCCTTATATAGGATCTATATATTATATTTAATAATTATTATAAAGCTGGTCTTGGTATAATATAATAAAATAAGAATATTTAGGAGTTTATAATAACGAATATAATTCGGCTAGTTATTATTGTTATAAGAAACTTAACCCGTATAATTATATATTAATAAAACTCGATTTTACTAAAAAAAGACTTATAAAAGAATTTCAAAAAGAGGGTAAATAGTAATATAAAAGAAAGAAAATAATAAATTATTATAATTATAATAAGCCGGGTTATATCGCTAGGAATTATTAATTAAAAAATATAATAAATCGATAATAATTAAATATATTTAAGAAAGAGATATTAAATAGCGTAATCGGATCCCCTAAAGATTTAATATAAAATAATATTAAATTTAACGTTCTATTAAAGAAGTAGGAGGATATTAAAGAAAAGATTATTTAAAGAATTCGAGAAGTCGAAGAATTAAATAATAATAATAATAATAAAACTCTAGAGAAGGACTTAGAGGAAGAATAAGAATAAGAATAAAATATAATAAATTCTAAAGAATAACTTTAGGTAGTAAACTACTTTAATAATTTTAAATTTTAGTTTATTATATTAGAAGAAAAGCCCGAAGAAAAGAAAAAAAAGAAAAAATAATTCTTTAAAACTAATTATATTTATAATAAATATTATCTACGATATTAAGAAATATATTAATTAATATATATAAATAAATATTATAAATACTATTATAATAATTTAGAAGAACGAAGGTATATCGTAAAACTAGGATATAATTATAATTAATAGAATAATTATATTAGGGATAATTACTTATAGTATTTAATTAAGAAAAAGAAAATCTAAATTTTCCCGGGTTATAATATAAATTAATAATTATAGTTATAAAACTAGGCGATTATAATAAAGAATTAAAGAGTTATAATTAAAATAAATAATATTATTATTTAACCGAAGGATATAAAAAATACTTCGAGTCTAAAAAATACTACGGATTTTTATCTTCGTTAGGTTTGAAAAGACTAGTTCCTTATATTAAAAGGAAATATAACGAGATTAATATATTAACCCTAAAATAATATTTATACTCTATATAATATAGTATATATATTCGAATACTAGTAAAAGTTAACGGATATAAAATCGTTATAATAATAAATTTAGGAGTAATTAAAAACTTTATATCCCGAATAATAATTTAAATAATTAGTTAATTAACTCGGGAAAAGAAGAAACAATACGAGTTTTAATTAACCGACGGGTTAAATCTATTAATAAAGAGAATAAATAAGGAAATATTCCCGTTATTAATTATTATTTAATATTATTATAAGGAGATTACTTTCGATATAATAAATGTAATTATTTATTCTATTATTTTAGGAATACCTTAATTAAAAAAATATAATTTAATAATTAATTAGAAAATAGGAATATTTATATTTCGTATATTAAAGACGTCGTTAATATAATACTTATATATTTATAAAGGATAATTATAAATAAGAAATCGAACCGTAACTCGGTCGAAGTTTATAATACTTTATCTTCGAATAAAAATAACTTTATACGAGGATCCAATTTAATATATATTGACTAAAGAGGTTAATAGAGTAAATAAATTAAATTTTTTAAAGGTTAAAACGAACCTCTTAATATCCTTAAAAAGTATTAATAATAAAGGGATTTTCTTTAAAAAGAAATAACTATAAAAATACTACCTAAATATTAATTATAAAATTATAAAACTAAACTCGAATTAAATAAATAATTAATATTTAGACTTATTTATACTTTATTAAAAAAAGAATTCGGAGTACTTCGCGGGTATATTAACGAGAATCTTAGAAAAGAATTTATTTAAGAATTTAAATTATTAATAAATTATCTAATTCTCTTTATAATAAAAAAGAATAGAAGTTTATAATTATATATAAACTACCGGAAATTAAATAATATTATAATAAAGAATTAATACTCTTTACTAAATATTAGCGAGTTATAAAACCGGTTTATAATAGTAAAAATCTTTATATAATTAAGTCTTCGAGGCGTATATAATCTAATTCGAAAAAGAAAAATAAAAAATAAAAAATAATCTTTAAAATTAAATACGATTATTATAAAATTTAACAATACTCTTCGGATTTATTAATATACTAGTTATCTACTAAATATTAATTAATAATATTATATAAATATATTTAAATATAACGGTAATTATATACCTCGATAATATTTTAATCTACTCTATTAATAAGGAAAGATATATTTAATATATATAAGATATTCTAATTTATTTATTACTAGCTAGACTTCTCTTTAAATTATAAAAATACGAATTTTATAAGAAATTAATCGAATTCCTTAAATTTATAATTAATATTAAAGATATTTATATAAACCCTAAAAAAATTAAAAGTATCGAAGGAAAATTTATATTATATAATATTAAAATAATATAGAGTTTTTTAGGGTTTATAAACTTTAATAAAAGATTTATTAAAGATTACTCTAAAAAAATCTTATTATTAATGAATATTATAAAGAAAGATACCGCTTTTTAGTAAAGAGAAAAATAATAACGATTTTTTAATATATTAAAAAAAGTATATAAAAAGCCGCCGATATTATATTTCTTTTAAAGTAACGAACTAACTCGAATCGAAATTAATATTTTTAATCTCACGATAAAAGCTTATATACTCTAATAAAGAAATAATAAATAATACTCTATTATATACTATTTACGAAAGATATTATTAATAGAATAGAATTATAATATTTATAATAAAGAATTTTAATAGTAGTATTTATACTAGAGTAATAAAGAGTTTATATAGAAAATTATTTAAATTTTACTATTTTTCAGTTATAAATTACAAAAATCTTCTTAACTTTATTATTATAAAATAGTTAAATCGAAGATAAATTAAATAATTAGAATTGTTAAAATAAGATAAATTTAAAATCTTCTATATTATAAGAAAGAATAACGGTCGCGCCGACGTATTTAATAAACGAGAAAATTATATAAAAGAAAAGAATATAATAACGTAATTAAATTTTATTTAATAATAAGATAAATCGCTAGTTTTAGTACGATAATTAGTAATTATACTATATGTTTTAATCCCTAGAATTATTAATATTATTTAAGAAAAATATAAAACTAATACCTTAACTAAAATATTAAGAAATTAGTAACTATAAATTAAATTATTAAAATATAATAAGAAAACTTATCTTCCTAAAAACTATCTTAAGGAAATTATTCGCGATTATTATAATAACCTAGTTTAAAGATACCCTAGAGTTATTAAAATCATAGAATTAATTTATAAAGAGTACGACGTATTAGGGTTACGAAAGTTGTATATTAAGAAATATATTAAAGAATATATTTAATACTAGTAAAATAAGTCTATAAAATATATCAAATATAATTAGATCTAATTCGCTCTAGTACCGAATATATTATAGGATAATATTATTATAAATTTTATTATTAAAATTATTAAAATTAAAGGACCCTATTGATTTAAAAGTTTTTAATTCCGTTATAATTATTTATAATAAACTTGATATATACGTTATTATAATATTAATAAAAAAAACCTATAAGGTAGAATAAGTCGCCTTCGTTCTATTAAATCAATTAATTCGCGATTATAATATTCCGAAATCGATTATTTTTAACCGAGATAAATAGTTTACTTCTAATTCTTAGAAAATATTTATCGGCGTTATTAGAATCAAGTTACGAATATTAATTATATATTATTTTTAGATAAATAAATAAATAGAAAGAACGAACTAGATAGTAAAAGTATATTTAAAATATTATATTAATAAGAAGTAAAATAATTAAATAAGACTTTTATTAATAATTTGACTAGTATTTAATAACGACTAATCGTATATTATTAAACTTATACTATTTTTTATTAATTACGAGAAATATACGAATATATTCCAAGAATCGAGAAACGGGTTAAATATATAAAAAACTTTTATTAGCGTAAAAATCTAGGAACTTTATACGAGAATATATAAACTTAAATTAAATTAATAAATATTCAAATAAAGATAAGAGTTAATAAATATCGAAAAAAGTATTTTTAATTAAAGGAAGAGGATAAAATATATCTTTTAATAAAAAATATAAAGAGTAAAAAACTAAAGAAGAATTTAGAATATATAAAAATTAGACTATTTTCGATAAAAAGAGCTAAAGGACTAGTCGATTATAGTTTTAACTTTCTAGCCGACGCTAAAATATATTTAATATTCTATTTTTTATTATTAGAACTAGTAGACTCCTTAATACTTTTATAAAATACTTTTAATTTTTTTATAAAAAAAGAAATAGAGTTTGAAGTTAAAAAGGTTTTAGAAAAATAAGATTAAAATTACCTCGTTAAACAAAAAGAATATAACGTATTAAAGAATATTTAGAAGTTAAATATAAATTTTAGGAATTATCTAAATCTCTTATAAAGATTTTATCTAGAATAAAAAATATAATTAATTAATCGAATTTATCCTTAAATTATAATTACTTTAAAAATATATTAAATAAAAAATCGTTAGGTCTAGGATTAATACTATCGACCTCTTTATATTTTTTTAATTTAATAATTTTTTTTAACTCGCCTTCGACGAGTTATTTTTCTTTTTTTTCTAGTAATTTAACTTTAATTTAAAGACGAGTCTATTTAATTAATATTATTTTAACTTCTTTAATTTCTCTTTTTATAATTTCCAAAAATAAGTTTATTTTATAAATAAAAAGGATACTAGGTTATATTCCTACTTAATATAAATATACTTTATATATTTATCCGAATAATCTCTAATCTTATATTTCTTAGGATATTATTTCTCGATATAATACTAATAAATATATATAATTAATTTTAAATTAAAGAGAGATTTATAAAAGTATAATTTATAATAATAAAATAAAGAAGAGATAGAGTTAGATATTTATTATAATTAATAATTTACTTCCGGAATAAAAGTTTCGGAAGGGGGATCTAATATTATAAATATTATATAATATTAAAATTACCCGGCGAAAGAGTATAATAAATATTAATATAAAATTATTTACTATAGTTAAAGAGTAAATAAAGTAAATAAAGTCTTATTTATTATACTCGAGGAGTAAATAAAATAAATAAATTACTTTTAATATAATTTCCTTCTTATTATACTATACCAAGACTAGCTTTATAGTAACTACTAAATACAATATATAGATCCTATATAGGGAGTATACGGCGTGGTTACGCCATTTATATTATAGTATTATATTATAGTTTCCGGTACTCCGGAGCCTCTTTAGAAATAGGAGGCTTAGAGCCCTAGCTCTAACTCTTTAGAGATTAATTCTATTATTTAAATATAGAGATCATTCTCCTACCAAGGCTTTATACTCGCTTTTATATTATTATAAACACCCTAGGTACTATGGCCTAATACTTCTACTATATAAATAATATATTCTTTAATAAATAAAAGTTTCGTATTTAATTTCCTTTAAAACTTTTAATTATAAATTCTAAATATAGATATTTATTAAATTATTAATTAAGTTTATTAAATTTATTTAGTTATATTTAATTATTTATATAAAAACTATTATTTATTAATTTTTAATACTCCTCTCTAAGAGAATTAACCTAGGTCTTATCGACGTTATATTAAAATATTAAACGAAGAGCCTTAATACTCGAGGGCGAGACGTATAAAGGAGAAATATTACTAATATAAAAAAGAATTAAAAAATTAAATACTTTAAGAGAGTATTTAATAAAAGTTTAAAATATCGCGGTCGATATATAAAAGTATAATTATAATAAAAGGTATAAATCAAAATCGTTTAATAAGATATAATTATAGTTAGTAGAATAATAATATTAAAAATAACTATATATAGTACCTAGTTAAAGAGAGGGAGAATTAAGACTTCCTAGGTTATAATAAAGATTAATAATTATAATTACGAAATTAAAAAATATATAATAAAGAATTAAAATATTATAATTAAAATAAATAATATTACTATTTAATCGAAGATTACGAGAGGTACTTCGAGTCTAAGAAGTATTATAGATTTTTATTTTCGTCGAGAAAAACTTAATACCTTATATTAAAAAGAAATATAAAGAGATTAATATATTAACCCTAGAATAATATCTATATTTAATTTAATACGGTATATATATATAAATACCGGTAAAAGTTAACGAATATAAAGTCGTTATAATAATAGATTTAGAAGTAACTAGTAATTTTATATCTCGAATAATAATTTAGGAAATTAACTTATTGACTCAAGAAAAAAAGAAATAATATAAACTTTAATTAACCGACGAGTCGAAACTATTAATAAGAAAAGTAAATAAGAAAATATTCTTATTATTAATTATTATTTAACGCTACTATAAGGATATTACCTTCGATATAATTAAGATAATTATTTATTATATTATTCTAGGGATACCTTAATTAAAGAAATATAATTTAATAATGAATTAGAAAATAGAAGTATTTATGTTTCCGTATATTAAAGATATCGTTAATATAATACTTATATATTTATAAATAATAGTTATAAATAAAAAGTTAAATCGTAGCCTAGTCGAAACCTATAATACTTTATCTTCGAATAAAAATAATTTTATACGAGGATCCGATTCGATATATAATAACTAAAGAAGTAATAGGGTAAATAAATCAAAATTTCTAAAAATAAAAACGAACCTCTTAATATCCTTAAAAAGTATTAATAATAAAAATATCTCTTTTAGAAAAAGATAACTATAAAAGTATTATTTAAATATTAATTATAAAATTATAAAATCGAACTCGAACTAAATAAATAATTAATATTTAGACCTATTTATACTTTATTAAAAAAAAACCCGGAGTACTTCGCGGGTATATCGACGAGAATCTTAAAAAAGAATTTATTCGAGAATCTAAATTATTAATAAATTATCTAATTCTTTTTATAATAAAGAAGAATAGAAGTTTACGATTAATATAAATTACTAAAAGTTGAATAATATTATAGTAAAAAACGATACTCTTTATTAAATATTAACGAGTTATAGGATCGGTTTATAATACTAAAAATCTTTATATAACTAGATCTTCGAGGCGCGTATAATTTAATTCGAATAAAAGAAGGCGAGGAATAAAAGATTATCTTTGAACTAAATATAATTATTACGAATATTTAATAATAACCTTCCGATTTATTAATATACTAGTAACTTACTAAATATTTAATTAATAATATTATACGAGTATATTTAGATATAACGATAATTATATAATATTTTAATCTACTTTATTAATAAGAAAGAATATATCTAATATATATAGAATATCTTGATTTATTTATTACTAACCAGACTTCTTTTTAAATTAAAGAAGTATAAATTTTATAAAAAATTAATCGAATTCTAAGAATTTATAATTAATACTAGAGATATTTATATAAGCCCTAAAAAATTTAAAGTATCGAAGAATAATTCATACTATATAATATTAAAACGATATAAAGTTTTTTAAGATTTATAAACTTTAATAAAAGATTTATTAAAGATTACTCTAAAAAAACTTTATTATTAACGGATATTATAAAGAAAGATACTATTTTCTAATAAAGAGAAGAATAATAATAATCTTTTAACGTATTTAAAGAGGCCTATAAAAAACCGCCGGTATTATATTTTTTTCGAAGTAATGAATTAGCTCGAATTAAAATTAATACTTTAGACTTTATAATGAAAGTTTATATACCCTAATAAAAAGATAATAAATAATACCCAATTATATACTATTTACGAAAGATATTATTAATAAGATAGAATTATAATATTTATAATAAAGAGTTATTAATAATACGCTACGGAATAGGGAAGGGAAGAGATAAAAGTAACCTCTATTCCCTTCCCCGGAGTAGGGAAGGGAATAAATAGGGAAGAGAAGAGAATACTAAAAGAAAATAAAGAAGGGAAGGGATTCCTTATTATTTCCTATCCTTACTCTCTCTATAAGGCTGATATTTATAGCCGACTAACGCGTACCCTAATTATACTAATCTTTGTCCTAACCCTAAATTATACTAGTTATTCTAATATATTCTTAATTTCTTTAACTAGATATATATTCACGACTTATTATAAGGAAAGTAGACGTGATATATTAAGATTTTATTACGTTAGGTATTATAGAATATTAATATTTCCTCTATATACCCCCGCTAGATTTTTTAATAATCTAATATCCTTCGATTAAATAATTATACGCTTAGCGTATATAGTAGTAAGATTCGCTACTATAAATTCTAAAAATTAGTATATTTAGTAATATAATAGGCTTAATACTTACTAGAAAGTAATATAATTATATAGTACTCCGTCGTCTTTTATAGTACCTTTAGAGTAGTTACCTACTATTAGAAACTATAGCCGAATTATATATCTTATATAATCCTTCGAACTAGATGTTAAAATAATAGTTTAGGAATAAAAAGCTTAATAGTTTTTTAATAACATCGAATCTAGCGAAGTATAGCTACTAGTAATAAATTAATATATTAATTAAGATAAAACCAAGCGAAAAAACGAAATATTTACGTCCTTAATTTATACGGCGTCGACGGGCTATAGGAATGACTCCTATCTTTTATCCCCGCTTCTTAACCTACCTTCGTAGGGTTTTCGTTATAACTAGGGCTTTTTAAATTATTAAAGGGCGTATACTAGGGCCTTTACTATTATTTTAAATTAGGTTTATACCCGAAAACTAAACTAGATCTCCGCTTATATCCTTTACTTTCACTATATTAATAGATTAATATAATAATTATGATAAATCTGGAATAAAAAGTAATATATTTACGGTTTATAAATTTTTTTAGGGGCTAGGATTTCTCCCTTTTTTAAACTTGGGATTTCTTAACCCTAGGGACTATAAATAATAATAGATTAATATAATAATTACGATAAAGTTACGATATAAACTAAATATTTCTTATTTTAAACTTTCGCTACTATTTTAGCTAAAGTAATATATTAATATATTAATTAAAATAATATAAGGAAAAAAGGTTAGGAAAATTATTACCTAGAGCTTTACTTTAGATTAAACCTACGGTCTTCTTTTTCTTCTTTATCTCTTTATCTTTACGAGTTTTTTAATTTATAAATATTTTATTTTAAACGGTTAAACGCGTAGACTTTCTTTTATTAGGTACTTTAAGATCTTCGAGCTTTAATTAATTAATCTATATTAAGACTTTCGAATTATAGTTAATATTAACTCGTATTTTAGTAGAACGCGTAGGTTCTTTATCTAATAAACTCGTAACGGAATCCGGCTCTTTTTATTTAATACCTAGCTTTTACTATTTAACTATATACTCGGTCTCCGTAATAAAGTATTATTTATATAGTAGAGTACGATGTTTCCCCTTATAGTACGAATAGAATTAATTTTAGTCTAAGTAAGGAAGATAAAATAAATAATTAATAAATGGATTATATTAATATTAATAGTTATTATCGGGTAGATTATATTTATTAGGTTTAGGCGGACTCGTATATAAAACTATATTTAGAGCCGTTATAATTAAAGTAACTAATAGCGGGTTACTTATATAGTTATATATATTAATTCTAGGTTTTTCCGGATTATAGTATATTATAGATTCTTTATTATATATAAAATCGTCGAATACGAACCTATCTAAAGGAATATCCGAGCGATACTATAATTTATAAGAATAATTAATATTTTTATCCTAATCTTTATATTAATAACCTTACCTATTTAATATCTTTATATATATTTACTTAGGAGCTATTATATTGGATAGTTTATAGAGGAGGCGTTTCCTATATTTTATAGCTTTAATTAATACTATTTATCCTAGACTTTACCCTAGTAACTTTACTATAATATTATCTAGCGATTAAATAGCTTCGGTTTAGGTAGGTAGTAGAGAAGCTATTAATTATAATCTATATATAATATTAATACTATTTATCCTAATCTTTATTCTAAGGACTTTACTAGGTTAAAATCGGGTAATCTTTTAAGAGAAGACCTTACGTATAATATTAAAAGATATAATAATAGTAAGTATTACGATAGCTAGGCGTTTTATTAATAAATTCCTTAATTATATTTAATTTCACCTTATTTATAACGACGAAAGAATTAGGGGATATAGAGAAGAAAGCGCCTATATCGGTCGTTAGAAGCTAATTATACTAATCTATATACTAATAAATATACTACGTCTTATTTTCGATTAATTAAAGATTCTTAGAGTAGTATTATTAATATAGTTTAGATATTAGGGTAAGGTTAAGGTATAAGGTAAATAGGATAATAAGATCTATAGCGTTAAAAGCGGGATTCTAAATTAACGCCGTTATTATTTATTTCTAGTCGATTAATAAAATATTTTATACCTACGGTATAGACTTCTATCTTAATCTAGTAAACTATAGAAACTAATAAAGTTATTTATTAATTTTCATATATACCTAATTTAAATAACTTAATTTATAAGAAAATCGTAAATTAAAAATTTATAGCTCGAAGAAAAACTATACTAGATTACTAGGTATAAAGATTAGAATAAAGATAATAACCTCTTAAACTATATATATATCTTATAATATATCTTTAGTTAATAGATATACTCTTTAACCGTTATATAAAATATATATCCTTTGGGGCTAAAGTAATCCGTTTATTATAAATCGTATAAAGATTAAATACTATAATCGAAGTTAATTATTATATCGGTAGAGATAATTTATAACTTATTTATAAACTCCTCGATTAATATCGCTTTTACGGCTTTTTATAACGCGTTTAGCGCCGTAGATTAAATCCGAAAATAACGTTTATATAACGTATATATAATTTCGCGGATAAGGCGCGTAAAGGATAATTTCGGGATTAAAAGGTCGGTTATTTATTAAAGAAACCTAATTTCTTATAAAGTAACGATTAATAAACTTAACGAATTCGAGTTTAATATAAAGAAATCTTATTTATTACTATTCTTTAATCGTTTATTTTATACCGCGACTTTCTTTACGTCGGTAAATCGAAAACCGGCTCTAGCGGCTCGGGGTCATTAAGTAAGCTACCTCGGGCGCCTAAGGTAAACTCGGGGCGCCCGAACGACCCCGAGCGCCCGTCGAGCGCCCGCCGAGTACCCTTCGAGCGTTAAATCGCTCGACGGGCGCTCGACGGGCGCCTAAGGCCGTTATAAAATATATATCGGGCTCTTAACAAGCGTAATTTAAACCCGGAGCTTTAAGGGCCCTAGCCTTAGAAAATTACGTAATTTACTACCTAAAATTTTAATATTCTATAATCGCCTTTATCGACGGTAGCGACCCCCCGGAACTACCTTTAACGCTAGCAAGTTTTAATCCCCGGAATCGATCGATTTAGGCGAAATCCTCGCGGGGGTAATACGTAGGCCATACGCCAAGGTATACGTTAGGGGTTTATGGGTACGATAGTAATAATTAGGGGGTAGCGATAGCGACAGGACTATAAAATACGTTATAGCTATAAATAGAATAGAGCTATAGCTATAAATAAAATAGGGCCATAGCTATAAATAGGGGCTATAAACGGGGGTCTAAAGTTAATAGCGTACCCCTAATTTAATACCCGTTAATAGCGGTTTTAGGTTTACTCGGTATACGCCCGAGTAGCCTTAGGCCCCTTAGCTATATACCTCGGGCGCCTATCGAGTCGGTAGATAAATATCGCGTTTAAGGCTCCTAGGGCGCCCGTCGAGCGCCCTAAACCATAATCGAGCCACTTTTCGTTTTACCGACGTACCCGAGTTTTTTTAGGAGGAATTTTATATATATTAGGTACTTTTCTTACTATCTTTAGACTCCGCCGGTTAACAAGGGATTAAAAGCCTCGACTAGTTATCGCGGTATTATATAAACCGTTAAGAAGTTTAATATTAATATTAACTATATTTTCTATAATAATAAAAGGTATAATTATAAATATTAGTTAATAAGGATTTAGTTAAGTTTCGGTAGGAATTTACGAAAAAGAGTATAGATATCGGATAAACACGTATTTATAATTACTATAACGGGTAGCCTAACCTATTATATATAAAAGAGTTATAGATCTACTTTATTATTATATTTTATTAGATACTTTTATCGTAAAGTATTCCTCGGCTATAAAACGTAGTTTACCTAGATAAACTATATAATTATAATATAACTATTAAATCCTTTTACTTTTCTACTCTCTTTATTTATCCGTATAATTCGTATTTAGAATATTTTAAAGTAATAGTTTCGCCCTAAAGAGCTTTATATATAACTAGTATTTTTCTCCTCTTAATATAATACCCCGGGATACCTCGTTTACGGTAAAGGTTTCTACCGAACGTTTTATAATTAAAGGTAGCGACTACCGTTATTATATATATAAAGTAGAAATAGTTATCGACTTCCTCGTATAATTTTATTTATAGTAGTAGTATTATAACTAAAAGAGGAAATATAAAACTAATAAAATAAAGAACTAGATATTTAATTTCTTATAAACCTTATAAAAATTAACTCCGGAGTAGGAGTATTTCGACTATAATATTATAATAAATACTAGGGAGCCGAGGAATATTTATAAAAGATATAACTATACGGTATTAAGGATTAATACTATAAATAGTATAAAAACGTACCTCGAATTAGGGAAATATAAAAGGAAAGTTTTAATATATAAAATAAAACCGATTTAAAATATACTCTTATTTAAAGACTAGATATATTATTATCCTTTTAGATAATAAGTATAAAGATTAATATAAATTCTTAATTATATAATTTAGAGGACTAAAAGAAAGGTTAATATATTAAAATTTAACGACTAGGAGGTAACTAAAGAGGACTTCTTTAAATTATTCGTATAAATAATTATCGGGCTTAAACTCTCTTTACGATTTATTAATAATATCGATTTATAACGAGTATTTAAATATATTAATACTTAATTTACTCTCTCTTCTATATTAATAATTAAAAACTATATAATAAAGAAGTATTAAAAGATTTAACTTCTTCTCCTTTAGAATTTATTTAACGACGGTATTAAAGTTATTTTTATACTAGATTTATAGTCTTCTAAAAACCGGCAGAGCTATATAATTATAAATATATACTTCATCGACTAGCGATAATAATATTACGAGGTACTTTTAACTTTTAAATTTATAAAAGGTAAATATAATAATAGAAGTCTAGTTAGGTACCTAAATATTATTATCCGTCGTTATAATTTAGAGGACCGTATTATATCGATTATTATAAATAACGCCTCTAATAATACTATAATATATTAATTACTCGAGACGATATCCGTAGAGGAGAGTATATAGTTTATAATTATAAAAAAGGAATTTAAATACGAGCTTCGCGAAGTTTATAACGAATTAGGCTTTCTTACGAATACTAGAATTTATCGCGTCCCGTATTTTTCTTATATTATTTAACTAGGCTTAAAGGAACTTCTTAATATTATTAAGATTTTATTAATAAATAAAGATTTTTAGAAGGATTAAAACGAAAAAATAAATAAATAGGAGTTTTCTAATATAAGAAAAGAACCTAGGATCCTATTTATTTTTATAAAAGTACGTATTCTTAATTTTATATTAATCTTTATATCTACTTTTATTTATTTATTAAATTTAGAGTATATAGATTCGTAAAGCCTCTACCTATTTTAATAAAAGTAATTAACGGCGCGAGCGCTTTTAAGATATCTAAAAAAGGCTTAATAACGAGAAATATTAATCGGCTAGGTTAATTTAGGGATAAAGAATATATAATAAAAAATACCCAAACGAATTTATTACGTTAAAGCTCTTCTAGGATATAGTAATTAAATAGGACTTAATATATTATATATTAATCCGGGCCCGAAAATTAAGGCCGGTATTAAAAGAGTTTTTTCGCGAGTAAAGAGAGTAGTTATAAATAAATAATAACGAATAAATTTAAGTAGATTACTTTATCGAGTTTAATAAACCGTTTTATTAATATACGTAAACGATTAATACCTTATATACGCCGATTATTTATATAATCTTTTCGGTCTATAATACTCTCTTTAATTATTTTAAGAATAAGGAGAAAAAACTTAAAATTAAAAATATAAATTAGAAAAGGTTTATATTAATAGGTTTAAAGAAGATTTAGGTTAAACTGAAATAATATTATTCTTAAACCTAATTAATTTTAAGTGGTTTATATAATATAATAACTCTTTTAAACCTTATTAAAAAGGCGATTATATTCTAGGGTTAAGATTAGAATAAAGAGATTAATAAAGAGTAAAAGGATTACTATTAGGAATAATTTAAGGAGTAGTTTAATTAGCGTATATTTATTATTAATTAAGAGAAAGTATACGTTAAAAGAGATATCGGTATAAATACTCTTAAACGTTTTATTAAGGGTAAAAAGAAGACGTCGATTCCGAAGAGTCGGAGTAATAAATTTTAAAGCTACTACGAAACGAGTAAATCTACTATTTATATTAATCTTTATACTAATAATTATATCGGCTAATCTAATATAGGATTTAATAATAAAAATAAATCTATACTCGATAAATAAAAAGAAATTTCGTTATATTATAATTATCTCTTTTATACCGCCCGTAATATTCTAGTTATACCTTCTACGGGGGTTAAATACGAGCGAGTATTTAATATTATTAATTAATTATATTTAGCCTAAAAGTCTTATAGCCCGGAAACCTTCTCGGTTTTAATAATCCTTAATCGCTTCTAATTTAAAAAGAACGAAATAATAATATTATAATAAAACCTAGATTAGGAAGAGATAATAATATTTAAAGAATACGAAGTAGAGGTAAAAAGACGGGAAAAGGATATAATAAAGAGCGAGGACGAAGATTTAATTAATAATATAAATAAGGGCTAATCTAATAACTTTATAGAAAAAGAATTTAAAGAATCTTTTAAAACTCCTATTATTAATCTAGCTTATAAAGAAAGAAGAGTTAAAGAATATAATTTTAATCCTTAAATAAGACCTCCTATAATAATACCGTAAATAGAATATTAATATTATAAATAAACTCGAGAAGGCGTAAAAGATAAATTTATAAATTTATAAACGAGATTTTCCGAGTATATAATAAACTAGAGTTTTTCGAAACGCTTATATTCGACCTAAAACTCTACGTTAAAAGATTTAATAATAAAGAAGAAATCGAATATAGGATTATTCTTATAAATAATATCTAGGCCTTATATAATAATTAAACGTCTAGACTATAATAATTTAAAGTCTATATAAGGAAATAAATCTTAATAACCGATTTTATTAAAATTAGTTAAAGAGGCTAGACTTTTCTAAAAATCTTTATAAAGTAATAGAAATATAGGTAGGACTCTAAAGGATAAAAGGAGATAAAATAGGAGCTAGAATTATAATTAATAACAAAATATAAATAAGATTAATATAAAGATTAGTATAATAATAATAAGAGCCATTATATTAATGAATTCTCGGATATTTTAGTACACTAGTTATAAATATTAATCTAGGTAGTTAGTCGTATCTAATAGAAATATATCTAGGAATCTAAACGAATTTATTATCTCCTTCTAATCTCGGGGTGGCTTCGTAAACTCCTTAAACTAAATAATTCGTTCTAGCTCTTTTTCGAGCTTCTTATATTTACTAGATTTCTAAAATACCTTTACCCTCTTTATTATCTCGGTATACTCCGGTTTAAAAAGTATCTCGAATACTTTTTTTACGCCTTCCCCGTCTTTATCTAATATTTATCTATATTTAATAAAATCGTAATTATTAGGCTATAACTAATTAGGTCCTAGTATCGTAACCTATTTATAATTATCCTCGTCTAACGCCGCGTACCTATTTATTCCTCGGATATCCTATTAATTTCCGTTAAATAATTTATAAATCTTTAGATTTATAATAAACTAAGAGGCTGTATTACGTTATAATACGCGCTCGAGTTTATTAAAGACTTTATTAAATCGTAGTAAATATTCCTATAACCCTTTACGTATACGTTAACCTATAATTAATATTAAATAATATATAGATTAATATAAAAATATACTAGATAGTTATTTCTTCGTATATATAAGAACCCTATATATTTATATTTCTTTAGCGAATATTTATCGTAGTATTTAATCTTCGTTTATAGCGATTTAAATATTATAATCTAGTATCTTCGATAATTACTATAAATTACTCGTACTATACTTTATTAGCCTAATATAAATAAAGCCTTAATAATATCCTTTTAATTTTCTTTTTCGGTATTACTCTCGATATTATAATTTTCCTTATCGTCTATTTTCTATCGAACTTAAAGTATATAATCTATTAACTTTAACGAATTTTCTAAATTCTTTAAGGGCTCTTTATTTATTTAATTTAGGTCTTTATTATTATCGATAATTATCTCTCTACCTAAAGACGCGCCGACGGTTTTTATAATAACGCGGGTATATTTACCCTGAAAAACTTTATTACGTATTAATCCCGTTTAACTAGTATAATATAGATTAATATAAAGATTAATATATACTTTTTATTAATAGTATTAATCTTCGCCTATTAAGTTATTCTTTATTAATTTATAATTAATAGATCTAATTATCCTTTATTACACGTTAAAGCCTTTTCTACTCGTCGAATCATTTTTTAATTAATAATTTTAACTAGCTCTATTTTAAGCTCTTCTATAGAACGATTTACTAAACGATTTCTTAATTTAACCGTATTAAAGTTTTTATTTAATTTTACTTCGGCCTTTTTTTTCCTTTATTTATTAGGTAGATAACCCCGATTATCTCGTCTTAGATTAAATATAAATAAGGGCTAGCCCGAGGCTTATTTCTCTTCGTCGGCTAAATAATAGTTAGCGATATATATAATATATTAATCTATTCTATTACTTATTATTCGGTATTAAGTCTAATTAATATCTAGATATAGGCTAGTCCTAGGTTCCTTAATCTTTTAACTTAATTATAAAACGATTAATAAAAATTATTTTATATTATCCTTTCTTATTATTTATTATATAATATTATAATAATATTTATAATAAGTTTTAATTAAAGAGACTAGTTCTTTTAAATATATTAATCTTTATACCCCTTAGATTCTAATATAGATCTGTTTTCTTATTTAATTATTATAAAGAGGGGGAATTCCGCGATAGAGTAGCTACTAAATAATACTAGGTATAAAGATAAATATAATTATAAGAAGTTCGGTAACGAAAAAGCCGGATATTAAGATATCCAAGTAACTTAACGAGTTTATTAATTAAATAAATAATTAGTAAAATCTAGAAGTAAAAGGAAAATATAAGTGATTTAGAAGTAGGTTATTAGCGCCGTACTAGTAGCTACTATAACGTTATATAATATGAATAATCTTAGTTATCCTAGAAAATTATAATTATTAAGTCGAAGATTTACTAGGATTTAGTATACCTAATATTAATAAATATAATCTAGTTACTCTATTATATTTATATATATTTAATATAATTAGTTTATTAAATCTTCGTAAATAAATAAATAAGTATATTGAAATATTTAGTATATCTAATGAAAGTATTTAGAAATATACTAGACCGCCTAGTATAACCCGCGGTTAAGATAAAGATTAGTATAATTAGAGTATATATTAAGACCGCGCGTTAATAGGCTATAATATTAGCCTTATAAAGAGGGTAGGGAAGGGAATAATAAAGAATCCCTTCTCTTCTCTACTCCGGGGAAGGGAATTACCGAGTCTTCGTTCCCTTCTTTTCTCTTCCCCCATTCCCTTCCTTATCTAACGAAGGGAAGGGATTCCCTACTCTATTCCGTAGCGTAATTAATAATAGTATCCGTACTAGAATAATAAAGAGTATATATAAAAAATTATTTAAATCTTATTATTTTTATAAAATATAAGAATCTTCTTAACTTTATTATTATTAAATAGTTAAATCGAAGATTTTCTATACCCTAGGAAAAGATAACGGTCGCGTCGATATATTTAATAAGCGAGAAGATTATATAGATTATAAAGACGTAGTATTATAACTAGTTCTTATTTAATAATAAAATAGATCGCTAGTTCTAATACGATAACTAGCGGCGATATTATATATCTTTATTCCCGAGATTATTAATAGTATCTAGAAGGAATATAAAAATAAAACCTTAATTAAAATATTAGAAAGTTAGTAATTATAAACTAAATTATTAGAATATAATAAAAAGACTTATCTTCCTAAAGAATATCTTAAAGAGATTATTCGCGATTATTATAATAATCTAGTTTAAAGATACCCTAGAGTTATTAAAATTATAAAGTTTATTTATAAAGAGTATAACGCGCTAGGACTATAATCGCACGTTAAAAAGTATATTAAAGTATATATCGAATACTAGTAGAATAAATCTACGAGGTATATTAAATACGGATAAATTTAATTCGCTCTAATATTAGAAATACCTTAAGACGACGTTATTATAGATTTCGTTATTAAATTACCGAGACTAAAAGACCCTATTATAGTAGAGGCTTCTAACTATATAATAATAATCTATAAGAAATTTAATAAATATATTATAATAATATTAATTAAAGAAATATATAAAGTAGAATAAATCGCCTTTATATTACTAGATTAATTAATTAAGAATTATAGTATCTCTAAATTAATTATTTCTAACCGAGATGAAATATTTACCTCTAACTACTAGAAGATACTAATTAATACTATTAGAACCAAGTTACGTATATTAACTATATATTATTTATAGATAAATAGATAAATAAAGCGGATAAACTAAACGATAAAATATATTTACGATATTACGTTAATAAAAACTATAATAATTAGGTAAGGCTTTTATTTATAGAAAGTAGTGGTATTTAATAACGATTAATTTAATATAATAAAATTTATATTATTCTTCGCGAATTACGATAAATATATTAATATATTTCTTAAATTTAAATAAGAATTAAACGCCTAAAAGGCCTTAATTTATATAATTAATATAAAGACTTTATATTAAAATATATAAACCTAAATTAATCTAATAAATATTCGAATAAATATTCGAATAAAAAAGATAATAAATAAATATCGAAAAAAGTATTCTTAATTAAGAAAGGGAATAAAGTATATTTTCTAATAAAAAATATAAAAAGTAAAAGACTAAATAAGAAACTAGATTATATTAAAATCGGACTATTTTCGATTAAAGAGAATAAAGAATTAATCGACTACGAATTAAATCTTCTAGCCGATATTAAAATATTATTACAATCTTGGCGTAGGATTAATTAAACCCGCGATAAAAGTAATTATAGTTATAATTATAATACTAGTCGAGCGACTATTTATAGTAATTCTTAATAATTATACTATTATAAAAGATTACAAAGATCTTAATATAATTTCCTTCTATTATATAAATAATATATTTTTAAATAAATAAAAGTTTCGTATTTAACTTCCCTTAAAGCTTTTAATTATAAATTCTAAATATAAATATTTATTAAATTATTAATCAAGTTTATTAAATTTGTCTAGTTATATTTAATTATTTATATAAAGCCTATTATTTATTAATCCTTAATACTCCTCTTTAAAAGAATTAATCTAGATTCTATTAATATTATATTAAAATATTAAACGGAGAGCCTTAATATTTTAAATACTTTTAGGATAAATATTTTAAAATTATAAAGAACCTTAATTTTAAATATCTAAAACGATATTAAAAGACGTGATATTATAGAAGATAAGAATTATATTAAAGTAGCCCGCCTAGACTAGTATTATAAATAACGTAAAAAACTTAATAATTAATTAATTTAATTTTAATTATTCTTCGCCTTTAATAAGAAGATAATATTAATTAATAAATAAATAACTTTTATTATTATTTATATAAAAGGCGATACGTAGAAATAAATTAAATTATTTTTAAAATATTATATAAAAGGTTTAGACGACTCCGATAATTTAAATATAAAATTATATATTAGTAAATCCGGAAAAATAGTTCTGTAAAATCGCTACTTAATCGGTGTAAAATATATATTTTGTAGTCTTAGTAAATCTTAATACTAAGATTTTTAAATTAGAGTTAAGGTCTACGCGGGAGCGCTAAACTTTATTCTAAAAATAACTCTATAACCCTATAAGATAATACTAGTAAGAATTTAGTTAAAAATTCGGAATCTAGATTAAAAATAGATTTAGTTATATATTCATATTCTTATATAAGGGCCCTAGTCTAGATACTTTTAAAAGTTAAAGTCAAAAAAAAAAGTTATTAAATCGGTATAATATCGCTAGTCATCGGTAAAGCGGGAGACTATACGAGAAGAGTCGAGGTGCTAAATACGTATTTTCCGACTTTTCGCGGAAAAATAATAAAAAGAGAACGTTATTTAAAAAAAAAAAAAAATTATTATTTTAAAAGAAAAACCTAAAAATAGTAACTTCGGATTTAAGATTTTAAATCCGTAATTTTCTACTAGCGTCGGGTAGCTTATTAAGGCTATATAAAGCGCTATAATTATACTAGTCTAATTTAGATTTTAAATTACGTCGATTCACGAAAATTATATACGCGCGTAATACCCCCTTAAGCTAGCGCGGTATTATAGATTATATAATTTATTTATTACTATATATATCTAATTATTCACCGGTACTATTTAGACTAGCTTATTCCTATTTATTTGAAATTATTCAAAATGAGTCGAGGTACTAAATGCGTATTTAGTAACTTTAGACGAAAGTAGATATTATTTTAATCTCTGGGGCTAGGACATAAGCTAAATAGATCTGAGTGTATTTTCCGCCTTTTTCGGTAGAATACTAGCTCACCGCTTTACCGATATATTTAATCGGTATATAATGTATTTAGAATACGGGATATAAATAGATACGTATTTCTAGTATTTTATATAATTTCGGTATAAAATACGCAAAAATCGGGGTTTCCGGAGTTACCGATATAAATAAAGAATTTCTCTCGCTTCTAAATTAAGATTCGTTATATATTTAGACTTTCTAATAAAAGTAATATAATAATTCGTATTATTTAATATTTAATATAGCGGAAATTAGTATCCGATTACTCGGTACGATTTTAATACTATATAATATTAACGGATTAAAACGATACTATCTTTATAACGATATATCGACGAGGAATTAAGAATAGTATTAAAGATAAATTTATATTAATAAAAACTAGTATTAAGGACCTCGATATATTTATAAAATAAATAATTAAGATCGATAATAAATTATACGAATATATAATAAAGAAATACTATAACGGAGGAATTAACGGATAAAGGCGTTTAGGAGTTTACGATAATAAATATAATTCGGTTAATTATTACTACCGCGAGAAACTTAACCCGTATAATTATATATTAATAAAACTCGATTTCATAAAGAAGGGATCTACGAAAGAATTTTAGAAAAAGAGTAAATAATAATATAAAGGAAAGAAAATAATAAATTATTATAATTATAATAAACCGAGTTATATCGCTAGGAATTATTATTCGAAAAATATAATAAATCGATAGTAATTAGATATATTTAAGAAGGAGATACCGGATAATATAATCGAATCCCTTAAAAATCTAATATAGGACGATACTCGATTTAATAATTTATTAAAGAAGTAGAGGAGTAGAGGAGTATCGAAGAAGAAATTATTTAAAGAATTTAAAAAGTCGAAGAATTAGATAATAATAATAATAAAACTCTAAAGGAGGATTTAAAGGAAAGATAAAAATAGAAATAAAATATAATAAATTTTAAAAAATAACTTTAAATAATAAATTACTTTAATAATTTTAGAACCTAATTTATTATATTAAAAGAAAAACCCGAGGAATAAAAAAAGGAAAAAAGATAACCCTCTAGAATATATTATATATATAATAAGTATTACCTACGTTATAGAGAGATATACTAATTAATATATTTAAACGAATATTATAAATATTATTATAATAGTTTAAGAGAGCGAAAATATATTATAAAACTAGAATATAATTATAATTAATAGAATAACTACGTTAGAAATAATTATTTATAATATTTAATTAATAAAAAGGAAAACTAAATCTTCCTAGATTACGATAAAAACTAATAATTATAATTACGAAACTAAATAAAATATAGTAAAAAATAGAAATACTATAACTAAAGCGAATAATATTATTATATAATCGAAGGGTATAAAAGATACTTCGAGTCTAAAGAGTATTACGGATTCCTATTTTCGTCGGGAAAAAACTAGTTCCTTATATTAAAGAGAAATATAAAGAGATTAATATATTAACTTTAAAATAATATTTATATTTAACTTAATATAGTATATATATAGAAATACTGGTAAAAGTTAACGGATATAAAGTCGTTATAATAATAGATTTAGGAGTAACTAGAAACTCTATATTTTAGATAACAACTCGGGTAATTAACCTACTAACTCGAAAAAGAAAGAATAATATAAACTTTAATTAACCGACGAGTTAAAGTTATCAATAAAAAGAGTAAATAAGGAAATATTCCCGTTATAAATTATTATTTAACGTTATTATAAGGAGATTACTTTCGATATAATAAAAATAATTATTTATTATATTATTCTAGGAATACCTTAATTAAAGAAATATAATTTAATAATTAATTAAAAAGAAGAAGTATTTATATTTCCGCGTATTAAAGACGTCGTTAATATAATATTTATATATTTATAAAAGATGGTTATAAATAAAAAATCGAATCGTAACCCGGTCGAAGTTAATAATATTTTATCTTCGAATAAAAATAACTTTATACGAGGATCCGATTTAAGATATATTAATTAAAGAGGTTAATAAGGCGAATAAATTAAAGTTTTTAAAAATAAAAACGAACCTCCTAATATTCCTAAAAAGTATTAATAATAAAGTACCTTTTTTAGGAAGAGATAATTATAAAAGTATTATTTAAATATTAGTCGTAGGATTATAAAATCGAACTCGAATTAAATAAATAACCGATATTTAGATTTATTTATACTTTATTGAAAAAAAGGGGTCGGAGTATTTCGCGGGTATATCGACGAGAGTCTTAAGAAAGAATTTATTCGAGAATCTAAATTATTAATAAATTATTTAATCCTCTTTATAATAAAAAAGGATAAAAGTTTACAATTATATATAAACTACCGAAAATTAAATAATATTATAATAAAGAATTAGTACCCTCTACTAAATATTAATAAATTATAGGACCGGTTTATAATAATAAAAATCTTTATATAACTAGATCTTCGAGGCGCGTATAATTTAATTTAAATAAAAAAAGGCGAGGAATAAAAGATTACCTTTAAAACTAGATACGGTTATTACGAATATTTGATAATATTCTTCGGATTTACTAACGTACTAGTAATTTATTAAATATTAATTAATAATATTATACGATTATATTTAAATATAACGGTAATTATATACCTCGATAATATCTTGATCTACTTTATTAATAAGGAAGAATATATTTAATATATATAGGATATCCTAATTTATAATTAATATTAAAGATATTTATATAAGCCCCGATAAAATTAAGAGTATTAAAGAATAGTTTATACTATATAATATTAAAATAATATAAAGTTTCTTATGATTTATAAATTTTAATAAAAGATTTATTAAAAAGTACTCTAAAAAGGCTTTATTACTAATAAATTTTATAAAAAAGAATATCGCTTTTTAATAAAAGAGAGAATAATAATAATTTTTTAAAATACTTAAAGAGGCCTATAAGAAACCGCCGGTATTATATTCCTTTTAAAATAATAAACTAGCTCGAATTAAAACCGATATTTTAAATTTAATAATAGACGCTTATATACTTTAATAGAAAAATAATAAATAATACCCTATTATATATTATTCCAAGAAAATATTATTAGTAGAATAGAATTATAATATTTATAATAAAGAATTATTAATAGTAATATCCTTACTAGAATAATAAAGGGTATACGTAGAAAATTACTCGAATCTTATTATCTTTATAAATCATAAGAATCTTCTTAATTTTACGACGATAAAATAGTTAAATCGAAGATAAGTTAGATAATCAAAATTATAAGGATAATATAAATTCAAGATCTTCTATACCCTAGGAAAGGATAACGATCGTACCGATATATTTAATAAATAAGAAGATTATATAGAGGATAAAGACGTAATAATATAACTAGTCTTTATTTAATAATAAAATGAATCGCTAGTCCTACTATAATAATTAATAATAATACTATATATCTTTATTCCCGGAATTATTAATAATATTCGGAAGAATTATAAAAACAATACCTTAATAGGGACGCTAAGAAATTAATAACTAAAAACTAAACTATTAAAATATAATAAGAAAACTTATCTTTTTAAAGGATATTTCAAAGAAATTATCCGCGATTATTATAATAACCTAGTTTAAGGATATCTTAAAGTTACTAAAATTATAAAACTTATTTATAAAAAATACGACGCGCTAGGATTAGAGTTATATATCGAAAAATATATTGAAAATATATCGAATATTAATAGAATAAGTTTATAAAGTATATTAAATATAATTAAATCTAATTCGCCTAGGTATTAAAGATACTATAAAATAATATTGTAATAGACTTCGTTATTAAATTATTAAAATCGAAAAATCCTATTATAATAAAGGCCTTTAACTCTATTATAATAAGTTATAATAAATTTAATAAATACGTTATAATAATATTAATTAAGAAGATTTATAAAGTAGAATAAATTAATTTATATTACTAGATTAATTAATTAAGAATTACGGGATACCTAAATTAATTACCTTTAACCGGGATAAATAATTCACTTCCAACTACTAAAAAATACTAATAAATACTATCGGAACCAAATTAAAAATATTAACTATATATTATTTATAAATAGATAAGTAAATAAAGCGGACGAACTAAACGATAAAGATATAATTACGATATTACGTTAATAAGAAGTAGAATAATTAAGTAAGACTTTTATTTATAATTTAATTAATATTTAATAATAACTAGTCTAATATAATAAAACTTATATTATTCTTCGCGAATTATAATAAATATATTAATATATTTACTAAACTTAAATAAAGATTAAATGTATAAAGAGCCTTAGTTTATATAACTAATATAAAGATATTATATTAAGATATATAATCCTAGATTAATTAAATTTATACTCGGACTAAAAGAATAGTAGATAAATATCGAAAAAAGTATCCTTAGTTAAAGAAGGGGGATAAAATATATCTTTTAATAAAAAAAATAAAAAGTAAAAGACCGAGTAAGAAATTAAATTATATTAAAATTAGATTGTTTTCGATTAAGAAGAGTAAAGGACTAGTTAATTATAAACTAAATCTTCTAGCCGACGTTAAAATATATTTAATATTCTATATCTCTTTATTAAAATTAATAAATTCTATAATACCTTTATAAAAGACCTTTTATTTTTATATAAAAAAAGAAATAAAATTCGAGGTCGAGGAAATTCTAGGATTCGATTATATAAATTAGAAATACCTTATTAAATAAAAAGACTATAACGAGGTAGAAAATATATAAGAATTTAATATTAATTTTATAAAATATTAATAACTCTTTACGGAGTTCCGTTAATATTAAAAAAGGAATAAATAATACCTAATTAATTAAAATCGAGGGATAACTCGAAGAGCTCGGATAAAATATTAAATAAGAGATCGTTAAAAATAATAATATTAACGGTATTAATTACTTATTTATTTAATTCTAGCTCTTTAATATTTTAAAACTCTCGTTTTATTAATCTTTCCTTCTCCGCCTCTATTTTATTATATTAAGATTATAAACGAATAAACTTCGCTTATATAACTTTTATTTTAAATTATAAATCCTTCCTCGTTTTTTCTATACGACGTATCTCCTCCGGTAATATTATAAGGTCGTATTTCCTATCGTTATATATATACCGAGTATACCGGTTTAACCTAGGATTAATTTTATATTCTTTAAAATTTAATATATAATTCTTATATAAATATATAACTATAATAAAAAGAGTTAAAATAAACTCTTTACGATTAATAATAAAAAACTTAAATCTCTCGATTCAACGGGGAGGTATTAGAAAGAATAATTTAATTTCCGAGGATAAAAGTCGGAGGGGGGGGGTTAATATTACGATTTTAATATAAAATTAATTAAACCCGCGATAAAGGTAACTACGATTATAATCGTAATATTAATTAAGCGACTATTTATAGTAGTTTTTAATAATTATATTATTATAAAAAATTATAAAGGTCTTAATACGATTTTCTTTTATTATATAAATAACGTATTTTTAAATAAATAAGAGCTTCGTATTTAACTTCCCTTAAGACTTTTAATTATAAATTCTAAATATAAATATTTATTAAATTATTAATCAAGTTTATTAAATTTATCTGTTTTTATTTAATTACTTATACGAAGCCTATTATTTACTAATTCTTAATACTCCTCTCCAAGAGAACTAACCTAGGTCTTATCGATATTATATTAAAGTATTGAACGAAGAGTCTTAATAAATATATCCGGTATTTTATATCTTTTTACTAGAGCTAGCGGACTTCATATTACTTTTATAAAATATATTTCGTTTTTAAATTAAAGAAGAAACGGAATTCGAGGTCGAAAGAATTTTAAAATAATAAAATTAGGACTACTTTATTAAATAAAAAGAATATAATAAATTAGAGAATATTTAGAAGTTATTTATTAATCTTGTTAATTATTAGGAACTCTTATAAGAGTTTTAGAAATAGAAATTTAATTAAGTTAATTAAAGGTCCTAAAAGAGAACGCGCTAGAATTAAAAAACTTTTCGATACTAGAGGTATCGACGATAATATACTCTATTTTATTAAATTTCTTAAATTCTTTTAAATACTCTAACTCCTTTATATTTATAAAATCTTTATCGAATATCTTTTATTTATACTCCTTTAGGAATTTCTTTTATTAATAAAATCTTTTTAACTTCGTATCTTTTTAATAAATAATTTCGTTCGCCGCGGTAACGACCTCGTTGATTATTTCTTATATAATTTTAATTATTTCTTTTTTAACTTTAAGTACTTTAGAGCCTTATTAATATTTAAGAAATTAATAACCAGTTCTAAAAACTCGTATTTTTTCCCAGTTTTAATATACTCCCTATATTTCTTCGATAAATAGAATAATCGATATTCTATTTAATATATCGCGTAGCGCGTATAAATAACTATAGTTATAATATTAATAAAAACGATTTATTCCTATAAATTATTACGGTATTTTATTTAACGAGAAGATATAAGATTATTTTTAAAAATAAAAAAGATTAGAAAAGAGAGGTAATATTATAAATTAAAATTCTTTTCGAACCTTAATATATTGAATATATTTAATAAACTAAGGAATTATTTATTACTCGATATAATATATAGGTTAATAAATAGAGTAAATATTTAATTATTTAATTATTTAATAAGAGAATAAATAAATAAGTCGATAAATAATAAAATTTTATTTCTTTATATAAATTACGTATTTTTCTAGTAGATACGGTGTGGAATAGGGAAGGGAATCGGTCTTTTTTACTCTATTCCCTTCCCTTCTTTAGGGAAGGGAATTTTTTTTATATTAATATTTATCCTAATTTTTTAAATTCTCTTCCTCGATTTTCGAAAAAGTCAAAATTCCCTTCCCTGTTCCGCAGCGTACTAGTAGATAAGAACTTCGTATTTAACTTCCCTTAAAATTTATAATTATAAATTCTAAATATAGACGTTTATTAAATTATTAATTAAATTTATTAAATTTATTTAGTTATATTTAATTATTTATATAAAAACTATTATCTATTAATCTTTAATACTCTTTTCTAAGAGTATTAACCTAGGTCCTATCGACGTTATATTAAGGTATTGAACGGAGAAGTTTTAATAGTATTTTATATTTATCTAAAAATATAAATTCTACTATTTACTATAACTTATCTATTCTTTATCTAATTCTTGAAATTTATAAGTTATTATAATTTTAATAACCGCCTCTATCTTTTATTTGTATAATTTATCTAGCTAAGAGTTATGAGTACTATTATAAATCTTACATTAGGTGTGTGTGGTATGGATCTATTATGCCAAGAAGTCGCAACGATTTTGCACACGCTAAATTGCCAAGAATTATCATTGATTTTGCACACGCTAAATCAAAGGGTTATAAAATCAGATAGTTTCATGCGATGTATGCGCCGCATTACCCACATCATGCGGTCACAAAAGGTGTGTTGTCAACCTCGCTTATGGAACCGATGCGTACAAAACAACTACGAGGTTCTATCAAAGGATTATCCATTGATTACATCCACGTGCGGCTGAAGGAGATTGGCCACCACTTATTGACTGGATTGGTTCGACCAACCAACATCTCGACACTAATCCATATTGTTGTTCTACACTCTTGACACAAGTAATGAAATAGGCGGACGCTTTCGCCCTTGCCGGCCCAAACAAGACGTTATACCAATGTAACGCAGTTGATGTTCGAGACCGCAATCTACTCATGTGGGAGCTGCTATTCTCATGCAAGTGGCCATCATGCGAGGGACAATAGGACGGCTCGTGTCAATCCTATGAGCCGGCTTTGTTACGACAGATAAGGCGCCGCTTGAACAGATGTCGATTTCTTGGGGCAGTAAATACCAGCTGTCTGATACTGTAATAAAACTGACTACGTAAGTTCTGAAAGAAATGTAGCAAGATACATAAGTCAGGCCTGCGAAGGTGGTTTAGCACCGTTCTGCCAGACATTCCAGATTGGTGAACGCTACATTTTGGGAAGACAATAGCATCTCAACAACCATGGACTATCTCACTTCTGCCTCTTCTTGGATGAGCTCGAATGCTACGACTTCACCGCACTCGCGATGACTCTTTGTTTCGTTGTCGCAGTAGGCCGCTCTTTTTTCTCCTCCTATACTTGTCTTGGGTCCATACCGGGGCCTTGGCTGGCCAAGCATACCAGACTATGGTTGCTTCAGGCACTTCGCTCTGAAGAATGCGCACAAAGATATCTGAAAGCTAGCGAAACGTACGGTACGAGCTATGACTATTCTGACAGCCTTGCATTCCGACCTACATGTGGTTTTTAGGTATGACCTCTGACAGAAAGCGTCTTCTGGGTCCGTTGGCACGCGTCGGACCTAATCACCTCATGACCAGCGATCCAGAGATATTCCGCCATGTCCTCGGAGCACGCTCTACTTACGAACGTGGTGGCTGGTTTGACTGCCTCAGAATTGATCCTCACCAGCCAGATTTGATAATCGAACGAGATCGAACAACCCATAACGCCTTACGTGCCCAAATGGCTGCCGGAGTAAGTCTCACTGAAAATTTTGTTGAAGACCGTCTAATGCAAGCCTACTCGTACGACGGAAAAGGCGTGGAAGGATTTGATAGTACGATAGATGAGAATCTAGACTGTTGGGTCAAGTATATCGAGGAGAACGCGCTGTGCGCTCCAGGCGCAACCAAGGAGTTCGATATAGCCCGTAGTATTCAATGGCTACTGTTTGACATGGTCTGCTGTCTCTGTTTCGGCTATCCAGTAGGGTTCGTGGAAAATTACGATGACTGCTACCACATCCAGAAAACTTTGGAAGAACGGCTTCCAATTGTGGAAAAATTTGCAGTAATGACTGGAATGAGCGTGTGGATCAAAATTATATCATACCTTCCACTTTTTCATCGTGTGCTTCCCTCCTCTCGAGACAAGGATGGACTTGGTGCAATTTTAGGGGTAAAGTTCTTTTATGCATTTTAATCCTATCCCAAACCCGTCCATAATGTCTGACTACATCTGAAGCTAGCAGAGAAGGCCGTCTACCGCTGTAATGATCCAGATTTTGAACCCCGTAAAGACCTTCTTGAGTCTTAGCTACGACATGGCTTGGACCAGAGCCAGGCCGCCTCTGAGATAACCATCGCGCTGTATGTCCGCTCTGCATTTTCCCCGTGCGACTGCTGACCTGGCGAGCTTCGCTGGTTCTGACACAACTGCAACCTCTATCCGCGCCCTGCTCCTCCATATAATCACTAATCCTTTGGTATACGCCAAAGTTCAAGCGGAGATCTACGCCGCCGTGACGAGCGGCGAGCTCTCACGCCCGTGTCTCGACCTCGAAGCTCGCGCATTAGTCTACCTGCAAGCATGCATCAAGGAAGGTCTCCGTGTCTTTCCGCCCATCACAGCGCTCCGTGAACGTGTCGTACCAAAAGGTGGAGATATCTTGCATGGCACCTTCATTCCCGGCGGTACCAACATAGGACTCAACCTGCCCGGACTCCTTATGAATGAGGTATTCCTTCCTGACCCCAAGGTCTTCCGGCCAGAGCGCTGGCTCGAAGCAGGTCCGGAGCAACTGCGGAGCATGGAGCGTGTACATGAATTGGTCTTCAATTGGGGTTTCACGCGATGCTTAGGGATCAAGCTAGCGTCTACCATGACCAGCAAATTCTTCGTCGAGGTGGGCCTCGAGAAAGCTTCGAGTAAGCTATGACCACTGACATTTGCATCTAGGTTTTCCGTCGCTGGGGTATCACTGTCACCAACCCGCAAAATCCGTGGAGCAGTCGAAGCCATGGCATATTCTACCAAAAGGATTTCCACGTGCGCATAACGCCTCATGGCAAAAGTGACACTTTGTGAAATAGGAACAAAGTATGTTTCTCCAGGAAAACCTCTTGTACGTTTCAAGGCTGCTTTAATTGTTGCTCCCATACATGCCCTATCGCTGTGCCTGACTACTGGACCGCCGGCGTCGCCCGAATAATACGCGGCTATAACCTCGGCCACTATTCAAAGAATACAAACAAAACCACAACACCATTGTACTAGCGCCATTAGGAATCGAACCTAATATGATATATATTGAAACCCAGCAAACGACTCACAACCAATAGGCGTCCGGCCCCCGGACAGGAACATTTCGGGAGATTATCCCATAGGTTTCGAACCAACACTACCGGGCGTAAGGGAACTCTAAAACCCTGCGGCCAATAGCGCAGCCAAAGAATACAAACAAAACCATAACACCATTGTACCAGCGCCATTAGGGATCGAACCCAATATGATATATATTAAAACCCAGCAAACGCTTTTCTGATATGGGGCGTGGTCTATCTAAGGAAATAGGGGGTGTTTTCTAAGGAAAAGAGGGTATCTCTGTATCACGACCCCTTTATTATCTCAATGCAATTTATGAACGGTTTATGGATTCTATGAATTTTATGCAAACCGTTCCAACTATTAGTTCCAACTAGCGACAAATTGCTAATAACTAGCGTTAACAGTTGGTAGTTGGTTTGGCCCCGAAACTGAACCAAATGTACTAAAAACTAGTGTAATTAGTTGGGTTTGGGTCAAAATCGAACTAGTTAAACTGTTGCGAACACTGACGAGAGCCATCTAATTGCAGCATAAGAGCCGGCTTACTGTAGCATAAGTACTGCAAGTTGTTGCTAAGCCGGAGAAAGAATGTTTTTGAGAAATCAGGTGGTTACCTGCAGTAGCGCCGCTAGCTAACGATACAATGGAATATTACCAACCAACTTTTTTATTAAAACGCCTAATGCATGTCGTCCCTTGATCCCGCGCACCGGTCTTGGCGTTGGTACAATCCTAGAGTACAAACATTCGATCGAAGTGGCCATCTGCCGATCCAGCCGCAGAGGTATGGGAACCTATGATGCCGTTACGAGGTGGCACTCAATAATTCTAGCTAGGTTTTTGCTGATGCTCAGCGTGCAAGCAGGTCAAAGCAGCTTCGCCACCCTCTCTGCTTAGCCCATCGTACAGATGACGCTTTGATGTCCAGTATTCACTTCGTACCTCTCTAGCCCTGCCTCTCATCAACTTGAGGCTTCGCCGCCATCATCATCAAGCCTGTCAAAAGTTATGGCGTCCATCCCTTGGGCGGACGAGCCATGGCCTCTGATCGAGACTCCGTCAAAGACAAAGAATCTTGTATGTATTGTCTACAACACTTATTCGAGATCGTTCTATGAAATACTCGCTAATCCGGCAGCAGGACGAGCATTCGTCGGTCTACATTGCGAATGAGATGGCATTCGCCCATAATGCCATGATACGCGGCATCAACAGCATCTTCAACCAAGCACCACACGTGCACAAGACTGAAGACATCGCAGATTTTCTATTCTTCGTCAGATCTTGGGCCAACTGGGTGGGCCATCATCACCATCTTGAAGAAACGTTGATGTTCTCATCCTTTGAAGAAGTCATGGACAAGCCGGGTTTTTTACAAGCAAATGTCGAGCAGCATCGCGCCTTCGAGCCTGGCCTGAAACAGCTGCAGGCCTTCGCCAATGACACCAAACCCAAAGACTACAAGTTCGAGACGTTGCAGGGCATCATCCAAGACTTTGCGAGCGGTTTTCAACAGCATCTCCATGATGAGATACCGACCCTCCTCGCCATGAGGCCTTATGACAGCGACGCCTTGCTAGAGGTCTACAAGAAGTGTGAGGCTGTTGCTGGGAAGCAGGAGAAGGTTACAATGTTTTGCACTTGCTGGTGATGCTCTCCGTTGCTGACGCAGACCTACAGACCGTCGTGCCGCCAATGGTGCTCGGACTCTGCGACAAGACATTCGAGGGCGGCAACAGTTGGCCTGTCATGCCTTGGATTGCTCCGTACATAGTTCATTACCTCTTTGGCCGCAAGCATGCTAGGTCCTGGAAGTTTCTGCCGTGCGATACGTGGAGGACGCCGCGGCCGCTGGCGTTCAATAAGTAGCAGTGGCCGTTGCTCTAGGCGTGATCACCTTTTCCCATCAATGGCTTAAGCATGGCTATGTAGCATCGAGCCTGCTGAACCGCATTGCACAAACTCCACTCAGACCTCTGCTCTCGGGTCGGAGCTAAATCAACACGGTTGAAATGTAGCACTCGTTGCCACTCTACGCGCCATATCACTCATTGTTGAAAGCCGCTCTGTAACAGCAACAGACTTTACCTATCACCAAGCCTCGCATTCCGCACCCAAATCTACTCGCCTTCAACCTATATACCTTACTTACTTCCCCCGAGCGTTTCCCCCGAGCGTGTCCCCCTCGTGCTCCGCGATCATCTTCCCGCTCCAGCCCGGTGAATGATTCACACGCAAGTCCTTTCTATCCCATCCATCTATCTAGCTTTGAACAGATACACTACTACAATATAATACACGTCAAGAAGGGTTCAGCCGGCTTGACTTTCTGCCGTTTGTTCCAACTCAGACGCCAGCGGCGCCCTGGGTCATTCCTCAGTATGAAGCGCTCCCCCCACTTCACACTTATTAAGTCGTATCTTCTTCAATCCTTTCGCTAGGGTGGTTGTAGAAGACGTTCGAGATTCAGCGTCACGGCCTCCTGCTGCGATGTTTCACTTGGGATGATTTAACTCGAATTATCGACGGATCAATCTCAGGCTGGTTGCAGGGTTGTAGCTCGGCTAGAAGGGTTTACCCCCTAACTGCTCGCACCCCCTAACCGCTCGTCCCGTAGGGCTGAAGCCCGGAAGTCCCTTAAGCCCCTAAAGAACACCCTAGAAATTCGTCCTCCAGGCAACAATTCGGGAAGTTCCAGGGAACATTCTTATCGCGAAAGTAATCAGGACTAGGGGAGTCTCTAGGCGGCTTCCAAGTATCAACCGTACGGGTAAATAGTTAGAGGGTACGAGTAATTAAAGAGTAAACCCTTCTAGGGTCTAAAAAAAGATCCGGTTAAATTAATATATCTTTAGTATATATATTGATATACGGACTAAGCCGGGGTTAACGAATATATTCGATATATATAAAGAGTTTATCTTGAGTTAGAATTTTACTCCAAGGTCGCCTAAGACTCTCGATATCGATAAATCGAGTAGAGTTAAAATTATAGAATCTTCTTTAAGTCTATATTTATTTAGTTTATACTTCGAGTTATATATATTAAATAAAATTCGTTGACCGACTACTCTACTATATATAAAGTTTATTATAATTTATTCATAATTATTATACTTTATTTATAATTACTATATTTTATTTATATCGAGTATATATTATTATTAATTATAATTATTAAGATATCCATTAATTAAAATAATATTAATATAATTATTTACGATATTAAATATCAGTTTAATAAGATTTAACTAAATATATATATATAATATATTTAGAACGAAGATAATAGTAGTAATAACGATAATAATAATAATAATAATTTTAAAATTAACGAACCGGAAGATTTAGAAGAAGGAAATAAAAAATTTAAATTTATGAAAAATCGTTTCTCTATAAATCTTACTCTTATTAATTAACTCTTTAATATAATATTCTAGATATATATTAAATTAAAATATATTTTAATTAATAGAAACTCTTATTACTATATAATAATTAGAAAAATTAAGAACTACTTTAATATACTCGTATATTTTAGTATAGATTCTAATATAATTCTCTATTTTATTTCTATCAAGTTAATATTTAATAGAGAAAATCGTTAAAGTATTACGAGTTTAGTCGAAAGAGATATAATTAAAATATATTTAATATATTTAATTTAGATTAAACTTATCTAAAATTTTATTAAATCTTAATTCGAATATAAATAAATTAATAGAGTATTGAAAAAGTTAATATAGATATCGTTTTTAATTAAAAATAATAGAAAGAATTAATAAATAACGATTTAGAAATTAATATTTATATATAATAAAATTAGATATTATTAATATATTTATCTAGACAAATTTAATCTATATCGAGTATATAATTATATTAGAATTAAGAATATAAATAAATTATAATTAAACTCTTTTTCTAACTATTTAATATATAAAGAATTAATCGAGTAATAATTTAAAGAATATGTGAAATATTAATATAATACTTTCCTTTAAGAGTAATATATATAAAGTATATTTTATATATATTTAAAGACCGAGATAATTAAGTATAAAGATAAATAATCGATAGTATTCGAGTATATTAGTAAATTTTAAAAACTTCTACTAAAATCTAAATTACCGCCCGCGCGGATAAGACGCTACTAGTAGCCCTAATTTACGAATAGGGCTACTAGCGTCCTACCGATAAATTTAGTAAATTAAGAGTCTAGGTAAATTACTTTTAATAAATTTAATAACTCTAGATTAATTTTAACTAGATTAGTAACTTTAGTAATTTATATATATTATTAATATACTAATAGTAGCTCAGCCCTATAATAGGGCTGAAATAAATAAATTTCTATAATCGATATTATTAACGATAGCGACTCTTAGCGACGACTATTAACGCCAGCGACCTACCGGGCCCGGAATAATAAATTTTAACGAAAATTCTCGCGGGGGCGTCACGTAGGCGTATCCGGGGAGTATATATATATATACTATAATATATCGTATATCATGGCGCATACTTTGGTATATACTCTAATTGCGTATATTATAAAGGGCTTTCGTCTAATATTTTAGAAAATAAATAAAGATAGATTTTATTTTATTAATAATAGACCCTCTTATCTATAGACCTCTCCCTATATAGATTTAGTCTAGCGCTAGTTCTAAAATCTATATTTAGCGAGTTAAAGTTTTTTTAATATTTCTTCTCTAACTTCTCGACCCTAAAACCCTATTATTTATTATTAAATAAATTAAATTAACCGACGTCGTACCTCTTTACTCTCTTTTGTATATAGAATAACTAGGAATCGAAGTTAATAAATATTAAATAATTCTTCTACGTTTAACGTTTTTTATAATATTTTAAAAACGATATTAATTACTTTATTTAATATATATTACTATAGTTTATATAGTATTATATTCGGTATATTAACGCCTATTAGAATATTTACTCGTCCTATAGATATATTATAATTTAGAGAAGAAGTAGAATAGTTTTTAATATATTATTATCGCGGCCTAAATCTACTATTAATAGATAATATCTATACTTTATTTAAGGAGTTAATTACTATATTAAATAAATACGCGAAAAAGTAAAAATATATAGTAGTTAGAGCTAGAAATAAAAACGACTATAATAATAAAATTCGGAAGTACTAGCTTCGTTATAATATATATAGTAAATTTAAAAAGAGGGTTAAAGAGAGTGATAAAAAGCGAAAATATATATTTAGAAAAATAAATTATTAATAACTTAAAACTACCCTTAAAGAAGAAGATATATAATATTTTAGAATAAGAATTAGTTTATATAACTATATTACTATTTAGCCTATAGTATATTTATTTTAACGGAAGTTTATATTATAAAACCTATCCTAAATTACTAACGAGACTCGACGGCGACTATTTATTTATAAAACCATAGATAAATTATATTATATAGACCCTATAAGGCTAGTTAATAGAAGAAATATATATAATATATATACTAGGCTTCGAGACGTAAGGATAGAAAAAAGGACTCGACTCTAAACTTTATTCAATAAACTAGAATAAGAAGAATAATTATAAATATACTATATACTAAATAGCGACGACGTTTTAAAGGGTTTAATATTTTTCTATTATAAATCTAAAACTTTATTAAAGTTTTATAACTACGTCTTTTTCTTAGATACTATATATAAAACGAATAAATATAATATATCTTTATTAATTATTACTTTAATAATTATATATAATAAATCTTTTTATATCGGTTTCGTATTTCTTTAGAAAGAGATAAAGAAATAATTTATATAAACTATAAATATTTTTAAAAAGATATTAATAAATTAATAAATTTTAAATAAAGATAAATTAATTTATTTTAAAGAATATATAGGACGTAGAAAAATCTTCCTAACTAACGGCGACGATAAAATATTCGCGGTTATTAAAAACGTCTTTCCGAGGGCCACTTATATATAATATTAATAATATATATATAAGAATATTAATAATCGAATCGATAAGGTTTTTACCGGTAATTTTAAAGAAATATCGTTATAGCGATTGATATAATATAGAGTCCTTAAAGTTAATAGCGAGATAGAATTTATTTAGGCCGATAACGAGCTATAAAAAATAAAATAAATAAACTAGGAAAAAGAGTTATATTTATATATATACCGAGAATATCTAGCTAGTTATAAGAAGACTAAAATAATTATTTACTAAATTAACTATATATTATATTTTAGGAAAAAAGCGACGTTAATAAACGAGAGTAAATACTAGAAATTTAAAAAAAGACTAAATACTTCTATTAACGATTAATAAATTATCGTCGATAAAGTTCGAGACTTTATCGAATAGGAGTTTTTAGAAATCTATACTATATATAAAGTTAAAAAGATTAATTTATTACTAAAGTATAAAATCCTACTATTTGAATATTTAATAAAATATCTTAATCTACTAGCGATCGATCTTATATACTAGTAGTATAAAAGAATTAAAAAAAGCGGTTCGATATATATACTATAATATACTAGCGTCTTTAGAATAACTATAATACTACTATATATACACGAGTAATAAAAAACTCTATATACTTTAAAGTCGCTACTAAAACTCGAGTATTACTATAACTAATAAAAACTTAATTTATTAATATATAACGATATTTAAATTAAGGCTCTAAAGTTAATATAAAAACCGAAGATAATTAAAAGAAAGTTTAGTATTATAATATAATTTTATTTACTTTAACCTAGCCTAATTTATTTTAGATTTAATTTAAATTTAAACTAGTTTCCTATTTCTATTCTAATATAGTCGGGATAGGAAATAAATAAATATTTCGTATATTAGTTTTTATTTAGATAGTAGCTAGCCCTACTCTAATTTCCGTTTTTTATCTTTTATTTTAGCCTACTTTTATATTATAACTAAATTATAATTCGATAAATTTAACCTATAGTTTAATAAATATCTAGATATTAATCTCGTTCCTTAATATTATCAAAGACTAACTACTTAACTAGTACTCCCTAGTATTAAGGTAATTATTATAGAGGATTAACCTCTTAACCCCGAAACCCGCGTATAATAATTCCTCGCCGAAGTTTAGAATAATTTTACTAGTTTCTTAAATACTTTCGATTATTTATATATTTAAGTCGAGAGTAATTTCTTATTTAATACTTTATTCTTATCTACGTCTTTTCTCTCTATATTAGATATATAATCTCTAGTTTATATTATTATTTAGGTAATAGCCTAGGTTGTATTTATTATAATTTAAATTATACCTTAGCCCCCGCTTTAGATATTCGATAAGAATACTTTTAATAATATTATTATTATAGGCCTATATTTATTTTTTGCTTTACGATCTCGAATACCGCCTAGATCCGAAAAACTCCTAGATATCTCAAAATATATAGAGGATTAGAATAAATTAAATACTTAAGAGTAAATATTAATATAGCGGATATATATAAATTATAACCGTTACCCTACCGATAGTAATAAAATTATTTATATAAAGTTTAAATTAATTATCGGTAGGAAAGTCTCTAACTTAATAAACTATTATTAAAAAAAAAAGTCTCTATACTTTAACTAACTTTATTAATTAACGAAAGAAATTACGGGAAGTATATAATAATCTATTTAAATAGAAGAATATTTAGAATTATATCCGGGAATTTAAATAAGGTTTTATATTTTTTAATAAATATTTTAACCTCCTTTTTTAAAAAAAGAACTATTCTCGAATAAAGAATAAATTCTTAATTAATACTATAAAATATAATATTAATTATATTATTTAATAAATCTTTATCTCCTAAAGGAAAGCTAATAACTAATAATTATATATATTCGATAAATATATTTATATATACTCCGAAATCGATTAAGAATTTCGGTAGATTAAGTATTATTTACCTCGTTAGAGTATTATTCCTATTAAAATAGGATAACCTTTAAAGAGGTTTATTATATCTTTATTAATTTCTATCCTTATAGCTCGCTTTAGTATAACGAGTATTTTTATTTATATTATAATACTAGCTCCTACCCTCTTATTTAAGGAATTAATAAATCTCGATTCGGCCTAAACTATTATTAAAGATAAATTAATAAAAACCCTAATTATTAAAATTATTTATAAGAAATAAAGATTTAACTTCTATTATAAATCGCCTAGATATAATATAAGGGTTTATTTAATTAAATTAACTAGTCTTTAATCTAGTATTATAATTATAATTAATAATAACGAGAGTATTATAGGAGGAGTTATTTTAAACGCGGAAAAAGAATAATCCCGGTATAAAGTTATATATTAAGATTATAGGTACCTAAAACCCTATATATATCTTTTTATTCATCGGTTATATTATTTAATTTATTAATTAAGTTTTCGCTTTAGTTTATTATATAGCTTTTTAAGTCCGACCCTATATTTTATAATAAATATATAGTTATTTCTTATTAACTACGGAATAATTAGTCCCGAATTTTAATTAAAGTTTTAATTAATATTAATATATTAAGCTATCTTTTTATTAATTATAATTTTATATATATTTAATATCTACCTCTTTGTTTTCTTTATTATTTTTATATTATCCGACTCTTTAATAACGTACCTACTATTATAAAATATATTATTTATATCGTAGAAGCGATTTTGAATATTTATAATTATTAAGAATAAATAATCTTCTTTATTATTCAATTTAATTAATACTCTATTATAATCGGCCTATTATACCTTTATTATTATAAAGTTATTATTAATTTCTTCGATAATTCTTTAACCTTCGTTTTGTATTTTTATTTAAGAAACTATATTCTTAATTTTATAAAAATCTTCGCGGAAGATAAACTCTTTTTTATACCCTAAAAAAACTTCTAGATTTAAGAATCCTAGTTTTTAATTTTATTTAATACTCGCGTAGGGTAAACCCCGATTTAAAAAGAGTTACTAGTATATAGAGAGCCGTTATTATTTATAGATAATAACGTTACTACTAAATAATTAATTCCGACTCGAGAAAAGTTACTTTAATTTTAGGTTTATTGATAATATACCTAGTCCTAGATTTATAAAAAGTAAATTATAATTTAAGAAAAATTAATTTAATCCTAGGTTTATAAGAAGTAAATTTAATCTTTAACTTAATTTAATATTTATATAAAATAACCTAGGATTTAAAAAGAGTTACCCTAATTTTAGATTTATTAATAATAAATTTAAATTTAAAAGGAGTCCTCCGCGTCCTAGTTTTAATTATTTATTCTTATAGGAACTAGTTATAATAATAAATATAATTATATTATTACTATCGTTAAATAAGGAAAGATATTTAAAATTAGGTATTATAATTTAATTTTACTTCGTTTTAAATTTTAATATTAAGAATAGCGAATCTAATACCTAACTACTTTTAATATATATAAAATAGGATTTTAATTATTTACCCGTTTCGTTAAACTTAACGAGTAAATTATATTTAGTTTATTATTTATAAAAATCGATTAATTCTTAGGTATTTTAAAAGAAATCTCGATTTTAAATATTTAATTTTATTAAGAATCTAAATATTATAAACTTAAACCCCGCTTTAATTAAAGTTTTAAATTAAATATTTACGATTAAACCTAAAACCGAGTTATATTTAAAATAAATAAGGAGTTTTATTTTATCTCCGCCGTTATTTAAGAAGAGCTTTAAATTTACCGAGATAATAAAAATATTAACCTAATTATAATTTTATCTACGCGGTATTATAAATTTTTAGATATTTTTTTAAAAAAAGATATTTATATCTTACCCTCGTATTAATTATATAATTATATTATTAAGTTTAAAAAAGGGTTATAACCTCCGTTATCTAATTTATATAATATAAATTATAATAAAATCCTAGAACTCCGCTATTATCTAAATAAGAATTTTAGTAAAGATTTTATTCGGGCTAGTTATTTTTATATTATATTCTTTATCCTATTTATAAAGAAACTTAATAGAGGCCTATATTTCTATATTAATTACCGAGGGCTAAATATTATTATTATAAAGAATAAGTATTCTTTATCTTTAATTTTAGAAACTTTAAATCGATTAAATTGTATTAAGATATTTTTTAAATTAAATATTATATTTATTTTTAATCGCCTCTATATTAGGGAGGGCGATAAAGAATTTATAATATTTTATATATAATTCGGCTTATTTAAATACCTTATTATATTATTTAAATTATATAATAACCCTATTTTATTCTGGTATTATATTAACGATATTTTTTATAAATTTCTCGACGAGACCTATACCGCCTATCTCGATAATATTCTAATTTATAGCGATATCGAGAAAGAGTACGAAATCTATATTAAACGGATTCTTTAGAAACTCCGCGAGTCGGGGCTCTAAATAAATATTACTAAATATAGTTTCTATATTAAGGAAATTATATATTTAGAATTAATTATTATTATTAAAGAGATTAAAATAGATTTAAAGAAAATTAATATTATCCTAAATTAATTATAACTAGTTAATATTAAAGATATTTAAATCCTAGGATTCGTTAACTTCTATCGGCGCTTTATTTATAAATTTAATAAATTTATTATATTATTTATAACTTTAATTAAGAAAGATATTATTTTTAAATAAAGTATTTAATATTAAATAACTTTTAATAACTTAAAGAAGATTTTTATTTTTAATATTATCCTAGTTTATTTCGACCCCGACTATAAAATTATAGTGGAAACGGATATATTTAATTATATATCTAGGGGAGTCCTATTTTAGTATAATAATTAAAATATTCTTTATTTTATAATTTACTTTTTAAAGAAGTATAATTTTTATAAAGTATAATTATAAAATTTATAATAAAGAGTTTATAGTAATTATCCGTATATTTAAAGAATAATACTTTAAATTAAAGGAATTTATTCTTTTTATTAAAGTAATATCCGATTATAAAGTTTTAAAATATTTATCTTATTTAAAATATTATCTCGTTATTAAATAAAGTAAAGCGAGTTTTTATTGTATTTTAATTATAAAATTATTTATTATCCTAGTAAAAAAGGCGGTAAATTTAATATATTAACGCGTACGCTTCGGATTAATATAGGGTAGGGTAGTAATCGAGATATAATCTCTACTCTAACCTAATATAAGAATCTATTAACGTAGAGTTTAGGGTAAAATAAAATAAAATAGAGATCCCTTAAGAATCCCTACTACGCTAAAGCGGATTTTTAATAATTATTCTAATAACGTTACTACCTCTATAGATATACGTATTTATAACTACTACTACTTTTATAGATATACGTATTCATAGCTACTACTACCTCTATAAATACGCGTATTTATAGTTACTACTACTACTACCCTTATAGATATATATATTTATAACTACTACTACCCCTATAGATATATATACTTATAACTACTACTACCCCTATAGATATATATACTCATGGCTACTACTGCCCCTATAGATACGTATATTTATAACTACTACTACTACTACCTCTATAGATACGTGTATTTATAGCTACTACTACTACTACCTTTATAGATATATATACTTATAGCTACTATTATCTCTATAGATATATATATTTATAGCTACTACTACCCCTATAGATATACTCGCACTTATAGTTACTACTACTTTTATAGATATATATATTTATAGTTACTACTACCTCTATAGATATACGTATTTATAGAATAAACGCTCGGATCTATAATTATTTAGGTTAATATTAAAATTAAAATTATTATTAATTTAAAGTTAAATATAACCGAAGGTTATATTAAAGACGTAGTTTAATTCGTTTATTTCAAAATTAAGGGGACGCTTAAATAATAGTTTAATTTTTAATTTAAAACTAACTCCTTTTAAATATTTATTAATATATTTTAATATTAGTATTTTCCTTTAAACTTATCACTTTATTCTGAAAAATATTTCGATTTAAAATCGATTAAAAGATAAAGAGTAAAGAATAATAATAAATATTAATTATAATAATTATTATAATAATCGTCTCTCTATAGTATAATTTATAATATATCTTATTATTAATTTATAATAGGGGTAGTAGTATCTTAACTATAAATAAACGTATATTTATAAAGGTAGTAGTAGTTATAAGTATATATATCTATAGGGGCAGTAGTAGTCATGAGTACGCGTATATCTAATATAAAGATAGTAGTAGCCATGAGTACGTATATCTATAGAGGTAGTAGTAGTTATAAATATATATATCTATAGGGCCAGTAGTAGTAGTAGCTATAAATACACGTATCTATAAAAGTAGTAACAGCCATGAGTATATATATCTATAGAGGTAGTAGTAGCCATGAGTGCGCGTATATCTATAGAGGTAGTAGTAGTTATGAGTATATATATCTATAGAGGTAGTAGTAGCTATAAGTACGTATATCTATAGAAGTAGTAGTAGTTATAAATATATATATCTATAGAGGTAGTAGCGTTATTAGAATAATTATTAGAAATCCGCCTTAGCGTAGTAGAGATCTTTAAGGGATCTCTACCCTACCCTACCCTAATTTAGAGTAGGGATCGAACCGCGATCTTTATTCTATACTCTACCCTATTTTACTTTACGCTAGTATTCCCTCTAGGGATCCCTACGCCAATCCGAAGTATATTAACGCGTCGATTAAGAGACTTCTTTAAAGAGGGGGATGAATTAGCTCCTAGATATTAATATTAATATTAAATTATATTAAAAAAGAAAAATCTAGCCCTAGAAGTCCTTAAGAATTATATTTATAATATATTACTAAATATAATAATTTTAATTTTAATCCTAGTTACTTTAATTATATTAATAATAAATTAAGAGATTTTTATCTAGTTTTTTTAATTATATTTTATATTAATTTATATAACCCCGATAAATCTCGATATAAATATTAATTTAGAATTATAGACCCCGTTTATATTTTACGAGCCCGAGTTAAATAAAAACTAAATTATCGATTTAAATAAAGACTTATACGATATTTTAATTTATTAATTATAGGATATAATTAATTAAGTCGATTAATTCGCCTTTAGAGTCCTAGAAATACTATATTCTAAAATATATTATTATAGCGGAATTCTCCTCGCTGAATATAAAGATAAGGATAAAGTTCTCTATTTCCGCCGCGAGGAAAGAGATATATTCCGAATTTTAATAAATTACACCTTCGTTTAATCTAGTTAATTTATAATAATATCGCGGGTAGTTACTTAAATCGTATTAAATATTACGAATTAATTAGTCGGGCCTATTAATAATCTAATATTTATATTATTATCTAGTAATTTATTAAGAATTATTATATATACCGAAGAATTAAATTTTTTTATTAATATATTTAAGGATAACTACGCTTATTACCGCCTTTATAATAATATTAGAGAGATATCTCGATAGATTATATAGGTCCCCTACTACTTTATACCTTTATAAGAATTATTAATTAATATATTTTAATTTTTATAGATCGTTTAACTAAAATATAGTACCTAGTATTAATTACGTCGATAGAAGTAAATAAAGCCTACGACGCTTTTTATTAAAATATATAAAAGCTTTATAAATTACTAGATATCTTTATTTCGGATAAAGAATTTTAGTTTATATTAGAATTTTAGGAGGCTTTATATAAATATTTTAGGATTAATTAATATATATCTACGGGGTATTATCTTTAGACGGATAATTAAACTAAATAGTTTAATATTATAATAAAATACTACCTCCGTATATATATTAATTATATATAAAATAATTAGGTGAAATAGTTCTTTAGAGCGGAGTTTTCTAATAATAATATTAATTCTTCTAATACTCTAGCCTCGCCTTTCTTAATTAATTATAATTAATATTTATATATCGATTTCGAGTTTACCGAATCTTTATTCTAAGAATTTACTATTTAAGCCTATATTTATTTAATTATTATTAATAAATTCGCGATATAAATAAAAGCTTTAAATAACTACCTCCGCGATAAAATATTTATTATTTAAGTTATTTTTAAATCCTCGGTTAATTAACGAAGGCGCCTATATCCGATATATTTAATAGACGATCAAATATGGCTAAATATTAAGAATTTGAATATTATATACTTTTTAGTTAAACTCGATAATTATAATATTAACTCCTTCCGAGTCTCTAAAGTTTTTAATAATCCTTTTATAATTTAATTAGATTTTTGATATTTTATAAAAGTTTATTTTATCTTTATACTAGTTTATTATAGTTAATAACTAATAACTCTTTACTTAAATAAATTTAATTTATCCGAGAATTTATAATTACTAAAGATAACTAACGTGAGTAATATATTAATAGTATCCTGAATTCTAAATATAATCGTCGTTATAGTTTACTTTTATTAAAATACTATATTGATTAAGAAGGCCACGTCGTTATATAGAAACCCTTTTAATATTTTACCCGTTATTAATAATTTATTAATAAATATTATATCTCGAATCCTAGCGCCGCTAGTCTTTATAAATTATTATATATTATTTAAAGATACTAGTATAAGGAATCTTTATTATTATCGTTTTAATCTAACTTTTAAGAAGTTAACCCCCGCCTATACCCTAGTTTATTCTTTATCCGCCGTTATTACCTCGGTTATTATTCTATATCGGCTTCGACCGATATTTTATACTACCGAGTAAATAAATAGTACTCTATAATCTAGCCCATTGTTATTATTTATAGATAATAACACTAACGCCTAGTCTTATTTATATACTATTATTTATTCCCTATTTTATCCTTTATCCGTTATTATCGTTATAATTAAGTATTTCGTATTAACCTTAATTAATACTTTATATAATTATATCGATAAATAGTACATTTTATTTTATCTCGGTATTTATCTTATAAGAGCTCGATTTTAAAGAGGGGGTTATTATTATAATATAGTTTTACCTACTTTAATTTAATTTGATTTATCTTAGATTTAATTTAAGTCTAAACTAGTTTCCTATTTCTATTTTAATATAATCGGGATAGGAAATCAATAAATACTCTATACACTAGTTTTTATTTAGATAATAATTAGCTTTATTTTAACTTTTATTCTTTATCTTTTATTTTAACCTACTTCTATATTATAACTAAATTATAATTCGATAAACCTGGCCTATAATTTAATAAATATCTAGATACTAATCCCGTCCCTTAATACCTAGAAAAATAAAGTAAAGAATATTAATATATAATATATTTATAAAATAAAAGTTTTCCCGATTCGAGTTAGTTATATATAAAAGAGATTATAAACGGGATATTTATAAATAAAACTTAATAGAAATATATAAATAAGATATTTAAAAAGCTAAATACCGAGAAATTCGGGTATAGTAATTTATAGAAAGAAATCGTAAAAGATAAAAATAAAAATAAAAGACCGAAAATAACCGGCCTCTAATTAAGGTGATAAGATATTGGGAGTAATACTATAAAGTTATAGAGTTAGAGGGAAGAGGTCGAGGTAGAGGGCGGCGCTAGCCTAATAAAGTTAATAGGATAATAATAAGAATAACGATAACGATAGCGCCGAGAATTAATCAAGCGGACGAGTTATTTAAATAATAATATAAAAGATTTAAAAGAATAACTATAAGGTAAATCGTAGTTATTTTTACTACTATAGAGTAAAGAAGCGATATTTATTTAGCGACGATAAAGTATAAAAGTATTTAAAGAAAAGATTTAAAACTTTACCTCTAGTATATTTTTATAGTATATAATTAGCCTATAAAACGTATATATAGTAATTTTATTAATATTCGAATACTACCTCGCCGTCGCTAAATAGTTACTCTCGGTTTAATAAAAGGACTTTTTTAAAATATTAATATTTTATTTTATTTTATTTTACCCTAATTCACGAGTTAAACTTAAACCTAATATATATTAAATAAACGATAACGTAGTTATTTATTTTATATTTATATTCTATACTCTTTCTAGGCTTTAGTTCCTACTATTTATAATATAGATATTATTTACTCGGGGTACGGAGAAGGTTTTAAGAGATCGAGCTAGCGACGACGAGTAGGGTAACGATAAAAGTAACTAATACAATAAATATATTATCGATAACGGCGATGACGATAACGTTAAGTATAGGCGACGACGAGGTAGTTATTATTAATATTTATAGGGTCTATGGAATAGGTTTATTATTAATAAAATAGGGTTTATCTCTATCCGTCCCTATGTTTTAGGGGCTACTACGGGGGACGTATATCGTATACTATTTAAAATACCTTTACACATACTATTCGTATACTATTCAGTAGTATACGCAAGCTGCGCACGCTATTATATATACTATAGGGTATACTATGGCCTATACTATAACCTATACTATAGCGTATACTAATACGCATGTAAATACGCATACTATAGGGTATATAATGGGCCTATTCGTCTAATATTTAAATTATTAACGATTTATCGAGTTACTAAACCTATTGAATCTATTAATAGTAAATACTATTTATTAATAGGACCCCTAATTTACTAATCCTACTAAACCTCGGGTCGGTATTTAATATAGAGTTTTAATATAAACCCGTAGACGGTCTTCTAATAGAGTTAATAGTATTTAAAGTATATTAATATTTACTTTTAAAATTTACCGATATATAATAATATAGATATATACTTTATATATACGAAGTTTATAGTAATATTATAAAGTTATTATTCATCGATTATTTAAATTATAATAATCTAGAATTATAGTACCGAGTACTATTATATATAAATATAATTATATAGATAAATTTATTCTATTTTCGAGTACTAGTTAAATTCGAGGTATAATATATTATATATATCTACGCCCCGTTATAAAATACTAGGGCGTTATATATATCTATACTCCGCTACCTCTATAATATTATAATTTATCGATACGGAGTTCTAGTTTTAGTATCGCGGGGTTCTAATTTTTAATTATTTTATATCGAGTTAATATTCCTCCGTATAATTAGAATCTTTAAAGATTAATTTTATTATTGAATCTAGTATTTAAAAATTATTTAATAATAAACTACGTAATTATTTTACGTCTTTTATAATATTATTAAATTACTAGTTTTACGTTAATAATTTTAACTTAATATTATAATTTTAATCTCTCGTACTTCAAGTCTAAAGAAAAAACTTATTATTATTATAATATCGAGTTTAACCTCGGGACGTTTTAAAGAATTTAATAATAATAATATCGATTAATCTCTCTCTAACGATTAACGTCGTAAAGATAATAATAAATTCGGAGATATTACTACCCCCGAAGATATTTTAAAATTATAATTTAAAATTATTAAATAATAAAATCGTCGTTTAAAATAATAATAAGAATTGAAAATATTATAGATTTAAAATTAAGAATTATATAATCCTATTAATTTTATATCCGCTAGTAGAGTATTAATAAAGTTTATTATTTTTAATAAAAATCCTCTAATTATTATATTTACTAGTAGAATAATAATAAGTTTAATTATATTTAATAAAAATATCTTTATTAAAGCGAAAATTTTATACTTTAATAAAATAACTTTTCTTAAAATACGAGCGAAAGTGAATATTTATACTAGTTCCGCGATATTAATATTAAATTTTTAATTAGTTTTAATTATTTCACTATTAATTATTTAAGAATTATATATTATATAAACTCGTTAGAAAGTAACCCTTTAACGTAATAATATAAATTCTACGACTCTAATAATTTAACTAGTATTACGTTTAGTTTTTTTAAAAAGTTTCTTCTTAATTTAATAACGAATTTAATTAACTATTATCTTTTTATTTATAAAAAGTAGAAGGAAATTAAATAATAATTTAATTAAAAGATTTCGTTATTTAAAGTTTATTTTAAAGAAATAAAGACTTAACTATTTTTATTTCTAGAGGAGTACCGGGTAAATTTCTTTTTAATTAAATTTGAATTTAAATTTAAAAATAAGAAACTTAATATTAATAATATATTTATTTAAAGAGAAGAAATTCTTACTTAAATTATTATATAAGAAAAGAATTAAAAGTATATATAAATAATAAATAATTTTAACTTTGAATCGGGTTCTCATTTAAAGAACCTAACAAAGAAAAACTTATAATATATTAAATTATTAAATTAAATACTAATAATAGTATTAAACTAGCGCGTTTAAAGAAGAAAGATAGTAAATATAAAATAAATATTATTAATTCTCCGCGCGATAGAATTATTTATTAATATTATAAAAAAGGAGGTTATACTAGGCCTAAATATTTTAATAAAATTAACTAGTTATATATATCGATATAATATTAATAAAAAATAATATAATTAAATTTATACCTCGGAAGAAAGATAAAATAAATAATTAATAAAAATATACTCTTTTATTCTTTTAAAGAGTTAGATTACTCTTTAAAATTAATTAAATAACTTATTATTTTAATTAATTCTAAAGTATAGATAAATTTAATTTTATAGTAGTTTATTATTAGAAACGATTTAGAATCTTATAATACTATTTTATTACTAGTTAAAGTAATTAATAAATAAAATATATATTATTATAATACGTATTAATTAAATTATTAAATAATCGATAATTAAAATAAAGGACGTAAATTTAATATTTTATTTTATATTATAAACCTTAAAGATTTAGATATTCTTCTAGGTATATTTAATTTACGTTAATTAAAAATATTAATTAATTCTAAAGCGGATTAATAGTAGTTTAAGATTAATTTTAATAATTTATAAATTAAAGAACCGGCTAAATTTACTAGTAATTTTAAAAATAAACTAAATATATTCGTAATTATATATATTATAATAATATAAAATAAATAGGAAGAACTTCCTAACCTAAAGATTCTTAAAGAATTTATAAAGTTTTATAATATTTTTTCTAATAAGAAAGCGAGTACTTTATTTATTTTTAAATAAAAGAACTATATTATTAAAATAAAAATTAATAAAAAACTACTTTATAAATCTTTTTATAATTTATTTTAAATTAAATCATCGGAGCTACGGCGCTATTTAGAGTCTTTATTTTATAAAAATTAGATTCGTTATTTAATTCTTTTAACTGAAATATCTATTCTTTTTATATTTAAAAAGGATAATAGATTACGTCTTTACGTTAACTATTAAAATTTAAATATAGTAATTATTAAAAATCGATATTTGATTTGATTAATTAATTAATTAATTTATATACCTACTCTAGTAAAACTACTTTATTAATAAAGGAGTTCCGCGAATACTCTCTTAATAGGGCTACTAGTAGTATCTACTAGTTATTAAAGAAACCTTATCGGTTAAAAACTCTAATTTCGTCGGTAAATCGAAAACCGGCTTTAACGGCTCGGGGTTATTAGGTAACGACCTTTAACGCCAGCAAATTTTGATGCCCGGAATCGATCGATTCAGGCGAAATCCTCGCGGGGGTGATGCGCAGGCCATGCGCCAAGGCATGCGCCAGGGGTTTGGGGGTGCGACAGTGACAGTTATAGGGGTGCGACAGCGACAGGACCATGGCCATGAATGGAATGCGCCATGGCCATGAATGGAATGGGGCCATGGCCATGAATGGAATAGGGCCATAGCCATGAACAGGGGCCATGGACGGGGGTCAAAGTTGGTGGCGCACCCCTAATTTAGCACCCGTTAGTGGCGGTTTTAGGCTTACTCGGTATACGCCCGAGTGGCCTTAGGCCCCCTAGCTATATGCCTCGGGCGCACTTTAAGTCGGTAGATAAATATCGCGTTAAAGACTCCCGGGGCGCCCGTCGAGCGCCTTAAACTACGATCGAGCCACTTTTCGTTTTACCGACGTTATTAATAACTTATTTCCTCTTTTTACTAGTTAGTAGCCGATAATTATAATTATTTTAAAATATTATTTATTCTTCCCTCCGTTTCTTTTTTATTTTAATTTTAAATTTTATTTACTTATTTTATAAACCTATAGGCCGCTTTATTATAAATTTATTAAATAATCGATATCTACGACCCTCCGGCCGACGGCTTTTTCCTTTTCTTCCTCTTTTTTATAAATTTAAATATATCGCTAGGTCCTAATAATAGTTTAGATTCTATTAATTACTCTTTAATAAAAGAGAATTAGCCGAGCTATCCTATTTTTATTATTTACCGCGCGGCTATATATATATTTTAAACCTATATTAATATCTTTTTAAAATCGTATATATTTATTTATTCTATTAGCTCCGCTTTATCCCTAGTTAGTTCCGGGTAAAATAATAATATATACTTTATACTTTATTTCCTTTATCTATATTTATAGCTAGCGCTACGGACTATAAGTATTTTTATTCGGTATAAGAATTTATTTAGTCCGATTTTACTATATTTTAATTATATTATTATAGGGTTTTTAGCCTTCCTTAACTAGTTATAATAATTGAATTAATTTTTAAATAAATCTCCTTTTTAAGCCGGGTTAATAGTTTATATAGAGATTATTATTTTATAACTCTCCTATTTATCTAGTTATTACTAGCGGGCCTAGTTTTTTACTTTTTAATTAATAACCTCAATATTTTAATATTCTTCGATATTTTCGATTAAGTTTATTTAGTTTTTTCTCCTCTTTATAATTATAGTTACTTTATATTATTCTTTAAATCTTAGGGCGCGAAGTACCTAGGCTTCTTTTTTTATTAATAGTATCGGAGGTATTTATTATTATTTACTTTCTTTATACTAAAGTTTATTCTAGATCCGTGTATTTTTTATAATTATAATTAAATAGGTCCCTCGACTAGTTTAATATCGTATTACTAGGCGATCTAATTAGAGGTCGATTAACGCGATTACCGATTTAACCTTGAGTATTAGAATTAAAGTAATTTTAAATACTCCTAAAACCGTTTTAAAATAATTATTCTAAATAATTATTAATTTCTTTATATATCTCTTTATGACCTTCGTTATTCTCTTTAATTAATATTATATCGGAGCCGTAAATATTAATATTAATTTAATTATTATACTATATATTATTTTATACTTCGCGAAGGTAGTGCTTTATATCGAACTAACTAGGTACTTTATAGCGCGGCTTTAATTAATCGCCCTAGCCTTAATTTAAATTAAGTATAGTCTCTATTTTAATTTAAAACCGACGTATAATCCTAAGACCTTAATATTTATTTTAGGTTCGATAACTACGTTCCTAAAGTTTATCGCTATTTCTATATTAAATTTCTTCGGCGTTCGAGATATATAAACTAGCTCGTACTTCTAAAGAGTAAATAATACTTTATAAATAGTTATTTATTTTAAATAAATATTATAAGCCCGCTTTAAATTCGTATAATTTTTCTTTATACTCTCGTTATAGGCGAGTAAATAAACGTTATCTACGAACCCTTCAACTTATATTAATAAGTTTATTTTAATATACTCTTTAATTAATAATATATTAAAGAATAGAAAGAGTACCGGTAAAATAAATAATCCTTATAGAATACCCATTATTATTTCCTTTACTATACTCGTCCTATATTTCGGATTAGCGTAGAGATCCCTAGAGGGAATACTAGGGTAGGGTAGGGTAGGGTAGAGCGTAGAATAAGAATCGCGGTTCGATCCCTACCCTAAACTAGGGTAGGGTAGGGTAGGAATTTACCGAGGGATCTCTACTACACTAAAATAATAACCTTAAAGATATATTATAGCTACTATTACCTCTATAGATACGCGTATTTATAGCTACTACTACCTCTATAGATATACGTACTTATAGCTACTATTACCTCTATAGATACGCGTATTTATAACTACTACTACCTCTATAGATATACGTACTTATAGCTACTACTACCTCTATAGATATATATACTCATGGCTACTACTACCTCTATAGATATATGTATTTATAGCTACTACTACTACTGCCCCTATAGATATACGTATTTATAACTACTACTACTACTACTACTACTACCTCTATAGATATACGTACTCATGGCTACTACTACCTCTATAGATATATATACTTATAGTTACTACTACCTCTATAGATACGCGTATTTATAGCTACTACTACCTCTATAAATATATATACTCATGACTACTACTACCTCTATTATAGATTAATAATAAGATATATTATAGATTATACTATAAAGAGACGATTATTATAATAATTATTATAATTAATATTTACTATTATTCTTTCTTTCAACCGATTTTGAATCGAAATATTCTTTAGAATAAAATATTAAATTTAAGAGAAAACGTTAATATTAAAATATATTAATAAATATTTAAAAAGAGTTAGTTTTAAATTTCAAATTAAACTATTATTTAAACGTCCCCTTAATTTTAAAATAAACGAATTAAACTACGTTTTTAATAAAATCTTCGGTTATATCTAACTTTAAGTTAATAATAGTCTTAATTTTAATATTAACTTGAATAATTATTAAGTCCGAGTATTTATTCTATAAATACGCGTATCTATAGGGGTAGTAGTAGTTATAAATACGTATATTTATAGTAGTAGTAGTAGTTATAAGTATATATATCTATAGAGGTAGTAGTAGATATAAGTATATATATTTATAAAGATAGTAATAGTAGTAGCTATAAATACGTATATCTATAGAGGTAGTAGTAGTAGTAGCTATAAATATATATATCTATAGGGGTAGTAGTAGCTATAAATATATATATCTATAGAAGTAGTAATAACTATGAGTATATATATCTATAGAGGTAGTAGTAGTTATAAGTATATATATCTATAGAGGTAATAGTAGCTATGAGTATATATATCTATAGAGGTAGTAGTAGCCATGAGTATATATATCTATAAAAGTAGTAGTAGTTACGTCGGTAAATCGAAAACCGGCTTTAACGGCTCGGGGCCATTAGGTAAACTACCTCGGGCGCCCGAGGTAAACTCGGAGCGCCCGAACGGCCCCGAGCGCCCGTTAAGCGCCCGCCGAGTACCCTTCGAGCGTTAAATCGCTCGACGGGCGCTCGACGGGCGCCCGAGGCCGTTATAAAATACGCGTCGGGCTCCTAACGAGCGTAATTTAAATCTAAAGCTTTAGGGGCCCTAGCTTTAGAAAATTACGTAATTTACTACCTAAAATTTTAATATTCTGTAATCGCCTTTATCGACGATAGCGACCCCCCGGAACTACCCCTAACGCCAGTAAATTTTAATCCCCGGAATCGATCGATTCAGGCGAAATCCTTACGGGGGTAATACACAGGCCATACGCCAGGGCATATATTAAGGGTTTATGGGTACGACAGTAATAATTATAGGGGTACGACAGCGACAGGACCATAAAATACGCTATAGTTATGAATAGAATAGGGCCATGGCCATGAATGGAATAGGGCCATAGTTATGAATAGGGGCCATAAACGGGGGTCCAAAGTTAATAGCGTACCCCTAATTTAGTGCCCGTTAGTGGCGGTTTTAGGTTTACTCGGTATACGCCCGAGTAGCCTTAGGCCCTTTAGCTATATACCTCGGGCGCTTATTAAATCGGTAGATAGGTATCGCGTTTAAGGCTCCTAAAGCGCCCGTCGAGCGCCCTAAACTATAATCGAGCCATTTTTCGTTTTACCGACGTATAAGTATATATATTTATAAAGATAGTAGTAGTTATAGTATATCCTTAAGGTTATTATAATAATTATTAGAAATCCGTTTTAACGTAGTAGAGATCCTTTAATAAAATTTTATTTTACTTTATTTTACTTTAGGCCCTACGCTAATAGATCTCTATACTAGGTTAGGGTAGGAATTATACCTCGATCTCTACTCTACTCTACGTTAATCCGAAGCGTAACTCGTCCTTCTCTTAAATATTACGGATATAGTTTTATCCGATAGAAAGTTTATTATTTAGTTAGCGATTAAACTAGGTACGCCTTTTATTCGTAGGTTATATAATAATTTTTTATATAAAATATTATTAAACGCTCCCGTTATATTTAGTAATAATAGGTTTACTACCTTTCCCCTCCCGTTTTTACTATAGTTCTATATAGTATATACTATATCTATAAAAGTCTTTAGCGCGGTTTTTATTAAGCGCTTTTATTTAACCTCTATTTATTATAATAATAGTAATTCGTACCCCCTCGCTATAATATTTAACCTTCTAGAGATAACTATTTCTAGCGCTTTACTAAGCGTATTAAGAAGTATAATAAATCTATATAATTTTAGTTCTAAATAATCGCCTTTCTTCGGTTTTTTAAAAATTATTATATTAGTTTTTTTAAAATACCTCGGGTAATATCCTTATCTAAGGTAGGCCTACATCGGCAAGTCCGGAAAAACAGTTTTGCATTATCGCTGCTTAATCGGTGCATAATGCGCATTCTGCAGCCTTGGCAAGTCTTGGCGCCAAGATTATAAGGTTAGAGTTAAGGTCTGCGCGGGAACGCTAAACTTAATCCCGAAAGTGGCTTTATAGCCCTATAGGGCAACGCTAGTAAAAATCTAATTAAAAATTCGGAATCTAGGCTAAAAATAGATTTAGTTAGTTATTTACATTCCTATATAGGGGCCCTAGTCTAGATACTATAAAAAGTCAAAGTCAAAAAAAAAAGTTGTAGAATCGCTACAGAATCGCTACTTAATCGGTACATAATGCGTTTAGAATACGGGACATGAGCAGATACGCATTTCCAGTATTATGCGTATTTTCGGTATAAAATGCGCAGAAATCGGGGTTTCCGGACTTGCCGATATAGAATAAATAAATAATAATATTTATTACTCCCGTTACTATTATAATTTTTAGGAATCGGTTCGGGATTCTAGTTATTCCTAGCGCTTTATCGGTAGTTAGGTATTAAATTACTTTATATACTTTTATCCTAGTTATTTCCTAGTTTATTCTAACGGGCTTTAAGTATTTTATTCCGTCGATATTATTTAAGTCTACCGTCGGTAGGGGGGGGAATAATATTTTTTATAAAATTTTTATTTTATCTTCGAAGTCTCTAGTTTTTCCTCCTTTATTATTTTTAATAACTAGGAATTAAAGAAGTTCTTTAAGGCGGTTATTTTTCTCTTTTTTTTATCTCGCGAGTTTTTATACTCCTACTAGTTTTAATAAAACTTTATATATACTCTCCCGTTAAAAGAATATTTTCGTTCTTCGAATTATATATATTTTTTTATTATTTACCGTATTTAGGGCCTCCCTCGTTTAGGTATTTTAATTTCGTTTATACTCCTTTATATATTCCTTTACCTTTAACGTAATATTAATATAGTGGGAATTCTAGTAGGATTTGGCTCCTTAATATAAACGGGTTTATAAAATCGTAAACTCGATAATTCTTTAAAAGCCTCCTATTATTTTATTTAAATATTAATTGATATTTTCTTTACTTTTAAACTCTAGCTTCCCTAGCGCCTAATAAAGAGATTTTATACCCTATTATATTTCTTTTTAAATAACGTTATTCTTAATTTTCTTTTAGGTATAACGAGTATATAATATTACCCCTTCCTACGCCTACTCGAATTCCGTTATTACTAATTTATAATCGGAGTTATAATATAGGTCTTCGCGGATTATAGAGTTATTTATAGCCTAGTATACTCCTTTTATAAAAAATAATAAATTAATTATATTTTTTTATCCTCGGGCTTTTTATATAATAGATATTTTTAATAATTTTAATTTTATTTCCCTCGACTCTATTATCCCTAGGAGATAGTCGGTTATAATATAATATATATATCGCCTAGTATTATTCTAGCTAGGGTAGTAGAGGTTAAAATTTTTTGAAAGAATATATTCGCCTTTCTCCGCTAGCGCTTCCTTTAATAATAATAATATTAACGGACTATTAATTAAGGTATACTCTATTAATAATAAATTATATATATTTTAAATCTATACTTTTTTATAATAAAGGATTTCTTAACTAGTAACCTCCTCTTCTCTAATTTTATCCGACCGAGATTCTTTTTTATTCCTTCGCTCTTTTAATATAATCTTTATAAAGTATAAATCGCCTTTATAATAAATTAGTTCTTAATTATTTATATCGATCCTTTTATTTATATAAAAATATATACGGGTCTCTAGGCCTCTCTTATATACTAGGTAGAAATAATTAATATTATTATTATATAGCGCCTAGGTAGTAGGGTTCTAACTAAACTCTTAAATAACTAAAATATCGATATTTTTAATTTACTCGTTTTAGAGTAACCCTATTATTAGCTTTAATTCCTTTTTAATATTATACTATATAATTTTAAATTAGGTACTATATTTTATTACGCGTTAATATTATATTCGTAAATTCCTCGTCTATTTTTTAGTTATTTAATAGTGTTAATTCTAGTTAGTTTTTATTTAATTAATCGAATATTATTCCTAGGAGATTATTTAGGACTTAGAGGATTATTTACCTAAATATTATTATTAACTTATTATTTTATCTCGGCCTCTCTATTTTCCTAAATATAGTAATAGCGTTTTAGACTTTATTAGTTATATTTATTATTATTTTCCTTTTCCTCGTACCCCTAGCCGGTATTAATATAAATTTATTATTAATTAGTTATACCTAGGAGCTTAGGGTTATTATCTTTAATAATACCGCGAATTACCTACGTTTATTCTCTAATCTTTATTAGATTTAATATATCTTTTTTTACCTAATTAAGTACGTTTTACTCTAGGATTTATAATATCTAGAATAGACCGCGTAGCGCTTTTCCTTTAGGCTTTTAGTACTATATTTGTATAATTAATATAATTTTATATATATCCTATATTTAGGCTAGTTTTTATAAACTAGGGCTATATAACTATATTTCTAGTAATTAAAATATTACCTCGGGTTACTTATTCTCTCCTACTTTTTATATAATAATAGTTATTCGTTTTTTAAAAACCCGTCCGTTACTAGTTTATTTACTATATCTAGGTCCAGGATCTTAAAAAGGAGTATTAAATATATTTTTTTATAATTATATTCGTCTAGTTTAAGGCCGAACTTTAATTATTTTATATTTATAATATTTAATCCTAGGTATAGCCTATAGTTATTCTTTTATAATATCTTTATTATTATTTTTTAATTATTTATATCGACGGCCTCCTTTTTTATATTATATATTATTATTATATAGGTTTATTTTAGTATTCTCGTCGAAGGGTTAATATTTTCTATTTATTTAATTATTTTCTCTAGCTCTTACTTTACTTTTATTATTATATAATATGAAATAAAGTCTCCTCTCGTTATTTATTTTACCCTAATAATTAACTCCGCTACCGAGTAGGCTTTATTCCCGAATATTTTAATTAATTAAAAATTAATTATTTTCCTAAATTATCCCCTAATTTTAATATTATTTATTTTAATTATTAATTACTTCGCCTTCGCGCTAGTCGTTATTATAAAGGGAGGGGGGTTCGTTTCGATTATATACCTCGATAAAATAAATATATTTCTACGGGTAATATTAATTTAGTTTTATATTAATAATATAGGTATACTCTTCGCCCTAAGTTTTTAGACCTTTTATTTTAACGACTTTATTTAGGTTAATTAAAGTATATATTCTTCTATTAATTCTTATATATAATTAAGGATTATTCTTGATATAATTTATATTAATTATAGTCTACGATATATTATCTATTATACCTCCTTATACTCTATATTTTTTATAGTCTTTATTATAATTATTATTAATTCTTTTAATATTTTAATATTTTTTTTATATTCTCCCGTTTAATTACTAGTCCCCTTTATTTATTACGATATCTTCGTCGCGTTAGAATACGCCGGTAATTTATATTTACCCTCTACCCTAGTACTTTAAATCTTATCTCTATTATTCTTATTCCTTTTTATCTTAACTGATTTCGTACTCTTAATAGAATTTTCCTCGTCGTATAATACCCGTATTTTAAAATCTAATATTCTCTTCTAAACTCTTTTTTAATTTCAGAATAAATAATAAAGTCGAATCGATATTTATTATCTTTAATTACCGAGATACTAGACCGCTTATGTAGTTTTGAAATCTTTATAAAGTTAGATTTTAAGGAAATTTATTATAGGATCTAGATTAAAGAAAGTAATAAATAAAAAATTATTTTCCGAACTTATTAGAATTATTTCGAATATTTAGTTATATATTTTAGGCTCGCTAACGTACCGGCGACGTTTTAAATTTATATTAAATATATATTTATAAATTTAGTAAATATAATATACGTAGTATATTTAAATAATATCTTAATTTATAATATTAAACCGGCGGAGTGTTAACGGTATATTATATAAATACTTGAACGATTATATTAGTTCTAACTATTTATCAACTTTAAAAAATATTAATTTAATACCGAAATAGTCGAGTTTTTAAACTTTATTATATTTATTAATAAAGTAGTTATAAACCTAGAATATATTAAAACTATTAAGGAATAACCTTAATTAAAAATTTCTCGGGAAATATAAATCTTTTCAGGTTTCGCTAATTTCTATAAACGATTTATTTATAATTATTTTAATATAACTATATTATTTATTAATTTATTTAAAGATAGTAAAATAAATAAAAAAGTAGATTCGTTAAAATAAATAAATAATATTATAAAAGTATTTTAGACTTTATAAAATACGTTCGTAAACGCGCCTTTTCTATATTATTATAATCTAATTAAATAATTACGTATAAAGATAAATACTTCTAACTTTAATTTTATATTTTATATTTTTATTATAGAATAAAGATAATTATTAATACTTTATAATATTCTAGTCGCGGAAATTAAATCCCCTAGAATATAATTATAAAACCTATAATTAAGAATTACTCGTTATTATAACGATAATGAAATAATAATAATATTATTTAGAAAGTAGTTCTTATTATATTAAAATCTAGATAAAGAGTTTTGTAAAATAAAAGAAACTAAATTTTAAATAAACCCGTTAAGTATTTGAATTAACTACCTATAATTTTAAAATCTTTTATCGAGCTAGAAAATCAAATTTTAATAATATATTATCGCGGTATTTTAATTATAAAAGAGTATCGCCGTTAAATATTAAATTATTATTAATACTTTAGAATAAATTTACTCTTTAAATTAACGGTTAATTAACGGAAAAAAGTAAAGAAGTAAAAGTAAGTATAACTTCTACTTTTTAAATTATAAAATTAAAAGTAGTAATTTTAAAGCGGGAAGTTATAATAGTATTTAAAACTATATATAATAATCTTAAAAGACTTATTAAAATACTAATTCGAGAATTATAAATCTATAATAATTAAGTAAACTCTTTTCGAACTAAAGCGAATATACCGAAGAACTATTATTATATAAAGAATAAAATATAGATTATAAACTCCGAGGAATTATTAAAATATAACGATCGCTTTTATATATTAAGAGATAAAGCTCTAAAGGAAGAGTTTATAAAGAAATATTATAATAATTCTTTAATAAGTTATTTTAGTATTATAAAATTATATAAACTATATACCCGAAAATTCTTTTAAAAGGGTAACTCAAAATAAATTATTAATTATATTAAGATTTACAATATATATTAGTGGACGAAGGCGCCGCGATATCGTTTATATAATAAATTAAATTCGCTTATTATTATTATTATACTTCGGATTAGTATAGGGATCTCTAAAAAGAATATTAAAATAAAGTAAAGTAGAGTAGAGACTGGGGTAGAGATCGCGGTTCGATCTCTATATTAAGAAACGAGATTTATATCTAGATATTTATTAAACTATAAATTAAGTTTATTAAACTATAATTTAACTATAATATAGGAGTAAATTAAAATAAAAAATAAAGAACGAAAATTAGGGTAGAGTTAACTACTATCTAAATAAGAGTTAATATATAGAGTATTTATTTATTTCTTATCCTAACTATATTAAAATAGAAATAGAGAAACTAGTTTAAATCTAAATTAAATCTAAGATAAATTAAACTAGGTTAAAGTAAATAAAGTTATATTATATTAATAACTTCTTTTTTAAAGTCGAGCTCCTATAAAATAAATAAACGATTAATTCGACTAATTAGATTTTATAACCCTAAATTTTATTTAGGGTTACGAAATAACTAAAATAAAAATATATCGAAGTATTCGAGTTATTAATAATAACGGATAAAGAATAGGACGGGGAATAGACGGCGGTATATAAATAAAACTAGGTATTAATATTACTATTTATAAATAATAACGGCGGGGCTAGGCTATAAGGTATTATTTATTTATATAATAATATAAAATATCGGTCGAAGCCGATACGGAATAATAACCGAGGGGATAATAACGGATAAAGAATAAACTATAATATAAACGGGGGTTAACTTCTTAAAAATTAAATTAAAATAAAAATAATAGAGATTCTTTATACTAATACCTCTAAATAGTATATAGTAATTTATAGAGGCCCGCGGCACTAGGATTCGAGATATAATACTTATTAATAAACTATTAATAACGGGTAAAATAATAAAATAGTTATTATATAACGATATAACCTTCTTAATTAACGTAGTATTTTAATAAAAATAAACTATAATGGCGATTATATTTAGAATTTAAAATATCGTTAACGTATTATTTATATTAATTATCTTCGGTAATTATAAATTCTCGAATAAACTAGATTTATTTAGGTAGAGGGTTATTGATTATTAATTATAATAAATTAATATAAAAGATAGGGTAAACTTTTATTAAATATAAAAAATCTAATTAAATTATAAATGGATTATCGAAAACTTTAAAGACTCGGAAAAAGTCGATATTATAATCATCGAGCTTAACTAAAGAGTATATAATATTTAGATTCTTAATATTTAGTTATATTTAGTCGTTTATTAAATATATTAGATATAGGCGCCTTCGTTAATTAACCGAGGATTTAAAAATAATTTAGGCGATAAATATTTTATCGCGAAAATAATTATTTAAAACTTTTATTTATATTATAAATTTATCGGTAGTAATTAAATAAATATAGGTTTAAGTAGTAAGATCTTAGGAGAAAGATTTAATAAACTCGAAATTAATATATAAATATTAATTATAATTAATTAAGAAAGGCGAGGCTAAAGTACTAGAAGAATTAATATTATTATTAGAAAACTCCGCTCTAGAGAGCTATTTCTCTTAATTATCCTATATATAATTAATATATATACGGAGGTAGTATTTTATTATAATATTAAATTATTTAATTTAGTTATCCGTCTAAAGATAATACTCGGTAAATATATATTAATCGATTTTAAAATATTTATATAAGGCCTTTTAAAACTCCGATATAAATTAAAATTCTTAATCCGAAATAAAAATATCTAGGAGTTTATAAAGTTTCTATATATTTTAATAGTAAGCGTCGTAGGCTTTATTTACTTCTATTAATATAATTAATACTAGGTACTATATCTTAGTTAAGTAATTTATAAAAATTAGGATATATTAATAAATAATACCTATAAAGATATAAAGCGGTAGGGGATTTATATAATCTATCGAGATATCTCTTTAATATCGTTACGGGGGCGGTAATAAACGTAGTTATTTTTAAATATATTAACGGGAAAGTTTAATTCTTCGGTATATATAATAATTCCTAACGAATCGCTAGATAATAGTATAGATATTAGGCCACTAATAGGCCCGATTAATTAATTCGTAATATTTAATACGACCTAGGTAATTATTTATAATATTATTATAAACTAGCTAAATTAGACGAAGGTGTAATTTATTAGAATTTAGAATATATTTTTTTCCTCGGAAGTAGAGAACTTTATCCTTATCTTTATATTTAGCGAGGGGAATTCCGCTATAATAACGTATTTTAAAATATAGTATTTCTAGAACTCTAAGGATGAATTAATCGGTTTAATTAATTATATCCTATAATTAATAAATCGGGGTATTATATAGGCCTTTATTTAAATTAATAAACTAGTCTTTTTTTTCATTCGGGTTTATAGGATATAAATAGGGTCTAAAGTTCTAAATTAATATCTATATTAAAATTTATTAGTATCGTATAAATTAATATAAAATATAATTAAAAAAACTAGATAAAAAGCTTTAGATCTACTATCGATATAATTAAAATAACTAGAATTAAAACTAAAGTCGCTATATTTAATAATATACTATAAATATAGTCTTTATAGATTTCTAGAGTTAGGTTTTTTCTTTTTAATATAATTTAATATTAATATTAATATCTAGGGTCTAATTTATCCCCCCCTTTAAGAAGGTCTCTTAATCGATATATTAATATATTAAACTTATTACCTTTTCTACTCGGCCGGTAGGTAATTTTATAATTAAAATAAAACAAAAACTCACTTTACTTTATTTAATAACGAGATAATATTTTAGATAAAATAAAATATTTCAAAGTTTTATAATTAAATATTATTTTAATAAAGAAAGTAGATCCCTCTAGTTTAAAATACTATTCCTCGAATACGCGGATAATTATTATAAACTCTTTATTATAGATTTTATAATTATACTCGGTAAGATTATATTTCTTTAAAAAATAAATAATAAAACGAAGGATATTTTAATTATTATACTAGGATAAAATACCTCTAGATATATAATTAAATATATTTATTTCTATTATAATTTTACGGTCGGGGTCGAAATAAACTAGGATAATATTAAAGATAAAAATCTTTTTTAAAGTATTAAAAGTTATTTAATATTAAATATTTTATTTAAAAATAATACCTTTTTTAATTAAAATTATAAATAATATAACGAGTTTATTAAACCTATAAATAAAGCGCCGATAAAAGTTAGCGAATCCTAGAAGACTTTAAATATCTTTAATATTAATTAATTATAATTAATTTAGGATAATATCGATTTTCTTTAAATTTATTTTAATCTCTTTAATAATAATAATTAATCCTAGGATATAACTTCTTTAATATAGAAATTATATTTAGTAATATTTATTTAGAGCCCCGTCTTATTAAGGCGGAGCGGGGAGTTAATATTCTACCGAAAAATATATAAAATGCGTTTAGATCTATTTAGCTCATGTACTAGCCCTAGAGATCGTTTTAATACCTATTTTCGTTAAGAATTACTAAAAGTAGCCTTTTCCTATTAGTAGTTATTATTTACTATCTTATACAGTTATATTAAATACGAATACGCGCGAATTATATCGGGCGATTATATCGTAGTCGGAGTATTATATTTATTGAACGCGTAAGTTACTATTAATAGATCGTATTTAATAAACGTATATATCGTTATTAGGATAATACGTTTATTAAACGTATAAATTTATATTATCGTCTTATTTATCTATATCGTTATCTGTAGTCTTATTAACTTTAACGGTTTTTTTATTCTTATCGCTTTATTAATTTCTAGCGATTTCTCTACCGTAACCTAAATCGCCGCCCTTACCGCTACCGCTACTATTATTAATACTATATAAATTTACGCGTTTAGTAGTAAATATACGTCTATTAAAGTTTTATAAATAATTATTAATCTTATTCGATATATAATTATTATTTACTTTTTTCCGACTTCTTTATTATATTATCTAACTAATATACTACTATTTATTAAACTTTATATAAATTATATCGTTATTTTTATTCTTTTTTAAGTTTACTCTTTTTAAACTTTATTATTATTTATAATTTATTCCTTAATTATTTAATATAAGTTTTATATTTATTTTTATTATCGCTCGATATAATCGAGTTAGTATTATTTCTTTTATATTAAACTTAATTAGGTTCTTCCGGTATAAAGACGGCCTAGAATTCCTTAAACCTCTACGATTTAAAGGTAATTTAATCTTTTAGTTATTTTTCTTTTTATATAATATTAAGAGTATACTTCCCTTTAGGTTTAGAAGTTTTACGCGAGCCGCTCTACGCTTTAGCCCTCGTATTATTATCGGGTTTTTTTATTCTAGCGGAGGTTTATCTAAGATTCCGTAGTAAAGATAAAAGCGAGTCGGGGGCGATATTCTACTATAAATAATAAATTAATTAAGTCTAAGATAATTACGCTTTATTAAATTTATATATTAAGAATTTAATACCGGCGTTTAAATAATAGTAAAGGTTAGGGGTATTAAGATATACGGGTTATAAAAAGATAAATTATAAATACTTAATTTATTTATTTTAGGGTTATCGCCTTACGTATATTAACTTATATACTTTTTACGTTATTAATTAATATAAAAAGATTACTTTAAAGTTTATTATTCGAAAGGTTAATTTATTCGTTATTATTTAAATTATTAACGAAGGGTAGATTGTATATTTAACGATTATCGAGGTTTATTATAGCCGTATTATTATTAGAGTCGAATCTTTTTATATTTTTAATAGTATCCCTTACCCCCTTTAATAGTATTTTACGAATATAGGTTTTATACCTTCTATCGTCGAGATTTATTTATACTCTTTATATTCTTCTTTATTAGTTTAATATAGACTCTCGTTAACTAGTTATAATATATTTATCGGTAATAAAAAAGAATATAAATATTTATTTTAGGTTTTCTCCTCTTTAAACTTCTCGACCTTATACTCTCTAATAAGGTACTCCGAGATAGTATATATTATTATTATAGCGGTAAATATAAATAAGAGATCGGGGAGGGGTTTAAAGAATTTTTTTATATTCTCTTTATTAGTAAAACCGTTCTTCGATAATTTAAATATTATATAAACGAGTATTTTTATTAGAATAAGGTTCGTTTATTTATTTATTTTATTATTAATTTATATTTTCGTTAATTACGTTATTAGACTAAAGTATATCTTATATTAAAATATATAAAAGTTTAGCGGAATAATAATCTAGCGGCGAGGGAGATTACGTTTTACTATAAGCCGTTTTATATATATATAATAATTATTATAATTCGTATAATCGTTAAAGTATAGGCGCGCTATTATTTAAAAAAGTCGAATAATTATATATTAAATTAGTTTTAATATGAAATATCTACCTAAATAAATTTAATCTTTCGTACTTCGGTTAAAGTCGGCCGATTATTAATTTTATTAAATTTAGTTCCGATTTTGAACCCCGAGTTCTTAGTTACGACGTCCTATATATATTATATCCGATTATTAATTTATTAAGGGTTATTATCCGGTTAAAGCTCTTTATTTTTACCCAGATTACGGGTATATCTAGTTAGGATAATTACTTTTAAAAACTTCTTATAGTTAAGAATAATAATAATATATATTTTATAAAACTCTACCTTTATCTAGCGTTTTATATTATTTTAGAGGTAAAGATTATATCTATATTAATCTTTATAAATATTAAGTAGTTATAGAATATAAATTAATTTTACCGTTAGAGCCTCTCTTTATTTAATCTTCTATAAGATAATTTACCTACGGTAACTCTAACCTATAATTAAGTTAGTTAGATTCGATTATATATAGTCCGAGATATTTATTTTTATCTTTATACGTTTATTATCTAGGAAAGTTTTAGAGTAGCTCCGTTTTTTATTATTTCTAGTCTACTCGTTCTCTTTATCGCTAGAGTCCGAATTATTATAATTATATTTTATTCCGAGTTAGAGTAACGATTATTCCGCTACGAGTTCTTATAGGACGTATTATCTTTATAATAATCCTAAAAGGTGGCCGGATTAATATTTAATATATTTTAATTATAAATCGTAAGTTTACCTTATAAGATAATATATTATTAAGGTATAAATTACGAATTTATATACTACTTTAGTCGGATTAAATAAAGAAGAAGAAGGGTATTAAAAAATAGTAATTATTAATAAAAATAGAATTTACGCGGTCGGGGGAAAGGGGGGAAATTATTTATTTTTAAGAAATTAAACTTAATAGGATTAGACCCTAGAGGTTTAATCCTAGTTTATCGAACGTAGTTAATATTTATTAAATGTTATAAATATTAATTCTCGAGGTTTATATTAAAGAAGCCGGTTATTTTTAGTTATTAAATCTATTATTATAACTAATACCCTTTTTCTTATTTAAATTTAATATTTTCGTTTTAGTCGTATATCTAGAGCCTCGCCGCCTAGGTTATTTAAGTTTCGGTTAGAGGTCTCGGTCCTTTAGAGGGGGTTTATTACTATATATATTATACGGCGCTCGATTAATAACTCTTGGATATTAAAAGAAAAACGCTTAATACTTTAGATATATATTTCTACTAGTATTACTCTTTATTCCTATTCGTTAAAGATAACTATATTTAATAGATTAAAGCGGGCGTAAATAATCGCGTCTTTTTTATTATTATAATCTAGGTCGGTCTTAATTAAGGATATAAACCTTTTAAAGTCGAGGTCGTTTATATTTATTAGCCTTATATATATACCGCTCTTCTAAATATCCTAAATTATATAGATTATACTCTAGTCTATACCGTTTTTAATATATAATATTATATAGCGGATAAAGTTAATTTAATTAATATTTTTATTTATATAAATAGAGTTCGGCCTATTATTTAATTCTTTTAATAACTCGGCGCTTAAGAGTCCCTAATCTTCTTAATTATTTATATAACGTTATTTAACTTTTACTCGCCTTCTTTTATTATAGTTATTTCTTTAAATAAGTAAGAGTAGGTACCGGTCCTTTTATTATCTAAGAATATCACCGAATATATAAACGAACTCGTTATAAATACCGGCGAAAATAGGTCGTAAATAGTCTCTTATATTTATTATATTTAGTTTTTAACCTAGGAGACTTATAGCCTTTAATTATTTCTATAATCGCGTAAAGATTAGCGAATATACGGTTTTATTAATACCTAGTTTCGCTTTTATAATCTTCGCCGATTATATTATATTATTAAAGATTTTTAAATTTATTCTTAACTAGCCCGTCCCTAGTTATTATAAATATTATATTTAATAATCTTCCGTATATCCGTTAATATCGAGGTATTACTTTATTATTTATTTATTCCGGCGGCGAAATCGGGTAATAAGAAAAAGACCGAGCTTTAACTCTAATTAATATAAGAGTAATTAACCTATATCTTATAATAGAACGATTTCTTATTATTTATAATCGAATATATTATAATTTACCCCCGTAGTTTATCCTATAATATTTATTATTTTAGTTATTCGCGCGTAGTTTATAAATTAGGTAGTATATTATAAGTTTAAATATTATATTAACTATATAATCTACCTTCGCCTATTATAATTATAGTAGGTTTAGTTATTTATTTATATCTCTTATATTAGAAAGTCCTCGTCGTAGATTAAATTATATAAGTCTTAATCGGTATAATTATTAATATAAAATATATTATCTTTTCCTATAGTTTTACCTATATATACCGGTATAATATATATACTCTTTATAATTTTTATTATAGGGATAATTTAACGCCCCCCGAGTATTCTTTATTTAATAATTAAATTTACCGGTTATAATTCTATCTTTACTATACTATAGGTCTTATATAAAGAGCCTTTATTACGAATTTTTAAAAAATCGACGAGGGTATAGTTATATTAAAATGGTTTACTCTTAGTATTTTAACGGTTTATATCCGATACTATTAAAAGAAGCCGGAGTTAGGTAGGACTTTAATTATAAAGAGAAATTATATAAAACTACGGTTATATTTCTTATATTAAAACGTAGTTATATCTTTATTCTCTTTAACTTTATTAATTAATTTTATATATTACGCGGTCTATAACTAGGTTCTTTAGATTTTCTAAATCTTTCCTATCTAACTTCTAGTATTATAAAGATAAATAAAGATAAATAAAATATAAATCGACCTAAATAAGATTAATTTCTTTTTTATTCGTAGTTTTAATAATCGTCGGTTCTTTAACCCCCTCTTATTAATATTAGTATATATAAACGGCTAGTACCTCTAGAAAATATTTAATATATAGTTTCTTTTATATTACGGATAGCGGGTATTAATATACGGTATTAAATCTTACCTTTAAAACTCTCTTCCTTTTTTAAGGCTTTAAATTATATTAAAATCTAAATAATTAAATCCTACGATTAAGTTTTAATACCTTAGTTATAAAGGCTATTATTTTTAAAATAAATAATCTCGTTATAGAATAAAGTAGATTATCCTTTATAACTAGTATTCGTAGGTAATGGGAAGTATAGTAGACGAGTTATTCCTAAAAGGCCTTTCGTTTATTAATTAACTCGAAGAAAAGTTTAATTAGATAACGATATACCGCTTTTTTATATTCGGTATTATAATTATTTATAGCGCCGAATATTCGAATTTACTCTACGTAATATATTATTATATAAAGTTTTAGGATATTAAAATAACCGTCTAGGTTTACTCCGTTATTTAGTTTATTAAAATAGTAGAGTATATTTTAGAGATATCCTAATATCTTATTATTATATAAACGGTATTAAGTAATTAATATAAAGTTTATAAATACCCGTACGTAAAAAAGTTCCCTTTTATATAAGTCGGCTAGTAGCGGAGCGATTACTAGTATTAGTTATTATATAATCGCTCTTCGGTTTTTACCTATTTATTATATAACGGCGCTATAGTATTTATAGTTCTTTAAGTCGTGGAAGGCTAGAATAATACGAAATCTTTCGTTTAATTATATTATTCCTAATATATCCTTTAATTCTACCTTCGCCCCCTTTAGTTTCCTAGTAGTAGGCGCGCTCTCCTCGATAACTAGAATAATTTATTTAAGGAGATAATTAACCGTGTCTTTAAGTAATTAATATAATATATCGATTAATATAACTCTATATATATTAACTATAGTATATAACTAAGTAAAATTATATACTAGATATATTTATTAATTATTATTCTTTAGGATATTTTCTTTATATTATCGCCGAATTTGGGACTAAATAAAAGAGTAGATTCGGAGGCGTTATTTATTTTAAAAGTTTCTTTATTCGTTTAATAATATTATATAAATCGTATATTATCGGCCGTTTTTAATTTTTATAATTAAAACCTACTCTTTATAATCTACTATAAAGCCTATAATAATCGGATATTAGGATCGGATCTTTTAATTTATATATATAATAAGGAGACCTATAATCGTTACGGTTCTAATCGTTAACTTAAAGTTAGGATTTTAAAATTATTTTAGGTAAAAGCTTTTATTATATTTATAATCGAGTATAATTAATATAAATTTATATTATACGTCGGATTTAATATATTCGCCGTTATTAAATATAATAGGTAGAAGTCCTAGGAGTATTAAACCCGGCCGTTTTTAACTTTACTATATTTATACTTTTAGATTCCTTATAATAAAATAGATTAGTTATATAACTAGATTACTCTTATATTATATAAATAAAGTCTTATCCGTAGAAAGAAATAATAGTACTACGGTAACTCTATTAGGAAGTTTCTTCTATATTTATTATTATTAATCGCTAGTATATATCTCGGTATATACGCGCTTATTATTATTATTATATTAGCGTACGGGTTTAAATACTATTTTATTTTTAAACGGCCGGTGTCTTAAAAGAAATCGGAGGGCCTTAGTAATATCTTAATATAGGATATTATAATCCTTTAACTCGGTCCCCTAGATCTTTAATTAAATATTAAATATTTATTTTATTTATTTATCTTCGTCGATACTAAATATAATACTATTTTATATTTTAGTTAGGTTATCGGTATTTTTATAATTAAAGAGGTTATATAATAGTTCGAGTTAAATATTATAGAAAAACTTATTACGACCGCCTTTAGTTACTTTTTCCTTATAAAACTACTAGGCGAGCGCGTAATCGTATATATTCGGAAACGGGTAATATACTCCTCTTATTTTATTAATAAACTAAGAATATTTATTAAACTTTATAATATTAATATTTACCTTATCGGGTTTAGTATTTATCTTTACGCGATAATTATTACCTTCCGTAAATATTTTTACCCGAATATATAAGGATATAAATAAAAGACCCTTATACCCGATATTAAAGAATAGAATTAATAACTTCTTTTATTTATTATACTTTAAATTATTACGGCTAGGCCGGTTCGAGGGCGTTTAATAAATAATAATCTCTGTATTTATATCGACGTCTTTTATATCGACGGTGAAAGACTTTATATTAATTTCTTTTATATTATTTATTTTTATAATATCTATTTACCGCGGTAATACTATCGATTTATAATTATTATATTATATATATAGTTAGGTAAGATCCGATATCCGAAATAAAAATCGAAAAGGGGGTATTTAATAAATTAATTCGATATTTATTAAATATATTTTCCTATATAATATATATTATTAAATAATATTTAATTTATTTCCTACCGACTTATAATCTTCTATATAATAATAAGAGTAGATTCTTCGAATAAACACGCGGGTAATATTTAGATTTATTATATAATAAAACTTTAGAGGTTACCCGCCGCGAGCCGATTTATACTAATAAATAGATAGTATTTTAGCGGTTTAATATTTAGATTTTTTAAGTCTTTATTTTTAGAATATTATTTCTAGACGTTCCACCGATATTAAAGAGTAATGGTTTAATTTATTTATAATTTTACCGGCTTATATATATTTAGTCTTCTCTATTATCTAATTTATTAACTATACTCGGGATTAGGACTATTAATAATTATTATAATAAAATAGGTAGAAGGAGTTATTATTAAAAGATCCGAGATTTATATACGTCCTCTACGTTAATATTAATAATAAAAGAGGGAGTAATATAACTCCGAAACCCTCCTCTACTAAAAAAGCGAAAATATTAAGGATTAATAATAACGATGAGTCGTAAAGGCCTATAAATAATATTTAATCTATAATTATAGTAAGTAGTAGTATATAATATAATATAAACGATATTAATAGTCGGTTTCTCGAAGGTTTTTATACCGCGCGTTAAACGAAAGTCTTTTTAATTAGCTCGAAAATAGATTTAGATTAAACCTTTCGTCTCTTCCGAATAAAATTTAGCCTCTATACTACCGATATTCTTAATTTATTAATCCGTAAAAGGAATAAGCGGTTTATTTATAAATTATCTCGACTCGCTTTTTATTTAATTTAACCGTATAATTATATCGAGAATATATATAATTAAGTAGAAGGGTTATTAAGGCTACGGATATTTACTTTTAACCATAGAAGATATATCGGCTTTAATAATCGAGTAGGTACTTTATTTATAAATATCCTTCGTATTACTATTATAATTAATTATAAATAGGCCGGACCCGTTAAACTTAAGGTCGTTTTTAAGAAATATACTTTTATAATTAAAGCGAGTATTAATATTAATACTCCTATTAACGGCGAGTAAACCTTATTATTATTTCTAAAAAAAAGGCGGGTATAAAGTATAAAATTACTACCGTCGAGCCCGACCTAATTAATAATAAGGATATTAATAATAATATCGCTACGAAAGATATTATCGTTATTAATAAAAATATAGCTACCGAAGGTACTCCCGTTAAAGAGAAGTATATTTATAACTATAAAACTAAATACCTTAAGGCTCCTTTAATTAAACGCGCCGAGAAATACTCTATAACCGTAGTAACTTTTATGGACGATAATACTACCGGTATAAATATTTAGCTCGCGGATAAGAATTAATATAAAGATAGGTTTATTTCCGGAAATCGGATTAAAGAGGAATAAAAGGATAAAGATTATTCTTTAAATAAAAAGTTACTACTTTATAAGTTAACGGGGGTTTTTATAATAAATATTAATAAAGATTATACCTTATATCGAATCGCTTTAAGGTATAATTTAATTAATTTATTCTACTCGGCGGTTTATAGATATAAAGCCCGAATATAAGATTATTAAATAGTTATAATTATTTCTTTTATTTTTATCTCTATCGAAGATTATTTATCGAGGGTTAATTTATAAAATAAGATTATAATAACGAAACTAAATTATAATCCTCGATATATTAATTTATCTAAAACTAGACTCTTTAACTTTACTCTTTTTACCGCCTTATTCCTAAGTACTTCGGTAATAATAACCGGCGAATATACCGGTATATATATATATTAAGGTATTTATTATATAACGAGTTAATATTTAAAATACCCGCCGATTAGGACGTTTATTATCGTGAAATTTATATCTCTATATCTATTAATTACTTATTTTAAAACGGTACGAGCTTTTTAGAAATTATCTATCTAAAATCTATATAGATATTTAACTATAGACGAGGTATTATTAATTAATTATAAGAAGTAGGTTATTATAATTAATACTTTACTTTACTCGTTTAGCCTTAAATACGGTTACGTTATAAAGAGTTTAATATATTTTTAATTATTATAAATACCCTTATACCTTTATTTATTAATTATAGAATTTCTACCTCCCTATTTATATATAATTACTATTAATAGGAGTAATTATATATAAGGAATTATAAGCCTCGTAAATAAATAATTATTATTATTTTAGGATTCCGTTAATAGACTCTATAATCTTATCTTATTAAATTTAATTTACGTCGAAGGTCCTTATATTTTAAGTTATTTATAATTTATTTTACTTTTTATTTAATTTCTCTATATAATCGCCGAGTTAGGAGTAATAATATAAAGAGAGATTATTTAATTATATAAATAAATAATCACTATTAATAGGAATCTTAATTAACGGACTTTATAATTTCGTTTCTTTAAACTCTTATTTATTCTATACCCCTTTATACTCTAGGTAGTAATATCTTATTTTTTTATTATACTAAATAAATAATAAACCGCGGTTACTCGCCTAGATAAAAATAACCTCGGTAAAGTTACCGGCGATATATATATAAATCCTTAAATTATCGAGCGCGATAAAGCCGATAATCTTATTAAAGAGCGAGCCGATAATAATACTACGCCTATAAAGAAGAAGAACTCTTTATATAAAACGAGAATTATCTTCGAAGGCTAAAATAAACCTATTAAATAATTTAAGAATAAAGGTACCTATATAATATATAAGATTTATATAGACGAGAATAATAACTAGTCGTTTAATATATATATTTAGATTAAGACTTTTATCGATAAAGAAAGACCTACTCCTAATTACTCTCGCGAAGAGTAATTACTCTATATTTGGATATTCCGGCTAAATACTATAAGCGATATTTAAAACGAGCCGTTAGTTTATATATATCCTAGGGCTTTTATAAATAAACCCGCCTAAAATAATTTTATCGAGTAAGTATACCTCGATTATTATATTAAATTATAGGAGGGTCGGAGTAGTTACCTACTATATTATAAAGTAATTAATATATATAGAATTTTCGTTCCGCCTAACGAAGGCGTAGACTAAAGGAATTTTATAAAAAACTAGTAATCTAGGCGTCTTTTAATATATTTAAAAGTAATTACTCGATATATTTATTAAACTAGAGAACGATTATATAATTAAATTTACTATTTTCTTTTCGACCTCGGAGGCGGATTTATTTTTTATCCTATACGACGAAATATTATTTATATTTAATCTCGAGCGAGTATATATATTATATATTTATTAGTTTAATAGTTTAATAGTTTAGCCGATATGAAATATAAAGTCTAGAAAGATTAAATTATATTAATAATAAATTATCTAAAGGTTAATTTACTATTTAATTTAATATATATTAATAATAACGAGTACTAGACTACCGAGGGTATATCTATTATTTATTAAAAGAAGAACGAGATAGAAGATATTAAGAATTCTTAGTTTTAGGAATATTAACTACGCGCCCTAATAATTATATTAGGGGGTAATCGTATTTATATAGGTCTCCTCCGTTTACCCTCGAACTACGAATATCGCTTTTCGACGGAAGATAATTTCGTAATTAAATTTCTTATTAAAGAATAAATAATAGTTATTTTATTAAAACCCTTTCCTTACGCTAGTTCGCTCGATTATATTATTGTACTTAACCGTTTTTAAAAGTATGAAAAGAATAATTAAAGTAATCTAAAATTAAAGTCGGTCTTTAATTTAATAGATTCGTAAAATATATTACGCGAAGAGTTTAAGAAGTTCTATTTCGACGCGGAGCCGATAATAATTAAAGTCGTTCCTCTTTTATCCGATATCCTATATAAGTTTAAACTAGCCGCTATTAAGATATTAAATCCCGTATATAAAGAAGATATAAATTATATTTATAACCCTCGATAGTAATAATTTATTATCGGATAAGATCTACGTACCTAGACCGTAATTAATATTCTTTAAAAAATAGATTTTAAGGCTAAACTCGGATAATAAAATATAAATCTAAATAAATCTTAAATAAGTATATTAAAATACTTATTATATATATTTAATAACCTCGGACTCTTAAAGGGACTATAGGGAACCGGGAAAATAAAACTCGATATAATTATTACTATATTATTTATATCGGCCGGTAAAAAAGTAAAGGTTTTAAATTTAATAAATAAAGTAATATACTCTTTTATTACGAAGTTAAATACCGAATTTACTCGGCTTAATAAAAGAGGAATTAAAATTGTAAAGAAATATATAATTCGCTTTTATTTATTTATAACCGAATAAACCGTTATCTAAGGAGGACCAACGATACGTAGTTTATAATACTAGTAATTTACGATAATAACCTAGCTCTTCGCTCTTTTAAAGTTAATATAATCGGCTCGCGGTAGCTATAATAAATAAAATTAAAGAGATATTTTTTAATATTATAAACCGTTATTATAAATTTTATAATACGAGCTTCGGTACTTTACTATTATAAATCGTAGGCCTTCTCGGTCGATTTAATTTAAATATTAATCCTACTCCTATTAATAATATTATAAGTAGTGGTAATAATACCATTAAAGGCGTATAACTAGATAATAATAAAAGTATTAAAGGCGGCGAGTTATAAAGCGAGAGCGATTTTTAAATTAATATAATATAAACTAGTAACGCCCTTTAACCCGATAAATCGTAAAGTAACTAAAAATAAAGAGACTCGGATTATAATAATAATAATCTTATCGACTATAATAACGAAGATACTATCTTAATAAATAATATAAACTTCGAGGACTACGGGGGTAGAGCGGGGCCTATATTTAAAAATATAACTTTTTAAAAAGTTAAGAAATTATAATAAACGGTAAAAAAGAATATTAAATATAAATTAAACGAAGCCGGGAATATAACCTACCGTTAAAAACTTTATAAATACTTTCGCGAGATATTCTATAAAGTTAAGAACGGCGATACGTTCGATAATAAGAAGGAATACTATATATTTAAAATACTCGAATTATTACTTTTAAAGGATATCCTTATAAAGGACGTCGCTATCGTTATTATAACTTTTATTAATTCGGGTTATATAATCCTAAAGAAGAATTTCAAAGGCGATTATATTATTATTTAAGAAATTAATAAAGTCGATAACGGGGAACTCTTCGTTACCTTAATATAATATAAGACTATTATATACTTATTAAGAGATAATAAATAACTACCGTTTAAAGAGTAAAATATAAAATATAATCCTTTCGTTAAATAGATAAATAAGAGTATATATAAATACTAGGTAATTTTAGGCTACCCTAAATATAACTTAACGAAATAATACCGAACTATTATAAATATTATTAATACTATCTCTAGAATTTAATATAGAAGTTTTATTACTTTTATAATAAATCCGGCTAGTCGCCCTAATATCGCTATAACTATCGAAGTATATAAGGATTTATTTAATACCCTTATTAACTTTATTTAGATTAGTACCGACGGATAATATCGTAAAATAAACTTCTTTTAATCTAGTTAAAATAAGCGAGAGTTATAATTTATTATAAAGCTCTATTAATATTATATCTAAAGAGGAATTAAAGCTAAAAATATCCTTATCCTTATAAATTATCTTATATAAATTAATTTTATAAAATAAGCGCTAGCGCTTACTATAAGATTAGAAGATATAGATACCGGAACTATTAATAATTATTAAAGCGAAGAGAAGTTTATAGTAATCCTCTATATAATAGGATTCGAGAAGTTAGGCTTTATATTCTTTAGTCCTCGTCTTTTTATCGGGGTTTCTCGCGTAGGCGACGCTTTAACGATTATTATAAATTAAATAAGAATTTAATTATATAAGAAGAAATATAAACGATTCTATTATAATTATCTACGAAGACTTCTAATAAAAATAGATCCCTATATTAAATATAAAGAGGAGCTCCTAGTATTTAATTTTATTAAATATAATTACGATTTAAACTCGGATAATAACTTTTAAAATAAAGATCTATATATAGTAGATTAATCGGAGGAAGATCCTAGTAATATTATATATATAGAAAAAGGAACTAGAAATATTAAGGAATTCGATAATAATTAGGATACTACGGAAATTTATAATATTTAAGACCCGATTATTTCGGGATCTAATATTAATATAGAGAATCTAGCGACTTTTATTATCGACGATATATATAATTAAAGAAGAGGCCGTAGTATAGGATATATAATAACCTTTAATATCGGTAACGGTAATATATATAGTTAGAGATCTAACGAGAATATAAAATCAAATATTATATTAAACTTAAGGCTATTTAATTTATTATATTAAATATAAATAGAGGTAGAAAGTTTAATAAACCTTCGGGGGTTTAAAAAACTAGCGAGTACCTACTATTATAAAATAAAAGTATAAATTAATAAATTTTATAGTTTATTAAAAACTTCTTTATTAGCCTCTTTAAAAAGGAGTAATTATAATATATAAAACGCCTTTAATGATTTACCTACCCTAATTAGGTACGAGTTATCTATATAAAAAATATTAGAACTATAATAAGAAAATTATATATACTATATTATTTCGGAATAATACCCCTTATATATAGCCTAGAAAGTAATACGTTATATCTACTTTTCTTTAATAAATAGTGGGGCGGTTTAATCTCACCTTTTTTTCTATTTTAATAAATTTATTAACCACGAATAATACCCTAACTATAGAACGCACTATATACCATTAATAAATTATTATATATATATAATCGACCGCTCTTCCGGCTAGCCTTTATACGTAAAGAGTATAATAGTTATAGTTATTAAACGAAGAGATCGAACCGAGTAAAGTAAATATAAATACCGACCGCGAGCGATCTTTATATATAAATATTATTTTTAATTAATTACGAGCCTTATTACTAGAATCTATAATTATTATTAAAAGATATAGTTAAACTACGATTATGACTTCATTTATAAAACTATAAATGATATATTAAAACTAGAAACTATATTACTTACCCTATATTATTAAGATTAAGGCTACGATACCTTTATATAAATACGAAGACTATAATAATAACGAATTTAACTCTATTTTTAAAAATTTAATAAAGTTTTACTTAAAGACTATTACGGAGGATAAAGACTAGGAATAAATAAAAAAAGAGATTAAAATATAATTAATATCGAACTTTTTAATAGATTTTAAATAATACGTAATTAAAGTTATTAGGGACGAGTTTATTATTACTTTAATTTTAAAGTACGAAGATAATACTCTAAAACTTTTTAATAATTTAAATAATAACGGTATTTAGAGTACCCTCTTTACTTTAGTATAATGTATTATTTATAATATAAAACGGTAACTAAAAGATACTAGCGAAAGATCGTTACGTAAATTAAATTAATTATAATAACCTTTTTTATCTCCTAACGAGGTATTAGATTAAACGCGGATAAAAGGCGCTATATTATTACCCGTTATATTAAAGCGGTAGACGAATTACGCGGTCGTATAAAGATTTAATCTACTAGACGTTAAATAAAAATAATTATTAAGTAGACTACTAGCGGATATTAATTAAATAATAGATTTATAAAGCGAGTTCGATAAACGTCGAGAGTAGAAGCGACCGAAAAGTAACCGTCCTAGTATACCGCGTATATTCTAGACTATTAAGAATAATAGTACCCGTTCTAGTATATACTTTAGGCTCCCGATTAAGGAAAATTAACCTATTAATCCTAATATATACTTTAAGTCGGTTTTACGCGACGTTTCCTCTATTAAAACTTTTAATAATTTAATTAATCTTAAAACGAGTATAAATAATAAAACGATATAATCCTTATAAGTCTTTATTAATAACTCTAAGGGTAAAAATAACGGCGATCGAAATACAAAGAATAACGGAACCTTTATAACGCGCGATAATAAAAGAGTTAATTAAATTATAGTAAATAATTAGCCCCTAGTAGATATAATATAAATAATAATAATAACTCGACCGATTCCGCCTACGGTAGACGATCTATTTAAATAATTATAGAAAGGCTTTACGGATACTAAAATTATATATAACGAGAAAGCGGCTAAACGCGTAGTTACTAGTTAAATATTTAAATTAGTATTTATCCTAAAGTAAAATAAAGTAGAAGATATTCCGATTAAAGAAGAGGAAGATATTAAAAAGTCCCTAAAAGAAAAAGCGAAGGAGAAGTAAATTAACGACTAGGTCTAAATACTAAAATTAATAAATCGGGTTAGGTTATTAAATATATAATTTATTAAAAAAACGGAATATATATATTAAAATAATAAAAGATAGGAGGACTACTACTTTCTTTTTAAACTAAATAATATTAAAGATCTTAAAGCCGGAAAAAAGATTTATATAAAAGAAATAATAATAGGTTTTACCTTATTCTAGATACTCGGTATATTCGTTCTATTCGAAATAAAGATTTTCTAAAACGGGGGATACTTTATAAACGTTATAGGGTTTAAAAAAATAATATAATTAATCTCTATAAAACTTAGAATTAATAATTAACGAGGGGTTTAAACTTTATAAACTCTCGGGGTAATTTATTTAAACTATTTACTCGTATTAAACCGTAAAGACGTAAAGAAAGTTAGGAAAGAAAAGAGATATAACCTATATTTTATAAAGGGAATAATAAAGGATCTTTAGTTATTTAATATATATTACCCGTCCAGGAACCCCTAAAGAATCTAATATATATATATCGATTCTAGTATATCTAAAAAATTTATACCGAGTTACGGCCTTAACCTCTTCTTTCTCCCCGCGGGTTTACTATCTTATTAACTAGATTTAATAAATATATAAATACAATAAAAGAATAAAGCTTTTAGGTAGATATTATAATAAATTTATAATAATCCTAAATTAAAAACCTATACCGAGAAACTAAATAAATTAGATCGCGACCTCTTAATAAAATTAAAATAGGCTCTTTATTTCGACGAAGATTATAACTTCTTAGAGGTACTTTATTTTATATCCTTAACTTTATTTCTTAATTAAATTAATAATATTATAACGGATAAAATTCCCGCGGTAAAAAAGAGGGGTAATAAATTTAAGATAAAAAAATAAATAATTTAATAAGAGGTAGGATAGGGTAGGATTATAATAAACGAAATATATATTAAGAAGAACGAGACTATAGAGACGATTACTAAGATTCGGAAGATCGATAATATAATACCGGGTTAAAAACCTCGAAAAATCTTAATTAACGGGACTCCGTTCGAATTATTATTAAGAATAATAATAAATTAAATAGGTACGTTTATAAATAATAAATAAACTACGCTACCCTTTAGAAAAAATTACCCTCGTATAAATAGGGCGCGTAAACGCCTAAAATATTATATAAAAAATAAACTTATTAATATCGATAAAAGGTATAAAAGCCTTATCTAGAGTATATATAATAATAACGATATTAAGGACGAGTATAAATAGTATAAAAAGATTATAATTATTATTATTCGAATACTTTAGGTACGATATATACTAGACTCTACTTTTTTTAAGAAACTACTAGTTAAGTTTAAATTTAATTATTATTTCGACTATCTTTTAAGTTATTTATAACGGTATAAACTATTATTAAAACGTTACTTTAAAGAAATAAATTAAAGAGTTCAATAAATTTATTATAATATTATACTCGCCTTTACGAGTTATAAAAAGAATATTATATTAGAAGTTATAATATATTTATAGCTCGCGGCCGTATATTATATTAAAATTCTATTATTATTCCTTAAACTAGCTCTTTATAAAGATATAAAGGACCTTAAATTAATAAATAATAAATTAAAAGATAATAATTAATTTAGGTTAAAAAAAGGAAAACTTTATAAACTAGAGTAAAAAGACTTACCCTTCGAAAAGAGTATTAATTAAATTACCGGAGTAAATAACTATCTTAAAATATAAATACTAGATATTCTTAGAAATAAAATATAAGGGGTCGATATAAAAATAGTTATTATAACTATATCTCTTATCTTAGCTTTTATTATTTATTAGGTAAATATTTCTAACGGAATTCTATATTATAATATAGGCCTTATCCTACGCTAGGAATATTATATTAATAATTATATAGGCGATCCGCTTAATATAGAAAAGACTTATCGCCTTAATCTACGGAGGTATATTTAAATTAAAATAAACTAAAATCGTTAGACTCTTCTAAAAAGGTAAAAATAATATGAAAAATATATCCTCGGAACCTATACCTTAATTTCTAGTAGGATCTACTATACTCTTAAATATAGAATAGATATTTACGGCCTTTAAATATATTATTATCTTTAACTCCGAGTAGCTAGTAAGCGCTAAGGATTAAACTATATACCGTATTAATCGAATCGGTTAAAATCGCGCGATATATATAATTAAATTCGTAAATATAATTTCTAAAATAGATATAGTTATTTATAATAAATAAAGGGCTCGATAATAGATATATTAAATAATAGAAGGTCTTATAGAGGAGTCGGAGAGTTATAAACTCCGCGAAATCTTAAAGGAGTATATTTATAATAACGAAGGCGAATAGGACGAGTATAATTAATTATAGAAAAATAAATAACTTATTACTATAAAGGTATAACGAGAGGATAACGATATTTATAAAAAGGGATATTGAGAGGGTAGACTAGCGATATTAATAATTAAAAAGAATTCGATAATATAGAGGAGATAGAATAATCGTAAATTCTATAATTCTAGAAAGATCTAAATATACTAAAATAATCTAATAATTCTATATTTAACGGTTACGGTCTTACTATTAATTCGGAGATATTAAAAATTAATACTCGTATTCTCGAGCTACTTAAGGTACTTTTCATAAAGAATTCTATAATTAAATTAACCTTTTCTAGTCGTTAGGATTTATATAGAAAGATATTTCTCCTTCTTAATATTTAGCCGTTAAAATCTTAAGGTATTTATATCCTAAAATTAAATAAAGATCGTCGAGCGCCTATAATTAATAAATAAGTAAATAATTTTAAGAAAAACTTTATATAACTCTATCGTAGATATATCGGAAGAGTCGAGAATATTAACCCTCCCGTTATTAGCGGCTACGTTAATAACGGCGATATTATTAATATAATATTTATAGCCGCTAGAACTAAACGAAGATACGTTTTTAAATACTTCTAATTATTTTTAATAATAGGAGCGCCGATATCTATAATTAAATTAAATATAACTATAATATTTATTTCGGAGTTACATCGTAATATATTTAGGCGAGGAACGTTATAAAAAACGCCCCTTAATACTACTTTAATATATTTATAAAATTTAATTATAAACTCGGGGGTATTATCTCTATAATTAGGTCGAAGATTAAATACTTCGAGGAGCCTATAATAATTATCGGTATTAATATCTCTTATACGGTACCCGCCTTAAAGTAAGTTTTAATAATTATTATAATTATCTTTATCGATCGGATTACCTCTCGTTATATTATTACGGTCGAGACGAACGGCTCCCGTATTAAGATAATTATTACTAATAATATTAACTTTAAACTTCACTCTTTAGTAGACTAATAATAAAAGAATATTAACGGGGGTAATCTACTAAAGTATATTACTACTTCCGCGACGGTGTTTCTAAAGGTTAATTTAATCTATTTTTAAAATACGAGGTTATTAATATAAAGCGCTTATTTACGGATTTAGGCTAGAATCATTTTAGTAATAAAATTAAATTTACTAGTATTATTACCGAGAAGTATTACTATATTCGCTTCTTCCCTCCTATAGGTTTTATAGTTAATAAGAATAATAATTCTATACCTAGTATAATTATAGATTATAATATTATTTACCTCTTCGAGAATAATATTTACCTCTATTTATATATAGTTATCTAGGGTACTACTTAACCTACTTATTATTATATATTAATAGATAAGATTAATATTCTACTAGATCGATTCTAGGTAATACTCTATTTATATTATTATTAATACTAGCGCGTAATTACTCCTATATCGCTTTATAAATTTAGTTCTTTATAAGAATATTTTAAGCTAATAGAAGATAGTCCCTATAGTATATTATATTTATTTAGTATTTAAGCGTAGTAAGGTTTATATCGATATAACTACCGCCGAGAGGGCTACGCTTTAAGAAGAGCGACGGAAATAGAGTAAAAAAGCGTAATTCTATTCCGATAAAATAAAGTTATAGACCGAGTAGCCTAAACTCTAACCATATAAGCCTAAGGACTAGATAAACTTTAGTATATAGTATATTTAAATTCATAAAGTCGTATAAGAACGTTTATTAAATATCGTAAATAATAAATATATTTAATAAACGCGGTAGATTAATAGTATTAATATATAATACTTATATAAATGCGCGAGTAAATACGCTATTAATATTACTATATATTATATCTAACTCATGATTTAAACTATATAAATTAGATAACTAAATAAATCGTTTACGGGCTTAAGCTAGCTTAATACGTAATCTATTAATAAATAGTAATAAGACGTTTAATAAACCTGCTCGGAGCTATAGATAGCGGAATATACGGGTATTATATTTAGAAAAAGCTTGTGTAGTCTCCTATAACTCCGTAGTACGGAGCTTCTAAAGAATATATTTAATATAAATTTTATACTCTTCCTTAATATCGTTATAAATTAGAATATTATCGAGATAAATAGTATAGGTCTCGTCGAGAAATTTACGAAGAGTATTATTAATATAGTATTAAAATAAAATAAGGTTATTATATAATCTAAATAATATAATAAAGTATTTAAATAGGCCGAATCGGGTATAAAATATTATAAATTCTTCGTCGCCCTTCTTTACGCGGAGGCGATTAAAAATAAATATAATATCTAATTTAAAAAATACTTTAATATCATTTAATCGATTTACTATATAAATTAAATAACGGAGGTTATAACCCTTCTTTAAATTTAATAATATAATTATATAATTAATACGGGGGTAAAATATCAATATCTTTTTTTAAAAAAATATCTAGGAATTTATAATACTATATAAATAAAATCGTAGCTAGGTTAATATTCTTATTATTTTAATAAATTTAGAAATTTTTTTATATAACGGCGGAGGCGAGGTAAAACTCCCTATTTATTTTAAATATAACTCGGTTCTAGGTTTAATTATAAATATTTAATTTAGAGTTTTAATTAAAGCGGGGCTTAAGTTTATAATATCTAAATTCTTAATAAAACTATATATTTAGGGTCGAAATTTCTTCTAAAATACCTAGGAATCGATCGATTTCTATAAATAAAAAACTAAATACGGTTTACTCGTTAGATTTAATAAAACGGGTAAATAATCGAGATCTTATCTCGTATATATTAAGAATAATTAGGTACTAGGATTTAGAATAAAGCGAGGCTAGGTTATAATATTTAATTTTAAATATCTTTCCTTATTTAACGGTAATAACGATATAATTATATTCGTTATTATAACTAGTTCTTATAGGAATAAATAATTAAGATTAAGATAAAGAAAACTCCTTTTAAATCTAGATTTATTATTAATAAATCTAAAATTAGAGTAACTCCTCTTAAGTCCTAGGTTACTCTATACGAGTATTAAATTAAACTAGGGATTAAATTTATTTTTAATAAATTTAAAATTAAATTAACTCTTTTTAAATCGAGGTTTACTTTTTATAAACCTAGGATTAAATATATTATTAATAAATCTAAAACTAAAATAACTTTTCTTAAATAGGAATTAATTATTTAATAATATTATTATTATTTATAAATAATAACGGCTCTTTATATATAAGTAATTCCTCTTAAATCGGGAATTACCCTATATAGATATTAAATAAAAATAGAGACTAGGATTCTTAAATCTAGAATCTTTTTTAAAATATAAAAAAAAGTTTATTTTCTATAAAGACTTTTATAGGACTAGGGGTATAATTTCTTAAATAAAAATATAAAACGAAAATTAAAGAATTATCGGAGAAATTAATAATAACTTTATAATAATAAAGATATAATAAGCCGATTATAACGGGGTATTAACTAAACTTAATAATAATAAAAACTATTCGTTTTTAATAATTATAGATATTCAAAATTATTTCTACGATATAAATAATATATCCTATAACGGTAGGTACGTTATTAAAGGATCGGATAATATAAAAATAATAAAAAAAAACGAAGGGGTAGATATTAAATATATATAAAATTATAATTAATAAAAAGATAATTTAATATACTAGTATTAATTAAGATTTTAATTTAAATTCGAGACTAGCTATTCCGTAGTTAATAAGAGATAATTAAATATTTATTACGAAATATAAAGTCGGATTTAAAAAGCTAGATAATAAACTAAAGCGAAAATTTAATTAATTAATTAAACGATATAGCCGATGAATAAGAAGATATATATAGAGTTCTAGGTACCTATAGTCCTAATATACGACTTTATACCGGGACTATTCTTTTTCTATATTTAAAATAACTCCTTTTATAATACTCTCGTTATCGTTAATTATAATTATAATATTAAATCGGAGACTAATTAACTTAATTAGCTAGGTCTTTATATTATATTTAAATAATTTATAATAAAAGTAAAACCTCTATTTCTTATAAATAACTTTAATAACTAGGGTTCTCGTTAATTTACTAATTAATAATAATTTAGGCCGAATCGAGATTTATTAACTCCTAAAATAAAAGAGTAAGAACTAGTATAATAATATAAATAAAAATACTCGTTATATTAGAGCGAGTTATAGAGATAGAAATTAATAAAAGTATAATAAATCTTTTTAAAATTTATCCTACTTTAATAAAAGTAGTACTCTAGCGAGATAAATAGTATTCAATCTATTAAAATTCTTAGTCGATTTCGGAGTATATACGGATATACTTATCGAAAATATATAATCGTTAATTATTAATCTTCCTCTAGGAGATAAAGGCTTATTAGGTAGTATAATTAATATTATATTTTATAATATTAATTAAAAATTCGTCCTTTATTTAAGAATATTTCTTTTTTTAAATAACGAGGTTAAAGTATTTATTAAAAGATATAAAGTCTTATTTAAATTCCTAAATATAATTCCGAGTATCCTTTTATTTAAACGGGTTATTATATATTTCTTATAATTTCTTTCGTTAATTAATAAAACTAGTTAGGGTATAAAGACCCTCTTTTTAATAACGGTTTATTAAATTAAAGATCTTTTTACCGATAACTAATTTAAACTCTATATAAACGATTTTATTATTATCGGTAGAGTAATAGTTATAATTAATATATATCCGTTATATTAACGTCTACTCTTAAATATTTAATTTGTTTTAGTCTCTTTTATATTTCGAGATATCTAAGAGCTTTTCGGATTTAGGAGGTATTCGAGATTATAAATAAATAAGTTATTAGGTACTTAAAGAAGAAAATAAATATAGATCTATAATAATAATATTATTAAGAATATTTTTATCGAATACCTAAAGCGGGGGTTAAGATATAATTTAAATTATAATAAATATAACCTAGGTTATTACCTAAATAATAATATAAATTAAAGATTATATATCTAGCGTAGGAGGAGGAGGAGGCGTAGATAAAGATAAAATATTAAATAAAGAATTACTCTCGACCTAAATATATAAATAATCGAAGGTATTGAAAAAGCTAGTAGAGTTATTCTAAACTTCGGCGAGGAATTATTATATATAGTCTTCGGGGTTAAGGGGTTAATTCTTTATAATAATTATTCTAATACTAAAAAGTATTAACTAGGTAGTTAATCTTTTATAATATTAAGAAACGAGATTTATATTTAGATATTTATTAAACTATAAGCTAGATTTATTGAACTATAATTTAATTATAATATAAAAGTAGGTTAAAATAAAAAATAAAGGACGAAAACTAGGGTAGGGCTAGTTATTATCTAAATAAAAATTAATATATAGAATATTTATTTATTTTCTATCTCGACTATATTAAAATAGAAATAGGGAAACTAGTTTAAATTTAAATTAAATCTAAAATAAGTTAAATTAAATCAAAGTAGGTAAAGTTATATTATAATAATTAGAGAGTCGTTAAAGAAATATATAAAGAATATCCGTTTAAAGCGGGATTATAATCTCGTTATCTTATTATTAATATTATAAAGAATTCGTAATAAATATTTAAAGATAAAGAAAGAAGTTTATAAAGTTTATTTAAAATTAACCGAGTAATACGCGAAAATAAATTACTTTAGATAATAACTAGGATTTCTAGAAAATAAAGAAGAAGGATTAATAATAATAAAATAAATAAATATCGCGGAGTCAAAGAAAGAGGAGAGAATAGTATTTTTTTCTATCAACTCGGAGAATCTTTTTTTTAATATCTCCTCCGAGTAATTTTAATTATTTACTAACTTTAATTAATCGGGTATTATTTATTCTCCCTCCGATTCTAATAAAACTTTTTAAGGAGTTACTAGTAGTTTATAAAATTTATATTTAATTTTTACATATTCTCTAAATTATTATACTCTTTTTATTTAATAAGGTATTTCTAATTTTATAATCGAATTTTAGGATTTTTTGAACCTCGAATTCTATTTTTTTTTCGGTATAAAAATAAAAGATATTTTATAAAGATATTAAAGAGTCTACTAGCTCTAGTAAAAAAATATAAAATATTAAATATATTTTAATATCGGCTAGAAGATTTAATTTATAATTAATTAATTCTTTACTCTTCTTAATCGAAAATAGTCCGATTTTAATATAATTTAATTTTTTACTCGGTTTTTTACTTTTTATATTTTTTATTAAGAGATATATTTTACCCCCCTCCTTTAATTAAAAATACTCTTTTCGATATTTATTTATTATCTTTTTCGTTCGAGTATTCGTTAGGTTAATTTAGGTTTACATATATTAATATAATACTTTTATATTAATTATATTAATTGAAACTCTCTACGCGTTTAGTCCCCGTTTAAATTTAAGAAATATATTAACGTACCTATTATAATTCGCGAAGAGCGATATAAGTTTTATTATATTAAACTACGCGTTATTAAATATTAATTAAATTATAAATAAAAGTCTTATTTCATCGTTTTTTCCCTTATTAATATAGTATCGTAGATACGTCTTTATTATTTAATTCGTTCGTTCCGGCTATTTATTAATTTATAAATAATATATAATTAATATTCGTAATTTGGTTCTAATAGTATTAATTAGTATTTTTTTAATTTTAAAAATAAACTATATATCTCTATTAGAAGTAATTAATCTAGGAATATTATAATCCCGAATTAATCGATTGAGTAGTATAAAAGTAATTTATTCTACTTTATAAATCTCTTTAATTAATATTATTATAGTATATTTATTAAATTTATTATAGATTATTATTATAGAGTTAAAAGTCTCTACTATAGTTAGGTCTTTTAATCTTAATAACTTACTAACGAAATCTATAATAATATTATTTTAAGGTATTTCTAATATTAGAGCGAATTAGATTTAACTATATTTAATATACCTCGTAGACTTATTTTACTAGTATTCGATATATTCTTTAATATATTTTTCGATATATAATTATAGTCCTAGCGCGTCGTATTCTTTATAAATTAATATTATAATTTTAATAACTCTAGGGTATCTTTAAACTAGATTATAATAATAATCGCGAATAATTTCTTTAAGATATCCCTTAGGAAAATAGGTTTTTTTATTATATTCTAATAATTTAGTTTATAATTACTAACTTTTTAATATTCTAGTTAAGATATCGTTTTTATATCTCTTTCGGATATTATTAATAGTTCCGGGAATAAAGATATATAGCGTCGCTACTAGTTATCATACTAGGACTAGCGATTTATTCTATTAATAAATAAGGATTAATTTTTTTTTTTTATTTTTATTCTTTATAAAGTTCTCTCGTTTATTAAATATATCGGCGCGATTATTATTTTTACCTAGAGTATAGAAGATCCTGAATTTATATTACTCTAATAATTTTAATTATTTAATTTATCTTTTATTAACTACTTTATAATAGTAAAATTAAGAAGATTTTTATAATTTATAAAAATAGTAAAGTCTAAATAGTTTTCTATATATACTCTTTATTATTTTAATACGGATATTACTATTAATAATTCTTTATTATAAATATTATAATTCTATTCTATTAATAATATCTTTCGTAAATAATATATAATAGGGTACTATTTATTATCTCTTTATTAAAAGATATAAAGTTTTATTATAAAGTCTAAAATATCGATTTTAATCCGAGCTAGTCTATTATTTCGAAAGAAATATAATACCGATAGTTTTTTATAGGCCTTTTTAAATACTTTAAAAAATTATTATTATTCTTTTCTTTATTAGAAAGTAATATCTTTCTTTATAATATCCGTTAATAATAAGACCTTTTTAAAGTAATTTTCAATAAATCTTCTATTAAAGTTTATAAGTCCTAAGTAACTTTATATCGTTTTAATATTATATAGTATAGGTTATTCTTTAATATTCTTAATTTTTTTAGGGCTTATTTAAATACCTTTAGTATTAATTATAAATTTAAGGAATTCGATTAATTTTTTATAAAACTCGTATTTCTTTAGTTTAAAGAGAAGTCTAGCTAGTAATAAATAAATTAAGATATTTTATATATATCAAATATATTCTTCCTTATTAGTAGAGTATATTAAAATATTATTAAAGTATATAATTATTAATATATTTAAATATACTCGTATAATATTATTAATTAATATTTAATAAATTACTAGTACGTTAATAAATCCGAAGAGTATTATTAAATATTCGTAATAATTATATTTAGTCTTAAAGGTAGTTTTTTATTCCTCGCCTTTTTTTTATTTAAATTAAATTATATACGCCTCGAAGATCTAGTTATATAAAGATTTTAATTATTATAAACTAATCTTATAACTCGTTAATATTTAGTAGAGAGTATTAAGTCTTTATTATAATATTATTTAATTTTCGGTAGTCTATATATAATTATAAGTTTTTATTCTTTTTTATTATAAAGAGGATTAAATAACTTATTAGTAATTTAAATTCTCGAATAAATCCTTTTTTAAATTTCTTATTAATATACCCGCGAAGTACTCCGAGTTCTTTTTCTAATAAAATATAAATAAATTTAAATATCGGTTATTTATTTAATTCGAGTTCGATTTTATAACCCTACGATTAATATTTAGGTAATACTTTAATAATTATTTCTTTCTAAAAAAGATACTTTTATTATTAATACTCTTTAAGGATATTAAAAGGTTCGTTTTTATTTTTAAAAACTTTAAATTATTTATTTTATTAATTTCTTTAATTAATATATATCGAGTTAAATCCTTATATAAAATTATTTCTTATTCGAAGATAAAGTATTATAAACTTCGATCGGGTTATAATTCGATTTTTTATTTATAATTATTCTTTATAAATATATAAATATTATATTAACGACGTCTTTAATACGCGGAAATATAAATATTTCTTTCTTTTAATCGATTATTAGATTATATTTCTTTAATTAAAATATTTTTAGAATAATATAATAAATAATTATTCTTATTATATCGAAGGTAATTTCTTTATAATAGTATTAAATAATAAGAATAATAAGAATATTTCTTTATTTATTCTTTTTATTAATAATTTTAACCCGTCGGTTAATCAAAGTTTATATTATTCTATCTTTTTTTAAATTAATAAATTAGTTATTTAAATTATTATTTAAAATACGAAGTTATTAATTATTTTTAAATTTATTATTATAACGATTTTATATCCGTTAACTCTTACTAGTATCTATATATATATATTATATTAAATTAAATATAAATATCATTTTAAGATTAATATATCAATCTCTTTATATTTCTCTTTAATATAAAGGATTAGTCTTTTCCCGACGAAGATAAAAATTCGTAGTACTCTTTAGACTCGAAATATCTTTTATATTCTTCGGTTAAATAATAACATTATTCGCTTTAATTATAACTCTTTAATTTTTTATTATAATTTATTTAATTTCGTAATTATAATTATTAATCTTTATTATAACCTAGGAAGATTTAGTTCTCTCTTTTCTTTATTAAATACTACGAATAATTATCTTAATATAATTATTCTATTAATTATAATTATATTTTAATTTTATAATATACTTTCGCTCTCCTAAATTATTATAATAATATTTATAATATTCGTTTAAATATATTAATTAGTATATCTCCTCGTATTATAAATAATACTTATTATATATATAATTAATTTTAGATAATTCTTTTTTCTCTTTTTTCTTTTCTTCGGGTTTTTCTTTTAATATAATAAATTAAATTCTAAAGTTATCGAGGTAATCTATTAACTAAAGTTATTCTTTAGAATTTATTATATTTTACTTTTATTTTTATCCTTCCTTTAAATTCTTTTTTAAAGTTTGATTATTATTATTATTTAATTATTCGAGTTCTCGAATTTTTTAAGTAATTTCCTCTTTAATATCTCTTTACTTTTTTAATAAATTATTAAAGCTAGTATTATTTTATACTAGAAATTTTTAAGGGATTTAATTATATTATCCGGTATTCTCTTTTTTAATATATTTAATTATTATCGATTTATTATATTTTTTAAACGATAGTTCCTAGCGATATAACCCGGTTTATTATAGTTATAATAATTTATTATTTTCTTTCTCTTATATTATTATTTATTTCTTTTCTAGAATTCTCTCGTAGGTCTCTTTTTAATAAAATCGAGTTTTATTAATCTATAATTATACGGGTTAGGTTTTTTATAATAGTAATAACTAGCCGAATTATATTTATTATTATAAATTCTTAAACGTCTTTAGTCGTTAATTCCTCCGTTATAATATTTCTCTATTATACGTTTATATAATTTATCGTCGATTATAATTATTTATTTTATAAAGTTATCGAGGTCCTAAATTTCGATTTTTATTTATATAAACTCGTCTTTAATATTATCTTTTAATCCTCGTCGATATATTATTATAAAAGTAGTATCGTCCTAGTCTATTAATATTATATAATATTAAAATTATACCGAATAATTATATATAGATCTTCGTTAAATTAAATATTAAATAATATAAATTATTATATTACTCTTATTAGAAAGTCTAAATATATAGTGAATTTTAATTTTGAATTAAGAGAAGTTCTTTATCTAAAGTTTTATATCCGAATTATTAACGTTATTTAATCCTTTTATATAGTATTTTGAAAATAAATTTATTTATTTCTATATATTACTTTTTATATAAGTAATAGTAAAGATTATTTATTTATTAACTAATATAGTACTTTTATTAAATAAGTTTCTCATACTCTCTATAATATTAATTTAGGCGGGAGATTTTAATATAGTCTTTATCTTTTATAATATTACGTCTTCTAATATTATTTTAAATATCTAGGGTTAAGGTTTATATTAATCCTAAAATATTTATTCTAAAAATATTTAAAGTATTAAGGCTCTCTGTTTAATATTTTAATATAATATTAATAAAACCTAGATTAATACTCTTAAAGAGGAGTATTAAGAATTAATAAATAATAGTTTTTATATAAATAATTAAATATAACTAGATAAATTTAATAAATTTAATTAATAATTTAATAAATATCTATATTTAGAATTTATAATTAAAAGTTTGAAGAGAAGTTAAATACGAAGCTTTTATCTACTAAAAAGTATACTATTTATATAGTAGAAGGAAATCGCGTTAAGAGATATATATTTTATATATTTACTCCTACGAGTATAGTAAATATAATTTATATTTATAATATTTACTACTTTGAATAAAGTAAATATCCTATATAATATTACTAGTCCGTATATATCCTATTACGATAGTAGGTCGTAATATATATATTATATAAAAAGTATTATTATATTTACGAGAATTTTAAATAATAGTAATTAAAAGAATTATATATATTCAATATATATACGAGTATATTTTAATAGAGATTTATAAAACGCGTTTATAATGAATTTAATATATACGACGCGTCTAGTAGAAATATATATTTAATATATATTCAATATAAAAAATACGAGGTAGGATTTAATCTAGATTAAAATTTAGAATAAAGTTTACTATATCGATAAAATAGTAAATTAGTATTCTACCGAAAAAGATAAAAAAGGCGCGTAGATCTATTTAATTCATATACTAGCCCTAGAGATTAATTAATATCTATTTTCGTTTAAAGTTACTAAATATATATTTAATACTTCGGATAATTTTAAATAATTTTAAATAAATCGGAATAAATTAATGTAAATAATACTAGCTTATAATTAATTATATAATAATATAATAAAGTTATATAGTCTATAATACCGCGCTAGTTTAGGGGGATATTACGCGCGTATATAATTTTCGTAAATTAATATAATTTAAAATCTAAATAAAATTAGCGTAGTTATAATATTTTATATAATTTTAACGAGTTACTCGATATTAATAAAAAATCACGGAGTTAAGATCCTAAATCCGATGTTACTATTTTTAGATTTTTTATTAAAAAAAAAATTTTACGTTTCTTTTCGTTATATTTCCGTCTAAATTAGAAAAATACGTATTTAATACCTCGACTCTTCTCGTGCGGGCTCCCGCTTTACCGATATATATATTATTATTAATAACTAGTAACGGAGAAATTAGTAATTTTCGAAATAATAATAATAATAACGAGATATATTTAATAAATACGAGGTTATATTTTCGAATATTAAGAATATACTAGTCGACGATTATAGAATTTTAATAATTTACGTAATTTCTTTATTCTAAATAATAATTACGTAGATATTATTATAAATTTTAAATCTTAAGAATATTATTTATTATATCTAGATATTATAATATTTGTAATTTTAAAGTTATATTTATTTATTTACTATATTATTAATATTCAATTAATTATAGAATTTAATAAAAAGATTCGAATATTAAAAAAAACGAGTTTTAATATATAGTAATCGACTTAACTACGAAAACTATTTTCTAATACTTTAAAATATAACTTTATACGAATTAGAATTAATAATAAAAATTACGTATATATATAGTTTATAATAAATATATACGATAAGAAAGAAAAAGAAGAAAAGCGCGAAGTTTATAGATAATAATAATATAAATACTAAGGGCGAGAGTTAATACTAAGGAGAAACGGAGTATATCCGTATAAATTTATATTAAATATATATCGTTACCTTAAGGGCCGACCCCCGAAAATTAATAATTAAATAGAGGTTAACGGGTAAATTCAATTAAAATAAAAACTTTATGAATTAAATATATACTAAAGTCTAATCTAAATTTATAACTCGGACGGGGTCTAAAGTTTCTCCGGCCGGGTTAATATATCCTTAATATATATATTAATATTAGGGTAGAGCTAGGGTGAAGAATATACTCGGTATATATATAATACTAATCTCGGGTTAAAATTCTTACTCCAAGATTATAATACCTAGGATAGTAGTATATACTTAGTATATACCGACTAAGCGCCTATTAATATAATCTGTTTCGGGGCCTATAAGGGTAAGATTATAATATTAGGGTCTAAATTTAACTAGCGGTAACCCGTTATAACTACTATAACTATTAGGTTTATTATTATAGGACGGGATTAGTATCTAGATATTTATTAAATTATAGGTTAAGTTTATTAAACTATGACCTAGCTATAATATAAGAGTAGATTAAAATAAAAAATAAAGAATAAAAACTAGATTTGGCCAGCTACTATCTAAATAAAAATTAATATATAAAGTATTTATTTATTTCTTATCCCGATTATATTAAGATAGAAATAGGGAACTAGTTTAAATTTAAGTTTAATTAAGGTTAGATTAAATTAGGTTAAAATAAGTAAAATTATATTATAATAATAACCCCCTCTTTTAGATCGAGCTCCTACGAGATAAATAAATAATTAATTCGATTAATTAGATTTCGTAACCCTAAATCTTATTTGGGGTTACGAAATAATTAAAATAAAAATACGTCGGAGTATTCGAGCTACTAATAATAACGAATAAAGAATAAAATAGAGAATAGGCGGCGGTATACGAATAAAATTAAACGTTAGCGTTATTATCTATAAATAATAACGATAGGGCTAGGCTATAGGGTACTATCTATTTAAATAATAATACGAAGTATCGGTCGAAACCGATATAGAACGATAACCGAGGGGATAATAACGGATAAGGAATAAACTATAATATAAACGGGGTTTAACTTCTTAAAAATCGGATTAAGATAAAGATAGTAAAGGTTCCTTATATTAATACTTTTAAATAATATATAATAATTCGTAGAGGCCCGCGGCGCTAGGATTCGAGATATAATATTTATTAATAAATTATTAATAACGAGTAAAGTAATAAAAGGGTTCCTATATAACGATATAACCTTTTTAATTAACGTTGTATTTTAATAAGGGTAGACTATAACGGCGATTATATTTAGAATTTAAAATACTGTTAATATACTACTCTTATTAGTTATCTTCGGTAATTATAAATTCTCGGATAAACTAGATTTATCTAGGTAAAGAGTTATTAATTATTAATTATAATAAACTAGTATCGAAGACGGGGTAAATTTTTATTGAATATAAAAAATCTAACTAAATTATAAAAGAATTATTAAAAACTTTAAAGACTCGGAAGGGGCCGATATTATAATTATTAAATTTAATTGAAAAGTATATAATATTTAGATTCTTAATATTTAGCTATATTTAGTCGTTTATTAAATATATTAAATATAGGCGCCTTCGTTAGTTAGCCGAGAATTTAAAGATAATTTAAATAATAAATATTTTATCGCGGAGGTAGTCGTTTAAGATTTCTATTTATATTACGAATTTATTAATAACGGTTAAATAAGTATAGGCTTAAGTGGTAAAATCTTAAAATAAAAATTTAATAAACTTAAAACCGATATAAGAATATTAATTATAATTAATTAAAAAAGGCGAGGTTAAAATATTAGAAAAATTAATATTATTATTAAAAGACTCCGCTTTAGGGAGCTATTTCACCTAATTATCCTATATATAATTAATATATATACGGAGGTAATATTTTATTATAGTATTAAACTACTCGGTTTAATTATCCGTCTAAAGATAGTATTTAATAAATATATATTAATCGATTTTAAAATATTTATATAAGGCCTCCTAGAACTCCGATATAAATTAAAATCCTCGATTAAAATAAAGATATCTAGTACTTTATAGAGCTTTTATATATTCTAATAGAAAGCGTCGTAGGCTTTATCTACTTTTATCGATATAATTAATATTAGGTACCGTATCTTAGTTAAACGGTCTACGAAAATTAGGATATACCGATAAATAATTCCTATAGAGATATAAAATAGTAAGGGATTTATATAGTTTATCGAGATATCTTTCTAATATCGTTATAAGGGCCGTAATAAGTATAGCTATTTTTAAATATATTAATAGGAAGATTTAATTCTTTAATATATATAATAATTCCTAACGAATTATTAAATATTAATATAGATATTAGGCTACTAATAAACCCGATTAATTAATTCGTAATATTTAATATAAATTAAGTAATTACCCGCGATATTATTATAAATTAACTAGATTAAACGAAGGTATAATTTACTAGAATTCGGAATATATCTCTTTCCTCGGAAATAAAGAACTTTATCCTTATCTTTATATTTAACGAGAGGAATTCCGTTATAATAATATATTTTAGAATATAGTATTTCTAGGACTCTAAAGGCGAATTAATCGGTTTAATTAATTATATTCTATAATTAATAAATCGGGGTATCGTATAAGTCTTTATTTAAATTAATAAATTAATCTCTATTTAATTCGGGCTTATAGGACGTAGGTAGGGTTTAAAATTCTAAATTAATATCTATATCGAGGTTTATCGGGGTCGTATAGATTAATATAAAATATAATTAAAAGAGTTAGATAAAAATCTCTAAATCTATTATTAATATAATTAAAATAACTAGGACTAAGGCTAGGGTCGTTACATTTAGCGATATACTATAAATATAATTCTTAAAGACTTCTAGGGTTAGGTTTTTTCTTTTTAATATAATTTAATATTAATATTAATATCTAGGGTCTAACTTATCCCCTTTTTTAAAAAGGTCTTTTAATCGATATATTAATATATTAAATTTACTATCTTCTTTACTAGGCCGATAGGTAATCTTATAATTAAAATAAAATAAAAACTCGCTAATCTTATTTAATAACGAGATAATACTTTAAATAAAATAAAATATTTAAGAGTTTTATAATTAAATATTACCTCGATAAAAAAAGTAGATCCCTCTAGTTTAAGGCGCTATTCTTCGAATATACGGACAATTATTATAAACTCTTTATTATAGATTTTATAATTATACTCAGTAGGGTTATACTTCTTTAAAAAGTAAATAATAGGACGAAGAATATCTTAATTATTATATTAAGATAAAACGCCCCTAGATATATAATTAGACGTATTTATTTCTACTATAATTTTATAGTCGGGGTCGAAATAAACTAGGATAATATCGGAGGTAAAAACTTTCTTTAAAGTATCGAAAATTATTTAGTATTAAATATTCTACTCGAAGACGGTATCTTTCTTAATTATAATTATAAATAATATAATAAATTTACTAAACCTATAAATAAAACACCGATAGAAGTTAGCGAATCCTAGGAAATTTTAAATATCTTTAATATTAACTAACTATAATTAATTTAAAATAATATCGATTTTCTTTAAATCTATTTTAATTTTTTTAATAATAATAATTAATCCTAGGTACGTAACTTCCCTACGCTACGGAACAGGGAAGGGAAGGGAGCGGAAGGGAAGGGGCAGGGATTACCAGGGAAGGGAAGGGATTCCCTACTATTCCCTTCCTCCCTGCTCTCCCTATAAGGCTGCTCCCATATATGGCCATGTATGCGCGCATGCATGCCCCATGTATGCCCCTATATATGGCCTATGTATGCGCGCATGCATGCCCCATTGCTGCCCCCATATGGCCTATGTATACGCCCATGTATGCCCCAATTCTGCTCCCATGTGGCCCATATATGCGCCCATGTATGCCCCATTGCTGCTCCCATGTGGCCCATATATGCGCGTATGTATCCTCCATTAAGTGGTACAAAGATTAGGACAATTAGGAAAGCGGTTAAGAAACGCCAAGCCTTATACCTAATTTGGACTAGCGCAGTAATAGCCCATGTATGCGCGGCCATATATGCGGGCAAGAATGGGCCATATTTTGAAGCAGTAATGGGCTCATACATGGGCCATATATGGGAGCATCAATGGGGCATATATAGGCCACATGGGAGCAGCAAATGGGGCATGCATGCGCGCATACATGGCCATATATGGGAGCAGCCCTATAGGGAGAGCAGGGAGGAAGGGAACAGTAGGGAATCCCTTCCCTTCCTTGGATCAGGGAAGGGAATTGCCCCGGGCCTATCCCTTCCCTTCCCTGCCCCTTCCTCCAGGGAAGGGAAGGGAAGGGAAGGTAATCCCTACCCTATTCCGCAGCGTAAACTTCCCTAATATAGAAATTATATTTAATAATATTTATTTAGAGTCCCGCCTCGCGGAGTTTCTAAAGGATATATTTAATATAGATTTTATACTCTTCCTCGATATCGTTATAAATTAGAATATCGTCGAGATAAATAGTATAAGTCTCGTCGAGAAATTTATAAAGAATATTATTAATATAATATTAAAACGAGGTAGGGTTATTATATAATTTAAATAATATAATAAGATATTTAAATAAACCGAATCGGGTATAGAATATTATAAATTCTTCGTCGCCCTCCTTAACGCGGAGGCGATTAAAAATAGATATAATATTTAATTTAAAAAATACCTTAATACGATTTAATCGATTTAAAGTTTCTAAAATTGAAAGTAAAGAGTATTTATTCTTTATAATAATAATATTTAGCCCTCGGTAATTAATATAAAAATATAAACCTCTATTAAACTTCTTTATAAATAAAATAAAGAATATAATATAAAAATAATTAACCCGAATAAAATCTTTACTAAAATTCTTATCTAGGTAACGACGGAGTTCTAAAATCTCATTATAATCTATATTATATAAATTAAATAACGGAGGTTATAACCTTTCTTTAAACTTAATAATATAATTATATAACCGATATAAAGATAAAAATTTGCGTTTTTTCTTAAGAAAACGTCTAGGAATTTATAATACCACGTAGGTAGAATCGTAGTTAAATTAATATTTTTATTATTTTAATAAGTTTAAAACTCTTCTTAAATAATAACGGAGATAAAATAAAACTCTTTATTTATTTTAAATATAACTCGGTTCTAGGCTTAATTATAAATATTTAGTTTAAAATTTTAATTAAGGCGGGGCTTAAGTTTATAATATCTAGATTCTTAATAAAATTATATATTTAAAGTCGAGATTTCTTCTAGAATACCTAAAAATCGATCGATTTCTATAAATAATAAACTAAATACGGTTTATTTATTAGGTCTTACGAGACGGGTAAATAATCGAGATTTTATTTTATATATATTAAGAGTAGTTAGGTACTAGGTTCGCTATTCTTAATACTAAAATTTAGAATAAAGCGAGATTAGGTTATAATATTTAATCTTAAGCGTCTTTCTTTATTTAATAATAATAACGATATAATTATATTCGTTATTATAGCTAGTTCCTATAGGAATAAATAATTAGGACTAGGACGAGGAAAATTTCTTTTAAATCTAAATTTATTATTAATAAACCTAGAACTAAAATAACTCTTTTTAAATTCTAAATTATTTTCTATAAATATTAAACTAGGTTAAAGACTAGGTTTACTTCTAATAAACCTAGGATTAAATATATTACTAATAAATCTAAAATTAAAATAACTTTTCTCTAGTTAGAATTAATTATTTAATAGTAATATTATCGTCTATAAATAATAATGGCTCTTTATATACTAGCTACTTCTTTTAAATTAAGATTTACTCTACGCGGGTATAATAAAAAGTTAGAAATTAGAATTTTTAGATCTAAAAACTTTTTTAGAGTATAAAAAAAAGTTTATTTTCTATAAAAACTTTTACTAGATTAAGAATATAATTTCTTAAATAAAAATATAAAGCGAAGGTTAAAGAATTATCGGAGAAATCGGTAGTAACTTTATAATAATAGAGGTATAATAAACCGATTTGTCAAAGTATATATACAGAATATATAGTTTTATTAGTTTGGTAAAAGATATTGATTATCTATAGAGGATTTGGCCCTAATATACTAGAATCTAGTTAAGGCGCTAGTCCTAATATAGAAGTACCGAGGCTTAGCCTAGTAATATTATACTAGAGTTTACCCCGTAATAGAACACCCCTTTTAAAAGAAAGAAGTTAACACCCTCGTTAATACACTAATATAGGGTATTATAAATAATAACGTAAATAGCGTTTATATATAGAACTAATAAAGTAAATAAATATATATAGTATATCCCTAGCTCTTGAATAGTCGGTATAGGGTAGCCGCGGGAGTACTATAAAATCTTAAAACTTAATATAGAGCCTTAAGGATTTTTCTTAATATATTTTTGGATATTAATTCTAGCGATAATAAAGTAAGGCGATAAAAAAGTATAAAGGTAACGTAGGCGAATAACGGTAGTAACTATAATATTAATAAAATAGGGGCGTATACGTTTAGCGTTATAAAAGTATTAATAGAGAGATACTAAATAATCGACTTTTTTCGTATATAAAAGTGAGGTCTTAGTGTAAATTTATAATTTTAGCGTAGTTTTTAAATAGCTAGCGAGTTTTAAAAGTAGTTATTTACCGGTATTTTCGAAGTTAAAACTATTTTAGCGCGGTACTAGTCCAGATTCGGCTAGTTTTTATATTTAGTTTTTAATTATAACCTAATGAGTATTATACTCTAGATTATTAATATCGTTACCTTCGTCTTCTTCTAGTACGCCGTTATAGGCGGTATATTAATATAGCGTAATAATATAAACGGTATTTTAATATAGTATAGCGTAGTAATTACTAAATAGCTTTTTATCGAATAATTTACTATTAAACGATTTACTAAATTTATCCTTAAAGGGATTATAGGGCTTATTATTAAATAGTTTCTAATTATCCTATTAATAGGGTTACTACTATTAAAGCTAAAAATAAAGTAGCTTTTAAAATAATATAAGACCGCGAGAGGAAAAATCCTCCTAAATTAATACCTTACTATCTACGTCTTTAAAAAATTAATTTGACGTTATTATTACTTTTAGTTTAGGGATATCCCGATATATATTTATATAAAATACATTTTAAACGGTTAAAAACTAGGAATATATTAAGGTAATATTTATAAACTTAATAAAGTATAATATATTTTAAATAAATACGCGAGGATAAATACCCTTTCGAATATCCTAAAGTATATATATAAGGGTAGCGATTTTAGCTACTAAAATTCTAATTTTAAATCGATCGATAAGGGTAGTATACTACTATTATAGATTAAATATAGTATTATATAGGAGTTTCTTTTTAAGCTCTATTAACTCGACTAAATACTATATTAAAACTAAACTATAAAGGTATACGGGAATAAAGTTCTTAAGGGCGGCGTAGGTATTAAGCTTTATATTTATTATATTTTTAAATCTATCTATAAAAACGTAAACGTTTTAGTAGTATATATACTTACCGGTATTTAAAACTAGGGCGTTATTTCTAGGCTTATACTAAGGGTTAAAAAAACTAATATCTTTAGTCTTTAGTTTATCGTCTTTAATAGTAAATTATAAAAGGTTAAGAAACTCGACGTTATTATTTAGGGTATACTCTTCTAGCTAGTATTACTACTAATTAATAAAATCGGTTAATATTTACTTTATAGCTTAGTTAATAGTAGTAGTAATTATTATTATTAATAATATAATTTACTCTACGGTAAAGCCTAGTATAAGACCTAGATTAGGGTTACGAGGAGGTATATTTTCTTAAAGCGGTATTAACTCCTACTACTCGGTATTTAAATTTTTCTAGGAGTAAATACTATAGTTAGAGTTACTTAATATAGTAATAATAACGATAGGTTTATTAAAAAGGTCGTTTCTAAAATTTATCGGATATAAAGAGACCGTATAAGTACTAGTCTAAAGTAGGTAGGCGTTCTCTTATATTAAGGTAGGTAGAACTATTAGGTTACTAGTTAAATAAAGTATATAAAAGCGTCTTAATAGATAAAGTAATCGGTATAAGCCGTTACTACTATTTATTAAGGTATATATATAGAATATATAATTTTATTAGTTTAGTAAAAGATATTAATTATTTATAAAGAATTTGGCCCTAATATACTAGAATCTAGCTAAGGCGCTAGTCCTAATATAGAAGTACCGAGGCTTAGTTTAGTAATACTATACTAGAGTCTACTATATAATAGACGAGAGTATTATAGGAGGAGTTATTTTAAACGTAGAAAAAGAATAGTCCCGGTATAAAGTTATATATTAAGACTATAGGTACCTAAAACCCTATATATATTTTCTTATTTATCGGTTATATTATTTAATTTATTAATTAAGTTTTCGCTCTAGTTTATTATATAATTTTTTAAATCCGACCCTATATTTCGTAATAGGTATATAGTTATCTTTTATTAATTACGAAATAATTAGTCCCGAATTTAAATTAAAGTCTTAATTAATATTAATATATTAGATTATCTTTTTATTAATTATAATTTTATATATATTTACTATTTACCCCTTCGTCTTCTTTATTATCTTTATATTATTCGACTCTTTAATAATATACCTACTATTATAAAATATATTATTTATATTATAAAAGCGATTTTAAATATTTATAATTATTAGGAATAAATAGTTTTCTTTATTATTAAATTTAGTTAATACCTCGTTATAATCGTGTTACGGGGTAGACTCTAGTATAGTATTACTAAACTAAGCCTCGGTACTTCTATATTAGGACTAGCGCCTTGGCTAGATTCTAGTATATTAGGGCCAAATCCTCTATAGATAATTAATATCTTTTACTAAATTAATAAAACTATATATTCTATATATATACTTTAATAAATAGTAGTAACGGTTTATACCGATTATTTTATCTATTAAGATACTTTTATATACTTTATTTAACTAGTAACCTAACGGTTCTATTTATTTTAATATAAGAAAATACCTACTTATTTTAGACTAGTACCTATACGGTCTCTTTGTATCCGATAAACTTTAGAAACGACTCTTTTAATAGGCCTATCGTTATTATTATTATATTAAGTAACTCTAATTATAGTACTCGCTCTTAGAAAAGTTTAAATATCGAGTAGTAGGAGTTAATATCGCTTTAAGAAAATATACCTCCTTATAACCCTAATCCGGGTTTTATATTAAGCTTTACCGTAGAGTAAGTTATAATATTAATAGTAATAATTACTACTACTATTAGCCAAGCTATAAAGTAAGTATTAACCGATTTTATTAATTAGTAGTAATACTAGCTAGAAGAGTATACTCTAAATAATAACGTCGAGCTTCCTAATCTTTTATAGTTTATTATTAAAGATAATAAACTAAAGGCTAAAGACGTTAGTTTTTTTAACTCTTAATATAAACTTAGAAATAACGCCCTAGTTCTAAATACCGGTAAATATATATACTACTAAGACGTTTACGTTTTTATAAATAGATTTAAGAATATAGTAGATATAAAACTTAATACCTATACTGTCTTTAAGAATTTTATTCCCGCGTACCTTCGTAGCTTAACTTTAATATAGTATTTAGTCGAGTTAATAGAGCTTGAAAAAAAGCTCCTATATAATACCGTATTCGATCTATAGTAGTAGTATACTACCTTTATCGATCGATTTAAAATTAGAACTTTAATAATTATAGCTAAGATCGCTACCCTTATATATATACCTTAGGATATTCGAAAGGGTATTTATCCTCGTGTATTTATCTAAAATATACTATACCTCGCTAAGTTTATAAATATTACCTTAATATATTCCTAACTTTTAACCGTTTAGAATGTATTTTATATAAATATATATCGGGATATCCTTAAATTAAAAGTAATAATAACGTTAAATTAATTCCTTAAAGACGTAGATAGTAAGGTATTAATTTAAGAGGACTTTTCCTCTCGTAGTTTTATATTATTTTAAAAGCCATTTTATTTTCAGCTTTAATAGTAGTAATCTTATTAATAGGATAATTAGAAATTACTCGATAATAAGCCCTATAAGCCCTTTAAAGATAGATTTAATAAACTATTTAGTAGTAAACTATTCGATAAAAAGTTATTTAATAATTACTACGCTATACTATATTAGAATACCGTTTATACTATTACACTATATTAACGTACCGCCCATAACAGTATACTAGAAGAAGACGAAGGTAACGATATTAATAATCTAGAGTATAATATTTATTAGGTTATAATTAAAGACTAAATATAAAAATTAGCCGAATCTAGACTAGTACCGCGCTAAAATAACTTTAACTTCGAAAATATTAATAAATAACTACTTTTAAAACTCGCTAGCTATTTAAAAACTATACTAAAACTATAAATTTACGCTAAGACCCTACTTTTATATACGAAAAAAGTCGACTATTTAGTACCTCCCTATTAATACTCTTATAATACTAAATATATACGCTTTTATTTTATTAATATTATAGTTACTACCGTTATTCGCCTACGTTATCTTTATACCTTTTTATCGCCTTATTTTACTATCGCTAAAAATAATATTTAAAAGTATACTAAGAAAAATCCTTAAGGCTCTACGCTAAACTTTAAGACTCTACGGTACTCCCGCGGTTACCCCGTACCGACTATTCAAGAGCTAGGGATATATTATATATATTTATTTACTTTATTAATTCTATATATAGACGCTATTTACGTTATTATTTACGATACCCTATATTAGCGTATTAACGAGGGCGTTAACTTCTTTTTTTTAAAAGGGGCGTTCTATTACGGGGTAGACTCTAGTATAATATTACTAAACTAAACCTCGGTACTTCTATATTAGGACTAGCGCCTTGGCTAGATTCTAGTATATTAGGGCCAAATCCTCTATAGATAATTAACATCTTTTACTAAACTAATAAAACTATATATTCTATATATATACCTTAACATCGTCGTTATCGACTATAATTATAGTATTAGATCGGAGGCTAGTTAATTTAATTAAATAGACCTTTATATTATACCTAGGCGATTTATAATAGAAATAAAATCTCTATTTCTTATAAATAATTTTAATAATTAAAGTTCTCGTTAATTTATCTTTAATAATAATTTAGGTCGAATCGAGGTTTATTAACTCTTTAAATAAAAGAGTGAAAACTAATACTATAATATAAATAAAAATACTCGTTATATTAAAGCGAGTTATAGGGATAGAAGTTAATAGAGGTATAATAAACCTCCTCGAGGTTTATCCTACTTTAATAAAAGCGGTACTCTAACGAGATAGATAATACTTAATTTAGTAAAGTTCTTAATCGATTTCGGAGTATATACGGACGTATTTATCGAAGGTATATAACCGTTAATTATTAACTTTCCTCCAAGAGATAAAGGCCTATTAGGTAGTATAATTAATATTATATTTTATAATATTAATTAAAAATTCGTTTTTTATTCGAGAACGTTCTTTCTTTTAAGAAAGGAGGTTAAAATATTTATTAAAAAATATAAAATCTTATTTAAATTCCTAGATATAGTTCCGAGTATTCTTTTATTTAAACGGGTTATTATATATTTCCCGTAGTTTCTTTCGTTAATCGGTAAAATTAATTAGAGTATAAAGACTCTCTTTTCGGTAACAATTTATTAAATTAAAGATTTCTTTACCGATAATTAATTTAAGTTTTATATAAACGATTTTATTATTATCGGTAAAGTAATAATTATAATTTATCTATATCTACTATATTAACGTTTATTTTTAAATATCTAATTTATCCTAGTCCTCTTTATATTCCGAGATATCTAGGAGCTTTTCGGATCTAGGAGGTATTCGAGATCGTAAAGAAATAAGTTTAAATATTTAAAAAAGAAAATAAATATAAATAACAAGGTCATATTCTATAAAATAGTAATAATTTATTAATTATCTTCTTTTAGAGCGAATTACTAATATAGGTAGACTTCGGTATTAAGGAATTAATTATAAATAAATAAATCGGTATAATCGTATTAGTTATTATTATTATAAATAAAATTATCGCTCCGATAGTATAAACCTATAATAGGGTATTTCTATTAAATAGAACAAGCCTAATATAGTAATAACGGGGTATTTTTAATAAACCGGAAAATCTTCCCTAAAGCCGAAAGGCTAGTAGATTATTTTAACGAATTAATTATAAACTCGTTTAAACTCGTCTATTAATACTAAAGTATATTATAGTTATTTAATAGATATTTATTTATTATCTTTAGGCCTATATCTCTTCTAACGAACGAGGTATTATATAGTTATATTTTTAGTTTTCCTAAATCGACGTTATTACTTCCGTAATAGTCTATTTATTTCTTATTCGTCCTCGTTATTAACGATAATCGGTAGCGGTACTATAGTATATCTACCGTAGGGATCCGCGTTAGGTATTATTACTAGTTCGAGATAAACTATTAATACTATATTATAAATAATTATAGTAGAGGGTAGTTTTAGGCGGTATATAAATCTTTTAATTTATTTAATAACCTCGAATAAACCTACGAATTACTACTTTATTTTCTTCGAGAGTATACTAGTTATTTAATATCCGCGGTATAATTATAAATATACTAAATCACCGACCTTAAAGAATATTAACTTATAGTAGACGTTATATATTATAGTTACTAGTACCTTAGTATAAGATAGTAGCTTATTCGTACCGATAAATAGTTCAATTAATATATAATATACTAAGACTAAATCTTGACTACTATTTTATTTCGTTGATACTATAATTCTTACGTGTCTTATTTCGTTAATACTATATTCTTACTATTTAGTAGTAACGGCTTAATCGAATTCTATTTATAAATAAAAGGATACCGGTTACTAGCTTTTAAAATATTAGTTATAAAGTATTAAATCCTCTACTAATATCTCGAAGATATAATTATTATCCGTACTACTATTCCCTTATAAAGGTCGAATTATTTTAAGGGACTATAAATTAACTATAATTTGTCCTCGTATCTACTATTAGTTATAATATTAGTATTAACCCTTTAACCGTTAGTGTTCTACGACGACGAACGAAGCGAGCCGCTTCGTTTTCGTCTTAATCTTTACGTATAATAGTAGTATTTCTTTACACTAGCTACGCCTACCCTAAATCTTAATAATCGAGTAATTATACTAGGTTTTTATAATTATATAAATCGGTTTATAAGCGCGCTTTATAAACTTAAAGGAATATTTATACCCCGGTTATAAAGAGTACTTTATATTTCGGCCGTAGGCGTAGGGAACGATCTATATTAAATTAAAGTATTACCGCCGTTTATACTATATACTACTATTTTCGTTTATATAAAAAATCCTTATCTTTTCTTAAAGATCTCGGTCTAATCGTAATTAATTATTAAAAAAGTTAAATCGCGCTAGAATTACGAAGTTAAAAGCGGAGTTTACTTTTTTTATAATCTAAAGCCTATATTTACCTAAAAGCGGAGAAGCGATATTTACCCTATTAAAAATTATAGCGAAATCGATAGGTTTTCCCCGCGTTAAAATAAGAACTCTAAAAATTTCCTTTTAATCCCTTACTTCTTACCTTTTACTTCGTTATTTCTAATTTATATAATCGAGGTTTAAATCTTTAATATTATATAAATAAACTTTCGAACTATATACCGGTAGAAGGTTTTTATAAATATACGTAATTTATCCTATTTTCTCTACCTATAAACTACGCGGAGGTAAAGAAACCGTTTTTATTAAACTTTACTATCTCTCTAGCGTTTTAATTATTTATATTTTCGAAAAAGTATTTCGAGTAGTATAATAAAAATATTAATAGATTAATTTAATAAGTAGTCCTTTTTATTATCGACTAGTACGATCCTCTATTAGATGTATTAAGAGGTAGCGAGTTATTTATAAGAAAAGAACGTTCTACTTTTATTAATATTTAAGAAGAAGAAAGTTCTATAAAAGAAAATCTTTTTATATTTCCGATTTCTTAGACGTACCCTCCTTTAATTACGGAAGTATTAACGGTTTTCGTTAAAGGCGTTAAGTACTATACCGATTCAGCGTACTTTAACGATTGAAAAGAAAGAAATAAAGAGATTTTAAATCCTTAATTACCTCGTTCTTAAAGAAGAGTTAAAGACCGGATTTTAATTACTTTTATTTATTCTCTTCTAGCTACGTCTTTTTCTTTAATTTCTAATTTAATTAAATTTATAATTTAGTTAACTCCGAGAAAATTAATACTTTAATTCCTCCTATAAGAATTAATTTTCACTATAAATAACGTTATATAAAGGATTCTTTTTAATTAGACCGAGAATATAACTAATAATAATAAAGGCTAGTCTAGCTCTTTAGGATAAAGTTAAAGAGATTTTAATAACTTTAAAGAAAACTAATTTACTTTATTTAATCCTTAATCCTAATAGGAATAAAAAACCGTAGGTTAATTACGAATACCGCCTCCGCCGGTAAAGATCGATTTAAATTTATATAATACTATAATCTAGGCTATACGATCCACTATACTAGATATTATTAAAATTATTTTATAAAATTAGGGTTAAGCTTTTAGAGGGCCTTCGGGATTTATTAAATTATAAAAACTAGCTAGTAAAGACGGGTATATTTAATAAATATAATAATAGGCTAGATATTTGCGGCGAATTAGGTTTCTTTTATCCGAATTATCTAAAATTATAGAGCGCCGGTAATATCGTCTTTAATCTTAAAGAGTTAATATTTAAGGAGGTCTATACCTTTTATAATAAGATTTAGGATTTCGTTATAATAAAAGGTAAAGATATAGTAAAAAGAAATCTAAATAATTACTTCCGCGGTATTATTATAAATTAATAACTTAAGATCCTTTTATAAGATAAGAAAGATATAATAATATAATTACCGAATAATTTATAGCGCTAAATTACTAAACTATAAAATTATTTTAAAATTATAATATTTATAACTCTAGAAGAACTTAGTCGCTAGTTATATATATCGAAGGATATAACCGAACGAAGTAATTTATTTATCTACGTCTAGAATATAGCTAAATACGCTATTTAAACTAGTATTACCGAAGAGTATATATAGGTTATATAGGCGTGGAATTACCTCGATATTAATTTCTAGGCTATTATCCCTCCTCTAATAAATAATACTTCGATTGAATAATTTATCGAATAATTTAAAAGTAGGAAGGAGATATAGTATAGGATATAAACTTAAAAGAATAAAGAAGGCTATAAAAATTATTAAAAAGAAATTAAAGAGCGAGAAAAAAATCGCGATATAAAAGAGGATAAATAGTTACCTAGGGATAAATAATCGTTATAACGGTAAAATAAATATTATAATTTAATACTTTATTAACCTTAATAATAGTATCGATCTTTTTAATTTTAAGATTTTTAAATACTTTAAGGTCTTTAATTTTAAGACTTTTAAGAGTAGAGACTATTTATTATAAAACCGAATCCTTATAATTCTCGTTCTTTTCTATATTAATAGATAATTAAATCTTCTTTCTCTTATATTGACCCTTACGATTAACCGGTTTATTTTTAAAATCGGTAGATTATACCTTAAATATAGTAGTAGTAATTATATTTCGGATTGGCGTAGGGATCCCTAAAGGGAATATTAATATAGGGTAGAGTAGGGTAGGGCGTAGAATAGAGATCGCGGTTCGATCCCTACTCTAAGTTAGGGTAGGGTAGGGTAGGGATCCCTTAGGGATCCCTACTACGTTAAAGCGGATTTCTAATAATTATTCTAATAACGCTACTACCTCTATAGATATATATACTCATGGCTGCTACTACCTCTATAGATACGCGCATTTATAGCTACTACTACTACTGTTTTTATAGATATATATACTCATGGCTGCTACTGCCTCTATAGATACGCGTATTTATAGCTACTACTATTGCTACCCCTATAGATATACGCACTCATGGCTACTACTACCTCTATAGATATACGTACTCATGGCTACTACTACCCCTATAGATATACGTACTCATAGCTATTATTATTATATACTCATAGCTACTACTACCCCTATAGATATACGCGCACTTATAGCTACTACTGCCTCTATAGATATACGCACTTATAGCTACTACCGCCCCCATAGATATACATACTCATGAAATAAACGCTCGGACCTAATAATTATTCAAATTAATATTAAATTTAAAACTATTATTAGCCTAAAGTTAGATATAACCGAAGGTTTTATTAAAGACGTAATTTAATTCGTTTATATTAAAATTAAGGGGACGCTTAAATAATAGTTTAGTTTTAAATTTAAAACTAACTCTTTTTAAATATTTATTAATATATTTTAATATTAGCGTTTTCCCTTAAACTTAATATTTTATTCTAAAGAATATTTCGATTCAAAATTAGTTGAAAGGTAAAGAGTAAAGAATAATAATAAATATTAATTATAATAATCATTATAATAATCGTCTCTCTATAGTATAATCTATAATATATCTTATTATTAATCTATAATAGGGGTAGTAGTAGCTATAAGTGCGTATATCTATAGAGGCAGTAGTAGCCATGAGTACGCGTATATCTATAAGAGTAGTAGTAGCTATGAGTGTGTATATCTATAGAGGTAGTAGTAGCTATGAGTATATATATCTATAAGAGTAGTAGTAGTCATGAGTGCGTATATCTATAGGGGTAGTAGTAGTAGTAGCTATAAATACGCGTATCTATAGAGGTAGTAGTAGCCATGAGTATATATATCTATAGAGGCGGTAGTAGCCATAAGTGTGTATATCTATAGGGGCAGTAGTAGTTATGAGTATATATATCTATAAGGGCAACAGTAGTAGTAGCTATAAATATTTATATCTATAGAGGTAGTAGTAGCTATGAGTATATATATCTATAAGAGTAGTAGTAGCTATGAGTATATATATCTATGGGGGCAGCAGTAGTAGTAGTTATAAATACGCGTATTTATGAGGGTAGTAATAGTCATGAGTATATATATTTATAGAGGTAGTAGTAGCTATAATACGTCCCTAGGGTTATTATAATAATTACTAGAAATCTGTCTTAGCGTAGTGGGGATCTCTTAGTAAATCTCTACTCTACTCTACCCTACCCTAAGCCCCACGCTAATAGATTCCTACGCTAGGCTAGGGTAGGGATTATACCTCGATCTCTACTCTACCCCACGCTAATCCGAAGCGTAGTAGTAATAATTATAATAAGTTTAAAAGCCTCCCCCGTAAAAACCTCTAAAAAACGCTCTATTACTATTAAAATAACTATTTATAATTACCGCTGGAAATGTTTAATTTAATTAAAATCTATTCGTTAAAAATCGGGGCTATAATAACTAAGGTTATAGAAACTATAGGATACGCCTATACTACCCGCCGAGACCGTATAATACTTTCGGTAATTAAGTATAGATATAGCCTATTTATTTTAATAAATTATATAATAATCTTAATAACGAGAATACGGATTATAATATCTTTTTTAGATTTATTAATAATTATTTCGGCTCTCTCGAAGCTCCGCCGATAGATTATTATAACTATTATATAAATATTAATAAAAGTTATTATAATACTAAAGAGAGTATTATAAACGAAGAATAAAGTATTAATAAAGATATTAATATTAGTTTCGTCTTAATTACGTATTATATTTCTATAGGGAAAATAAGTTAACGTCCCGTTTATAAGAATTATAAATCTAACTTCTAGTCGAATAATCTTCTATATATATATCTAAAAGAAAGGAAATATATACGCTCGATTAATATTCAAAAAGTAATCAATCCTATCTTTATAAAATTTAAAAATACCGAGTTAAATATTACTCCGAAGATCTTAGTCCTAGAGATTATAATAATATTAAAATCGATAGCTCCTAAATCTTCCCCTCTATAAAAGAGTAGATTAATAATCGAATTTACTACTCCGCCTTCACTAGTTAACGGGATAATATTTTGTATATAATATTATTTTACCGGCTAAATAGGCCTTACCCTAAATATTATTCGAGAATTAGGATATTTTAATACTAGGTATCCGATAAATATAATTAATAAAGTATTTATTACGTAACGAATCCCCGGTATTTAGTTATAGACTTATAATAAAATTATTACCTTAAGAGGTATCGGCTCGAACTATTATTTAATTATAAGATAGATTTTAATTATATTCTATATAAACGGAAAAACGAAAGATAATATAGAAGTAATAATCAAAATTACTAGAGACTTCTATATTATCGATAATCTTAAAGTTAATATATTTATCGGTATAAATATCCTAGGCTAGGAGAAGGCCGTTATCGACCTCCTTAATAATTAAATAATTTTAGGTAATTACGAAGATATTATAATCCCTATTTAATCTATAACTAAGGATAATATAAGGATTTAATATATTATATAATTAAAGCGCCGCTAAATAGTTCTAGTATAAATTATATTAATGGTAGTAATCTCGCTAAAAGGGAAATTATAATTACTAGACCAAGATTTCTTATTTAAACTATAGATAAAAGGAGTCTATATTTACTTTATAAATTTAATAATTAACTTTATTAATATTTATAACGAGGGGAATATACCTCTTATTATTCCTCACCGTTAACGAATAAGATTAATTATAGAATATAAAGTAGAAGAAGTATACTTTATCGACTTAAATAACTATTCCCTTATAGCGAAAACTTATAAAGATAATATAATCGTATTACGCTTTACTAACTTTTATAATTTAAGGTTAATTTTAAAACCTAAAGTCGATCCTTCTATAAAAATAAAATTATTAAATAAAATTATAATCTACAGTAATAACTCCGATATTACCTCGATTAAAGAGATTATAAAATAATACCCTCGTATTTAGGAGGATATAAAAGATATAATCGACCTACCCGAATCCGAGTAATTATCGATTTCGTTTACTACGGACTAGTAATTATTTAATACGAAATTTAATTATAAGGTCTACCTATTAAGCCCCGATATAAAAACTTTAATAAACGAGAAATTCGATAAAATATATTAATAAAAGAAAATATTATAGTTTACCGAGCCTTCCTTATTCGCTTTCCTTATCTTCGTTATATAGCGGACGGTATATAAAGGCCCCGAGAGAATACCGATACGGAAGGGTAGAGTTATAATCGATATTCGTAGTTTAAATAAAATTACTATTTTTAATAACTACCCTCTTCCGCTTTAAAGCGATATTATATCGTTAATATAAAGATATACTTATATAAGTATTATTAATTATAATAAATAATTCTATCTCTTTTTAGTTAAGAGAGATAATCGTTATAAATTTATAATAATTTTTTACCGTAGTTTAAAGTATTATAATATCGTAATAATAAAATAAAAAGGGTTAATTCCGTATATTTAACGTAAAATAAATACTTTTCTTCGCCCGTATAAAGTATTCGCGAGATACTACGTCGATAATATTATAATTTTCTTACGGTCTTATTCCGAGTATATCGAATATCTTATAATTATCTTCGCTTTATTCGTAGGCCTTAAGATCTTATTTAAATTTAAAAAATCCTTTTTAATTTACCCCTCCGTTATATTTTTAGGCTAGAAAATAAATAGGTTAGATTTAACTACTATTAAAGAAAGAATTATAATAATTAAGGAACTTCGTTTCTTAAATATATTATAGGCTTTAGAAATATATATCGGGATAATAAATTAATTATGAAATAATATTAAATACTTCGCCTAGATTATTAAATTATTTTAACGCTAGAAAACCTAGCTTTTAAAGGGCTCGCCGTCTTAAGGCGGGAATATATAAAAGATTTATTCTAGAAAAACTTACTTCGTATTTATAAAAGAGGAAATAACTTTTTTTATATTATTATAAAAAGTATTTACCTCTAAAATCTATTTATATTATCGGGATCTAGTTTATTAATTATATATTAATATCGATATATTAAAGTCGTACGGAATTAATATAATAGTATACTATATTTAAGGAGATCCTTAGAGTAATAATTTCCCCCGTATTAATATATAATTAATTCTATTCTTATCTAAATTATTTAATTTTATAGAGTCGCGCTACTAGCCTACGGAATTAAAAGTAGTAGATTTAATTTAGATACTAAAAAAGATCTTATACCTACTTATATAAATCTTAATAAAGAAGGTTATTATCTTTATTAATTACTCGGTAACTATTAATATAACCCGATAAATAATACTATTATTATCCTCTTCTAATAGGATGAATCTACGGTTAATATAAACTTTTTAATATATATTATAATACGATCTCGATATTCGTTAGTATCTAGGAAAGTAAAATATCGTACTAGATACTTTATCTCGCCTCCTCGGTAAAAAAGAATATCTCGACGTTAAGGGTCCTAGTATTCTAAATAATATCTTCGCTTTTTACTTTACCTTAACTAAAATATCTTTTAAATACTATTTTAAATTATAAAAGGCGTATTCTAAAAATAAAAAATAATTAAAGGTAATAATTTTCTTTATATAAAAAAAAATAAACTTAAAAAGGAAGCCCTAAAATCTACGAACGAAGTTAATATAATTAATATTAATATTCCTTTCCTTTTTAGAGACTTATTTATATAATATAAAGATAATTATATTAATAAGGAACGCCTATATATCCCGAAATTAATAAAATAAAATATTTTCGAACTCGCGTATAATAAGCGAAATTATATAGGATTTTATAAAATATACGAGAATATCGCCGATAGTTATTATATACGGTATTTAACTCGAAGATTTAAATACTATATCTTATACTACTTTTAATATTAACTTAATTAGATAAAGAGGTATATATTATATAGTATTTTAAAACTAATCCTAATAAAGCCAAAGATCTATTATTATATTATTATCGATTTTATTATAACGCTGTTTATATTTATAAACGGATATAATTATTTAATAACTATTATTTATAAATTCTCGAAAATAGTTACTACGGTTTTAAGGAAAGATACGTTTAGCGCCGAAGAATAAATAAACGCGCTATTTCTCGCCCTTACCGATTAGGGAATTTTAAAGGCGATTATTTTTAATAAAAACCCTAAATTTCTTTTAGGCTTATAAAAAATAATTTTTATAAAATTAAAAATTAAATTAATAATCTCTATTACCTACTACCCTTAATTTAACGGCTAGTCGAAACGGATAAATTAGACTATAGAAATAATACTACGATTTTATTTAATATATTACCCTAATAGTTTATAGGATAAATTTATAACTACTTTATAATTTATTATAAATAATTCTTTAAATTTAATAACGACGCTTTTATCGAATAAGATTATCTACGATATAAAGCTTAATAATAGAATTTTAGTTTAAGATATAATAAAAAGGATAAATTTTATTAATACTAGGACCGTTAACCGGAAGGAAGCCGTTAACGCGATTTTATTCATAACGATTAATATTAAATTTCGGTATAATAATAAATATATACCCTTAACGATATAAGAAGGGGATATAATCTTTTTAAAATTATATAAAGATTATAGGATCCCGGGTTTAGAGAATTATAAACTTTTAAATTAAAGAGTAGGCCCGTTTAGAATTCTAAAACAAATAAACGGCTTAATTTATAAATTAGAGTTACCGCCGATAATAAATATCTACCCCGTTATTTCGGTCGCCGCCTTAAAACCTACTCCGCTAGGAGGGGATTTATATAATTATCTTTAAAAGATCGGGTAGGTTACTATTCTCGATAATAATAATAAAGATATAAGTAATTATTTTAAAATAAAACGTATCTTAGATAAAAGGATAAAAAAACTTTTAGGACGAGGAAAGAGGTTAGTAATATAATATTTAATTAAATAGAAGGGCTAGGGGCCTTATTAAAATATATAATATAATAAATAAAATCTTAAAAACGTAGAGGGCGTAATTAGCGACTATAATATAAAGTCGTTATAAACTATATAAATAGTTTAAGGGACGATATTACTCTATTTATTTATTAATCTTTATTTTATTTTCGCTTTATTACGCGACGATAACTTTAATATTTAATAATAACGAATTTCTTAGTAGCCCCGCTACGTTAATATAATATTTCTAATTTATTTAAATAATAATAAATCGTTTATTTTTCTCGCTCGATATAATTAATAAATACTACTACTATCGTATTATTTAGTTATAGTATCTTATACGCTAAATAGTATTAATATATCTTTTCTCTTTTAATTTTAAAATTAATTATTTACTTATATCGCTCGCCCCGATCGAGTATAACCCGATATCTTTGTTTTAATAAGTTTTTAATTATAATATAATTAAATTACGTTCAAGAAAGGCTTCGAAGAAACTAGTTTTAAAGAGTAATAAAGTAAAAATAAAAAAAGTAGCGAGAGCTAAATCTAAATTAATTAAAGTAGCGAATAATAATAATAATAAAAAGTCCGAAGCTTCTATTTCTAAATAGAGCGATAAAATAAATAACGATTAAGTTATTAAAGCCGAAATCGACGATAAAGTTAATAACGAAGAAGTTAAGGATTTACCGTATAATAAGCCCGTATATAATATAACGGAAGATAAAGATACCTAGTTATTAACGGGTAAATATCTTTTTTTATTATAAACCGGGCTAGTTATTTAATATAATAAGATTTTCTTAAATACGCGATTTAAGAACTAGTTAAAGATATTTAACTCGAGAAATAATTTATAATTTAAATAAATAAATAACGGGTAGCTAACTATAATACGATTAATAAAGAACGATCGTATAAAATACGCGATTATTTTTAATTACGCGTAATTATACGGGGATAAAGGGAACTTATTATAGAAACTAGATTAATTAGTTTTAATAAAAGGGGGGAAATATAGCCGATATATTTTCGTAGAAGAATATAATTATCTCTCGGTAGACGAGATAATAAGAGTAAAAGAGTTTTTAATATTATCGAAGAAACTAAATAAAAAGGGCCCGAGAGTAATAAAAAAGATTTTAATATAAAAGAAATCGACGTCGAAGAACCTTAATAAAGATAATAAAAGCGACGAGAGCGAGTCCGAAATAAAAAAAAAAAATGCCGTTTCGAAAAAGTCTTTAAAGGAATCGATAACGAAATTATTCCTATTAAAGAAATTAACTTTAAAGATAACCTCCCTCTTAAAATCGATCGATAATAACGATTTTTAACTAGTTAATATAGAGTTACCTAGTATCGAGGCGTAAAAACGTTAGAAGAAGTATACCGGAATTATATAAATATCCGATAACCTAGTTATATAATTAGAAGAGTTAGATAAAACTAGGGAAACGTTTAAAATAAAAGTCGCTACCGAAATTAAAACCGTAAATTCTTTAAAATAGAAAACTACGGCTACTTTATCTACGCCCTCGAAGAAGTAAATAAATAGGAAAATTACGGTATTTAAGGTTATAAAATAATAGGTCGAAATTAATAATAAAGATTTCTTAATTATATTTTAAATTACGTTTTAGATTTCGACTTTCTTTATGACCGAGATTATTAAATAAATTATTTCTTTTTCTACTATATTTAAAAGCTCTAAATAAGAGAGAGTAAAATATATAATAAAGAAACTAAAGCGGGATAAAACCTTAGTTAATTTAAATATAAGAAAAACCCCTTTAGCGTAGATAATAATAGGTATTTCTATAATAAATAGTAAATTTAAACCGGCTAAACTAATAACCGTACCGCCTTTAATAAAAAATAATTCTATATTATCGTAAATTAATAGGAAGCGGATTACGGAATTAAAATATTATTAATTAGAAAATATTACTCTTAACCTAAATACTTAGTTTACTACGGATATCGAAGAGCCAGTTTTTATAATAAATAATATATACTATACTAGCCCTATTATAAATAAAAAGGATAAGGTAAAATAAGTTTTTTTATTTAATACTACGGGAGCGAATATAGCCGGTTTAAGAATAAAGCGCTCGAAGAAAATAAAACCTAATAAATAAACTAAACTATTAAAAATAAAAGGGGAGATTAAAGATATTTCTATATTATTAGAGAATTTAAATAAAGATACTAAAGGGGAGTCCTTAGTCGAGATTATTAAAAAAGTATTCGCTAAATCCGAAATATATATAAATAACCTAATAACTAGAAATAAGATCCTAACGAATAATAATACTATTTTACGTAATTATATAGATTTTTTAGAAAAATTTATTATTAAAGTTAATAGTAAGATAGTCCGCGTTTTATTAATCCTAGAAATCTTTTATACCACTTTTATTTAATACCGGGGCCGCCTCTTAAGTTAATATTAAATTAATTATTTACTACGGAGTTTTTTTAATTCCGTAGAGATCGAAATACTTAAAGATTAATTAGCCGATAGTAGGTAGGTAAAATTAATTAAAAAAGTTAAAAACGTAAACGGTACTAAAGACTTCGTAAATAATCTTTTAACTAATATTAATATAAATATAAATATATTAATTAAGAGATATCCCGCTTTAGAATATATACGTAATCGAGAGAAGTTTAAGTAGTAGATAACTACCGATATCGTACTAAACGGTAAATTAATTAAGGATAACGATAAATTATATAATTAATTCGGTACCGCCGTAGAGACTTCCTTTAGTCGTAATAATTATATCGTTAATAAAACTCCTACCGACGACCGAGCCGTTCTATATAAATACGATAGCACCGCGAAATTAAAGAGTATAATTATAATAATAGTATATACTCCGGTAGCTAGATCTTCTAATAAAGATACTCCTCCGTTTAATATTTATAGGTTAATAACCGGGCTCCCTCTCGATATTTTAAAATAAAAATATCGTCGCCTCGGCTAGGTATTTCCATCTTTTATATATTACGTAGGAGGAATTTAGGTTAAAGAGAAGAATAGTAATAATAATTATAACGCTAAACTTTTTTTTAATAAGACTAATTCGCTTATATATTTATATTAATAGTTTATAACCTCGAGGACGTTAGGCCCTTTACTTATAGAGGTAACTATTATATTTACTAGTACCTTAGTATAAAATAGTAACTTATTCGTACCGATAAATAATTCAATTAATATATAATATACTAAGACTAAATCTTAACTACTATTTTATTTCGTTAATACTATAATTCTTACGTGTCTTATTTCGTTAACACTATATTCTTATTATTATATTACTCTTTTATATAGATTAAAGTAAAAGTAATAATATTTTAAATATCGATATATTTAGGGCGGTAGACGGTAGTAGAGAAAATATTTTCTCGGTATTTAATATCCTAGAAAACTTTTATAAAAGTAGTTAGGATATTAACTACTTTAAGATTATTAAAACTAAATTTATTAATTCGTAGTAAATCTAGTAGTTCTTTAATCTTAAAATTATATAGGACCTCTATTAATACTAGGCGCGTATTATTATATTTAGTAGAATTATTTAACACTACGGATAACTACGGTAGTACTATTAACTATTTATTATAGTTAACTATTAGAAGGAAATAGCGTAATATAATTTTAATAATTTTATTTAACTTTTTAAACTACCCGTTAGTCTAAGGGTAATAAATAGTTAAATATAGTATATTAATTTTAAGTTTATTTATAATCTACTTCTATAGTTATCCGATAAACCGACGGTCGCGATTAGAGATAATAACGGCTAGTAGACTCTAATTTAATAGGAGTAGTCGAGTTAGTAGCCGATAAACCTATTAAGGCCCGCTCTAGTCTATTTAACTTATAATTAATATTACTACTTTACTAAATTTATATATAATAAATATAATATAATCCTCCCCTATAGAAACCTTTAGTAATACTAGAATAAAATTAATAATTATTATATAGAAAGGCCTAGTAGGTAAATAGATCGACTATAAAGATCTATAAAATTAATATTTTAATATTTAGTATAATTAATAATAGAGGTAGTATTTAAAGTATTTATATAATTTCGTTAATATATTAAATATATAAATATTACTCGTAAGTTTTTTATAGGTCCTAGCGTAGTTAGGGTATCTTATATTATTATAAACTTTCTAGAATATTTTATATTCTAGAGCGGTCGGTAAATATAGGCGAAGTCTATATTTATATTCGATATCGTCGAAGTAGAGTAAATTATTAATAAGTTTATATAGTAGTCTAGCCGTATTTTTACCGAGTACGGCGTTCCTTACTACTATAGTTATAATCTTAATCTAGTATACTTTTACTTCGTAGTTACTACGGACTCGGCTTTTAAAATCCTCGTTAATAACGATAATAATAACTAGAAAAGTTAAAAGTACGTTAAGGATTAACTAGTTTATTTTAAAGCGGTATAATCGACTAGTAAAATATAATAAAGTATCTAGGATAATATTCGCTTTACTAAGTTTATATTTTAATTTAATTCGAAATTTTTATAAATATTCGGATATACGGATTAACCTAAAATTTAATTTCTTAATAGAGGTAGTATTTATAGAAATCTACTATACTATACTTATAGTAGAAGTATAATCGGTATAGATAATTATAATACTACTAGTTATTTCGATAAAGTAGCGAATTTTCTTTATAATCTAAACGATACTAATTATTTCTAATTCGATTATTTAGTATTTTATTTTAATAGAAGTTAGTTACTTTAATAAGAAAAGAATAGGTTATAGTAATTTCTACTTCGGTACTTTAATAATATCGTCGTTTTTTATATAATATATATATATACCGAATCCCTACTCCTTACTAGTATCTAGATTAATAAATAACGGTCTCTTTAAATTAGTATAATATAGTATAGTAGGACTAGCGAAGAGCTCCTATAAATATTTATAAGTATCAAACTCCGCTAGCGTAGGTATATCGATAAGAGATCTCTTTATAATAGATTTATAAATATTACCTTATATACTTTCATTTTATATATTCCGATAGTATTAATTTAATAACGTTTTATAGTCTTATAGAGGTTTAATTATTACCGCGTAGTATAGAATATACTATTTTAAATAGCCCGTTATTCTAAGGTACCGCTTTAACGCTTAAAGTATTCGGGGAAATTAAAGATTCTATATAACTACTAATTTATCTTTAAATAGTAAGGCTTAAAGTATTAATATATTAATTTAGAAACTAGGCGGATAAATAGTTAAAGAAATATTTTTTAATAGAAATAGAAATATTTATACCTAATAGTATTTAGAATACTAGTATTAAATACTCGACGTGTTCTATTAAGAATTTAGAGAAAATAACGATATTATCTATATATACTCGATAGAATTTTCGGTATAGACGAAGTATACGGTCGATTATTCCCTGAATATAAATAGGCGAGTTCCGGTAATTTATAATAAAGACGTTAAATATCTCTTAACCTCTATAAATAACTATTATTAAACGATATCGATAATATCGTTTAACCCACTAGTAGTAGAAGAATATAGCGGCGTCGATTATTAAGATATATATAGTATTTATTAAAAGTACTAGGATTTCCGTCTATAAGAGAACTAGATAAATATTAAATATAATAATTTTATTTAATATTTTAATATCGATAACTACGCGTCCTTTAGGCCTAGACGGTATATTTTTCTAAATTATAAAGTATAGGAAGGAGAAAGATATTATTATAATAATCTACTCTATTTTTCTCTATTAATATAATTTATCGAAGGCTTCGTTAATTACCTCTTTATCCTATTTATTTAATAAATATATACAAGTTTAGCCGGCCTTATAGAGTTCTTTCTAGTTATCAATAAGAGGAATCTGTATTTATTTAGATTCCGGGATATTCGCTATATTTTTAATATCTTTTATAAATCTAGAAACGAATCGATAATATTAGAAATTATAGAGGTGAAAGTATTATTCCCGTAGATCGTAGTATCTATAGAGTATAATATCTCTAGTTAAGATAAAACGTTCGGCGCTATAGAAACCTCTTATAAAGTATATTTTAATAATACGTTTTAAAAGAGGTTTACTAAAGATAAATTTAATAGAGTAAATATTAAACTAGAAATTATAAAACCCGGAGTATTCGATATTATCGAATTAGATATACGGGGAGTTATTACTATATTAAAGATTACTACTATAACTAGACCGGCCTTAAAGTAGGATTTAATTAAAAACTTCGATACTAAAGTCTTCGGTAGCCTTATAACTAAGTTAATATATATAATACTAATTTAAAAATATCTAGTTACTTTGTATTTAACTATTTTTTCTAGTTTAATATATCGGCTAATAATTATAAATAGATCGGTATTATTCCGGACTATAATTTTATCTATTTTATAATTAATAATATATACGGTCACTATTAATATATTAAGTTAATAAGATTTAAATAATAGATTACGATCTTAGGGAAACTCCGATTTTATAGATTTAATTATAATAACTATATCTATATATACTAGTATAGTATAACGGAATCTATTAATTATAATAGTATTTATCCTAGTACCCTTCGTAATTATAGAAATAAGGACTTCGAGGTTATTATAATATATAATAATAACTAGGTCTCTATTAATATAATATTAATAACGCTATATTTCGATAGTCTCTTCTTAATATTTAAAAGCTTAATAGTATATTATTTTAAAATAATACCGCGGAGGTAAATTTAAAGATTTTCATATATTATAGTACTTTTAATAATTACTAGGTACTTAGCTCGCTCGATAAAAAGATATATATTACGGAAGTAAATTTCTTTATTAATATACTCAAAACTAAACCCTATATTAATAGATTTATTATTATATATAGAGTCGAAGAATCCAAGGTTAATTATATTCTACTTCGATATAATAGAAGTAATATTATCGCCTTAGGGACCTTATAGGCCCTAGGGTCCTAATAGTTTTAAAAGGGCCTTCGGGAGGTACCGCTATAAAGTTTATAATAAAATTACGAAATTTTATAAATTATATTTTATTAAAGCCCGCGTTCGCTATAATTAAAAATTATTACGGTTATTAATTAAGTCCGAGGGGTCTCTAGTAGATTACTTTTTCTATAGAGATTTATCTAATAGAATATCTTAATAATAATATCGAATTTAATAATAACGAAGAAAGCGTTTACCTAAAGCTCGGCGGGGACGAAGGAGGTATATTTTTAATTAACGCCGGTATTTTAAAAAATTATTAAATCGCTTAAATACTAGCTTAAAAACGTATTATAACGGTATAAAAAATAATAATATTAATAATTTAATCGCTTAGCTAGCTCGGTACCTTAGTAAATCTTAACCGTACTCGTTACTTTTAAGGATTAAGACTACGAAGGGGTTAAATAGGCTGGAAATTCCGCCGAATAAAATAATTAATAATATAACGAGTAATATCGTTGACCTCGCTAGCGAAAGTATGGCCCGATTATATAAATTCGTCGAGCTAGAATACTAAGACCACGATATTATATCTAGCGATATTATATCTAGCGATATTATATCTAGCGATATTATATCTAGCGATATTATATCTAGCGATATTATATCTAGCGATATTATATCTAGCGATATTATATCTAGCGATATTATATCTAGCGATATTATTAAATGTTATAATAATAATTTTATAGAAGTAGGAAAGTTAAAAGTTAATAAATTAATAATTCTTTATAACTTACTTTTATTAAAGACGAACTAATTCTTATTTACTCTTTCGATTTTAAAAATAAAATACTTAGTACTCCTATAAATAAATAGAATATAACAAATAACTATATATAGAATTTATATAAGAAATAGTAATATATAAGGACTTGAATAGGGTTAAATCTAATATAACTCTGGGTTATTTTAATAACATCGGCAAATCTCAAAAGTAAATGTTAGTATACTCCAAGCGCTATCAGCCCTGTTAGAAAGCCGTCTACGGGTTTGCGCTAAAACTCTATATCAAATACCGACCCGAGGTTCAGTAGGATCAGTAAGTCAGGGGTCCGGGCAGGGTCCTGTCAGCAAATAGTATTTACTGTCAGTAGGTTTAGTAACTTAAATATCAGACGGATAGGCCCATTACATACCCTATAGCATGCGCATTTGCATGCGCATTGGCATGCGCCATAGTATGGGCCATAGTATGGGCCATAGTATGCCCTATGGTATGCGTAATGGCGTGCGCAGCTTGCGCATGCCATTGAATGGCATGCGAATGGCATGCGAATGGCATGCGCAAAGGTATCCCCATGGTATGCGCAATTATGGTATGCGCCAAGGCATGCGCCATGGTATGCGAAATGGCATGGTATTCATGTGCGTATACTCCCCGGATATGCCTGGGTGACGCCCCCGCGAGAACTTTCGCCAAAACTTATTATTCCGGGCCCGGTAGGTCGCTGGCGTTAGTAGTCGTCGCTGGGGGTCGCTACCGTTAATAGCGACGATCATAGAACTTTATTTATTTCAGCCCTATGATAGGGCTGGCTGCTGTCAGTATACTAACGGTATATATAAGTTACTGATGTTACTAATCCTATTGAAATTAACCCGGAGTTATTAACAGGATACTGCTTGGACCCCCGACTTACTGAACCTACTAAAAGTTACCTGCCCGGACCCCTAACTTGCTGAACCTACTGACAGAACGCTGGCAGCCCTATCCGTAAATTAGGGCTACTAGCAGCGTCCTGTCAATAACTTTTCTTGGTAAAAGTTACTGGCAGGACGCTGCCAGCCCTATCCGCGCGGTCGGTAACTGGGGTTTTAGCAGGAGTTTTTGAGATTTACCGATGAACGCTTCTCCCCTTTAAGGAAAGTCGATATTTAACCGATTTTATTAAAGATATAGTATAGTTCTAGGCGAATTATATAATAGATTCGCTAAAACCGAAGACGTAGTTATAATAATACCTACTTTAGTAGACTAGTACGTTATAGCGGAAAGTTTCTATAACTATATTAAATAACTAGATATAGTATACCGAAGTATAGTATTTATAGTCTTAGTATTATCGTAGTAGGCCTTAATATAATAGAGTTATCTACTTTAATAGGGAAGAAGGAGGTAGTATTCTATTCTAATAAAATTATTATATAAATTACATTTTATTCTACCGAAACGAACTAGTAGAGGAGACGGGGTACGGATAAAAAGACGTTATCGAATAATTTTAATTCGACTACTAGTACTACTATATAGCTAGTAGATCGAATATCTAGTAAATATAATATAACGTTTATTAAGATATATAAATACCGTTATTATTAATTAATAAAGTTATATTTTATAAAGTAGTAATAGTTTATTAATTATCTTCTTTTAGAGCGAATTACTAGTATAAATAAACTTCGGTATTAAGAAACTAACTATAAATAAATAAATCGGTATAACTATATTAATAGGCCTATAATAATAATATTATTAAGAATATTCTTATCGAATATCTAGAGCGGGGGCTAAGGTATAGTTTAAACTATAATAAATATAATTTAAATTATTACCTAAACGATAATATAAACTAGAGATTATATATTTAATATAAAAAAAAAAAAAGAGGAGGCGTAAATAAAAATAAAATATCGAACGAGGAATTACTCTCGATTTAAATATATAAGTAGTTAAAAGTATTTAAGAAACTAATAAAGTTATTTTAAATTTCGGCGAGGAATTATTATATACAGTCTTTAAGGTTAAAGAGTTAATTCTTTATAATAATTATTTTAATACTAGAGAGTATTAACTAGATAGTTAATCTTTTATAATATTATAGGACGGGATTAATATCTAGATATTTATTAAACTATAAGTTAAGTTTATTAAACTATAATTTAATTATAATATAAAAGTAGGTTAAGATAAAAAATAAAGAATAAAAACTAGGGTAGAGCTAGTTATTATCTAAATAAAAATTAATATATAAAGTATTTATTTATTTCCTATCCCGACTATATTAAAATAGAAATAGGGAACTAGTTTAAATTTAAATTGAATCCAAAATAAATTAGGCTAGGTTAAAGTAAGTAAAGTTATACTATAATATCTATTACGCCTATCTTAACCCTCGTCGGTATCGTTTATAACTTTACTAGATCTAGCTCGTATACGTCTATTACGAGCCTCAAAAGTCCTAAAACAACTACGTTATAGGGCTTCGTTAGTATATGCTGAGTATATGCTGAGTATATGCTTTCTATATTAGGTAGGCTCTAAGGCCCAAGGCCCCGAGAGCCAAAGTTGAGCCAGGTGCCCCCATATGCTGAGCATATGCGCGGATCTGACCCTGGCTTGGCAAAGTTAGACCCCGTGGCTGCTACATCCCGGTCTGGGGCCAGCTTGGCTTTTTTTGACCCCAGTTCTACTACATCCCGTTTGAGGTCACGGGTCTTTGCAAGCTTCAACCAGCTATTGATATTGCTCTATTGGGCAAAGCGAAGGCTAGCAAATGCGCCTCACCTTTGTGTCAAGCAGACGCACCCGAAACACGGTCGACTGGTGTTGGCAGCCAGTGCGTGGCACCTACTCCGCCCTCCCAATCGTCAATAAACATACAAATTACAGCGAGGTCAAAATAGAAAATGGCAATAAAGGGCGGCTCTTTCTCGGGTACGAGCTCGTTGTCTCGGCGCTATGTCGTATTGCAAAAAGCTGATCTTTCGTCAAGCATCTACCAACTCCTTCGCCCAGAAGTCAAAGCTCCTCTCATCATCTACTTGAAGCCTAGGGTACCAACACCCATAAGTCCCTATCACTACCTTCCCGACCTAGCTCGCAGCTCGAACGCGACTGTCGTCAGCATTGGGTACGGGGTGTCCGATGACCGGCCATACCCAATACCAATTCACAATGTCCGTTACTCACGCCAACAACCCACAAAGCTTTTGTCGACTGAAGAGGTCTAGGTCCTTGCAGGCTACGATTGGATTCGAAAGCACCTACCTAGCAGCCATGCTGCTATCGCCACCACGCCTTCCAAAATCGGGGTCTGCGGCGAGCTGATTGGGGCAAGTTTAGCTGCTATGCTGGCTTTAACAGAATGCCACGGTCATAAGCAAGGCATCAGTGCTGCAGCAATTTGCAACCCAGTCGGTGATTGGACCGCCCTGACACCTACAGAATTAGACCCTCTTAGGTCAAGGGAGAAAGAGGCTGCACTCATTAGCTGGCCACCAGACGAGAGTGCAGTCGCCCACGGCTGGACCACCGCGGAGGGCTTGTCTCATTCCCAAACTCGAGCTACCTCAGACGGCCTTGAGGAAGGCCCCTTATCGGTCGATGATCTACTAACGCTGCGTAAATCATTCTTTACAAAGCCTGAGAAGTACTTCGATCCCTTCGCTAGCCCCCTTTTGTTTTTTCGTACTCCAAGCTCTGAGATACCCCGTGAGACTTCTCCAAACAATTCTGCCAGCAACATTCTGGAAGAAGAAGAGCCGCCTGCGGGGCTCGGGAAGAAGCGCCGTTCTCACCGCAAATATCCGCCTACAGGCTCGGGCCTTCTCTTGCCTCACATGAGAGTGGAGGTCGGGAAAGAAAACGGGCTCAGGGATCAGGGTATTGAATTAGTGGAGCTCATGCGGAGAAGTTATGCGCGCTCGGAGGCCGAGGAGGCTGTCTCTGGGAAGAAAATTGATAAGAGAACTTTTGATCTTGTGGAAAGAGAAGGCTTAGGTTTATGGGGCAAGAAGGAGATGCTGGATATTGGGGCCTGGTTTGGCGAGGTCTTGCGGGAGCCTTGACGCGGGCTTGCGGAACTGAGGAGCCAACGGGAGCAGGATCCAGATCCATGACTTTTGTCTCCGCAGATAATATAGATTTACCATGGACCTTGGGCCGACGACTCATTCATCCAGGTGACAGCTGGGGATTTTTCAAGTTAGGCAACCTTTTTTCATGCGTGCCAGCTCTGCCAAAGCAACATTAATCGAAGAAAAGGTGGTCGGAATCGGTTCGAGCTCGGACAGCAGCTGAAAACGATCAAAACTGTGACTTGAAACGACGGCGTTTGCCATGAATGTGACAGCCTAGGACTGTGGGCAACCAGTGTTAATCTTCCGGGCTGAGTCGCTGCCTGAGAGCTGCTTTCGTTCTCCCTCATAACAAGCTGGAATCAGGTGAGACTTCCTTTCAGCCGTCTTGTTTTCTTGGCCCTCTTGCTCGAACTCCAGACATCTCCAATATGGCCTCACCTTGGTCATATCCAACTAACGCACGCATAGCTGCAGAGCTGATGATCCTGGGACATGCAATGACCGATACGAATGAAAACGTACGTATCTCGCCAGATGTACTTCTGGCATTCGTGTGCCTCCCTCGTAATCAAGCGCCGGGTGCGGATGCAATGACTGACCTCGTCGAGATTATCGAAGCTCTTGACGCTAAAGAAAGAAAACCAAATGCTATGGGATGAAAGGGCAAGTGCCAATCCCCATATATGATCCATAAGGTCCTCTAATCAATATCCTTATTTCTGGCGCTTCTGGCTACGCTACGGCACCAATGACCATCGGGGCCATTTTGCCAATAAGATACTAGTACATTGGGTCCTAGGGCTAATCAACTCTTATCACGACCCGTCTGTATCCTTCTTGTTGACAAGTACGGTTATTGGCAAACTTGCGGCGCACGCGATCTACTCTCACTTCCTTACGGGCCCCGTGGACTCAAAGTATGCCCTCTTAAGGTGTGTTATTGGCCATGAGCTTGAGCAGCGCGCTGCAAAGGTAGTCAGCTGGTAATTCCAGGCTGAGCATTAACATACCTGTAGTTCAAAGGCTAATATTGGACTCGTTCTGAACGTATGACTGGGCACAGGACATTACCGCGTTACTTAGAGCCTCATGAGGGATCAATGGTAGTCCTTCAGTCGAAAGGTTGTCGCGATCAAGGCCAAAATTGAACGCATTCGGCATGGCTAACATGGGCAAAAAGGAAACAATATTAGCTGTGGGATTCGAACCCACGCAATTTGATACTGGATCTCGAATCTAGTGCCTTGGACCCCTCGGCCAAGCTTGCTTTCTTGAATGGATTGTCTTAATGCTGGTGATGAATCATAAGGTGATGAGTCTGGTGCAAGCCTTGACACCATTACCAGCACCCCTTGAATCGCCCATCACACTCATTCTTTGGCTTCCGGTTTTATTGTTTCTGCTTCGATCTTATTTCGAAGAATGGTGACAACAGCCATCCTAACTTTGTCCTTCTCGAATTCGTAGATCGCCCCAATGTAATGAATCTTCCTGTATTACACCAATCAGATTTCCTCTCATAAGTTCAATGGAAAGACATTCACCATGCGGTCCACCCTTTCCGTTCAGTCGCAAAATATACGTGACTGCGAAATACCTTGGTCAAGCAGTCGCTAATATCACCGAGAGCGGGACCCTGAGGCTCGAAATGTGATGCAGTGGTGACGAGGGCGTTGGGGAACAATGTGCCACCCAACTCAGGGTTTGAGACCTCTCATAGTTCCGTTGACGAAGTGTCGTCAATATGATGACGCTCGAGGTAGAGTCTACGGGCTTCCATGGTAGAGGTGTAGATAACAAGTACTTTGAGGTAGGAGAGACTTTCAGTGGAGGAGAAAGGTGCTGTAGATGGTGCTATGTATGCATTTTGATCGGGCCCTGGAAGGCGGTGTGTAACAGCGGGATATGCAATAATAGCACGGCAGTGATGATTTCTGAGAAGAACTTTGATTTACTGCATGTTCTGGTTCCACTATTGCAAATACACAAAGCCGAGACAGTAGTCTGACAAGGTCAGGGGTGTATCAACAGAGAACTATTTTGGCCTTTCTTAAACCAACCGCAGGCGTCATCTCGTGCACCCTAGTCACCCACCACGACATTCGGTGTTCTGTGACCTGTATCCGCCAATCCATCAACTCAACAGGTCTACTTGCCCTGTTCTCGTCCCTCAGCAGGCACTATTTAGCTCCCGGGTGAAGGCATCTGCTTCCGAAAGATGATGACCATCACTCTATCCATATCAATATCTACCGGATCGGTGTTGTAAATCCCCCCTATATCATGAACCTCCCTGTTTCGTTCAATCAGCGTCTAACTCCTCCACCAGTGAAAGGGAGACTAACCAGTCAGTCCAGTCATCGATCTTTGAAAATGCCCCGCAGTCACTGCCAAGTTCCCTTGTCACGCAGTCAACGATATGGTCGCGAGCAGTTCTCTGGGCGGGATCGTCGTTGCTGGCTGAACGTTGGACAGTGGTGACATGGACGTCGGAGACGGCTAGGCCACCCAGTTCCCGGTTGATGATTTTCCATGGCTCGGTTGAAGAGGTGTCAGTACAATGGGGGCGCTTGAGGCAGAGGAGGCGGGCGTCCATGGTCTAGTTTTCGTAGTGAGTTGGTTAGATGAGCAAGATGTTGCCGTTGGCGAGGTTAGGAGATGGTGTCGTTGGGAGATGATATTGTTGGAGGAGGTGTCCGTGGTTGATGATACTTAAGGCCATGCAAATTATGGTGCAACAGTAGCACAGTAATAGTGATTGGAGCGAGGTGTTGGCTGGTTGAAAATCATTGTGACACTAGTTCCAGTGGACAACGCAAGGTAAGAGTGTCACAAAAGCAAAGATACATGAACACTAAGCCATCAAGTCGAGCAGCCTTGATTGACTGCTATCATCCTTGAAGTTCCTTCTAGCTATATCCTGCATCTGATATGTCATACATCATCAGACTTATTCCTACCTCCTTGGACAACTGAAATCGGTGGCTCTCAGATACTGGAAGTCTCTTTCAGACGATGACGACCTTGACTTTTTCGACGCCGTCTGGATGATTGGTGTAAACCGGCCCAGTATGAACCACCCTGAAAGATTGATCGGTCGGCTTGTTGAAAACAAGCTAAGAAGAACAGGGACACACCAGCCACATCAGCCTTCTTTCGCATTGTTGAATGGCTCTTCGGTCTGGAGTATCACGGTCAAACAATCAACGAGGCGATCGCGAGCGTGGGAGTGGGAGTGAATATTCCCAAGCCTAAGGCTTGACAAAGTGGTAATGTGCGCATCAAACAGTGGCAGGCCACCCAGGTGGAAGTTGACGACTTCCCATAGTTCGAAGATCCCATTATCCATGCGATGGCGCTCAAGACGCAGTAGACGTGCTTCCATGATTGAGGTTTGATTAAACAACACCTTCAGAGAGGAGGGTATGTTGGGTTTCCAAAGAACAGACGTGACGCAGAGGAAGGTACTTAAGCCAGCTGTATGTACCACTATTATAGCAGTGACCGTTGGAAGTGATGATAAACGGGATTAATATCACAATTTCACTTCACACACACACGAAGCCTTGGCAGCCTTTCGACGCAGTCATCAATCACATGAGCCTCTCCCTCAAATCAATCATCTTAGCTCCCCGATCATGATGTTGCCTTCCTTACCACAACGACCTGCACCTTTTCGACATCACTCGGATGGCTAACGTAGATCTTGCCCATCGAATGAGATCGCCTGCCGGCTTCATCAGCGAGATCTTCACGCAATTCTTGAATCTATCTGGACAACTTACCAACCATTCCACCTCGTTCGGTCCGTGAGCGGCCCTTGATCAAGAATATCCGTGATGCAGTCGAGAAGGTGGTCGTGGCTGAATAGAGCAGGAGGTAATTGAGCACAATTGGGTTGAATAATTGATTGCGGCGTGGCTGAGATGTGAGCATCGGACAAGGAGAGCCCAAACACTCTGCGCTAGTGAAGCCGCCAAATTTCCGTTGAGAAGGGGTCCGCAGAGCGTGGACGTTCGAAGCGTAGGAGTCTGGCGTCCATCGCTGTTGTTGTTTGAAAAGCAGGGCGAATTTGATGCAGTTGGTTTAGAGTTGAGAGGGAATATCTAACTTATAGTACAGAAGAACAAAGCCCAGGCAGCGAAAGCATAGCTGCATGCACGAATCAGCGGAACGGAGAGCTCCCTGGCCTTTCTAGAGCCAACGCTCAGCCTCCGGCTTAGTCGACCGCTATTGCCTTCGCTTTGGAATGCCTCTCAATCATGCTTCCCGAAGTCTGCTCGAAATGGAATAAGATCTGATACCTCACGATGACCACCTTGACACTCCCCATACCGTTGTAAGCCCCATCGTCGATTTCCCCGATCGCATGCAAGCGCCTAGCCCAGCTCATCAGCACGTATTATCTAATACCATCCGGTTGATGAAGAAGGAGGATATACCACTCTGTCCACGCCCCGTCCTCGGCTTGAAACCTCTCTTCTGCAAGTATCTTACTCAAGCAGTCTATGAGGAAATTGTATTTGACCCTATGGGTATCGCGATCGGTGTCTAGAAGGAGAAGGGACGTTGGAGTTCCTATGTTGTATTGGGCTTCGGATATGGCGACGCCGAGTCTTGAGGGACAATTCGTGATGGTCCATGGTTCGAATAAGGCTCCCTCTCCTTCTATTTATGATAGTGTCAGCATGGCCCATTTCACAAAGAGTTTGAGTGCTAAATAAAGTCCACCAGTCCGTGATGAGAGGTTGCGTTTGGATTGCCGCTAAAATTGAAGCACAGATGGGGATCAGCCTGAAACGCACGTACGGTAGGGACGTTCGAGGCGGAGGAGACGACCTTCCATGTTTCCGGCGACAAGTTCTGATATGTTTCTTGACGATGACGGAGTTGATTGCAATGGATACAGGAGAAGTAGAGAAGAGGGAGCGATGGCTTTATCTTACGACTAATTCGCTGATGCAAGGGACAGCAGAAGGGAACACGTGCCGAGGCCATTCTTTCCCACCCACATAGATACACTCTAGATAGTACGTGTTCTCCTAGGAACTAGCACTGCTGGATTTTCTTGATCCTTTCCTTTTCGAAGACGACTACATCTTGTCTATGCGGCTCATGATAGAGAGGACCTAACCGCGAACAATTATCAACCTTACCCTTTCGGTGTTTGATTTGTCATCGAGTTCGATTGGCCCAACAGCATGCAAGCGCCTGAAAAGCAAGGTTAGAGACCTTTACGCCAGAAATCAGTTGCGTAGAATACCAGGCTGTCCCAGGAGATCCCTCTTTGCCTCGATACTCCTTCCGCCCAAGGAAAGCGGCCATATTATCTATGAGGTGATCTCGTCGAGCCCTCATTGCAGTACAGACCCGTGGAGTATCTTCTAGAAGTGGCGACGGCTTTATTGAAAGTTGTTGAGGCGATATTGCAACTCCGAGTGTGTCGATGTTCTTCAAATGCCAAGATTCCGTTGAGTAATCGCTACTTTGCTTTCTCCGGTCAAGCCGTACGAGACGACCTTCCATCATCCCAGACCTCGATTTGTGTCGCCAATGTAGAGGTAAGAATTTAGAGAAGGAAGGAGGGGTAAAGGTATAAAAAGAGGCGAATAGTCACCGATCCGTCCCAAGATAGACGATAATGATTAAAGACAGGCATTCCGTTGGCGAATTTTGTAGACTATATAATGTGAGAAGCAGGCAAACAAGGACCGCAAGAATTTCGGAGCACCATCGATCGATCAGGTAGATATCTCACAAGTTGTTGTTCCGAAAGACGTTTACCTTTTCGAGGCCTGGCAATGGAGCCTGTCGGAGTATTCTCGATATCTCATTGGGCATAGGGATTTGAATTTCATAACGTTTACTACGTTTTTGCGGATTTCGTAATCTACGCGATATTTCAGCCATGACTCTGTCCGGCTCGCCTAATATGAGCTTTTCAAAGGAAACGCAGCTTATATTGCCCTCTCGCGGTCTGTCTCTTTCGAAGCTTATTATTCCAGCGAGAACACCTTGCTCGGCATAATCGAGATTTCGTACGGTATTGCGCCTGTCTGTTGATTAAGATATTCTATATGCACTGCAGTATCTCTCGCTTAAAATGGTGATCGGCCCCATCAACTGCAGCTGCATGTCAAAATTGGAACAAGCTCAAGATCAGGTGAAGCGGAATGTCCTCATAGGTTACCCTAGGTACCCCGGTCTTGTCTTGAGGAAGTCTGGCTCATGGATCAATCGCCCTTTAAGTATACAGCTTTGCTCTCGGATAGCATCTTGCCATATCGATTATGTAGACCAAGAACCGATACTAGTTTGATGAATCTGTGAGTCAGTCACATCGGACAGTTTCCTAGCGAATGGAGCAACCTTACCTTGCCGGACCTTAAGAGAAAGAAAGAGGAACATTCGCACATTATGCCGCTTGTGACAATCGCGACACATTGATCCTCGGCGGTATGGGTGTCCCGTTCCTATGTTTGCCTTTCGATTGCTTCTCCAATTTTACTTTTGCCGACGCTCGTAGATAGCGCACGATAAAGGCCTTCGCCTTCTCATTACCGATCCCCGCAACATCGTCCATACGTCCTATGGCATGCAACCGCCTGCTTCCCACCCTGAGACCCGTTCTTGTTGATACCAAGAGATCTAGAGAACATACCACTCGGTCCAAGCTCCATTCACTCCATCCTCGGCCTGAAATTGATTTCCCGCAAGCAAATCGCTCAGATAGTCGATGAAATGTTCGCGTTTAGCTCGTGCCGCATAAGCCACATCGGCTTGAAAGATATAAGCTGGTTGGTCAGGAATTTGCGCGTCTGAGAGAGCAACGCCTAATCGATCAGGATTGTTGACAATCTGCCATGGCACGATCGATTCCTCGTCGTATTGTAAGGTCGTTCGAGGCGTACGACTCTGCCTTCCATTGTTTGCTACTCAAGTACCGATAATGGATCAGGCGTCGAGAGCCCTGAAAATATCTACATCAGCGTAATTTGTGGTCGAGCTTCGACATGCGTGAGCTAGTGAAGCCAGCGACGCCAAGCAATGCTTGGCAAGATATCGCGCTAGCGGATATACCCCTTCGGGTGGAGCTTAGCTCTCTTGGCAATGCTTATCTAATCGCGGGGGCTGATACGCTAATTCGTCGCCTCGCCAGCCATGCAGAGAAACAGCATGGCTGGGCAGCTAGTCTGCGCACACCTTTAAAGCTGCTGAGCTATCGCTCTTCTCTTTCTCCTCTCCATCATACCAACATCCCATTATATATACTACGATTCTGATAACGATACCTGACGACTGAGAGTGACCTTTGAGCGAATTATCCACTGTTTACTTGCACTTCAAGCCTGCTTGCAACCCTTTCTTGCAAGCATTTACTGCAGCCTCATACCCAGCTATAATCCACAAACTCCATTCCGCCCACCACAAGACCCTCTACCGATACATACTACATATACCCCATCCTACATTGATCGTCCTCACCCGCAACCGAACCTAATTCCTCTCCGCCAACACCAACTACTTCCTCCCCACCTACACGCCCACAACTTCGACATGGTCCAACGAAACCTAGTTGTCGCAATCATCATCATCGTCCTATTCGTCATCCTAGCCGCCATCGGCTTCGCCATATTTTTCCTCCGAGAACGTCTCTCCGGCGTCAGAACAAGAGTGGTAGAAGAGGAGGATTAACAAAGGTGTGACCCGGCGTGGGTCTTCGTCAAGTTATGGGGAAAGAACGTACCGAGATATAAGGGAGGAAAAGCATAGGCGAGGGATTCAACACATAGAGATGGGAGTTGGTTTCGGAAATGGGCATAGCGACAAGGGATTGGGACATTGAGAAAGCTTGGACCAGCATCTCAGCGTTGAATAGATTGGATATAGAGACATGACACTGTTAGTGACGAGTATATACCCCAGGATGGAATCACATTAATGGTCTTGAAATCGAAATCATTTGTCATAAACCAACGCCTGATTATGTGAATGGGTATATACCTGCTCGATGATTCCAGAACCGCGACACAAACGCCCAGGCTTTCTTATATACCAAGATACCCTCGCTCCGTGCATTTGGCGGTCAGTGTATGTTACACGCCGCCACGCTCGGAACTCATCAATCATGTATTCCTCCACCCCTTATCTCTCACCTCCCCATATCCATCCCCGCTGCCTCCCCTTCCCCAGAACCATCATATTCCCTCAATCCCAGCAACATCCTCCCACCCACCGCACCCTCACCATCCACCGCCCCACTGCCATCGTCATCTCTCAAATGCGGGTCCAACATACCCCTATCCATTGGCTGATTCTGATTTCCCATATCATCTTCATCGCCCGGCGCATCAGCCAGATCTTCATCCTCATCCGATTGGACTTCGTGGTCTTCGTTATGAGGTGTACGTTGGTCACCACCGCGTGGGTATTGGGAGTATGAGGGACCGCCATTTGTGTGATTGTTGTTGGTCATGTTTGGGGTGGGTGCTGCCCACGGCGAGGGCGCGGGAAGGGGATGTTGGATGCTGCGATTGGATTGGAGTTGTGCGCGGTGCTTCGAGATTAGGGTGTTGAAATTCCAGTCCTGGGAGTTGGTGAGGTTTGCCGCTGTCTCGCGGGTGATGGGGAGCATTGAGGAACGGTACGATGAAAACTCTGATTGATGTATTTGAGCCAGTTGAGACCGGAGATGCTGGATCTCTTGTTCCGCAAAGTCGAGTTTCCGCTTTGTCTCTTCGTGGGCTTCCTGCTTTTGGGCGAACGCCTTTGCGCATTCCTCGCGCCAACGATCCTGCTTTTGCTTTTCAGGGAGGCCTTTCCAGGCATCGAAAGCAATTGATAGGTGCTGGTAGTATTTCTCTTCTACTTCATTTCGAGGCTCTTGGTCCAATTGATCTTGCGGATGCCCATTGGTTCCATTTGAGTGGCCTTGGTTATGAGGATTTTGCCGACGCCAGTCTTTCAGCCTCGTCCCAAGCCAGTCGCGAAGGATGCCGTGGTAGACTGGTTGCGGCGCTTCAACCGACCACGTAGGTCGATCTGGTGCTGATGGTCCAGTGAGGAGTGATGGAGGTGCTGAGAGGCATTGTAGACATAGTTGCGGAAATGAGAGGCTGAGGAAGTTGAAGTCGAAGGGTGACGTAGGATGGGCTCGCATACTGAGTAGGACTGTCGTTAGCAAGCGTCTCAGAGACGACATAAACCAACATACTTCGCAGCCTTCACACTCTCCAGCACCTCCTGTAATGCCAACTCAGCCGCTCGTACGCGATCCCGCTCCTCCGTCGCATTCTGCTTATGCGTGATTTCCTCCCTCGTAGATACTCTCCTTGATGGCGACAGCCTCCTTACATACGGTGTCCCATCACCCACAGCCGGCAGATCGTTAATAACACCCGTCTGATGCCAAGTTGCCCTATTCAAGAACGTCCTTGTCCTCTCCTCATTCGCATGTCCAGCAGTCGCATAACACTCCTGTATCGAGGGGCTTCTCTGATCGCGGAACGGCGTAGGTTTCGAACTTGACGGTGTCGAGCCCGCCCTCTTCCCAGAAGATGTGCGCGCTTGTCTCCGCGTGACATTTCCCCTGAGTCGTTTTATCTCTTCAACGTTATGTAGGTCGTCTGGGGGCTTTGCGTTCTTGTCTTTTATGTAGAGGTCTAGATGACGTCCGAGGGAAGAGGAGGTGAATTGCTGGTGGCAATAGGGACACGCCTTGTCTTTGGTTGCCGGGGGTTTGCTGGTTGAGGAGCCAGGAGTCGCTGCAGAGCCGTCTGCCATTTCCCACTGGCGCTTGGAAAGGGTAGTGATTGATGAGACAGTAGGGCTCTGGTAGAGTGCTACTATGAAGTGTTAAGTGGTGTATAAAGCTGGTAAGGTAATCCGGCGCGAACTACTCTGCTCGCCAACATTCGGCGATCTGATACATACGCTATTGACCCACTAGCGTCTAAATTGCGTACCTATTTCCGCTTGCTTGCCGATTCTGTGCGTCTTCACGTAGAGCTTCAATTCTTGTCGAAATCCATGGGTCATAGTAGATCATACATTTACGATGTCGCTCGAGCGCATCCGACGCGTACTGACAATGCTCGGCCTTACATAGTTGCTCTTCGCGTGCATTAATGGGAGCCGACCTGCCTGTTTTGGGCGATGCTAAAGCAGCTAAGTCCCCCACCGACGTGGTTGACTCTAACTCAAGTAGCTGCCATTTCCCAACCTGATTCGATTTCCAAACACGGCCGGTCGAATTGGTCCTTGCTACTTAAGAATGAAGAGGTGTATTCTCCAAGCTTCATACCTCCCAGACGGCAATCGGGCTCAGCTTGCAAGCTTTCTGATAGATCTATACAGAGTGGCTTACGCTGAATTGAGTGAAATTAAACCTGACACATTCACTACTGAGGGGACATTGGCTGCTACCAAAAGATCTTGGATGGGAAGGTGAGAATCGATAATCTAAATAAAACAAAGTATAAGATCGATGGGAGTCTGGGCGACTTCAGTCGCCTATAGCAGCTGAACCCGTATCAAATCGTATTTAGCTATTGCCTGACATGAGGATGGTAGCGCATCAAGCAGCAGAAAATTGGTGTAAAACAAACGCGCTGATAAATATAGTGTAGCCTTGAGTCACATTCGAAGAACCGGCCACGTCCGACGAGGAGATTTACTTCTCAGTGAAATGAAGTTTCGTTGCCTAATTCCCTATGCGTGCTTCAAAGAACGTCGTTTCAACTCTTCCCGTTCAGACCCGTAATATAAGCCCACTGGGTCTGCCTCAACGATGTGTTAGGCCATGAAAACAGCAACGGCTTTAGCTGCAGTCGTACTGAAGGCATAGAGGGAAGCTGTAAATCAAGAGGCTTGCCTAGGGCAGCGCTAGATTGTCTTTTCTCTCGTCCCATCTGTCACTGCACAGTCATTGTCCTACCTTTCTTGAAGATTTTTTTGACGACATCTGGCAAATTTGTCTCACGCTAGTAGATCGAGTTTCGGGTGACCAGGAATTGGCGTTATGGAGCATGCTCTTGGTGGAAGCGCTTCACCGTCTGCTTCTCCGGTACCTAGCTCTCCTCATAGTGATTTGTGATTTTTTAAATTAAGTTGGCTTGAGTAAGATCTGGCATAACGTCCCTAAACTACAAAGTCAGTAGGGGAGTCAGTTCAGCGGAGGAAGGCTACATTATTGATATGCAATGATTGTTGATGAGTAAATCCGACCGACAAATGGATGTTTCCTCGACAGCCAGCAATGAATTACACCTTTCTGTACAGAGTTTTGGAATTTACGTCGGGCACTACAGACTCGCTCGTCGGAGTTATGACTCGCTTTCAAAATTTCAGCTGTCCGAAGGCCCCTCAAGGAGCGTCTGACGGGCGAAAAGGCCCATCAATGGAACTAGACTGCAGAGAGATGAATGGACGATAGCGTTTACAAGTCGCGAACAACCCCGGAGGCCTTCACTGTTGGTGTCCTGGGACATCTCCTATGACTATTTCCCGAATGACCGAGGACTGTTGCGCTATTGTTACATGATGTCCCGATCTAGCTTTGCGGTTGCATAGGCAAAATTTTCAAGCAGGCGTTTAATATGACAATAAGATATTGTGACAATTCCTCAATTCTCAGTATCTAGTGCTCTAGAACCTCTTCATTGTCCAACAACCGACGAGCTCTCGAATCTAGCACCAAGCTTCGAAGCAGAACTATGGGCTTGACCTTGGTGCCAAGGATGAACACCACAAGCTTCGACCAACTCACAGGACGCCTGTAGGCCTCCTTCTGTTTGGTGCGAATGTAACGTCATGATAAAATTTTCGCGCTCAATCCAGGATTTTCAAGTAGACGCCTGACGTGCTTCTCGGTAAGGGAGGCTCTGAACGGAACAAGCTGGAATGTGAAGGGAACCGGGTCGCATATCAAAGGTCTGTCTCGTCGTGCCTACGCGGAAATACCTGGGCGTATACGATGGATCTCCGACTTCCGGTGTCTGTTTACTTGTTTAGATAACGCAATGCCTTGCGAGTGATGCGGAACGAGCTACCCTCAATTTCCTTATTCTATGTTGAAATGCGCTCTGCGGTCACGAGAAGAAGATTGTCCAAAAAGTGTGCGGCCTAAATGATCTGAAGCTGAAGAGCTTCAAGTGCTGAATCCCACTTCACGAATGCCGGCGGCCATTCCGCGTAGAAATTGTGTCACCATTCCCTAGGGAATACAACAGCTCGCTCCACCTCCAGGATCATACATCAATGTGGTTCCATGAACCTCATGCCAAGTCTATGTACCACTCGCCAGTCAAAGGATCTTCCGCAAGCAGGGCCCTCCTGCTTTACGGCCCCGGATATCCCGTGGGAGAACGTCAAACCCGTTGTTGCTTTGTACCTTGAGGGCAACAAGACGAGGAACAAACAAACCAGTCTGTTCGAATGGACATCCACTAGTCAACAAAATGACAGAGAAAAAGTTGGCCTAGGGTGGCCGAATGTGTGGAACGTAACATGCACTTGGTTATAAATGTGTTGAACAGAGAAGATGGTCGTTACGGTAAGCATGGTGACATTCACTAAAAGTGGAAATTGCAGATATTGCTTCCAGGCACGTTCTCTACCTAGAACATGCTCAGTGGTGTAGGGACCCCAAGGTCCTCTCCTGAGGTTATTCGGTATCAAAGTGTGGGCAATGGCAGAATGCTGTGGAATTATTGATTTATAACCTTGTGGAATTTGTTGATTTAAGCAGCCGGCTAAGGTGGAGGATTGAATAAACCAGAATTGCAAATCTATCAAATTACTCAAAAAGTGTCACTGTCAGCTTGTGCGTAGGTAAAGCCTGCACTTCAATGCTGAATCGGCCAAGCGAGCATGCTTTGTAGAAGCAGAAAGACATCACACGTTGAGACCTCGGCGTAATGTCGTCTTGTCTTTTGTGTAACTCGTGTGGAATTCACCTTGACACCAATGATAGCCTTACTGAAAAAGGTCGAATGGGCCTTGTTTGTTTGTATCCTGTGTATGAGATATCACCTACGTTGCTCCTCAACAAAACCAGAATCCTCCACATCCAAATCCACCGCACTCGAACACCCTTGGCGCCAACCCCGGTCTCAAAATCCCCTCCCCAAGCTTCCCCCGAATCTCATCCCCAACATCAAAGCTCAGCCCCAAATACATCTCCATCTCAAATACAAAATCCCTCAGCCCCCCCAAGACATCCCTCAGAACGCGATAAGTAAGATGCTGCGGCACGCCTGTTGCCTCATCCTTCCACGACTCTACAAGAATACGACAAGAAGCTCCTCCTAATTCAGGGCTAGCCATGTATTCATAAGCAAAAGGGTCGTCGGAACTTGTGAGCTGGGTGTCGGGACGCTCGGCGCGGGTACGGGTGCGGACGAATTCGAGAGCGTTGGCGAAAAAGGTGATGACTGGGCGTGGGTCGATGGTGTCGATGGGGTAGGCATAGATGATGAGGACGGTTTGGGTGCCAGCTATGGTGAATGTGTAGGGGCCTTTACGGCGATCTGGCGGGCTTGACAGGCTTGACGCATTTGCCCATGTGGGTAAGGTGAAGTTTGCAATGCTTTGAATTTTCCATATTGGTAGGTCGTTATCCCCGACGCAATGCAAGGGAGCGTTCATACCTCAGGGTTGTAGTACCTTGGAAAAGACCATTATCATCGGCAACGGACAGGGCATTCGTGGTCGTGGGTGCTGCTAGTGCAAAGAGGATGAAGTAGCACGAAGAAACAGCACTTGCTAGGGCAAAATGCATGGCGACAACGTTAGCAAGAATAAAAAAGGTCCTTGATCAAATATCCCAGCAGCCTGGATATCACCAACTTCAATTTCGACAAATATAGGTACAGCATTTTCCCTATTGACACCTAAGCCGGCAGTTCAAGCGCGATTGCTCGAGTCACGATATGCGACGAACAAGCAAATCCAAAACTTGGGAAGCAAAAGATTGGGACGCAAACAATGAGGGAGAGAGATGCGATGATGATGACGAACAGGAAAAAAACACTTTGCATGCGACGAAGAAACGGTCACCAAAATGGAATTCAATGAGGGCCCTAGGGCTACCGCGGAGCCGCCCCCGGGAGATCCCTAGCTGTCACTAAAATCACTCTTCAGGGGGACGTGGGGACTTTAGGGGCTCGCTTAGAGGCTCGCTTAGGGGGCCTCTCATTGAGTTCCATCTCGGCCAGGGCGTTGGTGGCGTGACGGTTGTAAGACATGATTTTGTACCCTGATAAACAGGAGACGCGAATGGACCGAATTTAAGCTAACCACATCTGGATGGCGGCTGCAAGGCTTTTGGAATATTTGACTGCTCTCATCTTGGTTTTTTAACAAAGCAAAACCTACCGGTCCTGCCTGTGGAACACTGCTTTAGATAACCGTGCGGCTGGCCCCAACGCGAATCACGCCCCAACGCGAATATTTTCAAATTTATCAACCCTTAACTTCCTACCTATATACCACCCCTAAATCATGGCCGAATTATACACTATTAGGGAAAGCCGTATTTAAGATATTCTTAAAATTATTCCCCCTGGAATTAAGCCTAATATCAGCTCGTTAGTTATTTAGTACTATATTCTATACACGTAGCTCCTAAACCGGTATAATAGGATTAGGCCTAAATAAAGCTACTCTTATATATTTAAACTAAAAGAAGAAAACGCCCTCTACTACTATTTATAACGGTTTAATAAAATAAGTATATTTTACCGGCGCCCGATACTTTTAAAGATTATAAATTTTATTTTATATAAACGCCTAGGCCCGGTTAGACGCGTATTAAATTAATAGTTTATTAACTTCCTAAAATATAACTCTTAATATAAATTACGTAGGTAGAAACCCCTAACGATATAATAAAAGAATATATATAAACCGGAGGATATTTTAACGTGGTTTCGACGTTTTTAAAATATATATATAACGTATAGGGTTAATTTAAATAATATCTATAATTTTAACGAAACCGGGTTCCGGATTAACGTAGGTAAAAGTTAATAAATAATTATAAAAAAATAAAATAAACTTTTATACTAAATAAACGTAGATAACCGGGAGTTTATTCTATTTATAAAATATATTAATACTACTGGCTTTATACTCCTACCGATATTAATTCTAGCCGGGAAGTAATTTTTAATTAATTAATTTTAAGAAAATTTAGATTCTAATACTCTTTAAAGAATAAACGACTTTAGATATATAAATAACGACCTCTATAAAGATTAGATTAAGTATTTTAACCGGTTTATAAAATACTACCGGGTCGAGTTATAGCGGATATTAATATTTAATAATTATAATAATTATTTAACCCGGGAGGTACTAGAGTTCTACGAAAATAACTAGATCTAGTTATTTTATTTACTACCGTATTCGTTATATCTAATATAATTATTAAATATAGGCGTTTTCTAACTATTTAAATATTAGTATATTAAAACTATTAATCTAGCGATACGTTAAGCCGGGGGCGATTATTTAAGAATTAATTTTTTAATTAACTTTTAAACTATCTAGGATAAAATATTTAAATAAATTATAATAGTATTAATTTAACGGAAATCGGGCTTAGTTCCTTATAATCCGGATATTATAATATACTAATTAATTAAATTTTAATATATTTTTACTCCGGTAAAAGTTATTACCCTAGAAAATACTCTACCTCTAGATTTTAACGAATAGCCTACGCTATATATATACCGGTAAATTATATAGTATAGGAAGGAGCTCCGGGATCTAGATTTATCCTTAATATTTAATAAATATATTTATAAAGTAGAAGCGAAGTTACTTTCCGGCCTATTTATAGAGTAAAAGTTAGAAGAGTTATATAAAGAAATAATAGTCTAGGGAGCGCGTAAAGTATAGCTAAATATATTTATTTAAAAAAGTAATACGGTTTATTCCTATTAGGCACGCTCTAAGATAAAGAAATTATAAGAAATAAAATTTAAAAGGGCGTAGAAGGCCTTAGAATAAATTAAAACTAAAGAGTAATAAATAGCTTCTACGCTTAGGAATAAAAGGATCCGGTATTCTAAATAAATAACTATAAAGGTAAAGCTATAGAAGAAGACTAGCTAAATCGGGAAACATATAGTAGAATTTCCTATATTATTATTTCCATAGTTAATGGGGTAGTTGAAATAATTGGCGTTGGGGCGTGATTCGCGTTAGGGCCAGCCGCACCGAGTAGAGCGAGGTGCCTGCACGGTTATGGGTTTCAATTGACGCCGAAAGGAATCCCGTCCCGGCCGAATAGCATTTGATAACTTACTCACAGCCATAATCACTCGAAAAACATATTGCCAGCACAACGTGGTTCTTACTCAGAGGTCATCGTGGTTCAATTGGTGGAGCTGGGCAAGGGTGGCAAATTTGCTCGACCCAAGATAACACTTCTTTGAGGATTGTGGTTGACTTGTCCATTTGCGGTGTTGCTTTGCTATGTCGTTTGCAGCAACGGCCGCACAGCATCCGAGACGAATGGCGCATGTCTTAATCTCCATGTGACGCCATCCTACTTTCTGCTTGATACATTTCTCTTGAACCAAGGACCCGATTCATTTTCAAGCATTGATTGGAGCAGCTCACGTCTTTGACGTCCTGCGTGTACTACCACAGCCACCCCGCTCTCCCACACCCCGGGGGCCACCTCTGCTCCTCGTCTGTTTCACATCCTGCAAGAATGGCTATAAAGAGAGGCGCCGGAGGATGCTATGATACCGCTCGTCGAAGAAAATGGGCGCCTTCTCCGCTGGCTGAAGACAGAAAATCACCATCTAAGCAAGAACCACTACCCACAACTCAGCGAGTCACTCGGAGTCTAGCTAGACGTCAATCAGAGATACCTGCCAGCAAAGTTACTTTGAAACGCAAATCCACTAAAGCTATATTGAACGGCAAGGCTGTTTCGCATCTAAGGAGTAACAAGACCGTACAATCTCCCCGAAAAGAACAGCCGCCGAAGAACTGTGAAGGAGAAAAGCCAGCTCCAGAACGGAACCGATCCCAACCCCTGCCCCTGACCAAGGAAACACTTCACCTACTTGATAACTCGAGTCGATAACACAGATCTCCCTCCATGGCATCTGATGATACTGATGGGTCTGAAGCCACAAATGCATCTATCAATGCTTGTGATCCAGGCTACAAGACGGCGCTAAATGAGCGATTCGCATTTCTGTACAAAGGCAAGCCTGAAGCTGTCCCCAAGGATGTAGACAAGATCCGGGCAGCCGTGTTCGCAACGAACAAAAGCTCGAAACGCCCGAAGGAACACGCCGGTCTTGTTCGAAGCCTTCTCTCAAAAATAAGCGGTGAACCTGACATGGTTTCTTAGATACTGCCCAAGGTCGTACCCTTACAAGAAATTCAGATGAATGACCAGAAAGAGCTCGCTGTGGACCAATATTGGCGTCGCTGCCTAGCACTTGACCCTGTCCTCAAGCCGAGCCTTTCTACTCCCAAGCCAGACGTGACTATTGGTTGGAACTCCGAGGTCTTCCCTTTTGTGAGGGCTAGCAAGAATCTTCGCGCCTTCCAATGTCCTGTGGCCTCTACGAATAACATCTCCTGGCCACTTTTTACCGTAGAAGTCAAAGGAGAAGGAGGTAGCTTGCGAGTAGCTAAATTACAGAATTTACATAATGCAGCTATCATGCTCTCCAACTTGCGAGAACTCATGAAAGCAGCATTGAAAGAAGCCGACTTCTTCAACAAGATCCACCCCATCAGCTTACAAGTCACGACGGAGACTGTCCAACTATCATACTACTGGGCCGCTCGTTCGGAAGACGGCCAGGTCAGCTACTATGGCAACGTACTGGCGGCTTAGACTCCAAGTAGTCACCGCGACGAAGAGTTCGTCGAAGCGTACCATTCACAATGCGATTGAGCTGGTCACGAAAAGGGCGTATCCTTTCATTTATTCAAACATTGCAGATATTGAGAAAACCTATACCGCGAAATCCATGGCCCAAATACCTTCTCAGAGAAGCATGTCTGGTTAACGAGTTCGGAAATCATCATCCGGCAAGGCGTCGACGGCTAAGGCCGGCTCTTCCAAAAAGTCATTGGCATCGCGGGTTACCAATAGCTCGTCTCAAAAGGACGACGCCTGATCGTCATTCAGAAACTTGATTTCATGTTCCGTTGTAATATCAGTATGGCGTCGCTGCAGTCGAGGCGCTGGGGAGTATCACATATCGAATCCTGGTTTCTATGCATTTACAAAGCCAAAAACATGTTGGAATTTTTACAGGAGTTATTCCCACTAAAGAGTGGAATATATGACTTTGCGACTTAGCTGAGCTATAAATCTCACCTGACACCTTTCGTCTCACTAGTGATAGCCAAATGCCCTTTAATTCCCTGAAAACATGAACATACATGGTCCAATCAGCCGTACACCGAGATACAAGCTCGTCATTATTTCCAAGATATCCTGTAATACTTTTCTATTCTCTTCCCCAAATACGCCCCTCCCCTACACATATTAAGTCCGTTGTTGCGGTGCACTATCCCTATACAACGAAAAATGCCCAAAGCTCCCTGCATCAAATGCCACTGTCCCTGCGCTACCCACAAGCCAACTAGTATTCACAAGATTAGATCTCCTGTACTCTTGGTCCCAAATCCCATTCTCCCAACTCCCCCCACCCCCCGCCCCCCAAGTGAGCATGGTGTTCTTCCTCTTCACGGGCGTGGTGGCTGTGTAGCTTCCATCGCTATGGAGGTAGTTATGAGGGGAGTGCCGGCGACCATGTCTGTGGTGCTGTGAGTGCTGCCACACATTGACAGCTACCAACTCAGCACGCCCACTACACAGACCCAAACCAGGGCAGCGAGAAGGAAAAGGAAAGCGTAGAGCGCCGAGTGCGGCTTCAGGGGTTTTGCTGCAAGAGGGGTAGAAGTGAGATCGCAGTGTGGGAGGATGGGTGTAGCAGGTGAGCGATGGATCGCGTCGACGTTGACGGAGAGGCGGGGACGTATGTACAATACAAAGTTCCATGATGGCAGTGATCTGCGTCTGAGCTCGTTAGGTGGGGTGGTGTTTGCTTCGTGGCGCTGTTGGCGAGCAATTGCGAACGTTTGCTAGCAGCGGTATATCCCTCTCCTCCCTTTCCACTGCCTCCTCATCCTCCTCCCTCCCAGCACCGGCCGCACCCTTGTCCAAATCATCGCCCAGTCTCCAGCCTCTTTAGCAAACACACTGGTCCAACAAGACCAAATCCAAAGCCTTGTAATACACAGCGAGGATCGTCACCGTGGGCACCATACCCTGCAGAACAGCACCGTGGATATTGAACACATGGCCGAGCAGTCAGATAATCATGCAATGGAGGGACAGACCGTTGACGGAGGAGCGGCGAACGATTTGGATGATTTGCAGGGAGAAAATTACGACTCAGCAGGCGATGAAGATGAAGCTGAGGATGCCAGCGAGAGTGGGGATTTCGATGAAGGGGGTTATAACCAGGAAAGAGAGCGAATAAAAGTGAAAAGGAGGTGGGGCATGTGGAAGAGTGAGAGAAGCTCTTCGGGTCCCGCCTTACAATACTAAATTAAATTCAAAACTCACGAATTATTATACCAAATCTCGGATTATGTCTTGTGCCACATCAACGCCGACCATAGTCGGACATTTTGATTCTGTACTTCATGACATGGATTGTATAGACTCTTTACAGTGCTTACGCTGTTGAATCTGTGGACAAGGCTCTTTGTCGCCTTGATCGCCTGTTGAAAATAGAAATAGTCTATTCGAGTATTCTTCTTGACAATTAGGGCGTGAGTTATTGTAACATCAATCTCAATTTAATTATCAATTGATTAGTACAAGAAATTTTTAGATGTACGTGGGAGCAAAACTACCTGTCGACTATAGACAACGATGGTGGCCAAGCGTTCTATGTCCTTACCTCTGCCCCAGGTAGCTCTTGGTATCCCTGAATGCGATTTCAACCGACCGTCGAGGGGATTCTCCTCCTTTGGAATCTGAGAGCAGAGAAATTTTGATATACTCATAGCAGACGCCTCACAAAGCACCCAGCCGGTCACCCGTGATCCCTGCCAATTACATGATCAAGGCCAGCTACACCAGGTGCCGCTCACGGTCAAAAGTCATCTCGACAGAGAGATACATCGTTCTGAGTGGCTCGAACTCGTCTTCCGCCCGTATAACGGGCGTCTTCCTCTTCCTCTTCCTCTTCCTCATCCTTCCATGGTTGATAGCAAGTTGCTGCTGGACCTGGAACTTATGAACTGATATTACAGAGGAGGAACGGGCTGCTGCGTACTCTATGCATCTGAGTTTTGATGAATGGATCGATCTCCACACCGCCAGTCTCCTTCTTTCATAGCTGGAAAAATATAACCTAGTGGGTCTGCAGGATGCTGAACCTCCGATCCTATCTTTCCGAAATATAAATAGTCGCTCAAAGAAGATATAATTTATATTAATGGATATCGCATGGAGAGTCTTGACAGGGTCTCTCTTGTGAAAGCGCAATATCCGTCCGTTGAAGTTAGTAAGGCCGTAGAGCCTTTGTAAGTGAAGAAACCAGGCTTCCTCACTCGTACCAAAGGCTCTTGACCTATTTCTGAAGCCGCTCGCTGCTCGGCTTATGGACTTGTTGGGTGAAGTTAAGATATCTAGTTCCTTCTCTATGCGCTTGTAGTGTTCCGCCGAGAAGCCTGTATCGCTGTCTGCATTGTTGCCGTGTCTTCGTCGAGGCATGAAGTGCCTAAGCGTGGCATTTGAGAGGACGGTGATGAGAGAGCGGTGTTCGAGAGGGATGGATAGGAAGGTAGACGATAATAATTGTGGAAGGTGGCACGAAGGAGATGATGAGATGACTGAGCAGAGCAGCCGGTTTTGGATTCGCAGGGAATCCAACGAAGAGGAGGCCAAAAGCAGCGTCCGCACCAGCCGAAAACAGTAGCATTCTCGCCGTCCCCTTATGTATGAGAAGCGACGAGACTACCGTCTCATTCAGGACTTTGCCTCATTCCAAACAGACTTACAGAAGATTTTGAAATGGTTTAGGGGCCGAGTCGCATGAGCTCTTCGCAAGCAAATAAACGATCTCACATAGTAGCCACTTCTCCACTGATGATACTCAAGCGATATTGCCAAATCAAATGTGGCTTTACTACTAGTGTCTACAACAGCCAATGTACAGTCTGCAAGAAACCAAGTCCTGGTCAACAACTCAGGCGTTGTGTGACACTGTAGCATGCGTGATTGTACCAACATAGCCGTCTAGGCCGGCACTTCCAGTCTCCCTCTGCTCAGGTTGACCAGTCAAGCTAGGTCCGCCGCCAGGTGTGACCAAAACTGGAGTCCCAAGCTCAACCCATTCTTGAGAGGTGGCGAATTCGAACAAAATTTCTGTTCGATCATTGCTTGCAGGGCTTTCTGGGATAGCAAACCCGCTCTGTTTGCTGGTGGTTCTATCGAACTCGAAAATCTCATCTGCGGTGGTCTCTCCTTCTAACGCCTTGACCTCGACGATCTTTGCAGATGCGCGGATACTTGCTATGTAGACGGTGACTATGACTCCAGGCCAGGCGGGTAAGCCAGCTTGGTTGAATACAGCACCAAAACGATTGAAAGCGGGCGGCAGCCGTGTAGTAGGGTCTCCAAGTGCAGGGATCATCACCATGCCTCTTCGTATTTCCAGAGAGTTCGTATTACCATTCGAAGCAAGAGCCGCTGCATCCTGGAAAGCAATTCCCACAGTACCTACTTGACCAGCGAGTAATTTTCGCACCGGCAGACGCAGGTTTCGAAGACTCGTAATGCTTACCTCTTGCCATGTCTGAGCATGATTCGAGGCTTGTCGGGTGTCATTTGTTGTTGCAGCAAAGTCGCCAGATAAGGGTCGCCGCCGATCGTAGGACAGCGCCACTGCTCTCGGTGACCCTTTGATCAAGCCAGGAAAAGAGCTAGCTCGGTGCATCTCAGGGCTGTTGCGCGCTTCGATAGTAGTGTCATGAGTACATGGCCCAATGATTACTTTCTCTCCAATCTCAAGCTTCCCATAGCGGATATAGCCGCTTAGTATGGTGCTAGATGTAGTCGCCCCAGCGTTTCCGTGATGAGGGTTTGTTGGCATTACAAAAACCTCATCTATGTGGAAAAGACTCCGAGGATTTGGTACGTCATCCTGAAGGACCAGTGTCGTAACATCAAGCGAGTAGTCGAATGCCACTGGCAGCTGACGCAGAACAGCATGTAGTCCGCCGATACCGCTCCCAGTGACGGCACTAGTAAACACGATTGGGACGAGAAGATGGACTTCGTTGGGCTGCACCGAAGCAATTGTTCTCCTCGCAGCCTCTGCATCGTCCCTTGAGATAGTTTGAAGCTGAGCTTCACCCCTTTCATCTGAAGATGTTGACAATATCGCGGGCTTACGACCAGCACATTTCAGCGTTGTCAAGACTTTTGTCAGAGTGTTTCGCAGACCTGCCTTGGTTGCAATGTCAAGCTTGGTGATAACGATGACGAGAGGTAAATTGAGCTTGAGGCATAGTTCGAGATGGGCCTTAGAGAGGTCGACGCCTTCACCGGCTGAGCCAAGAATTTCACTTGATGTTGCGGTTGCGCCAATCTTGCCACTGCTGTCGTCCTCGTCGTCTGCAGCTACGCAGCACAAGGTCCAATGTGGCGCCCACGAAACAAGCCCGCGTACGGTAGTTCGTCGATACCGCGGATGTCCAGCAGAGTCGGTAACGAAAACAAGCCGACCTGGCTCAATTACGGAGTGGATATCATTCCAGGACGAGACATTGCCAGAGGCATAGTTGACGACATCGGTACGTAAGGTGGGCAGCGCATCCTGATATCCAAAAAGCTCTTGTGCCAAAGAGCTGGTCACGCCAGAGGCTATCTCGTGGCGATGCTTTAATAGGCTGAGCCTGCTTTTACCTCTGCCATTGTCCAGTGTCGAAGTAGACAAGGTCCCTAGCAAAGACGACTTCCCAGACGTGGTGCTCCCCGTCAGAGACACCCGAAGCTGCTCGCTCTGCGAGTGTGTCTCATATCCCCTCTTTTTGTCGACCTCGCTGTTTCCACCATTGGGATCAGGGTCGTCCAGAGATGAAGTCGGCGGTTCCAAAGATCGCTTCGAAGAGCCGGTATGAGGAGCGACAAGCATTTCCGCGACCCAGAGCTTTTCTTTTCGTTGCCTGTTAACCGCCTTCATTCTTGATAGGGTTTCTTCGGTCCATTGACAATCGCCAACAATGATCATACGGAGTATCTGCACGTCGCAGCCGAGACTGAACGCCATTGCACGTAGTACAGTCAAGCTCTCCTCCAACTCATCCCTTGCGAGACCAACGAAAATCCCATCATCGCTGACACCAATCTCATACAAGGCGCCGCTACTCTCTTCCAGTCCGGGTATCAATGGGCCCGGCCCTTTGGCGGCAGACAACTCGACATCAGTTTCCGGCAACACTGGCAGTACAAGGCTTGACTTTGAAGAAGAATGGTAAGGAGAAGATTGCTGAAGTCGCCATAAAAGCTGTGTAGTCAGATGCTGCAGCCTATTTTGCCTCGTCTGGCTACTGGGGGCTAAGACCGGCGTGGGCAAAGGAGGTTTGAGATCCGTCTCCGACTGCGATCTTGGTTTCCGAGACTTGGACAAGTAAGAGCCCGACACGTTCTGCACTGTTGACGTAGCAGTGAAGCTCCGACGGGGCCGAAGTAATAGGTGGAGCTTGTATTCGGTAGGACCCTCTTGCGGCTCCGCCTGCAGCTTTGATATCCCAGCGTTGGCTGCAAGTTCCGCTGGAGGCATACTCATTCCTGCGAAGAGGGGCCGGCCTTTTTCAGGATTGTTGTTCGCCAATTCCTTTGGTGGTATAGGCCATGGTGAGGATACGCCGGGTGGCTCGGATTCGAAGGTGAATATGGATGCCATGCTGTCTATCCTTCCCTTCTACGACTCTGTTGGATGTAGTGTGGTTTGTATCTGAATTCGTCCAAAAACATGGTCACCTGCAGACTCTATGCCGCTGTATTGCATTGTGTTGTAACGTTCGTAACGATCTGGTATTTGTATGAGATTGATGGATACGGAACAGTTGCGAAAGTGGAGGAAGCATCTTGACGGTGCCTGGAGTGATTGTTATCGTAGGCTTTGTATTTGTGGTAGCAGCTAAGTTGGGCTCGACAACTAAGAAGGTGAGTTGCTGAGGCACATCTTTGCCCTAGATACAGAAAGTTTTGATGAAGTTGCAATGCCTGCAAGGTAACAAGGGATTGTTTTTAACAAGGTTCGCATACGTTCGAGGGTAAATCAAGTAGACAAGTCGCTGATTTCGCATAATTGAGGCGCTAGGCTTATTCAAGCTGCATAAAGGGTTATGTCAAGCGATACAAATTCGAGCTCCGTATCGATGTTCGGTGTTCATTCGATGACAGTGTACATCATTTATTCTACCTTCGCGTAGAGACTACGCTTGGCCGAGAGGGTATGTATCAGTCATTTCGGTTGGTAGAGTCTGATACCAGATTGGTACAGATCGATCAAACGCTGGGTATGTATATACCACATATCTTCGTACATTGATCTATCATGACTCTACAAGTACGGCCAGCATGACAAAGTGAGCCCAAGGCTTGTAGCCACTCTACTTGTCCATGTCACCAGCTTCTGAAACCTTATCCCACTCCGAGTCCGTGCTCAAGTCCCCAGACGAAGCCTCCCCAAGACTCCTCCTCTTCCTCAGCGCCCCTTGCGCATCATCAGGCTTCAGCAGCCCCTCCGATCTACTCTCCGTATTCGGCCCCACGCTCTGATTCCCGGCGTCCTCCGTCTCCGTCCCACTATCTTCTGCGCCTCGATCATCCTGCCCTTTCCTCATCTCGCGCAACTGTTTTGCTTCTTTTTCCTTCTGGTTGGCACCTTCGAGCTCAGTCACGAACCAGTTTATTGCCCACCATAGACCGGCGCATAGGAAGGATAACACGACGAAGTGGATGCTGTATGTGAGGATGAGGAGAAAGAGGAGGACGACTTGTAGGGCGGCGAAAGAGGCATTTGTTGCGATTATAATGGAGGGGGTGGGGCCGGGGGTGAAGATGGAGTTCATCAGGTCCGTGAGGAAGGTTGCCATGACGGCTCTGGATGAATAGCACCTCTGGTTGCAAGGTGAAGCTCGACTGATGTTTTGAAGCTCCCGTATTTTCGTACAATCGCACAGCCGTATGCAGGAACAGGTAATTCTTTAGCTGGCTTGCAGATAGAATCAGAGCGCGTCGTGCTTTCTCTTAATTGCTGTCGCAACCCGAGACTTGTGGGTTGTAGGTGCAAATGCTAAGTGCGTTGGGGAGTAGAACTCTTTGACTGTAGGCTGATACAAAGGTACTGCGACACGTGTTGTTTCACAGACTTGACGCCTGAAGGAACACGGAGTCGTGACTTGGGTCGTCACACTTATAATCGATAAGCCCACATTCAGCCCTACGAACGATTGGCCTACATCCTCCACGATTTGCGAAATTCAAAGTTTCCTAGAACAACATCAATCCTCATGCTCTCCTTGTGTACGAATATGATTGCCATTGAAGTATTCGCACTACATCGTACATGGGTGAGAGGCGGCATATCTATACAACGACTTTTGCTTCTGGACCCTGGGCAAGTGGGGAAGCTGTGTGGTCTAACGACGGCGCGTGACCTGGTAGGAGTTGCACAAATTCGCCCTGAAATTGAGTATACAGTATTGATCATCAGACCGATGTTCTCTATCACTCGTGTCTAGGTACGTTTCTTGCCATACACTATGGCTTCAAACATGGCTGTGAAAAGTAAGGTGGAGGGGGATGACGTCCCAGTACAAAGCAACGGCATATTCATACATCGTTCGGAAGCGGTATGGGATCATCGAGAAACCTATGGACCCCCGGGCTTCAAAGGTGTGTTCATAAATTCATATGCAGCACTCTGCGCCGGCTTCGCTGCAATTGGCGGTTTGATTTTTGGGTACGACCAGGGCGTCGTGTCAATTGTTCTTGTTATGCCCCATTTATCTCACATTTCCCTCAAGTCTCGGAAACATCGAGCAGTGCTGGATTTGACAAGGGTCTGTTGACGGCGATGATTGAATCGGGCGCTCTGTTTGGAGCTCTTAACCAAGGGTGGATAGCGGACAAGATCTCCCGGAAGTATTCAATTGTCGTCGCCGTACTCACTTTTACTGTCGGATCGGTCCTACAAACTTCATCGGTCAGCTATGCAATGCTGGTCGTTGCAAGACTCATAGGAGGTATCGGCATCGGCATGCTCAGCATGGTTGCACCATTGTACATATCGGAGATCTCGCCGCCTGAAATACGAGGAGCGCTGCTGGTACTGGAAGAGCTCAGCATTGTCACTGGCATAGTGATCGCGTATTGGATCACTTATGGCACTCGATACATGGCGGGTGAATGGGCTTGGCGACTACCATTCCTTCTCCAGTTGATTCCTGGTTTTGTATTGGGCGCGGGCATCTTACTCCTGCCGTTTTCGTGAGGGAAACTAAATGAAGCTCATGTTGAGATGTCTACTAACGAACAATTAGGCCTCGATGGTTGGTGTCGAATGGCAAAGATGCAGAAGCATTGCAAGCCTTGGCAAAGCTGCGACATTTGCCTACCATGGACATTCGCATACAGCAAGAGTGGTTCGACATCCGCGCTGAAGTCGCTTTCCGCAAAGAGACCAGTGCGATACGACATCCGAACCTCCAAGATCACAGTGTAGCGAGTCGCATCAAACTCGAGATCGCCTCTTGGGCGGACTGCTTCAGGCGTAGCTGTTGGCGAAGAACACACGTAGGTGTAGGTCTGATGTTTTTCCAACAATTTGTTGGCATCAACGCGCTCATCTATTACTCACCCACCCTTTTTGGTACCATGGGCCTCGACTATTCCATGCAGCTTATTATGTCCGGTGTCCTCAATGTCACCCAGCTTGTTGGAGTGCTAACGAGTCTCTGGACCATGGATCGCTTCGGACGACGACCACTTCTTCTCTGGGGAAGCTTTTTCATGACTATCTCGCACTTCTTTGTTGCTATTCTCGTGGGGAAGTTCTCGAGTGACTGGCCGCATCACAAAGCTGCAGGATGGGTGTCTGTGGCATTCCTGCTGTTCTACATGCTGAGCTTCGGATCAAGCTGGGGCCCTGTGCCGTGTAAGTTCGATGATTTAAGCCATGATGAATGTATTTTGAGGATATTCGCTAAATGTTGGATATGTAGGGGCTATGCCTTCGGAAATCTTCCCCTCTAGTCTCCGAGCAAAAGGCGTTGCTCTATCGACATGTTCAAACTGGCTGAATAACTTTATCATAGGCCTGATCACTCCGCCTTTGGTTCAGAACACAGGCTTCGGGGCTTATACGTTTTTCGCCGTCTTCTGCCTGCTCTCCTTGGCTTGGACATTCTATTTTGTACCTGAAACACGGGGCAGGACACTGGAAGCCATGGACCGCGTCTTCAACGATGTCAACAGTGAGCAGGAAGAGGCAAGAAGAAAGGCTATAGAGAGTGAGCTCATCGGCAACCATGAATCCACGGTCAGCCACGAGCGGGCAATGTCTTAGGAATTCTAAAGAATCGCGATATACCAAGGTACCTTGATAACGGCGTTCCACACTTCCGGGTAATTTCCTTCCTGGCAATCTTGTTCGCTCCTTCGGACATTAAAGACCTCTATGAGCTCGCTTTCGGTCAGCTTCAAAGCTGCGCTCTATGCTCGCCAATCAGGACACCAGGGCGAGGTCTGACACGCGAATTGTTTCAGTCAGAGATCAACATTGATATCGCAGCGTCCGTAGGCACCTTGCTCATGGTCGGTACGGATGTAGCCGTGAGTTGTGAAGGACCAATCAGAATCGATGTTCGGCGCTGCGTGATTCAGCTGGGTGGAAGGATCTGCGGGATGGGGATTAAGCGAGACTGGGAAGGAGCTGGTGGGATTGCACTTGTCTACTTCAGCCTTGCGGGAGGATTCTAGGGCTGGATAAGCTCCATGCGGCCTTGCATGATTTAGGATTTAGGAGATCTAGTGCGGAGTCGCGACCTCATGTCTGTCTATTACTCCAGACCTCTGCCAATCGTGCACACGGCACAGATTTCGTTTTCAGCTTCACCGTCCTCATTAAACACAGTAGATCCAACCATCCAGACTCTCTCAGACCGCTATCCCGGGCACTCCGATGAGATCGAAAGATTTCCCATCGATCTTTGAATTCTAGAATTGAGAGATTATGAAAGCCATTCTCAGGTAGATCCTTTGGCCCAGACAGAGTGCGCAATTTGTTCTTCGCATGGATGGAATCGAGGGAACGAGCAAGCAAGTCCTAAAGTCCGAGATTCCGAGGCAAAGCCCCAGGTGTTTTGAAATTCAACTCCGCACCGCACCTTTCGAACGAATTCAGATGAGTAATTATTGACGTTGGTGCTGATTGTTATGTGTTGTGTTCCAACATTATCCGCGCCCCACGTTACCATCGATTAGGCTTACTTTGGTGACAGCACTTCTGTGGCTGCGCATTATACCCAAACTGGCTTGATCTGAGCCTCACCTACTACCTTCACCGCCCACTGTCTACGCCGGACACGGACGAACCATCAACGTGAAAACAAAAGATCAACATCCAGCAGCCTCGGCAGCTTACGGCTCCATTGGCGCTCGCAGATCATGCCACGATATGGGATGAATCTGACACCCAACGGTCTATCTCTCTTTTCTAGAGAAACACTTCGCGAATTGACTGACTAAGGTACTTAAATCATCCATGCACGCCCTCTAGTCTGTTCGAACAGAGTTCCTAGAGCGGCCGAGCCGTTCTTTCTACTCTCTCTAGTGTTTCTCAGCTCCTGCTTACTTATGTCGCAATTTCACATGCGGGCGGCTATTGCTCGTCTGTCATGGGCTCCTAATGTTTTAGACCATGCCAAGCCTTTCTCGAAGGATGAATATGTCCGGCCTCTGTGTCACTTCCGTACCACTCCCTGAATGAAAGAGTTTCAGACCTTCCTCTAGTCTACACTGACCCGCGGCACCTACTCCATCGTGTCTCACGCTCGTGCTTGGCTGGCCTGTTGAGGAGCGATTGCAGCGCCTAGGTCACTTCGAATAATTGGAATTATGATCGATTATCCAGGTGTGATAGCATCAGCTCGGATCAGTCGCCTACGAGCGTCTTGTGCCTAACCCCAACAAGGTCCAACGTCGATTAAGGCTGTGAACTACGGATGAAACGAAGGAGCCAATGCGTGGGAGGCTGCGGGTGAATACAACCTTCCTCAATGCGCGCCACATGACCGTTTCACTAACTCACCTCCATGGGCCACTTAAAATGTAGTCGAAAATCCGCTACTTGCCCACACTGTCATGATTCCATGCGTTGAATCATAATTGTGGTGCTCGAGGAAATAAGGAGGGCCGTACCATCCCGTATACATAAAGTCACTCCCTTCATGTGCTCCGTATACGCATCTATATTTTCTCGCCACCCCCTCTACTCAGCCTTTTAACAACATTCGCGGATCTCTCAAGCTTTCCAGATCGGTGCCTGCGTCCGGAGGCAGCAGCACGTCAAAATGTCCTCCAGCGATCCATTCTAAAAATTTGCAGGGTTCAAATCCTGCGCGTGCTCTAGTGAGCCCCGAAGGATTCGCAGGGCTGGCCAGAAATCGGCCAATCAGGTTCGGGGCAGTACCTTGCATAGCTCGAGGAGGATTTATCTAGATGGTAATGCCCCCGTGGCGAAGGGAACAAGTCTTTTCTATAATGGTCTCTACTTCAATCCATAAATTATACACCACGTAGGGTATAACATTCTGGGCAGGCATATATTATTTGAAATCGACCACATCCTGGCTGACTGGAAGTTTAAGTCAATAGCAAAACATTGTTTGTGTTTCCCATTTCATTATATCACATCTCCTGCATTCATCATGTCTCGATCCCATCGCCGTCCTTCAGAGTACTCACGCGGAAGTAGCCCTCGGATAGATCGACCTCTCTCCGTCACCGAAGGCTTCCAAAACCTTGGTTTTAATGAGACCGCTGGCGCCCATAATCTTTCAGTCCCATCAGCATACGACACTCCGAGTCAACGGCACCGTCGGCCGTCGAACCTTCGCAGCGAGTTGAGCTCGAGCTACCTTCCATCCGAATACGACACAAGAGACTATTACCGGACAGCTTCGCCAGCTTCATTCGATTTGCAACCCTCATCCACATTCAACTCGTCAATCTTAGACGAAAATTACCAGCTCTTTCCTGAGTCATCAGCCATCAGCGCTCGCGCAAGTCCATTCGCTACCAGCGCAGTCGGCAGGACGGCAATGGGGTAAAGCCACGCCGTGGACTTTCTCTAAACCATCGCTAATGAGCTTCAAAGCAGTTATTCTTACCCTTCAGATACAATGTCGACCTACCGAGAACCAAGTTCTTATGCTACATCAAGGTCGCCTTCACAGCGAGGTAAGTTTAACCAGCTTTCTCTCCCTTTCGCCTAGAGTTCACTGGCTGAATTTTTTAGGCTACACTGAGGCCTCCTTGTCACGCAGTATGTCTGGTCCCCCTGGCCCCAGCATACTGCCAAGCTCGGCCTATAGCGCATTCAGGGAACCAGGGCGGGAGATTGCTCGGCGGCGGCGGCGGCGAAACATTCCTGAATCTCGCCGCCAGTCCAAACTCCTCCACCGGAGAGCGGTGCTGCCGAGCATCTCAGACGCTGGGCCGAGCGAAGCAGATTATGGGATCGGTTCGATTGACTTTTTTGCAGCTCACTCCGGATCTTCGTACGATAGCCACGGCGCTTACGGTCGAACACCTTCAACTTCGTCTAATTACATGCCGAGCATGTCAGGGTAAGCTCTCTTCAACAGGTTTGCCAGAAAAACTCAATGCTGATAAGGTTTTTTAGGTCTCCCTACCAGGGCTATCCTGCCTACAGTACCAGTAGCGTGAGCTCACAGCCTTTGTATTCATCGTACGTTATAACATCAGCGACCTCAGAGGACAGGCTTGCTAATATCTCGCAACAGTCCCGCACTTACGGGTTCCTCCTACCCTGGCTACCATCGGGGTGACCGGAGAGGCTCTACCATTGCCTCGGGTCCAGAGCCAGTCGTCCTCGAAGCGCCTAGAAAGCCTCAATGCTGGGAACACGGCTGCAATGGTCGGCAATTCTCCACATTCAGCAACCTACTCAGACACCAGCGCGAGAAGTCTGGCACTTCGCAAAAATCCATCTGTCACCGATGTGGTGCAGAATTTACGAGAAAGACCGCACGAGACGGCCACCTGGCCCACGATAAATGCAAGCCGCGGCCTTCCTCCGAACGTTGACTAATCGAGGGATCAATAGAGTTATACTGGAATTAGCGATTGTGGGAGTGGAGTTGTTTGAGTTTTTTTGACGGCATAGGAGAGCGAGTTTTGCGTCTTTAGCGACTGCGATTTCCGTGCGACGACTATAGACGACCAACTGCATTGGGAACGGGACATCTGGAAAGGAGCATTTAGAGCACACTGCGCGCTGCATACACTGGGCGTGGCATTTTGGGACAAGGCGTTACTTGTTCGTTTTTCATCTAAAGGGATAGATCTATGTCAGATCGTCGCTCACTACCTATCCTATCGTTACCAATATTAGAGAAGATCTCGAATCGATGAATCTGCGCTGGCTAGCAGATCTTGCATTGCCTCGGGCAGTATCACGATTTACTGTACCACAATTGATCTTTCGGACCTGTGCTGAGACCGAGACCATGAAACACAACTTTGCCGTAATGTTTCACCATTTGTGTCTGTGCACAACAATGCCTCCCCTCCGCCACCACACCTCCATCCACAGAGTTCACAGGATAGGAATATACAACAAATTGCTGAGCAGGTTGCTGAGTAGAGTACATGTTGCAACTCTGATAGCTCTGCGGACTGTGCACAAGACCGGAGATGCAAGATGAAACTCGTCTCGTGTCGGAGATCAGGAAAGCGAGGAAGGCAGTGTAAACCATGCGACTCAAACACAACAACAATTGAAGCCAGATCAAGGTTGTTGGGTCCAACATTAAAATTGACCTAGTCCCACACGCGCAATACTTTAGATTTTTAGTGCGATCAATCCAAGCGCGGGCGGTAGACGCAGCCGAAAGGGGGCTAGTCCGTAGCCTCTTTAGCTTCTACTCGAAAATCGGTTCACCGACACAAACCGTTTCACGGCCTCAATCAACCAATTTCTCGGCAGTGTGAGACTAAGCATTAGGTGTCAGGTTAGTCGAGCAATTGTGTCGCGAAGATGAAGCTCGTCAGGTAAGCTCTCTGCCCTACACTTTCTCCTGCAGAGATCTCTTGCTGAGACCCATGTTCTCAAGGCTCGGAGATCGCGAGAAGGGATGGAGCTGACTGAGTCAATGCCAGATTCTTGATGAAATGCGCGAATGAGACCGTTACGATTGAGCTCAAAAATGGTACACCACCCTAACCTTCACCACCGTCAGCGCAAATTACCTACTAACAAGCAACCTTACAGGCACCATCCTCAACGGCACCATCACCTCCGTCTCCCCTCAAATGAACACTGCCCTCCGCGCTGTCAAAATGACACCCAAAGGCCGCGATCCGATCTCCCTCGACACGATTAATATTCGGGGATCGACTATTCGTTATTATATCCTGCCGGATAGCTTGCCGCTGGATACGCTACTGATTGATGATGCGCCGAAGCCGAAGAATAAGGCGAGGAAGGAGGTCGCTGATAAGGGCGGGGCGAGGGGTGGGAGGGGTGGACCTAGGGGTAGGGGGAGAGGAGGGGGAGGGGGTTTCCGTGGTGGAAGAGGCAGAGGAGGGGGACGAGGGTTCTAGTGGGGGCAATAGGTGGGAAATGGATAAGATGGACCACGATGTCAATGGGATGGGGCTCGAGGCCGTGGGATGCGGACAGCGAAGATGCTTGCCACGGGAAACCCGTTCAATTCAAATTACGGGCGTCCGCAATATTAAGCACTTGGGCAGTGGTTTCATGCTGCCATGGATCAATGGCTGTCCCAGAGGGCGCTGCGTCGCGTTTTCTGTGAAAGGAATATCAAAAGCTAGGGCCCAATACAAAGGCTCTACAGGACGTCTACATCTCTCTATCGATAGTCGACAATTTCTCCCAACGTGTAAATTCATGTGTCAATTCAACTTCGGCATATCCTTAAAATCACCAGCTTCTCCCATCCAGCCTGCTTGCCAGACCTGCCCACAACCTTGACAGTCCAGCCTTTACCCCAGTCCCTAATCCGTTGCATAACCTCATCAGGTCTATTCTGCTGGCATAGCAGTACATAAGCCAAACCCCGTTCATGACTCAGTACGGTAGGCAGCTGCTCCAGCAGTCTATTCGTAACCTCCATACCATCTACTCCTCCCTCATAAGATAGAGAAAGTAGATACGAGTCACGTTCGAATGATCCTACCATAGCCTCTGCAGCCTGATCCAGAGAGCCAATTTTAGGCACGATCTCCGATGGCACATACGGCGGATTAAAAATCAACACATCCACACTTCCAGGCCGCAGTGAGGTTGTCAAGTCCGCGCACATTATCCCCAGCAGATTCCCGCACCACATAAAATTTCCATGCGTCGCAGCCTCATTGCCTGCCTCTACCTCTGCCTCCTCACAGCATGCTTGCACAACAGTCCGCCCCGCAGCCCGACAAGCCCACTCATTCACATCCCCACCCAAGACCAGCACATCGCCCCTCCCAAAAATAGCCCTTGCGTTCGCCGCAACGAATGCAAGCACGGCGCCGGAGCCTGTGCCGACTTCAAGGACTAATGGCGAAGGGGAAGGATGTGGGGCTGCGCCTTGGGAACTGAGTTGGGAATTGAAACGCTGGGCCAGGAACGAGGTTTCTGTAGGGGACGAGAGCGTGTCGAGAAGGAAGTAGGAGTCTTCTGCTGGAGAGTAGATGAGGGCGGGGTTGATGTGGGTGGTTGAGGGTGTGGGGAGCATTGACGCCTGCGTGAGTGCGTGGTGGGGCGTTGAGAGGCTGTGGTTTCATCGCTAGCGTGAGATCTGCAAGGTGATGTCAATTCAAGATCTCGAGGACTTCCAGATCTCATTCTTCTCGACTCCACGCTTCAATCACCACGTCAACCGACTAGAGATGAGGGTATCATTACTCCTACTGGCTAATCCTACGGCCGTTGGTTCTACAAGAGGACTCAAGCCAGCACCACTCGCTTTACTTCCTCCGATACCGTTGTATAGACGGTTACTGCGTGCGCACCGGAAGCATTTGGATTCCCGGATGAGGTTGCTGGGGGATGAGTATGTCAAGAGCGAATTTCGGGCACACAGCAACGTGGAGAATCCGATGCATATAGTAAGTTCGAATTCCATGCAGCCTTCCCTACAATCGTCAGATGTTCTACCTAGAGAAGGTTGACTGAAGGTGCCGATAGATTGGCTTCCTCACGGAATGGCAAATGTATGCACAAAAGATTGAAGGCAAACTGTGGGCTGGAGAAAAGATTGACAAAGGGAAGATTGACAAGATGAGTGGTAAGGTCCTTTGCGCAATTAGGAATGGGTCAGGTGCTGATGATGGGTTTGGTCAGATCAGCAGCTGGGGCAGATGTATGAGCTCATGCAGGCTATAAGGAAACAAACACAAGAGGGTGGTGAGGAAGATGGTTGAAAGATAGTCGTCGAGTGACTCCAAAGAGCTCGTTCCAGGTACCTCGGGAGACACAAAGCACCCTTTCTCAACGATGCTCAGCGTCTCGAGAATGATGCCAGCGAGGTCGAAGCAAGGATTGGAGGTACGACAAGTGTGGCCGATGGGCTACCTCGATCTTCTTGAGCATCATTATCTATGGGATACAGAGTGTGCTCCCTTTCCGAAGACCAGTATATCAAATCTCACAGCCGCCACACCCTAGCAAGACTTTGAGGCTCGTGTCACATATGGGCTATAGACCGTCGCCAGTTGTTTTGGTCCTATCAAGATGATTCTAGGAGCAATTTCGGGACGTTTCAGTGAAGTAACGAGAGTTGTGCTACTTGAATAGAAATAAGGATAGCCTGGTGCCCGCCAACGGAGATAACTCGCCCCATCCGCCACCAAGGCTGTATGGTCCATGGTTTGTTGAAGCACAAGGCAGCCGTTTCGAGGTTGTATAATGAGCGGTCATACAGCCTAGTGAGCTTTCACGCTTACAATTTGAGCTTGGGGAGGACAAGGTTTCTCTACTTAAGAAGAGCTTCGCATTGTATGCATCCAAGAAGACATCATACACCAGCACAACCAACACGCTTCATCCCCATAGAAGTCAAGGCCAAGGGTTTCTCAAGTAGCGCTGGTGTCAAATCTTCCAGGAGCCAGAGCTTGAATAAAGCACACCGCTAGCCTTTGGCTTCCAGCATCTTCCCAAGCCCCAGCACGAAACATTCAGTTTCGCTCTGCTTTGTCTCGATCGCAGCGGCAAGTGGCGAAATAATCTTCGGACCATCGGCCACTCCTTGGCGGCGACTTACGAATCCTCCATAGGTCACTGGTATCCACCCAAAGTTAGTATCTTGATTTGCCGTCAAAGATGTGCACAACCAAGTTCTCCAAGCACCCAAAGTGCAAGCACTGGTCCACCGAGATCCTCAATCCCTGCGAGGAAGGCAAAAACTTCGGCAACTGCAAATCATTCGAAGAAGGTAGAGCTCGCAATCCAAAATCATGCCCCAGAGAGATGGCAAAAGAGGGAGAGTGCCCAAAGTGCGACAAGAAGGACGACTATGACGGTGACAAGATACGCATGGTCAAGAACGTTGAGTCTGGATATAGATTTGGGCTTGGACCGAGTGAAGGTGATTTTGGGATTGATTTGCTGAGACCTTCTGGTGGGCAACCGAAAGCTCGTACGGAATCGCAGGTAATTTGTTGTACTGTTATGTGAAATTCGTCGGCATTAGGGAACTGGGACTTTGCGAAGGGCACAGATTTTGGTGGATGCAGGTGCAATTCTGGATTTGGGAAGGGAAGTCGGGTGCAGGTGTTGGTTTCGAGACGTCTAGACGTTGAATGCCCTTCATCTTGTGCAATAAGTATTGTCCAGTGAGAATAATGTGTGTTGGAGCAAGTCAATATTATGAATATCATAAAACTCGTCAATCCTCAATGCAGTTTCAGTAAGCCTAGCCTCCTAGCTTCAATGTATACTCCAGCATATGAATTGATAGCCACTCAATGCCCTCAACAGTCTTGCCCTGCTGTCAATACATAAACAGCGAAGCAACCGTAACCAATGATAGGGCCAGCCTTGAAAGGACCCGTAAAGAACGGGAGGTTCGCGCACAATTCCAGGTTAGCTGCCGCCGCTTGGGTTGCCCTAAACCATCGTTGCTGGGTCACATTTGCAGGCCTGGATCTTTGGGCACCATCACTCCAATGTATTGACCTTGCATTGAGCATTCTCTTACCCACAACACAAAATACATGTGTCTGACCGTACGCGCGTATGGCCACGGAAGCCGCTGCTACATGTGATGGTCAGAGCTTCTGCCGATGAGCTAACAGCAGTGCTAAGGCCGACAGTCTCGACATGAGTTCCTGAGAACTATCCAATCACGATTTACCGGAATCTGCACGATGTTTGGGATGTGATATCGCCTTGGTACCATATGCCAGGTCGACGCTTTGGTAGGACGTTGCTTGTACCTTTTCTTTCTTCTTCGAGAAACTTCAAGGCAACTCCAAAAGGCGGCTTGGTCTAAGACAAATTTCCACCTCAACTCCTACATCACAATTGCAAACCAGAGCTTTACCACGTTGCGGGTACAGGGAATACACATCATTAATCACTACGTTGAAAAGTATATCCTTCGAACCAAAAAGTAGAAGCTGTGGAACAAGGATAAGAGAAGGAATACAGCCTCCAAACAACCCATGCTTCCACCTTAATCATGGACCCTGAAGAATCTTCTTTGAGACCTTGCAAGCCTTTACCTTCGTCTACCAGCGACCGTTGTGCTTCACAGGACGTAATGGGTCAACATCCGAGTACCCCCTCTGTGCACCCAAGCGAGAGTACCCCGGGAATGAGTGGTCCCTTACAGAAGCTTGGCTTGCAACCAGATGAAGACGGTGAGGAGAGCGGAGACGAAATGGAATCGCAAGCATGCAAGAAGGCGAGGCTTCTGAAAGGAAAAGAGAAGGAAGGCCCAGCAGCTGTAAGAAAGGAAGGGCCCGTGCAGCTCCTCGACTTACCTCTAGACATACTGAAGGACGTTCTCAAGGAGGTCAGGAAACCCATCAAAGAGAGTGGTGAACTTTTCGGCTAACAAAATATCAGGTCACCCATACAAACGACCTCGCGAACCTGGCGCTGGTCAACTCTACACTCCATGGCGTTGTGACTCCTATGATCTACAGCAGATTCGACATAGTCTGGCCAGACTCACTAAGCAGTGCTGAGCCGCGAGCTGGTGTGGACGCTCTGACATATGGGCTGGCGACACTAGTCATGAGGGAAGACCTCTTTAACAATGTAGTACTCTCCGGCAGCAGTACTTCCAGAGGACCATGTCAAAGCTACTCTTGCACAAATTGTGGCTCCATCAACTATTTGAGCCAACTTTCAACACCTTTGGGGAAGATACAAAAGACCCGGAGAGGCAATTACTTCAGCCAATTCACCAAGAAATTTTCTCTAGGAAATGGTCCTGCAGACTGGGTACAGGAGTACCTTGTCACCAAAGAGAGCGGCAAAATGCTCGGTACTTTGGTCGCTCTTAGTGTCGCTCGTATGCCAAATTTAGTGAGTAACTGTCTCCGAATTTCGTTATTTCGTTTGGGCTAATGCAATTCTCCTATCCAGGAAACGTTCATCTGGGACATGCCCACAGGCATACTACGCGACATCTGGATCTCACTGGCTTCTTTGGGTGACTACCAGCCATCGAAGCTTGAAAAGCTTTGGGTTCGATTACACGACAACAAAGCTGCTTTGCAAGAAGCAGGCATCATGCCAACAAATACCAGTCCGCAATCTTCTCAGGCGACATCAGGCCCCTCACCTACACTTCCAGCTTCTCAATCAGGACTACGCTCTGACGCCGAAATATTCGGTGTGACGAGAGTAGTGTGGTCCAATCATCATGTCGAGTCACCAAATTTCTCTATTGTCCCTCCGTTGCGATCGTTGACCGTACTGGATATTGACGAGGTCAAGTACCTAGTCGAGCTAAGTGTCCTTCTTGGCCGTTCGATCAACACGTTGCGAGAATTGCGGCTTGGAATGGCGTCCACTCTCCACACCTCAGGCTATGTCCGCACAGCACCAGATATACAACCCTTGTTCAGTGGAGGTGTATTTTCACTGCTCATGAGTAAGATATACAATCACATGTCTGCCATTGGTGTGCTTCAACTCATGCGACCTAAATATGACGCCCATACTGGAAAGCCTTTGGAGCGTTCAGGTACTGGGTCTCCGCTGGTTATGGATACTGACCCTCCATCGAAAGCAATGTCCACATTAAATTTGCACTCCAGCGATGTACACGCATCCTCTGGAGGCATTACGGCTTTCCCAACCCAAGCGGAGCATGAGCTTCCCACAGATGAATCCAGAAGTTCGTCCTTCGTAGCAATACCAGATGCTATTGATCCGGCGTTGTTGAATGACGAGATTGGCACCGAGGACGACACCGTCCGAGAATCGAACCAAGAAGAGATGAGTCAACTGAAAAACATAGTGAGCAACATTGAGGCACTACCAGATGTCTCCACGGATTCAGACCCCGTCAAGCCTTCAGAGGCTTTTTGCGGCACCGCCCACAGTGCTGGTACTGAACATGGTCTCTTCGACACGGCTTGGAAGTTAAAGTTGGAGATTCTAGAGATTGAGAAGGTCACTTTAAGCTCGCCCGTCCTTGGAAGAGCCATCGACTTCAGGGTACTCAATAGTCTAACGCTGCTTCAATGTGGAGACAGCGCAGCCCTTTGGAGCATCCTCATGCGAGAATACCCTCCAAGGAAACCACTCGTCGTGTCCATCACGGCGCCGAATCTCAGAAGCCCACCCCAACAAACTCAATTACGTCGTAAACCCTCTTCAGAGTCCTTGTCCAGCAATCCGGAGTATCAACTAAGTTTGAAGCGAATCCATACGGACGCAGTCTCAAAAGACCTCGTCACATTCATCAAGACCACCCTTGCCCCTAACAGCCTAGAATGGATGTTCCTGCAAGACAATTCATCCAACCCCTCAACCGTGAGCCTCGACACCATCTACCGTGGCCCATTACGCCGCCACCGAGCCAGCCTCACGAAAGCCATGATCGACAGTGCCTACGGACCCGCAACAAGTCGCTCACGTAGCGCCGCAGCCAAAAAGTGGATGTTCAATCGCGAGGTCCTCACTTTCGTGACGAGCGGCAAGATGAGCCGGTTGCGAGAACTTGCTATGGCGGTCGAGTACAAAGATTGGCATTTCTTCTTGCAGAAATTGCCGAACATACCCCATCTCAGATCTCTTTACGTGCCGCATATCGCGGACCATCCCTACGGCAGCTCGCTCAATTACAAGGAGTTCGCTATGGGTGCTGTCGATACAGTGGCCTTGAGACCTGAGATTCAGCTTTGCTATCTGGGCATTAGAAACAAGTGCTTCGAGATTCTCGAAACAAAGAACAAGCCCAAAACAGCTGGCTCACAAGCTTCTGTGGATACAGAAGGCGATACAGACGACGATGGCCAGGAGACTGACCACCACGACGATGACGACGATAGCGATGACGGAGCGCCAACTCCTCCGGCGACGCAGGTAGATGATGATTCGGACGCTGGTGAACGGAGTCCCCTAACCGAAGATGAAGAGGACGGCGAAGACCATAGCAAGCGGAAAATTAGGTTCAAGTTGAGGGAGATTTTGTTCTACGATGATAAGATCTCTATATTCAAGGCGAGGCATGGACGACTCTAATGGACTTTGTGTACATCTCGATCTCCACTTTTAGCAAGCAGGGCGCCCGGAATTCTTCGGTTGAGTGGTCTTTTGATACTCTTAGCGGCATATCTATGGAGAAGTCTGACAACACTTTTCAATATCAGCGGTAATGAGACGTGCATGCTATGTTGGTAGAGAAGAAGAATGGAGCAAGCAGGCGTCATGAAGAAAGAAAGTATTTTACCATCAGGTTCAGGCATGGAAATACAAAGTGATACCACTCCAGACATGGACTGCTAGGTCTCAAGCCGCAGATATCGAGGAAGAGTGCAACTTTTCACGATGCTGATACAAAATCATATTGATCCTCTAAATACTCAATAAGAACAGATTGAGAAGAGAAGAGTACCCCATATCCCAACCATCTCCCACCTGAACCCATTCCCAGCCTCTTATCCTCTCCGAAACCTCTCTACCAACTACAATCTCATTTCACCTCCCCCTTCTTCTTCCCCTCAACCTCCACCTCCCCACTAGCCCCCTTACTCGCATCATCAAGATCCAACGTCTCCTCCGCCTTCGGTCTCACAATCTGCACGCAGCACCCCTCATCCATACTATACACTCTCAACCCAACAACACAAACCGCATTCCACGGGTCATTCTCAAACTCCTTATCCGCGTCGTTGGCACCCTCATCAGCACCATCTACGTCCAACACTGCAACCCCTTCTTCAGCAGGCTGATCATCATCAGCGTCAAAGTTGAGATCGAGAACGCTGTCGATGCTGCTGTCGAAAGACGCGTCGCTGTCGTATTGGTAGTCGTCGTTTGGAGCTAGGGTGCCGGCCACGGAGGGTGCGTTGTTGGCGATTGAGGGGGGAGCGGTGGAGACGGGGGCGGGGCTGCCGTTGATGGTTACGGAAGGGATGGATTGGAGGTTTGATTCTGTTAGTTGGGTTTGTGAGGATAGCGCTGTGGATTCTGATGTTTCGATGGGCTTGGGCTGGTCTGCTCTGGGTGGTTCCTCTGTGGGTTTAGAGTCTGCTGAAGAGGTTCCGTTTGTGGCTTTAGTTTCTTCGGGTATGGTTTCCATTGGCGGTGAGGGCATGGATGATGGGTCTGGAGCTGGCTCGCCGGTCTTGTCTTCTTGGGCACCGGCCGCGGCTTGCTTTTCGATCACGCCTTCCACGCCTGCTGCGATGTCTGTACCATTGACAGCTGGAACAGCAGCGGCCTCTCCAGTAGCAGTCTCATCCGTCTTCTCACCAGCTTTGGCCTTCTCAGCTTTCTTGACCTGGTACGCTTCTCTTTTCTTGTTATGCCTTGCCTCTCTCGCCTTACCCCTCTTCCCACGCTGCCACTTCTTAACTTTCTCCTTGCGGAAAGCTTCACGCTGCTTCTTCCTATCAGCCGCCTTCTTCTTCTCCTCGCGCTTCTGTCGCTCGACTTTCTCGACCTCCGTCTCCTTAATCACACCCTTTGCATGGGCGAGATCGTATGCGAGTCCAACTTGGATCAGCTTATTCTGCCTGTCTTTGCAATTGGCCCTGATCACTTCCTCGACGGGTTTTTTGTATGTCCAGCGGCTGGCTGTGATTTTCATCAAGACATTGTAGGTGCCAGGGTCGAGCTCTAGGTCTGTGCTGACGGATCGACGCATGGAGTAGTTACCGTGACTGCGTACAATGTAGTCTTGCTCACCCTCTTTATCAAGTCTGAAGTGAAGCTGAAAGATATATTGTCCTTCAAGCCCTTTGAAGTACCGGTCGTCCAGTTGGGACAATGTGATGACTATAGGAGTCCGTTTCGTGACCGTGATTTCAAATTTCGTATCATTGTAGTCTGCGGTCCAGGGCACATCGAGAGTTGTCCATTGTTGTGTGATTATCCAATCAGGTCCGAAAAGCCGAGTGCGATCGAAGCTGGAGTATCTTCGCAGCAGGTCCTCGTACGAGATCCAAAACATGCCATCGTCACCAAATTTATGATCGAGAAGCTGCATCCACTCTGCTGTCCACTGTTCTGAGCCGTCGCTCCACGCACCTCGCCACTCTCCTTCGCCCCAAGGGTTTCGCACTTTGAGCAGCCTGTGTCCCTTGATCTCTTTGGCTTCCATGATGGAGTATGCGTGCATGCGGTAGATGTCGTTTCTTGCTCCGACTCTTGAAGCCACGTCTGAGTCCTGCCATTTATCGAATGTGCCCGTTGCGCAGCTGAAGAGGAATTCCTTGTTTACTTCCATGATCTCTTCCGACCAGAATGTATTCTTGTCAAGGATGTCTGTGGTAAACAGCTCGGTAGTCACACCGCCTGTGAGGTCTTCGATAGCTTCTCTGTGAGAAGTCAGTAAATCTCAAATTGTGACGAAAGGAGTGTACAGGCCCTGTGAAGCCTCCATCAATAGCACTGAAATCGCCGTGTGCCTTAGCAAAGGCCTTTTCCAGCAGAGGTAGCCAAGTCTCATTCTCACTGGTGCACTGTGCGAAATAGAGAGCTTTGGACCCAGTTTGAGTGCTCAGGCGATACCTCTCCTCGGCCTCATGCCTGTTGACAGCCTCAAAAGTACGCTTTTCATCATCTGAACTCTCCCACCAATCCGAAGCGATGAGGTATAGCTTATCGTCGATAATCGTTTGGATCCACTCCCCATCCCGATGGAACACGAAGCCATAAACGCCCACCACCTCATCTCTCGCAACACATATCTTGTCAATGAGGTCTTTGTCGTTGCAAATCGCACACAGCGCCGACAGGAACCAGCAGTCCCCATTGAATCCTTGACGAACATCACTAGCATTTGCTCCCCCTTGAAAGAACTCCGGTTTGTCGAAAATATCCGGTACTCTTTTTACTGACCTTGGGCAGTGTTTTTCATCATCGTCGAGGTCGTTTAGGCCATCTAGGCAATCTCTGCGCCATCGCTTCAAGTCGAACTCGATATCGAAATGTGGGTCGCGGTATTTGTGGTTTACACGCCGACATTCTTTTGCAATCTTCTCCACTGCATGTTTGCATTCGGAGGTGGCTTGGTCGTAGGATTTTGCAGCGACTTGGCCTTCAACGACTCCTTTGGCGGTTTTGGATGCTTTGGTCTTGGCGTAGACGTCTGCTGGGAGGACACTATGGACTTTTCCTGGATTCTTGGTTGTGAACTAATTGGTGTGAGCATCTTCGTGCTTTTGAGTAGAGAGTAGAGATACAGACCTTCTTCCAGAAAGCGTCAACGTTCCTTTGAGGTAGCTGTCGCCTCACTGTAACAGCGGGTTCGGGCGTCGTAGATTCAGGTGCAGCAGGGTTCTGCTCGAGGAAATCCTCAGCCTGGTCGTAATTCCCGTCCATCTCGTCGAAGCTGACGCGTCAGGCTCTATCAAGCTAGTTGACAAGGTACGAGGGGCTGGTCATCCTTGAAAGGCTATAGCGAGCAGGCCTCAAGGTGGTATATATATGCGTGGGGCGGGCAGGTTTCTTAGTAGCTCATCAGCGCAACCTCGGACGCATACACAATCCCAAGCTCGGCGCATGTCTAGAATCAAGCTCCTAGAGCCCGGGAGCTGAACGTTCATGCGGCTCATGGGGCGGCGCGGCCGGGGCGTGGTAGTTGGTGGTTGGTGGGTGTCAATCTGCAGTCGACGATCTCCTGCAGCCCCACGCCTAGCAGCACGCCTGATACTGACAGGGCACTTGAGCGTTTCAAGTGCGTTAAATTTGGCCCCCAACAGAGCGGTGGAGGCAATGCAGCGACTTTCGATGTCACTATAATATTATTGTTGGCTGCGCGATTTATGCACTGCCTGCAAGAGCGGAGATGGGCACCTGGAAAAATTGCGTGGGGACGTTTCATGGCTGTCTACTGGGCGGCACATACCACGAACGTGATACAGGGCTGCTAGTGGGAGGCCTGAAAATATAGCGGTCTAGGGTGGCGGATGTGCCTCGAAGGGGGGATGCGAACGAGGCCTGCTCACAGACACAACTTGCTCCTCACGATACTGAAAGTTGGACCCAAAAGGAATACTGACCTTAGATAGGTATAGCGGTCTGGTCCAAAATAGATGTTATCAGTAAGGACCGGACATACTCTTAGTGACCGGACCAAGACAGAAAGGACACGTTTAACTACCTTCTCAACTGCAGAAGTAGCACCACTGCGCAGAAGCTTAAGAGAATCATGCAAGAGGACTTCGGACACATATTATACCACACGGTAGATACCGCTAGAAAAGATTCGATCAATGCAAATTGGCAAAGCTTTACATTGTGGAAACAGATCCCGAGAAGAAGATCATCTCTTTGAGCCTGTTAACCTGAATGGAAAAAACCGGAGGTTCTTCAAGATAAGGATTCACTGTGACAACTTGAGTTGACACTGTATGGCCACAGTTCATCGTGTTAAGCGATTGCTCCCATCATACAACATTTCCCACCCCACCACCCCCAAGCGCCACGCTATGCAAATACGCATCACCAACCCCTCCGCAACCCTCTTTGCTCTCCAGACTTCTCCTTCCTTTTCTCCCTCTTCTTCTCCCCCTTCCTCTTCTTCGCCTTCCCCGCCCTCTGCGGATCCGCGACAGCCTCAATCCTCCTTTTAACCTTCCTCCCCTCTCTCCTTGCTTTGACCTCCTCCCTGACCTTACTCAAAACGCTAACGTACCCAGTCGTCCCCATTTTCTTCTGTAATAGCGCCATAAGTTCTTGCGCATTGCCGACGAGTGTCTTGTAACCTTCTCCGAATCGTGGGTCGGTGGAGGATGGAGCTGCTATAGCAGCGTCGGTAAGATTGTGGAGGGGGAGGAGAATGGTGGCGATGTGGGGTGTAAGAGTTGGGAGGGGGACAGCGTTTGAGAGAGCGCCAAGGAGTTGAAGAGAGGCTTGGAGGGGTATCAAGGATGGGGATCGTAGGGTGAAGGTTCCTCGCTCGTTTTGGGGACCGCGACGTAGGATTAGAGAGGTTTGGCAGATTAGGTGGCCCAGAGCTGGCTTTGTGGTAATCTTGACGGGAAAATTCTCATCAACCTCGACTTCGTCTTCTGACTCTTTTTCCTCACCATACTCTATTTCGGATTGTTGATCTTTTAATTGTGGCCAAGCCATAGATGTCTGGGCCATAATTTTGCCTGAAAAGACAAGATTGCGGACGCTTTGGCTGGCTAAATCACCGCTGACGCCGGGTACGCGTAGTAAGCCGAGGGATGATCGTGTGACTTCGATGATCTCTTGTTCACTGAGTAAGAGGCCTCCGGAGCCTTTGAAAGGTACTGTAGCATCCTCGCTGCTGGCGTTGGTTCTAGCGAAGTCGGCGAAATAGGTCCCAAGCAACTTTGCAGATGATGTTTTTACCCAGGCGTGTGGGAATGATAAGCACTGACGGACGCTTGACCATATAGAAGCGGATTTTGTATCGAAGGCGCGTGTAGGGAACAATTGACATGTCTTCGCGAAGGTTTGGAGAGCGAAGTATAGCAGCTCCCAGTCGGCGTCTAAAGGAGCCTTGAGGTTGCTTTTTAGAATCTGAGCAACGTGCGACTGGAGCACCGGTATCTCCTTCTCGCCCTCCGCACCGTGGACGTCAAGATACATGCCATATATCTGGAGGGCAACTCGGACAAGGAGCTCCTCCGACCGATCAAGCCATCCACGGATCACCCCCAGAAAGGACAGAGTACGCTCGGCATCTGCACGCTCAAACAACCTGTTTAAGAGGGCACCAGCAATCTCTCGGCATTGGCTTGATTCATCGTTAACAATTCTCATGACTAGTGGAAAGAAGAAGGTAGCGAGGATGTCCTGTACGAGGTCCTCTCCTATCTTGCTGATGAGGAGGTGGATAGTTTCGAAGATAGATTGGCGACCCTCTGCATGGGGGTATTCTAGACCTGTGACTAGATATTCCATCTGCTGCGAGAAAAGCTTTTTACTCTGCGGATACTCCATAAAGAATTGAATGTATGCACCTCGAGCCATGTCACGGGCCCCTCGAGTGTGATTGGTCTTCATAATGACGCGGACTGCGTCTATTACTTCGTATACCTCTGGTATGTCAACCTTGCGGGTCAAGACGGCTCTGAGAAAGTTGAAAGCCACGCCCTGCTTGTCCAGCTCTTCCAGATCAGGTAAGATGCGCTTTAGAAGATAAGCGAGATCTTTCTTCTGTATGCCTTCTTTCTCATGGCTCTCTTTTGACTCTTGTATATGAACGTTAGTTCGCTCACGCAGTATAGCCGACACAAATTTCAGTGCTGCTTGCGCTACTTCGACATTGGTTGAAGTCGAGGCTTTGACTGTCTTCACGCACTCGGCAACATAGATGGCTGCATTATTGTCGATTGTCTTTAAAGGCACTTTGACGATAATAGTGAGAAGGCGAAGCGCAGAAGCTTGGACCTCTTCGTTGGACTGAACAATAGCATCACCAATAATTGGGATGAAGCCCGACAAATTTGCTGGGGTCTGAAGGCCATCGTACTTCTGCAGTACTGCGCGAAGCATGTCAAGGGCGAAGCGAGTAAGCTTGTAGTCGTATGTCGAAGTACTCTTACGAGAGCCTGCCTTATCAGCCCCCTTGTGATTCGACAAAAGTCGTTTGGTTCGATAATCCTCCTTCTTGCTCCTCTCGTTCGCACTCGTTTGCCCTGTTTTGTACACTTCTTGCATAATCTCATAGCAAAAAACAAGTACCCGTTGACTTTGGACAGCTTCGTTGCGTACGAGCCCAATGCCAATCCGTCTGAGTAGCTCATCAATCTTTTTCACCATCCGGAGGTCCATCTTGTCCTCAAGCAACGCTTGTAACGGTTTGATGAGTTGTACAAAGTGGTCCACAGTCGCAGTCTTCGCCACAAGCTCTATCGAATCGTAGCTTTTACTGCTCTTCACCTCCTTCATCTTGCTGATATATTCCTCTGCATCTTTTTCCTGCCCTGTTGCACCAAAGATATCGTCCATGATAATCGCGACGATTTGTGGAAGGCAATAGTCTAAATCACCTGGCTTGAAGATGGATGAAGTCGCCACCAATATTGAATGTACTGTGTAGGACAGAACATGCAGCTGATATCCTCTTGCAAGCGAGCTGCGCAGCTCCTTCAGGACGAAGCCGAAGTAAGCAGGGCCGATCAAAGTTGAGATCTCCACTAGAGTCTTTCGGGTCAAGTCCCTCGACTCTTGGGCTCGGCTACGGAGAATGTGACAAACATCTGTTAAGACTGGTGGTAAGCGGTCTTTGAGCCTCTCTATGGGTAAAATGTTGAGCAGTTTGACGACAGAGACCGCTACAGGCACACGCAGGCTGACAGTGGATTCATCTTTATCATGGAGGTACTTCTCAAGCGAAGGCAGAAGGTTATCAGTCAGGTCAGCCGTGAGCTTTTCATGTCTTGGCATGGTAGTCGCGAGCCTGCTTCTTGCACTGCTTGAGGCTGGCTGGTCGGCCACATCCAGGCCTTGTTCTACTATATGCGAAGCGCTTTCTTTATGTTCTGCGGCCTCGCTTAGGGCATCTATCACGACACCCAGGAGCTTGATAACAGTCTTCTGGACATCTGGCTTGCTTTGGATGTATCCACTGAATCTTCGAAACATGGCTCTGTATTGAGGCCATTCAAGCGAAAACACGAGTGCACCGGCTGTCACCACCGTTTCCGCGCTCAGATTGTGCGCACTTTCATCCTCGGCTTTGTCGAAGACGAAATGCTCAATCAGTGGCAGGAAGAAATGAGCTACATTTGTACTCCGAAGGCCACCCTGCTTCGCCTCAGCAGCTAAGCGTCGTAATGCCCGCATGCGCCTGTGTTGTTGGATATGGAGGATATTGCCGAAAAAAGATGCTTCTTCATCCTCAACGACAAGGAGAACAGCCATGTCGCTGACTTCTTCCCAATGAGGATTGTAGCGAATGAGGTGGGCCATGATGCTGAGATATTCTATCCGAACTAATTCAGAAGACTCTGATACGCCAACCCGGAGAGCAGGAAGGAGTACTGATTTGATAAGTTGGAAAGTCTCGCTCTTCGCGTTCTCTGAATCTGCGACATTGGTCTCCACCAAACGGCGCAGAGTGAAGGAAGCGTTGGTCCTTATTGCCAGCTCCTCGCTGTCCTTAACATAAAAGAGCACGTTGTACAGGATAGGGCGCCACTGCTTTGCAGTAAAATCCTTGAACCCTGCCTCATTGATGGTGCTGAAAGCTCTTAGTCGCTCATCGAAATCAGGCTCGTCCATTTTTCTAGCTGAGAAGAAGTTCAAACTCGTACAAAGCTGTGCAACATCTTGAAGTTCATCATCTCTCTGCGCCAGGACCGACATGACTTGGGAAAGAGTCACTCGATTCGCTCTATCTTTGAAATACCCAAATAGCGACGAAATCGTGCGGTAAATTCGATCTTGCAAGTCCAACGGCAACTTTGAGTCGACTAATGGTACAAAGTGCTGAACGATCTGCAGCAGCTCACCTTTCGTCCTAGGACTGACTCGGTGCGAAGGCTGATCGAGGAGAAACGTACATATTTTAAGAAGATTCATCGCGTGAGAAGAAGCTTCGACTAGTGGAGCAAGCGCGGAGACAGTCTGTATCGTTGCACCCAAAAGCTCCTTACTTGGACTCTTCCGGAGGAGATTTCCAGCTCCGTTCAGGATCTTGTCGATATTTGGTTGTAATACAGTCTGAGCTATCATGATGTGCTGAGAAGCGTCCTCCGCGTCCGAGCCTTCAGCGCTTGAAGGCTTCGAGAGCTGGACGATCCTTTCCAAGATATTCTCAAAAACGAATAACTTCACCCCGTCTTTCGCCGAGGGGACCTCAAGACAATTGATGACAGAGCTGAGAGCTCGCGCATCAGATTTTACTAGGAACATCACGGTGGTCCGCGATGAAGCCCAGGTCGAGAACAGTTGCAAGATACCAGAGACCGCTTGCGCTGTCTCAACTGGAAGGCTCTCAAGTCGTGGGCTTAGCACCTCCGAGAACAACGAGGGAACGTAAGGCTGCAGCAACTCGGCAGGACAATACTGGAATAGCAGGTTGAGGCATTGCAAGCCACGTTGGCGAACTGCTTTGTACAATGACACCTGATGGCCCTCTTCCTGTACTTGCTCTACGTTCTGATCCGGCGAAGCCAAAGAGCGAGCGGCTCGAATCAAGCAATGTAGCAAAGCAGTAGCCAAATTCTGGGTAAATGGTGCAAGACGGTCCCCAAGCGTATCGAGCAGGTCCTTCATCATGTTGACCAGGCCTAATTGTTTGCGGACGCTGATGAGCTCTTTGGCTAGTACTTCTCCATTCAATTGACCATCCTTGATAAGCTCCACGTCACTCAGTCGGCCAAGCGCAATCTGCGTGAAGTCTCGAAGATAGCTTTCATCGAGCCTACAGAGGGTCTGCAGGACAGCCTTTCGCTTCACAGCTTGTGATTTGCTACCGCTGCCAGTCCCTGCAATCATCTTGCCATAGAGCAGCCTCAAAATGACAGGCATTAACGCTGCACGGTGATCTTCTTGTATTGTACTATTGTGATCATCCACCTGTAGGAAGGTTGAAATTTCATCTCTGAACCTAGCGTCATCAAGAAGGTTTAGCAAATTCTCTTGGTGAGGTCTAATCCCTTCGACCTTCCAAGTGAACAAAGCCTGGAGAGCAGATGTCTGGATGTCGACATTGCCATTGGAAAGCAGACCCTGCAGGGCTGCAAATACATCTGATGTTCTGTACAGTACTTTGGGGTTCTGAAACGACGCAAATACATCGAGCATGGCTTTCTGGTCTTTACGCTTCAGCCTTCGGGCAGTCAGGCTCTCAATCTGCATCAATGAAATTTCGGTATCCTCTGCCGATGCCTCAGGTTCTTCATCTTCAGTTGTATCTGTAGCCCATGACAAGAACAAGGGCACAAATTGTCGTGATCGTTTCTCTGCGACTTGCGGAACCGCCGATAGCACGCGAAGAGCCAGAGCAGGCGCGTCGACGACTTTTTGCTGCAGAATGGTATGGGTGGCATCAAACTTGCTTTGTAGATGTTCAGAGGCTGCTGAAATCTCTTTGACATCTTGATCGATCAATCTCTCAACATGAATTAAATTTGAGCACTGAAAAGATGTCAAGGATCCTTGTTGGGCTTGCTTCGAAGTGCTCCCCTCGCCGTCTCCTAGTCTCGGCTGAGGATCTTCCAGCCATCTGAATGCCAGCGTAGAAACGATTTCTTCCCCCTTTTTTGTTTCGCAGATTTGTTTCAAGGCAGCGGTGGCATCATTCCAGGCTTGCGAGAGCTTCAAGGTAAGCATACCAAAACAGAAGTGTGGTATAGCTTTCTGGAGACTTTGATCGGACGAAGCTGCTTCATACTGTGAAGCCATCTTGCGAGTCTGCATCGATATGGCTCGAGCCGACTGTAGATCCAATGAGCTATTCTCAATAGCTAGGGCTGTGGCGAGTATATCTGCATGTCCACCCTTCTGCTTCGTGTACAAAGCGTGCAGTATCCTGAGTGAGAGAAGGCGCAGTATGTGTGACGAAGAGTGAAGATTCGTCACAAGTATATCCACCATCGATTCAATGTCGTAGCGCGAGACGTCACTTACTTGGACGAGGATGAGCACGGCTTCAAGGAAAGGGGGATAAGAGCCATGTTTCATGGCTTGACTGCAAAACAGGGCCCACTTGTCGGAGTAATGGACCACACGCGTGGGAGATTGATGGAGCAATGCTTTCAAGCCGGCTCCTAGGGTCAAAAGACTTCTTGGACTGATATCCGAGGGGGTCTGCAAGTCCCGATCGACCATTGCACCCAATGCGTCCAGTATCATAGTGGTGGATTCTGGAGAGATTGTCGTAAACTCCATTAACTCGAGGTAGCTATTACACTGAACAATCGATTCGTCATCATTAATAACATCCCTAAATTTTCTGACCATGTGCTCCTGCCATGTCGCAGGGCACACAGGCTTGCTACGTGCGCTCAGTCCAACGATTCTCGGAATCGCCATGCAGAGCTCAAGCTCCTCATCCTGCCATTTCGAAACCATGAACTTGGCAAAGTAGGGCATCAGTAAGTCTTGGAAGCGTTCTCGGCCTAGATCGCAGAAGTAATTGCAAAATGGTAAGAATTTTTGGGCAAGTCTGTCGTTTGCGATAGTGTTCATGGCCGTGCGAAATTTTGGAAGCATCAATTGTAGTGGCGATGACTGAAGGACCACAGCAGCTGCTTTGTAAACTTCCTCGATGGCTTCGTTATCTGAAGTCGTACATATTTTAAGCAAATGCAATATAGAGTCTAACATCGGCGCCCAGTCTTGGACTCTGGTGCCCTTCCGTACTGTAGAAATGATGAAGAGGAGATGTCCACCTGTCCCTATTTTAAGATCATTCGAATTAGAATCAAGTACATGTGTCCCTTCAACTACAGTGTTTAGTATTGGTTGGAAGCTCTCTGAGTCAGTGTAATGTATCAGTGCCACCGTGACTCCATACACAATCTCCTCGAGCCTAGCGCGCTGAGATTCGGCCGAAGCCAGGAGACGATTGACCATGCAGTGATAGATGTAAGGACCTCCAGAAAACAACTTCCTATCAATACCTTTGATTGAATCAAAGAGAAGGGTCATGAGACCATATTTGTATAGCTCGACTTTGGCTTCCTGTCCTCCAAGCTCGGCCAGCTTGAGTATGTCTTCACATATAGCATCAACGATGATGTCAAGAGGCTTCCGGTCCTTTGCATACACCGTCGCTGCCTTTCTAACAAGGAACGACATTGCTTCCGCTGCAAATCTTGTTGTATGGAGCTTCTGTGGCTCTCTTCCCAGTAGAGGCGCCATGATCTCGAATACCGGTCTCAAATTCGGTACGAGCAAGCGCGAAAGGTATTTGAACAGCCATGCCAGACAGGTAAAGCTCCATTCAATGACTTCAACGTCCCCGTGCTTTGCCGCCAGAGAAGCCACCAGTTTCACAGCTTTTGAAAAGTGATCTTCGAACCTCACACCTAGGTCGTGCGCAAAGCTGCTCAGTAGACCTAACAGAGGTCCTAATGATAATGCATCTCTTTTCTCAATGTAGCTCACCAGTGTGTCGAATACGCGCTGATTATTGTGCAGAAGTTGAGGCAAGCTGCTGCACACTGGCTCGACCTCTCGCGTAAAAGCTGTGAAGTTCTCTGACAGGTTTAGGTCCCTCCACCGGTCGAGCGAAGCTCTGAAATACGAAGATGACTCTTCTAGATCACTTTCCCCCACCTCATTGCGCCGGCGCCTGCGAATGGGATCGATTTCGAGCTTTGCGATCCGCTGATTGAAGGACTCAAAGCGGTGCTTCCTTGTAGATGTAGTTCCCCCTTTTACCATTTTCCTGGGACGAGCCTGCTTCACCGAAGACATGGCTGCCATACAGTCTTGATCAGGTCTGGTCATTGGTCGATCGAGGAGACATTGATTCATGACGGCCGCTGTTGTAAGGTAGCAACACAGCAAAAAGTTTGTGGATTTCGGATAATATTCGGCACTCAAAAAGTTACCTTTCCACGCCAAGAGCTAGTGTCAGTGAAAGTCGATATGAAGATGACTATTGATATGGGTCCAACATTGAATTTCCAGAGCTAGCCAGGAGACAGAAGACCTTCTATTTCCAGCCTCTCTAGCCTCGTGAGTAGGGTCTCTACATTTATGTCATTGGTGAGAGATTTTGAGATCAATGTCTTATCTATAGTTTTATTGCAGGGTATTTTACACCAAGTCTTATCATTGTTGCACGATTTTACTTTTCGCAAGGTCTGTATTTCGATCACCGCTAGCTCTGCTGCCCACTAAGATCCCAAGTAGGTTAGATCAATCGGGCCTGCTTCGGCAAAACCAACGATATCAATATTTACCGCTTGATATTCGAGTCAAGTTTCTCTTCGTACCAGGATCTAAAATCTTTCACTAAATCCGCCTAGGATGGCCTCCAAAATGTAAGAATGGATATCCATCTAGTATCTAAATCTGAGCGACTTGGCCATGCCCTGAAACATGTGTTTATCCGCAATGTTTATAAAGTTAGCATTTGCAGAAAGACGTTCATGCATCCCAAGTTCAAACACCTAGAACGCTTCGGGCCTTGAACAGAAATTCCGAGCAAACTCGCTGACTGTCTGCCTTGCAGTATCGTTACTGGTGCCGTATTGGGTCGCTTCATCGAGGTTTTCGAAAAGATCTCAAAATTACATGCAAAGACCTCATTCTCCCTTGCCATTATCCTTGGAGACTTATTCGCAGACCCTGCCAACCCTTCAACGGAAGGTGAGGATGACCTCACATCGCTCTTGAGCGGCAAGATCTATGTCCCTCTATCAACTTACTTTACCGTTGGAAAGCACCCTCTACCTCAAAGAGTCATAGAAAGATTAGAAAACTCAGACAATGAGTTATGTCCCAATCTGTATTTCCTGGGCAAGCGATCAACTACGAAATCCTCGGAAGGTTTACGAATAGTCACTCTTGGAGGGTTACTGCGTCTTGAAGTCACTGCAGGGCTGTCAGCAGACAAGGTGCTGCCTTTTCACACAGAAGTTGATGCTAAAGTGCTTCACGGAGCTAACTCCGCGAACATTCTCATCACAAGCAACTGGCCTACATTAGTACATGCTAGATCTAATATAAAGCTGCCCGAAGGTGGGGAAGAGCCACCACACGAGCAATGCGTCGCGGATCTCTGCTCAGCCCTTAAGCCTCGTTACCACTTCTGTACCTCAGATTCGTTTTTCTATGAACGTGAACCATTCTTTCACCTCAACAGTGATGACCAGCCCGACACCTCATCTATCACTCGTTTCATTAGCTTAGCAGCCTACAACAACACCGCCAAGCAGAAGTGGCTCTACGCGTTCACCATGGATCCCAATGCTGCGCCATCTGTCAGTATGCCGCCCGGAACGACGGCCACTCCATTTAGTACCTTCAAGAAACGGCAACGCCTCCCTGACCAAGAGAACTCCTTCTCTCGCTTCAATCACGGTAACGGCCACCACCACCGACATGAATGGCCCAACAAACGTGCTAAAAAAGCCCCGCCAGGGCCCCAAGAATGCTTCTTTTGCCTTTCCAATCCAAAAATTGCTACTCACCTCATCACCTCAATCGCAAATGACGCCTACCTTACGACCGCCAAAGGGCCTCTCAGCACAGCTTCCACCTATCCAGCACTCGACTTTCCAGCGCATATGCTCATTATCCCACTCTCACACTCCCCTTTCTTGTCCAGCATCTCGCCACAGGAATCGAAAACAGCTACGTACAAGGAAATGCAGCGCTACCGTCACGCGTTACACTCACTTCTGAACTCCTCCAGCAACGGTGCACTAGGAGCCGTGACGTGGGAGGTCAGCAGAGCAGAAGGAATTCACATTCACTGGCAATTTTTACCCGTCCAGGCCGAACTTGTAGAGAAGGGGCTGGTAGAGGCGGCTTTCAAAGTCGAAGCAGAGAACGAGAAATATCCGTTCTTCAAGGAGAAAGATATTGGGGATGGCACCGATGAGACTGGTGACTATTTCCGAATCTGGATTTGGCGGCCTGCCGAGTCTACTCCGAAAACGACCATCGCAGAAAAAGAGGGGGACGGCAAAGATGGGGCCGACATGGATGGGGATGGCGGCGAAGCGGACGAGGCAAAAGGCGGAGCTGCTCAGGGTGTGGAGAAATCAATGATGCTACCTCTGTCGGAGAATTTCCGATTCGATCTGCAATTCGGGAGGAGGGTGATGGCAAAGCTGCTAGGTCTTGAGAAGCGCATGCATTGGCAGGACTGCACACAAAGCGATGCTGAGGAGAAGAAGGACGCAGAGAAGTTCAAGACGACATTCAAGGAGTTTGACTTCTCTTTGGAAGAAAGCTAGAAGTTAAAAGCGTTGAGTGCTTTTTCCGAAATGCACCGTGCCTGAAGAAAGCTAGATACCAACAGCGTTCATTCGATCTTAGGCAATACACCATGCTGATCCAGACGCTTCCCCTCTACGCAAGGCTCAATTGAGACTTTCACAGCCTGTTTATTTTCTAAAAGATGTGCGATCATACCCTACTTGAGAGGCGCCCTTGGCAAAATGAATATTTGGGTAAGGTACGAGCTCTTATTAATCTGTGGCCTGACACGATCAGACCCTAGTCTAGTTTGACCTCTGGCAAGCAGTGTTGTATAATAAGTAGAATGAACACTAGAGGCCATAGAGAAGGGCCGAGACATTTCATGTCGAGATACTTAGTTCTACTTGACTTTGCGTTGGCGCTCGAAAAAACACCACGGCTCATAGCTGCTGGCACGCATTTATCAAGATAGAGAGCTTAGGTTTTCAGGGAGGGAAGCTCCGCGAAAGCCTGTAGGTTATCAATGGAGTATTGACATCAATAGAAACGACATTGAAAGGGCTGGTAACAATCTATCATCTGCTCAAAGATATCTGCGCAGTCTCCATTCAGTAAGAATGCTACGATTTCGGAGTAAAAGGATGCCACTTGATGTTGGTGATGGGAAAATAGCCAACATCTGGAGAAACTGAAGCTGGACTGGACGTAGAAACTGAGTAATAAATTCGAGGATCAACTACTTCTTAGGAGGAGGTGTTGTATTACAGTGCGTTTATTGCATTCTAGCGGTTTGATACTTTACCTGAACAGGAGTGCCGACGATGCCATCGATATCTTCATGCCAATCTGACTACTGTTGTACACTCTTTTGTTAGACAAGTCGTGCGGCATTTCTCCCGGCTAAGACAATCATGATCGCTGCCAGGTTCTCTTTGAAAACGCGGCTGAACATCCTCTTTCCCTTGAATGATAACCATCCTTTCCTCGGCTTTCACCTCCGCACCTGTCTCCGAATGCCTCCTCTTTGGAGTCATTGCCTCTTCGAGTGCTGTTAGCATTACAGATACAAAGTATCTTCTCTATACACAAGTGGTCCCACACATATGGCGGTATAAGCAACTGTGGAGGCTGCTGATCTGGCAGGTGTTCTCCCCCAGATCTTCCCTATTCTGGACCATGTACTCGTCTTTCCCTACTTTTATGCCGTGATGCTAAGGTGATTGAATGTAGATGTAGACATGCTACACGAATTCGACCGAGCCCCTTTTTGCTGTGATGACAATTTTTCACGTTCGCGTTGTGGCGCCGCTTCGGGGTTCTCGGAAGTTCGTCGTGTGGTACGGCGTAACCCACTGTCTCCCCTCATGTATCCGTCCTCCCACCGGACCTGCTTCTCCCTCCCCTCCTCACCACCGTCTTGCGGCCCCTCACCTTCGGCGCCTTCAATCATCTTCCCGCAGGACCCACAACCATCACAGGCTTCGCCCTCGTAGCCCAATGCCACACTGCGATCCTAGCAGTTTACAAGTATTGCATCGTCACCTCCGATGCTCCCTCCATCATCTCGCTCCAGCAAAGTGAACGGCTTGGTCTTCCTCGCGGGCCAACCTGCTCTTGCCTCGTTTCCAGGCTCCGCATTAGCAGCTGCTGTCGCATAGTTGGTCGGTGTGGCGTGAATGGGGACCGGGTGCTTGGGGTCGTTTCCGGGTGCCGAGGTAGGTTGTTGGTGAGAAGAAGGCGGAAACGATTATTTCTAAAGATATAGGAGCGCTCGGATTCGTCCCGGTCACCCTAAGTATAGCAAGGCCCGGCTAGGCTGGACTTAATATGTTCGTCCGCCAAGACATAGAATATCGGATTTAAGCCTCCGGACTTTGCAGCCAGGCGCCCCTCACGCGTTGACTGCTGAGACTGCAAACATACCTACAGTTCTTTCGCATTCGATGCCCTTTTCAGTCCAATCAAATCCGAGAATAGAAGACGACGATTGATCGTTAGTGCTTCAGATGGGCCTTATCTGGTAGTAACGTTGAGTGAGACGCCGCTAATTGGAACTAGGGAATATTCCTTCTGTTCTCAAAACAAGAAACAATGACCTGACAAGGGATGAGACCGAAGTCTACTAGCTTAGAGAAACACTATATTCACGAATCGGGGCACCCGCAAGGTGCTGCGTTTCATGGTACAGTCGATTAAGGAATCTGAACGGCGCCAAGACTACGATACTTCTACGATGCTTGTTCGGCTTGCTCGGAAGGTATCACTCTGCTTTAGCCTCAGAGTCTGTTGCGTTGGCCCTATGAGGACCCGCTATGACCTCCTAGGTCCTCCGATGAAGAGATTGACGAAAACGGAAACTCACTTATTGGAATAACGACTTCGCATGCATTCCACTTACGTCGAACAGCTTGCGGCTAGCTTTGAGATGCTGCGCCGCAGAGTATAATCACCATGATTTGCGAAGAACCTGCCGTTCTCGGATCTTTACAAATTATCCAATTTCAGCGTGGTCGGACGATTCGAACGAGCTCTGTGAAGCCTAGCGCTCCATTACCTTACGATGAACCGTCATTTCCGTCGCTGATTTGGATCACTTCTGCTACTATGAGAGCTTCACGCAGAGTTCCCTCGCACTAATTTCATCCGAGTTGCAACTAATTCGCCTAGCCAAAAGTAATGCACTCCTTATAATGAAATTTGACTTATGGGAGGTGGGAAGGATGCTTCTTGCGTTCTAAGGCTTAAAATTCCGCAGCTGTTATATGATGTATGAAGATAGAGGTGACTGGCCCAAGCTTCTGCCATTAAGTTTCTTATCATTGCCACCTCTGACGCACAAGTCTTGCTCCACACCACTCCTCCTCGGATAGGAGGCAGTCTCAGCGAGCTGCTCGGCTTCCTCGACGTTGTCTGCAGTCTTTTGCAACCGTTCCTCTTCGCCTTCCTGGCTTACATTCCGTTGGGTCAAGAGTAGCCTGACGTTTGGTGACGTGCTTCCTTTGCTGGTACCCTAACCTCGTGTGATCCAACCCTCAGACCTCTATCCACCGCTACCGGCCATTGTCAAATGGAAACTCTAACACCTATAGCTGTGTGATGCCAGAAGCAGCGTCAACAGAAGGCAGATGTTCGCTGCAGCTCATGTTTGCGGATCCCAACCACTAAAGTTGTCGGTCACTGCAGGATGGCCGCGTTGCAATGGTCTTGGGGCTTGCTCATCCTTGCAGCAACAGTCTGCGCACTTCGTTTTGATGCTTCTCAGGTTGCATACAACATAAACGCTAACCAGACAGCTAACGATGCAATCGATTACTGGGGCGAATGGCAGAACCATACGTTCACTCCATCCCCTTCGAATTGGAGGATACCGTTTTATACAGTCTTGCTGGATCGATTCGTCAACGGAAACCCCACCAACGATGATGCAAATGGGACACAGTTTGAACATGATATTACACAAACCCAACTACGCCATGGCGGCGATATCAAAGGGCTACAGGATAGCTTAGATTATTTACAAGGCATGGGAATAAAGGTGAGCCTAAGAGTGTAGTAACGACGGTAATTCACTGATAAACTGTAGGTACTTTATCTCGCAGGTAGCCCATATATTAATTTCCCCTGGGCAGCAGATGGATACAGCCCTCTTGATTTCACGCTTCTTGACCATCATTTTGGAACCATATCAGAGTGGCAGGCAGCAATCACAGAAATCCATCAACGCGGAATGTATGTAATGTTAGATAACACTATGTCTACGTGAGTCAGTGCCCACTGCTGTTACTATCCAGCTAAGCCTGATTGCTTTAGGATGGGAGACCTAATTGGTTTCGAGGGCTACCTCAATGTCTCGACTCCCTTCAATAAAAGAGAACACAACGCGGTGTGGAAAGGTGGTCGAAGATATAACGATTTTACATTTGGAAACGACGAGCTACCTCATTGCGACTATCCGCGTTTCTACGGTGATCATGGTTATCAGGTGCTCAATCTGAGCAGCGAGTTAGTAGGTTGTCGGAATTCAGAGTTTGATCAGTATGGCGAAGTTGCAGCCTTTGGAAACTACCCCGAATGGTACGTCTACATATTGGGATGGGTCCCTAACTCATACCGCACTACAAATCGTGATAATGTGCTGACTCAGTAATATCAAGGCAACGTCAAATATCAAAATTCGCATTTGTACAGGATCGCTTGCGCGAGTGGCGACCAGACGTCCTAACCAAAATCGAGCATTTCGCTTGTATGACCCTAGCTACTTTGGACATCGACGGGTTCCGAATTGACAAAGGAGTTACAATAACCGTTGATGCTCAGGCGCATTGGTCTGACTCTATTAGGACATGTGCGAAACAATTTGGCAAGGAAAACTTTTACATAAGCGGTGCGTATTTTTCGAAGCTATGTCTTATCAAGCTATGCCGCAGTCCTAGGCGCAAGACATGGAAAGAGCACAAGGCTGCTTCTAGTCCTTATATTTGTTTAATGGATTATCTCCCAGAAATTTGCTGATTCGGAAATCTGCGCAGGTGAAGTCGTGGCTGGAAATACCTTTGGGTCAGTATATATTGGTAGAGGAAGAACGCCGGACAACTACGTCGAGAATGCCACCGAAGCTGTGATGTTGACAGATGCTTCTAATCCGAGGTATTTCATTCGAGACAAAGGCCTCAGCGCATTTGACGGCGTAGCGTTTCATTATACAGTGTACCGGTTTCTGTCACGCTTTCTGGGCTTAGATGGGACATACGGCGCGAAAGGCGACCCCGCCAACGTCAGCTGGACTGATTTTTGGCAAACTATCCTGTTGACTAATGACATGATCAATGCCAACGACGGTACCTCGTTTGATCCAAGACACATGTATGGTGTCACCAATCAGGATGTATTCCGCTGGCCAACAATCAAGAATGGCACTCAGAAACAATTACTTGGCTATTTCGTCGTAGCGCTGCTCTTACCTGGGATACCGACTTTGGTGTGGGGAGAAGAGCAGGTATGTACGTCTGGGAGTCATTTTTGGCCAATAGGGACAGACATGTCGTGGGAGCCAATTCTCTCCAACTACACCCGGAAACAATTCCAATGAGCCGCAAGATCATCTTATTGTTTCCGTACTAACCTTCAACCTTTTCCAGGCATTTTATGTGCTAGAAAGTACCCATGACAACTACGTTTTCGGAAGGTCACCTATGAGCTCGGCGCAGGCGTGGGTGAGTACTATTTGTGACTTGCATTACAGTTTGATACTGACATTCGATCGTAGGGTATGCACGGGTGCTACAATGCGGCGATTGGTAATTCCAGATACTACGAATGGCCGATAGAAGCTGGGTGAGTGGCAATTGCAACATGCCCTGAAGCACGACACTGACACTTGATCAGGCTCCATGGATGCCAAGATGAATGGGTGAGCCTTGACCACCGCGACCCTTCTCATCCAGTCCGCAACTTTGTTAAAAGCACCCATGAGATGCGAGGGAACTACCCTGTTTTCCAAGATGGGTTTTCTCTTCAACTGTTGTCGAATCGAACCTATCAAATATTTCTACCGGGAAGCAACCACACTCCAACAGAGACCGGGCTCTGGAGCATCGAAAGGGCAGGTCTTCTTGACATCCAGGAGAACCTCATCCAAGTTGCTTGGCTGGTATATACGAATGAAAACCATACTACTGACATTGGTTTCAACTGCACCGATGAAAACGACGCGCTTATTGCGCCCTTCAGCACTGGATCTACGGTAAAGAACACGTATTTCCCATATGACGAACATACGTTGGAGGAGTCTAGCATCAAGATGAGTAAGTTCTCGTAGTATTTCACTTAGAGCTACGTTAGCTTCTCTGGACTGGACTCGGCGGTCCAGAAGCTAATAGATACAAAGAGTACTGATAATGTCAATCAGATGACAGTTCGAATATATCAAAGGGTTGTTTGTCACATCTGAAGCTTCCAGCCTGGGGATTCAAGTCCTTTGTTTTGAAGAACGAATATGTCAAGCCATCTCCGATGATTACCAAGTTTCTACCCGGCCACGACCGCCGCATGCTGTCAGCTCCATCGATTCCCATTGAGTTTCGCTTTTCTGTTCCAATGAATTGTCAACAAATTACAAATGCCCTGCAGATCAATTCTACCACGTCCGATAACCAAACCTCCAAGGTCGACATCAACAGTGTCCGCTGTAGCAACAGTAGCGCCTCAGATAACGTCACGTTGTCCTTGTCCGGGACGGTAAACACAGCGTGGTCGTACACCGCCACCTTGATTGATGTCTCTGATGGCATACACCAAATCAGCCTTAATAACATCAGCACCGCCGCCGATGGCAACGTAACTACGAATTCGCACGATCACTTCTTACTCCGTGTTGGCCAAAGCGACAATCCATTGGTATTCCCTTCCGCCAATTACAGCTCGAATATGCTTTTCAAAAGTTCGAACAACAGCCTCTACGTATCGCACAGAGCTGCAGGTGCAGACCTTTTCCGGTACTCCTTGAATTTTGGCACCACATACAGTGAATGGGAATATTATCCCAATGGCGAGAACCCTACTACTATCCTGGCGCCAAAGATCTGGTCCGGTACTAAGCTTCAGAACTGGAAAGGAGAACACGTGATCGTTCAGTATTGGAATCGGCTCGTCGGAAGCAGCGATCACGTCCAGCTCGCAGATCTGGGTATCGGTTCCCTCCAGCGACAATTTCCTCACGCGTTTCTTGAGGGCACATTCAATCAACACGGGTTCGACAATGGCTTTGCCAACCAGATGCAGATGGATACTAACAACACGTGGAGTTTTGATTTCCTTCATGAATGGCCAGCGCAAGTGTCTGTGAACTTATGGGGTATCAATCCAGATGAGGAACCAGACCAGACCAGGTTGTACGGTGACGTCGATGGTGACTACGTACTGGATCGTATCCCTCCTATGTCACTCATAAACAATGTCATCAATATCACCGATCCACCGCCATCTCCATTCCTCGGTTGGAAGATAGTCTTGAATGACGCTGATTATCGATACCAGCTGATACCCATCGGTTCTCGTTGGAACCAGTTGGCTCTTTACATCCTTCTCTGGTTGGTTCCCATCATGGCCGGTGCCGCAGCTATCTGGGCCTTCATGAAGTCTTTCTACGGCGTGAAACATAACGAGGTTGGAATCACATCAAAGAGAGGCCTGAAGTTGAAAATTCTAGACCGAATTCCTAGGCGAGAAAAAGTGGAAAATCTCCAAGAGAATGCCGATGAGCCTTGCGTCGAAGCTCCCAAACCATCTGACATTGGTGTGCCCCATGAGTTCAAAGTTTCGCAACAACTCAAAATCCCACAAGCTGCCACTATAAAACAAACTGCCAATCCCAAACGTCTTACTGTACTGATTGCTACGATGGAGTACGATATAGAAGACTGGGGCATCAAAATCAAGATTGGCGGATTAGGTGTCATGTCTTCATTGATGGGCAAGAATCTCAAGCACCAAGACTTGGTATGGGTGGTCCCTTGGTGAGTGTAACCCTCCAAGCTGATCAGTAAAATCATACTGACCGCTTTCAGCATTGGAGACATAAAGTATCCAGTGGATCTCCCAGCGGAAAGTATAGCGGTCAAAGTACTGGGTGGTATGTACGAGATTAAGACACAATACCATGTGGTAGCGAGTATTACATATGTCTTGCTGGATGCGCCAATCTTCAGACAACAGACAAAAGCGGATCCCTATCCCACTCGCATGGATGATCTCGACAGCGCGGTCTATTATTCAGCTTGGAACTCCTGCATCGCGGAAGTGATGACAAGATTTCCCATTGATCTTTGTAAGTCGCCATACCTTTCCTATGCGGCCTTGAATACGGGTTGCGGCATATTGATGGAGAGTAGAGTACTCTCTAAAGATGTATTATGGCTCATTGGTGGTCCGGAGAGGGGATTGCTGATTCAGAGCTCGTGCAGACCATATAAACGATTACCATGGAGCGGTCGCCCCTTTGCATTTGCTTCCGAAGATCGTCCCGTGTCTGTTATCGCTTCATAACGCAGAGTTCCAGGGCCTTTGGCCCATGCGCTCTGAATTAGAGAGCCAAGAAATTTGCGAAATATACAATCTTAGTCCTGCGGTAAGGCATGCTCCACCTCGTAGCTACCCCGCTAATATGTTCGCGTAGGTGGTGCAGAAATACATCCGATTTGGAGAAGTCTTCAGTGCGTTGTCTACTCGTTGCCTGCTTGGGTCGTCGGTGTTGCTGACAGTGACACTTGTGGTAGATCTGTTACACGCTGGTGCCAATTACTTACGCATTCATCAAAAGGGGTTTGGCGCTGTTGGAGTATCTACAAAATATGGCAAGCGTGCATTCGCAAGATACCCGATTTTCTGGGGCATGAAGGATGTTGGGGGTAAGTCACTTCAGCATGATTCATCGATTTACTATTACTAATAAGTTCAGGATTACCAAACCCAGATCCAACAGATACCGCATCTTGGTCTGGGGAACACATTAAACCGGAAGAGGTCTCCGTCGACGAGGAACTCGAAGCTTCTAAACCCCGACTGAAACGACAAGCGCAAAATTGGGCTGGGTTAGTACTTTCTTGGTTGATTGTCCCCTGTCCAAGATCGAAACCACACTCCCAAGACCTATTTGGACGGCTATTATCTCTTTCGAGTCCTTCCTGCCGTCTTATTGCTCATATTCGAGCCTTGAAGAAGAAAGTCTGACACTAAAATCTACACAGGTTAAAGCAAGATCCTGAAGCAGAGCTTCTCGTCTTCGTAGGAAGATGGTCCAACCAGAAGGGCGTTGATGCGATTGCTGATGTATTCCCGTCTATTATAGAACAACACTCACATGTGCAATTGCTCTGTGTGGGCCCCGTGATCGACCTTTATGGTAAATTTGCGGCCTTGAAGCTCGCTCGAATGATGGAGGTCTACCCGGGACGGGTCTTCTCACAACCCGAATTTACCGCACTTCCGTCGTATATATTCAGTGGAGCAGATTTTGCTCTAATGCCTAGTAGAGACGAGCCGTTCGGGCTAGTGGCTGTGGAGTTTGGTCGCAAAGGCGTGTTATGCGTCGGTGCGTACATTCCAGAGCAATGTCTTCCTATCTGATGGCAGAACATGAGTTGCAACACGTGTTCCTGGAACAAGCGGCTCTTTTTCAACCTTAACGTGGTTCTGGTTTTAGATCTTTACCTTTCAAGAGATGTTGCTGACCGCAAAATGTGGGTAGGAGCCAGAGTTGGAGGACTCGGAAACATGCCTGGATGGTGGTTCACAATCGAATCGACGACGACCAGGCATTTTGTTCAACAATTCAAAACAGCCATAGAGGACGCACTCAAGGCAAAACCGGCCGTACGTGCCATTATGAGAGCTCGGGCTACTAAACAACGATTTCCCGTCAGCCAGTGGGTCGAAGATCTCGAAAAGCTTCAGTCTTCCGCGATAGAAATCAGTCATAAGCAAGCGGCAAAGGAAAGGCGCCCGACTTTGATTTCTCCAAGCACTCCCGCGATTTTGGAGACACCAAACTTGTTGAATGTACTACAATCACGCCTTGCAAAACCATCTCTACGTCCACGCCCTGCGGAAGCATCGCTGCGTCTACGCCCTACGCTGGTACAAGCCCCGAGCCAGGTCGGAGGCTTGAGTTCCATTGTAGAAGGGCGTTTGCTCGCTGGACCCAGTCCAGGTCTTGGAAGCAAATTGGGCCCTGGCAGCAAACGAAAGGGATCACAACCACCACTCTTACGCAACATCTCAGGCCCAATTACGAGAATTGATTTTGCTCCAGGGGCCAAGCGAAGTGAGGGGGAGTCATCGATTAATGTCCGACGACCGTTAGTGATCCGCGCGCCCACAGCGCCGAGCCTTTCTCTCGGACAGAATGGAAATAAGCGAGACGCCAATGAAACGTTCAATAGGCCGACGATGGAGCGATCTTTGTCAGGTCCAGTGCCACAATTGCGACTGAGCGATCGGAAAGCTATCAAACTGTTGGGAATGCAATTACCAGAAAGTCGAACAAGCTCCTCAAATGCCTCCAAGCCTTCCCCGTCCTCTAGCGAAGACAATTCAACTCAGCCATCCTCTGCCATTAGCAGCCCTACCACGCCACGGTTCTTCACGCCACCATCGACACCGTCACCATCATCCCGGCAACATTTCAGCGTTCAGACTCACACTTCTGCTGCGACATCCGTCAGTGCTGCCACCCCCGTCAATGCTACCGACTTCAACATCATACACTCTCCTCATGCGGTTGACCATTTCCCCAGTTTGGGGCCGCATTACTTCCCACACGGTAGTGTAGCTGTTCTGAGCGCATCAGAGATCAAGGGAGAGAACCCAGACAACATTCTACAGAACGTAACACCCTTTTTCTCGGACCCAGAGAAGGAATACGAAACCGTGTTCAAGCAGAAGCTGAAGAAGCTGAGCGGGAAGAATTCTGAGGACCAGCTCTGCATCGAAGAGTATCTGTTGAAAAGCGAAAAGTCGTGGTTCGGGAAGCTTCGCGCTGCAGAATTGAGCAAGACTTCTAAGGGCAATGTTCCAGAGCAGCCTCATACGGCAAACGTACAGGAGATTGCCAAAGATGGCGGCTTTGGACTGGGGAACAATCACAAGCCACCTTCTGGATTGAAACGAATCATGCGTAAGAAAGTCGGAGACTGGCCCGTTTATTCTTTTCTTTTGGCCTTTGTGAGCAGTTCATGCCCTGCTGATGATGACAATCTTGCTTACTTCGAATTTGTGTAGGGCCAAATGCTAGCCGCGAACTCATATCAAATCACGCTTCTCAACGGGACGATTGGTGAGTCGGCGAACAAGCTATATGTTATCGCTTCAATATATCTCGCTACGTCATTTGGATGGTGGCTGCTCTACAGACGACTCCGCACCGTCTACGTCGTATCGCTTCCATTCATTTTCTACGGTCTAGCATACTTTCTTGTCGGCATGTCGCCTCTCGGACCCAATCCAGCTGGCAAAGCCTGGATTCAGAATGTCGCGACAGGTTCTTATGCCCTAGCTTCCTCGAGTGGTGCACTGTACTTCGCAGTCAACTTCGCGGACGAAGGTACGATCTAGTCTTACCATGTAGACTTGGCCTCAATACTAACGTTAAGCAGGCGGCGCGCCTGTGACTTCATTTGTCTATCGAGCGTGTGTCATTCAAGGAACGCAGCAGATCTACGTGGTGGCGCTTTGGTATTGGGGAGCCGCACTCGCCAAAGCACATGGCACTCCCTCGGTCGTTGCGAATCTTAGCACGGATCCGAGGGTTATCACACCGCTCTGCGTCCTTGTCGCATGTCTGATGTGGGGCGTCGGCGTGGTATTGTTCGTGGGTTTACCGAATTACTACCGTCAAGCACCGGGTCATATCCCATCCTTCTATTATTCGCTGTTTAGGCGGAAGATCATAGTAGTAAGTTGCGCTCTTTCCTCGCAACCAGTACGTCACATTGGCTGACTATGAGCTGTAGTGGTTCTTTGTCGTCGTAGTGATTCAGAACTACTGGCTGTCCGCTCCCTATGGCCGCAACTGGCTCTATTTATGGTCTAATAACGCAGTCCCAGTGTGGGGAATCGTTCTTCTAGTCATCTTATTCTTCCTCGGTATATGGATCGTCTTCCTTTACATTTTCAGCCGAATGTCGAAAAGTCACTCCTGGGCCCTCCCTGTTTTCGCAATGGGACTCGGTGCCCCTCGCTGGGCACAGATCCTCTGGAGTACCTCGAATATGGGCCAGTATTTACCCTGGACAGCGGGACCGGTCGCGAGTGCTCTAGCAGGACGTTCATTGTGGCTGTGGCTGGGAGTGCTGGATGCTATACAGGGCGTCGGTAAGTGCCGACCTCCTTCGCCTCTCACTTGCACCTTGTAGAGCTCCCTTCTTGCATACCCATATTCATCATGCAATAGCCAGCTGACTGACCTGCCCATCGTTCCAGGCTTTGGCATCATCCTCCTTCAAACCCTTACCCGCTTCCACGTCCTCTTCACGCTCATCGCGGCCCAAATCCTCGGCTCATTGACAACGATCATCGCTAGAGCTACAGCGCCGGACAAAATCGGCCCTGGGACTGTTTTTGCAGAATTCTGCGTTGACCCGAAAGAGGGGTTAAATCATGGGTGGTTTTGGGTCGCGTTGCTGTTCCAGCTGGCGGTGCCAATTGGGTTTGGGGCTTTCTTTCGGAAAGAACAATTGAGCAAAGCATAGAGAATTGGGGCATTGGAGCGTTAGAAGGAGGGTAGAATTAGATATTAGCATTGATTTATATAAGGTAAAAACATGATCAAGCGGTTGAGAAGCCCGAGAATCAACATCTTGAGCTGCCAAGGCTTAACCCCTGTAGATCATCATCATTCATTGCCGACTTCAACTCCTTGACTCGTCACCACCTTGAACAAAGACATTACGCTGTCACCTTCACATTCACATCCATTGCTTCTATTATTTAACCCAGCATCATCTTTCGCATTCATCCATGAGTACCGGTACTTTCTTCAAAATTCGGCCCCTTGTTCGCTCGACGCGCCTTTTTTGCCCAAGTCCTCCGTCACCAACTCCCAACCACCAGACCGACCCCCCATCAACATCTACAAAATGTTACTCCTCGAGCCCCGCTTCCACTCCTTCTCCAGCATGCATGAAAACACCCAATCAGGCTGGAACTACTGCATGACGAAGGCCTACTGCAAGTCCGTCACCCCTAAGCCCTCCAGCCCCATTCTTACCCCTCATACTAACACACCCCTCCCAGATGGCCCGCTATCGTCGGCATCATCGTCGCGGTCCTCGTCATGATCCTCACAGTCTACTGCTGTCTACGCTGCTGTTTCCGTCGACGTCGTGGAGGCGGCGGCCGCAACCGAAACCGCGCAAACACAACCTCCATGTTCAATCCCATGCCATATCAAGGCTACCAACAAGCCAACAATCCCCAAAATGCGCCACCCCCATACGGCGAGCCCGCACGCTCCGCACAATTTGATGCGCCGAGTGGCAAGAAAGTGACTGCGGATAGCTTGCCCGCCATGCCAAGTTGGGATACGGCCCAGAGTAGGAGGGTTGCGGAGCCGGGAGAGGATGTGGAGATGGGGCAACTGGCACCGGCTGAGAAGGGGCATAAGCCTATGACTAGTATCGGGGCGAACTCGTCGAGCGTGAATTTACTTCCGCAGAACCCGAACTATGCGGAGGCGGATAGCCACCCCGTCTCAGGACCATACGAAGCGCAGGGTAATCAACTTTCACCGCATTACACAGGCCCCGACTTTGGCCACGGCGCTGGTCATCCCTACACTGGACCCGACTTTGGCGTTGGACATGGTCAGCAGACTGCTTATTCGGCATATGCTCCAAGTGAGAGCACACGATATGAGCCTAGTGGTGTGAACGAGCCGCAAGAGTTGGGGACTACATACACCAACACGCTGCCTCCACCAAGCCCTAGTGCACACCAGCAGGGCTTCCAAGGACAGCAAGCTGCGCCTGGTGTCCTGCAGGCGGGACGAAGGCCTGGTGGGCCTGGTGGGAACGGGAATTCGTGGAGGGATGTTTGAATGATATTTCAATGTGCACTGAAGTCGTTCTAGGTTTTGGCATCTTGCCTGTGGGGACTATGCTTTCCGTCGAGATGTAACTGTATTTCTCACGACATCGAGGCGTTACTCAGAATTGCATCATGTGTGGTGTGAAAGGCACCTTTGCAACTTATGACTCTTCACTTCTGATAGGATAGGTATGGTCTGTTGCAAGAAACCCATTTTTCAATATTCGCTGTTCATTCGATGCTGCGATAGTCCATGAACACTAGAAAATTTTATACCAAAGTTGGAAAGTACAGATTCTTCTTTCCATCACTGTGGCTTCCTGTGATCCACACCTGAAAAAATTACCACCGGTTTTCAAAGCCTTGATCTTAAACTCTCTCAAGAAAATCACCCAGAATCACAGTGTATAACCCCAACGTTCTCGCCTATTCTCAACATCGTTCTCCCTCCATGCTCTCACGGAATTTTGTCCTGACCATACAATACTCTCACCACAGACCCATCCCTCACCAATCCACCCCCCCCAAACCAGAATGTCAAACCCAGAACCCAACACCCACGGCTACTACGCCTCTCTCGACCAACTCATCATTGACGGCCGCGCCTGGATGGCCCCAGAAATATACTCTCGACTCGGCGACCCACGGAGTTTTTTCGGTGACTGGGGTGGGAATAAGGCGATTGGACGATCGAGTACCCGTATATCATCAGAGACTAAGGGATCGAGTGCTGAATCGAGTACTGAATCGAATGCGGAATTGGATGCTTCGAGTATTGAATCGAATGCTGAATCGAGTGCTGATTGGAATACTGAACCGAACACCCATTCCAGTGCCGAACAGCACGCTTCGAATTCTAGATCGAACACTGATTCTAACGTTGGATCAAGTTCTGCTTCGAAAACTTCGAGTGCTGAACTGAATACTAGATCCTATACCAGGACGAACGCTGACTCAAATCCCGAATCACATAGTATACCGAATCAAACGCTTCATCGACGGGTACTTCGAATAAAGAAGCCAACAAACAGCAAGACGAACACTTCACACCAGCTCACTAGAGAACACAACAACAACATCGAACAATGGCTCTAAACCCAGGGCACCAGAACGCTAGCAGGATACAAGACTACCTCCGCCCAACTCACCGCCTCGCAACGCCGATCCTCCCAACGGTGTAAGAAGCTCGAGGCCGGGTCTGCTAACGAATGATGAAGGGGAGATGGTGTGTTATAACGAGAAATACCTGAGACACGAGTTTCCAAATCGGTGCGGGCTTGAATCCATGAGAGTTCCACATAATCTAAAGGGACCGAGGAAGAACGTGTATGAGAAAGAGAGCTGTTATGCAATTTTACTTTAGTGGGATTCGGTGGTAGAGATGATATCTAAAGGTATGATCGAGGGGATATTATTACATGACGTGGATTTTGATTAGCTGTGTTCTGTAGGAGTAGTCCATATCTATCTAAATCTTTGCACGCGTCTGGACTCCGTCTCGGCGTTTTGTGAGCATTATTTTCCCCACACCTGCGACTTCTTTGAACGGCAGGCCTGCAACTTTGGAAGTCTTACTAATCTCCAAAAATTGATTCAGACGCAGAGGTGCAGCCACGCAGACATACGAGCGGTGGATTGGAGAAACTCGATTTGAGTGTGTATAATCAACATTGAAATATGTAGCCCAAATAATACGATATGTTCAGCACCTCATACTCACATCAACTCATACCTACCCAATCGCTTGCTCGCTCAAACGCCACGCCAGTCAGAAGTCGCTCGAAACAGAGATAGCCTTCCAATACACTTATAGTACCAGAGCTGTAAGAAACGCCATAACGCGTTTCTCAAATCCCACATACTCAAGTCCAAAGCTTTCAGAAGACCCTAATCAAACATTTCGGTTCTCACGCCGGCACGGGCTTCGTCCTAGCCAACGCAGCGGCGCCTTTTTTCTCCTTGAGCGCCTTGAACTCCGCTAATTGCGCAGCAATATGTCCCAGCACATCGTCCATGGGACAAGCATTCTCTAACAGATTCTGTCTGTTGAATGGTATCACCATGTTCCGTAGTGAAAGCGTAGATATACATGTCTAGAATTGCAATATCAGTATACTTGACTTTTGGTCACGGAGAAGATAGGAGGAGAAAGGCATACCTCAATCCTCGTAACCTGATGTTCCAAAAAGCTAACCAAAAAGCGATCGGTAACCTCCCCACCCCGGTTTTTCATCCTCTCCAAAACACTCTTCTCCGGCGGTTTCACAGTCGTAGAGCCAGGGTTTTCAAGTGCGCTACACATCATCTCGAGTCTGAGACTAATATTCCAAAGCGCCCATAAGTATTCCGTATCGAACTCCAGTGAGCTATTAGGTTGCAAGCTGGCTGGCTCGTTGGAAGCGGCGGCAGCTTCGGCATCGCTGCGCTGCTGTTGTGCAATCAAACGACCGGCGAGAGAGTGTGGATACATCATATAGATGAGTTCTGGATTCTCAAGGCCCTTCAGTTTCTGAGTACCTAGGTCTTTGACTTCGAAGCCCCCACTGCTGAGAGCCCTCAGTTCCCTGCGTATAGATGCGCTCATTGGATCGTCATTCAGCGAGTCCTCTGAGCCTGTCGAGCCAGAACGCTCTGGATCAGCAAGAGTCTCGAGCGAGCGTTGAATCTCGACAATGTAGTCAGACGAAACATAGATCTGGCCACCATCTGCAGCGCCGGAGATACGAGCTGCGCGGTTGACCATGGGGCCAAAGTAGTCCATACGTCTGGTGACAGGATCTGGTTCGCACACAGGGGCGCCCCAATGTATGCCCATCCGGACTGACAAGCCCCGATAGATCGTATTGCCGTCTCCGTCCAGAACTTCGGAGCAGTGTACCGTGTTCAAGATTTCGGGTGGCCAGTCCACGTCGAGGAGGTGTTGCTGAACGACGAAGCACCAAAGTAGAGCGGCTGTTGCTGTGGGAAAGGATACCATGAAGGCGTCACCTTCAGTCTTGACTTCGTACCCACCGATGACCCTCAGCTGCCGCCTCATGACTTCGTTGTGGGACTTGATGGCAGATCTCATAGCAACGGGATAGTTTTCCCACAGAGTGGTAGAATTTTTGATATCCGTGAATACCATACTGAGATCTCCAGTGGGCGCTTCCACTTCGGGATCCAATCTCTGAAGAGTAGAATCATCTGGACGGTCTCGCTTCTTGCCGCGCTTTGGCTGAAAATCATCTTGCATCTGGGATGGACCCATTGAAAGACTTTGACCTCGGTAACGATTCCGTTCCCGTCTCTTCAAGTCGCTGACGCCAATAATCTGGACCATGATTTTACCAGTCGCCCCAAAAGCCATAGCTAGATCACGTAGCTTTTGAGCCGCACGCATAAGATCTCCTCGTTCGGATCTCGCGACATCTACAACCATGTCAAGACTCATGTAATCCCAAAGCTCTTTGGAAGCAATGAGGATCATCTCGTCTGATTCTGTGAGGGTACGATGAGTGACGTTTGGAGCAGCCATAACAGCGGGCATCATCTGGATGTAGCCAAAAGCGCGCGAAACCTCAAGAACATCGTTCAGCTTGCCGTGGCGTGAAACATATCCTCCAGCTTCACGGATACGTTCTCTTTCCCGTCGATCGGCTGGCTCGTGCTTGTGTGTCAGGATCTTGTGGCCACCATCCGACTGCATGAGCATTGCCTGAGCGTCGCCAATATTTGCGAGATATAATTCCATGTTGTCAAGAAACATCACGGTAGCCACGCCTCCTGAGTTGAGATCATCTGCGCTTAGGGTCTGTGCTCCAACTGATCCACGATGCGATTTCTGTGGCCGATGCTCCTTTTCATCGAAAGTCTGAGTTGCTGTCGTGGCCAGATCTTTATTCAGCGCGAGGAATGTTTTTCGAAGTCCATCGCCTGGAGTCTCCTCTTTCTTGAGTTTGCCAAGCTCTTCAGTGAAATGATACTGAAAGTTCTCATGCAAGTACTTAGCAAGCTTGGAGCCACCACTTGACATGGCCTGCCCATCAAACATTCCGAGAAGCGTCTCGGTCTCATGTCCTCTAAATTTTGGAACCACCATATCGATAGTGGATAGATGCTCGTGCTTACCCAAGCTATCAGCCATCCCGTAAGCCAAAGAGCCTGCCAGTGAGCCAGACGTTCGCACTCTTCGATCCTCGGTCTGGTCAGGCACTGAGGGGATGGTAAGCGTCACATCCATGAGTCCAAGAACTCGTAGATAGCTTAGCGTCGAAAAATTCGTAAGATCGGTACTTTCCCTGCTGCCATTCTGGGTGAAAGCACGGCTTGGCTTGATCTCGAGACGCTTGTTACCGGAGAAGTTCAAGTACTTCAGATTCTTGTTCCAGTTCCAGTTCCAGTCATATGGCCAATTGGAGACATTGTATTTCAGAGAATTGCTTCCGACGTCAAGGACTTTGAGCTTGCGGACTTTGCCAAGCTCGGCTGGAAGGACCTGAAATTTATTACCGTTGATGTGGAGGACTTGTAATGACGATACTTCTTCAAGATCATCCGAAGGAAGCGAAGAGAGCTCATTACCAGACAAGTAGAGCTCAGTGAGGAACTGCCATCGTTTTATGGAGCGTGGTGGAATGTCGTATAACTCATTGTAGGAGAGATTGAGGACTCGTAGTTCTGGCAGCGTGGTGATCTCATCAAATACTTCATCGTTGAGTCTATTATCTGCCAAATATAGATTCCGCAGGGAACCAGCAAAAGTATTAGCTCGTTGTTGCGCCTGTAGATTGGAATCTTTCCGAGTCACAGGCGTCATGGTCCCATTGGTCTGGTTCCTCGAGACCACCGAGGCCTTCCTCCCACCTGGTCCATAGACAGAGACTATCGACCCTTGGCGTGTACTTGAAGCGGGTGAGCTGCCAACGCTGAGCAGTCCACCCGAGGCCTGACTTGGTCTCCGGTCCTTGAAGTCTTCGAGCCTTCCTACTTCTTCGTTTTCGGGAGTAGTCGCGGGAATGGGAGTCGATTCTCCGGAATCATGCGCACTGCTTGGCTGAGTCTCAGGTTGAGTAGACGCTATCACGGTCGCAGGCTTGGGAAAGCTTTCCAAAACGTTCGAAGAGACATTTAAGGTTTCTAAATGATGACAAAACCACACTTCTGGTGGTAGTTTCTTCAAATTGCATTCTCGGATGTCCAGAAAGCGTAGTTCGTGAAGATGACCAATCGTGGCTGGGAGGCTGCTTAATGGATTTCTCGCAACACTCAGATGCTCGAGCTTCTGAAGTCTATTTAGCTGGGGAGATATTGTTGAAAAGTGGTTCTTGTCTAGCGTGAGCTTCGTGACATTCTTCATCCTTTCGAAAATACTGTCATCGAGCTGCGAGACTTTACAGGAAGCCAGATTCAGAGACGTCAAACTCGGCACTGGGACTTTGAAATCAAACCGTGTCATTGGATTGTGGTCCAGATGAAAGAGGCGAATCTTCTCAAAGCTCCCCTCAAACTTCGATATGATGTTGTGACCAACCATAAGTTGCTCAAGCTTCGGTAGCGTGGCGAATATGTCAATGTCGGTAATACCATTGAACCGTAGGTCAACCTCCTTGAGATTCTTGAGCTCCTTGAAGCTTTCTGGAAAAGAGCCATGGAGCATGTTATTTGTAGCCCAAAGCCTTTCCAACGATGTGAGCCGTCCAATCTTGGGCAAGGTTCTGACAGTGTTAAAGCTTATATCGAGATCGACCAGGCCCTCTAGATCACAGAGGAAGTCTGGTAACGACTCTATATAATTCGAGGAGAGATTCAGACTTCGCAACGATGTGAATTGGCCAAAGTAGGGAGGTAGGTGTTTGAGCTTGTTGTTGGACATCTTGATGCTGACTAGACTTGACAATTTATTCAACTCTGCGTGTTCTAGCTGTTCAAGACGATTATTAGATATATCGAGTACAGTTAGTCTTGTCGCGAGGCTAAGACTAGCAGGAAGTTGCCACGCCTCATTACTGACATATCGAACTTCCCGAAGGTTAACACAGCTTTGGATGAAGTCTTTTGGAACGTCGAGGGCAAGGTTGCGGGATAGGTTGAGCGAGATGATTTCGGTAGCCTTCTGATATAGGGTGATGGGTATCGTTACTATGCTCCGACCTTGAAGGTCAACGTGACTGTACTTTTGCAGCTTGCCATGACCCGGTTCGCTCTCCAAGCTGTAATAGCCACTTAGCTTTGTTGGTACAAAGGTAAAGCGGCACAAGTAGCTGTTGTCTTCACGGCCAATCTCTTCGATCCTGTCCGTATTTTGATATCCAGCTTGCTCAAGAAGCTTCTTTTGGATGGCTATTGGTCGCTCTCCTGGTGCTAATTGTCTATGGAGGTCGTGTTTGCGCATGATGATCTGATAATTGCCTAGGTCGTCCTGTAGAAATGACTTCTTTCCCAACACTTGCAGTATCTCCGAAGCCGTCGTATTGACCCCCATAGACAACGTGGCAAAAGTCGAATCAATCCGAAAAATCCGTACACAATGCGCAGTACCGTCGTCTTCGACCTTTTGCGGAAGCCCAGCATCATCGATTTCCCGCAGTCTGGCCAAGTTCTCATCGCCAACTTTCTTGACTGCCCATGAATCTGGAGCATCCCAAGCTCCTGGTCCATTCCCAGCATCTGAGTCCTTGAGCTCTTTGCGAGGCTCTTCAATTATTGGTTCTCCCGTAAAGATACCACCGTGTGCGAGGCCGTTTGGATTTGCAGCTGTAGGGTCAACAATACCAGTCATATCATCAAGGTTCGTGTCCAGTACTGGAAAAGCCGAGTCGCTCGCGATCGACGCATTGCGTGCCTTCTCGTCCTTGCTGTGATCGTAGCTAAACCCTCGCTTTGGCTTGGGGAATTTGCCGTGGCTGTGCATTACCTTCGACGAGCCGCTGTCCTTCTTCAATATTGGAGACGACGATGCGTATGATGCATCCCCAATAGAGTAGTCTGAGGCTTTCGCTGTCGAGCCGCTGTCGAACGTGGCAACACTTCCCTGCCTGACAGTGTCCTTCTGCGCTGCTAGCTCCGATTTGTAGGTCCTATTGCTCTCGGAAGAAGTAGCATGGTGCAGGGATGTTGTAGACCCGGGGAGATGATTGAGGAAGCCGTGACTGTCATGTTCCCCTTTGTGCCTCCGAAGCTTGTCGAGAAGGGATCGTTTCCCACCATTAGACGAGCCATGAGCCGGAGGTTTTTGGCCGGGTTGAAAAGTTTCGCTACGGCTGACGCCACTATTAGAGCTCGGCGTCGGGCTTGACCCACGTATAGGCAACGTATTCCGTGAAGCCATTGGGGATGAAATCGAGTCTTTCAGCATGCGAATGTTATTCGCGGAGTCTTGTCTGTTGGTCAAGGGTCTTGTTGGCTGGCCATTGCCTGAGTCCTTAGGTGGAGGTCTAGGGGGTTCGTCTTTGCTTCTGGTATGTCGATGACGGGGTAGATGAAGTCGGTGGTGATGTTGAGATTGGGGAGTTGGGTCGCCTTCCGCATATCGTTGCTTATCGGGACCTGATAGCGCCTGCCTCACGGGTGCATCGCCGTACTGTTGGATTTCCTGCAGAGGGATTTGGTCAGCGGTGAGTCGCGACTACCGGAACACTAAACTCGCGACCACTCAGATGTGCAACTACCGCAATGGAGCATCCAGCACGGCTTAGTGCCACTGCAAGGAAAGAGCTCCTTCTTCGCTCCAGTCAGGGCACCCTTCATCACCTTGATATGCAGGCTATTCCATGCCATTGAGGTGGTTTGATTTTGTTTGACGTGCCATGTTGCTTTTGTCGTGTGATGATTTGAATGTATTGAAGCCCAACCAAACAAGGCTTCAAAGTCTAGTACGACGTTTGACGAGAAATGCAAACGCAGTGACTGCATAGCTGGATAACGAACATCCCTACGTACCTTGTAGTCTTGAAATAGCCACGGGGTGATGTCACTTGAGGGCGCCGGAGTCCTAGGCCTTGAGTTTGTGGGAGAATTGGGTCCCCGTCCATCATCTCCACTCGTATGTCTGGTATGCAACGACCCATGTCTTGAAGACGCGGTTTGCTCTCTCTGAAGCATGTTCGGTATGCTTGTGTCCGAGCTCCTTGACGACTGCCGCCCATCATCGCTGAACATGCCTGTCACTTTCTTGTACGGCGTGCCCATGTTTGTACTCGTTTTTGATAATGACGTTTGACTACTTTCGGTCGTTGCACTGGTGGCGACAGAAGGCCGCCGCTCATCGGCCAGGCCGAGAAACATTGGGTCTGGCGAATCGCTGTCGCCGGTGTCTGGTCGGGAACTGGAGGAGAGTTGGAGCTTGGGGGGACCATCATTGAGAAAGTTCGCAGAGGTGAGGCCATGGGTGGATATTGCGGGGAGGTCATCGTTCATCCAGGGTGCTATGTCAGAGGTAGGAGCATCTGTTGGAGGAGGGAGCTTTGAGGAAGAAGGTGCAGCTTGTCTTGCTGTGTTCGACTTCTGCTTGCCCTGCTGATTGTCTTGACGGGTACCTTTTATCGCATCTAGTGGCGCCGGTGGCGCCACATCGTCTGGTGAGTCGGAAAAGAAAGTCCCATTACCGGCGAAAATGGTAGAGTTCTTGGCCGCCCTATATCGTACACGGAGCTCTGTCAGCCTTCAAGGTCCACGGGCTCCTAGATTCCCTCACCCGTCGCGACTGCGGCCGAGCGGGGCGTACGAGGAAAGGTATATCTCGAGATAATGGAGAGCACAACAGCGATACCAGGGTGTACTCACAAGTCTTCCTGACGAGTGCGAAGTTGCGGATGTGCTTTCTTCGAGCTGGCCTCGGAGCCGCCCATAATCATGTCATGCAGCCGCATGGTGCCCTTCTTTGCCGGCTTCTCAGAGACATGCTTCGTTGCTGTGCTCCCACCCTTGGTCATCGTTGGCGCCCTCAGTTCGTTAGTAAGGCTGGGAAGGAGTGGAGGTTTCCAATTACGCGCAGGAGAGGTGGGTGAGATCGACTGCGGAGAAGTGGTCAAGCATATAATCTAGCGGGATGCCTTTTTATGTCCGATAAGCGTACCAGTCGTTGCAGGCGTTGACTGCAGGAAAGCGGGCGGAGAAAGGGAACCCTGCAGCGACGGCCGATTGAAACGGTTTGGAGAGCGTTTGATGGGGCGCCTACATCTGGTATGGCAAAAATAGACAATGCTTACCCGTTGAATGGGATGATTGTAAGAATATCAGGGTCTATGGACATCTGGGAGGAGTTCGCGCCAAAATGTGGAGAACGAGACTAAACCAGGTTCGGATCTAGCCGAGATATGGCGATCTCAGGGACTGGATGCTATTCACTCCTCTACATCTTCACTCCTGAACATCACTATATATTGTGAGTTTTGCAAGTCAAATTGAATGATTTGATGAATAGATCAGCTATTTATGGAAATGATCGTAAACATAAGCTCTATGTTGCGCCATTAGACTTAACGTCTAGGTTCTTCTTGGCCTCCTCTGCACCAGTACCCAGATCAACCTGGGCTTTTACAAGATCTGCATGGTTTTTCGCCTTAACCTCTCACATGTCCATCTGGGTTTGCCTCGACTTCCTTTGCCGCACCCAGAAATTTACTAACCCTATCCTTCTCTATCTTCGCTTTCTTCTTGGCCTCCGGTGGTGGGTACCTTAGGCTTTCGTCGCTATGTCTGGCCATTCTTTCGATCTTGAGTAATCGTCTTGTTTTGGTTGGAGCATTTCGAGGAGGGCGTTGGTGGCTGCAGGTTTCAACGTTTGCGGGGTGAGCTGGGTAGAATTAGCATGGATCATCTAGCTTTGCGGTGAAGCAAATAATCGCTTACAATATCAGCATTGTAATCTTCTTTCAATTTCGTGATGTCTGTGTACTCGAGTGACTCCCCATCCGATGTCCGCCTTGACCTCTAAGCAACTATAGGCTTTACCATGGCGGAAATTTCGCTGGATGACAGTCTGCGTGAACGCACAGCCTGTAGCGCAGCAGATACCTCAGAGGCGACACCTCTATTATCCTTTTTCATAGTATCCGCCTCAGGATTCTCCACCCCCGCTTCTCCATCTGTTGCGATCTCGGGTAGCACTAGAGCAAGGGCATCTACGGCGTCTTGTTCCAGCTTTTGAGTGTTCCCAACTGTCTCTTTGCTACGTGACTTGAATAAAGATAGGAAACGTAGGAGTTTCTTGCGTCCGGGTGGGGAAGCCGACAAGGGTCTTTCTAGCCCGGCCAGAGGGTTTGTGGATGGCCCACCTCCTCCTGAAATGCTGTAACCTCAATCGTTGGTGAAAACGGATTTGCAGTTTCCAAGGATGCGGGACTATTATCGACTCCTGGTCCTTCCTTGGTAGTGGCTGGGTCGACGGACCTGTCACTTCCTACCCGCGACGTGAGCGGAGAGATGGGAGGGGACGTGCCATCACCACCATCATTCTCAGCCCACCTGTCGCTACCTTGTACACTGTTGGCCGTGGTCTCGCAATCGCTACTAGTGATACAACACTCGCCATAGAAGGACTCCACGCCAGCATCTGTATCTTTGGTAGTCTTTGCAATCTCCGTACACAAGTCGTTGGCAGGGGCCTCTTCCCCGGATTGACTTGCACCATGAGCGTAGACCACGTGAGAGGAAGGTTGTCAGACTCTAAGCCGGAGGTACGCAGACCTCGCGACCATTTGTCGACTCCTTTCGGGTTCCGAAAGAACCGGTGGGTGCCGGTGGCATTTTCAAAGTACTCTCGCAGTCCGCCGATACTCCGACCTTTGAGCACTATCGTCATTTCGACGAAGACACAGCCAAGGGACCATACATCTGACGACTCGTTTCGACTTTAGTCATTCGTCAATTCTGGTGCACAATAAATCCAACTCTTGCCTGTGTCCTCAACGGTTGTGCCGCTCGAGAGATGCTCCTAGTCCAGAGATATACCAGAATCTGTGAGACATACAGATTCACCTTTCACTAAGATGTTCTCCAGCTTAATGTCCTTATAGCGAATCTTTGAGCCGTGAAGGTATCGTAACGCTGTGGCGAGACAGCCATAGAACCTTCGTAGCATATCTAAGAGTCGATCATTATCTGGTACAAATTTGCAGAACTCCACGAGATTATAGTCTGCGACAGGCGACATGATTAGACTAATATATTTGGCGTCGGTGCAACTGAATACCTATACCAATATTAGCAAGACGGATAAGGACGGAGAGCTTCGAAGCTACTGACTGGCTCAATATAATGATGATGTTGGATTCTTTTTACGAGGTAAAGTTCCTTCTTGAAGCCGTCGATCTCGTTTTGGCTTTCTCCTCTTCCTCTCCTAAATCGTTTCCTCGTAAATTCTGTGTGGCTAAAGGCACTATATACCTTGTCGATAGTAGTAAAGCCCCCACGGCCAAGCATTTCTTTAACCTTAAATGAGAATGTGTCGCTATTGCAGAAGTGTGCGTGCTCCTTTATCTCGCTCTTTTCAAGATCCACTGCCTTGATTACGACGAGCACCTAGGTTGCAAGGAACCTTTCGCGTGAGTAAGGGCCGAGGTTATTGGGTACATATTGTTCTTCGAATGGGAACTAGTGATCGTCGTATCCTTTGTCCAGGATCTTATCAATCGTATGTAATTCGCCAATGGTGCGAAGGACCGTATAAAGTCTTGGTGCCTTGCTCCACGTCTGCTGTTCCGCTCTCAAATGGCGAGATACCTCTTGAAAGTCCTAGTCGTAATATGGAACATTAAACTCTGCTCTTTCCTCGAAAATTTTTGCTAAATTAGAACTCTGTTGTCTCGACGAGATGGGAGAAGACGAGTCTCCTCCCGGAGGCAATGGGACTTTGGTTTTTTTAACGAAGGAAGTTGAGGCACGGAGGAGGAGGAGCTATCTTTGCGGAAAGGGTTTCTGAACGGTATAGGTGAATAAGACGAGCCTTTCTTCCAAAATGGATTCTTTGACTGTATAGGTGGGCCCTGCTCAGAACCTGCCCTAGACAGCCGATCCCGCTGGGGCGCCGCGGTCCTGTCGCTGCTTAGCTCATCTTCTATCGGTTGACGAGGCGAGGCATCGAAGCGTTCGTCGAACGCATAGGCCATAGCTCATCGTTGGTGCCCAGCTGCAATACCGCCCGAGCAGACTTGTTCAAGGAGATAGTGCAATGTCTTATCAATTAGAGAATGAAGCCTGAAGCTGACTCACCGTAGCCACCGCTGGGCCCCTCATCAAGACTAAACAGGTCATAATTGACGAAAGAGCCTCAGTCTGGGGTCAACAATGAAAGCGTGTACGAGTAAGCCGACAAAGGACCTAGATCTTGCCAGACACCGAGTTCACGCAGCGCTCCGACCACTATTGTCTCACATTTTGATGGGTAGTCTATTTAGCTATCCAGGGCGGCACTCACACTCGGCCAAAAAGCATCGAGTAATGGCTGCAATGTTTGGGTAAGACAGCAGAATTGCCTATTAGCTCCTACCAATCACCAAGTTCATGCAAGCTCCTGCTAACGTGGCCCGACACTCCCAAGGTCACTTACTTATCTATCCATTGTGGCTGTCCTTTGTGAGGTAACCGGTGAACCATGGCTGCCACACCACATCTTAGCCCAACAGCCGTAAGCAGGTGTCGCGCGGTCGAGTGTTCCTCTCGTGTTCGGAATCTAACTTGCTTTTGAGAGATAATGGCCACAGCAATACATTGTATCAGCGAAAGACTGTCCTCTTTTCATCAAGTCTAACCTTCGTACTGAAAGGTGAAGTCGATGGAAAATTTCAAGGAATAAGATGGATTGGAGAAAAACATAGCGAGCTGAGCTAATCCCCCGGAGCGGCTATTGCCATCCCTACTTAAATCTTCGATTTTAGGCACCTCTTGGCGTTCTAATAGCGGGGCTTGGGGCCGTGTCCCGGGGGCCACTAACGCTAATCGCTCGCTGCAGTAAGCTTCGTACCATGAGCACAACAGAAGCCTCGTATCGCTCTCCGAACGTCCCACATTCTCCCCTCACCCAACCCAATGCGTCCCGACGCGCCCCGCTCCCCCGTCGCGGGTCCAGCAACAGGTCCAGAACCACCCTTTCCCATCCGCCTCTCAGGCCCCATAGTCAAAGGCTTCGGCCGTGGCAGCGCCGAGGTGAATCCTTATACTCAGCTTCATCCAGCCTTCAGTCGCTGATGGACGACAGCTCGGCATCCCAACCGCCAACATCCCCATCGCAGGCCTGAGCGTTGGTGGACACAAGGAAGTAGAGAGTGGAGTCTATTATGGTTGGGCGGGAGTCGATGTCGAGGATACAGGAAAGAGGTGCATCCAGGGAGAAGGGGGCAATCATGGGGGCGGTGGAGGGGTATGGGGAATGGTGATGAGTATTGGCTGGAATCCCTTTTACAAGAACACAGTCCGCAGCGTTGTACGTCCCATTTCCTCCTCCCCTGTTTCCTGCCCCCTTTCATTTCCCTCCTCCTCCTTCACCAGTATCACCACCATACTAACCCACACGTCAACCTAGGAAGTTCACATCCTTCACCTATTCCCGCACTCCTTCTACAACGCGCGCATGAACCTCTTAATCTGCGGTTTCATACGGCCGGAGTACGATTACGTAAGTAAGGAGAGTTTGATCGAGGACATAAATGTGGATATTGATGTGGCGAGACGGAGTCTGGAAAGGGATGCTTATGCGAGGTTGAAGGGAGAGGAGTATTTGAGGGTTTTTGATGGGGAGGGGAAGGAGGGGGAGGTGGCGAGCTGATGTGGCGGTGGTAAACAGGGTGGGATTGGAATTAGTGGTGTTCGGCATGGCGTTTGGTATGGTTGGTGGCGATGACATGGAATCAATCGGATATAGATTTAGCATGGCACAAGGTTAGATGGCAATAAAATAGTGATTCGATGTACAGACTCGAGCGGGTGTCTAGATTAAATGACTGGAATCATTGACCTTGATCGATGGAGGTATATACAACTATGACAGCCGAGTAGTGATCGGTGGATACATTAACATCGTGCATGCCAGCGGACCCCTTCCGTCACCCTTCCACCCACATCGTTGAGACATGAGTTCCTTCTCTTGGTATATACACGGTCGTAAGCGCATTCTTCATAAGCAAGGTAGAACGTTCATGACGAAAAGCATTGGGATATCAAAGACGTCTCTCTTTACAGACCAACATAGCATGCATTCGACCTTGTCCTCATCCTCTCCCGGAATCCTCCCTTTACTACCAGGCCGGCTCCCATCATGGTGCCTTTTGAGCCGAGACCCAATCTCATTATCAAAAGCACTCACGTCCTTCGCGGTCCTATATTTGAGAATTCTGCAGGGCGTTGTAACACTGCCTCTCGAGTCTCCAAAAGCAAGGTGCGCATAGTCATCAAAGAAGTCGCACGCGCTCTCATCATCAAGTAAATCCACTATGGACACGGGTTTGGGTCGTTGTTGGGAATCATTGGTATCCGTTGAGGTGTCGGGGTTTCGAGGGGTGTTTGTACCGCGAGATGTTGATGCGCCTGTGCCTGGTGCACCAGATGGGGCGCCGCCCGTGTTTACATTAAGATTCGGCTCTTTACCAAGGAGTACTGATTTTGTCCAGCCGGTGAGGATGGAGAAGCCTTCGCCGACTGCGACGACTTCGCCTGTGCGGCGGCAGAGGATGGTGGGGGTGCCGGTCAGGCTGAGGTTATCTTCGTATTCGAGTAGGGTACGTTGCAGACACTTTTCCATGAAGACGCGGTCGTCATCGTCCAATTTTGTCAGGGATGATATGAAAGAGGGGCGAATGGAAGCGAGGGCTTTAGCAATGTGAACAGTCCGTTTCTGGGAGAACCGTTTTCGAATGAGGGCCATGAGATCGTGAAAGGCTTTGGTGTAGGAATAGGGTTCAGTAACCATGTTGTATACTGTTGACGGTTTCCGGCTGCGGCGTGAAAAGGTGGTCTGGGCCTTCATTGTTGAGGTTCCAGGGATCGAAGGAACGGTGGATGCTGAGTTGTTCGAAATGGCGGATGCCTGGTGAGATTGGGCTTCCGATGATCGGAGTGTTGGCGCCTGGTGAGAGTTGCTAATGTTAGTATTCATATCTTTTGTGGCCGGATTTCCCTCGAAACCCGCTAGCGTACCTTGCGGACTTGGGCCTGACATTGGAGTTGGATAGCCATTTCCGGCTCCTGGGAATCCAGACCGTTCCTCCTGCTTGATAAACTCCTCGTACGCATCCACTTGCCCACCCAGATTGTAAGCGATAGCTCCTTGCCTGGCGTCTGGCTGTGGATACTGATATCGCTGGGTGTTCGAAGGACTTGAACCGTAGCTGGTGGACATCATGCCTGGCATATACTTGGTATCACCAGCATCGAAGGATCCAACGCTTTCATTTGGCGGAGTGTCTACCATACCAGAAGACATGTGGCCGAGCACAGAGTATTCGCCATATCCGTAACTATTGTCGAACGGATTATTGTCAAGGTTTAGATCTGGGAACAACTCGTTTGCGAGAGATTGCTGCTGCATTGGATCCGACGACATAGGCACGCTTGGTCGTAGATTGCTAGCGTACGTCGGCATCGCCGATGATGGTTGCTGCGGACCAAGCTGATACCGGTTTGACATTGGTAGAATCTGGTTGCCATACGGTTGTGAGATCATCTGGTGCTGCGGTGCGCTCGATGTATACATCGGGTACGTTGATGGAGCTGTCTGCTGCCCTGGATACATAGCGCCTGGTCTTGCGCCAGGGAAACCAAATGGAAATTGTTGATTCCGGTTCACATTCATAGCAGCTCGCGCTGCCGCTGCTGCGTCGGCTTCCTTTTCCTGGGTGGGAGTTAGATCCTCATCTGCAGTTCCTTCTAAGTACTTTGCCTTCTTCCGCTTTCCATCTTTGCAAACTTTCTTGTCGCCGCACCTTTCGCATGGTCTCATGTCGCCTAGGAGGAGTCAGCCTTTAATTCAGTGATGATAAAGTTTAGGAATGAGGAGAGACTTACTGCAGGTAAGATGTGCTCTTTGACAATTCTCACAGGCCCTACGAGCTTTCTTTCTTTTCACCCTGTTAGGGTCTTTGTTGGCAGGCTTTTTGACCTTGCCACCATCTTGAAGCTTGCGGGCACCTGGAGACATATCTTTGGTGCGTATATCATCAGAGTCTTGACTCTCTGAATCGTCTGATGACTCTGTATGCGATCTTGAAGGAGCATCATCATCCTGGCTTGAAGCCATCCTTATAGAGGTACCTAGGTACCGCACAGGGCAGTTCCGAAGCCGGCTAGCGTACTACAGGCTGAGTGCCTGGACAGTGATCCTCAAGGCAGCGTGACCCGGAATGCCACGTTAAAGCCAGAGGGCAAACCTTAATTTTTCTTGCCAGGCAGGCTGACTGCGCCCCAAATCCCCTATTATGAACTGGGATTTGACTTTATTGCCGCGAGCTCGCCTGCAGCTCGCTTTATTCACTGTGGATTGCGGCCTAAGAATCCAATCGTTGTAACCTTCCCGTCACGGCTGCATATGCATACCGGATATTAATATTGCAAGCAGTCCATGTATTTGCACATACTTGAGCTCACGAGCTCTAGGCGTCAACATGCAGTGCTCTATGTGGCCACGATTTCACTGTTGACTAGAGTGAGGCTCAACGAGGCTCAAGAAAAGTCGGGAGGTTTATTCTTCCGAATGATCGCCTTGACAGGTGGAGCAATGAACACTCTCTCATGTAAAAAGTACAGTCTTTGAAGTGATACAGTCTCTCTGTCATGAATCGGCAGGCGCACGAGCTCCTCGGAAAGTGAAACTATTGGCAATCATTCACCTTTCAGCTTGCTTTCGTCCGATGGGTGCCGTTGTACAATTTGTAACTTCTTCTTGGCAGATTCTCATCACAGATGGATCCAGCGAATGGGTTACGTGCGTTTGTCAGTGCAGGTTGTAGCTGTGATCGCTGGAGTCGAGGTTGGTTTGCGGCGATCCTCAGAGTGGAGTGAAGTGGTGTTCCCAATATTTCGGTGCAGTTCGCGGGTTTAAGCGCCTCAACTCGGGCACTAGCAGTTGGTATCCGCTAGTGTTTTATGCGCTAAAATAGCGGTATCATCATGCACGTAATGGTCATTGCCCACTGGCAATTATCAAAGCGTCAAAGGGCACACACGGGAGCATTATGTGTTGCGATAGTGGGATCTACTATTGTTTGCACACGGGTCGAACAAAGCCTTGGGAATCTTCAGAGTGTTTAAAGTGCCCGTCGATCCCGTCTGTCGGGCTCGACAATCAGTCGCTATCAATGTTGATGTCGAAACCACCTCCTATGCACTTGGAACAGCTCTTGAATGGAACACGATATCGTGCTACCCTGTACGAGAATCTCTGCCAAATACTACCTAGTTGATTTGCCGAAGACCTTGCGATGCACCAATACCTGATTGGCAATGCTACCCTCGCAAACGGATACATGCATATTATGACATGGGCTATTCACCACAGTTCACTGCCGGTTTTGCATGATAGGCCGAACTCTGTAACAACCATGTTTGACACCCCCACATCTTGCGGCGTTCATTCATTGCTGATAGTCCTAGATACGAGACCCTTGCTGCAGGGGAAGTCTTCCAGAAGGTGCAGTGACCTCCTGTAACACACCGATCATCTCCGTGAGAGTAAATTGCTGGAGTATTCGTGGATATTGTTCCAAGTTTAGCCGTGTCTCGGTAGCGGTTCATTCCGAGTATACGTGCGGGCGATCCTTGAGTAGCGTAGATGCCACACTCACAAGGCTGGACAGAGGCTTGGCCCAGGATGATTTGATCTCATGATGAGCATGATGTAAATCTCCGAAGCTGTACACAAATCCTGGCAGGCTTCATTATAGGGCAACGGAGGACCTCAACGGGCGATTTGCAAAATCGAAGCGCATCACTTGAGCAAAGACCGAATACAGGCACGTCACCCATGCACGGGTGCCTTACATATCAAATGACTTAGACATCAGATCATGCAGGATGCTTTTCATCGTCCACTAGCGAACTTCGAGGTGCGCCGGATCTTTTTACCATATCTGAAGAAGATGTATCTGGAAAATCGCCGATTGGTTAGCCCCCCACGGTTTCCCACATGAGGTAAGCTGCTTTGCACAACTTACGGGAAAGGAGCCATAACGACGGTTAAGAGTGCCAAAAGTGTCGTAGCCCATTCAAAGCCAAGCTTGTTGTACACTGTTCATAGTATCAGCCAATGTCACGTAGTACAGATGATGGACAGGCGTCTATCGCCTTCAAGATTGAAAGTTGACATCGCTCACTTTGATCACCGAATAGTGGAAAAGCCGCGGCGAAGCTTGAACGAGCAAAGCTGTTGGCGGCTAGCGCGCTCGCAGCGTAAACGGGATAGGATTCCACCAAGAAAGTGAATATACCAGAGAACACCAGCAACATTCCAACAGCAAAGATCGCGCTGCCTATAATCGGTACTATCCAGTGTATAGACGGGTATATCGTCCAGGCAAACCAGAAAAGGCCAATAGGCACTAAGAAGCCTCCAGCAATGGCCGGTGGTAGGCGATACTCAGGCTCGGAGACTCCAGGCTCCCCTCCGTTCTTGTCCCCGCTGGAGACTAATCTCAAGTAGTTCTTGTGCCAGAATGGGTTGGTTGAAATGGCGACCAACTGGCCGACTAAAAGACCGGAGAACGTGAGGCCGACCTGCCATAGCTCAAAGTCATGATTGACCGTGAAGACGAGTTCGAAGGCTCCAAAAAATAGGTAGAGGACACCGAGCAATATGGCGGAGAACAAGCAGAGGTTCAAGCACATAGGCTCTAGTGCTAGTAGTAAGAAGGGCCGGTAACATGATCTGATGATAGTTTGCACAATTGAGCGCTGCAGTTTTTCGATGGGTGCCTTCCATTTCTCGTCCCTAGTCTCCTTTCTCAGCCTGATCGCTTTATGACGTAGGAGGACAGGATGATAAGTCTCAGGCACGAACGCTGCGATCAAGGCCAGCATTACCGCCGACCAGATGAGCAGCACGTAGAAGGTCCACCTCCAGGACGTATACTGGTTAATAAACCCAGCAAATATAGGACCCACAGGCGGTCCAATGAAAGGAGAGGCCGTGAAAATCATCATCGGAGCTTGCAGCTCGTTCTTCGTGAACATATCACCAACAGTCCCTCCAGCAACACTCAAGAACGCACTCCCAGCCACGCCGTCAATGAACCGTCCAACAAGCTCCGTCCCAATATTCTTAGCCAGCGCACAAGGAATAAGCCAGACCAAAAAGAAGAAGAACGAGACCACATAAATCGGTCTCCTCCCATAAAATTCAGACAGCGGCCCCAGCACCATAGGTCCAAGCCCAAGTCCAATAACGAATAAGCTCAGGCCCAGAGTAGCGACAATTCTCGAGATATGGAATTCCTCTGTGATCTGGCTATAGGTGGAAGTATACATTGACGAAGTGCACGTCACGCACGTCGAGCCTGCGGAGACAATGGAGACGATCAACCATTTGCGGCCTTTGCTGAATGATCGCGGGTTCAGGGGGTCGTCATCTCCGTCCCATTGTACCTCATACTCTTTCTCCGGATCTGTCTCCTGCTCTCCCTCCGGGGGCACCTCCTCGTCTTCGCCGTAGGCGGTGTAGCCGTGCCCATCGCCATAGGAGCGTGATCGCATCAGGGAGGCTGGATGGCCGCTTGCTGCTCTCTTATGGATAGGTCGGGGAGACAGGTCCGGGGCGGCTGCGGCTCCTTCTCTGGGTATCTCTGCTTGCTCTTTATCTGCCGCCTCTGCTGGCATTTTGTTGGAAGACTCTTCGGCGTCGGGAGGGGTGTAGGATGATTTCTCAGAGGCGGCAAGGGTCAAGTCTGAGTAGCCCAGGGCCATGTTGGCAAGAGGGATTGCCGCGCAGCCCTTCTAGGACAGTTTTAATTTGTGGATTGATGGCAGAAACAAGACGACGGACGAAAGGGCCACCTGTGTAGTTCTGGGAATCTGGTGAGGGCGATTCTGGCTGCAGATGTATGTAGAGGGACCAGCCCTGGACTCTTTGCGATTAACAAGCAAGCCATGACAGGCCTCAAATCTCCGCACAAAGGCCGTTAGTGCTCGCAACTTGAATGATGAAATGACGGTCGATCAGCGACTGAGTTAGAGCGGGAGAGATTTTATCTCCGGGTTCGGCCCCGAGTGCCCCACCAAATCCAAGATCCGAAAATCATAATTCAGACTACCACGTCATAACCGCTTATTATAAAGCTATTAAAATTTTAAGAATTACTATTTTCTACGAAGGCTTGGCGTAGGTCGGTAAATCCGGAGTTTCCGCCGACCTACGCTAAGCCTTCGCAGAAACTTAACGAAACCCTATATACCCCAATCACTATAGATCCTAACTATCTAAGAATTTGTATTATAGTAGTGATATAGTTAAATAGTAGTTCCTGAGATTTTTCTAGCCTTACGAGAAGTGGTTATGACGTGGTAGTCTGAATTATGATTTTCGGATTTTGGATTTGGTGGGGCATCCAAAATTCCAAAACTTGAAAAACGATCTATTATTTTCGGAATAGGGGTAATGAACCTAGAGGAGCAGATTTTCTGAGAAAGCCTTGAAGTTGTCAGAAGTCTGCGAATCTCGCAGGTTCTCGCAGGCATGGGGTGGAGGTAAGAACAAAGGGAGGGAGCGAGCTGCTATCAGATGAACAGACCCGACATGGGTCCTGATTGCTGCACAAATAGTCTGTAGAGTGAATCAGGCAAGACTTGTTCACTACGCTCTATAGGAAAATTACATATATAGATAGCTGATGAATGCTCATTTCGATTCCGCAATTGCACTACCGAGAAGGCCTGCCAGAGCGAGAATCTTCTCCTCTTGCAGCCGACGTCCCACGAGCTGTATCGCGACAGGGGCACCGTCATATATCTCGGGGTCATCTAAGTAGCACTATTAGCAGCGCATGCTATCAATGAAAGAGTTGACTTACAATCTTCAGCTATCTCCTTATCCTGATCGCTGACGGGTTTGAAATTTTTGTCGACTACGTCAATACCCCCATCAATATTGGTTACGGGAACTGTGCAGGAGGTGTAGTCAAGCAAATTGATGATGCTCGAGTAACCCAGATACGTGTACCTGTTTGGGCGTGCCGCCGCAAATGGCGCCAATGGCATTATGAATGAATCGACAGGTCGGCCGGTACCCGCCAAATCCTTCGTCGAGTTCCAGTACTCTAAGTATTCTTTCTGGTATTCTCGCTTAGCTACGTTGTTTGCTGAAATATCACTTGCATTGGCCTGTCCAGTAGGCTTCGAGCCATAAAATTTTTGCAGTTGAGATGCCATCGGTTCTCCTGCGAGGGCCAAAGATCTGTGCAAGTCTTCGCCGCCGTCGTACGTATATACTTTGCCGATGATGGCCTGACCCCGTTTGTGATTTGGTGGCTTCCATTCGATGATTTTGTGCCCTAGCTTCTCGAGGGTCTTGACAGCAATGTCCATGGCTCGTTGCACTGGCGGGTGAGGCGTTATGCTTCCATCATGCTTCATGACGCCGAATGCCAGCTTAGTGGTATCTGCTAGATTTAAAATCTCCTTCTCTTGGTCTTCTCGCCATGGGAGCTCATGAACCAAAGGATCGTGTAGCCAAGGCTCCTGGGTTAGGAGGGACTTGACGAGTAGACGTAAAGATCCCACAGAATGCGAGAGGGGACCAACGACCGAGAGTACCGAATTCTGTCCGTCCATGCTGTTGGCCATCCCCTCATAAGGTAGACGACCGGAAGAAGGCCGCAGCCCATACAATCCGTTGAAGGCTGCAGGTATTCTTATCGATCCTCCTATATCAGTTCCCAACCCTGCAGGTGACCCTCTAAGCGCAATAAGCGCCCCTTCACCCCCTGAACTTCCTCCACAAGACAGGTTTCGGTTTTTCGGGTTTGTCGTGTATCCGATAATGTTGTTGACAGTTTCCCCAGCCATCAGAGTGTGTGGGACGGATGTCTTGCAATAAAGCACCGCCCCCAGTGCTCGAAGCTCTTTGACCATCTCACTTTCGAATACCTTCTCTTGACCTGTCCCCTTCCGTCCCATGAATGTACCAATCCATCCTATGTAGCCCATCGAAGTCTCCACTCCCTTGACGTGAAATTGATCCTTCAAGCTAATTGGCAGTCCATGTAATGGACCAATTGGTGCTTTATGCTGTGCATAGTACTTGTCGAGCCTCTTGGCATCCTCGATGGCCGCATCAAAGAACGTCTCGTGCAGGCAATTTGTGAGCTGGTGAGCAAGGCTTGCCCGATGGCAAAAAGCCCCTGTCACCTCTTCCGCAGTCCATGTGCCTGCAGATATTTTCTCGACAATGCCCACCGCATCTGTCTCGGTAATCTCGATTTCCTCCTTTGACAATGACTTCTGAATGAAGGCACCCGTCACATCTCGCTGCTCCTCGATGGAAGGAATTGAACTGAGGCGCCATTTACTTGGGATTGAGCTGTTGATAGAGCTGAGTTTCGATTTTCCAAGGCTCTGCCAGCTCGTTTCGCCGGCCATTGTTGAGCGCGGAGAAGAAATCAGAATTTGGATATGACTGGCTGTAGATGTTTTCAGAGCAAAAAGCTCTTTTTAATCAGCAAGTGCATCTTCAACATGCGCCAAAAACAAATGACGTGCATTGTCTCGGCTGATGTGGGGTGAAGCTTATCTTTCAGGCTAAAGTTGTGCGCCTGCCGTTTTGGTACCTGCATGTTGATGGCCAGGAGAGAGCATGGCACGAACTGTCGCAAACAAAAAGGCCGCTCAGTCTCTCATTTGGCGTACATTGAGGTTGATTCGTTTGTTTGACATCCAACCTCGCCAAGCTTCATATGTGCTATTGCAAGCATCATCGACCTCTCCCACGTGAGGATCTGCAGGCCAGTCTCGCAACCATTCTGGGCACGAACCTGATATGATTTGGGGTACCCCATGCCAAGCGAACCTAGCTGGGCCCTTCATAAAGACAGCATCACCTGAGCGCAGGCGTACAGAGAGAGATTTTGCATCCCCATCGTCTTTGGAGCCCCTACCAACCACGAAAATTGCGTCACAGCCAAGGCTGATACTTACCAACCCTTTTTCAGACTCTTCGCTCACATCACGGTGAACGCTCAGAGTGTCACCAGGGGTATAGACATTGACTATGGCTGCCTCGGGTATCATCTCAGGAAACAAGCCATGGATGAAAGCCGCGATATCTGTAGGGAAAATTGGGTTCTCATCAGGGTAACATTTTCGCGTCCAATCGTACTGCCCGCCCAATGTTACCCACCGTAGCTTCCGCTTTAGGAATTGGGAAATTGTGAGAGATTTGTGGAGTGCAGTATCAACTGGGCGAAAATGTTCAGAAGATGTGGGAGATACATTGAAGAACGAAATAGTAGGAAATTCAGGTTCTCTTTCCGGCGAGAGAGACTCGGGTTTTTGTGCAGCATGGTAAGGAAGCTGGTGGTGCAGATGCACATTGGTCTTGTGTCGTTGGTCCGCAAGATCGCGGTGGAGCAATTTTGACAATAGCGCTCTTTGAGCCTCCTTCGGGATGAGAGAAGGTACAATATGGAGACCTGCGATATGTAAGGAAATAGTTACAAGCATGTGGACTTCCCAGAAAAGCTACCCGGGACTTCTTGAGACACATATGTCTTTACATCTTGACAAGACAGATTAGCACCCAAGGCCGTTTCGCCTTGAAGGTGGCGGCATGCAGCACGTATTGTACTAGCATCTATCGTGTCAAGTTCCGCAATCGCGTCTCGATGGCATTCATTTAAGTCACGGCTTAGGTCAAGGATTTCAGCGTCCTGATCAATCGCAGTTGTCGAGAGTCTTTGATAGAACTTGTAAGTATCCTTGACGAAAGCTGGCGGCTTCTTGCACGCGTCGAGGTCCTTGCATTGTGCCATGCTATGGAGCTTGCTTCTTAACGTTAAGAAAATCAAGAGCACGGATTTGATCGCGGCGTCCGGGTAAAGCTCGGTTTGTGGCGTCCTCCTGGTGCGTAACCGAGTCTGTGTTTACAAACTCTCCGAGGGGCTGCGAAAGAGACAGCTACACGACAACAGCACAGCAGCCGAACCTTGCCACTCTGAGTTGATCACAACACACAACCATAGTAATCCCCCAAGGACTTTCGAGCAGCTCTCGCAGGAGCAGTTACCAATTGGAGCTACCATGGAGAACTATAAAAAGATCGAGAAAATTGGAGAAGGTGAATTGGACCTGCCATCTCTCGGTCTCTAAGGGAATCATATGCTAATCGACCTTTTTACAGGAACCTACGGTGTCGTCTACAAAGCTCGCGACCTTACGCATCCTACCCGTATCGTCGCCTTGAAGAAGATTCGCCTTGAAGCCGAAGATGAAGGGGTCCCAAGCACAGCCATTCGCGAGATCTCTTTGCTGAAAGAGATGAATGATCCAAACATTGTCCGCCTTCTCAACATTGTCCACGCCGACGGACACAAGCTATACTTGGTGTTCGAATTCTTGGATATGGATCTCAAGAAATACATGGAAGCATTGCCTGTTAGTGACGGTGGCAGAGGCAAGGCATATCCGGAAGGTACAGGTGCGGAGCTGGGGAGGCTTGGACTCGGTGATTCTATGGTCAAGAAGTTCATGAGCCAGCTCGTGGAAGGTGTGAGGTACTGCCACAGCCACCGCGTGTTACATCGCGACCTCAAGCCTCAGAATCTACTCATCGATCGGGAGGGAAATTTGAAGCTGGCAGACTTTGGACTTGCGCGCGCTTTTGGGGTACCATTACGCACATACACACATGAGGTGACCACAATGATATATCCATGTAGGACTGCGCAACTGACCTCTCTTTCTAGGTGGTCACTCTATGGTATCGTGCTCCTGAGATTCTACTCGGTGGTCGACAGTACTCGACTGGTGTTGATATGTGGTCTGTGGGTTGCATTTTCGCAGAGATGTGCACGCGAAAGCCATTGTTCCCAGGCGACTCAGAGATTGATGAGATTTTTAAGATATTCCGGTAAGTCTTGTCTCCTCATTTTGAGAAGACACGTCCTGATATGCACTAGACACCTAGGCACTCCTGATGACCACGCTTGGCCTGGTGTAACATCTTTCCCTGACTTCAAACCATCGTTTCCCAAGTGGTCTCGTGATCCCTCGAGAGCCCTTGTCAACGGGCTTGATGAAAACGGACTCGACCTGCTTGACGCAATGCTTGTGTACGACCCAGCTGGCCGCATTTCAGCGAAGCAGGCCTGCATACATCCTTACTTTGAAGCCGGAAGCTCCGCATATTCTGGCCGAGGGAGACCCAACGGCTATCATTGAGGCGACTAAATTGTCAACAAATTTGGTCCCTTTATTATTATTTGTTATGCTTCCCCACGATAGACGCTAGGTATTATGGATACTGGCTGTATGCATTTGCAGGATATTCGGATTAGCTTGAGCATCTTTACTACAGGCAATCATGTTGTGTATCATATGGCGTCGGAGGTCAGCGACCCAGCAGTATCTGCTCTGTATCACATGTCGGCTTAGGATAGATCGCTATTGCAAAACTTTTCCGTTTGCGCGATCATCTTACTCATGCAATCATTGCGATGGGTTGCCCTGTACAGCCGCTTTCCATCCTGCCTCTTGATTTAATGGTTGTTTGTATGCTATTGGAAAAACGTATCGAGTAGCGTCTGCTAGTTGCAGCCCAGCAGTATTTGCTCTGTACCACAAGCTGGCTAAGATAGTCGTGCCCCGCACAAAATCATCCTTAGACGATTGAATGATCTATGACCCGACACGTGGATTGGCCTTAGGAATACCCTTACGTCTCTTGATATCCCTCGCTCCTCATACCCTTGGGCCTTGACGCTCATTCTCAAATTCTTCAGTCTCGACTCTACTTGCTCCTTGACGCAGACTCTTCATAACTTCCATTCGTGCCTTTACATGGTTTGATTGACCTATGCTCAATTGTTGAGAAGACGTAGGCTTTCATACTCTTTCCTTCAACAACAACGATAGAGTAAGTTAGAGATCTGGAATACTAAACAAACAATTCAATATGCTTACGATCATATGTAAGCAATGAAAACGAAAACGAAGATGAAGCAAGCTGGAAATAGATGGCAAAAACAAAAGCAGTCAATCCTAAGGAAAATTATACCTTGCTAATCACGACAGCGTTAAGATATCGATAGTAAGGTATCTATAGTAAGGAAGAGCTTCATTTTTTTGGATGCTACGAGTAACGTCTTAAGGCTAGATAGTCTGCGATTGGAAATCGTGCTATTGCTGGATCTTCAACGCTTGTTGGCTGCTAACATTGTCGTCTGTGTCCGGTCATTAAGATGTAGTTCGGTGTATGATATCTAATTTAGAGCGGACCGCTATGCCTACTTGATGCAAGGAATTAATATAGGTCTAACCTGGGGCACCTAGGGATCGGAATGTCTTCGATTCCCAGGCCTTTTGTTCTTGGCAGCACCAGTAGGTGACAAAATTCATGTCCGCTCTCACCTATTCAGGCAACAAGTTTCAAAGTAGTTTACTGAGGATTTTATTACTTCAAACGGCTTTCTACAATAGATTTAACTTAATTACTTTACCCCTACTACTATATAGTATCCTACACCGCCGGGGTAATTGTAATAGGAACGGCTGTTAGGGACGAAGGAGTTTGGTTTTACGGGGGAGCCCTTACCTAGATTTAATTAGAGCGGACATGAGTTTTGTCACGTACTGGTGGCAGATTCTGAGATACTCAAGTCATATTTAAAAATACTTGTCAATGAGGGAGCCCACAGGCCCCTCAGCGGGCTTCCCTAAGCGAACCACCAAGCGAGCCCCTAAAGGGCCCCCAAGAGTGGTTTTAGGCCCTAGGGGGAACTCCCGGGACGGCTCTCGGGGATCTCTAGGGCCCTCATTGACGAGTGAAGCATCCGTTAGTAATCAATGATAATGCCAAGCCTTAGGAAGTCGCGAATCTCGCGTCGGCGAATTGACAACAAGAGTCAAGTTTTCGGTGCTTGGTGTTGGTCGTTCCTCAAGCCCCAGACGGTGCCAGTTGAATTAGCCATGCCTGCTTCAGAGCCTCTGACAGACACACCACGCTCATCCACAAGGTCGAAGCATGCGAAGGCAAGCCAATTCGCCGCTGCAGAGTCGCCTCTTTCGAAAGTGCAAGCACAAGAAATATTGACTGCCGACAAAGCTGATCAGTCCCAAATCAACGGGACGGCGAGCAAAGAGATATCCACGAAGTCTCGGAAGCGTGTGAAAGCGAAAGCTGTAGTTGCGAAAAGGGAAGTTCGAAGCCCATTGAAGGCAAAGCAGCGCAAGGAGATCAAGCAGGAGGCTCTGAAAGAGCAAACTGGACACCAAGGAGTACCAGAGGTTGCCGCGATTACAAAAGAGACGCCAAGGAATCGGAAGGTAAAGGAGGAGGAAGAGGAAGAGGAAATTCAACTGAAAGGAGATAGAACAGCGAAAACAAAGCGCAAGAGAGTCGCCGAGGTTGAAAAGGTAGATGCTGAAAACAGTGGACCATCACCTAAGAAGACAAAGCAGAAAAAGATCACGCAAGTAGAAGAACAGGAGGACCCTGTTGACAGTGGAAGTTCACTGAAGAAGCCTAGTCGCAAGACAATATTGAAAGCCGAGGAAGAGGAAGACGTTGAAGAAGGCGAGGAAGGCACGAAGAAGATCAAACGGAAGAGAAAGACCAAGGAAGAGAAGGAAGCAGAAGCAATGCCTCTCGCTGCACGAACCAATGGATTACGAATGTTCGTAGGAGCTCACGTGAGCTGTGCCAAAGGAGTACAGAATTCCGTCACTAACTGCGTACATATTGGCGGTAATGCCTTCGCAATGTTTCTCAAGTCTCAAAGAAAGTGGGAAAATCCCCCTTTACAAGATGAGCACAAAGACTTGTTTATTGCATCGTGCAGTGACCACAAATATGATGCTGCAAGCCATGTTCTCCCACACGGCTCATATCTCGTCAACCTCGCACAAGAAGAACGCGAGAAAGCAGACCAAGCATACAATGCCTTCCTTGACGACCTCCATCGCTGCGAAGCGCTCGGCATCAAACTCTACAACTTCCACCCCGGTTCCACAGGCAATCATCCGCGGCCATCGGCCATCGCTCGGATAGCTAGTGCACTCAATCGAGCTCATAAAGGCACCAAGACTGTGATACCGGTGCTCGAGACCATGGCTGGCGGCGGCAATGTTATCGGATCCACGTTCGATGATCTTCGCGATATCATTGCCCAGGTTGACGACAAGACCAGAATTGGGGTCTGTATAGACACCTGCCACATATTTGCCGCCGGCTATGACCTAGGCACGCCCACGGCGTTCGCAGAGACTCTCCGTAAATTTGACGAGATTGTAGGCATGAAATATCTTCGTGCAATACATCTCAACGATTCAAAAGCGCCATTTGGCAGCCACAGGGACTTGCACCAAAACATTGGTCTCGGCTTCCTTGGGCTACGTGCTTTCCACAATGTCATGAATGAACCTCGGTTCGAAGGGATCCCGATCGTTCTGGAGACTCCCATCGACCGTAAAGACGAGGAGACGGGGAAGGAAATTGAGGATAAGGGCGTTTGGGCTCGGGAGATCAAAATGCTAGAGGAGTTTATTGGGATGGATGCTGAATGTGATGAATTCAAAGCGTTAGAGAAGGAGTTGGCGGATAAAGGCGCCGAGGAAAGGAAGAAGTTACAAGATGTCTATGACAGGAAGGTAGAGAAGGATAAGAAGGCCCTAGAGAAGGGGCAGCAGAAACTCAACTTCGGTGGGAAGAGGAAGTCGAAAAAGGCGGACCATGGAAGCGACAGCGAGGCGTAAAGCTCATCTGCAGGAGCAATAAATTGGCTTAAGATCACCGCCGTCTATCAGTTACAAGAACACTAAATGCAGCTGTGCTGCTCGCCGTAGCGTCAGTTCATATACTTGAAGTCTTGCAGAGCTGTGGAAAGTTACCCAACTGTTAGCCCCTCGATTACGCAAACCTCGACTTCAATCATAAGGTCGACACTAAGGAGAGAGACCTAGGTACAGTATGAACAAGTCTGTCAGTGGCTTTGCTGATAGACTCTCTAGTCCGAAATGTAACTCCATATCCTTAATCTTCTATTTTAATGCTCCTGTTTTGCGACATCTGCATTGCTTGTCATTCATTACATGGTATTCATTGCTTTGTGTACTGAGATGATAGCATGCAGAAAAACCTCGACCTCACGTCACTTATCGTGCGTCCTTAAGCTGTGGGCGCTGTAGCTGCTGGAGAAAGTAGCAGCGTGTGTTTCTGAACAACTTCGACAGACACAGGTAACCCCTCTGGATTTTCCAAACCGGAGAACTTTGACAACACTTCGCTTTACAAAGCAGCCTGAGCAGTGTATGGAGCATTTCCAGCAACTCCCGTTGGCTCGGGCGGTTCGTCCATTATCGAAACAAAGAGCTCTGCTGGGAGACCCACCGCAGCCAGATAGTAGGCTCATCAGTTACGGGTCCCACAGGAGTGAATCAATTTATGCCACTCACATGCAGCCTTAGACTTCCCCCTTTACCGGCTCTAACGCACTTGGCAACAGTGGCTTCGCTTGCCTGCCAAACATCGTTCCACTGTGCCCTGACTGTTGCACCCACTATGTCAACGATGGCTTGGCATTTGCCGTCGGCTAATATTCATCCTGCACATACGGCACAAAACCCCGCTATCAATTTTTGGAGTCAGTATTCCTCTTCCAAGACGGAAGGTGAGTAGCAAGACATATCTTTGGAGAAATTTTACACCAGAATCCTGCGAATATACTTTTCAAACATGTTTTGCGACTGCAAAAAGACAGCGATTGGGGGAACAAGGATCAGAAACCGCCTTACATTCTCCTGCGCCTGGCCAGTAGGACTCTGACGGAGAGTATTGAAGCAGCTTCCAGGGTTCAGTCCGGCGCCGTATTGGCGGCGTCGCACTTGACTCGGTATTTGAGGCCAAGAGAGCTCTCTACGATGATCGGTACGCCGGATGAGGTGTTGGAGACGGTTAAGGAGTGGGAGATTGAGTTGTTCAGCATATCCTGAGACAGAGGGGCTAGAATTGGCGGTGCCTTCTCTTAGAGAGGCGCGGGTTGTCTTTCTTCTTTTACAGTAGGTGCAATGCTGGCTGAGTAGATGCAGGGAGAGAAGAAGCAAAGCGCGACAACGAGGAACGGAATCATGATCAGCCTTCACTTTTCGCGAGGGAAAAGTGTTCTCGCAGCCTGCGTTTCCGGAGCCCTTGAAATCTGCCAACGGGCTTGCTACATAGTGACCAGAAGTGGTTGCGGAAGAGCGCATCTTGCAAGCCTCGATTAGGCGCGATGCTTAGCCACCATGAGAACAAGCTTGTGCCAACTGCACAATGAGAAATTTTGAGAGCCTATAGTTCGGATAGCGCGACTTGGGGTCATGAATGCTACTTACAGCGGTATTGCAGCCGATTCAGAACGCGTTACCACAAAAACTAAATCCAGCTGGACGAAATGACCGTGGCTGGCAACTCGAAAATTGTTATCCTCAGTCAGCAATCAAAGCAGGATGCATACAGTTCCACACTCCCCACACAAAGGATTTGTGCGATTTAAGACCGGCGAAAAAGTGACAATAAGTGCTAGCGCCATTGATGCTCATCATCAGACTTAGCACCATAGAGCAATCTAACACCGTACCACGATCAAAAAGTGGTTGCTGAAAATGATCTTGATCTTCGTCGATGGACCCAGTGCCAAGGATAATCCCGAATAGGACTGTTACAGTGATTGATCTCAAAGGTCCTATAATTTACAAAAACATTCCAGGATTTGCAACGGAATTTCTTCATTCGCTAGTCCATACTGCTATCACCAGCGACGGCCGGCTGGTCTGTGCTTCTGCATGGCATTCCTGAGCAATACAACATGTTCATGGGAAATTTAGATTAGGAACGAAACAATTTCAAAAACCGAATAGATACATTTACTCCGTACTCCCCCCTTCTGTCAGCTCGTCTTGAATAATTCTGTCACCTCATCCCTGCCGCAGTATGTGCCCTCCATCTCTCATTGCCACTCGATCCTGCCGCGCCCCTACTCCCCATCCTCACCCTCCACTCCCTCATCATACCTCCAAACCTCCAAACAGCTCGCCACACTAGACAAACTATAACACCCCGCCGGGATTGCCTGCGTCTCGCCCCCACTAGCCCCTGCAAACTCCCCAATGCCCACAAATAACCTACACGCATCCTCCAAGTTCCCAGGCGCATAAGTAAAGAAATCCAACTCCTCATCGGCCGTGAGGTCGCGGTCGATGTGGTAACTGGCGATTTGCCCGGGGACGTATTCGTGGTAAAACACGCTTGTGGTTGCCCCCTTGCCAGAGCAGGAGGGGAGGGTGTAGGTGGTAATGGTGAGGTTGGCTGGTGGATTTGGATCAGGGTCAGAGGATTGGGGAGAGCGGGGGGTGAGAGGGGTGCTGGTGTTGGAGGGCTTGTGGGTGGATTCGGCTTCTTCTAGAGCGAGGAGTTCGCTGAGGAGGCTGCCGTTGGATGGCGTAGGGTGGTCGTTTTGCGATGGAGTAGCTCTGGGTTGATTGAGAGCGAGCGGTATGGGAGAGACTTCGGGGAGGGACTCGGGAGCGAGTTTGGGTCCGTCTTGAGGCTGAGGAGAGGATTGGTTGAGCGTAAGAGGGATGGGCAGGCTTTTGAGTGTGGTATCGGTATCAGGGGTTTTATGTTCGGGATTAGAGGATCGACTCGTAGACGCATTATGGTGGTGATGCCCGGACTGATTGAGGGCGAAAGGAATAGGTAATGTTTTGAGAAGGGGATCGGGATCATCTTGTTGGGAGTGGTGCTTGGATGCTAAGTCCATGGAGGATTCTTGTTGAGCAGTATGGTTGACATTGTTGTCTGTGTATGAAGAACCCCTATGGTGGAGATGATTCTTGGCAGTAGGGACTGTGGGTGGTATCGCTGGGAGGGCAAGTGTACTTGCCAGGAGAAGTGTGGTCCTAATGAGATGTATCATGGTTGCTTATGGGTTATTGTCTTGAGTTTCCGTGGTCTGTGATAGTGTTTGGTTCTGTTCAGCAGCGGCCTCGGGGCGGAGTTCAACAGGACAAGCATCCTTGTAGCAAAAGAAAATCTTGCTGGTGGCACAATGTGATGACTATTGTGATGGAACAAATAGAAACTGCCTTCTTTCCTTTGAATACACTGTGTCCATTGGGTGTGTTCAAGACCGCTTTGACGACGCCACGCGACGGTATTGTTTGCCAGCTGCTGGCATGTAAAGGACAAAGCTTGTACAAAACAGGTACCACATGGAAAATGCCATTCGTCCCAAGTACCTTCGCTCCTTGCTCTGGCTTGGCAAGAGCAGGGTCGTCTTTCGGATTAGTCTCACTAGGTCGGAGGATAGCAGTCAGGCTTGCACGCAAGCCACAAAATTGCTCCACCTCACCCAATCACTTTTAACCCCCCTTTTGTCTTGCTCTGCTTCTTCTGTACCCCAGCGCCAGTCCCTCCTTTGCCACCACCTCCTCCCCCTTTTCCACCCTTGCCGCGTTTCCTCTTGTCCTGCGGCACCGTTGGCCGAATCTCCGTAGTGCTCTTTCTCAACAGAACAGGATGGCTCCCGATATACTTCCCCTGCATGTCTCTCGCAGCCTGGAAGTACTCCTCTCCATCTATGAAGCTTACAAAGCCATACCCTTTGCTCTTCGTCGTTCGCTTATCCCGCACCACTCTCGCCTTGTGAACAGTCGGGTATTTTGCGAACGCTTTGAGAAGTGACTCGTCCGTAACTTCGCCCGCAAGATTGCCAACAAAAAGCCGGAAATGTGCTGGATCCCATTCGAGCAGGGAAGGATCCTGCCATGTTTGACCGCCACCACTACGTACAACCGTCTTTTGTTTGCCGTCGGCCCCAGTCACCACCGCGGCAACACCAGTGTCGGCGTTCGCCGCAGAGCTCATGGCAGAATTACTCATTGATGTTCCTATCACATCTGGCCGTACACCAAGTGGCGCTGTGTTGGCGCTAGTTGCGGAAGCCCCGCCTTCACCTCCCGCGCCGAACTTGCTGAAAGCCCGGCCTCCACTTCGACTACTATCTGCATCTTTGCCTGCGTATGCGCTCTGCCATTGTGCAATTTGTGCTTCCATTTCTGGATCTATCTCCTGAGCAGCGCCCCGACCTCTTCCTGAGCCATCTTGGCCTGGAAGAGGGAAAGGGTTTCGTATTTGAGGTGGGGTAGGGTCAACATATGGTTCCTCGTATGCAGGCTTCTGATAGTATGATGGTGTAGGAGGTTGCTGATACGCTGGCTGCGCTTGATACGCGCCGTTTGAGTATGTAGTCTGAGGGGCAGAGAAGCCCGTTGGTGGTGCTGGAGGTGCAGCTACCACAGGGCTGCGGGTGCGAAATGGCTGGCTATTCGTAGCTACTGAGCGTGGTTGGAAACCTTTGAAGCCACCAAAGCCACTCGAGGGCTGGCTGCCTCCGTTACTGGAGGTGCCATTGTAACCTCGAGTTCCTGGTGCTGAGGAGAAAGTAGGGGTAGAGGATGTAGCCGATTTGTACGAGGGAGGGAGTCCAGCAGCAGGTGGTGGTGGTCGCGGAGGAAGCGACGCGTGCGGCGGCGGTGTTGAGGATGATGTGGAAGCTTGAGAGGGCTTGAGACCTGGAGGTGGAGGATATGACATGATGAACGGCTGCTCGATAAAGCCTTGGGTGAGATGAGTTAGTACGTACCTCGCGCCTAGGACGCAAAAGTAGCCAGAAGCCTGAGTGATCGTGATACAGGCGTTTGGGTGTTATCCTCGATCTGGGCTGGTCGAGTGCAGAAGTTCCGCTCATATCAAGTTGTTTGTGCATGTGGAAAGATTGGTGAGCAATTGCTATCGAGAGTTCGACCACCCTATCCGGGTTCGGCCGATTACATAAGCGCTCCTTCCGGGCTTGGCAGGCATTGGATAAAGACCCCACGTTCTGAGCCTTTTTCATTCTTATGCCACTGTAAAGTTCTCTTTTTCTCGATGCGTTAAAGGGAACAGCTCAGTTACATCAAGTTCACTCACTACATCTACAAATCTTCAAAGTTGATCCATCAAACCGCCGAAATGACAGAAAAAGCAGTGTAAGTCGCAATTCTCTCTGAAACTCTCATCCCGCCGTGCCCCGCTGCCTCCATAAAGGCCTCTGTTTACAACACAAAGTGGCTCTGGGCTTTGTACCACTCCAAACTCTTAATCGATCATCTCCTCTGATTAGTGGACTCTGTTGATGAGCTATGGGCTGACTGTAGCGCACGTCTGGCCGGCATCAATGTCGGCGGACCCGCGCGGATCACTCCCAGTGGTGATTTTGGCCTCATCGGTCTGGCCGTTATGGGTCAGAACCTGATCATGAACGTTGCCGACCACAAGTTCACCGTTGTGGCTTTCAACCGTACCGTTGCCAAGGTCGACCGATTCATGGACCACGACGCTAAAGGTTTGTCGATGTCTCTGCCCCTTTCTCTGACAGCAGTGGTGGCATTGCTGACTTTAGGTCGAAGGCTATGAGAACATCGTTGGAGCCCACTCCATGGAGGAGTTCGTCCTCAAGCTCAAGAAACCCCGTCGTATCATGCTCTTGGTCATGGCAGGAAAGCCAGTGGATGACTTTATCAACGCCCTACTCCCCTTCGTCGAGAAGGGGGACATTATCATTGACGGCGGTAACTCACATTTTCCCGATACCAACCGTCGTACACGGTCACTGACCGAGAAGGGCATTCGATTCGTTGGCACTGGTGTCTCTGGTGGAGAAGAAGGTGCTCGATATGGACCCAGTCTTATGCCAGGAGGTAACGAAGAGGCATGGCCTTTTATCAAAGACATCTTCCAATCCATTGCTGCCAAGAGCGATGGCGAGCCTTGCTGTGACTGGGTTGGCGACGAGGGTGCTGGTCACTATGTCAAGATGGTCCATAACGGTATTGAATATGGTGACATGCAGCTAATTTGCGAAGTATGATCCACTAGCCCCGTGTTTGCAGATATCAGAAAGCTGAGAATTGACCAGGCATACGACATCATGAAGCGTGGGCTTGGCCTCTCTTCCAAGGAGATGGCGGAAGTCTTCACGCAGTGGAACAAAGGCGTACTTGACTCTTTCCTCATCGAGATCACTCGTGACGTTCTGCAATATGATGACGATGACGGCACACCCCTGGTGGAAAAGATCCTTGACTCCGCTGGACAGAAAGGCACCGGTAAATGGACAGCAATCAACGCATTGGACCTAGGAATGCCTGTGACCTTGATCGGCGAGGCTGTCTTTGCGAGATGCTTGAGCTCACTTAAGCAAGAGCGTGGACGTGCAAATCAAGTCCTTGCTGGGCCAAGGCCCGACTTCAAGGGAGACAAGAAAGAATTCTTGGCCAATCTGGAACAAGCCCTGTACGCGTCAAAGATCATCTCGTACGCTCAGGGCTTCATGTTGATTCAAAATGTAAGCTGGGTCACTCAACTCGGTGGCCGGCTTTGTGATACTGACCTCACTGCAGGCTGCCAAAGAATACAAGTGGAAGCTGAACAAGCCATCGATTGCTCTCATGTGGCGAGGAGGCTGTATCATTCGATCAGTCTTCTTGAAGGACATCACTTCTGCGTACCGCAAGAACCCCGATCTTGAGAATCTGTTGTTTGATGACTTCTTCAACAAAGCCATCCACCATGCCCAGACCGGTTGGAGAGATATTGTCAGCAAAGGCGCATTATGGGGTATTCCGACGCCGGCTTTCAGCACTGCACTTAGTTGGTACGATGGTTACCGGACAAAGGATCTGCCTGCCAACCTGCTCCAAGCGCAGAGAGACTACTTCGGTGCCCACACCTTCAAGATCAAGCCGGAATTCGCTAGCGAGAAGTACCCCGAAGGCAAGGATAACCATGTCAACTGGACTGGCAGAGGCGGTGACGTCTCGGCATCTACCTATCAAGCATAAGGGAGGGATGATCATGAGACAGTGCAAATCGTTGATTGAAGCTGTGAAATGAAGAGGCCTGCTTTCATCGGCGTCGGCAAGGGAGGTCTTGTTTAGATCAGTACACTATTGTAGCTGTAAAAGCGTTAAATACATCCAAAAGCCTGTTGATACATTTGGAGCCATGACCATACGACTTTCCGTCCCACCTTTGACAGGAGAGTGTTGTGGTTCGAAGTTTCCCTTCCAGCGAAGTCCGCCGTCTTGGCGGTAGTTGTCAGGGGTCTGGCGCCCTTTGCTTAAAGCATGTGTTCGTGTTAACCTGCGCCTTCGTAACCTCTCCGCAAGGAGACGACTCCATGGTTAGGGACCGGATCTGCCGGCGTGGTGTCAGAACCTACCGCTCTTCCTAGTACCGCGAAAATACGGTTTCGTCCAATACGCCGCGAGACGTCAATTGACGGATACACACACCGTACGGCCTTGGCTTGAAATGAGACACCTTAGTACCAACGAGCAGATACAGGCCCCCGAAATGGGGCTTTCCGCATCATAACATTACACAAATATCCCATAGTCACTACTTCAGGCTGCGGCGGGGGAGTAGATTTTCGGTACCGGATGAATATGGTTCTCTAGGTACCTTGACCTACTCCTTAAAGTAATAGTTAACAGCGGGCCCTATATAGCTCTTTCCATTCTTTTTCCCTACAAGGTTTTAGGGTGGTTTTAGCGAGCGTATAGTGTAGAAAAAGGGAAAACCCTCCTATAGGGTACCCTAGACTGGATCCATTCCGGGGCTGGGAAGCCCGGAACGCCGCTACTCTGGCTGGGCCCTAGTTGCCTGTTGCCCCTAGTTGGGCTCCAGTATGACCGAATCAATCAATCAATCAATCAGGAGACGACTCCATTATTCACTTACTTTACCAATACTTGTTTCCGGTACATTCAAATGTCTGAGAGGCCTGGCAAAGCTTCTGCTCTCTTCACTAGGAACTGAGACCGCGCCATGACCTTCTTGCGTTGACCTGAAATACTTTGAAGGCCGCTCTCGCTGAGTGCTCACAGATGGACCTCAATGGACGCCGATAAACATCACCAAGGGCAGGAACAGGGGCAGGTACAGCATCAGGAGATAGCTACACAAGTGCCTGAATCGTCAAAGGAGACAACATCCGCGAGCACGTACAAAACAAGCTTGGTCAGCCGAGACTCCTCGCTTGGCTTAGGCACTGATGGTGATTTGTCGGACATGGATGGCGATGGGTACCGGCGAAGGAGGGCTCAAGTGATGGCAAGCTTGGAGAATGGGGGTGCTGGTGTGAAGAGATCCGGGAGGAAGCATGCCAGACGAAAAGGCCCAGCAGCGCCTGGTGAAGAACACAAGCATAGGGCATACTCCTCAGACGACGGACATGGCTCGGACTTCTCATCTGTATCTACGAGCGATGATGTCGAATTGAGTCACCTGGCTTCGGACGATGCATTGAGTGATGATGAAGAGACTGGATTGACGAAGAAGGATAAAGAGCACAGGAAAAGGACGCGGAGGAAGAATACACGCCTGGATGGGAGGATAGCTGGGAACATCCATAGCGCGCAACAGGACCAGAAAGAGGCAGACCGGACTGTCATGAGATCGATGATCATCAATATCCTCCTCATAGGGTCGTGGTACCTTTTCTCGCTGTCAATATCAATCGTAAGTGAACACATGAGGCCCAGCGCTAATCTCTGCTGACCAGCGCTGCAGTACAACAAGTGGATGTTCTCGCCGAAATACCTCGACTTTCATTTCCCTCTCTTTACCACCTGCTTGCATATGCTTGTTCAATTTTGCCTCGCTACTCTTGTCTTATACTTTATACCCCAGCTACGGCCTCGATCCGACAGCATTACGAATCCACATAATAACTACCACGTCCGTCGGGACGCTGCCCAACACGAGAAGCCTCTGATGTCTCGGATGTTCTACCTTACGCGTATTGGGCCTTGCGGTGCCGCTACCGGCCTTGATATTGGCTTGGGAAACATGAGCCTGAAGTTCATCACCCTTACGTTCTACAGTACGTGCCCATAGGCCTCCAGGACAGACAATCGAAGTGCTGACGGCTTTTCGCAGCAATGTGCAAATCATCCTCCCTAGCCTTCGTCCTCTCCTTTGCCTTCCTCTTCCGCCTAGAATCTCCATCCCTCAAACTTATCCTCATCATCGCTACAATGACACTCGGCGTCGTCATGATGGTTGCCGGCGAAGTAGATTTCAGCGCCCTCGGCTTTGTCCTAGTCATCGCCGCGGCCTTCTTTTCCGGCTTCCGATGGGCTCTGACACAGATACTCCTCCTTCGAAATCCTGCGACGAGCAATCCATTTAGCAGTATCTTTTTCCTCGCACCAGTCATGTTCGTCAGCCTCGCCATCATTGCCATTCCGGTCGAAGGTTTCAGCGATCTAGGTCAGGGACTTGCCGTGCTTGTGGAAGCCAGGGGTGTTGTTATGGGTATCTTGATCCTAGCCTTCCCCGGCTGCCTCGCTTTCCTCATGACAGCCTCCGAGTTTGCTCTCCTACAACGCACTTCCGTTGTTACTCTCAGTATCTGTGGAATTTTCAAAGAAGTCGTCACAATTACCGCCGCCGGCATCGTCTTCCACGAGAGGTTAACCCCAATCAACATCAGCGGGTTACTGGTCACCATCGCTAGTATCGCTGCGTACAACTACATCAAGATTGTGAAGATGAGGAAAGATGCGCGAAAGGAGGTCGAAGTAAACACAGCAGAGAATGGAGATGTAAATGGTGAGGTGGGGGCGCCGATGCTTGCTCCACCACGAGATGGTAGGGAGGTGGCTTCGTTGGATGTCCCTGAGGGAAGGGCAAGAGCCGCTTCGGATGTGGCTTCTACAAAGAGCCAGAGGGAAAATGAGTGAAAGTGTAGGGTTATAGTATGATGGATTTGGCGTTGAGCAGGGGTATTACTGGGTTAGTGGTTTCCTGAAGGTACACTAGCTTGGGAGTCCATTCGGTACCTCAAAATGTTATATTCCATATATCCAAAGCTCAATATACAGCCGCATTCCAATGCGGGCTCACAGTCAGGCACCCTCTCCTTGATCCTCTCACACCTCCCCACGCCCCACCCCCGCCCCCCCTCTTCATGATTTTTGACTTACAACTCCACCAATGCCTATTGTCCTCATCCCTCGCCGGATCAATTTCCGCGCAACGAATTCGGAAACTCCACGTCTTATACGGCCGTATTATGAAGTCATAGAAGAGTTCCCAGCCTCTGATGTTGTCGTGTTGTGGTACTTTCACTTTGGGCCTACACGGTACATCTGCTTTTCGCAGAAATGGCATTGAGGGCGACGGGAGTTGAAGAAGTCGTATGAATGGTATTTGTTGAAGCGGGGGAGGGCGTGGTGGAATTGGCAGAGGAAGCAGGGGTAGGAAGATGTAAAGGGTCTACCTGTTCTCTGGTCGGTTGGAGGGAGGCGTGTGGAGGAGAGGGAAAGGGTATTGGTGTTCTTTATGACCGGTAGAGGTACCAAATGTCGATATTGAGAATGATAGGCGATCTCAAAGAGTAGTCAGGACGGAGTTGAATTGCGATCTGAACTTGTGAGTGGCGACTTTTGATATAACGGTTGCGGCGAGGCTGTGCTGTTAAACTCCCATGCCTCATGAAACGTCAGCGGAGAATCCTACGCCAGGGTATGCGTATAGCTTTCCCACTACTGATATCTTCCCATGGAAACAGCGGTTGCTAGCCGCTGCAAAGGGCTCTGCATGAGTTTTCATGGTGCCCTCCTATTGCGACGCATCAACTCTCCTCTCATTGCTGGTTCCATCATCCCAGAATTCCACATCGCCATGTCCACCTAGATGGCCCCTCTTGACGAGCTGTCCCTTCTCCCGCATCAAGTCTTCGATCGTGAGAGACTTGTCCACGAATATTTTCAGATGATCGCTTATCAAATGGCGATTCTTGCAATCGGGACACGTGATCAATACTGTGCCCTTGTGATAGCCTTGTTTTGAAACATTGTGTGTAGAACGGTGCGAGCATGGCTTGCAGGTGAAGGTAAGCTCATAGGCGGGTGGCTTTTCCGAGGAGGCTTCAGTAGGAGCCTCGGGCGCGGTGGGCACTGAGGCGACAACCGTGGACGCGGAGCTTTGATGACGTACTTGTAGATTTCGTAGAGGGGAATTTTGGGGTGGGGTGATACTCTGGATTTTGGGCGCGATTTCGAGCTGTGGTTTGGGACCAAAGGGGTGGCCAGATGCGGCGAGCTGTGAGAAATGGCGGAGACGACATGGGTGGGCATATGATCTACTGAGACACGGCCTTAGCTGCCTGAAGATGGCGCTGAGGGACTGTTCTGCTTTCATCCTGGGTAGATCAGGAAAGAGGGATTTGGTGAATGCGATTGAGGATGGAAAGTTCAAATGTTTGGCTGAAAACAGTAAGAAAACGCGTCACGCGGGCGGGTAAACTTCGGCACCCAATTCTGGGGATCGTTTTGGGCCACCAGGAACGGCTCCAGTCCGCCTCACTTCACTTCAAACAAGCCATAGCTTGTACGACACTGCCTGTCTCACTCTCTAAATCTATCCTCGGAACAATCATGTCTTGCCGGTCACAATAGCCCCTTCCCATGCGCTCGAGACCTTAATGCCGCCGCCACCGTTGCGCCAAAAGAGCAACAATCCGATAAATACAAACACGTAGTGGACGTTGAACGGTGCCTGGCCCACGGCTGCTATTATGATGCACGCTGCGAGGGGTCGAAACAAGATACGGCCCCCTAGGCGGGTAAGTGAGCCACACAGTGAATTAATTCCATGATACAATTTGTTGAAATTGCTGTGCCCTTTGATCAAACACCCCATTTTCTTCGTCCCAAGCGTCCAACACACCCTCAGTCATACGCCAAACTCTACTGCAAGGCTTCATCACTATGGCTCCCTCGTTCCTAAAAATGAGAGCTAATAAGCTTGTTCCTGTACAGGGCGTAGGCAACGCCGAGGCCATTGACTTTGAAGCGAACTGGCAGAAACTCGCCGTATCCTTACGAAAGATACACACCAAGGAGGCGTCCGTACTATCCTTCGAAGAGCTCTATCGAAATGCATACAAGTTGGTTCTCAAGAAGAAAGGTGAAACACTCTATTACAAGGTCAAAGAGTTCGAGGAGAATTGGCTTGCAGGGGAGGTACAGCCGCGGATTTTGGAAGTGTTGTCCCCAAGCCTCATGTTCGCTGCTACAGGAGCTCAGACAGTTATCACAGTCAACGAAAAGAAGGCTGCTGGAGACAAGTTGCTGGGTGCTCTGAAAGAGGCATGGGAGGACCACAATCTTTGCATGAATATGACGACAGACGTTCTGATGTACATGGTGCGTGACCTAGTGTGTTTCAAGGATCCACGCCTCACAGCCCTTCGTACGCTAACGAGGTGACTTCTTAGGATCGTGTGTACTGTAAGGATTTCCGAAAACCCTCCATCTTCGCTGCATCCATGTCACAATTTCGTGAGCATGTCCTCAGGACACGGCTCCAACTCGACTCAGACCAAAGTATATCCCTAGCTGAGGTACTCAATTCTGTCATACTCGACCAAGTCCATATGGATCGAGAAGGAGACATAATCGACAGATCACTAATCAAATCGTGCATCTACATGCTGGAAGGCCTGTATGAGACAGAGGAAGAGGAAGAGTCATTGAAGCTGTACCTAACAAGCTTCGAACCCGCATTTATCAGGGCCAGCGAGGAGTTCTATTGCCATGAGGGTACTACTATGCTGCTTGACGCAGATGCTGGCACGTTCTGCAGACATGCCAAAAAACGAATCAGCGAGGAAGAAGATCGATGCCGGTCAACGCTGTCTCCACTAAGCCTAGCAAAGATCAAAATTGTGGTTGAAACGGAGCTAATTAAGAATCACTTGCGCGAAGTAATTGCGTTAGAGAACAGTGGTGTCAAGTACATGATCGACAATGACCGAGTTCACGAGCTCGGAATGATGTACGATCTTAGTGCTAGAGTCGACCCAAAAAAAGATGAGTTGCGCAAGGCTGTTCAGGCACGCGTTGTGGAACAGGGGACAGAAGTCAACAACGCTACCGATGCTGCGTTGAAAGCTCCACCCAGACCTTCAGCGCGAAACGGCGACAAGCCTGACGGGGAAGAGAAGACCGCGGAAAGAGAAAAGCCGATCAATCAGCAGACGGTCGCCGCGATTCAATGGGTTGACGACGTCCTCGCACTGAAAGGGAAATACGATACATTCCTGACCGAAGCCTTCCAAGATGATCAGGGTCTTCAAACGGCCTTGACCCGCAGCTTTACGGACTTCATCAACATTTTCGAGAGAAGCTCGGAATATCTGTCTTTGTTTTTTGATGAGAACATGAAGAAGGGTATCAAGGGAAAGACAGAGAACGAGGTGGATTCGCTTTTGGAGAAAGGTATTACACTTCTGCGTTACATCCAAGATAAGGACATGTTCGAACGCTACTACAAGAAGCATTTGTCACGACGGCTGCTCATGAAGCGTTCCATCAGCATGGACGCTGAACGGCAAATGATCTCGAAGATGAAACTGGAAGTCGGTAACACGTTCACGCAGAAAATTGAGGCTATGTTCAAGGATATGTCGGTCTCTGAGGATCTCACCGACAATTACAAGAAACACGTTTCTCAATTGGGAGACCGTGACCCAGCGCGGGCTGAGATCGACGTAAATATTTTGACGAGCACCATGTGGCCCCTGGAAGCCATGGCCACTGCCTACAACAAAAACGAGGACCAACCAAAGATTATCTTCCCCGCTCAAATCGAGAGGATTAGACAAGGCTTCGAGAAGTTCTATCTAGAGAAGCACAGCGGACGGCAACTTACCTGGCAAGCAAATATGGGTACAGCCGATCTGCGCGCCTACTTCCCCAATATGAAAGGCATGAAAAAGACACGAGAGATCAATGTATCCACGTATGCTATGGTGATTTTACTGCTGTTCAATGATCTGCCTCCCGGCCAAGCTCTGACATGCGAGGACATTCAAGCAAAGACCAACATACCCTGGAACGAGCTTACTCGAAACATACAATCGATGACAGTAGCTGTTCCAAAGAATCGCGTCTTAGTCAAGGAACCCATGACTAAGGACGTCAAACCCAGCGACAAGATCTTATTCAATGAGACCTTCTACAGCCCCTTCCAAAAATTTAAGATCAACACTATCATGAGCGGGAACAGGGTGGAGGACTCGATTGAGAGGTCGGAAACCGAAAAGAAGAACAATGATACTAGAGCAGGTGTCATTGAGGCTGCGATTGTCCGAATCATGAAGTAAGTGTTCTCTATGGAGCAATGTTCCCGAAGGACTTGGCTAACAGTAGAACTCTAGACAACGTAGAGATCTTGCTCACCAGAAATTGATTGCCGAAGTCATCCAGCAACTAAACACTCGGTTCATGCCAGATGTTGGTATGGTGAAAAAGAGGATAGAGTCTCTGATCGAGCGAGAGTACTTGGAGAGAATTGAGGAGAGGGAGCCTCAAGCATATCGGTATCTGGCTTGAGAAATCGATGAGCTTTACGCATTATTTCAATGCATGCTGGGACGGTTTCGTCAAGCATTAGCGTGGAGTGTGGCGCAATTCAACGCATGCCTAAAGTAGGGATACGGAGGGCCTTCACATCTCGGAGATTATTGGCGGCATTTTGCGTAGTCAGGTCATGTCTATGTTGAATTAAGCATAGCTCTCAGATAGCAACACAGCAATTCATGATATCCTCACGGCACCTTTGAGTCTGACGATTTACTGATATACTGACCCCTAAAGCTAGCCGCCAGAAGCCGTCGGAACGGCCCGTCTCTTTTTCCAGGAAGCGCTAAGCCTCCCCAGCTTCATCAGCACTTTCCTCCCTCCTCCACCTTCGCGTCTGACAGCAAGTGCAGGGAGAGGTGTGGGCGCTTGTAATTATCCTGCCACGCCTTTCGTTTCTTTGGTTCTTGTCACTCCTTTGAATTCTTGCCTTCTTGCCCAGCTGCGCTCCGCCTTGGACAGCCCCAGCCCAAGCGCAGAAATTTACTCACTAAGCTATGTGTATTTGACAATATCTGAACATATATCATAGCCAGAGCACAGCAGTGTGAGGATGGCTGAGCGCAACAGAGGCGCTAGTGCTGGAGGCAAAGCACCCGTTGCGACACTAAAGTCGCCGCCGCCAACGGTGCTTTCGTCCATGACTTCGCTGGAGGATGCGTTGAGTGGAGCTATTGGAGCGAGGTGAGCTAGCAACCAAGTCTTCTCGCCAACACCTAGTCCACCGGGTTACAAGCAGCAGCTACCCTAGGACTCTGATACCATTGGTGTTTTTCAGGGTGCTCTCAGTGCACTAACCAATTCACCGTAAACAGCGTCCGCATCCAAACCACCAACCCAACCCAGCGCGCAATCGAAGGCACAATCTTCACAGTCGACCTCTCCGCCAACATCCTCGTCACCGCGCAAGACAAGCCTCAAAACGGTATCACCTACCGCCTCATTCCCATCTGGAGCATCAAAGACTTCCAGCTCACGAAACCCTCGGGCACCCCACTCAACTCTGCTCCCCTCCCACCAATCTCCTCCGACGCTATCATGGCACGCGCGCATGCAGCCCTTGCGAAAGAAAAAGAGAAGGCTGCAAAAATCAATTCTAATGTGCCGAAGGAGGCGCAAGAATTGTTTGCGGCGATTGGAAGGCAGTTGCCTACGAGGTGGAGCGGGAATGATATTGTGGTTATGGATCAGGTTATTGTGAAGGGGCCAGGTTATGGGAGTGGGGATTGTAGGGCGGCGAAGAATGTGGTGGCTGGGACGTTGGAGAGGGTCAAGAAGGTGGTGAGTCTACACGTTCCTATACATACAGTCCACATTTGAGGCATGCGGTGGAGGGCTGACGTTTTAAATCTTTGACAGGTGGACAATGAGCGTAAGAAGCTCGCGCAGCGTGAGGGGAAGGGGCCGAAACCCGTCGTGCCTGTTGTGCCTGTTATCCCAGCGTTCAGTGGTGGGCAGCGGAAAGGGGGTTGAGCCACTTTTACGACAACAAAGGCAGGGAACCTACCATATCTGTGGCATCAACTGGCATAGCGAGGAGGAAACAGAGCGTGCGTTCAGGGGTTAGAAGCCCTTGATCGAAGGTCAGAAATGGTCTAATACCAGGGAATAGTCTTCAAATGGATGGAGAGAATCAATGGAATATTTTCAAAACGTCTTTAAGATGTCTAAGCAGTGCCTATACGGAGGATTCAGGGGATTGCTTCGAAGAGAACGACTTCTCAAAATCCTGGCGCGCAATTACTAATCTCAACGCTGACCTAGACAAATTTAACAGAATGATCGAACCTTCACCCATCCACTGCGTTCCTCGTCCTGATGCATCCAAAACCCTCACCCATTTTGCAGCCATTCCAGGGCCCAGGGCCGTCCTCGAGAGTCGAGAGACCTATGTGGGGTTCCCTGGGCCTCCCAAGCATCTCCTTGCGCAGCATGCCCATTCCGAAAACGTTCTTGAATGCACATGAGACATGCTCATTCTCCGGCGTGAATCTCGTGGATTGCTTTCTGCTAGATTGCAAAGAGGTTGTGTGTTTTTAGGTAAGCCTTAGTCTTGGTCGTACGAGATAGTTTCTGGAGAAGCGGCGGGTTTTCTGGAAGTGTGCTTGTGTGGCGAATGATGTTATGACATGCAGGACCTGTTTGAGAAAGGTCATCGCGATACTTGGGGGTCTCGCGGTAAAGAAGTCAGAAGCTGGAGGAGAAGAATGATGGCTTTTTGAGGGCGCGAGTTGTTGACTGAGGATAAAGGTTGTTAGGGAGAAGCCATATTCGATTATTCCAGCTGGATTCGAGGGAGATGCGTTGGTTGGGCATAAAGCTATCACGGGTATCGAGCTTATGGGAAGAGAATGGTTGTGCGTCATAAGAGACGTACCCAGCACAATAGTATGCATGCTATGCAACCTAACTTAGCCCTTCGTCTCCAAAATCATCCGCAATAGTATCTTCGCTCCTTGGTTCTTTCGTGTCTTTCCCTCTAGCCTTCTCACTCCCCACGCACGCTACTATCAACCCAAGCGCCACCTCCTTTCCCCTCAGCACATCCTCTGCACTCCATCCCCCAGGTACATGCAAAAAGATACAGGGCCTCTGTCCGTCCGGATCTCGCCGCCAGTACTCCAGCATGGAAGCATAGTACGTGAAGTCACAGAGGTAATGACCTGCATTATTTGATGGACGGACGTCCTCACCAACAAGACCGGATTTCCACCGCCTCCATACATCCTCTGTATCGAAGCTTGTATGTAGTATTTCTGGGGAATTGTATTCCTCTTTCCACAAGGTATCCCTTTCCAACGTCTTGCCTTCCACATCTTTTTTATTATAGCCGTCTCGGTGTGCGCAGGTCTCAAGGGTGAAGAATTTGCGGCCCGGGGCCATGCCGATGTTCAGGATCATGTCATAATTTGGTGTTTCCTTCGGAGGCTTAGCGATGACTTGCATATCGTCTGATGGGTTGTAGACTGTCTGAACATCAGGCGATATCTCTTTGGTGCCATTTTGGGAAAAGACGAGCTTTGGGATGATCGCTCGAACGTAGCTGTAGGCGACGATGATAGGACTGGGATGGGTATGGATGTTTATCGGAGGGAGATTGGGGCGTTCGAGCCTGGTAGGAAGACTTCGGGCAACCAGGTAGGAGGGGTTGGTCGTGTGTTCTCCGAACGCCTGATGTTGCCTTATTAGCGCGGGGCAACAGAGGTCCGGACGGATAGCCGCACACCAAAGCCTGTCACGAGGATGTTGATCGCCTTCTCTCTGCTGTCAATCTCAGGCGCTAATGAGCCCATGGCAAAATCTGCAGCGATTTGTTGTCGTGGAGATTACTATCATGAGATACCTAGAGATTTCGGACCGTAGCTCTTTTCAGCCGCTAAGCTCAACCAGATTCCCACTGTGGTTTTAAATATCTCGATCAAATATCTAGAAAACCTATTTGGGTGATCCATTTGTCGATTTGTCCATCAGTCATGGATGGCTGAGAAGCTGAAAATGCATGCAACTGACGCTTTTGAAAGATGTGATCGTCTGGCTACCAGCCAGTAGATCACAATAGAAGAACCACTGAAATCGACCTTGTCGGCTAGGGTAGATGCTAGTAAGTATATCATTCGACGTTGCAGATAATGCTGGCAAATGGCACTTGTCCCGACCGTATCTTGGCCAACAGATGCTCCCAGGATCCGCAAGCAGCGTATTCGCACTGGCGTGAGTGCCTCGCCACTGAAAAGCTAGCGATTGTATAAAAAGATGCGGAGGTATGCAAAGAGGGTTTCTAACCTGGTGAAATAGATTGCAATACCAACCTTAATCGGTCCAAAGACCTTTGGCATCACTCTATCATCTAGAAGCCAGCGCTTTCGATGTCCAGGGCTGTCCTGTACAAGATTTTGTTTCTCTTTGTATTCTTCATCGCTTTCTTCTTTGCTCTTCCTTGGAGCAATGTCGCCCAGCCAGAGCCGAAAAATTCATGTACGACCGTCCTTCCATCCCTGATGATACCAATATACTCCACAGCCCCAGCTTTGGTATCACAAACCTCAACGATGTTCCTTGTAAGTCAGGAGCCAAGCCAGGACCTCTTTTGCGACTGTCTTTTGAGCTTCGTGGTACCATGGGGCTCTACCAGTTGCCAGCTTGAACTCAGACTTCCCAATGGCTATCAGTCCGACTGGTTAGGACCCAGGGAGATGTACTTCTGGAACGTTGCTGAACCTTTTGACTCTTCATGCTGCTGGATCGACGCTCCAGATATCACGGATCTCTTTGGCTCCGTGATACTGCAAGCCAACATGAGCTATGCGATTGTCAATTCATTCTTGTGCGAAAGCCTTGTGAGCTTCCGCGTGGGTATGAATCGGTTTGGTGCGGCTGGTAGCTGCTCATTCGAACAAACGAAGTCCGAGGGACTTATTCTGACATATGGGTGCTGATATGTTATCAGACGTAAAAGGAAGCTAGGAACGGATCAAAGGCACGAAGACTGGCAGTTTGAGTCCGCTGTCACATCGCATGTAGGTCTATTCTAGCAAATGCAGTGTGGTCACAGGCAACCGCACAGCCCAAAGACCACGGCCAAACAGCGATTCCCCGTAATGGCAATGCAACACAAACCCTTGCAAGCCCAACGAATGACCTGCAAACAGAGAGACGGAAGGAGATGAGGCGGCCATTGATAGCTTAGCTTGGGTAGCAACCATAACCCCACACTCGTAGCAAAAGTGATGTAACTGCATACGTTTACCGTTAGGACTGGGGCTCGGGTCTCTAGCCGAGCGCTGTCATGGCTTGACCAGCTAATCATGCGAGTAGAGAAACCTGAGGCATCCTCTCATAGGTATTTATGCAGACACATGACTGCATGAGCGATGGGAACGCTATGTGGGTTTGACAGCAATCGCCGAGGGGTAGTGGAAAACGACGCGTTGGGAGCGCGTCAGACGCGTCTCAGACCTGCTTTTAGCTTTCACTTTTTTTTGACAAAGCCCCAACTGGCCATGGTAGTGCTTGCTTTTTAGGAGCATGATCGTGTAAAGCAGCAGCCATGGTAAACATGGACGTAGTGTAAAACATACGTTAGAAGGACAAAAAGAGATCGTCAGGCTCAACTGCGGCTTCCTGTCTCTTTACCTGAGCTTGTGGTCGCGGTCGTTGCTACTGCTAGTGCTGGTGTAAATTCGCGGACCGGATATAAGCTGTTCAACATCGCCGATTGCAGAATTGATGATGGTATAGGTGTAAAGAAGGAGCCTCGATGTTTGAAGGTGGAATTTTCAAAATTCTGGTTCGCTTCCCACTAGTTCCTGAATTTCTACGCGTCGCGATCGCCGCTTAGTGGCTTGCAAAACACGCTAAGACGACCTGCCTCGACTCAGCATCCTCCACCCACCCTACTCAAACCACCTACCCCAACGAGCCCAAACCGTCTCATCCTCTATTGGCCGCCTGCGGCCATTTCTGCTACGTCTGTCGCGCTCCCTCCGCAACAGTCCGTGCCTTAGCTCAAGGACTACATTCGTCCATTGCTCACTACGCTCAATCCCCCACACTCCCAGCCGCTTAAAGCCACGACTACTGCTCGATTCTTCCACAGGAGACCGACAGTGCTCTTCAGTACTACGCCTGTTCAAATACTGGTCTTCGTCTGGTCTTTGGAGACAATCACATCGTGAAGAGACAACGCGGCGGCTTCATCTACCCGAAACTTTGAGAGACATTCCATCGCCGAAAGTGACCGTCAAACTGGCTTTTGCTATCATATCATACTACCGACCCTCTTTGCAACTCGTGGCTCAACCAGCTGGACTGACTACACTCTCACGCTGCCCCCGTCCAATCCCGACTAGGGCGCCAGGTGTTTCGACCGACCATGACCAAGACCAGCTACTCAACATAGGCAGCTCCTACCTTGCTTCTCACTCGAGACCACTCTGCGTCACTTTCTGGTGTAAAGCAGTCCACCAACATCAGCCAGTTTCATTGCTAAGACACCCGCTTCTCAAGCGTCTCGTGTGCTTGCATACTCTAAAACGCTGGTTCCTAGACCACACAAAGCGTACAGTCCGTCACCATGCCACGAACACGCCCACAACTTTCCATCACTCTCCCTCGCAACTTTACCTTTCACTACACAGAGGGTGAAGAACCGAAGACGCCTGAGCATGAGGTGCCCGTGTCGCTTCCTCCGTTACCACCTCGTGCAGCCACCAATGCTTATCGTATCAAGCGACGTGTACGACCTAGTGTAACCTCCATCTTCCAGAGCGATAACGATATACCTATACCGACCATAGAAGCCCCTGCATCAACTGCACCAGCCAGAGCTGTATTCCAGCACAGAGCCACTGAGCCAGAACGAGGATATCTTGCTCCTGTACTAGGTCCAAAATTCATGACTATGCCACGAACGCCATCCCCCCATCAGCGTCAGGTGGTTGAAGATTGGGATAGCACTTCTCAGGATATCGGGCAGAGCATCACTCGTCCGATGTCTGCGTGCTCACTGCTCTCGGATTCTTCCGACGCCTCTAGCAATGGAAGCTTGATGTCCTACCCAGCTGGCGATGGTAGTTGCACCAGTCCAGAAGACGACGGCCCAGATCCCTTCAAATTCGCTTCTATTAGAAAGGGCAAATCCAAGCATTGGGCGGCAATGGCTAGGAATGAGGTGCCGGAGGGCGACAATTTGTCGAGGGAAGCTCATGTCCGTTGGACATCAGAAATGGATAAGCACTTGTGGTCCACATATCATATATACCTGCAAGATCCCACAGTGACGCCGTTCAAGATGCTTCCTGGCGTTCCTCCGCCATTGGGAGTCTGCCACCGAGTAGTCAGAGAAGCGCGAAGGTCATGGCGAGGAGGAAAGCAGGCAGCTCGCAAGACATCCGAGCTTTTGAGCCCGTTCAGATCGAACGATGCCAGTACACCAGGTCACAGTGGTATTCACGGATCACCAGATACTATACGAGCGATCCGCAGTGGCAGCAATACCCCAACTGGCACTGGATCAGGCGTTCCCAAAGCTCCTGTCTGGCCGAAATCTGGCGCCTCAACAAGAAGAAGACTGCGCTTTCTGTGTAAGCGCAAACCAAGCATTGCGCCTCACTACCAGCGTCTACTTCAGAGCCGAAGCCCATCTCCCTTCTCCTCATCTAGTCCACGCGGTTCCTCTCGCTCACAATCTCGCCTATCGCAAGTCACCAGTCTCTTGCAGCAGCAGTCTTCGCCTTTCAACACTAGCGACATTCAGCTTTCTCTAACGACAAGCACATCCGCTACCATGCAGCCCAGTGGCCCACTCGCTCAATTGGCGTCTGGCAGTGCGTCAGCGGCGAATACGCAACCCAACAACGAGTGGTTTAATGATCCCCCAGTGCCTTGGGCCTCACCTACCGCAATTCCATCGGACATCGGTGCAGCTGTGGCTATGGATGGAGCAGATGACCCAATGCAAATTCCCCAACTTGGTTCTCCTTTCGGTTACCACACATGGGGCCCAAGTCGATCTCGCCAACGCATACGTCCGAGTACATCAAGGATGCAGTCAAGTGATGCCGCGACGCTAGGACCATCACTGAGATCTCCACTACGTATGCATGATACCTTTCCTTATCCTGGTCCGTCTGGCGTCCAAAAGCGACGGGCTCGTCTTCAATTGGAGGACGAGCTTAGTCCTGGTGGTAGTAATAGGGAGCAGGATTTACTAGATAGCCTCCTGAACAACCACAAGGAAGGTCGCCATCGTCGCGTGCGAAGCCGTGGCTTCAGCCTTGGTGACGTCCAAACCGCTAACAATTTCGAAAACATGTTCACCCCACTCAACGATGACCAGATGCACACGCCTCCTACCAACACCACTGGCGCCTCGTCATCTGCGAGCGCTGAGCCAACAACTCCAACTCAGGTCCGACGTCTAGCCTCGCCGTTCAATGGCATTGCTCCGAGACCAACTCGAGCTCGGCACATGGCCACTATGAGCCTGGGGGTGTACGAACCATTCTCTTCGATCGGCGAAACCCTGGGACAGAGCATGGATATTAGTCCTCTCCCAATAACACCGACGCAGCGATAGGGACATCCCTCAAGGAACCTTACCAATCCGTTCTTTTCGCTCTCTTACAAAGGACCCCGAGCTACAGGGCAGTAATCCTGCAAGGCCTTGACCGAAGGTCCAACATACAACTTCAAACCCACCTCTTACGTATTTACTTCACGACGTTCTACGATTATGATTTTCTTTCTTCAGTGCCATCCGCACTGGCGCACTGGCGCACTTCCACACATTTCTTCGCATTCGAAACGAAGGGCTGTAATGGACGACATTTACCGGCAAATAGTACCGCTTTTTACGACGATTCAGATGCGAAGTGGCTTTTTCTAAGAAGGGATCGATAGGATAGACCTTCATGGGGATGATGATGAATATCTGTTGATGAGGTTTACTTCATTCATGACGAGGATGATTTACTTTAGATTGCGAATACGCAGAGTCCTGATGCGGGATGTGATCTGCTTCTGGAAACAGGAGGCAAATGTAAGCTTGTATGTATGTACTAGATAAGTACATACTATCACACACTCCAGGAATGCAAGCATCAACTCCTCATATTCCAATGCACGTTTCATGCCTGCCCAAGCGAACGCGATCCAATGCAATGCCTGTCGTGACGCACAAAGTAAATTCAATGTAAAACACTTCCCCACAGCAACACTTTGCTACCGCCCCTTCCTCTCCCTAATCCTGTCCTCAAACCGTCTCAGCTGGGCCTTCAGGCCACCATTCCTCCTACCACCCTCCCCAGCTAACCACGCCTCCAACCTCTGTCTACACTCCGCCAATCTCGTCGTACACGGCAACCTCTCCCCCTCCCCAAACTGCCCCATCGGATTAAGCAACAATTCGAAAACCGCCGCCCAAATGTCAACCTGCCAATACCTCTTCAAGCCCTCTCTAAGCTTATACTTCTTCTTCGCCCCGATACCCCCATCTCGATCCTCAACAGCCACATCCTCGATATATTTCCCAAACAACAAGCTATGGATCACGCCCGCTATACCGTAATAATCAACCTGATACGTCCACGGCCGCAGCTCGCGCATTTCCACACAATCTTGTTTCCCTGTCTTCCAGTCGGCTACGAATTGCACGTCTGCGCGAAACGCGCGCATATCGATGCCTCGGCCGAAGTCGATTAGGCAGAGGCCTTTGGAGGACCAACCGCCGCTGCCGGAGGGTTGGTAGGTGGGATCCCAGTCTTCGCTTTCGGAAAATTGGGAGAGGCGGAGCATGCAGTTGTCTGCCTTTAGGTCGCCGTGTAAGATGCCGATGCTGTGCATTGCCTCTACTGTGCGTAGGAGCTCGATAGTGAAAAACATAGCTACGCTTTCGTCTAGAGTGCCGGTGACGTTTACGCTCGAGGGGTCAGATTTCGCAAGGTTGACGAGGTCGAGGAGGGTGCCTTGGTCGAGGTAGGTTTCGAGGAGATAGGCTTCGTCGGCGAAGAGGTGTAAGGAGTGGGGTTTTAAGAGGGATGGGGAAGCACGGTGGGTGGAGTGGAGGCGGACTGCGAGAAGAGACATTATGTGGAATTCCCAGGGGGTAGGTGGGTGTTCGCATTTTATGGCGACGAGGTGGTCGTGTCCACCTTCGTTAGCTGGGTCCTCGTTGGAGGCAAGGTAGACAGGGGCGAAGGCGCCTTTGCCAAGTTCGCGCTTTATCGTGTAGGTTGTGCTGGGTGTCTGGAGGAAGCGGAGGGCTGGCGGGAGAGAGATGTTGGTGGTCGTTTTGTCAGAGCTGTTCTTCTTGGTAAGAGCCTTGATGAACCTGCGGATTTCGGGACCTCTGTTGTAATTCAGAGGTCGGTAGTCGTGGTATCCTGGGTACGAGGAAAGAGGTGGCTGCACGTTTTCCAGAATGCTCTTGCGGATCGAATCATCGACGGGGTTGCACTGGACGTCTCTGATGACCGGTCCTTCAGAAGCTTTTGGTGGGACAGGCTTTGTTTTTGATTTGCCAGTCTTCAATTTTGGAACTCGCGGTGGCGAAGCTTCGTTGACAATCTCTTGAAACGGACTACTCAGGAATTCTTCGTCAATCGATGGTGTGATATGACCATTACTATTGTGACGTGAAGGTGTTTTCGAATTGAAGTAGTCTTTTTCTTCTCGAATTGTCAGAGCACCCATTGATGATTCGGTCTTCTCAACTATCGGTGTCATGAAAGGAAGTCGATTTTGTGACACTTGAGACGAATCCCGATACGGACGAGTTGGTGGCTCGTAATCTTCTGGGGGTATAGGGACGTATCTGGGTCGATCATATTCGTTCCCACGCTCAGGTGATATCGGCGTCACCAAGTCAATACCTTCATCTTTCTCTGGGTCAATGGGTGCAGCGTCCTCGAGAACAACTAAAACGTGGTCCTCGGTTCCGTTCGTAGTGTCTTCGTTCTCAATGTCGTCCGCGTCCAGCTTTGGAACATGCTTGCTGGCTGTGAAGTCAGACCAAGGGCTCACACTTCCGGCTGCAGCACTGGTATTCTCAGGCTCAGCGAATGACTTAAGGTCTGCCTCAGTATCCCCGAACTCGCTGGTAGTGCCAGATATTCTGCCAGTACCAGTGCTCTCCCCTGCACTAGTATAGTCGTCATCCTCATAGTCGCTTTCGCCTGCACTATCAGCTGGGCCGGCCATTGGATCTACATTTCTCAGAGGCTGGTTGAAGATGTCCAGGATATCATCTGTTGCGGCTTTGGTGTGAAGAGTCATGGTAGGCTCTGCAGAATTTTTCCTCCTCAGCTTTGGCCCAGTAGGTGATTCCAGATTTGTTTTGACTACCTCGTATTAGCTTTCGAGATCAGGAGTTCAGGCCATCAACACGTACTTGTCTGAGTCTCGCCTTTCACCTCCTTGATCTTCATTTTCTTCGGTCGCCCGGCTTTGCTTCCCCTCCCAATGTCTACGGCAATGGTAGCGTCAAGCGGTATACTTGGGCTGTCATGGATCTCTAGCTTGGACTGAATGTCTCGCGTTAGATCGGTTTCTTTCCCAGCTGCTCCCTCAGCTTCAGACGCTACGTCAGCAGCTATAGACGCCCGAGGCTCTGTGGCTATCCGCTGCTTGCTCTCAGCTGCCCAGTCGCGACTGAGCCAGCCTCTGAACTTGGCTCGTAACTCTTCAAAGCTCATCTCTTTGTTAGGATCGTTTTCATCAGGATATACTGCTTCAAGGTCCACGAAGACACGTTCTATCTTGCCTGTCTTAGCATTCTTAGTCTGCTGCTGGTCGGCATGTCTCGATAGGCGTTTTATTTCATTCGCACTGGGTATTTGTGAAATAGACTAAATTACAAAGCGCCAAAGAAGCAAGCAATTAGTCCTGTGATCGTGAATATGGGCATGAAGACATCTGGGGCGAATAATATACCTCATCCTTGAATATCGTCATCTTTGGTGCTCCGCCAACCTTCTTCCCTGCCTTGAGTGTCTCTCCTGCCCAAGGCCGAGCCTCCATCACATTCTCTTTCTTTCTATCTGCTATTGTCCCTATGTTGTCCCACCCTTTGGCTCCCTCACCAAATGTCGATGTTATACCTGATGCTGGTGCTTCTGCATCACTGAATATGGCGAGCTTCTGTCTTCCACCTCGCGTGGTTGATAAACCACCAATACCAGAGGACGGCCGTGGTGCTTGGGGGTCAGCAGGTCGTGGTGTCGAGACAGCGAAGGGATCCATCTTTGCCACTAGTGCTGGACGTACAGTTGGAAGAGCAGGTGATGAGGGCTCGTCGCCGTCTTGGACACGCAATTCGTATCTGTGTTGGAATTGCCCAAATTTCCGAAGCAGTCGCTCCGCAGGTCGTGCCTCCCGCTCAATACCAAGCTTATATACCTCGTCTGCCTGATTCCATCGTCCAGCGCCCTCCAGCCAAGCCGCGAATTCTTCGTAGAACAAAGCCAGTCCTTCTCCAATGTTGTGCCTCGCCAGGTATGCGAACGTCTCTCGGGGGGCGTCGGAGAAGAAGCGGATGTAGTTCAGCCATAGTTTCAAGTATCGTGGATCGTTCTTGTAATGAGTTGCGGACTGAAAAGCCTTCGTCGCGCGCTCGAGAAGCGGTCGCAGTTGTGAGTCTGGTGTAGCTTGTGCTGATGGGTATGCGCTGAACGTCCATTTCACATAGCGGTCATAAATATCCAATGGGTCGTCGGAGTCTCCAATAGCAATGAGCTCGAGCTCGTACTCTTCTCGGATCGCATCATTGAGGTTTCGGGTGTCTCCCGGTGTAGGTCCTGACGGGCGCTTTGATGTAGGTGCGAATGTTGAAGCGAGTGCCTTTGCAGATCGGCCACCAGGAAGCGATTGGATGTTCTCCTTGTGGGTCTCAATGATGTCGAAGTTGATGAGGTCTTCCATCATAATTAAATACACACAATGCCTGCCCCACAAGAGTGAAAGAAATGTTCAAGTGTGTGTATTTGTTAACCAGCTCTAGACTATATTGATCTGATGACGTTGACAGAGCAACGGCGCCAAGAACGTCTGGCAATTCTGGCTCCAAAATCTCTCGTAAGTTACAACCAGTCGATAACGTATTATTACGGATTGACAGGCATGGATAAACTACTATCATTCTTTCATGAACTCGCCCTCATCTGCCTAATATAATTTGGCTCATATGGGTGGTTCTCCATCATTTTCGTATGCATTAATCCCCCATCGTCCTATCAAACGTTGACTCGTATGAGTTTTCCATCATTCCATCATTCCATCTGCTTTCATTCTTGTATTCAGCACGCAAACTCGCATGGGTAATCTCCCGTGTTCTCGTTTGCTTTCCTCAAGCAGACTGTCCGTAGTTGTTACAGCTGCAGCTGACCTTCATGTTAGGGAAGAGAACGTCACTTTTTTGACCATTGACGTCAGCAAGTCGATAGCAACCTCGTTGATCATGGCTGTAAGCGAGAAACTTGTTGGCGTTTCATTTTAGCGTTGATCAGGACTTAGAGAAGAGACCTACCTCTCATACCGGAAGTGTCTAAAACGTCTCAAAACTTTTTAAGGGAATTCCACTGGTGTCACATTAGACACCATAGCCACTCATATCGATAGCTTCATTCAATGCCAGGCTCCAAGCTGCGGACTTGGGTAATGGACGAATTCCTTCTCGATGACAGGGGAGGCGAAAAGGTTTACAAACAGGCGGCCTGGAACAAGATTGCTGACTTGGAGGAATTCTCAGCGGATGTCACAAAAGCTACGAAGGGTAAGCCGCCTGGTCCCTTCAAGCGTCCACGCGCAAATCGGGCTACCTACCTCACGGTCTAAAGAGTAGTTGCCCAAAGCTATCCCCTGCATGTGTAGCGCGGGTGCCGATTATCAATCAAACAAACCCACAAGCTTGGGCCTTGGACTATGTTGCATCTTAGGATGACCGAACCCAATGCAAACTTGCCCTTGGACGCTCCTCCCGACGCTCAAACTCCAGGTCCTCACTAGTGTGCACTATTCCATCGAGTCATTATTGAAGAGATTTGCAGGCGGTTGAGTAGTGTGCGTGCATCTAATAGGAAGTCTGCCCAAAGAAATCGCCAATCGTATCATTAGGAGGAAGTAGAATTACTTCTTTTCGGCCTTATGCGCTTCGACGTGCGTTTGTTACTCTATTGTCTATAAAGTGGCCACCTTCTTGAGCATGTAACCCAATGAATGGTCCACATGTCGCTCAATCGCACCCGCAAAACAGCGCTTACCTAGGTAAGGTCTCTCTTAAGAAAGAATTATCAATGCTCAACTACATACGCATTGACAGTTGGGTAAGGAGCTAAACATCATGGCTGGCAAACTTTGTACTCTATCGCGACGATAACCTGATCTCGAGACGTAGCCCTGGCGAACACAGTCGATGGATATGCACTGTCAGCTGTTGAACAGGAATGAGGTGGCAAATGAGTAATCAGTATCAAGCTTATGGTGAATTGACCGGAATAGTAGCTGGTCTAGAAGTGAAGCGGAAACCAGGGTTGAATCAACGTGAATTCAACTACTTCTTCAATCGTCAATGTTTGACTTCTCTTCCAAAAGATACTCCAAGTCTAGCTCCCTACTGCAGAGCTCAGTCAGCTCCACTGGTACCCAACATCTATACAATTGATGTCGACGTCCTGTTTCCCAAGCATGCTCAATCATTTTACTGCATGCAATCAACTTCTCTTCTCTATTTCGCACTCTCAGCGATAGCGACTTTCACTCAACACCAATGACCAGCCAATCGCGCAAGATGCCCAAATTGACTGACAAGCCCTGCGAGGAAGCATCACCCACTAGTGTGCGCTACAAAGGGATACAGACGCGAGAAGGGCGCAAATTGTCCGTGCCATTGCTCGTGAAATCTGCAATATTGCTGACACCAAGCCAGGCTTGAAGGATCCGTATCGATCAAAATCTCTGTTGGCACTGGAGACGAAGCTAGGACCTGGCACCTACCGAAGAAGCTACTCATAAGCTGCTCACCATTCTTCGAAGCTGCTCTGAAAGGTGGATTCAGCGAGGCCAGGACCGATTCAGTGAAATTGCCTGAGGACGACCCAGACGCTTTTGATCTTTTTGTGCTCTGGCTGTACGTGGGGACTCTGGAGGTTGACAATGGGAACCGCAATAAGGCCAGTGCCTACATTCAGGTATGGAAACTGGGAGACAAGCTCGAAATTCATGCATTGCAGGACAACCCAATGCTTCAACTCATCCAGATCTTTGACGAACAGTGTTTATGGGCTGAGATGTTTGGCCTAATGTACGATGGGTCAGCACCTGGTTGTAAACTTCGTCACTACGCTATCGATCAAATCTTGTGGGACAGACATCTAGGTGTCCCATATGATGACACAGAGAAGTACCTAAAGCTTGCCAAAGTCACGGAGGATATTGGGCTCGATTTCATGAGAGCGGGCCTGAGAGGTTGCAGGCTCGAAAATCCTGCTGATCAGAAGACTCGATATCTGATCATCCCGAATTGAGAATCTACTTTAGGCTTGAGATTGGGGGTGCTCTATTTAGCTGAAGCGCAGCATTTCAGCAAGTCCGTGAATACATCCATGCAACTGAATCCCATCAAGCCACAGCCTCCATGTATGAAGCGGTATTATCGAAAGGGTCCTTTACCTCATTGCCCGCCTTGACCGATGCTTTCATATATTCCAAGCGAGATCCTGCTTGTTCCCACTTTGAGCGGCACTCGTGATGAATTCTTCCATTACAGGGCCGATTTTCCCTGCCCTGACATCGAAGATCATTTGATCGACCACCCAGCGGCGCAGACTCGATTTGGGCTCGGAAACTGGGTATGCTACGTGCATCACTGCCTTCCAGACTTCCCCGGACTCATAGAATTCATGGTGCGATTTGATGAGATGGAGCATTGCTGCATTCTGGAATGCCGGACACAAGAGGTTATGACCTAGGTGCCATGCATTTGCGCACGTGAAATAGTTGGATCCTGTGTAGGTGAATTCCCCTAGATACAGCCATCTCAGAAATGCTGCGAAGCAATCACGAGAATGACTGTATAATGACACAGCCGAGATAGGGCCCTTGCCAAAGGACTGATTTTCCAGCATAGCCTTCATATATGGCGAGTGATACTCCAAAAGATCCCGATGTATGGTGAGACACTTGTCATGCGGAAGGTGAACACGGACGAGCTGGGCTCCCTCAAGACTTTGAGATCAATCAGTAAAGTATAGCAGATATTGAGGCACGTCAACTTACAGTTTCAGACCCTTTTCGCTGCGAATACCATCCTGAATGGGAGCGGGGAGTGGAAGGCCAGCCATTTTTGAAGGGTAACTCAATTTTGGCCGCTTCGTAGCTCGCAAGTCGGTCTCGAGGCTGGCTTTGGTTGAAAGGGTATCATCATGTGAGTCGCCTGATAGCAGTGGAGGAGGTGATGGTTGTGACATGGAACGGCTTTTGTGGTGATTTGTGTTTGAATTGGTGGAAGGAGTCGGGATAGTCGACATTTTTGAGATTACAGTGAAGCGTGTGAAGGTCGAGCATTTGAAGGTCCCAACGTGAAAGAGCTGTCGCGTGGATCTATAAGGTATCTCACAGGAAACTAAGAAAGGATGGCCCAAGAATGTTGAAGAGCATCTCGACCTGAGGGAGTCTATTTCTGAAGAGAGATTAGATTTCGCTCTCGCTGGTCATACTCGAAGACTTCGATTTTGAACCAAGGATTATCGTCGACTATATTAAAGTTGTTATTCAGGGCCTAAGTTGAGCGTGAGGTGCAAGTGGCTTTTGATCGTTGCCAGGCTCACTTCCTTGCCTGAGCACACCAATTCTGCCAGTCGGTGAAGAAGGAAGTCTTCACTTTGCAACTCGTATCGAAGAGAGCCCTTTCCAGCGTGCCTGCATAGGTCTTCACCACGCGCCTTAGGCATTCTCTATCATGGGCAGCGAGCACTCTGATAAGTAGTAGGCTTGCCTGACTGCACGCGGTAGCATGTGCGTTCGACCCTTCCTTCATAGCCTCTACGTGGACTTCTTCGACAACATCAAAGACAGCATTGACATCTTCAACACTTGGCAAATCATCCCCCTTGCAGACACGAGAATACTCTCTCATCAAGTTGCATGCTTTGTTCGATACAAGAGGACTTGTCGTTGTTCGCAGGACTGTCAGTACAGGTACTAGAAGACTCAGCGCCAAGCTGTTTGCATGCTGTTGCTTGACATAGATCTCTAGTAGCTCTAGCACTCGACACTTGAAATTGACAATCGTTTCTTTGGCGTCTTTCTTCTCGGTCTTTTTGCTAGTAATTTTCTTCCTCTCCTGGAAGACTTTCTGGAGATGCTCGTCTAAAGCCTCCATCTCCTCATCGTCCATGTCCTCGTCTGACGAGCTACTGTCCTCGGCGTTCAGATCTACGTTGCCTGAGCGGGTTCCCAGGGCTTGAGCCAACTTGGCATCGAATGCAGCCAGCTCTTCGTCAGGACCGTCGGACTCGTCTCCGCTGTCGGATAAGCTGTCTGCATCATCATCGCCGGAGTGGTCTTCGGCCGAAGAGCTCGTAGATGCGGCATCGGCTGCGCCAACCTCTTCCACGTCAGAAGCTTCGCTGGCACCATACATTTCGTCATCTTGATCGAACATCTCTGCTTGACCCGATAGACTTTCCTTTGTTTCTAGGACCTGGTTCCGTCAGCCCTGGCATCTCAATACGAGACCATAGTACGTACCTTGATCATAGATTGTAGAGCTGATCCATCGACATCGGATGCGCATGCGGTGAAGACTTGCGCAGCCATACGACGGAAAAGCTGCGAAGGCTTGGATACAAAGCTCAACAATATTTCCACTAAGATTGCTGAGCTTTCTGCAATGGCAATTCTATTGATGAAGCTATCGAAGCACTCGTTGAGTTCTTTCAACATGCTGACAGCGTCAGCATCCTCGTTGTAAAGTTGCAATAAGCTCAACGAGTACAGAAGTTTGATCGAGGTGAAGAGTTTAGCATGCGGAGAACCAGCAGATTCTGCGGCTGCCACGGAATTGGCCTTCCCCATGGAGATCAAAGCATCCTTGGCGATCTCGTGGATGTCTTTATCGACTTCCACTAATGACTTCCCAAAATCAGAACCCGCCGCTCTCGTATAAATCTCGAGTACCAGATTGTAAGCGAAGTAGGCAGGGTCCGCGGACTTGGCTAAAAGGCAAGCCAAGCAGGACGAGACTCGAGATCTGAACATATTTCGAGAAGCTTGTGATATTGGAGGGCTTGGGCTACTGAAGCGTGTGTCCGTATTGAGATGGAAATATGCGAAATGTGCAAATAGAGCCAGTATTCCACGTGTAGTTGCAATGACCTTATCTGAAGATTGATCTTTTCCAGTATTGGTGTGCTCTGTTCGCACAGTGCGTAGAGCAGACATGAGTTGATTTGCCACCATTTGCCGCCGGGACGCTGCTTCTTTGTCATCCTGCACTCCAGGTTGCAGGGTAAGTTTCTCATATATAGCTAATACCGGTTTGTAGGTTGAGTCGTTGATTTGAGAAAGGAGTGTTTCCACAGTTTTAGTTCTAGTGACCTTATCAAAGTTGACATCACCAGATGGGCCAGTCAGAAGGGCTTGCAGAAATGGTCCTGTAGTATTTGGATCGGAGCGAGCTCTGGCAAGTATGATCTTTCTGGCCTTTTCTGCTGCAACATGCAGGAAGCGCTCATGGCCCGCAAGCTGGTTCATGAGGCATCGCAGGAGATTTGGAGTAAAGATAGCGGACAACAGATTCTCTGGTGTGTCTTTGACCATTCGCTGAAATAGCAGGAACCCCCAGTACTTGCGCTCGTCGGATGAAGACTTTGCAAACAGAGTATCTGTGTTGCGTCAATACGGCCATATTTTTCGAGACCAAACGAGACTTACTATCAACGCACTCCGACCAGAAATCGGCTACGGCAATTTGCTTGCTAGAGTTGGAGATCTTCTCGCAAATTGGGGATGTCGCATGGAGTAGGCAAGAAAGAATCACGTCCCAAGCAAAATGCAATTTGGTAGTCCAGGTGCCCTTGTTGGTAACTTTTTCTTCGACCTCACCTTGAGCAGGCTCTTTGATTGAAATTTCGTTTAAGACCTTAGCCAGTTTCGACAACTCTTTGCGATTTAAGGGATCTCCATGATGCCAGACACCGCGAGGGAAGTCAATCCCTGCATGTCGTGAGCGCAATGCTATCCATATGGCGACGCCTTCAGGGGTTTTAGTGAGTCCACTTGACCAAAGTGTGTTGACCATGAATTGAGCATAGTGTAAATCCTGTTCTCTCAACGATTGGATAGCATTGAATAGTACAAAGCCGCATTCCTCTCGAAGCCACGGCTTCTTCTTTGCTAGCTCGAGGATGGTGTCCAAAACTTGGGCCCAATGGCCCGTGTCGGCTTCCGAGTGGAACAAGATACTTGATTTGATGACTGACTCAGCACCAAAGAGGCGTCCAAATTGGTGGTCACGCTCTTCCTGCAGTAACTCCGTATCAGCATAGGAGAAACAATTACCCAAATTCTTGTGTACTTGACCAGACACATTACCACCAATGTCAGTTTGCGCTTTGAGTGTCTCAATCAGATCCTTGATGTCTTGTAATCCCTCTACACCCTTCGCATTGGGCCCAAACAATTCCGTCAAAGATTCAGTAAGTGCAATCGAGAATCCCAACCGCGCAGCTTTTCGACCACTGCAAAGGCCTCTGATGAGTCGTCTGAGTATCTCATTAAGCTGCTCTCCCGTGGTACTCTCATTAGAGATGAATTTAGTGAGTAGAGTGTGCGCTGCTTTGAATCGTATGTTTTCGTCTACGTTGGCTAGGTCTTCGTATATCTCGACTAGCTTTGTGTCTAATGGAGGCTGCTCTCGACGCCTTTTCTTGGACATGATGACGTGAGTAGATGGAGATTTCTAAGTCTACAGAGTTTTTCCTACGGTTTGGAGAGCGATATCTTGGCACCTGACTAAGCAATCAATACAGATTTTCTTTGGTCAATATTAACACCATCGATACCATTGCAATATTTGACGATCTTGAATGGAAAATTTCTTACATTCGAACTCGTTAGCGCAAGATCTACTAGAGGCGATCTACGAGATAACAGGTCTCCAATTAGCTTGTAAAGCTATCGTGTTGGCATTGTTGATTGATTTGCTTCCGAAGATGCTGCTATAGGATTTCAAAGCCCGTGTCTACATCAGAACGTGGCGGACGCTAAAGGCCTTTTCCTTAGTGAAACCATGCCGACCTTTATGTCATCAACAAAAATATTCATATCAACTTCCCTAAAGCTCCGCTGTCCAAGCATATATGCGGGAGTCTCTGCCATTGCCCTCATGAGCCATTCCGCTTGGAAGTATGGAGGATTCCTCACAGTGCGAGATGGATCATTAGGATCCGTTGTGGTGATGTCGATGCCTGCCGAACGGATGAAAGTGGAGTCATTGACAAGACGAACAGTCCGCTTGTAGTCAGCTAGTTCACGTAGCATATCAATCGCGGCGTAGAAGATGTCGTAGATAATGAGTATTGATCCAGTCAGCGTGAAGGCGACTCTAAATCGTGGGTCGTTCGTGACGCTGGTAGTGTCTATGTCGGTTCTATTGTCTGCTGAAGCGGTTTCGATAAGAGCAATTGTCTTGTTCAAGAGTGAAATATTCTCGCTGTTTTGGGCGGCGCTCAGTGTCGTGTTCAAGGTTCCGGCTGACATATAGTCAGGCGCTCCCGCCACTCTGTAATGAATAGCGCCAATACCACGGCCTCGGTATAAGATAATAAATATCGCAGTTTGGAAATTGTTGTTGTTTATCATTAGGTCGACGCCGATATTCAAACCCCAAACGACATACTTCCGGGGAATGAAACCTTGTGGGTGGTCTGGGACCACTGAGATCTCAACCTGAGGATTACTGTCAAGCCTGTAGACTGTACTCGGCATGAGTCCCTCAAAATCTTCCAATGCTAGCTCAAGCGCGACATTCACGGAATTCATGAGGCATGAGACGGGTGCAAGCATGTCTCCACCAAAGAACGGTAAGAAACCGAAAGCTGGGTCAATGGCCACGAGGATTGTTAGATTCGAGACAGAGCCATCGAGGTCGGTAGCGTTTAGTATTCTAGTGTTTGCTTGGTCGATATTCTGAGAGGGGGCAATGCTGAGGGAAGCTACGAGTGTCGAGGTCAAGTAGACCGAGAACGAAATTAGAAAGAGGGTGTTGCCACAGAGATTCTTCATGGTGGAAGGAGTCTGGTGTGAAACTCTTGGGGGAAGGCGTGCAGTGGAACGGCTAACATTGGATAAAAGAGATGTTTGCCTTTTCTATGTTCGCGCATCGGTCCAGCGCTTGCGCGAAAAAGGACGCGGAAGGTCGAAGATACCGAGCGCAAAATGGTGTCGGCAAGTCGCCAAATAGAATTGGTGAAGCAGACAGGATGGCATATTCTATTCTCGACAGCGCAACGAGAAATATAGAGAACCCTATTGCTCTCAGAAAAAGGTATAGAAGGGTTCACTGGGCCAGCCTGTTAGGACAAGTACCCGGAGATTTTGATGTTCCTACTCCGGGGTCCAGCTCTAGGGGCCTCTTAGGTATAAAAGTTAAGTCACCATAACTTACGAATCATACTAGTATGAATGAAACTTTTGGTAAAAAAGCTGTAGTAATCAGTAATTTCTATAACTTTACCTGCGAAAATATGGTATCAAAACCTACAGTGGTGGAATTAGAGCAGGGTGGCCGACTGGGCGGTTTGGCCTACTAGGCAGTGAACCCTTCTAACACCGTGGTTGCTTTCAAAAAGTGGAATTTCACCGAACATTTCTCTGATTTCGCCGAGCGGGTGGGTTGTGAAGTGGGGCATGGTGCAAGAGTTTTCTCCAGCTTTAACATTTCCATGACTAATTGCTAGCAGAGTCTGCGAGACCTGAGCCAAGTCTGTGTTCATAAGAGAAGAGGAATGTGGACTGGCTCTAATTTGAGATAGAATATTGCATTGAACAAAACATAAAGGCCTGAATAGATTCTAAACTGTTTATACTTGATGAAAAGTGAGAGATCTTTGTCGAAGGTTTTATCACAGATGGTAGCAGATACTGTGTTCGCATCAAGAGCGGCTTGGTATTCAATTTAAACTCTGGTAGTGGTGATTACACAGAGAACAAGACAATAAACCGTTGGACCTGGAAGGTTGTTCTTTATACCTGTTAAGCACTGAGATAATGACGAGTGTAGTCGATCTCTAGGTTCCTGATAGCAATGTGCCAAGCAAAGCTGACTACTAGTAGCATCAGCTAGTCAGGTGATACCGGGCTGTTATTGCGTCCGGTTTGTTTATTTTTCCGGTTGCTAAGGACGCGTCCGGCTTTATAGCAGTAAATCCTGTTTCCCAACGTTACATTATGCACGCTTGCTTGGATATCTTCGGAGTTCCCTTTGAGCTGTCATTATGCTTTGCACACCCTTATCCTACTTCTAAGAGGTCACAGGCTTTGCAGGATTCTTCTCCTAAAGAACGGCATGTTCGAAGTTTCAGGCGCTTCAACCGAGAACAGCCGTTCCATGCCCCACTTCTTTCTTTGCCAGACGCGAATCAGGAGAAAGGCGGGTATGTAACCCAGCAACAGGAATGTGAGTCTTGAGGAATCGCCCCGAATGGACAAGTGATCGAGGCTGAGGCTTCACACCTTTCCGTCTCCGGAGCTGATAAACGGGAACGGTAAGATTGCGTGATATCAAATGACGAGAGATAGGCTCTAGCCATGATGCGTTGGCGCTGGCTGACCGGAGCTTAGTCTCCGTAGTGCTTTGTCTCACCTTTGAGTCCCTTATGTTGGAGGATCGAAGACAGATTCGAGGAGGCCCAGGCCTCGAAGATGTCAGAGCTGCGTACGGACTACAATCCTCTTTGTCAAATTATATACTGTGCCTGTGCCCGAGGAATCCTACACTTGGGGCCTGAGGGGCAGTGAGCTGTTGGATGCCAGGATGCTGCCCTTTGGATAAGCAGGAAGAAATCATGAGCCAATAGGAGCGCTGAAAGCAAGCCTTGACTCGCTTCATAGCCGCCCTAGGGAGTGCCCATCTATTGGAGCCAGCAAGAGTCCTTAGCCATGCTTGCCTCCGCTGCCAAATTACAGTAAACAGAGCTCTTGTAGGTATCAATATGGTAGACCTCAGCGGTTCCTATGTAGATATAGATAGATTGGCGAACCCAATTGGCTCAAATTAGCACTGTAGTGTAAAGATTCTCGCTATCCCGAGTTTTCAATTTCCGTAACTACCGTAAACCCTGCTCGTGCCGCTCGGTGGGGTCGGTTGAGGAGACAACGATAGTACATAAGCGCTTTTTGTCATCAATCTCGATTCCTCCCCACTCCGAAGTCATACACGCTCACTCGAGCCTCTCTCTCTGTCTCTACCCAGGGAGTCTGGCGAGGCAAGAGGTGTGGGCAGTTTCCAGTTTACTAATCCACAGTATCCAACGGACCCTCCTGCCTCGATATTCCTCTCGGAGCATGCTTTCAATACAACAGCCTACTTTACGACCAATTGCCTACTAGGAACCTGCATCTTCAAGAGCTAGGGGTTGAGCATCCATACTATATCGATTACGGCCACGGTCAACTGCCCAGGGAGACCTCCACTTCCAAGAGTTCAATTGCTCCACTTGCTATCTCGTCTCCAACCCCACATATAAGCAGTTACCATGGAGCGTTCGTCTCCATTAGCAGCTATGCAGCCACCAGCTCTGCCCATTGGACACTGGGGCTGTCGGGGAGAGGCACAACCAACGTACTTGGACTACAATGCTAATTATGGACGACTCAATTTCAAACCGTCGGCCTTCAACTTCAAAGACCTCAGCATGACAAAGGCTTCCACGGACTACTTCAGCCTCAAGCCTGTACGAGGTTCATCCCCAACAGCAAGCCTTGCCGCCGACTTGTCCCAAAATTGCCACATCGACCATAGGTAACCTCTTTGAAAGTACTACAAACACACAGAAAGCACTGCTAACGAGGCCAGCCCCCAATTGCCCACACCTCGTCGATCATTGTTCTCTGCGAACCTCTTTGGGACACTCAATGGCCGGGGTAGGGTGCTTCTGAAAGAAAGTGCTTGGGCCTCAGCTAACAAAGAGCAGAAAGTACGACTACACCGCCGCTACCTTCCTCATCACCTGGCTTAGGAAATGACTCGATGGACATGTCCCCACTTCCTCATAAAGCCCCCTTTGTTGTGGCGAGCCTGGTTGACACAACGCCTCCGATACTCCCGATGGAAGAAGACAAGCCAACGTTGATGGAAGACATACAGGATTCGCTGATGGAAGGTCTACAACAGCCAGTACCGCAAGCGTGAGTAGACCGGGGAACGTGGAATTGCATTGCATACTAATTAATCCATCATTGCAGGCGTCGAAGATCTTCTCTACTGCGACCATCGCTGTCTCGCGCCAAAGGATTTACGACGTCAGCTGTTTCACTAAGGTCTGCTCGAGTGGACTGCCCGCCTTTCAGATTCGGTAATAGTCCCTCATTGCCCCAGCCGTCATTGATGTCTGCCGAAGAGTGCTTTGCATCCTCTCCCCAGGGCGAGAAACGGCCACAATCAGCGCACTCACCAGTACCGCTCCCAATGGGCCCGCCAAAGTTCAGACAACCATTCTGGGGGCTTGGTGCCAACCTGCGTGGCAGTGGTTCCCCTATTGTTGGGCACGTCCGCAAGCCGTCCAACCCACTGCAACGTCCAAGGAAACAATTTCGTCGTTCCTTGAGCATGTTTGAGCACCCAAGGGAAATATTGAAGCAAGAGACGACCTCATTCGCAGCCACAGGCTTAGACTCGATAATGGACATTGATGACGCCCCTAGCTTGCAATTGCCGCACTTCAACTCAGACGAAGAGAGCTTACCTCGGATAACGAAAGATACCATGGTTGAAGTCCTCGATGGCAAATATTCACAATGCTACGATCGGTCTATTATTATCGACTGTCGTTTCGAATATGAATACGAAGGAGGTCATATCGAGGCAGCCATTAATGTTAATGATAAGGAACGACTGGCAACACAGCTTTTCGATAACACAACGTTGGGGAAGACACTACTAATCTTGCATTGCGAGTACTCAGCGCACAGAGCGCCTCTCATGTACGTTATCACCATATGTTGACTAAGACATTGCTAATGGGTGACAGGGCAAAACATCTCCGTCAAAAGGATCGTGCATGCAACGCTCACCAATATCCAAAGCTCACCTATCCAGAAGTCTATATCTTAGACGGGGGTTATAGCTCTTTCTTCAGAGACCACAAGTATCGATGTTGTCCCCAGAACTACGTCGAGATGGATGCTAAAGAGCATGCGAACGCATGTGAACGTGGGCTCGGGCGCATCAAGCAACAACGTGCGAAGCTCAGTAGAGCACAGACCTTTGCTTTCGGACAGCATGGACAGCAGATGGACGATAGTCCTACAGCTTCTGGCCGACAAAGCAGCTCCTTCGTGAGTGGCATGGAGATTGCTGTCGACGATGGAAGCATATCGAGACGGATGCAATCCAGGCGCATGGTGTCATGTTGACAATGAATGCCACCTTGCTGCTGCTCGTACCAAGTTTGGGCTCCATATCTTCCTATTCCTCGCTCTTCGACAGCATTCCCTTTGCAGGCACTGGAGTCTTTCAAATACTGGAGCGTGGGATCGTAACCCCATCTTTTGGCAATTTGGACCTACTTACAGTCCGCCTTCATCAAGCATTGTGCTTCGATGCTATTGGCCTCCTGCCAATTGGCCCCAGTGGCTCCACCTATCCGGATTTTCTCTTTACCGCCTTGTCTTGTCGCGCCTGGAGTGGATACGTTTGTCACGGCTTCCTTGCAAGGTCTGGCATGGAGCTTTTTTCTCAGTATGCGACTACCCTCGTACCGTGCACCAACCGTCGAATATACCGAATAAGCCATTGTCTTTGGACACTCTGGCCAAACCTTCCGATCCTAGAGATTATCAACCATACTACGGCTGTCCTGATCTCATTAAGCTGCCACTCTACAGCTGCGCTGCAACTCCTTTGCACTATCACACTAGGATCAAGACGGAACACCCCCAATATGGGCACAAAGATGCTCCATATCATGGTCTGTGTCTCATCCTCTCATAGATGACATCCTAATCATTAATTCAACATGCCGCCTTCGATCACCCAGGGTTACAGCGTGATTTTCGGAAATTTTCAATGGGAGTCTCAGATCTTTGCGTTGTCCACTGTGTCCTCATGGAAGGAAGTGGGCTGAACCAAAAGGGCTGGTAGTGGATAATGGCTGGATTCGTCAAAAGACTCAAAGTCTGCAGCATGGGCTCTGGTCTTTCTACACTTTTCTAATAAACAAAACCCAAAATTGAAACAAGATACCCCTACAAATTTTCACGCTTGTGACTTCGTGAGCAGACTAGTAGAAAATGCTGCCAGCCCGGTTTTGTCCTATGCCAGCCCAGCTTGAACCCAAGTGAACTGTCACGAAAGTAGATTAGCATTAGGGTACAGCTTAGCTTCGACTCCGGTACGGAGGTTGACGCCAAAAGTCCTGGCAAGCGCTAAGGATAATAGTGGCTTGGCAATTATCTGCTTAAGGGAAGCCTAAGAATCGAGTTCCAGGGTCTAAGCGCTAAAGAGATAGAGGGTTTACCCTAGACACATACTTAGGCATGCCCGTAGAGCAGACCATCCGGATTGCGAGTCCGGGCCACTTCTAGCCCAAAGACATGGAGACTCTTCAGGGGGCCACTAGCGCTTAGGGCTAGGGCAGATTTCCAGGCTAGCCAGGACTTTTGGCAGTACCTCACCCAAATGCCCCTTATATCCGCTGTTCAAGCCATTGACCCAATGCTACTAATTAGGTTCTCCCCATGGATATCGACGAAATTCTCGCGGAGGTAGATGGCAATACAGTACCCCCGGAAACCCTTGACCTGCGGGAGCTCACTAGAAGTTGGGTAACCGAGCGAAGTGCCCCAGAAATTCTACCATGGCCAGGTACCTTGATGGAGCGTGTACTTGAGAGGGTTCGGAAGCAGGTGCGACTAATTCTCCCTTCGACCAGCATACAAATGCAGACGCTGAACCCCACCCAGATCGAATTCGTAGAAGAACAAACCGGCAATACAGACCCCAAATCCACTTTCCGCCTCATAGTCCTCCAAACCGAACTCGAACGCTACAAATTCCTCATCCGCAGCTACCTCCGCGCTCGCATCGCGAAAATCGACGCCTTCACCCTCCACCACCTCACCGATCCCCCCACCAAAGCCCGCCTCTCCCCATCCGAAGTGCAGTATGCGACAGCTCACAGCTCGCTCCTGCATAGGCATTATCATTCGTCTTTTTTGAGCCAGTTTCCAAGCAATTTGCAGAGGATGGAAGATACGGCTGGGAATATCAGTATGGTGGAGGCCCCAGATACGGAGAAGGCGGTTTTTGTGAGGGGGCTGAGGGATGTGGGGGAGGTGTATGTGGAGGGGACGGATACCGCATTTGTGTTGAGGAGGGGAGATGTGGTTGTTGTTAGGTGGGGGGCTGTTAGGGTGGTGGTGTTGGCCGGGGACGCGGAGTTGATATGAGGGTAGGGGGTGATGCTGATGCACGAAAAATGAAACGTTACAATGAAGTTGGCTAAGGACAGGGACGGGCTCGGGGTTTCACTGTGGAAAAGAAGTTTCCAAGATGTTCAATCGGGTTGTATGTATTGACGGCTGTAGCATTTGTGTGTTTTCATCCATGAATTCTCAAGGCCTGAATTTGAGCTGATCTCTTTTTAGCATTGGCTACATTCCGCTGTACACCAAGCTCTACTATTTCAGCTATCAACTTCATCACGAGAAATCAATCGAAGTTTCAGAGGGACCCTGACAGAATCGAACATAGAGTGCCCGGACGCCGAACCTGCATTCCTGTCCGCGGATGTATGGCCGCGTCAGGAAGCCTGGCTTTGCCGTTGGCCAATTACGCAAATCCTCATGGGAGAGAGCCAAGGTTGAATACGCAGTAATTATCAGAGGGCATGAGCTGTGGAGAAGGAGGTAATCTATGAGAAAGTCCTTGGAGCCCTGGACCGCTGGGAAAGAATTCGCCAAAGACTTGCGGCAGGCTTTGAAGTCTGGGTTTGGGTCATTTACTATTGAATATGTTGAAACCTATGAGCACTTAAGCGCCGATGTCCTACTTTCCTGGGACGTTGTATTGCTGGACATGGAACTTTGCCCAAATGTCGAGCGCCGAGCACTTCGTTCTTTGGGCCATTTACCGCTGGATGTGCCAATCTCCTCCAATACTTGAGCGCTGAGTTTGCACTTCGAACCATTTCTACCACGAAGATGCCATTTGCTTTAGTGCTTCAAATTATCGTGGGATGCGATTGCAAAGTCTTCATCACAAGTAATCCTCTTCCTGTTGGCCAACTTCTTCATAACCATTTACTATCGCCAATCAGAAGTATTTTGCCTCGGACGATACTTGGAAACACTGAATCTAGGGTAGCTGTAAATTCAGAGTACGAAGCTAGTCCAAAAAAGGGAATTGGTCTCGTGACCAGTGACATTTGGAACTTTTGCATCACGAACGAGGCTTGATAGGTTGATGGGCATGTCAGAAGCTGCTTCAAGTTCTGTGACAATAAACCTCAACCATGTTCGATGAGGCTGAAAATTCGCGGAGCTGCGTCTCTTGGCGCCAGGAACGCCAGGAACGCCAGCCAAGATTTTGAACATGACGAAAATCTTTTGCCCGCAGACGAATCCCATCTTCCACAACCCCACCTCCCATTTACTCATGCGATTTCAGGGACCTTGACCCAAGCATTGGATCGACTTTTGACCAACACGTCGTTTCTAACCTTTTACATAATTGATGGAAGCCCACGTCGTATCCAGCTTTCAGTGAATACATTCTACGCCGAGCATGGCTGCGCGGGCTCCTGGAGGTCGTGGGCCTTCGAGCCGTGAGGATTCGACAGCGAGCCAAGCAGCTCCTCCCCGACCAACCGAAGGCTTGATGAACACCCAATCTACTTCAGATGCGCTTGCTGCAGGAGACCCAAGTGCGGCAGGCAAGAGAAGGCGGAATCACCGAGGTGGGAAGAAGAAGAAGGGCCGCAGACAATCGTTTCTTCCAACTACTGGAGAAGGAGAATCGAGTCAAGCTCCGAATGAAGCCCAAACACCTGGATCTGCAAGACCACCATTCTACAGGTTGGGCCAGTCTGGTGGTAGGAACCTGAGCGAAACCAGTCTGGACAGCAATGCACTTCTGGATCACAGGCAAGTCCATATGATTACTCATCTCTCCATAGAATCATTCATGTTAACTCCCAACATAGAGATCATCAGCCCATGCGTCAAAGAAGAGACAGCCGGCTCGCCCCAAGCGGGTTTTCAAGAGCTGGGCAATCGACTCACGACCTGAGCTCTCAAAATCGACCACGTTCGAGCCGGAATGCGTCAAATGAAGGCATGCACCGCCGCCCGCGATACAATCACGCTCATGCCTCGTCTGGAGATGAGAGCGAAGCGGATGATGTTGCGAACGATCGCACACCACTGATAAGTTCCAATGGCAATACTGGAACCTCACCGCCACACAGATCGAACTACGGCTTTTTTGCTGTCCAACAACAGGGTCATCGCAGAGACTCACAGCTCTATGGTCGGCGCAATTCCCAAGCCACCTCTACCTCCAGCAGGCATCGAAGAAGAGCCCCGAGTCGCCAGCCCTCTCACGATGTTAACAACCCGCCATCAGTCCCAAACAGCCCAAGGATGGGACCTGATGACACATACGGCGATGTAATGGCTCCGAGCTCTTTTGGGAGATCCCCAGAGGACAGGCGAACGGGTGACAAGCTCATCGATATTGATAATGATATGAACGATAAGGCTTTTGGCAAATCGCCACCGGACAATCCTTACGACCACAGACGGCATACAATTGCTGTGCCAGCAGAGGAGGATGTCTGCTTTCCGATAGAAGGGATGTCCACTATTGGAGAAGATGACTATATGAACCATGATCAAGCACCTACTGAGCAGCCAGGGCAACATAGGAGAAGATACAAACAATGGCCTGACCTGTCAGTGTTAGATGAATGGATCCGAGAAGAGAAGGAATACCGAAGTGAAGGCATTCGAGCAAAGAAGATCAGTGAGCCGGTCCTTGTGAATGGCAGGTTAAGGCCGCAGAAATATGGTTGGCATCGAGCGGAGGAAGATGCACCTTACAGGTTCACTTACTTCAATGAAGAGATTCCCAGCACGCTCCACAGCCAGACTATATCCGAGCTCCTGCAGCCTGGTCAAGATTTCCGAGAGCTGTTCGTACCCGATCCTGCTGAGTTGAGCGATGAATCGTCAGATGAGGAGGACATTATGAGCATGCAGGGTCCTGCAAACCCCAGGAACGAATTAAGCCCCAAAAACCAATCTAGGCTAGGGACTAGGCATTCATCAATAATCGGCGATGTCAAATCGCAGTCGCAAGAAAATTCGGGTGAAGCCACCCCTTCGCAGCCCAATCCCCAAGGGCCGCAGGAGAATCGTAAGCGGTACGGCGAACGGCCAACATTTTGGCTCGATGTGCTGTCTCCTACAGATTCCGAGATGAAAGTTATATCGAAGACTTTTGGAATCCATCCGCTTACGGCAGAGGATATTATGATGCAAGAAGATCGCGAAAAAGTCGAATTATTCAGACATTACTACCTCGTCAACTATCGGAGCTTTGAGCAAGACCGGAACAGCGAAGACTATCTCCAACCAGTGAACATGTATGTGGTCGTATTCAGGGAGGGAGTCATCAGCTTCCATTTCGCGATGACACCTCATCCTGCCAATGTCCGGCGGCGAATTCGTCAACTCAACAAGTCTCTGATACTTAGCGCTGACTGGATATCCTATGCCATCATCGACGATATCACGGACGTGTTCCAACCCACTATTCAAGAGATTGAAGAGGAAGTTGACGATATCGATGACTCCATTCTCCAGCTACACAATGTCAACAAGGACGTTGAAACGGAGCAGGAGAAAATGAAGGCCGCGAAAGAGAAGGGGAATGACGAGAAATCCGAGACGGGGGGGCCAGTCTCGCCAGGAAGGGACATGCTCCGACGCGTTGGTCAGGGCAGAAAGACCGTTATGCGTGTACAGCGACTCCTAGGCAACAAAGCAGACGTGATCAAAGGCTTCGCCAAACGCTGCAACGAACGCTGGGAGATTGCACCGAGAAGCGATATTGGGCTCTTCCTCGGCGATATCCAGGACCATGTCGTGACCATGACCAGTAACCTCAGCCATTACGAGACTTTACTTTCTCGAGCCCACTCGAATTATCTAGCTCAGATCAACATCCGCATGAATGAGCGACAGGAGCAGACGGCTGATGTGTTGGGGAAGTTGACTGTGTTGGGTACGATAGTTCTGCCGATGAACATTATTACTGGCATGTGGGGGATGAACGTGCTAGTGCCGGGGCAGGACGCGGATAATCTGTATTGGTTTTGGTCAAGTAAGTCCCGGCCTAAAAAGCTCCAATAATTGCCTGCTTTGCTCACTACGATTCCCAGTCACCGCCGGCCTCCTCGTTTTCGGTGTCTCCTGCTTCTTCATTGCGAAGAGGGTATACGGTATCGTCTGAAAATAGAATGAACAATCACAGACGCTAAGGGCATGGAAAAATGGAGGGAAAATTCTCATTATGCTTTACAGTCGGTCAATTGTATGGCGAAGGACTGGGAATCGCCATCAATCCCTTCTTGGGAATACAACGAAATAACTCAGAGTCCGCGAGATTGTTGCTATAGACCATTCCGTACATAGATGCACCAATGAAAATCATAAATGTAATTGCTGCACTAGACTCCTTGAAGCAAAACGTAAATACTCCAAATCCCCATCTCGGGTAAGGTATTTGACCTCCACTTAGCTCACCAAAAACATACTAGCACAACTTTCCAACTCCAATCAATCCCACCGACTCCTCAACGTCCAAAATGCCACCACCCTCCCAACTCGCCATAGCCACATCGTCGCTCAACCGCCTCATCAAAGAAGAATCCTCCTACGGCACCGAACTCACCAACCAGCGTAAGCGCGTCGAGCAGCTACAAGCTGGTGATGGTGGAGATGAAGAAGATGTGGGAAACTCGGAGTTTCAGTTGAGGCAGGAGGTGAGATCCCCTAAGCTATTTAGATTGCTCTATCTGTGCATCGTTTGCTTTGTGTTGTTTATTGCTATCTTTGCTGCGATGACAGTGCTATGAGGAGTTGATGGAGGTGTAGTGGCATTGTTGGGGGCTGATTTTTTTGGGAATATAGAAACAAGGTATTACAGAAACGCAGGCGGTTTTTGGGCCGTTGAGGGAGAGGATTACAGCTGTGGTGGAGAAGTTGGAGGGGATGTTGGTATGTTTCTGGTCTAATACTTATTTGCTTTCCAGGAATGCGTGCTATAGATCGCATGATTTATGCATTATATCGAGGAGAGCGGCGCTAATGGCGGGTGTGATGAGCAGCAAACGGGCGGTTCGAGTGATGCAAAGGAGATTGAGGCTGCCAAAGATGCTGTGGAGAGGTCTAAGGGTATTGGAGGAGATGCAAGGACGAGAGTGTTGTAGGTAGTTATGAGACCATTTGGTGCAAGGTGAGACGAATGGATCAGGACTATGTGTAACATGACTTTGATGGGTATCAAATGCTTCTAAATGCCCTAATGTTCATGATACATGCCCGAGATTTATCAGGTAGTATCCATTTGGTCGGCTACCTTTTGTTCATCGGTCTTCACATCTACCTGCTCCCCATCGCGAGCGACTAGTCCCTCGACAGGCACTGCAGCAGCGTGCTCTGGCTCAGCAGCCAATTCCCCATCCTCAGCCATCTCTTCATCCTCCATCTCCTGCGTCAAAGCTTTCTTCTCTTCGGCATCACTCGTAGTCTGCGTATTGCTCAACGGCGACCTCCCCCGTGACGAACGGTGCAGTTCAGCGCCCAAGCCCCCGGGTGTCCCCACGTCCTGTTCCTGACTCGTAGGGTGCATTGGCGTTGTTCCACCCACATTAGACCTAGGCGTACCAACACCACTACTTCTCCCTCTGCCCTCGTCTTCACCATCCTCGCCCTCCTCCATGCCTTCCCTCCGCTCCACCTCTTCTTTCTCGTCTCTGATCAACCGCCTTAGCTGCATGCCTTCTTCGATAATTCTGCCAAACTGCTCTCTTCGCTGCACCCACGTCTCTGCATATTCCTCGCTCTCCCTCTGTAGATCGGCGATCTCAGCATTCAGCTTGGCGAGATTAGCGTGCTGATCCACTCGAGACTGCAAGACGGGCTTGCTAGTGATCTTCTCGGCTAGCTCATCGTATTCCTTCCGTAATGCGAGCGTTCTTTGTGCTTCTTCCAATTGAACCCTCAGATCCGCAGTATTGTCCCTGACTGCTTGCGCCGTAGCTTCAATCTTCAACTTCTCCGCCTTATACCGCTCGCGCTCTTTATGATTACTAGTGAGGAGGAACTGTATGCGTATGATGCTGCTCTCAAAAGCGGCAAAATCCAGGAAAGCGTCTTCCCGCCACTGTCGGCGCTCTTCTAGCTGTTGCTGCTTCTCAATTTCGTGGGCTGCGGCTGCTTCGTCTGCTGCGGAGGCATCTGGTGGTGGTGTAGGCGGGAGGGTTGTAGGAGTTACAACGAGGGAATTGGGGGCTAGGAGGCGTTTGATGATGCGCTTGAAGGGTTTTTCTTCAACGTTGAGGAGGCGCGATTTATGGAGGGCGTCTGAGCGATGTGAGCTTGGACCTTGTGAACTACGTGAGTAGCTGCTGGAGACGTACCCTCTTCAGCCTGATCGAGCAAGGCGTAAGGATCCATTGGACTGGCTGTATCAGTAGTGTGAGTCGCCTTGATGCGTAGATTTCGATGGGCTTATTACGTTGGAAAGTGAAAGGAATCGGACAATAGGATACGGCGGAAGGAGAACAATGCTGAGGCCGAAACTTAGCGTCTTCACGTACGGGTGATCGACCGGGTGTCATGTTTAGCGCAGTCTATTTGGGGCTTCGAGCCCCACATCTCCGTGTCATTCATTTCATTCACTCTTTTCGATCTGTACAATGTACCTATAATCGCCTATGTGTTGAGAATTTTTCTTCGTTACTTTATTTTTTCCTCAACACATCTCATCATAATGCCTGCTCCGTCACTTTCCGTATTAGCGGGCAAGGAATGCCTCAAAAATTACAAAGGTACGCGACACTCTTCTGATTGCTCGTTATTTCACCCTCGAAAATTCTCCCTGATCTACTGCTTGTTCAATTCTGAACTTCGAACCCTTAACATAACTAATCATGCCATTCAAAACAGCAATCATGCAGCTTGGAGATGTCGGCGAGGTTCCATATCATCTAGTACGGGACATACTTCTCAGGGTCGAGGATCCAAAGAAACTGGTGAGGACAAATCCTTTATATAACGTCGTTTGAGCATGTTAACGACTCCTTACAGAGGGAAATCGAAATTTTGTCGCCACAAATCTGCGGACCTGACGGAGAACTCTGGCTGGGATTCATCAAGAGAGATGTCCCCAACTGGGACAAGAAACCACACGAGCCGAAGAATCCGCAGAATTGGTACAAGGTCTACCGAAAACTTCTACAAGAGAGCGAGCGAGAGATAGAGAGAGATGCCGAGCTGTTAAGAGCCACGATGGCTGGTATCAAGAGCGAGGCAGACAAGCACAAAGCCCGGCAAGTCGAATTAGCCCACGTCAGGGTACCACCAGGGGTGACGAGACTTGGTCCAACGATATATGCAAAATGCGATTTGCGTGAGAGAGTAAGAACAATACACAATCCCAACGAGGTCCGAAAGGGGTCAAACCTGGACGCTCCGAGCATTTCGAGAAGAGAGACCAAGCCTCCCAAAGGAAAATTAGACAAATTTAGGAAGGAGGCCAGAGCTGCCGCCCATTTCCAACAGCAATCAAAACCAAGTGGGAAGGCTGTTTGGACCCCTCAGGAGATGAAGTCGAAACTTGCACCAATCAATAAGACATCTGTTACCGCACCAAGCAGTATGATAGAAGACTATCGGCGACCAGCAGACTGGAAACCTCACGATCCAACAATCAAACCCCCTACGATATTTGCTCCCAGGAAGCGAAGGATAGAACATGATGATACCCCCCAGGCAAAGAAGGCGAAGACTTCTGACAATGAGGAGAGAGAAAAGAGACTGAAAGTCTTCACAAATCCATCAATCACGACAAAATCAGCAACGACGTTGGGGACTGGATCTAACCCAAGCTCGGCTCCTACTACAGTAGCGACCTCGAGGACTGGGATCCCATCGAAATCGGCTCCTACTGCATCAGCCTCTCAACCTCGACCCTCCAAACAGGAGACTGCCATAGCCAGCGAAGTCATCTCGGAGGCTCTTGCCATCACGAACACACCCTCACTACAGAAACCTACAAGCCGACCCTCGCGGGGGATTAGCTCCACGATATCGAGAGCGGCTACCACGAGCCCCAGCAGTGGAGAAGGCCCTCCACAGAAGGTCATAAGACGCAAGGCACCTGTGGATATCTTCATGCGTCCGAAACGACCAAAATTGTCTTGAATACTGTACTGGAGTATAAAGTTTGCAATGTCCGAGTTCTAGCGAAGGAGTTAAGGGGACACATCGGCATGCAAATATTTGAAAATGGAACGCCTGCATCATTCGAATTATAGCGAAGGAGGAATGGGGAAACAAAGACCATGCGAGCATTTGCGAAGTGGACGTCTACTAATACAGATCGATTTTCCGCTTCTGGACTGATGTCCTCGATTTGATGCTTTTCAGCGACGAAGTCTAAGGATATGGGAATGCAGTTATATGGGAGTTCTTGCTTGGTGCTAATTTTTGCGCATTACATATAACGTTTGACGAAGTGTCTGAATTGTATGGTACGATTGCACGAGTGATTCTTTGGTCGTACCTAAATAGCCTATAGCTCCTAGAAATGCTTGCATTCAACCCATTTGCCCTTCATCTTGCCGCGCATCTCTTCGTAGGCAGCATTCATGTCGTCGTCACAAACCGTCATGCCGCAGAACCGAGTATCATATCTCTTTTCATCGCCAACGCCATCTAGCACCCACCCCTCAGCGCCAACACCAAATGCAACGTAGCTCCACCCTCCAGGTTGTATTCCGACGCCATCTTATCATCCGCCCTATCAAGTTCCCACCGCATTAGCAATGTCCACCAAATATCATACTCCTTTCCCTTTCCCAAGCTCGCCTCCCCATGCTTGTATCCGATCGCGGTGTGTAATAAGCTCAACACCACACTCACATCTGCTTCCCACCAAAAATTAACCGCTGCTGCACAGGTGGGATTCCCTCTTTCTCCTCTACGCGCTCCTTTATACGAGAGACCTGTATTCACAGACACATTAGCTCACTATCCCCCAAGCTATACGTAATGATATAGTCAGGCCAGGCCAAGGTCTTGTGTAACATTGCCCCCGCCATCGATCTGTTGGGGATTGGGAGGGAGGTGGTGGGGTAAGATGTACCTTGTATTCAGGCTCGATATCGAGTTCGATTTCCTTGCCCGTCAAGGTACGTACTCTGTCAATAAAACACTCCGTTAGCTTGGGAGTGGGAACAGAGGGAGGGAGGGGGCCGGACTTGATGTTCATGGTTGCTTTGGAGCTGTGTTTAGTTGTGAGGGTATTTGGTTGGTAGAAGGTTTGGTGGATGTTGCAGCGTATAATTGATGCAAGCGGAGGGGCTGAGAGCTGGCGGTTTCATGAGGAGGAAGTGATGTTAGATACTTATCAAAATATATATACTAACCTATTCAGGACTGCGTTCTATGGATCCAACATTGAATCGAGCGGGTAGAATTTGGACCCTGAAAAATAATGTTAGATACTTATCAAAATAAATATACTAACCTATTCAGGACTGCATTTTATGGATCCAACATTGAGTTGTGCGGGTAAATCCTGGACCCTGAAAATGATGTTAGACCGCCAAAAGTCCTGGCAAGCGCTAAGGATAATAGTAGCTTGGCAAATATATGGTCCCGATAAGGGTTGCCTGGACGATTGGCTTACTGTGCCCCCGCAACCCTTTCGGGAAATACTTGAGGGAAGCCTAAGAATCGAGTTCTAGGGTCAGAGCATAGGGGTTAACCGTACAGGCACCTCGCTCTACTCGGTACGACTGGCCCTAACGCGAATCACGCCCTAACGTTAATTATTTCAACTACCTCATTAACTATAGAAATAATAATATAGGAAAGTCTATTATATATTTCTCGATTTAGCTAGTCTTTTTTTATAACTTTATCTTTATAATTATTTATTTAGAATACTAGATCTTTTTATTCTTAAATATAGAAACTACCCGTTATTTTTTAGTCCTAATTTATTCTAAGGCTTTTTATACCCTTTTAAGTTTTATTTCCTATAATTTCTTTATTTTAAAGTATACCTAATAAGAATAAACCGTATTACTTTTTTAAATAAATATATTTAACTATATTTTACGCGCTCCCTAGGTTATTATTTCTTTATATAATTCTATTAACTTTTACTCTATAAATAAGTTAGAAAGTAATTTCACTTCTACTCTACGAATATATTTATTAAATATTAGAGATAAATTTAGATCCCGGAGCTCCTTTTTATATTATATAATTTACCGGTATATATATAGCGTAGGTTATTCGTTAAGATCTAGGGGTAGAGTATTTTCTAAAATAATAACTTTTACTAGAGTAAAAATATATTAAAATTTAATTAACCGGTATATTATAATATCCGGATTATAAGGAACTAAGCCCGATTTCCGTTAAATTAATATTATTATAATTTATTTAAATACTTTATCCTAGATAGTTTAAAAATTAATTAAAAAATCGATTTTTAAATAATCGTGTTAGGTTATAGTACCTAGGGTGTTTATAGTAATATGAAAGTAAATATAAAGCCTTAGTGGGAAAATGATCTCTATATTCAAATAATAGAATTAATCTCTAAAGAGTTAGAGCGAGGGCTCCGAGCCTCTTATTTCTAAAAGAGTTCCGGAGTACCGGAAACTATAATATAATACTATAATATAAATAGCGTAACTACGCCGTATACTCCTTATATAGGATTTATATATTATATTTAATAACTACTATAAAGTTAGTCTTAATATAATATAATAATTACCTCCCCTTCTAGGGGTTTCGCCCTCGAAACTAGTAAATATTAATTTAACGTTTTAATACTCCGACGAAAGAGTATAATATAAGAGAATCTAAATTAAATAGGGTATATATATAACGCCTACGCCTCCTACCTAATTCTATTAATCTTTTATCTTTATAATAATAATATATTAAGAAAAACCTTTAAACCTAGTAGGAAAAAAGGGAGGGAAATAAATTATATTTTAAAGTTTAATAATATATCGCGTATAATTCGTAATCGGCGTAGTTATATAATCGTAGATTATATTAGGTATTTAATAAAAACCTTTAAACCTAAAGGGAAAAGTAAGAGAAAGAATATTATAATTATTATTAAAAACTATAAACCTTTATTATTAATAAGGCTTTAACGATATCGGCGGTAAAGTAAATTATTCTACTCTATTATTTAGGAAGAACTTTAATTATAGGAGTAAATATATACGGGTAACGGTCTTAGCGTAGGTATAAAACCTTCGCCGATTTTCTAACTTTTCTTTTTCTATAATATCCTATTATCTTTTATATATATAAATTCTTATATACTACTATCGATAGCTATACTATATTTAGACTTTTATTAATTTATAATAATCTCGGTCGTATCTTTAAGTTCTTTCTTTAAGGTCGTAAATATTATATATATATTCCGTAGGTAAGGCTAGAATTAATATATTATAATTTAAATAAATCTTTCTTTTCTTCTTTTAAATTTTTTCTTTAAACTTATAATTATTAAAATAAATAAATAATTTATTCTATCTTTAAATAAAGTATTTATTTATATTTTAAAAGAATTAATATTATTATAATATTTATTTTATTTTTAAATTATTAGTTTTATATTTTATTTTATTAACGATACGTATATAGCTAGATTACTTTAATATTTAATATATTAATTTAATCTCTACGGTATACGATATTAATAATAGTATTTAAATATTTAATATATCCCCGATTCTTACTCCTCGTAAAATAATTACTCGTTTTACTTTTACCCCGCGTTTATTAATACTTTTATACCTCCGTTACTTTAAGCGGATAAACCTAGATAATTACGTCCTATATAATAAGATATTATATATAAAGTATATTTATTACGTAAAGAATAAATATTTATATAATTTTATATATCGTTAATATTTTAAAACTAAATTATATTAACGTATTTAGATTCCTTTTAAATTTTATATTCTTATAAATTTTCTTTTTAACCGTTTAGAACGTCGAGGTCTTAATAAACGTCTTCGCGAGCGGGTCGTTAGGTATATAAAAGATATCGTGGCCTTCCTTCGAGAGATTAAGTTTAAGAGTAACGACGTTAAGAAGGGGAAGAATATATTATAATTAATATCTCGGTTTATTATAAATATCGAGGGTATAAATAATACCTTTTATACTTTTATAAATTAATATAGTTTAAATATAATTTATATATTAATAATTTTTTAAGGAGGGACTATTACCTAGGATACGGGTATACTTTAAAATAAGACTACGTAATATTAACCTAACGATCTTTTCGAATCGACGGACGAAAATAAAACCGACGATAAAGACGAAGATAAAGTTTATACGCGTCGTATACGAGATATCTCCGAATACGACTCTTCTCCCGGCCTTAATCCCGTTATTAATTAATTTAATATATTTATTATCGACGATCTCGGTATTATTAATCTTATTTTATTCTTTAATAATATATAAAAAGTTATAATATTTAGTCGTAAAGTTTTTTTAATTAAAAATACCGTAAAGCCTCGCCTTTAATACGACGGTATAAAGGGTATAAATCGTTATATTTTAAATAAATTAATATCTTCTCGTAAGGCTTCTAAGGAAGAAGTTAAAAATAAAGTTAATAATCTTAATCTTAATTCTATTTCTACCCCTCGTTTTTTAATTTAAATTCCCGGCCCCGGTTTTATTTATAAACGGCCGAGTTTTAATATTAAGAAAGTTAGTCGTTTTAAATTTAAATAATTTTATAAACGCCCCGTTAACCGTAAAGATACGTTTTACTCGAAGTTTATTAATAAGAAATAACTAGTAGTAACTAGTAATTAATAACGCTTTTTTTTCCTACTCTTTATTTTCTATACCTTCTCTATTTTCGTATTCTCTTCGAATATTTCTCGTAGTTCTAGCGCGTTATTTAAAGTATTCATATTAACTTATTTATTAAAGGTCTTTAGTTATCCTAATTATTTTTTAGTACCTCTTCTATTTCTTATTCGTTCGTATTATTTATTAATTCCGGTAGAGGTATATTAAGAATCGAAACATCGCCCTACCGTTAATAATACGACTCTAGAAGCGATATATAGAAAATATTATAAATATAATAACTAGTTAATAATCCTAGGCGGTATATTTATATTCCGACGGTATCTAAAATCTTAAATAATTTAATTACTTTATAAGAGAGCTTCTTACTTAATCGTTTTTATATTAAGTTTTTAGTTAATAATAATATAAGGTTATTTATATTAAATAATTTCGGTTTATACCTTTTATTATAGCTACGTTTCTACGCTTCGACCGTAATAATTTACGCTTTTATCAGGTACTCTCTTAAAGTATTTAATTTTTTAATTTTTTTTATACCGACGGTACTTCTCCCCTATACGTCTCGCCCTTAAAACGCGGTTTAAGAGAAGAATTATAACTATATATAACTATAAATAGTATTCATTTTATTATCGTATACTACGTATTATAGTATACCTATTCTACTATAAATAAAAGTATTATCTAGTTATTTTATTTACTTAAATAGAAGGTTCTTAAATAATATTCTAAGGTTTAATTCTAGCGTTTTATCTAGTTATCCGTTTACGGATAAAATACGATATTTAGGCGCCTTTTAATTTTTATTAAATAATATACCTTTAATTAAAATATATTTATAAAGATAGAACCTCTATTAGAAATAATCCTATTAAGAACTCTAAACTTTAGGATAATTTTTTCGAATATTAACTTTATTAACCCCGTAGAGTCGATTATTTTAGTAATTAGAATATATCGTAATATCTTTATATACTTATTTATAACTATAAAAACCGTATTATAAACGCGCCCGTATCGTTTATTTAAAGGTAAACTAGTAATAAAATTTATTATAATTTCTTTCTACGGCCCTATAGGATATAATAAAAAACTAATCTCGTTATAAAAACGGTATTAATATACCTTAACCCGCTAGTATATATTATATATATCGATATATTTTTATACGTTAGCCTTAAGAGTACTCTAGAAATATTTTCTAATAAATAACTTCGTTATCTTCTTAACACTAAAGTACCCCGTTAATATATTATTATAATATCGTTTTAATAGCTCTTCGCGGATTAATTCTTCTTTAAATATATAAATCTTATTATTATATTTAAGAATTAATATAGAATTTAAAGTCTATACTTCGGCGGAACGCTAGTAATCCGCCTATATAATTTCGGCGATTCTTATTTACGAGAAGAAATTATCCTTTTATAAAGCGCGAATTATTTTAATTATTAATAAATTCTTAGCGTTATAAACCGTTTCATAAAGTACTATTAATTTAATAATAATACGTAGAATAAATAGTCTATAACCTATAGTTCTAGTAATAAAATTAAATAATTCCTTTATTATATTATAATCGATTTAAATAAATATCTTATTTAAACTTTTTAGAATTTCCCGTCTAAGTATTAACTCCCTAGGCCTAGATAAATATACTACCGAAAAATATATCTTTTTTACGGTAAGCCTTAAAGACCCTAGTAATATAAGTTTTACGTATATTAGGTTTTACGCGATATCTACGGATATATTATTTAACGCCGGCGAAATATTATTTACCTCTAGATCTTTTATATCTACGAATATATCTTGTATTATAACGAAAATAGGGCCTTAATTAATACCTTTTAAATTTAATAACTTTTATTATAATATAGGTAATATATTATTTAAAAAGTTATCCTAATTTTTATAATTAAAACGACGTAAAAGATTATCGGCTAGGTTACTCTTTTTAGAATAATACGAAATTAAAAAATTAAAAGATAAGAGTTTTATTACCTAGCGCGCCTAGCGATTATTTAATTATTTAATATTTATAAAACTCTTTAAATTATTATAATCGGTTAAGATTTTTATTTTATATAAACTACCCTTAAGGTAATATCGCTATTATTTAAATATCGTAATAATTACGAAGAGTTTTTTATTATAAATCTCGTATCGAATTTTTAGACCCTATATCTTACGGGACTAGAAAACGACGGGATATTATTAGTTATTATTTTATAATTACGTTAAAATCGTAGTTATAATAAAATTAGAAGTATTTATTTTAATCCGAATTTTTAATTCTAGATTAAAGTATACTAGAATAGGTATATATAAGAATAAATCGCGAAGTAGGTAAAACGTTTACTCTACCTCTTTAGGTTATTTAAATAAACTAAATTTTTTATTATTTTAATTACTTTTTAATAGACCCGTTAATAGGCCTATTATCTATAAATAATAATAAATAAATCGATAATAAAAATTAATAAAGTCTAAAAACATTTATATATTATAAAAGAACTTTAGTTTTAGTTAAAACTAAATCGTATTAATCCTACGTTCGTTTATCGAGATATCTTTAGTATTTATAATAAACCCTAGAAATTTAATTAACCGAGTAAAGAACTCGTATTTCTTAAAACTCACGAATAAGGAATATTTTTATAGGCGTTCGAATACTTATCGTATATAATTAATATACTCCTCTTTTAAATTTAAATAAATTAAAATATTATTTAAATAAACGATATAAAATATATTTATTAAACCCGCTAACGATTTATTAATATAGGCTTAAAAAATAATAGGTATATTCGTTAAATTAAATAATATTATTATATATTCGAAAAGACTATATTATATACGAAATATTATCTTTTATTTATCGCCTTCCTTAATTCTTATTCGATAATAAATATCTTTTAAATTAAACTTCGTAAATTATATAATATTATTTAAGCGGTCTAGCGTCTTATTAATTAAGAGTAACGGGTAACGATTCTTAATAATAATTTTATTAAGACCTCGGTAGTCGATATATAATCGTAGTTTATTATTCTTCTTTAAAATAAAAAGGATAAGAGTTTTAACGGGGTTTACGGAGTATCTAATTTAACCCTTTATTAAAGCGTCGTCTAGGTATCTCCTTAACTCTATTAATTCTAAATTCGATAAATTATAAAGAGGCCCGTATAGCGGGTTACCCTTTATATTAATTATATAATCGCTGTTTTTATATAATAATAATCGACCTACTTTTTTATTTAAAAAGATATTATTAAAATTTATAAATTTATTAAGAAGCGTAGGCGGTACGATAGCGGAATTATTAAAAAATATTATATTAACGATAGTATCGCTTTTCCTAGCCTCGTTCTTATTAATAGGATTTTAATTAAAGGGACTAGCCTTAATATAAATTAATATATATATAACTAATTACGTCCTTAATAATTTCGTAAAATCCTTAAATAATTCTAATATATATATATTTAACGCGATACCGAACCGCTAGTTATATATATTATAATCGGTTTAAATCTTTTCCTTTTCTATAACCGGTATATTTATAATAATAAGCGAGCCTTTCTTATTAATAAAGTAAAAGATATTATTATACTCTTTAGTTTATCCCTATAAGTCGGTTAATTAATAGACGATATTATATATATTATAATAATAAATAGATTACCCGCTTATTTATTTAAAAGTCGGTAACGGCTCGCTCTTAAAACGCTTTAGGTTATACTATTATATAAATATCTCGTTAATAATATTTATCTCCGCTCCTAGATCTTTATCCATTTTAATACGAATAATTTTTATATCGATATTAATTAGGTTCGTAATAATTTCGCTATCGATATTTATACTCGGTCGGGTTTTTATTTCCCTTTATTCCTTTAAGATAAAGACTTCCTTAAAGGTTTATTATTTTTTAACTCGGCGGTATAATCGCCGATATAATTAATAGTCTTTATTTTCTTCTCCGGATATTTATTAGAGTAGTAACCGAGTTTATAATAATTAAAATATTTAATATCCTTAAGGTTCTTATTACTCGCGCGAGTTATATATATTTTATTTATATTTTTACGACTACCCTTATTAAAACCTTATCCCCTTATATTAGATTTATCTTTATTATCTCTACTCTTTAATTTCTTTTTATACCTTTTCCGAGGTCCGGATTAATTATTTTAATTATTATTTTATATCTTAAAGTCTCGATTAAAATTACGTTCGTAACGCGCCGTAAACGATATAAATTCGGTTTATTTAATAAGAATATTTTAGGCCCGGTTAACTTCTTTTAAAATATTAAATCTTAAACGGGTTATTAGATAAATTATTTATTACTCTTTATTATAGGGAGGTAATTCGGTTTTTAAGGTATTAAGGTAGGTATCGAAATCTTATATTAATTAATCATTCTTTTAACGTATATATTAATATTTAAAATTTATATTTATAACTCGGTTTAAAGGGTCCTCGATTATATTAAATAAATAATCCGTAAAGAACTTCTACGTTAATATATCTATTAAATAAAGTTTCTTATATTTATTTTATAACTTCTTAATTTACCCCTTTAAATAGGGTATTATATATAAAATCTTCTTTTTATTTATTCGAAAGTTTACGGGTATTAAACGGAACGCGGTCTCTATATCGTAGATTTATTCTCGATAATTTTACGAATTCTTCGTATAAAAATCTTATAGTTTCGATAACCGTAAATTACCTTAATTTATATTAAGACCGATTTAACTACGACCTACCGTCGGGCCGTTATCGTCTTCTATATTTAATTCTTAAGGATTATCTTCGATTTCCTTATCTCCTTTACCTACGATAATATATCGTAAATTTTCGATATTCTTTTAAATTATAATAATAGAGGCCTCTTTCTCGAGGGCTTTTTATTTACGTTTTAATTCTATAAATCGTTAATTTATCGTAAAATTAATATTCTTTAATAAATCTCTTATATTTTCGTTTAAAGTATTAATCTTATATATCTCGCCTTCGGGATAATTATTTCTAGAAAGATCTTTTATACTTTTAACGGATTATTATTTAAAAAGGTTAAGAGAGATTAAAACTATTAAATTATAATATTTAAGGTATTTATAATAATATAAAAATAAATATAAAGTCTTAATAAGAAAATAATCTCTATATTTAAATAATAGAATTAATCTCTAAAGAGTTAGAGCGAGGGCTCCGAGTCTTTTATTTCTAAAGAGGTTCCGGAGTACCGGAAACTATAATATAATACTATAATATAAATAATATAACTACGCCGTATACTCCCTATATAGGATCTATATACTATATTTAGTAGTTACTATAAAGTTAGTTTTAATATAGTATAATAAATCGCCCCCGGTTTAATATATCGTTAGATTAATAACCTTAATATATTAATATTTAAATAACTAGAAAACGCCTATATCTAATAACTATATTAAATACGACGAATATAATAATAAATAAAATAACTAGATTTAGTTATTTTCGTAGAACTCTAATACCTCCTAGGTTAAATAATTATTATAATTATTAAATAATAATATCCGCTATAGCCCGACTCGGCGGTATTTTATAAACCGGTTAAAATACTTAATTTAATCTTTATAGAGGTTATTATTTATATATCCGGAGTTATTTATCTCTTAAAAAGTATTAGGATTTAAATTTTTTTAAAATTAATTAATTAAGAATTATTTCCCGGTTAGAATTAATATCGGTAGGAATATAAAGCCGGTAGTATTAATATATTTTATAAATATAATAAACTCCCGGTTATTTATATTTATTTAATATAAAGGTTTATTTTACTTTTTATAATTATTTATTAACTTTTACTTATATTAATCTAGAACCCGGTTTTATTAAAATTATAAATATTATTTAAATCTACTCTATATATTATATATATATTTTAAAAACGTCGAAACTATACTAAAATATCCTCCGGTTTATATACGTTCTTTCGTTATATTATTAAGGGTTTTTACCTATATAATTTATATTAAGGGTTACGCTTTAAGAAGTTAGTAGATTATTAATTTAATATATATTTAACCGGGCCTAGGCGTTCGCGTAAAATAAAATTTTTAATTTTTAAAAGTATCGGGCGCCGGTAAAATATATTTATTTTATTAAACTATTATAAATAGTAATAGAGGGCGTTTTCTTCTTCTAGTTTAAATATATAGAAGTAGCTTTATTTAGGCCTAATTCTATTATACTAGTTTAAGAGCTACGTATATAGAATATAATATTAAATAATTAACGAGTTAATATTAGGTTTAATTCCGGGGGGAATAACTTTAAAAATATTTTAAATACGACTTTCCCTAATAGCGTATGATTCGGTCATGATTTAGGGGTAGTATATAGGTAGGAAGTTAAGAGTTAATAAATTTGAAAATATTAACGTTAGGGCGTGATTCGCGTTGGGGCCAGCCGCACCGAGTAGAGCGAGGTGCCCGCACGGTTATACCCTAGATATGTACCTAGGCAGGCCCTTATAGCAGATCATCCGAATTACTAGTCCGAGGCACTTCCACCCCAAAGACATGGAGACTCTTCAGGCGGCCCCTAGCGCTTAGGGCTAGGGCAAATCTCCACGCTAGCCAGGACTTTTGTGATGTGCCAAGTGTTGTAGGGCTGCAGGCAGATATCAAGAGCGAGAAGATGATTGGCTGAGCTTTTTCTTCAACGATCAGATCTATGTTCTACAGGGAGATACGATGGACTCCTACGAGTAGTCCAATAAGGACAGCATTCAAAGAAAAGGTTTCTTAGACCATGTGTTATGCTCAATCACAGAGAGATACGGCATGGCGAACAATCAGTCTTGCCAAGTTTGTGATGGCTTCCATCTCAACAGATAATGGTTTCAAAGCCCAGAAATCCTAATCCCAACTTTCTCACGCAAGGCCAGAGTGCTCAACACTCACCCATACCATCGCACCTCTCTACATCCCTGTACTACGAACCCAACTCAGGGCATAACCAACTTCACTCTATCCGAACAGTATAAATCCTGATTGTGCCAAGTCTCCGCTGTGGACTTCCCATAATATAAATTTCCATTCCATATCCCCCCATTGAGATCCCGCGCCCCATTGCCAGTGTTGGGAGTCACACTCCCCGCTTTCGAAAACAACAACCCCCCCTCACAACAATAGAACGCCAATTCATACAAGTCCTCATTAACGATATTCGCCGCCGTCATAAAATCCGCCGTCGTATTCCCCTGCCACCCGCACGCGCAGGGCAGATAGCCGATGGAGGTCCCTTGCCCTGGGTCGCCGTTGTTGGTGTAGTCACCGCCCTAGGTGTTTTTGCCTTGGTCGCAGATGGGGAGGGACCATTCGCCTGGGAGGCGGCCGACCATGCTGGGGAGGTCTTCGATGGCGCTGTTGCTGAAGAGGCCGACTCTGGAGGCGGTCACGGCTTCGTCGTCTGAGGTGCTGATGGAGACGGAGCCGGTGGCGTTCCAGGCCCGGGCGAAGCCTTCGGTGGCGCCCTGGTTATTGGTGTTAGTTGGATGGGACCTGAGAGTGGGATTGGTTGGCTTACGCTCGAGGTTATGTTCAGACGGCCGTCGGACTCGAATTTGTCAAGACCGAATGGTGAGCATTGGCCTGGGTAAGACACCTGTGTGGTTTCCGTCAGACCTATGAACGATTTTGGAGTCAGCATTGCTCCTTGAAGATAGAAAGAATTTCAGAGTATTCTTTGTCACTTGAAAAAGGATACAAGGGCTCAGAAAAGGTAACGTACTGCTGCATGCCTGGAGGTTTCCGGCCGCCTCTCTTGTAGTCAGTCGTGCACAAGTTGTAAAGATTGAAAACCCCTCCGTTTCCGCAGAATTTGGTCTCCTGGGGACCGACTGCGTGAGCATTACACGCTGGAGTCGAGTTTCCATTCGGCGGATCGTTAAGGTTTGTGAAGGCAACGTATGTCATGTAACTGCTCCACACATTGTTGATCGCGCGCGAAGTAAGATCGGTTCGAAGGTACCATTGTAGAGAGGTCATATTGATACCTCAGTTGATGTACTGACCGCCATATAGGTAGTTCCTACATTTGTCAACTTCAGTGGGCGCAAGGGCAGGGTGACAAACAGCAGGGTATCGGTGAAGGCGGGATCGGCCAGCATAGCGTTGGCATAAGTCTCCAGACTAGCTTGTATATCCATTGTCACGTTTCCCACAAAAGATTGCCAAACTCCGCCTTGGTAGGCGACATCTATTGAGTTTGGATCATACTTAGCCCAAACAGTCTGACTGCCTGTCAAAATGCTGCCTGTACGACGCGTCAGTCAAGTCTTTCGAGGAAGCTTAGAGGCAACATACCAGGAATGGTACCAGAAGAACAGCTGTGCCTGCTCTGCCAGGTTGGGGAGTCTTCCCTATAAGTTCTCCGATCTTGAATGTCCCTGCAGGTGGGGGTTCATGCGGCAAGCCTTTTTCAAAGATTGACGGAATTCGGGCCTTTAAACTCGGATCGAGGAAGGACTGATGATGATCACCTTAGCGTTAGGTACTTGTTTCGGACGGAAACCGAAGTAACGTGGAGTATGAGGATCCCAAACACAGTTATTCAAACAAAGCGATCTAAGGCTAAAGGAAACTTACGTAGTCCCAATTTGGGGGCGGAGGAACGTCGTCCTGAGGGTCAACTGGTTGTTCTGGTGCCTTCGGGTTCGGGCTGACTGGTGGAACTTTTGGTGGTGTGGCAACTCCTCCGGCGCCCTTTCTCCCTGCAAGCGAATTGACATACGCTACGTTGGCCTCGACTCGTGCGGTGTTTGGCATGCGAAGAAAAGCCGCAAAGACACTTGTGATGGTCCCAAGCTAAAGCCAAAGCTACCTGAGATTCAGTGAGCCGAGTATGGAGTGAGACGTCATTCGTAAATTCCGCGACAAAGCTGAGGCGCCAGTCGCCAAATTCGACGGCAGCCATGGTTAAGGCATTCTATCCACTCACTAGACGGCCGTTCCGGAGGGGCTGTGCGCGGCTTACATATGTGTTATTGAATTGTTGGTGCAGATTAGAGATAGATACAAGAGCTAAGTAGGCCCAGATAGGGAGGGTGGGGTCTATTGAAATTAGCTCTGCCACAAGCCGGCGGAGGGAGAATTTACTGATGTCCGCCTGGCAAAAGTCTAGATCTGCGGGGACAAAACAGGAAGAAGCCATATGGCAATCGACTTGAAGATTGGCAGCCTTGAAAGCTAGTTGTGCCGGAAGAGCAGCGACGCTCGGTCCGTTTGTAGCGGCAGCGACCTGAGGCTGGTTTGGTGTGGTAGGTGTGGGCCCGTTGTGCCAATAATTCGACAACGATAAATTGACCTCGCGTTATAGCCAGTTGTAAGTATCTGTCGCAAAATGAAGATCACCAGTCACGCAAGGTGTCGCCCCTTGGTATGGACCGTTGGCAATTGGATCCGACTGGCATGGCCACTCGCCACTGATGACCATGGTGTAGCTCTGGATCGCAAGCAGAGCGCCGGATGTGATTGTCGCAGAGACTGAAAAGCCAGGTTCAGTCGCTAGTCTGTCAGCCACGAGTAATAAGAATAGAGCGACTGACTTACGAGTGCCGAACCACGAAGGAACCGTGAGATTGAAGGCTTTCGAGGCGGGATTCATGGTGAATATTATTGTTGAACCAGGGTCACCATTCATGAATTGTTGGATAACAAATTGGACGTCGTTGTCAGTGTCGTTGGCGATCGATATAGTCCAATATGAATCCGTCTGATTCCAAAAGTCTCCTTGTCCCAATCCCTGGTATTCCTCGAACGAAATGAAACCGGTCCTGACAGGGAATGCAGAAGTGAACGTGGTCGTCGAAGTTGCGTTTGCATCACATCCTGTAAGAGCCGGCAGCTGTATTATTGGATTCGGCAGTGGAATTTCCGCAGTAACAGGGGATGTAGTCAATGGAGCGTATTTGTCATCCGCGCATTTCCAGCTTATTGTCATGAGTAGATTGTAGGCTGAGACTGCAGACGCAGCAGTTGCTGTCCAAGTGAGTGTGGGCGCAGGGACTTCGTATCGCGCTTGTTAGACTCGACGCCTGCTAACCAACGAGAGCGTGTGTCTGATGACATACTGCTAGCATCGACCGTCATAGGCATAGTCATAGACCATCCAGAACTGTTCGCATTCGCCACGACTAAACTTGTGTTGCTGTCGAGAGCCGGCACGACGTTATCGAAAGCGACATTTTCAAATTGGACGCCATCCGTGTCAGTTTCCACGAAGACCACCTGACCTGCTTCAAACCAGGGAAGGCCAGGCATCCACTGCAGACCCATCGCGAAGGTCTTGCTTGATATCTGAACATTGCTTCCATTCTTTGTCACGCAAAAAGGTGAGACGTGGGTTCCAAACGATAAAATCCCAGGATAGGCTGTTTCCAAAGAGCTCTCTCCTGGGAAGGACTGCTCTCCTAGAAGCGATCAAACGTAAAAGCTAGAGAAACGCGCGCACTTGTCGCAGAGGCCAAGAACCGACTGATGATATCATTAAACGAGTACAGCTGTGACGATCATTAAAAGTTCGCGAGGGAACCCTTGGTGAAGATGCTCATCACCATGCTGACGCGACCGTTGTGGGCCATCTCCGGCCCAAACACCGAATGCCAGGTCGGCCCATTCGGTTCGCCATCAATGTACGCCATCATATCCCAAAACGTTGCCTTGATCAACTGAAAGGCGTTTTTTTCGACTGGAACGCGTGATGCAGTTCCTAGGACTGTGCCCCTGACGACCAGACCAGGTGTATCTGCGGCAACGAACTGCATCAAGCCACCGTCAACATGGAAGCCGCGAGGATCGACACCGTGGAGAGCCTCTTGTGACGGTCCGGTCCAGAAGAACTCAATGCTTCCCCCGAGATCCTCAATGTGGGCCTCGTCCATGCCTTTGAGCTTCCCTACGATGTCGGCGCCTTGCTGGACCGCTCTGTTGACGAAGTCTTGTAGGGGTTTTAGGGCCGGGTCGCTTTTCGATATCCACCAGTTGCTGAAGGTTTGCATGCGTAGCGTGCCGTCCCTCTCTGCGACTTGCAATGATGAGTAAAGTGGATCTGTCACTGGCCCTGTGAAGACTTTGCGAAGCGTACTGAATACCTCGTTAGAGGATGTGACCGCCTTGAGCTCTGGGGACCAAATGACCACTCCTGTGCTTAGGCTATCCAGGTCCTTTTGAAGTTCTTGTACGTCAGCTGCAATGCTCACGTCCCTGATCGTATATTCTGGAGCCGGTACTAGATCGGCCTCCCTTACTGCGTTGTAGCTATTTGGGTCATAGACTGGATCATCCAGCTGATCTGTCTTGTCTTCCTGGTCTTCCTGGGGTGTCACATCGGCTGATTCCCCTTCGTCGAACGTAGTGTCCAAATCTATCACCGGATTAGGGATTGTGGCAGGAACACTACAGCAGGAAGTCAAAATATTGCCACGACTATTTAGGCGGTGTCTTGCGATGTTTTGTGGAGATATTAAGAGTCCGCACACGCCGCAGTTCTTGTCCACCCAGTTCTGGTCCCTCATATTGTCCGCTACTGCCTGCGCCTCTGCCTCATTCGCGAAATGTTGGGCACCACCATTGTCACTGACCTTCTTCACGATGCGAGTCGTGTCCTCACTACCGGGAATAACAAGGTCGACGGCCCCTTGAAGGTCGAAAGCCCCTTGTGTGAGGTCGGCGGCCACCTCAGCCTCGACGCTGACTGGTACCAATAAAGCTGCAATATCCGAAATAGTTGAGCCGACTTTTTGATTCGGATCTAGGGCAACTTGTCAGTATCTATGCAGGAAGAGGACAGGCTGCTTCTGACCGGTAATGGTGAAGACTGCTGGTTTGGAGAGTTGCTTGAGCTTGTCGGAGACACAGTTCTGCGCCATAGCAACGGCGTTATCCCCAGAGGGCACACCTGCTCGCTTCCGCGATCTCCGCTTCGCCTGGGTCGCCAAACGGCCAGCGCCCCTAATGAGGCAGAACGAGACATCGTTCCAGTGTGTCAGGTCGTAAATCTGCACGATTTGATTGGCAGATCCTTTTGCAAATCCAATAGTAACGTCTTGGTAGTCTGTCGTTATGTTTTTGAGGTACTGGCTTCCTTGCGCGAGTCCGCCTTGGTTTGTTTGAGCAAGGAAATTGTATGTGACCGAGGCTGGATTGTGGGTCAAATCGAATTCGACAAGATCTTTGGCGCTCTCGACGGCCTTATGAACCGCAGCAACGGTGGCGTTCTCAGCCGCATGGAACGCTTCCGGTCTGAAATGGCATATTAAGCCGACGACGGGGCTGATGAGACTCCAGCCCAGACAAACAAGATCTGCTTGAGCGGCCACCGCAATAAGTGTCACTATCAAGAGAAGGAAGCGATGCATGCTGGGAAGCAACTCTTGAGTGACGGAGAGTAAGGACAGTAACGAGAGAGTAGAAGAATGGAGAGTAGTAGCGGAGAACGAGATACATAGAGAAAGGAAACGAAGGGCAAGGTCGCTGTTGCTGATAGAGAGAGGGTTCTCTTAAAACGTCTTTTCGACGTCGACGAAACGCCACGATATCCGTTTCATGATAGAAAGAAGTGGGTCGATGAACCACAGGCACCTGTATAACGGCTCACAAACATGGGCTGTCCCATGGAGGAAGATTGTGTTTCCAAGAATAGAAGTAACGTCCACTTAATACCCAGAACTCTATGCTGTCCCGGGCTGCTAGAAAGCTAGGTGGCGGAGTCGTTGACCGAAGCTGAATAAGTCGCTCGGGTATATATAGCGGGTTGTGTTTCGGCGGGTAGATACATTCGAGCGGGAAGGAATAGGAACCTTCCATGCGGAAAAGACGGGCAAGAAATTCGAATTACAGCAAAGAAGAGAGGTAAGAAGGCCTCCTTCTGATCCTTCGGAGTAGTATGTATCAACTACAGCGCGGAATGAGTGAAGATAGCTGTAGAATGGGATTGTTGTTACATAGTGCACACTAATTTAGATCAGCTCCGTGATGACTTGCTCGCTTGATTTCCGTTAGCAAGACGCAAGTAAAATACTGTAGCTATGTGGCTTCGAGTTCAAGCCTGAATGATAGAAGGATATGTCTCAAAAAGTGAAACCAAACACATGCCGCAGCGTGTTTCATGCCATTACCAATACACACTAGCAAAATATTCTTATCTCTAAAAAGCAAAGAATCTGAAAGGAAGGTGGAAGGTGTTTGGAGGTGAACATTATTTTCTGCCAAGCCTTTGTGGCCTGGTAAGGCTGAGTCGACGAGAAAACCCCATCACATCACCAGACATCACACTTTTACGAGTATACGGAGGAAAAGATAGCAGCTGTTGCAATGACTTCGTAGAGTACGAGTCATGTTTTATGTTGTGAGACAGAGGCTTCAATCATGTGGGTATGTGTACGTAGCCTGTCCTCAACATACCCTTCCCCTCGAGCCTACCTCCCTCTCAAGGTGATGATTCACGAGTGAGGCAGACAGATCAAAGTGCCTTTCCTAATCCCTGGTATTATTGTTCAGACGTGAGCTACCAGATTTCGCTTTATGGACATAGACTTCGTGGCTCTCAGTTCTCTCGAACCTTCCATCAGCCTAGTTCTACGGGGTAACGTCCGATGCCCTTTTTAGGCAGCAATGATTGGCCGAGGAGAGTTTTTTCCGCACATCGATATTCTATCTACCCATGCAGGGTTTGCCATGCCAAATCTACTACTCCAACTCGCATTCATTCAGCTGATCTGTCGTTACAGCCAATCGCGGATTTTGTCACTGCTATATTGAAGGCTAACGCACGGGCATCACGTTCCTAGGTCTCGGAGCTCGTGGCCACCGAGTGACGGAGCTTTTGGACTCAAGGAGCCTGACAAGCCATGTGCTGGTGGCTGACCACATGCGAGCAACTTCACTGCCTAAATATCGACGCCAAATTGCTCTATCGATTGCTAAATCGCCGAAGCCAATGAACCCATGTACTTTGTACCTAGCAGACCTAGTGAAAGGATTGGCTAGTAAGACCAAGCGTTTGCTGCGAACCACGGGCAGGCAAGGTGTCTATCAATTACCAAAAGCAGAAGTGAAGACGGGAAAAGCGCACACCGGTGAGATACCCGAGCTCAGGCATGACGAGTAGCCTCGATGACAGCAGCGAACCCCTCGCTTGCATGAGGGACTACCATACTTTAACCAAAAGGTGGTGACTTGGCAGCCTGGCCTTGCTTCACGCGGTAAGATGGTTCGTGGCCACTGGGGTCGGATAAGCGGCGAAACAAGCCACACGGAAAGTTCAATATTTTTCTTTTTGTTTATACCCTTATTAGCCTTTATTTTATTGGCTATTAATTTGGTATTTGTCAGGATTCCATTACCACGATCCTATCCACTCACATGAGCGTTTGATAACTTTAATTCTCTAGTCTTTACGCTTTACCTCTTGCGAAGTCAGCTTACGAAGATCTGGCTTGGTCGTCACCGCATTCGCTCTAGTCTCCATGACCCCGCTCGAAAAGTCGCTCAAGCGGGGTATGAAGCGATGAACATTTCTTCGTTCATCACCTCAACAAGGCATAGCCTATGGCTGATGCAGATCTGACCCGTACGAAAAAGTTCAAATATGCTGAGCTAGTTGCCAGACAGCTGCAGGGAAAAGCATCGGATTGGCTAGCAATGACATCGTCGCTGCGCCCACAGACCATTTTACCTGGCCTTTGCCATCATGATGATGACCCGCACTGCTTTAGCTTGCTGCGTGGAGAGTGCCTCACAGGGTAACAGCTATAGGATGCGCGCCAGGCGATCGAGGGCAAACAACGAGTAGAGAAAGTACAAAATGGAGGGTTGTCCCAGTTATGAGCGAAGAATCGATTTATCTTTCAGCAATCACTCCGATAGAATCAGAGCTGAAAATATTACCCAATCCTCGACTTACTCCACCCTAAACTTCAGCTATGAAATTCTCAACCAGGTCAGCAGCTACCCTGCTGCTCGTCTCCACCATCACTGCCCACCCAGTAGAGAAGCGTCAAGCTGCAGTCACTGATCTCGACATCCTCCAATACGCCCTTACCCTGGAGCACCTCGAAAATGTCTTCTACAAGAAAGCCATCAGCACAATGCCCGAATCCATGTTCCTCGCCGCTGGCTTCTCGTCCGCATACTACAACAACCTCCTCTACGTTGCCATGGACGAAGAACAACACGTCCAGCTCCTCAGCAGCTCCATCGCAGGCGCCGGCGCGACCCCAGTCGCAGCATGCACCTACGACTTCCCCTTCACGGACCCCAAATCTTTCGTCGGCCTCGCCTCCATCCTCGAAGGCGTCGGCACATCCGCCTACCTCGGTGGCGCAGGTCTCATCACCAGCAAAGAATATCTCGGCGTTGCTGGCTCTATCCTAGTCACCGAGTCGATCCACACATCCCTACAGCGCTTCAACCTGGGCCAAATCGCACCCGCAAACGCCTATGGCACTCCTCTCGGCCTTAACGATGTTTACACGATGGCTGCAGCTTTCATCGTGTCGTGTCCCGCCAGCAACCCACCTCTCCCTGTCAAGGCATTCCCAGCTCTCAAAGCTGTACAGGGCCAGCCGACGATGCAGGGTATCTCTTTCACATTCATGGCTGCAGGCGCTGTACCGGCTACCTTTTTCGTTACCTTTGTGAGCGGACTGAATATTACCTCTGTCGCGGGTACAATGAGTGGGGATACTATCACGGCTACTATTCCCAACACCATTGCTGGTCAGAGCTACGCGTTCATCACTAACGCGGCGACGAATATGTCTGTCACGGATGATATGGTGCTGTTTGGGCCGACTGTTGTTGAGGTCACGCCGCCAAGTCCGTACTTTAATATTTCGCAACAATGATTGCTGATTGACCGGGATAGGTGGGGTGGGGAGGAAGTAATGAGGAGGGGTAGCTGATGTATGCCGTGATGATGATAAGAATGATACCAAATGTTCTGAGCTATGTGATTGAATAACTGATAATAATGCAAAAGCCTTCCAAAAGACAGAGATTTTGTCCACTAAACAAAATGATTGAGGTTGCATCCCAGCTGGAACAGCTGCTGCAGATCTGAGCTGCATTTGGCCCGCTTCGCTGTGATTTGTCCCGCGTGCATGAGATCTAGATCCGAACAACCCACTAATTTTAATCTTTCTCTACTACCTCACATTCGAGGGCCGTCATCGAAGTCTTTCCTCCAATCCTGATCTACCAGGTAGTCAATACAACATCAATCATCCATCTAGAAGAGGATACGTAGCGGAATCGTGAATTAGTCTGTCTGTACGACTCGCCTGTACACAATCGTGTTTGTTCAATCGCGCGTTGGAGCTCAGCGGATAGAAGCGGCACCCGTCGGCCAAGCCTTGAAAAACGTTGTTTTTGGTGAGGCTATTATGTAAAGTAGATATCGATCTATAGTTTTCTCAGCGATTTGTACTTCTTAAAATTCATTGATATAGGCCCAGATATGGTGGAAGTTCAAAGAATAATTCCTCGATTACTAGCGTATTTAGGGGTTTAGTATTCAGATCCGTAAAATTTGCAAAGCTAAAGTAGGAATAGCTGTCCTGTCCACATGAATATTTGGTAGCGATATTCGAAGATCGGCTCCCGCTCGCCATGTTATATCTGGGATCCGTAGAGTAAGAAGTCAATTGGGGATGAGCCGAACGCTGAGAAGGTTGGGGAGCCCAATCCCATACTCAAAACGGGTATAAACATTTCCAGATCTGAACTCGGAAAGAGGTAGGTGAATCAGAGCTCAAGCCATATACCGAGAGGTAAGTCATTTTCATGAATTATTTCCAATAATCTTTCCACTACTCTTATTCCGGTCGTTGGGCGATTGTCTGGCTCTCGCCAATGGACACGTTATCATAATGCACTAATCGATACTGATCAATAAGAGCCTTGAAATGATTGATGCAGCGATTTGAAAAGACCAGATGAAAAGGAGCTGAGGATCGAGGATCGTTGTTTCCGGCCATGGAATTTTGAGCAACCATGAGCGTTGATCATTGAGAACGCGTGCAAGATTTGTTGACAGATAACCACAACACGTAGTGTTTCTTTCGCGTGCTCGGAATAATAGCATATCCCGCAAGAGAAATGCGCAGAGCGCGAAAAGCCTCGCAGCCAGGAGCGACACAGATTCCAAGCATGCCCTTATCAACCAGGGAACACGAAAGCTCATGTGGGTTTTTGCCGGAAGCCACTAAGGATTTGGCTGAGCTCTGTACATCTGAAAATGGGTGACTGCCAATCAAGAGTCGTGTTTACCATGGAGGGGGTGAGGGAGAACCGTTGCTGGAGCTGTGACAGCACCGCCCGAAGGTGATTGGGTAGACCTGCAGGAGCTGCAACTCTATCATTCAGTAAGGCTGAGGCCTTTCGAAAAGACGTTCGTCTCTTGTTTACCTTTCTTCACGACAAGGTACTCACCAGCTTTTGAGATGGCGTGCATTGGCGAAGTATCTGCGATTGTTGGCCTCGCTGCAATAGCTGTCAAACTTTCTAGCGCTGTCATCGAAATTTCTGGCAGATACAAGGATGCTAGAAAGGAAATTGAGTCTTTTGGCGTGGAAATTGGTATCTTAGGCCATTTCATAGACCAGTTCCAACGCCTATGTCTCAAGGAGTCCTCGAGGTTTGATTCTAACGCCTATTCGGTCACCAACAGCATTGCAGGCCAATGCAGCACACTGTTGAACGAACTTGTCGTTTACAAGGAGAACCTGTATGGCAGGCTCGGATCAGCTCGAACTCCGACCTTCCGTGAGAAGAGTAAATGGATTTTTAGATCCACCGAGCTGAAGAATCTACAAGCGAGGGTGGAGAGCAATAAGGCGAATATGCAGTTCATGATGACTCTTCATTGCATGCAGAGTGCATCGGAAAGGTATTGTGACTATTTGCACGGTCTCAAACCAAAAGCTGATCATGTGATGACTAGACTCGAAAGCAACACGGCTTCCGAAGAGGATTCGCTGCAACTTCGCTCACTCGAGCTGCACAGCGATACCTGTGTGAAGAAATTGGAAGCTTTAAAGGAGCAGAGTCTTCTCCCGAATAGCAGTGAATGCGACACAGCCATTGGCCAGGTTTCGATAAAATCGGTTGACACAGCCTTCGACGCACGATCAATAAGAGACTCTATCCTCAGTCTGTGTGGGCATCAATCATACTCTGAAAACATTGTGGATCACCTTGGAGGAGACTCCACTTTTACTATTGAGAGACAGCTTGATGAAGCTAAAGTGTCGAGGTTTATTGAAGAGCATATAGATCCTAGATCATTGTCCAAGAGCGAGGACCATTCGCACATTTTGTGGAAGCCCTGCGCCTCTGCTAGAACGGATCAGACTACAATGGATGGAGAACGTTATAGCACTGTCCGCCATGGTCGAGATCATTACCACAAGGCGCCTCTTGTTAGCCCAGAGACGATGCATGACGTCCAAGAACATACAGTCACACATTCTCCAGGCCGCACTCGCCACGGAGGGTGGGATACAAAGGCCTCCCAACTGTATCTACAAGAGTCGGCAACGGATAGGCCGGAGCCTTCAGGTGAAGTTCAAGAATCTACAGATACCATGGATCTCCAAGTGAGACAACGGGACGAATCCTTCATACCTCCGGGTCCTCGAGACGAGAGTAAGGAACACCGCGGCGAGAATGTAGTGGAGCTTAGAAAGCGTGGCTATATGGGCGGAGTACCCTTTGCAGAGCTTCTTGAAGTCGGAGACGGCCTACTAAGACCTAAAAGCCCAAGCTTGACCCATCCGGCTTTTCGAGTTACAATGGAGGACCCATGCTGGAAATTTTTGCCCGTAGCAATTGGGCCATTTAACATTGGGGGCGACTGGAAATTGCACGACCTGTACGTCGTCTGCGATGATCTCTACGATGGTTTCAAAGAGTATTACGAACACTGTCTCGCGTTAGAGGAAATGCCTTTGGTTATTTTCAATGAACTTTTATGGGACGGCAGCAAGCCACGGTTCGTGCTGAGAAGACGTTTTGGTGCCCCCCATGTTCCTCCCCATGAGAAGACCTCGCTAGACGAGTGGTAGGAGGAAGACTCCGACTGGTCATTGTAATAGGACCTGCCCTCCGTTGATCTTGAGTCTTCGATTTCAGCCAGACGGTCTAGTGATGGAAATTATTGGCTACGAGGTTGTGTTCTATACGTAGTCTTAATTATATCCATTTGTTCTTTCTGGGACACTCAATCTCCCAATTCACTATTGTCACACATGATCTACAGAAATAAACCATCGCATGAGCATCCAAAAGACCAAGCGCCCAGACTGACACAGCAAGTTCGCCTGGATGATACAAAAGCTTACAAAACTAACAAGATCTCTTCAAGCCTTGGGGAGCCAGAGTTTTACCGCTATTAATCTTTCTGTCATTGACTGGAGAGTACTGGAGATTCTAGGACATGTCATTGAAAGTCACACTCCTAGATGGATGCTTCTCAAAGTGATCATCGAGCACAGATTGAACGGACTGAATTGACTGATCGATCATGTCCTTTAGTAATATATGGATAACAGTATTCCGATTTGCCACTACACAGCCAACTAATGTATCATGCTCCCTCTGTCAAGCTTGTAATAGAAATCGTTCAGATAATGTACGTAAAGTCCTGGGAGCTATCCCTTTCACACAAATGCAGGACATCATAAGCTCAAAATTCTTCTCCAATCCACCAATCCATTATCCACCGCATCACACAGGGGACTCGCGAAAGCGGACTTCCAGAATTGAGTTGAAGCGATTGCCCTCATTTCCATCGCAGTACTGGGCTCTCAACCAGTCTCCAAGAAATCCAGTCATATTGTATCCATTTCCAGCCAACTATCCCCCCGGAGGGGGTACCGGAAGGCGCGCCGGGAGTAGTAGAAGATGCTGACCAGATCGACAGGCTCGGTGGGAGCTGGTAGCGCACAATGTGCAGAAAGCACAATGCACTAGTAACCCCTGTTGTAGATGAGGCCTTCATTTTAAACTATAATGAAGGTATCGTACACTCTATTGGTCTTTACAGTCCTATACTCCAATTTCGTCTCATCTACGTTGGGGAGTGTATATACTGACCATCGTCTTCCCCTTCACGCAGAGCTAGTATGTGGGCAGGAAGCTTAGATATAAGATTCATTGACGCGGCCGGGCTATATCATGATTTCTTCTCCGAGACTCATTCCTTATATAACCTGTTTCGATCGTAGAAAATTCCGTCCCCAAAACCTTAGGCTGTCCAGAACCTAAAATCCACCACATCGAAACAAAGCCTTGCACGATCCATAGCCAGAGCAGACATGAAGAGAATGCTCTCGATATCCGCAGCAGTAGCTGGCTATCAATGAGGTTTTAAGATCTCGGGCCTGGTTTCACCGCAAAGGCCCAGCTCCAGCCGTAAGCGCACCCTTTCGAGCCTCCAGTAGGAGCACAAGCAGTCGGAGTGAGAGTACTCGGTGAGTCCGGAAATGTTGGAGTACCGACCGTGTCAGATGGAATCTTCACAACTGTTGTACCGTCGACTTCAGTACCAATTGGAAGAACTGACTTGACTGAAGGGTCGAACGCGGAATTCCCAGGGCCGTTAACGTCTTCCGTGGCTTGCGGTCTAGGGCGAGCCAGCGCGAAGGTGGGAAGAGCGGCGAGGAGCCAGATGTAAAAGATCATTGCGGTGGTGCTGGATTGTTTGAGGAATGGGCGGTGGTAAACTCGTGCAGTTGGATGTAGAAGTCGAAGTCGCACAATTCCGTCTCTCTGGCTGGGATTACCAAACCAATTCTGCAGCAGCGACAACCAGTATTTACACGTCCATATTCGTTTTTATTTGCCGCCTTGAAAAAGGGGGCTGTGTGTTTTATCCTCTAGAGCCGTAGCCTTAGTCCTCTTGAGATGTTGATGCGCCGCGGTAATCGGTAAAGGTGACGTGCGTTGCATGAAACCTCCTACGATGGCGCAAGAAGAACAATTACGGGTCGAGACACGAATTGATACTCGCAGCACGGGCTTTTTGGCCGTCTCTCTAGAGACTTAGTTTTGTTATTATCATATTATGCGACGCTGATACGGTTGCGGTGATCTGAACAAGGCTGTGCTCGAAGACGCCCCCCACGCGTGCCGAGGCACTCCTGTGAAACCTCCGAGCCACGAGTGTCTGGCCTTCTACTTCCAGGTTGCTCAAATCTTAGAGCGGCGCACGGTATATTTATGTCTTAGAAGAATTTGGCTTACAGCGGTTGTCAGGAAAAGCGAAATGAGATGCCGTGCATGCGATCTGCTGTTGTAATGCAGACAATATGACTGAGCCATGCCATCTCAGAGGTCAGACTGCTATTTTTAGCGTCACAAGGCAGTGAATCGAGGTCTGCTGCCGCTCTCAATGTCACTGGCAGTAGAATTCCGTATCGGAGCTTTAACGATATCCATGTCGGCGGTGATTGAGCAAGTTGACCTTTAGTACTGAGAACCGTTTGGCAGCGTGCAATGATGGGCTCTTGTTTGATATAGAGATTCTGCTTTCGGTAAATAGAAAAGTCGCAGTTTGGGGCTTTGATCTTAATTCTCGTTCAGGAAAGCATAATAAACAGAGCGTTGGAAACATTGTGCACTAGTGGCGTTGTTTCCCGTTTCATCCTCACGAGGTTTTTGCTTGAGCCTACATTGATGGCATAGTTCCGTACAATTGGTTGGCCTTGATAGCCCTATAATCCACTGTCTTCTCATCCACGCTTCCGAAAACCAACTCCAGATGTTCACCGTGGCCCTCTGCATCGCGCGTTGCCAGGACCCGGACAGGGAGTTTAAAGATGCTAAGCTCCGTTATACCAGCACAAGTGTTGCGGAGGGCAGTCGTCGGGGTCGAATTGACTGCTAGTGCAGCGACTTCAGCAATTGAATCCCAGCAGGTGGACGAGATGCCTGAGACACCGGCGTATATGGTGTGAAGGATGGCGAACAGGCAGTAAGTGAGAAGGATGCAGATCGCTATTTTTGGAGTGGAACCCGCAGTATTGTAGGCATATCCTTCGACGGTGGAGAAGACTCGAAGCTCCACCCAGTCTTTGCTTTCATCGGGATCGACCTTGAACACGTTGCCCTTCCCTGAATACCAGTAGTCCATGTCGACTGGCGCGACAGATCCATCAGGTTCTTGGGTAAAGTTTATACTCCCTTGCAATTGGCCCTTAGATCCAATCCTGGAGAGTCCATTCGCTACTAGACCGGCAAGTATGACTCTCGCACTCACCGATGGGTCTAGTCCAGTGAAGTTCGACTCCATGAGACTGTTGAAGACGGTCGTATTCGCGTATGTTAGCGACGGATTGAGAAACTTAGCCCACTCTTCGGTCAGGGTGATTGGACGCTGGGGAAAGTATGGAAGCAAGAAGTGGCCGCCAATGTTGCCTACAACGAGGGATTCAGCTTCCGAAAGTTTGCGTGGCAGTCGATTCGCCTCAGTATCATGTTGATTGACCTGACTTAGAACGGTACCTGTGATTCCCGGGAGAGTGGAGGTGTTTAGAGTAGAGCTTCCCCACCCAGCGCCAATATTGCACGTTAGGATTTCCTGTGTCGTGTTCTCTGAAGACTGGGGTAACAAGACCACGGCTCCGATCGCTGTTCCGTTGAAAGGTTCTTGTGGTAATTCGACCCAAATGAGACGACTCTGGTCCGGTGGACCGGGTGTATCGAGCAATTGACGTTTTGTCATCCCTGGGAATACGAATGCATGCACTGGAAGCATATTGGCTGTGAGTATTGAATCGTTGAAGGCAGAGGTATTCAACATTCGGGCGGTCGTTCCAGGAGGCGGAGGGAAACCCACAGGACTATGGTCCTCGAAACCCCTGATTACATCCTGTTCACAAGACGCAATGGTGTACGGTTGATAGTAGCCCGATATGATGCTATGTTCCACGTCGAGCTGTTCATCGACGTTACCATGTCTGCCAGTAGTAATGTTGGGCAATCCCAATTGCCACCAAGTCCCAGTAGCGGTCAAAGCATCTGCTACAGCAGCTTGCTGAGATGTCGCGATGGCTGTCAACGGATCATAGCCGGGGACATGGTTAACAGGACTCTGACGATTTATCACAAGCCGCCGAAATGAGTGCATCGCTGTCACCTCAACAGAGGATGGCGAATAGTCTTGGGATATTAGTGGCGCTAATTCGTTCGTGAAGTTAAGGTAGGTTAGAATAGCCTGCCATTGGCTGGAGGGGCAAATGTTGGCAACAGGCATTGCGTCCGAAACCAGGCAGCTAGCTGGGACAATGGAGCCATCCGTCCTGGCTCATAATCAGTGATATTCTTGGCGGAATTTTCAAGAGCATGAGTATACTGACCGATCCGGCCACAGTTCTTCTAATGTTGTATTGATCCAGATATTCGTGCTTCCTGCGGGCCAGTAGCCCAGTCTTGGTATCAGAAGGATTGCGCTTGACGGCCCAACAGTTGCAGTTAAGGCGATCGAGAAAGAGATTACCGCAATCATGACGGCTCTCCGTTTTAGCGGGATATACTTTGAGCAGATTGACCCCCAATGCTCCATAGACCAAAGGTAACTAGGCTGAGATAGTTGGAGACCCGAGAAGAGCGCTCCAAATGGTAAGCCTTGCCCAAGTGACATTTCGTACCTTACGTAGGAGAACACTATAGCAGCCAGCGATGCCTGTGCACTCATCTCATGGACTTTGGCAGCAAATTGGTAATATGCCTGGCTTCGTATAGTTGCTCCAACGTAGTATGTATTAAGGTTCAGACTGATTTCCCAGAGCGCTACGCTTGTGGGAAAGATGTGGATGGCTGCTCGGAGCAGAGCTATTGTCCGGCTTTTGCGGTAGGCGACCTTAGTTGGCTCTTCGCATGGATTTCGCACTGCCGTGTTGTGTAATGACCTGTATACGCCGACCATCATGTTCATTCCAAGAGCTCTGAAGAGAACCTTGACGCTATCCTGAAGTGTTTGCCGAGATGCCTTTAATACGCTAGAGAGCTTCATCACTGCTTGGGACATGCGATACCATCAGTAAAAAGGTGTGGGTGTTTGGAATGAGGTGGGCAATGTTGACGAGGAAGCCTTGTCAAAAGAGGGCGTGCGAAACATAGGCGTCGGCCTGTCAGAACAACTTCAAACACAATTGATGAAAAAGATGAGAGTCATGTAAGGAGATTGTAGATAACTTGGTCGGGCCTTATCCACCTCGGAATCCATTCTTGAGCCTTGTGCCAGGCTCAGGCTGTGCATCTCATGCTAAGAAAAGTGTGCACCGTGCATGAAGAGATTAGGACCACGCAGAGCTGAGACGTGTATGCAAACACGAATGGGCCGAGACGCTTGGTCAGAAGCGGAATTCTTGCCTTCGCGTTGACCTCCTTGTCGGATATATACAGTCTGTGCGGGGGTGCGGTACACTCAGTGGCTAGATCCCCTCCATTTGCAGTCAGCCACATCTGCACAGAGGCAAGGCTGTATTCCATGGAAAGTAGCGTGGTGAAGAAGCGCCTAGAAGCGAGAAAGATTTATTGGTGGGGGTGTTTGCAAAAATTCCAGGACTTCGAACACCTTGTCACCTTGTGTCGCCAATAAACGCTTCTCAGCCGAATACTTCATACATGATAGCATCCCAGTTCCATTTTGTCACGCCCGGAACAGCAGAGTTGTCAGTTTTCCGCGCTTTTCTAAGGGGCAGTTCTGTTGACTATTAGGCATCTTGGAGCTGCTTGAGAAATGTATTGCAAATGAACTTGACGAAGACGGCACGTCATTTGATATCTGGAGCTCTTAGCAACAGTAGAGTAGCGTTAAAGGCGAGTAGATGTTCGATAATCTTCGATAGGCCAGAGTAGATCTTATGCTCGGTGAGCGGCCGAGACTGAATTGCGCTGCGGTTAAGTGCTGAGCGTTGCGATTGCATTAGTCTAAAGCGGTTGACCTGTACATCTCCTGTCAGCAATGTGTGACTTGATTACATGGTCCCTGCCAGGTAGAGGCCGTCTAAATCCAGCGACTCGCATCGGTGTCAGAAACCCAGTGTGTCTGATCAACCAATGAATTCGCAGACAGGCAGCTTGTATTCCTTTAGCGTCCAATATCTCCTCTTTACCCCCTCCCAGTCAGTTTCGTCCATCTTCGGCACTTCAATGGTTTCCCACTCTGTATCGAAGCCTGCCTCAAAGAGGTCCATCTCAACAACCTTGCCGTATACATCATAGCAAATCTGTCGATCAGCACCCAGCCCATTGAAGAATCCCCACTTGCCGCCATCATCAAGTAAGCCAATGATAGAGTCACTGAAGAAGTCGCGTAAGGCTTTGTAGTCTTCGGCAAAAGTGTCGAAGTATATAGCATCGAACAGGATGCCCTGCTCCATAATTTGTGGGACAATATCTTGCCACCTGCCTTCGTGAATAGTAACATCGGGCCTTTCGTACCAGCCGTCCTTCTTCATGCGTGCGAGGACGGCTGGATGGGCTTCGACTATGTGGTGTGCAATTGGTTCCTTTTCTTGGAAAAAGGTATCGACAATGCCCATTCCATGGCCGATATTGAGGATACGTAAACCTTGCTTCGGGGCCAGTAGATCTGCTGTACGTTTCATGATATCGGTCTCCCATGCCATCATTACGCCGTTGTTCGAGTCGTCCAAGATTCTACCATCTTGAAAGCGCAGCTGTGATTGGAGATAGTCTTCATTCTTGGGTTCCGTGGGAACATTCGGAGCGGCTCCCTCTTGCTCGACGGGTTCCGTCTCTGAGTGGCCATTGATTTGTTGCATAGCGGCCTCATGATCTCGCTCCTCTTCACCGGTTCTTTCTGGCTCGGCCTCGGCTTCTTCCTCGCTTTCGACGTCATCCGCCAGTTGCTCATATTCATCCAAGCGGTTAAGCAGCATTTCTGCCCTCACTCCAGCATCCACCATGATCTCATACAGCACTTTCAAGTCTAGTCTCAAAGCCAAACAGCCAGGCGTCTCATTATCATTATCTACATCGTTCCAGATAGCCCCATTCTGTAGCAGTAGTTTCACCGTCTTCGCTGCGGCCTCCACATCGGTCTCCCCAGCATCCTTGCTTTCCCCATTTACAGCACCATTGGTAAGGCCATCCGGCAACGACGCATGTGTAGAGCCATCCTGGGCATCCGAAGAGGCCGTCGAGGAGTCTTCGCAAGCAGAAATCGCAGCGTGGAGGGGCGTGAATCCAGTTTCTAGGTCTTGTACACTCGCGGAGCCTGTGTGTAGAAGCGTTCGCAGGGACTCGAGGTTGTGGTGGGATGCTGCGAGGAGGATCAATTGGGTTTGTAGGTCAGTGTCAGCGTCCTTTGTTGATTCTTCCTCCATGATCTAGTGAAGTCGCGAATGTAAAGTAGGTTTTGAGGATCGTTGACAGTGCAACGTCGTCCACGAGTAAACATCTCCATACCGGGTACCAATCCAGCCTAACGAGGGTCCGCCAGCCTAAGTCTCAGGCATTAGGCACGGTCTAGGCACACTATGATCAAAATAATTTGCAAGGTGGGGCCCCTAAACTAGCCCCTAAGTGAGCCCCCTAGAAGGCCCTAAGCTAGCCTCCCATAACACATCCATTCTTTCCTTCTTACCACCACTCCTACCTCCTAGCGCCCCCCCCTAAACCTATTAGAATGCCTCCCAAACAGCCCCAAAACACATACGAAACCCCCCAAAAGGCCAAAATCCAGGGGGCCTACGAATTCCTTGCCGCTAAAGGTATCCCTATGGACCTACGCGAGATATTTAATCATTTCGGGGTTAAACAGCGCTCTATATACGGAAGCGGCCCTATTATGATAAGAACTCCCTAATGGAGCTGTTTAGGGATGGCTGGGAGCAGGTCTCTATACCCTATATTAACGAACAGTGCCGTAGTATGCCCCAAAGGCTAGATGATTGTATAGAGGGTGATGGGGAGCGTACAGGCTGGTAGTATATGAATAGTATTTTTAGGCGTGATTTTAGGCGCTAGAAATAACGATCTTCTGGGGGAGCTTCCGGGGCACCTTTAGGGCCCACCTTGCAAATTATTTTGATCATAGTGTGCTAGGGTAGGGCCCTGAGACTTCAGGCTGGTCTCCAGCCCAAAACATTTGAGTTCTGTTTTGTACAGACTGTCTCTCATTATAAACGTGGAGCTGTGATGATGATATTGATTACAGCGCAAGTACGATCCCGTATCGTCCAATATAGGTGTACGCCATGTCATGACCTCTTTGCTAGCAACATTTCTTTATAAGTCCAAGTGGTTGATTGTAGTTTCTGATCACAGTAAGCCACTAATATTGTGGTATGATACCATGCTCTAATGTCTTCAGATTGTTTGTTCTATTGCTTCGCACAATGCAGGCGTCCGCGACGTCCCGGATAGTCGAGATGGCCAGAGTTCTCTTTGTAGCCCCTGAATTTAAAACTGCACAACCAGTCTCTCCCTTCCCTCACAAGCAAGATGTCCAGTTCTTCTGCAGACCATCGAAATACACAAAGATGACCGGCTCGGTCAACAATTACTTCTCCCGCTTCCAGGGCTTCGAGGAAGATCCATAAGCCTCCTTACTGACAGAGTTCAGTCGACTAGCCCTCGATCAGGACTGGTAAATCTTTTGAGGGCCCTTCCTTTCCCTTTGAAACCATTATTGGAGTCATGAGATATAGCTCAAGAGCTGCTGCTCCAGCCCAACCCCAGAATTATTTCCTCGTGACCCGCTATTCATCTCAATATGGCAATGCTGACTCCGAAACAACGATCAGGGACAGATGTACACATGCACAGGAAAAAAGAAGGTGTCTCATTGCGCAGCTCAACGTGCATCTTGGTGATACTGGAGCAGCTGGACAGCATAATCAGCTGGCGAGACTGCAGATGCTATGCGAGGAGCTCAGGGCCGATCCCGTCCCAATAACGATCACAAAATGCAAGGAGGTATAGTCAGGCTCATAAAAATGGATTTCACCAGTGTGCTAACGCTTAGTCTTGGATGGGCAGGCTTTGAAAGAGGTCCACGTCAATCTCATCGACCTAATCGACAGTCGACGGCAGGGCACGGAAGTCCGGACGTTCAAATCTCATGTTGCTCTGCGCCAACACATGAGACAGGAGGGGCGATTCTTCACGTTGGTCGATGCTAAGAGGATGGAAGATGGGGTGCTTAAGGTGCTGTTGCGCCAAATGCGCTGAAAAAATTGATCTTGATAGAGAGAAGACATTGGGGGAGAATGCATCGCTGAGATACACAGAGGTGTGGAAGTTGGCAGATAGCAGATGTGATAGTTACAGTTCAGTAGAAGACGGGTATCCTGACAAGCGAGGCTCTTTGCTCATTTGCTTACGACTTTGTCCAACATTACATCCAGAGGCCGTCCAACTTGAAGGCTCCACTGCTCTTTGAACCATCACGGTCGTCCCCAATATGCATGAAACAGCTATCACAGCAGGAAGGACAAGCTTTTACTGACCACGACCTCTATATTGATCTTCACACCCCGTTGCATAGCTCGCTCATTGGCCTTGGCCAGATCCGCCTGCATGAATTCGAAAGGCGATGCGCCTCGTTTATTTCTAGGAACATCTGAATCGTCCACATGAATTGTAAGAGTTTCGAGTTTGTGTGGTACTGTTAACAATGTGTTCAGGTATCTTGCAACAACATACGAGAGCTTGTGTAAGCAATCCCAGTACAGCTGTAGATGCTTTAGCCTAGGAGGTAGCAAATCGCTCAAATCAGAGTCCTCGATTTCCTTCTCGGACCTTCCCAGCAGCCCTTCGACTTGGATGGACAATTCCTCCAGAGCAGAGAAATGGCGCAAGCTACCGATGGTCCATCCGTCGCCCCGACTATTGGACACATAAATATCCAGACCGCGAATGGTTCTGCTTACATGTCGTAAAGCTCCAGCCAGGGGTGCAAATGAGAAGAAATCACGGCGATAGGCGGGGCCCGTGGATGTGGACGTCAAATTGAGATGCCTGAGAGAAGGCAGGTGCGGCAGGAGTTTCAAAAGTGCCGTCTGGCAAAAATTGCAATCGTTCTCGTGAATGAGAATGAGAGTTAGGCCGCTGACGGTCTGGCCATATGGAAGGCTGTTGGACTCCAGCATACGGGCCAAGCGCACGATGTTTGTGAAAGGCGGTTCAGGATCAGGTGGGTCAGATCGCATACTCTCCCAAGGCACCGGACGCGAAGATTCAAACGTCTCGCGGTCGAACGTAGGCGTCTCGGGCTCTGCCTCAAGCTTCACAGGATAGTCTCTATAGTCGAACGTGACATTTTCGTACAAAAGTGGTAAGATCCTGCTGTGCGAAAGCTTGCTGACCAGAGCGAGCTGGAGCATATCTGATGATTTACTGATGTGAGAGGTGATATCAATGATTAATTCATCGGGAAGATCGAAGAGCTGGGCCATGCTGGTGATGATGGAACGCACGACAGGATATCTTAGCTCTTTTGGTAGACAAGATAGTTTGCAGTGTTTAAAATCCGGTAGTGCTCACGCTCTGACATGTTTGATTCTAGAGGCGTACGGGGCCTCGGGCCAGCTTCGAAGCTAGCCGTAGACTGGCCGCACCTTAGTGTCGTCTACCTACACCTCCCCCCTCGCCCCAATTTATATCTTCAGACATGGAAGCAGAAGGAACAGATCTGGTATTATTGGGATCATACTACCCAGCCATATTCACAGTCCAGATCTGAGCCCCCTAAATGAACCTGATGATATAGGATATAACCATTGGGCACAAGTTCAACTAGCTCATTATCTGCTTATGGAGGGATCTCTGATGCGTCTTGGCAACGGCGCGTTCCTCGAGTGTTATCTTTGCCGTGCCATGACGTCTTCGCCATCGAAGAACGATTTGTAGAGAGTTTCAACATTTTTTGGCGATTCGAAACCTCTTCAAAAATATATCTGCATTGAATATCTCCTGAACTTCAACCACTTCTAGCATGGCCCCCAAGCTCGTCGTTACGGCCCAAGGCCAAGACTTTGACGCAAATACCTTACAAAAGTGGAAGGACGAAGGGTTTGATGTCTCCTATCTAGCTCTTAACGGCCCGAGACACGGTGATGGGCATGGCTTGCAATATCTTGCCGATGCATTCGAATTCGGGGAGACTTATGCCATAGTAGGTCAGTCTTCCCCGCGTGTGCGCTTGTGAGAATCTGGTATTAGAATTGAATTGTTGACAACTCCCGCTGTAGCTTTTGGAGAGGCGGCGTCCGTAGTTCTCGATATGGCCCAGAAACCCATGCATAATATGTGCGCGCTGGTAGCATATTATCCCACGGTCTTTTCCTCTCCTAGTGCTGGATTTCCACCGAGCAGCAATGCCCTCGTTCACCTTGCCGGTCCTCAAGAGACAATCCCAAAGTGCCGCCATCATGCGTATCATGACGTCGAGTCGGGTTTTGCAGAGAAACATCTCGAAACGTATGATAAGGTAGCAGCGAATCTTGCCTGGTCGAGAACACTGGCAACACTCAGAAAAGGCTTCGAGATCGAGGTGGATTTGGAGAAGATTTGGGAGGATCATGTTGGACTTGAATTTGCAACGAAAGACGCTGATGCGACAATGGCCACTATGGTTGCTGAGCCGTACGTAAACCATATCCCAACATTGACAGGCGGCATTGGATACAGAGATCTCCATCGATTTTATCGCGATTACTTCATCCCCGGGAACCCGCCATCTTTGAAGATGAAGCTCCTCTCACGGACCGTCGAGACAGATCGCGTTGTTGATGAGATGCATGTCTCGTTTAGACATACTCAAGTCATCCCCTGGATGCTTCCCGATGTTGAGCCCACCAATAAGGAAGTCGAAGTTGCACTAGTAGCAATTGTGTGTATTCGGGGAGGGAAACTTTATCACGAGCATATATATTGGGATCAAGCTAGTGTGCTTGTCCAATTAAATCTTCTGGATCCGAGCTTGGTGTCTGGGGGAAATGGGAAAGGTCGCTTACCAGTGGTGGATGGATCTGGAGCTAGGAAAGCAATGGATGAGTCTAGTGTTAAAAGCAACGAGCTCATAAGTAATTGGTAGTCTTCGAATCATCGCTTGGCTTTGAACCGGTCCGTTTTCACAGCAGGTTCTTTAAGATTGATAACTGTGGGCTGACGGCTTCGCTGCTCCTCAGAGTCAATACACTTCCTCTCTGAGCAACATCAATCAGGTTTGCAATGTCTCTAGGCTTTTCCCTTGCAAGACCCGCAATCAGCACACCCAAGAAGGTGTCGCCAACGCCATTGACACTAACTATGTCATTCTGCTTTACCTGCTCGACAGGAGGAAACAAGCGCATGTAGACTCCACCAACGACTTCGTTTCCATCAGTCGAGCGAGAGAGGATGTACGGAGCAGAGTCCGGGGACGTCAGACGATCGTCTCCAGGTCGAAGCAGTTGAGTCATGAGGACCCCATGCTCCCCCATCGTAGTTAAGATGCAGGGTATGGAAGGCAAAAGCCGAATACTCTGCTGTGGAACACCTTCGTCAACCAACGCGTTGTTTGTCATATACACAAACTTGTCTCGAGAGCCCGATCCTGATAAATCGATAGCATTGATCACGCGCCACCAGTCTTCTCGTTCGAAAAGCCCAGCGTCGTGAGCGGCATCATGCATTGAGGCAAGCTCCAAAGCATTAGGCGTTGCCAGGTCGACTGTGTGGTCTGGGATGACAGCTAGAATCCCGTGTGATTTGGCGAACAATCTTTTCGATTTTGCTGCAGAAACTGGCTCATATGCGACTTTTGCTCCCAGGGCTTTGGCAGCGCCCAGCCATTTATGGAGTGCGGTTGCATCCCAATTCGAGTCCACCACAAGCCATCTTGGCTTGCAACTTTCCAGATGGGGTCTCCAGGAAGTATCAAAATCATGAGTCGTGTCTTCCAAAATGTCCATGTCCGCCATTGCTAGTATGAGGTTTTTATTCACGTCATTGATTGCAACGTACTGCGCAGTGTGCGATCCCTCAACTTTTAGAACACCAGCAGTGTCCAACCCTCTCTGTCCAAGCATCTGTAGCGCGCAAGAGCCCGCTACGTCGTTTGCGACAGCACTGCACAACCGCACCGAAGTACCCACGTAATGTATAGCAGTAGCAAGGTTTTGTCCTACACCACCGAGGCTTTGCTTTATCGAAGCTGGATTAGATGTTTGAGCTTGTGGTTGGACCGACGTAGCTGGGCCATCTGGTTGAACAAAATCGCATGAAAGATCTATAGCAAAAGAACCAGCGACTACAATATCAGCCGTTTTGTCAGATGGCGACATACTCGTGTCTAAGTGGGGAAGAATAAGCGCCTTATCAGAAGTCTGTGAGCTTTCCAGACCTGGCTTCAAGATGCTCGTCTTATCATGAGCAGGGGCCCGCGCGTGTCTACCATCCCAGACTTTAGCCGAGAGATCTCCGTACATGTCACGTCAAGCTCTCACATGTACTGATCTTCTTGAGCCTTGTCTAGTTGTTGCAAATCCAGTCTCTGGAAATGAAGTTTCAACCTCTGCAGTTCGACAGCCACCTTTGTTCCGCGAGCAACATTCGCTTCGATCAAGGCTCGGTTTGCGGTGACCGATGCTCCATTCGTGAGTTCGCGTATCCGTTTTAGTATGAAGGGGGTGTTATTGCTCCCAGTGGATCCCGAAGCTTGTGCATCATGAATGGCTTGAGCCATGATAGCATCCATTTCACTCTTTGGAATAGAATGTTCTGCAGGGACCGGATTCGCAAAGAGTAGGCCGGAATCAAGAGGAATCTTATGCTGAGCGACTGAAAGAAAGAATTGGGTCAATTATAGGCAACGTTATGCGATAAGATTGGCAATGTACTGTGAGATTGACTTACTGATCATTAGAGCGGCTTCTTTTTCGCCTTCTATGGTGAAGGGAGCTGGGATGCCACTTTCCCTTGTCCAAAAAGCCGGAAAATCGACGTTGCCGTCGCGACCATCAGCAAAGGTACCCACTGTTACCCCCTGAGTCTCAAGATACTCTAGTGTGCGAGGGACATCTAGAAAGCTTTTACAACCGCTCGCAATTACGGCTATCCTAGTGCGCCCTAGCTCAGTGAGGTCTGCACTGATATCCATTGAATCCTCCCCTCCCCGATGGACGCCCCCTAGGCCGCCGGTGGCGAAGACTTTGATTCCTACCAAACTGGCAAGTATCATGGTCCCTGCAACTGTCGTGCCTCCATTGAGTTTCCGGTCCATGCGTCCCTAGCACACTAAGTCAGAGTTTATCCAAGACTGGCATCACATGACTGGGAGATAAGTTCAATACCAGTCCTAATATAGGGGCCAGATCCCGTCTATTCGTCGATCCGGAGTCAGCACTGCCTTAATGTCTAGCGAGTAATTTGAAACGTTTTCAGTATTTGTCGGGAGCAGATCTTCCTAAGTCATGTCTTGTGACTCAAGGAACATAAAAAAAGGGGTAAGGCAAAACTCCGAAAAGACTTACCTTGAGATCTTCCGGGTCTCTGGTTTGCCAGCTGCCGAGGTAAGCTCGATCAACTCTTCGGCTGAGAAGCCAACACGAGCAATGCCATTGAGTATCCCTATGGAAGCAGGAACGCCTCCGTTGACGCGTACCACTGACTCCAAATGCGAAGCCAAAGCCGTGTTTTCGGGATAGGGGAAACCTGTTCAGGTCAGTAAAAGTAAAACCATATGGTAACCAAGTATCTATCGACCGTGGGTATAAATCGTAGTTTCTAACGCGACCACTGGCTTCTGAGTTTTGAGAGCATCTCTGACTTCCTCAGAGACCTTTATGTAGCGGTTCCTGACGCTGGTAGCGGACCGTTGCTGATGGTAATTAATGACTTTAGAACGGAAGCCAGAACGTATGAGAGGCTCAAGCCTTGCTGAAAACCGATGGACTAATAGCCCAGCCATTGCGCGAGTTAGAGGATCAATAAAATGAGGAATGGGAAGTCAAGAAGAAAAGTGGACAGAACATCAACTACCGTACCTTTAGCTTATGTTAGGGTTTTCGGAGATAAGAGCCCTCCTAATTTGTGTAGGGCTGAGAACTTGAGCTCTGCGTGGCCTGTTGCGAAATTGCCATTTAGTCAGTAGCTTCGAGCCTTAGACAATCGTTTCCCAGAGCTTTCGAAGATGTGGTTCTCTGCATTGATCACAGCTTGTTTTTGTTTTGTGTCTATTTCTTTGGCTACGGAAAACCTGACAACACCTCTCTCGTCACATCAAATCCTCCCGAACAACTTCAAGCCACCACAAGTATTTAAGAATACCAATCTACTGCGGAACATTAACCTCGAGAAAGGCTACGTGAGGGAGACCGTGAATGTTGTCATTGAGAACATAGATGCAAAAGAGCAGGATACATACTATATACCATTCAAGGCGGAAACAATTGGGCATGTAGGAGGGCTTGAAGTCAGGGACAAAAAGAATCACGAGATACCTGCTTTCAGGAGTGACGTCGTCGAATATGACACTTACAGGTGGGATAACCTGAGATGGATGAACCAAGTCAGAACCAAGACTAAAGTTGAATCCTACAGTCCAACCCAATTCTACCGCGTCACATTACCAGCTCCTCTCGCTTCATCTGCCCAACAGACCCTTGCCATAAGCTACTACATACTCTCTAGTCTCGTCCCACTTCCAGCTACCATCAATCAGCAAGATAAACAGTATCTTCTACACTCATTCTCAACATATTGCCCATCCGCCTACCTTACGCAGAAGCAGAAGACCAAGATCAAGTTTCCAAGCGCAGACATTCCAGACTATACAGAGAAGCCGGAGCGTCAAGGGACGAGTTTCACTTATGGACCGTACGAAAACACTCCCGCTGGCGCTGAGCAAGAAGCGAGCGTGCGATATGAGTTCACTAAACCCCTCATCCATGCTACCTTGCTCGAAAGAGACATTGAAGTCAGCCAATGGGGTGGTAACTTGGCATCAGAAGAGCGGTACTGGCTCACAAACAAGGGCGCCAACCTGGCTGGCCACTTCTCAAGAGTAACCTGGGCGGCAACGCAATACTACAATCCACCAACGAGCGCATTGAAGATGCTTACTGTACCGCTGCAGATCGGAAGCTTGAATCCATACTTTACGGACGATATTGGCAATGTCTCTACAAGTCGCTATAGAAGCAATATACGAGAGGCCGTTCTGGAGCTTAGGCCAAGATACCCTGTCTTTGGTGGCTGGAAGTACAGCTTTCGAATTGGTTGGGACGCCAATCTTCGCAACTCCCTCCGAAAGTTGGCGAAAGGCGACAGTCACGTCCTCAAGGTCCCTTTCTTAGAAGGTCCAAAGATGGGCGAAGGAATGGCATACGAGAAGGTCCATTTGAGGGTCATCTTGCCAGAAGGTGCCACGTAAGTCCAGAATCATACTCTCCTTTCAAAGACTACAAGTTCTAACAACAACAACTCAGAAACGTGCTGTACGAGAGCCCTGTGCCTGTGGTTACTAGCACCATCTCACTACACAAGACCTTCATGGATACTTTGGGCAGGACGACTTTGGAGCTGACAGCGATGAATGTTGTGGATGAGTCACGAGACAAGGATTTGGTCGTCACATACGACTACCCATTCACTGCTGCATATCGTAAACCCATTACCATTTTTGTTGGCGTTATGGCTGTATTTGCGACAGCATGGGCTATTGGCAGATTGGACATTAGCATAGCGAAACCTTCATGAGGGTCTTGTGAAAGTATAGGGTGTATGAACAGTGATTCCAAAATTAAATACAATTCCTACAGAAGGCGCTCAGTATAGTAGACAATGTGCTTGAATGCAAAGGCTCTCGAACGCCAAACCCACGTGCTTTAATTGACCAATCAAACGGCTCGGAACGCCTCCAATGCAAAAGCAGATGGGTCAGAAACGCTCTCCGCAAAATGTGCTTTGCTTCCTCTAATTGAAGCCCCCACCCTCACTTCTTGTAAGGCTGTCTATCATCCCACAGCATTATATTCACCTGAAACCGCACATTGATGCCATCCTGAGACCATCTAATGGAATTGTTCTAGAACAGGAGGATTTCGGCGGGAGAGATGCAGTACTGCCCCACCTTCAACCAATGCCCTCTCCTACTAACAATTGTCTAGTTTCGGCCAACAATTACGGACCTCGCTCCTTAAAGATTACTACTATTACTACATAGCCTACGACGACCTCAAAGACGCCCTTGAGACACCCTACGAGACTGATCCCACTCCGCAAAATCCCCACTCAAAAAGAAGGCCATGGACTGCAGACGACGAGCAAAAGTTCGTTGCGGAATTGGAGGGAGAACTCGATAAAGTCTTCACATTCCAGCGAGTGAAGTCCGGGGAGATCGTCAGACGGATAAAAGCCAGCGAGAGGGAAGTCAGTGAAGTGATTGGGCGCTTGGATAAGAGCGGCCCGAAGCCTGCACAGAATGGCAATGCAGGACATGCGGAAGAGGAGGATGTCCCTACGGAAGAAGAGTTTATGCTGTTGGAGGAGGATCTGAGTGATATCATTGCTGATGTGCATGATTTGGCGAAGTTTACGCAATTGAACTATACAGGATTTCAGAAGATTATTAAAAAGCATGATGTAAGCTGCTCAGACATGGGATGAAAGGAGAGGGCGATGCTGACGATATGCAGAAACAAACCGAATGGCACTTGAGGCCTGTGTTCGCTGCAAGGTTGAAGGCGAAGCCTTTCTTCAAAGACAATTACGATACCTTTATTGTCAAGCTGTCGAAGCTCTACGACCTAGTCAGGACGAGAGGTAACCCTATCAAGGGGGACAGCTCTGCTGGAGGAGGTCAACAGAACTTCGTGCGGCAGACTACGAAATACTGGGTGCATCCGGACAATATTACAGAGTTGAAACTCATAATCCTGAAGGTGGGACCTTAATTCCCGAAGAAGCTATGCCTATATTAACGCTGTGAAGCATCTTCCTGTATTGGTCTTCAACGCAAGCAAGGAGTTCGAGGCTAAGGACTCGGCCATCTCGTCGATCTACTTTGATAATCCTGAGACGTGGGAGCTGTACGCGGGAAGACTAAAAAAGACCGAAGGTGCAGAAGCCATTCGGCTACGGTGGTATGGCGGTATGGACACCGAGACCATCTTCGTGGAAAGGAAAACACATCGAGAGGACTGGACAGGCGAGAAGTCAGTTAAGGCACGCTTCTCATTAAAGGAGAAGAATGTGAATGCTTTCCTCAGCGGCAAAATGAAAGTTGAGAGTGTGTTCGAAAAAGCGAGGAAAGAAGGCAAGAAAAGCGAGAAGGAGATTGCAGACCTTGAACAGCTTGCTCGGGAAATACAGTACCGAGTCATCACAAGAAGACTAGTTCCCGTGACGAGATCATTTTACAATCGAACTGCCTTCCAATTGCCAGGAGATGCCCGAGTACGGATATCGCTGGACACAGAGTTGACCATGACGAGGGAAGACAATCTTGACGGACGAGATAGAGCAGGTAAGAATTGGCGCCGAATGGACATTGGTATCGACTACCCGTTCTCGCAATTACCACTAGAGGACGTCGAGCGGTTCCCGTACGCTGTACTCGAAGTCAAGCTACAGACTCAAGCAGGCCAAGAGCCCCCAGAATGGGTACGCGAACTAATAAGTAGCCATCTCGTCGAAGCTGTCCCCAAGTTCAGTAAGTTCATCCACGGCACTGCTACGTTGTTCCCAACAAGAATCAACCTTCTCCCGTTCTGGATGCCCCAAATGGACATCGACATCCGGAAACCCGTCACCCACCGCTTTGGAATTGAGCGGCCAGGCCAATCAACAAACTACTCCACAAGCGACGATATTGATGACGAAAGCGAAGACGAATCCGACACAGAAGCGCAGTCCGACAGACCAGATAGCCAGATCAGTCCAACCCTCCACGGCGACGATACCGCAGACAGCGACCAAGATATCCGCCGCCTTCGCATAGCCCGCGACGCAATGGAACAATACGACATGGCCCAACGCAGCGCCGACCCTTCAAACGAGCTCGATATCGAAGAGAGGATCGCCGCACAGCCTATCGCTAACCCAAACGACTATCCTATCTACGACAGCGAAGACGAAGACCTCGAGAACTTCGAAGAAGCCAAGCACGTAGGCGGATGGCACTACCGCCGAAAACTACTATCCCACCACCTCTCCCTGGTAGGCCCCTACCTCGCCGCCGCCTTGAAACAGCTTAAACCCACGCCAAAACCCATGCCTATACCAGGCCAAACAATGGCCCAAGACTCCGGCCCCATTGAGGGTCGCAAGTTCAAAGCACCGAAAGGAAAACGTATCCACGTCCCGGTTCGCGTCGAACCAAAGGTTTACTTCGCAGCCGAGCGTACTTTCCTCTCCTGGCTCGAATTCTGTATCATTCTCGGCTCTATCGCTGCCACACTGCTGAACTTCGGCGACTCGCTTTCCGTGGCTTCGGCGTGGGGGTTCACGATTGTAGCGTGCATTGCGCTGCTTTATAGTATAGGTTTATATTTGTGGAGGGTTAGGATGATTAGGGGGAGGAGGGCGGTGAGGTATCATGATAAGTATGGGCCGACGGGGTTGTGTGTGGGGTTGTTTGTGGCTGTGGCGGTTAGTTTTGGGATTCGGTTGGGAGCGGGTAGGGATGTTGGCTTCAAGGAGTGATGGTGATCTTAAGGTAGGTTAGGATGTATATAGTGGAGTGGCAAAACTTGAATCGGGTTCATTGTTGCTAGAAGTCATTTGCGTATGGTAGGCATGTATGGATAGATGGTTGTCCGATGATGCTCCCTGGATGCAAAATATTGCACATATTCAACGCTAAGGGTATCTAAACTCAACCACAAAAATTCCACTACATGACCGCACCCTCAAAATCAACGACCCATGGCTCAAAACTCCACCCTCGCCAATCCCCTCTCTCCCACCGCCCTCTGCACCCCTTCCCTCACTCTCCTTACCGTCTCCCCCCAGACCCCTCTCTCATCACCCTCATCAACAACCCATCCCAACCACCTCACAACCGCAACCGCCTTCCCCATATTCCCCTCCTCCCCCACCACCCGGCCTAGATACCCCACCAATGCATCCACATCATCCCTATAGGGCCCCTCCTCTCTAAACTCCTCAAACCACGCACGAATCGCCTCTCTCAGCTCCGGCAACTGGCTGAATTTGCGCGCCGTGAATGTGGGTTTGGGAGGGAGTGGCGGGAGAGTGAGTGTGTGTTGGCCTTTTGGTTGATTGGCGGCGGGTCTGGGTCGGCGCTTTCTGGAATTGGTGACGTCGATGCCGCCTTTTTTCTGGAGACGGTCGCGCCGGGCTTGGGCGAGGACTTCGCGCCGGATGTCTTCGGGGAGGGCGGAGAGGAAGTCATCTGCAATTTCTGCTGATACATCCTCGCCAGTCGCTTTGGAAGAAGTGGAAGGGCGAGCATTGGCGACGAAGTTGGATTGGGTGAGGGTGGAGAATGCGGAGGTGGAGTGTTTGCCTCCACGGCCAAGTAGGCCAGTGCGCTTCTTGGTGGGTGTGGTGAGCTTCTTTGGTAGTTTGATGGTGCGGGCTTTACGGGGCGACTGCGGCAGGAGAGCCTGCGCTGCTTGTGCTGAGGGTTTGTGTGGTGATTTGTGATAGAAGGCTAGGACTTCGGCGCGGACGTCTTCGGGAAGGGCGTTTAGTGTCTCTTGGTCTAGCTGCGAGTGAGATGGGATGGCATCGGTGGGGAGGCTCGGAGTGCCTGATCGTGATCGTGCTACGGGTATTACTTCTGGAGACTTTTCTGACTTTGACTCCGTGCTCTGGCGTAGCAGTTTGGATCGAATGTCTGATGGAAGCTCAGCAAGTACCTCTGGATCCACCTGCGTGGGCATAACGAATTGCGTGCCCAGCGTATTCAGCGGTCTCCGGGGCTTGCCACTCGGTGATGTATCATTTGCGAATGCAGCTGCTGGATGGGTTGGTGGCGGAAGTCTAGGCTTTTGTGGACTTTCGATATCGTCTACTATCGTATCGTCGCGAAGTAGTGCCGGCTTCGGTCTGGGAGCAGTGGATGTCTTGAACTGAAGACGTTTCTGACTACTATCCTGTGGATTTTCTATCGTACCCTTCAACGGCTCGAGTCTTTGCATCTGGACACCGAGACCTCTGAGCTCGCCTGGGGAGAAGCCAAATCCACGAAGTATGGAGATGGCTTCTCGTCCTAAAACCTCCTTGTCGTTAGTCGCAACGCCCAGAATGAGACTCTTGTTGAATGTATCGCATTTGCCGTGACCCAGATGTTTGGGAGGATCCAGTGGGGCATCTGCCGCCCGTCTCATGATCTTCATGGTGAGCTGCTTTCCTTTGACTTGCTCCGTCACCAGTCGCTTGTGCAATTCCTCGCACAAGCTTTGTATGAATTCCTCGGCCTGCTCTTGCGTCACAAATCGTATGCCCCAATTGACTTCTGCTGAGACAGATTTGCGAATAACTTGCTCTCCAACTTCAGTACGATCGATGCCACGTGAGTAGTCCCAGATCTTTTCGCCGGTCTTTGGACCAAGAGTGGTGATCATCTTCTCCTTAGAGAGCTCCCGTACGTCTTTCACGTATCTGACTCCAATCTCTTCTAGCTTACCACCTATGCTATAAGCAACACCCGGAAGCTCCTGTACTGTCAAACCGCCAAGAAAATTTAAGATTTCCTCCGGCTTGATATGGTACTGTCCTGCAGGTTTGGCCTTTCGCAGAGCTACTTTGGCAAGCAGAATGTTGCCCCCTATGCCAACAGAGACCGCGCAGCCAGTCTTCTCTTTGACTGCCGTGCGCACATGATTTGCGATCTCATCAGCTCTGGCCTGCTCTCTCCAGATGCTTCCTTCATGAACGCCTTTGCCCTTGTGACCACCAGCAGCGACACATTGAGCGCTGACATCGATCAGTGCTTCGTCCACACTGACGCTCTGCACAATCCCTCCAGTGTCCATGACTGCCTCGTAGAAACCCCGGCTAGCATTCTCGTAAGCCTTGAAGTCGTAGGGCAACACCTTTAGCTCCGGGCACATCTTTTGAGCATGCTTCATCCACATGCCATTCTTGATGCCAAACTTGCGAGCTGGGTAGTTACAGCTTGCTATTTCCGAACCTGATCCGCCACCGTGAGCAATTACGATTGGCTTGTCAACATACTGCGGATACTCCTTGAGAGACACTGCTGCAAAAAAGCTGTCGAAGTCGACATGAAGTATGTAGCGCCTGGACCCTGGCGTACGCTTTTCACGTGTCCTCTGCGACGATGACTTTTCTGCAGCAAGCTTTTGAAGCTGTGATTTGAGATCAGCCTTCCAAGCAGATAGATGGTGCAACCGCGACTCCTCGTAGTATTGCTTTAGGAATCCTGGATTGACTACAGTAGACTTCCACACTCTCGGGTCAGCCAGTAGCTGGGCATTGTGTTCTTCTGCAGAATGCTTCGAGGGCGAGGCCTGTGCTCCAAACATGGGTGTCCGACGACCATCATCTAGGTCGGTTGGAGACTGTTCATGCAAGCCGGAAGTAATCTCGTCCTCGAAACTCGCCACTTGGAACTCAGATGCGAGCTCAACTTCTTGTTCTTTGGAAGCTGTCACGCCTGAGTCATAGACATCAGGTCGCCATTCCTCTACAAATGCAGTACCGCTTCCACTAGCCGGAATGTTCTTCTCAGCGGCGAATTGCCCGTCCAAAGCTTCTGATTGGTCGAAAACTGATATAGCAGACCGCTCATAAATCTGTTTCGGCGAGGTTTGAGGGAAGATTCCATGCTCATCATCCGGCTGAGACTCTACAAGAGGCTGATCAATCGATGGCAAGGCCTCAGGGCCAAAGTCAAACTCTGATGTACCCCCTTCAGGAGACGAAGATACTGAAATACCCTTTAATCTATAAGAGGCCTCATCTTCGGAAAAGTCTTGTATTCCATCATCTGGCTCCTTCTCGCCACTGCTGATCGGAGGTATCTGGGTGCTTGGGTAGAGATACTCAGGATTGCGAGTATTAAGCTCCTCTGCAACATCTTTAACTTGTCCGATGTACCAACTTGTATCGGTCTGATCCTTGTAGCCGGCGGACAGGTTGTTGACCTGGCTTATGACATTGCCATTGTCAAAGCCCAGCACTCGCTGACCTATTCCTTCATCCACCACTCTGTATGCATCCCAAGGCAACAGCTTCCCAGCCTCAATACTGTCCACCACCCATGCAGGCTTGACAATGCGGTACTTTGAAAATTCAACTTTCTTCTTAGGCGTGAGATTGCTCGCGATGATATGCGTCACGGTAGTTTTGCCATCCAGATATTGCATAAATCCGCCACCATAGCTTACGACTAGGCTGTGTATATCATTGAGTGAAGGTTGCGTGTAGCCGTTCACATGCGCGACGACTCCTCTGAAGATGGGAGGATGGTTAGCAGTAGATGACCGCAGGTTCGCGTCCAAGTTCTGTAGCTTGATCTTCTTTCTCCTGAAGTAGTCGGTAAAACCCCCAAACTTGGACGACTCGTACTCCTCTCCTTCCTCATCATCGAATTTGTGCTTCTCGATCCTCTTTCGCACCGCAGAGCTGTTTGCCTCCAGCCTTGAGCCCATGTTTCACTTTCTTTCCTCCTTCTTACCTTCTGGCGCTGTATAGAGCACCCGTTTTGGTGGGCGTATGAAGTGTAACACCATCACCGACTGATATACTGGACTAGCACGACGCTGTAGCTAGACGTAAGGGAAGCTAGGTAGGAAGAGATTTGTCTTCACAGCAGTGGATAGAGAAGGTGGTCGCGTAAAGCGTGACGCGCTAAGATACACCATCGATAAGACGGAAAAAAAGTTTGGAGCTCGAACTTTTCGATGTCTAAAACAACAGCAGCTTCACAACGCCACAAATTAATTCACGAGAGGCCGCGTAAGACATAGAGGTCTGCTTCAATACTCGATCATATCCTAGAATTGAGTGCTTCTTTGTTGAGACGCCAATCACCTCTACTTACATGCCATTCACTGCTTGCCCACCATGTCGAGCATGTTACCTGTTGCAGTCTACGGACTGAAGGTCCCTGCTGGCGATGTCATGATCCCAGCAGTTGTTGACTTCCCAGCTACAGTAAGGTCTTTGCACGATCATCGCATACATATGCAATTGAATGGAAATTTCGACTAACGTAAAAAATTTAGTTCCGCATCACAATGGCTGCCATTGACCCAAGCGCGAAGCCCGAACACACTGGCACAGCTGATGGCGATGCACCTGTAAGAGCAACATTGAAGATGATCTACGATCCTTCAGGGCCTGGTGACGAAGAGGAGGATTCGGAGGGGTCTGATGACGAAGATGCATACCTCAAGGCACTGTTGGAGGGTCGCGATTCAGAGGATGAAGAGGACGATGACGAGTCCTCAAGCGATGATGAGGAGAAAAACGGTGGTCCAAGTGACCCATCGAAGACAAAAAGGGCACGAAAGGAAGCTGCCATGAAGGAGTTGATGGACGCTCTCGCTGAACAGAACGAGAGCGATGACGAGATGGACGTTGACGTTTCCGCCGGTGCTAATGGGATCACGACAAAGTCGAAAGCAGACAAAGGCAAGGCTAAAGCTTTGCCTGGAGATTCAAAGGAAGAGGATAGTGAGGAAGACTCAGATGATTCTCTAGACGGCATGGAGGAGCTGGTCGTGTGCACTCTGGACCCCGAGAAGGTAGCGAGAAACCCATCTTCTCTCTGGTCTATCTTCTCTCTGGTCTATCCGGATAAGTTACTAACAATGTTGTTCTAGAATTACCAGCAGACTCTCGACATCACCATCCCAGAGGACCAAAGGGCGTACTTCAAGGTATCCGGCACACACGCTATCTACTTGACTGGCAACTATGTCGTTCCCCAAGACAGCAGCCACAACCACGACCACGAGCTCTATGGCGATGAAGACGAGGAAGATGAGTACGATATGTCGCCTGACGAGGACGAGCTCGATGACGATGAGGAGAGTGACGAGCTTGATGCTCTCGAGGACCCAAGGATCACCGAGGTGGCATCCAACGATGAGGAAGAGCCGCCAAGGCTCATTAAAAAGGTGGAGCCTGTTCAGAAGGGCAAGAACAAGCGTGCTCACGAGGACTCTTCTGACGTTGAGGCACCCGCTGCGAGCCTTGACGACATCATGACTAAGTCCCTGAAGCCAGCAGAGCCAGCAATCAATGGATTCACTAATGGAGAGCCAAAGCTCAGTAAGAAGCAGCTTAAGAAACTGAAGAACAACGCTGGCAAGGCGGTAAAGGCAGCGGCAGAACGAAAAGATGTGGTTAAGGAAGACGCTTTAGCTGGAGCTAAAGACAGCTCTGCCTCAAAAGCAGATAAGAAGGTCCAATTCGCCAAAAACCTGGAGCAAGGCCCTGCTGCTTCGCCACCGACTACCAAAGCGGACACAGTCAAGAAGGAATCCAAGAAGGATGAGGGAAAGTCTAAAGGTAGCTTAGTCGTGAAGATCGTTCAGGGTGTCAAGATGGACGACAAGAAATTGGGCACCGGACCTGCTGCGAAGAAGGGTGACAAGGTTGGCATGAGGTACATCGGGAAGTTCAGCGATGGCAAGGTCTTCGATGGTATGTCACATTGAGTTCCTTCGTTTCCGAGAATGCAGAGACTGACTCGCTTTACAGCCAACAAGAAGGGCAAGCCTTTCAGCTTCACCATTGGCGATGGCTCTGTCATCAAGGGCTGGGACATTGGTGTTGCGGGTATGGCCGCTGGTGGTGAGCGGCGAGTCGTCATTCCCTCAGAACTTGCATACGGAAAGAAGAAAACAGGCTCGATACCGGCCAATTCGGAGCTCACCTTCGACCTGAAGCTGCTTGAGATTAGTTAGGACTGGACGGCGCTTTGTATGGTCTCTTAACGGCGTACAGTCTTTTCCTTAATCGCGGATCTATCCTCTGCACCTCATAGCAGCTGTTTTCTGGTTTACCATTCATGCGTGCAGCATTACAGCGATGATATCCGACTTGCATTGTTTGCATGGCATAGCAGGGATGATGGATATTCTTCGATTCCCAAAAGTACAGTGATTATTTCGGGCGTTAAAAAAGTGTCTCTAGATTGCTAAAGTCGCTCTTCATACAAATACTTCCAGCTCTATGATCGTCCTGTTACAGTACCATGGAAGTACGCAACAAAACTGATTGATTTCTCGCATAGCTACGGTACTGCGTTTATGGCACCCCGTAGTAAAGTGGGTTTTCGCGTTCCGCGCTAAAACGCCAAAATCGAGACGCGTTCTTTTGAAAAAACTCTCCTTCCGAAACTCTGCACATCGCAACGGACACCACCTTCGAAGCCATGTCTTCGCCAGCTCCCCGTCGGTCGCAGCAAGTGCAACCACAAGGAACACCTCAACCAGCCCGCCAGAATGTTCCATCGTCCTCTCCCCTCTTCTTCCGCTCGTCGCCCGCTGCAGCGCCAAATGGCAATGCCACTATGCAGATCAGCTCGCCGTTGAAGCAAGCATCAGTAGCAGACAGTACTCCTCGAGCACCGCCAGGTGGTATGTAGTCTTCAAGACTTCGATATATACTACATTATTAACTCCACCAGATTCATCGCCAATCCGATATGCATCCTCCTCAAGCCCCACACGAGCCTTGAATGGCGCCCAAGAACCCAACATACCGACAAGCAGTAGTGGCCTATTTGTGCGATCCTCCAGAGCTTCTGCACCTGGCGCCTCTGCCCTGAACAATTCAAGGCGAGGAGATATTCATTCAGACATCTTTGGCTCTGGTTCCACGCCTAGCCGCCGACGACGGCTCTTCATCGACGAGAATGGAGCCGCCGTTCACGATGGGCCTTCGGACCCTGCTACTTTTTCGAACCTTGATCCCAACACCTCCGAAGCTGATGCCATTGGAGGCTCTTCTACAAGGATTATCTGGGGAACGAATATCTCAATCCAAGATACTATGTCCACGTTCAAAGAGTTCCTACTGGGCTATCAGAAGAAGTACCGAATGTGGGCCGACGGCACCACCGAAGAAGAGACATCTGAGCCAGGCAGCGGTGGCAATGAGAGAGAGTATGTAGAGATGATGAACAACATGCGCCATCTAGGGGTCACCGGCCTCAACTTGGATTTGCGCAACCTGAAAGCCTTCCCTTCAACAGTCAAGCTCTGGCACCAATTGCAAGCCTACCCCCATGAAATCATTCCGCTCATGGATCAGTCAATCAAAGATATCATCGTAGATCAAGCCGAGGAGGAAATGAACAGATTGCGCTCCGAACAGCAGCTTCAGCGTGCTCAAGCTCAGCCCAGTAGCTCGATGCCAGCTGTACCAAGCTCTGAGGCCAATGGTCATGTTGACCAGCAATCGGCGGTTCCGGACCTGGTACTAGAAGCAGAGACAAAGGCATACAAGGTCAAGCCATTCGGATTGGACCAGTCAGTGAATATGAGGGAGCTGAATCCAAATGGTAAACGCCATTCCGTCTTTCAAGGCATGAGTAGTGCTGACGTAATTATAGACATGGACAAGATGGTCAGCATCAAAGGCCTAGTGATTCGGACGACGCCTGTCATACCAGATATGAAGACAGGTATGAGATATCTTGTGATGCCAAAAAGAAAACTCGGCTAACAACTATCGTAGCCTTCTTCAGATGCCAAGTCTGCAACCACGCAGTAAACGTATCATTAGACAGAGGAAAGATTGCCGAACCCACAAGATGCCCTCGACAAGCTTGTCAGTCTCAAAATTCCATGCAAATCGTACACAATCGCTGCGAATTTGCCGACAAGCAGGTCATCAAACTTCAAGAAACGCCAGACAGCGTGCCAGATGGACAGACACCGCATTCCGTGTCTTTGTGTGCTTACGAGGAATTGGTAGATGTGTGCAAGGCTGGTGACCGCATTGAGGTCACTGGTATTTTCAGGAGTAACCCTGTCCGCATCAATCCAAGGCAGCGAACCATCAAAGCCTTATTCAAAACATACATTGACTGTTTGCACATTCAAAAAGTCGACAAGAGAAGATTAGGCATTGACGTCTCAACAATTGAGCAAGAGCTTTCTGAACATGTCGCTGGCGACGTAGATGAGACTCGCAAAATCACCGAAGAAGAAGAGGAAAAGATCAAAGTCACAGCTGCTCGTGGTGATGTATATGAGCTGTTGTCAAGATCATTGGCTCCTAGTGTGTATGAGATGGACGACGTGAAGAAGGGTATCCTGCTTCAGCTTTTCGGAGGGACAAACAAATCCTTCGAAAAGGGAGGAAGTCCGAAATACCGTGGAGATATCAATGTCTTACTCTGCGGTGATCCGTCAACATCGAAGTCGCAGCTCCTGATGTATGTGCATAAGATTGCACCTCGGGGTGTATACACCAGCGGTAAAGGATCTTCTGCGGTTGGTCTTACAGCATATATTGCGCGAGACCCGGAGACACGTCAAGTAGTTCTCGAGTCTGGTGCATTGGTGCTGTCAGATGGGGGTGTCTGCTGCATCGACGAATTCGACAAGATGTCTGACTCGACTAGGTCTGTGCTTCATGAAGTGATGGAACAGCAGACTGTCTCCATAGCCAAAGCAGGCATCATCACAACTCTCAACGCTCGAACTAGTATTCTTGCGTCTGCAAATCCAATTGGGAGCAAGTACAACGTCAACCTTCCAGTGCCACAAAATATCGACCTTCCACCGACACTGCTCTCTCGTTTTGATCTGGTGTACCTCGTCCTCGACCGCATCGACGAGCAAAACGATCGACGACTGGCGAGACATCTGGTAGGCATGTACCTCGAAGATGCACCCGAAAACGCCAGCACGCAAGAAATCCTCGTAAGCCTCTCTCCCCCACAAGCATAAGACCATCACACTAACCACCCCCCAGCCCGTCGAATTCCTAACTTCCTACATCTCCTACGCCCGCACTCACATCCAACCCCGCCTCACCCCCGCCGCCTCCATCGCCCTCGTAAACGCCTACGTCACCATGCGCAAACTCGGGGAAGACATACGCTCCGCCGAACGTCGGATCACTGCCACAACCCGACAACTGGAATCCATGATCCGCCTTGCAGAAGCTCACGCCAAGATGCGCTTGAGTGAGGAAGTGACGGCGAATGATGTTAACGAGGCGGTGCGGTTGATTAAGAGTGCGTTGAAGCAGGCGGCTACGGATGCGAGAACTGGACTGATTGATATGGGGTTATTGACTGAGGGGACGAGTGCGGGGGAGAGGAGGAGGAAGAGTGATTTGAAGAAGGCGATCACGGATCTGTTGGATGAGATGACCAGGCAAGGAGGAAGTGCGAGATACAGTGAGGTTTATCGGAGGGTCAGTGAGCAGGGCAGTGCCCAAGTCGAGGGTACTGAATTCGCAGAGGCTTTGCGAAGTCTCGAGCAGGAAGGCCAGGTCGTTGTTGGTGGAGAGGGACCGAGGAGAAACATCAGGAGGGTTGCTGGTGTCGCTTGAGCTGATGTGTTTGGGCGGAGAATCGTTGATGTCTGCAAGTTTGGTAGTGTGTCTATGTTCAGCAGAGGTTGATGAGGTACGAGTACAGTTGCGGATCGAGCATTCGGATCTGGCAGCAATAAAACCTTTTCCACTGTTTCTAAAGCTGACAATCTTACTAAACACCACCGCAATCAGGCACGCCATCCGCCTTGATAATTTACCCCATCCCCCGCATTCTACGTACTCACAGTCTCAATAGGATAGTCATTATCTTCCGTCCCATCCCCCAATTGAACAAACCCACCTCCCCTTCCTTTGGCAGTACTATTAATCTGACATTTCTGCTGCCCATACGACCTCCCGTTAGCATCGCAGGAATCCGAATTGATAAAGATCATTTATTGTGACGCACACTTCGTTCGCAAACAACCGCACATTAATGCAAATAAAATACCCCGACCCCAATGTATCCAGATTATCCGTCCCGCATACAGCTATTGCTGCACGACCTACAACTCCATCATCAGCTCCATTGTGTTTTCCCACTCCCACATCGATATTCGTCATATGAGACTCAATGGCTTGGGAAAGGTGGATACTGGATGGGGGTGATAGCATAGATCGGGGAGAGACGCGGGCTGGTAGCGTATAATGTATCTTGCAATGGCTTCCATGATCATTATCGTTCCCACAGGGGGCAGTGAAGAGTCCTTTGCATTGGTTTATGGGGGCGGTAACGTCCCAGGTTAACGGACTATTGGAGGAGGTTTGGCGTGTTTTATTTGAAGGCGGGAGGTTGAGGTCTGAGGGGATGGGAAGGGAAGGGGTAAGGGGGCAGTGGAAGAGGGGACGGCAAGCCTGATGATGCTGTGGGGCGGTGGGGTTGATGAAGAAGTGGAGGAGGGCGCTGAGGAGGTGTTAAGGAGGGCGTTGAGGACGGGATGGATGTTGAGGTCGAGCGGGTTAATAAGGTGGAGTATGCAAGCATGGCGTTGCTGAGGACGCAGAGGGTACTCGTGCAGGCGTCGACGGCGTTAGGGTTACGAGGGAGAACGGGATGCGGGTGGTTTGGTAGGGGGAGTGTGTGCACTGTGGGAGATATTGCGGCTGTGGCCAGGAGGAGGAATTGTGTAGCAAGCATCTTTGACAGGGGTTTTCACCAGAATGCTAATCAGGTGTCCTACATGTGTTTCTAGGAAAGGATTTGTGCGCGCCCTTTGCTGAGCTTGTATGAGCAGTCACGCGACCCACGTTCGTTGGCTTTTGCTGACCATTCATTGAAAATCGGAGTTTGTGGGGGGCGGGCCGTACATGTATGGAATCGATGTCTTGAGCAATATGCGGTTCGTGAAACAGGAGTATGGCGTGTATGAAGTGCAAAGTACAACCAGAGTACCAGAAACGATTCTATAAGTCTTCGCTGGAAAGTGCAGATGAAGGTTCAACCCGCAAGTGACAAGGTTACCGATGTCGAACGAAAGGGTATGAGATCATTTGACGATGACTTCAGACTTGGGACTCGGATAAATCGAATTATGGCTGGCTCCTATCGTGTTGTCGAGAATTATAATTCGATCAAGATTCTCAATCTACAGGGCCATTCCTTTGTTCCTGAAGTTTCCCTGCACTATATTGTCAAGTACCACAAGTCGGCTTAAAGACCCCAACCAAGAAGTGTTACTTGCTAGACGTATAGTATGAAACGCTGGCATTGTGATTCGGGTGTTTGCGGCTATTAGAATCATAGAGCTTGAGCCACAGTTCCAACAAGGATGCGAGGCTAGCTACGGCTTTTGCCGACTCATAAGAGGGAGTCTTTGACATAAAGTAGGATAGAGCCCCAAGAACAACCGTTCTACGGACACCTGCAACTATTCATATTGACGACAAGAAGTTTTGATTCTGAGGAATTGCGAAAAACCCAGTTTACTCGATATCGAAAAGTATTTCGGGATGATGTTACCGACAAGATGTACAGCTTTTGGTCGCAAAGTCCTCTAAGATAGTCTTGAAGACAAACATAGCATGGCAAACTTCTCACCAAATGTGCATTTAATATATGGTACCTCCACAATCAAAGCATTAGGGAAAGAAAACTAAGAGAACTTTCATTAGGCCTTTGACTTTGACTTGTTTCTATTCGCTCTTTGAAATATTTTTACATCTGTCGAACAATTTTGCCAACGGAGTCATAACGAATGATTGATATAGCAGCTCATCTTCTTGGTCATAGTTCTGGATGTCGAATCTTATCCATGGGTGTAGAGGGAGCAGCGATTCTTAAGCTCGTCCAAAGAGGTTCTTTCCATAACCAAGGGCAGGATGCGAGACGAAAGGAGTTGCGGTGCAGTCGAATCGACGGTAGGTTTACGTGCCTGCTGCGCGAGTTCGGAAGGTTCGTTGTTCTGCTTCCCAGCGCTTTAGAGGATTAGGGTAAGGTAAGATTCGCGTTGTCAAAGCAAAATCAATGCAGATGATTTGTTGCTCCACCACTCCTCTATTCTTCCTGTCATTTGCGACACATTTGGTGTTCTCCCAGCGGCCGTACGTGCCCGAGCCAAGATCCGCTTCCAGCGGTCACGAAAGGAAAAAGCTCTAGATGGTGGGGAATGAGGGCGCCAATGGGGTGGAGGCGAAGGTGGCGAGCAGAATTGCAGCAAAGAGCTCTAGGAAGCAAGATAGTGCATGTCCCAGAGCCATTGGATATTGCGTGAATCATCAAACTCGGCGCACATATCCGTTCACTTGATGACCGCATTCGGTCGAGACCACGTTGCCAATGGAAGCTTTGAAGTACCTTACCTTACTTTAAGATTTGAAGATGACACGAGCCCTTCGTGACTCGGGGAAATCATGATCCTCTCGTTATTTCCCACAACTAACTAGAACCTTATACTATCGCATCTAGCAAAAGTATTCCTCTAATTTAAAAGATACACATTCTCGACGTTGGGTGATATACCCGTATAGAGAATGTGAGACTGACCTCAAGGGCTTGGCTCGTCGTCACGTACAAGCTTTCGACTTTGCAGGCAACAGACAATGCCAATTCAAAACTACCTTGGCATTTTCCATCCTCCCCAATGCGGGGGAACATTACTGTTAGCGGTGAAGCCGGGCATTATCACTAGCGCAAAGCTTGGCGGAAAAAAGATGGACGATTGACGATTGACGAATGACGAATGACGAATGACGCTGGCACACAAAACTTTCGAGGAATAACAAATTCCATCGGCCTTACATGCAATTCTGCTACGCACATGACATGCAAGAAAGAGTGCCATCATTATCTAATACTTCTTCGGCCTTGCCGTTGGCCAAGATTCTAGACTCTTATGGACGTTATGGTCAAATCAGAGCTCGTACATCGGCGAAAAGATGGCGCCACATTTCGGCACTTTCAATGCACCTCAACTCCTGCGCAATGCAACAATGAAGTAGTATTTGAAGCTCCCATGACCGCTGACCACAGCTCTCTCTATTTACCCCTTATATCTCCGCGTCTCTCTATCTCTCTTTCCTTTCAAGTCGTCAACTTTCGTTGAAAGTTCACCAGCAGTTGGTTTCATTGCTTTCGTCTCATATATACACACCTCACCCCAGCTAACCAGAGAACGCCCTCAACATGCCTGGTGGAGGAGTAGGCCTCGTGGCTACGGCCGATACTGGCCGCATCGAGGCCCCTGTCACGTTGAAAGCGTACATGATGTGTGCCTTCGCCGCGTTTGGTGGTATCTTTTTCGGCTACGACTCTGGGTACATCAACGGTGTTCTGGGCATGAAGTACTTCATCACCCTCTATACCGGCCTTGACCCTAATGACCCACGATTCCAGAAGAACGGCTCTGATCCGAAAGGGTTTGCTCTCCCTTCATCGCACAAGTCGCTCATCGTCTCTATTCTCTCAGCTGGTACCTTCTTCGGCGCCCTGATGGCTGGTGATATTGCCGACTTCACTGGCCGTAGAACAACCATCATCTTGGGCTGCATTGTTTTCATCATTGGTGTAGTGCTTCAAACCGCCTCAAGCAGCTTAGGTCTCCTAGTCGCTGGACGTGTCGTCGCTGGCTTCGGTATCGGCTTCGTCTCTGCCATCATCATTCTCTACATGAGCGAAATCGCACCCAAGAAAGTGCGTGGTGCCATTGTCTCGGGCTACCAATTCTGCATCACCGTTGGCCTCCTGCTAGCATCTTGCGTCGATTACGGCACCCAGGACTACACCACCAGCGCCTCCTACCGTGTCCCAATTGGCCTTCAAATGCTCTGGGCCATCATCCTGGCTGTGGGGCTGTTCTTCCTTCCCGAATCACCCCGCTACTTCGTCAAGCGCGGGAAGATCGATCGCGCAGCAGATGTGCTCGGCCGTCTGCGTGGCCAACCTCGCAACTCCGAATGCGTGCAAGCCGAATTGGCTGAGATTGTCGCAAACCATGAATACGAGCTACAGGTGGTGCCGCAGGGCAGCTACTTCAGCAGCTGGCTCAATTGCTTCGAGGGCTCACTCTGGGAACAGAAGAGTAACTTGCGCCGCACAATCCTGGGCACTTCGCTCCAGATGATGCAGCAATGGACCGGTATCAACTTCATCTTCTACTTCGGCACGACCTTCTTCCAGCAGCTCGGCACGATCTCAAACCCCTTCCTCATCGGTCTGATCACCACCCTCGTCAATGTCTGCTCGACTCCCATCTCCTTTTACACAGTTGAACGCTTCGGACGTCGACCGCTTTTGATCTGGGGTGCATTCGGCATGCTGGTGTGTGAATTCATCGTGGCCATTATTGGGACTGCCGATGGAGGGAACCCAACTACGGTCAAGGCCGAGATCGCCTTCATTTGCATCTACATTTTCTTCTTCGCTTCTACATGGGGTCCAGGTGCTTGGGTCGTCATAGGCGAGATCTACCCTCTGCCTATTCGATCTCGTGGTGTTGCTTTGTCCACTGCCTCCAACTGGCTATGGAACTGCGTAAGTTTTCCCTTTCAATCGACCTGTCCAGCAATCGCTAACGCGCGACACAGATTATCGGCGTCATCACCCCCTACATGGTCGACACTGACCAAGGCAACCTCGGCCCCAAGGTCTTCTTCGTTTGGGGTGCCCTTTGTGTCGGCTGCTTCGTCTACGCCTACTTCCTCATTCCTGAAACCAAGGGTCTGTCGCTCGAACAAGTCGATCGTATGTTGGAAGAGACGAATGCTAGGAATTCGAGCAAGTGGGTGCCACACACGACCTTTGCCTCTCAGATGGGTCTTACGGAGAAGGGCACGCTCGCTCCTGAGATTGTGGAGGAGGTTGAGAGGAAGGGCTCCGTTGTTTGAGGAATATACATAATAATGAAGTGAGGAAATGGAAGAGAGGGGATGGGATAAAAGCATGGCATATCATGAAAGGGCAACGATGATACCACTTGCTCCGAAATCTTTGCAATCTAGATTAATCTCATGACTCCCACTACATGCATTCTCCCTTTCTCACACTGTTCTTCCCCCCGAATACCCCTCTACCAAGCAAGAACACCACAAACATTCCCTTGATCGTCATGAACCACATTCTCCAGGTCCCGCCACCACACTCCCATTCCTCATACCAATTTTCACGCCACGCAGCCACGGTTGTACTTCCTGGCCGCCATGTGATACGCACGGTCCAATTCCCCACAATCACTAGCGGTAGGAACTAGTCTAGCGGATGTGGAGCACTAGGGGAATTGGTGATCCGTGCGGAGCCAGCGGAAGCCAGCGGAGGTGGGTCCTAGGCTAGAGTTACTCGATTAGTCGTGGCATCGAGATCTTGAAAGCTTGAAAAGCACGTAGAAGGGTTCACCCCTAACTGCTTGCACCCCCTAACCGCTCGTCCCGTAGGGCTGAAGTCCGGAAGTCCTTTAGGCCCCCCTAAAGAACACCCTAGAAATTCGTCTTCCGGGCAACCATTTGGGAAGTTGCAGGGACCATTCTTGTCGCGAAAGTGATCAGGACTAGGGGGTCTCTAGGCGGCTTCCAGGCATCAGCCCTACGGGTAAGCGGCTAGGGGGTGGAGATATAGGTGCAGGATATGGGGTACGCGCGGACATCGTTTTTATGAGTATATTCTATCCTGTTTGCGACATGCCCAATTTGCATGTTTGCATGTCCTGCTACCACCTCAGTTGAGTCATCGAAGCGGTTGCATCCACCGGAAATTTCTATACGGGATGCGGCCTTCACCGTATGCTTATTGGGCTGTGGGCGAGTGAGTTGTGCCTCTATTGGCTGGCTGGAGACTGTGATTGGTCGTGGCAGCCGCGCGAGCAAGCGCTGTGCGTTGGCAAAGTGAGGCTGCGAATCACTTCATCACTCCTGAGAACCACGGGTTTGCCCCAGTACCATCGTTACGTCTCGCTTGATTTGGTGAATTTAGCTTTATACAGATCTGCGCTTCCGTGTTCCTCTGCTCTGGTTAATCTCTAGCTTCTAATCTCCTTGGATGACGGTGCATTTGCTGCGAAGCCTTGTTGGAACTGATCGCTCTCGGCGGCATACCCCCGGGTCCTTCATACCCTACTTTTGCCCAGGCTTCGAGAATGGCTGGTGTGGGTGAAGCTGCTGCAGTCGTTGGGCTTATCAGCACCGCTGCCAAGCTATCGAAAGCTGTTATTGATGTCGCCAGCAAATACAAAGATGCAAGACAGCAGATCGAGTCCTTTGGACGCGAGGTTGGATTTCTTGGCCGAACCTTGGACCAGCTCTATCGGTTATTTCTTAGAGACCAGGGTCGAATGTCTTTAGAGATTCGAATGTTAACCGGTGATATACTCGACGAATGCAGTAACTTCTTCTCTCAGCTCGACGCCTTCAACGATGGACTTTATGGAAAGGCTGGAACAGCCGTACCTCCGGGTTTGCGCGGTAAGACAAAATGGGTGTTTGATTCGAAAGACCTGGACTATCTACGGGCACGGGTCGATAGCATGAAGGTCAACATTCTGTTGATGATGACCCTCCAATCCGCACATGGCTCCGAGAGGTACGTTATCCCCGAGATTACTCGCTAGACAGGAAGCTTTGGCTGACCAGACTTGTCCTGTAGTTCAAGCACACCTAGCAGCAACACTCAGCAAGAAGAACGCATTCAATTGCTCGCTCGTCAGAGCGATTCATACATCAGACGCATCCAAACCTTCGAGGACTACTTCTGGAGCCTTGAAAGCGACGATGCCTGCGCGAGTAGTGGCCAGTCTTTTCGTACTATGGCTACAGCCGCTTCTTACCAGTCTGCTCGCGAATCAATTCTGAGCTCGTATGGTCGTAGCCCGTACGCTAACGATCTTCTTTCCGCAAGCGAAGAAAGTTTTGAGACGGTAAGGGAGACACATGACCCTTGTCCAGATGCTGCCACTGCCATTGAAGCCTACCTGCTTCAGGATGTTAAACCTAGTCGATCAGCTCCGGCTGCTAGAGAGGACGATGAGCCCCGCCCCAACACTCCGGCCGGGCAGACCTCGAGTTCTGATGATCACCGCGGTTCCCTGTTGCCAATGCAGTACATCCTTTGCATTGAAGACGCAGGGCCCCCATTACTGTTGTCTAGTATTCATACTCTCCGCTACTTAATGGCGAGGATCTATGAGCTCGAAACATCTGGGGCGACCAACGAATACAGACTTTGTCATTATTTCGATTGCATCTCTGGCGAAGGGAGTGGAGGCGGTCTTGCGATCATGCTAGGCAGCCTGCGAATGGATGTCACGACATGTGCCAATGTCTTGAGTAGCATCAATTCGTATGATTACTCGCTCTCTCATTTATTTTCACCGAGCGGAACCTCTCTAGCCATTACATCAATGCTTGCAGAGTCACTCAACCACTATAACTCACCAAGCTGCCTACAAGTACCATTCGGCTCTGACTTCTCTCGATGTCAGACTGTTGTTTTTGTTCCGGTAATGTGCAAGGAAAGTAGCCGCGATTCTCAAGCATATAGGGAGCAAGCGACCGCTCGATTCAAGTCGTACGGTCGGGCTGGGACAACTAGTGTCGCGTCAATCTTCGCGGCAACCATGTATGGATCGGATAATGTCGATCTTGTTGGCAACGATGTCTCAACCGCCTTGGATGCTTGTGGAGATGATATCTCAGTAAATCCGTCGACTTACATTTTTAGTTGGGGGCATCGTAACCCTACGCGTATGGCGTACCATGAGATTATGAAATGTGATGGAAAACCTCCACGGTTGGTTGTCAGTTTTAGTACTAACTATTCGCTTCGCACGGGGCTATCGCGTAGCTGGAGATCTGGATTTAGGCAATCTTCTCATTCCTCAAATTTTCGCGAAGCCGTTGAAGAAGAGTCAAAAATTCGAAAGGACATACAACAAGATACTGCGTACTATCGCTTTAGACCCGATTTGGGCACTCTCTTCGCTATGGGTGCAGGGCGATATCCTGTCGTTATCCATAGAACCAACGAATACCTCGCAAAGCCCGAAATAAAGCAGCAGATGCTCGACCTTGCGAAAGCTCTCGTAGCGCGGCGTCAGGCCCGCGCCAAAGAACCCGGATGGGCACAATACGCTGGCCTTGACACCGATGGCGATGGACCTCAATCTCGAAACTCGCTGTCTACGGATGAGTGAGCATCGCACCTATAACGGCACCCTCGGAGCTCGTCGAGCAAGCATACGATACCTCTTCGGGACATACCCCTTCTCGGAGTGAGTAAGCTTCCCGGGCGGGAACAGGAGAGGGCATTGAGACCTCGCAGCTCCTCTGGCCAGGACGTCCCATCCCTCTCCGCCAGCGGCATCCACTGCGCGGGAAAATTACTCTCGGGCGGAAACATGGCAAATCATTTTCTACTCATTTGCTTCAACATAGGCCTTGCCTACAATCACGAATCTCAGAAACTCAACAACTTTGAGAGTGGCCTTAAGAAAGGCCCGAGGTATGTGCAACTTTCAGTACCCGCGAAGGGAACGAACGGCTAATCTCAATACGGCGTAGCAACTCGCAGCCTTTACATGCATCAAGCTCCATGGAAAGCTATGTTTTGTCAGTATGATACCAGCCGGCGGCCCACAGTATACATGAGCGATACTATGTGGTGGACCAAAATGGCAAGGTTGCTGGTCAGTGCGGAGGCTTTGGAAGAGGGGAGACGGCGTGAAAGAATTGTATATGCTCAAATGAATCGTCACCGAAATTCGAAAGTTTTCCACTTGAGATTTTTCAGCAGTATAAATGTTGTACGTTGAATAAGTCTATAGCTTTTCAGATACATATGCAATTTGACCATGTCAACAAGAAAACCGATCCACTATCGACGACCAGCTACTGGCTCTGCAGCCTAGGCCATTGAAGTCTCGGCCTCTTGATGAGATCTGCTGAGTTGCCAGAACGGAGTTGACAAGTCCTCCACAACCGCTGTTCCGGAAATTGAAATCCCTTTGAATACGAGATGACTACATTTCCATCTCAAGATTGCTGCGGCGCCAGCTTACTACTGCGTAAGACCCAAAACAGAGTAAGCACCGCCAGGTTTGTAGAAAAGGATACCGATGCGTTTTGGAGATCGCCAGAATGGCCCTAAGCCAAGTGAAAAGCCAGAGGAACCAGAAGACTAAAGAAGGAAACGATATTTTGAAAATGGGTAGATTGCAACGCAGACGCTATCCGCTGTTTTCAGACCCCCAAAGACTTTTCTTTGTGGTACTCGAAATTTCTAAATGTCGCACACGTTTCGGGATGAGATGAAGAGCGTCGGACACGGTTTCTTGCAGCAGTGGAACGATCCAAGTACAAGTGACATGGGACACCGTCTCTAACAGGCGTAAAAGCGGTGATCGAATTCATGCGGCGATATGAAAGTCATCATTTCAAAGGGTTGGGGCTCGTATTGATACTCGAGGTCATCTTAAGGTGGCATGCCAGGTGTTCGTGGTGCGATTTCATTCTCATCGTATTTTCTCAAACTAACACAATTAGCTTGAGGGGAGGTATGGAATAAAAGCATAGCCTGTTAGCACTCAGGTTGTAAAAGTCGCAATGTCCGTACACCCAGACACTGAAGAACTTTCGGAGGATTCCTTTGCATCTTGTGTGCTGACTTCGAACATTGTCAAAGAACTGCCGATCCTCAAAGGTGGAGACTTGGAATTGATCGGACTGAAGGTTATAGCTCAGTGTGATATCCGTAAACACATACATTGTGCTTCGAAAAGTGAACATTGTGTTTGTGCTTGTCTTAGGAGCGTTGGCTTGGGTAGAGGCTGTGTTACTAGGTGGCATATAAAATGATAGGTTTGTCTTGCGTTTATTGAGAGCTCTGACGACTAGATGTGGCGCTGGACCGAGCAGCACTATTTTGGGACCCTGGTGGTAACGAATGGGCTTTGACATGTTGTGGGCACTTACTAGTTAGGCGAGTGACGCGCTGATAAACAACGGACCATTTTCTCCGCGAAGTAACCTGGGACTTCCGCGCTACGTCGTTCACTGCAAGACTGTGCTCGTTAGATAACCCTAGATCTGTCTGGGTATTTACTCACACAAAGCCATAATAGGCGAGAATGCCCAGGGAGAAGCTGTCGCTTTGGTTGCTCTGAGGGCCAGCAGTTTCGGGCCTTGCCTGTGAACCTTTCGATACTCCTCTTGAAATGATCAGAATAATGCAGGTCGGGCTGGTGGGAGAGAGCAATTCGACGAGGTGGGATCTGTGCAAGCTCCGTCTCCTAAGATCTTATCTTTGACTTTGGAAAAGGGTGCGTGAGGTGCCAAATAAAGGCTCCACTAGCAACGAGAAGCGAATTGATCCGGGAGCGCTGCGGAAGCCGGTTCACAATTGGGGCTTTCGTTATCTGAATAGTCGTCCAAAGAAGGCTCGCCTTCATTTTTGTTTACTCCCTCTTCAGGCCCCGGTCCTTTCTTTCTGCTATTGTTGATGTTCTTCAGATACTGTTCAATCTTTGGACTCTTATTGGCCTCATTTTGGTGATCGCTGGCGACAGTCGGACTATCTAAAGCTCTCCGGGTGTTATCAGCAACATACCGCGCTCTAGATTTTACTACACTTGCAGCTACTTTCTCCTCACTTAGAGCGGCCTCTCTCTGAAGCCAGTGTTCGTAATAGTTAACTAGTTCGATTTTTGACCCCAAACCGACTAACTACGCTAATTTTTAGCGTAACTAGTTTAGTTATATAATTAAACTAACTACTAACTATTAACGCTAGTTTTTATTAGTTATACGCTAGTTAAACTAATAGTTAAATAGTTTGCATAAAATTCATAAAATCCATAAATTATTTATAAAATATATTTATCGAGGCTAGAAGTTGGAAGGTTAACGCCAAGAAAGCCCTAGCGCTAGGGCTGATTTATTAGCGCCTTACCTAATTAGGTAGTAAATCTTTACTCCGCCTTCCCCGGAGAGGGTAGGGTCTTTAGCCTTACAAACTACTAAACTACCAGTTATAACTAGTAGTTTATATACTAGTTAAGGCCCCAAACCAACTAACTATTAAGGGAAAAAAGGGTAAAATGAACTGTTTAACTAATAGTTAAACAGTTAACCAGTTAACTATTGCGAACACTGTCTGAAGCTTGATCTAGATCTAGGTCTGAAGCATATTTAGACAGACCGTCCTGTCGATCGTTAGCCTCTTCAACGGTAGCCCGTTCAACGGAAGTACTTTCTCTATCAACTCCTTCTTCGGCAGCCTATTCTCAAGCTGGTGGTGCTGGTAGCCTTCGGGAAGGCTGGATAATAGCGCCTTATCTCTTCAGTGGGTGAAGAACGATCCTGCCAGGGTCGGCTAATCTGCCAGATAACACGGAGGTCTGATGTTTGTGAAAAATATGGGGCCGCTTTGATCTTTCTTAGAAGATGGAGCGTTGTTCAATGCACGAGAACTTTCAATGCATAGATCAGGGCCAACGTGAACACGGTTTCTCCAGGGACTGGAGTCGTACCCATCCCGTGGTTTGCGGAAAGACAAACGACTGATCTGGACTTCATTGGGGACAAGGGTTGCATATCGGGTATAGTTGACGATCTACTCCCATTGAGACGTCCTCGATTTTTCGGGATGGCAGCTTTACCTGTGTATTAGCACAGAGTCCATCGCTATGAAAATGGCGCATCACCAATCGAGGAGTTGCAAGAAATCTGCTTCAGCATTGTCCAAAAGCTTTACAGACTTGTTCCATATGATACTGTCTAGGTGTTTGTTCTTCTCGTTCGGAGGAGTCATTCTGTCACCGTTGGCAATGTCTAATTGTACATCGATAGTCATCAAGGAGGTATACCCTGAAGCTTCCTTATTTCGTCTTCGGCCCCCGAGCGTGAAGAAGTATCACCCCAACAGGGAAGTAAAACCTCAATACTCTTGTTGGCGTCTGCACTGGAATTCCTTGAGGGACTTGATACTCGGAATCCTCATCTCGGCTCTTATCAGGATGATCAACGAGAATGGTCTTGCGGCGAGTCACGCGGAGATCGTGGGATATCGGCCATACCGAGGGAATGACTCTGAAGATGAGGGATTAGATGGCGTGTGAATCATCCACTCAATCGTATGATTCAGATAGGAAATTTCGAACATCAGCAACCTTTTCCAGCAGCCGCAGCGTCGTTCGAACAAAAGTTAATAGCTTACCAGGTAAGGCTGTGCAAATGCAAGCGATTTCCATTGCTACTTGAGTCGCAATTCTGAGCCAAATGTGGGTGTGGCCCCAGCAGAAGAATAGAAGTTTTAACCCTTTGTCATGGACAGATACGGCAAAAGGTGTTTGACGGCCACGGTGACTTTGCAACGGTCTCTTGCAACAATGGGGGGGCGGGGATCAGGATTATGGGGGCGACTTAATCTTGGGGTCGAAGTGTGCCTCGCCTTAATCCTCATTGGTTGCAGCAGGCGCCACCCAAGCGCTCTGGGTTGGCAAGAGATAAGGCTACCAAGTACTACATCTCATTTAGACATCCACTCCTACCCGAGACCTAATATAATGCCGAGAAGAATGAGGCCTTGGGTCTAATGCATCACGATTGTGCTTTGGAAGATGACGCCAAGATTTTGATTAGGTAGATTGTGGACGAGTGCGTTTTCCTCTTTGCTCAATTGGATAGTTTCAATGAACGATTGTATGGCAGAGCTGGATCTGCGGCTATGATGGTTACGTTAAAGGGGAAGGTGAAATGGGTATTCGAAGTGGCGGAGCTGGAGTATCTGAGGGCAAGGGTGGATAGTATGAAGATCAATATACTATTGATGATGACGCTGCAGAGTGTACATCGTCGTGATAGGTATTACTCGATTCTTAAAACGTTGATCTTGGGCTTGGTGAGATACCATGCTGACCTGGTCAATTATAAAGCTCGGAAAGAAGTGTGGACCTCGAGGAGAGGACGAGAAGCATTGATATGCTCACTCAACAAAACGAAGCATGCATACAGCGGTTACAGAACCTAGAGAGCGAAGTTGCGAAGATTGAGAGAGGCAACAGCGTGGGTGCGGGCAACAGGCTGTCCGTGATCACTGCCGATACAGCGGCTTCTACATCATCGACTTGGGAATCCATTTTCAGGGTCTATGGATGGACAAAGAGTACAGATACTTCCGCCAGGCAGTCAACCACCGGTGTGAACGGGTCCGAGGATCATCATATAGACATTCTGGAAGTGGTCGAGGACTACTTAGCTCGGGAGGACACCCCGATCTCGTTACTGGCTGTTGGTCAAGAGACCGAAGATGATCAGAAAAGACTCAAGCGGCTGATGGAGGACAGAAAGAAGCTTAGTAAGGAGAAATTGTTGAGTCACTATGGCGTAGAAGGAGACCTCGATTTCGATACGCTGGAAAAATTCTTGCGAAGAGATGAAAAATCGGCAGATCCTCTAGCTTGGATGACAAATACCATCTCAACGGCTGCGAGTGCTCAAGTGGCGGATCGAGCTGCCCTCTTTAAGGCACTAAATGCACCCCATCTAGCGCAAATCAAGCAGAAGCAGCGGAGCAGGAAGAAGCTGATGAGATATTACGATGTGACGATGACCCAAGTATGAGAAGGAGTGTACACAAACGAAGGAACGTTTTCGCTGCTGGAATTGGGTTTCCGCACGGGATTCCGTTCATGTCACCCGCGATTTCTGCTATGCTTAGCGTTTGTTGGCGTTGTTGCTGCAAGGTACTCAATCAACATAATATCAGCGTTGAGTCTGGAGTAAGCCAATTTTAGTCGGTTGGCCAAGACTTGTGATTTGAAGCTCAAGTGCGAACTAAATGAAGCAAGTTGAGTAAAAATTAGGTGACCGGGTACAATGATTACGAATGTAGATTTGAACGTCCCTAGCTTCTCAACGCTTCGATATCATCGACCTTCGAATCCATTAGCATTTCTGTCTGCCCAATGGCGCAAGAGCACAAACCTCTTTCACAGCTTCGGTAGTCAGCACCAGCGGGTGCTCGTGTTGAACGCAAACACTGTCCTCAACTCGAACACTCATGCCGCGAAAGTGAGCTGGAAATTCGTTTGTGTCTGGTACGTAGATACCACTTGAGCCAACAAACAAATCAGCTGAGGCGACCGTTGAAGACGCAATGTGCGACTTACGGCTCTACAGCAACACACTGGCGGGCCTGCAGACGCGTCTTTCTTGATTGGCCAGGGGTCTCATGGACATCGAGACCGATGTAGTGGCTGAGGTGGTGGGGAAAGAGGACATCCAGAACCTGAAGGACAAAGATGGGGCGTTAGGCCAGGAATATAGTAAATTTCACTCAGGTATCTACATACCTTGCCACTCATATCGAAACCTAATTGTTTGAGCTGATCCGTGAGCTTTGCCTCGGCGATCTCATGCAGTCCATCGAGCGATACAGAAGCGTTCGCACGGCAAAGCGAGATGCAGTGGCGTTGTGTAGCGAGGACGGCATTGTAAAGGTCTTTTTGGGCCGCAGTAAAGGTGCCTGAGATGGGCCAGACGCGTGTGATGTCTGTGATGTAGCCGCCATATTCCTGAATTTGCCTACGTGAGAAGAGTGACCCAACTGATGGCGTATGAGAGAGACTCACGCCGCCTGCATCAACCATGACTAGCTCGCCTTTTCTGTAGGAAGTCAGTCTTGCCCCGTGACCCACCCACTGCTTGTGGCTTACTTGAGAAGGAGGTCATTGCGCGTGTAGTGGATGATACTACCATTCTACTATTGTTAGTCATCCGATACTACTTTGACGCGAGACTATTCTGACCTGGCCACCAGCGACGACTGGTATATATGCTCGGCCATCACATCCGTTCAACTTGAACTTGTAGTCCATAAATGCAGCCAAATCCTTCTCCGTCGTCCAAGCTTGCCGCATTGCATCTGTGTATGCTCTTCCAGACGCCTGACCAACTCTCCTCATGTTTGCAATCTCGGCATCGCTTTTCAGATTTCGCATCTCATGAACGATGTCTTTTAAAGGCAGTATGCTGCGAGACTCGAGAATCCTAGCGAGGCCCTCGGCCTTAGACGAACTATCATTGAGAAAGCGAGAGAAGAAGGACTTGGGCTTAGGCTCTGACGAGAAGTTGGTGTAGACTTTTGATGCCGACGAGACGATTGGTGAGAGGAGACGGGATATCTGGTTGACATCACCAGTCTGAACTCATCTCAGCCATGTCTTTTTTTCGTAGAATCTCAACAAATTGATCCGTACCTCATCCGCATTGAAGACATCTAGAGCTGCCTGAGTTCCTGATCGCGCCCCATCCCACAGCTCGGTTTTTGGGTCCTTTGGCCGCACAAAAAGGTGGAAGACGTGGTCTTCGTCATCGTCACTCTTTCCTAGACTAATCAACGTTCATAGCTAGCTGTATGTATCTTCTCATGGCCTACCTATCACAGCAACAGCTTCAGGTTCATTGAAGCCTATATTTCTCAGCATTCATCCTATATTGTGCGCAATTGACTGGCATACCCGTCAAGTAGAAGAAGTTCGCTTCTTGGTGGAACTCATGGAAAACAGCGCCAGATTTGTATTGGACTTCGGAGGCAGCTAGAACAGCAATGCCATTCTTTGGGAGCTTGGAGGCGAGCTTGGAACGGCGCTGGGCGTATTCGAGTGCTGTGATGCCTGGCGTGACTGCATATATGCCTTAGACAAGATTTTTTGGGGCTTCTCAAGGGACACCACGTACGCTCGCCAGGCTTCAGCAAATGTGGGTGCGTTTCACGGAGCGGTTGGCCAAATTGGAGCTCTGCAGCAGAGACAGACGCATAGAATCGATGCTGCGTGGGAGAATCTCTCCTTTCAATCAAGGTTCTGCATCGCGGTGCTGCAGCATAAATTGCTGTTGCTCTGACACAATTTTTCAGCGTGTGAGCGCATGATTGCATGCTTAATCGCAATGTTTGCATAGAGCTCTTGAAATGTCGACAGCGGAGACGGTTTTCTTCCGCACCAGGTGACCAACCATCGTCATTGGGCAGGAGCCAGACAGTGAATGGGAGCATGCGTCAGGCAACGACAAGCATAATGCTTCCAATAAGGCATGAGCTTCTTTGGAAGTACAGCAAAGTCTCTATTACGCCCTAAAACAAGCTTTGCTCTTATGTACTCGTCCATCATGGCATCCTCCACAAGCTGGATCAACCCAGCGGACCTCGAGTCATTTTCCAAACATCTAAGGACCTCCGATCGAATCCTAGCACTGTGCGGTGCTGGCCTTTCAGCCGCATCTGGTCTCCCTACGTTTCGAGGTGCCGGTGGTCTATGGAGAAGCCACGATGCTATTTCTCTGGCGACTCCGGACGCCTTTAGACAAAACCCCGGTCTAGTATGGCAATTCTACAGCTACAGACGCCATATGGCCTTGCAGGCACGACCCAATGCAGGCCATTACGCTCTGTCCGAGCTGGCAGCTCGCAAGAAGGGCTTCCTCACCTTGAGCCAGAATGTTGACGGTTCGTCCAAATCATCCCATTACCTTCCCAGCTAACACTAACCTCTAGGACTCAGTCAACGGGCACAGCATCCCCCTTCCCAGCTCCACCTACTCCACGGTTCCTTATTCGACATCAAGTGCACCTCCTTTTATTGCAATTACAAGGAGTCCAACAACTTCACAGATCCAATTGTACCCGCGCTGGCAATACCAAAAGACGTGGCGGAACCAGCTCCTTTGGGCACAGCAGAGACGAGCGCAAAGGCCACTGACTCATTGAGCAACGCCATGAATGCGGGAAAAGAGCTTGACATCTCGGACGATCGAATCGAGATTCCAGATCTGGACCCCAAAGACCTCCCTCAATGCCCTAAATGCGGTGACGGCTTGCTTCGACCGGGCGTCGTCTGGTTCAATGAGATGTTACCAGGTAAAGTCCTTGAGGATATCAATGACTGGATCCAGAAGTCAGAAAAGATCGACCTGATACTTGTGATCGGGACGAGCGCCAAGGTTTATCCTGCAGCAGCCTATGTTAATAAGGCTCGAGAGAAGGGTGCAAGAGTCGCGGTGATCAATATGGATAGAGCAGATGAACCCGGCGGCGGACTAAAGAAGGGTGATTGGTTCTTCCAAGGAGATGCTAGTGTCATACTACCAGACATCCTGAAGGGAGAAATTGGCAATATTTCATTGTAGGAAAACATCTCTCTGGAGGGGAAATCATAAGCACCAAAACACAGTTCCAGCATTAAGACTGTTGGCCAGGTAGACCGGACGAGTGTGGTACCATAATGGAGTGATGCCATGTGTCTGTCCACTGCCGCTGCAACGGCAGTATACCTTGGGAACACCGGATGGCTGTAACGCTCCATCTGTCCATGAAAGCCATTGTCCAATCGTAACGGCCCAAATTACATAAAGCATCTCAAGCGAGAAGGCGGGGTTAGCGTAGTTCCGACATACGTCAAACCCGGTGTAAACATGAAAAGGCTGCTTGCGGATTCAAATGCCCAAGCCCTTTGAACATTGCAATCTGTAACTTTACTCACAGCAGTTACAGCATATTATACGTTGGTGACTCTGCCCTTCCAAGATTAGTCCGCCGATCCCTGTCACGCCTAGCACGATCCTAACACGTTAAATGAGCCCCTTCACAAAGCCTTGGTAGGTGGACATGCCTGGTTCCGACATTTGCCGACCCCACAAGGCTAACGTGACTCTCAGATACATACAAAACAACTGCCATGTCCACAAAAGATCTAGGACAAGAACAAATCTCTCCACTCTCCACATTTGCAGAATCTCAAAAACAAAAACAGCAAGGAAACAACTACCATTCCAGCTCACTCAGCACAATGATTGCCCCAAACAGCGTCAATAAGACCAGTCTTCACCCTGGTGGTGTCGAGTATGTCCAGACTTTCTAGATGCTATAGAGAAGAAACCTCTTCGCTAATTAACATCTCTATACAGGCCTCAGCGCGAGCACACTGAGATTGAGGAAGAGCTACATGAAACCGCCCACATCGACTATAACCGTGTCTCAATTGTATGCCCTGCCCCCTGCTAAGCCCCAGGACTTCGAAGCTGAGAAATGACAGATCGCCAATCCTTCCGTTGCTGCCTTGTACGAAGATGCCCTGGTCTACGAAACCGGCTCCGCCATCACATCCACTGGAGCCCTGACCGCGTACTCAGGGGCAAAAACTGGCCGTTCACCTCTTGACAAGCGTATCGTGAAGGAGGAAGGCTCAGAGAAGGATGTCTGGTGGGGTCCCGTCAACAAGCCTATGTCGCCTCAGGTCAGTACTTTGTTCTCCTCAGTCTTCTGCGTGGTGCTCCGACATGCATGAAGCAAAACGTCACCGGGTTGGCCTCGTGCAGGATCCAGACGCGGTTCTGCATTGCCTCGGCAAACACCCCGCATTCTTTCTAATCTTATCATGTCACGTGTACGGAGACACTTCCTTTCTGACAGCTTGGTTTAGGTCTGGAGGATCAACAGAGAACGAGCTGTTGACTACCTGAACACACGAAACAGAATTTACGTCGTCGATGGCTATGCCGGTTGGGATGAGCGATATAGAATTAGTGTGCGCATTGTCTGCGCTCGCGCCTATCATGCTTTGTTCATGCGCAACATGCTTATTCGGCCATCACGAGAAGAGCTCAAGCACTTCCATCCAGATTACACCGTCTACAATGCAGGCTCCTTCCCGGCTAACAGATATACCACTGGTATGAGCTCGTCTACTTCCGTTGCCATCAACTTCGCCGAGAAGGAGATGGTGATCCTGGGAACCGAATATGCTGGCGAAATGAAGAAAGGCATCTTCACAGTGCTCTTCTACGAGATGCCTGTGAAGCACAACGTTTTGACCCTACATTCGTCGGCTAACCAAGGTGAGAACGGCGATGTCACAGTTTTCTTCGGACTTTCTGGAACAGGAAAGACGACACTGTCCGCGGATGCCAAGCGTGCTCTGATTGGTGACGACGAGCACTGCTGGAGTGACACAGGTGTCTTCAATATCGAAGGCGGTTGCTACGCAAAATGCATCAACCTCTCCGAAGAAAAAGAACCAGACATCTTCGGCGCCATCAAATTCGGCTCCATCCTCGAAAACGTTGTTTTCAGTCCCGAAACCCGAGTAGTGGACTACGACGATGCAACGCTGACCGAAAACACTCGCTGCGCTTACCCTATCGAGTATATTCAAAATACCAAGATTCCATGCATAACAGACAAGCACCCAACCAACATCATCCTGCTCACCTGCGATGCACGGGGAGTTCTCCCACCAATCTCGAAACTCAATACCGAGCAGACAATGTTCCATTTCATCTCCGGTTACACGTCGAAAATGGCTGGTACTGAAGACGGCGTCACAGAGCCCCAAGTGGCCTTCTCATCTTGCTTCGCCCAGCCATTCTTGGCTCTGCATCCTATGCGCTATGCCAAGATGTTGGCTGACAAGATTGCTCACCACAATGTCAACGCATGGCTCCTAAACACTGGATGGGTTGGCGCAGGAGCCACAACCGGTGGAAAACGTTGTCCACTGAAATACACTCGGGCTATCCTGGATGCTATTCATTCCGGCGAGCTGGCTAAGTCTGAATATGAGACTTACGAGACCTTTAACCTCTCCGTACCGACGAAGTGCACCGGTGTACCCGATGAGCTGCTTAACCCAGCCAAGGGATGGCATGGCGAGACTGACTTCAAAGAGGAGGTCACGAAGCTCGGCGGTCTTTTTGTCGAAAATTTCAAGAAGTATTCAGACCAGGCTACGCCGGAAGTTATTAAGGCAGGTCCTCAAGTGTAGATAGTTGGAATATTGAATTTCTGATAAGCGACAAATTGAAATTGAACGGACATGTCTGTGAGATCTAGCGGATCATGAGGCTTAGCTTGGGTATGTAAATACGATAATTGTCGCGTACAAAACGGAATACGGACTGTCAAACAGCGATTCTTTACGAGAACGATTTCATTTGGCAATCCCGCGTCCAAGAGGAACATTCCGTTCGCTGTATGCTGCGGTGATGATCCGTTGTTTTGAAGGTGTAAGAGGTTCAATTCTCGGCATCCATCCGCATGACGCTAAATGAGCAACTCAAGGATCATGGTCCTTTCGAAGGTCGTTTCTGCGAGTGGCAGCGTGGAGCGGTGGTTAAAAAACTGACCTCGCGACAATCGAAACGGTTCAGTGATTACAAAGCTGACACCATAACAATGTATATAGAAGATGTAGAAAAGAGGTCAATGTGTAATTCATCAAGCAGACTCTTAAGCATCAAGTGCCGGATTGGAGGCTGAAAGTTGATAAATCTGACCCAAGGGCCCCACTGCCCCCTGGTTGTCGTCAGATATTTATCAAAAGCATCGCGCTAGCCTACTTTAGACTGTTATTTTATGGATCCAACTTTGAACTTCTGAACGAGCTTGCATTTGAAGAAGTGTATCTTCAACTTCCATCAACTCTAGCCTATTCACTATTATTTTTTTGGTCAAGAACTTGCTGAGAGTAATATAGATTAACGCCTTCTCTATAACTTTGTTATAGAGTAGACCTACTCAAAGCAGATAGTGATTGGGTTACTTTGAAAAGCCTTATCAAAATTGACTATCTTTCTTACTTTTCCATCTTGGGTCAAATATCTTTTGACTTGAACATGAAAGTCTCCCGACTCCGCTCCAAATACTGGACAATGGTGTCGAAGTGAATGTGCATCAAGCTTGACCTTGATACGTCCTGTCCACGAAGTATGGAATTTCAGAAACTTGTGATTAGCAGCGATCAAGAATACCAACTTCGCGGAAAACGGAATATTTCAAGAAAAATACGATTTACGGTAAAGAACGCGGTAGTAGAGATGTAGATAAATACCAAAACTAAACATTGTTCAGCAAATTTGTGACTAGCTCGCGACGTCCGCTGTTGGACCCGCAAGATTGGAAGGCTTAAGTAGGGATAGCAGTCCTGTTCGGACAAGATCTCCTGATATGGACAGTATCGTCGAACTTCAGCCGGCAATACCCCATTCTCAAACTACGCTCCTCTTTAGCTTAGCCATCCATTCGGTCATGCTCTGAGTGAGTCTCATCCTCAAGCTTCTGTTTTGACCACTATGTAGAACCTCAACTAGCAATCATTGTGATGTATCCCTCATATTATGCGTTAAGCTAGTGCGCCGCCTAGCCATGACCATCTCGAACTGCAAGCCTTGACTATTGTCAATGACTGTTGATATCTCACTACAACTTCCAGTGTTCGACTTCTGAGTGGACACAGTCTTGATGTTAATGAGAAACGTTCTTTCCCAACGCGGGTAAAGCACTGGTCCTATTGACCACCATGGATTCAGATTGGCAAGAGGTATGTGCCTGCTTTTTGGTGGTACTACACGTGGTGTATGGTCTGCACCGCATTCCTATTTCAAAATAAAAATGACGGAATTACCGTGGCCACCACGAAACATGCCAATACTTACAGAAGAGTATCAGGTTCACCACATTCAGTTGCCTTCGCCTAGCGTCAATCAGTATACATCGATATCTAATGTTGGTACCATTGCTTTCGATACGCATGAGGAGCTCTTATGGATAGGAGACAACTATGTAAGCATCATATGGGATAGAGCCATTGCTGGCTCTCAGTTATTAATGACTTGAATTAGGGCCGTATCAGTTCTTACTATGGCCACCAGCTGGAGAAGTATACCGCGCTCAAGGCTCATCCGGATGTCGAGGGCCCGGTGCAGCAATTCCTTTTCACTGAAAAGGGCATCTTGTCTTTGGCTGCCAATAGCGTGCATTTCATGATCAGAAGGGGATTGACGCAATGGCATCTGGAGTCTGTACCCTGTCTGTTTGAGCGCTGGGTCCCTGCTCACCGTTCTGCAGGGATGAGATGATGTTGAGTTTGGCATGTATGAGCTTTCTACACAAAGATAGCTCGGAAATCCTTGTCGCAGGATGCCAGAAAATGATGTATAAGATTGATGTTGAGAGAGGAATCATTATCGAAACTATCCCTACAGAATCGAACTACACCATGATGAGATCCAACAGGTATATCTGTGCAGCAACAAGCACAGGCTTTGTTGATTTCATTGACCCGAAGACCTTGCAAGTAATGAAGACTTGGCTCGCACATACGGATACAATCAGCAGTATGGATGCTAAGAACGACTTCCTCATTACTTGCGGATGGTCGAAGAGACCCCATGGACCTCCGGGTCTTGATACGCTCGCGAAAGTCTACGATCTGAAAAGATTAGAACAGCTATCTCCAATTTCGTTTCAGCCTGGCGCCAAATACGTGCAGATACATCCCAAGATGTCTACAGCCAGCGTTGTCGCTGCACAGAACGGACGGGTCCATGTTATCGATATCATGAACCCGAATGATATCACTGTGCTACATGTCCCAGTTGCAAGCGTCATGACCTTCATGATCATGTCGCCATCCGGTAATGTATGGGCTATTACTGACATAGACAACAATCTGTATCTCTGGGGTTCGCCGGGCAAAGTGAACTTTTGCGAGAGCTATAATCTTACCGAGTTTGCCGATGCCATTGAGCCGGTCCCCCATATGGACGTGGATGACAATACACCCTTCGCTAGTATTGGTATGCCCTACTATGACAAACAACTGCTCTCGAATTGGGGCTACGATCGAGTTTTTGAAGTTGGAAGGCCACCTCCAACAATGGACCCGGACATCATCAAACAGTTAAGGCCTAATGCTACGAGTATGGGGGTCACGCAGATAGTGACCAACCCCCGGAAAGTGTTCAGAAATCAAATCGACGAGTCCGTGGCCTTCGATACCAACGGCGCATTCACAGTGGTGCCGAAGTATATCAGCGAAAAGGCTCGAAACTCTGAGGTTCAGACGAAAGAGAGGCGTCTCAGTAACGCCGCAAATGCGTTCGCCCGATTGGCATTGACAAGCACCACGGAAGACGTACCCAAGCTCTATGAAGATCTTCTGATCAGCTATGGCGGTAGAAAGGGCGTGGCAGACTTCGACTTCGAGTAGGTCTGGTGCACTCCCTCGCTCTGCATTGTACTTACTGGAAAGGTACTATAACAACACAACATATTCGGGGCTGGAGAACCACATTGCCAATTGCTACATGAATCCGCTGCTGCAAATATTCAAGTATACAACTCTCATTCGAAATGTTTCCTTGTCACATGTTGCAGGGGTCTGTATTCATGAGGATTGCTTGTTGTGTGAGATGGGCTTCCTATTCGACATGCTGGAAAAGGCAGAGGGCAAAGCCTGCCGCGCTACTAACTTCTTCAAGGCTTACAGTAGTATCCCTGATGGTGCGTGAGCATGCGAGATTGAGAGGAGAATATTGACATAGATCTACAGCTACCAAGGCGAACACAGTAGAGGAAACAACACTTCGCAATACACTGGAAGTGAGGCTATCAGCTGCCAATCGGTTTATTCTGCAGAAAATCTACGACGACTTTCGAAGAGTCTCTCCTTATGACCCCACGATGGACCAAGTATGTCTTCTAATGATGCCATTAGGAACTGAGCTGACTAAGTAGATACTCACAACCAACGGCAATCAAACCTACGAGTGCTTGCATTGCCACAATGTTACCTCGCCTCAGACACCCTCGCAGGTCATCAATCTGATATACCCTGACCAGGTGAACATTCTCGTAATTGACGATCTATGTAACACAATTGACCAAGTTCAGAATCCCGTTGGCAGACACCGAGGCGTTGTTCCAAGGTTTTCTGAAGTGCTTCGCTCAAGTTTTCTAGGAGAACCACAATCCAGGGGATTCTGCTTGAGGTGTAGGCGCTATACTCCAATGGCTTCACAACGTACCATCACTACTGTTGCTCCTGTGCTCATGATCAATGCCGGTTTGGACAAAAGCCCAAAAAGTAAGCAGATGTGGACCACACCAGGATGGCTCCCTCGAGAGATAGGGATCACAATCGATGGTAGGAACCTAATGTGCCATGAGGGTGAACAGTTGCGTCCATTCCGAAACTACCGCTCTACACTGATCTTTGAACTTGTTGGAGTGGTAGCGAGTATCGCGAGCGGGGAGCGAGAGCGGCAGAAGGAGCATCTTGTCTCGTTTGTTGATGGTGAGTACCCTAACTTGATCTTTTCTTACATACTTACCATGCCTTAGTGCCCACTCCGCAAGGAGACCCCCAAGAGCAAAGCCAATGGCATCTCTTCAATGACTTCCTAGTAACCCCCGTCCCCCAAGAAGAAGCTCTCTCCTTCTCCGCCCCCTACAAAACCCCCGTAATTCTAACCTACCAACTCCAACAATACAAACACACCCTCGATCACACCTGGAAAGACCGCCTGGACCCCAGCTGCCTTTTCCTCAACGGTACCATGAATCTACTCCCCAATCCCGAAGGCATGCCTCTAAACCACACAACCGAATTCCCCTCTGCTGGTACCCACATCGCCATCGACGCCGAATTCGTCGTCCTGCAACGTGCCCTCCTCTCCATCCCTGCCTCCGCCTCCGCCGATACTATCGTCCTCCGCCCCACGCGCCAAGCCCTCGGCCGCGTCTCTATCCTGAGAGGCAGTGGTGCAGACGAAGGCGTCCCCTTCATCGACGACTACGTTGTTGTCAATGATCCGATTGCGGATTACGTGACACAGTATTCTGGCATCAAAGAAGGCGATCTCGATCCCAGACGCTCGACAAGAGCGCCTGTGAGTCTAAAAGTCACGTATAAGAAACTGTGGCTGCTGTTGAATTTGGGTTGCATCTTCGTTGGGCACGGTCTCTATTCCGATTTTAGGCAAATCAACATCCATGCCCCAAAAGCGCAGGTCATAGATACCAGCACCCTCTTCTACAAAGAAAATAAGTACCAGCGCACGCTTAAGCTCAGTTTGCTGGCTCGCTTCTTCCTAGTGGAGGATATTCAGACGGGAAATCATGATAGTGTTGAGGATGCGAGAACTGCACTTAGGCTTTGGAGGAAGTTTCAAGAATTCGAAGACGCTGGTATCACGAAGCAGAAAATCAAAGAGGTCTATCGCTATGGTGAGGAATTCGGCTTTGATCCGGCTGTGAGGGGGAAGAAGGGACATCAGGTTAGAAATAATCTTGGTGGGAGTAGTGTCGATGTAGGAAGGCTGGGAGTAGCGGCGACGGGGAGTGCGACGCCGAGTGGGAGGGTGACGCCCGAGGTTGGGTTGGCGGTGGGGAATGGACCTGTTACGCCCGTTGCAAAGGGAAGGGCTGGGGAGGGAGAGGCTTATTTTGAGAGTCCGTTGAGATGAAGGCCGTGTGTGGAAATGGGGGAGGATGTGTTCGAAAAATCATTATATTCGCAACGAGAGTAATGAATGATTAGGAAGATTGGCAAGTTGCCCTTCAATGGGCGACATTTGTGGTCTGCTTCCCACAATTTTGGTAGAACTCAAGGATTGGAAGGGCCGTTTGATGGCCTGATCTGTGATTCAAGAGGGAGAAACGATGCTTTTAACTGTGCTACAAAGTATGTAGGTAGTCAAAGCTAAGTACATGGGGTATCTTTCGCGCAAATGAAGCAGAAAACCATGCCAATGATAACAGTGAGTCCGGAATTTTCCGTCCTCTCATCATGAGCCATATGATGTTGTCCGTAAATAGCGTAAGTGGTAGCCCTGATGCCAAAAATGTTCTCGTAAGTCGTAAAGCGTAATGCAAAGCCGTCGTAAGATGCAGGTCGTAACATGAAAAAAATGTCGCTTCTAGTAAATGCTGTTTCTGGTCCTCGATCGAACAGGTGGTGTATCCCTGTTGGATCAACGTCGACAATTTCCATGTAGTCTGAAGGTCAAATCCGTTGAGATGGCTGTATCAAGGAGTCTCTCACAGCCGTGTCTCTATAATGCTGAGCAGTCTGGGTATGCCGTGCAGGATACTCGTCTAATGGTTTCTGGCAAGAGAAAAGGGTCTCTAGAAATTCCACGAGGTGTGCTTCCTCTCAGCGGCTTCCAGTCCGAGCTGTTGGAGGGAGAGGAAATCCGAAGTGGTACGAAGCTTATAGCGGCGTAGAGGTTTGAGGCAGTCCGTACGGTAGGAAAATACACCGAGTGCGAATATAAGGAAGAAGACAGCCGCTGGTAAGACGAGCGGTAGGTGAAGGGCTTGAGACGCCCAGACAGGGTGAAGGCCAATTGCATTGAAAGAAGTGGATTTAAAAAGATCAAAGACAGCGCACACGAATGCTGGATAGAATGATTAGCAGTGATCTCGGACGTATGGACGAGGGAACACACCAATTCCCAGACCTGCAAATAAGGCATAACGGCAGTTGAAGCAGGACAGCACGAGCAGAGGGAAAGCTATTAGACTGATAGGCCGAATCCACGCGAAGGCGAAAGCTATGGGCGCAAGTGTGGCTGCGTTGGAAGTAACATCATCCAGGACTCCTCGAGTAGCTTGCATGTCGATTAGCATGTTCTCGTTATGGCGTGTCTGCAATTCCGCCTGATGAATTTGGGCTGTGTGAAGCGTTTCCGCCGTCTGTTGTATGGCCGAAAACGACCTGTCAAGACTAAGAAGCCGCTATTAAAGGGTCAGACCGGAGCTCGGACTCGGAGTCGAGGATTTACGTACCTCATCCAAGGCATTTTGCCTTATATTTAGGGAGGAGACAATCTCGTGTGAGCTTGACTATCTCAAATTAGTCCTCTTGCCGCCATTCATTGAGACGTCAGCACTTGCCAGTTGTTCATGGATGCGATGAAACACACCCAGCAGCGCACTGACCTCATTTTCTCTTAAAATATGTAGAGAGCCTTGGAGCTCAGTAGCCAGCTCACGGCTCTGATCCCATTGCTGTGTTTGCGTTGCAGCTAGCTCGGCACCTCCTTCGACTACTTGCTGAAAAACCTTTCCAATGTTTTTCTGTAGATCCATTGAATCTATATTAGCCTGACGAACGTTTTGGCTCACCCTGGCAGTGTTCAACTCGATCTCTTTGGTTGCAGAGTCCATATGGCTCAATGCTGATTGTACTGCTGCGTCCATGCTTTTCATCAGTCTCTCAAGGAACGACTGCGTTTTCGCTGTCGATGCATCGAGGTCCTGCATCAATTGCTCCTGAAATGTCTGCTTGGCCAACGAGAAGTCACCCTGGAGCTGTATAAGCACAGCGTTAGCTTGATTGGTCGCTCTGGCGAGTGCCGAGTTTGCATCTGCCGTTATCTCGACCATTGACTTGTGCAGCTTTACCAGCTCATCTGAGCCAGCGTTAGCGTACAACTCACATTTGGTATATTCAAGACGCACCCTTTTCAATGTCTTCACGGGCAGCCTGGCACATCACCACCGCATTTTGTCTGCTATTGCTGTAGCTCGTCCACCATTGTGGCCTTGATTCCAATGACTGTAGGCATTGGCTCAAATGATCTTTCCGAACGCTCTTCGAGGACAACTCTCGGTGCGACTTCCGCTCAGGGAACAGCGCTAAAGACTTGCAAGACTGAGGAATGGCTGCTTCGGCGCTAACAATCTCGCAAATGGCGAGCTGAGCGGCGTAGATCGACCTGACGTCTTCCAGCGATGCCTGGGAATCGTGCTTAGAGCCATCAATCGAATGACACGAGTCGAGAAGGGTCGATGCGGCGAGTCGATGGCAGGATGGCAATGCTTGGAACGAAGAGAGGATTTGGAGGGCGTGGATGTAGATGCCAGACTGGTCTTCTGGCATTGGTCGGACGAGGGCTGCGAGATCGGTATTGTGGCCGATTGCTTGCTTTAATGGGTCGCCTGTCAGAGCTGTTAGCTACCTTGCCCTTGGTGGCCCAATACCCGACTCAACTGATCCTGCACTTGCCTTTGGCTTTTGAATTGGAAAAGAAAGCAGTCGAACTGGAAACAAGGAGCAAAAGGACAACGCCAATTGCCAAACGGCAATTTGTATTCATGCTTGAAGCCATCGTAGTGCACGATGTCTTCGGGTCATACGAATATAGAAGATGAGAAGATGCAGAAGGTACGATTGAAGGGGAGGATGGTGGATGAAAGAAGATGGGAGTGGGATGTCGAGGTCAGTCTCGTCCTTATACTTTAAGCTGACTTAGATCACGACTTCGCTTCCTTGTCTTGCTGAAGTTGTCCATCTCTGGCTCTGAAATGCCATCTCCAGGGTTGGGCAACGCGTCTCCTGGGTTTTCGCGCTCCTGGCTTAGGATGATACGCGCACACCGTACGATTGTGTCCTACGACTGCTCCAACCCCTAGGACAATCTCGGATAGCTTCTTTTTTTCTGCGCCTTGTGTCAATGGCAGAGAAACATCCGTATGTTTGGGAGAGAACGATGGAGTGGTGAACTTTGAGGAAGTCGCGATAGCTTCACCAGATCACGGGAGCTTAGCGCAGCTTGGCATACGACTTCACTTGTTCGACTTCGTTTCCAATGCATTATTCACATTATGATTCTGAGACCAAATTGCCTGCGCGTAGCCCCTCGGGAAGTCACTGCCTTGCTACCGGATTTTCTCGTCCCTGCCTTCTCTTCCCCACGCCCTTCCAGACCCTTCTCCAGCACCTCGAAATGCAGGTCTCGAATTGGCGAAGCGCCAGTCTCTGTACCGGCCGAGGTCGACCTTCGAATTCTGGAGCCAGTCAAGCGAAAGAATGGTATAGCAGCTGCCGAGCCTCTCAAGACGGTCGAAATACAAGGTCCTTTAGGTCTGTGCCTTTAAGGTCAGCAGCCAACGCTCTGCTGAACATGTACCAGGCAAAATGACCGTGCAACTCCCGCCCTACATGACCCTGAGCCACAACAAAGAGACAAAAAAAGCCTCTCTTAGCATACTTGACCGAGAGGAGCGCAAGCAGCGTGAGATGTGGGGTAGGTCAATCTCGATGTTGCGATTCCCTACGGCTTCCTGACCTTTACAGGCACAACGCGCGCGTACCTCAGCAATCACGTGCTAGGCGTCTCAGAAGGACACACCGCAATTCTGAGACTGGTGGGAGTAGGGTACAGAGCGACCATCGAGCCCTCAGCAATCACCAAACAACCGGAGTATCCCGGGCAGCAATTCGTTTCTTTGAAAGTCGGCTACTCGCATCCCATCGAACATGGTGTTCCTCTTGGAATGAAAGCTAGTACACCACAGCCTACGCGTATACTATTGGAGGGGACGGATAAGGAGGTGGTGAATCAGTTCGCTGCGGAGTTAAGAAAATGGAGGGTGCCGGAGCCGTACAAAGGGAAAGGCATATTTGTGAACGGGGAAACCATCAAATTGAAGGCGAAGAAGATCAAGTGATCTTGCATGAGAGCCTGTAGGGTATGCTGTCTACAAAATGGCCTGTAAGCGACCTGGGTCCGACCTCTGGCGAGGTCGACATGTCTCATTTACATTGCATAGCGAGCGCGTTTAAACCTAAAAACTTTGAAGGACAAAAGACAACATGTAACTGCCTTGGAATGCGCCTTGTGGCTCGCAAAATCTCGATGGGGCGGATTAAAGCCTTGGTTTGTTCAAATTCCAATGCTTGCCGCGAGTATTACTTTACTGCTTCCCCTGTTTGCTCCCTTGGAACCTCGCAGATGGCAAAAGACCATGGTCAAAAGGCCAATAAGGAAGTCGCTGTATCAACAACTCGAACCTAGACCAAAATAGCAAAAGCTCAGAATGGCGCCCAGTGCTCTGCCCGCGGTATCCCGTGTTTTTCACTTGGCCTCGCTACTCCATTGATTTTGCAATAGGCTCCTTCGCCGGTATCAGCAGTCTTGTGAGACGTACACCGCTGACTCAGTCCGAGGCCGTTGATCTATTGCTTTTTACGTCTTGTCCGCTGTGACCATGCATTACGAGATAACAGCACGATGATAATAAGGGCAAATGCGCAGAAGACGCAGCCGGTGCTGATTCCTGCCTTGGCGGCTGTGTTGAGGGTCTCAGACGGAGACGATGGGGATGTCGGTGGCGTTGCTGCCCTTGTCGTCGTTGTTGCAGGAGAGACGGTAGGTGATGCCTTTGTTGATGACGAGGAGGAGGCGGAAGAGGAGGACGGTGATCGTAAGGATGAAGATAAGAGAGCTGTTGTAGTATAATTAAACGCTCTACTAACCAAGACGACATAGGTAAGGTCCATGTCTGCGGCGCAACACTATCCTTTGACGTAATCATGAGGGGCGGAGTATTGCTATTGACATCTCCGGAAAAGTCTTCGAGCTGCATATGGCAGATGCCGTTATTATCGTACTCGCTGTATGGGAACGACCAAGGATTCGAGCCGTTTGATGATACTCCGGCGTGGTACGCTGTAGGACACATCATATCTTTAGCGCTTGCTTTGCATTCCCCGGTCTTCTTCTCGTACTCTACTGGTTTTCACTGGACGTGGTCTCCGAGACGGATGTGGGTCTTACCATGTGTCTTAGACTGGGGACTGGAGGTGCTGGGTGAGCACCAGAGGTTCATCAAGGGGTCCGTGATATTGGATATCCAGGTGAAACAGACGGTGTCAATATAGTCGAAGGTCAGAACGGTATCATAGGCACTCGGATAGATCCAGGTCACAGACGCGCTGCAGGAAGGAATGAGAATAACCCAGGCAAGCAAGACAAGGATAGCGCTGCGGTGAGCATCCTCAAACTTGCGGGAAGACATTTGACATAAATAGAGGTCGTTTATCACTACTCACAGTTGCGCTGCTTGGAAATGAATTCGCGAGTTCTTCATGTAGGTGACAGGGGTCATTATTTGCAGCCTTGATTATTTAATAAAACGCTATCTGCATGTACAGCCTTCCAGCCCCCCTATGAATTGCATGTATATCCCCTCATCCATTTAGTGTGCAGAAAGCCGTGGGCCCCTACATTGGCATCTTGGTGGAGGTGAAATCGTCCTGGATGTCTAGCCTGTATGCTGACTATGTCACATACTCTAGGCGCTTTTTTATATTCTCTATCTCCAACAAGAATGAAGACTCGCAGGAGAAGTCAAAGATTGGTAGAGTCGATATATGTGTTCTATGGAGATTTACCTTTAAGTTCCATACGTTTACTAGGAATGACTCGCGCTGTCGGTATCTGTTGTCCGAAGACTTTGGCCCCAGCACGAAGGTAGGTTGCGGGGCCCTACTGTTTCCGAATATCCAAACCGCTGTGACATCCTCGTGCATATGGGAACCAAGATCATTGTGGGGAACGTAGACAAAAGGAAATTACCAAGTGGCTTTGAGAATCTAAGACGGGAAAGAGCAAAGGAACACTGTACTCGTGGGCGCGTAATCAAGTGACGGATTTACGCGACTTTTCGCGTTTCCCCCCCATCCCTCCTATACCTCACCCCCCAAATGGATCCCTATATACCGAATAAGCACCTAACTACCCTACAACGTAAATATATTATCGATATAGATACTATATAATATGCTAGCGTACTAGAAATCTCGATAGCTACCGGAATCTTAAACTTAACTATATATAGAACGTTAAAATCCGGAGTCGCGTGTAGCTAGAAAAACCCTACTTCCGGCGTAAAGGAAAAAATCGACGAAAGAATATTAAAATCCCTTATCTAGGTAATTATTAATAAAGTAGATAATAGGCGTAAATTCTATATAAAATTAATATTAGGTCTAGGGATTTAAACCTATAAAATAATTATATATAAAACTCTCTAGAGAGTAGATTTTTAACGGTATATTATTTACCCTAAACTACTTATTTCGTAGATAAATAGGAAGAAAAGATTTAGATAAACGGGCGAATATCTATACTAGACGATAAAAAACTAGATAAAAGTGATTTTTTCGGATAAAAACTTATTCGAGACTAGATAACGTAACCGTATATTTATAATTAAAAGAGCGAACGAGCGCTACTACCCGGAATATATATAATACTATAAGTATTCCGGCCGTTAGTCGTTTATAATTTAAAATAAAATAGTAGGTAAATAGATTTCCGAGTTTTACCTACTTCCTAATAGTATTAAAACTACTATTTTAGGCCTAAACCGAGGTAATTTAAAAAAATTAATTACTAGTACCGACTATATTAAATAGATTCTTAAGTTATTTATACTACTTTAATACCGGGAGTTAAAAAGAATAAGATTATACCCGATATTTATATAAAACGGGGCCGGGATTTATAAATTTAAATAAATACTACGGTAGTTAAAAAAGTATAGGATCGAGATATTAATATAGCCGCTAAATAGCCTTAATTTAAACCTAGATAAATATATATAAAAGGGGATAAAATAGAAAATCCGGGTATATAAAAGAATAATTTTAACCTCGAAAGATATATAGCCGGCGGCGAAATATAAATAATTTTAATTAATAGAGTAATAGGTCTATATAAAGTAAATATATTCTATATTTAAACGGTACCGGGATATCACGGGGTAGACTTTAATAAAAGTATTATTATAGATATTTATTAAAATAGCGGGTTAAACTCTACCGCTAGCCCTATTAAAACTAAAGTAATATTAAAATTCTAATATATTAAAACCAAATCCTCTATAGAATAATTAATATCTTTTATATTATATACTATTATATTGACCCCGTGTTAAATAGTAGTTATAGTAATATTAATATAGAACTATACCTCTTCTATATTAGTAAGAACGATTATACTAGTTATAGATAGTAAAATAATCTCTAAAACGGCTAATATACTTCTTATTAACTACTATATTTAAAATAATTTACTCCGTATCGATAGCGAGTTTTATTTATATTATATTTATTTAGCGCTTCCGTACCGTACCCTATTACTTTGAATAAATATTTCTAAACTCTTTATTAAGTTATTAAAATAATTTATTTAATACCCTTTTTATTTAGGGTATCTATAGTAAATATTAAATTAAATATTTAGAACGTCTCTTTATTTATTTCTCTTTTATAAATATCTAACTTAGTAAATATATTACTAGTTATATCTCTTACGCTTCCGCTATAGAAAAAGAATACTAGAATATTAATCTTTTAATACTACTTTTATTATTTACCTAGTATTATTACTTTTAGTATTTATTATTATTTATTACTCTAGTTATTACCCTAGAAGAAATTTAACTAAGTTTTACTATAGTTAATTTTATTTTCTATTTATAGGAATTCCTATTATTAAATAAATATATCCTAAAATAAGTAAAAATTACTTTTAATATTAGACGAGTAGTTATTTAGATAGTTATATAGTCTCTTAATCCTTCTATTAAAGTACCTCTTTAGTATTCGTTAAAGAGGGGCTAGAAAGCGAAGTAGTTTAATAATAACCTCTCGGAGTATACTAAGTTTAAATAGTTTACTATATAACTACTCTAGGTTATTAATAAGATAATTATAATACCGTTTATCGGTATTTTCCGAAGGGATATTAAAGAGTTATATTAATACTTATAAAAGAAATAGTCTTTAGAGGACGAATTTAAAAATAAAGAAACTATAACTCCTCCCGAGCCTAAATAACCTATTATAGATTCCGAATAAATGATATAATTTATAGAATCGCTAGAAATTTAGGTCTTTATTATTAAGTTAATAATTAAGATAAAGGAAGGCCCGGTAAAATTTTAAAACTTAATAGGAGTAAATAATTTAATTAATTAAAATAATATTAATATTAAAATTAAAATAAACGCCTATATCGGTAAATTTTAAAAGTAAATATTAATATACTTTAAATATTATTAGCTCTATTAGAAAACCGTCTACGGGTTTATATTAAAACTCTATATTAATTACCGACCCGAGGTTTAATAGGATTAATAAGTCGGGGGTCCGGGTAGGGTTTTATTAATAAATAATACTCGTTATTAATAGGTTTCGTAACTCTAGTTTATTATATATATATATTAATAACTTTTATAATATAGGTTTATTATTCTTTATAAACTTTATTAATTATTTAAATTACTAGTCGTTACGTCCTTAAATATTTTACGAGTATTTAATATTATTTAGATTTTATAACTTCTTTAGGTCTTTCTTAACTTTAAATTTATCCGATTCGGATAGCTTTAATAATTTACCTATATATATAATATCGTCCGAGTCGGATAATTTTAGAATATAAAAGGATTCTTATAACCCGGCGGATTCCTAGTAGATATATATACTCGCGTTTATATAAATAAGTAGCTTAGATCTCTTCTTTAAATACTATTATATAATAGATATAAATTTATTTATTATTATTTGTAGTAATTATCTAGTCGTTACCTAGGATCCTCTCTATATATAATATTAACGGATAAATATATTATTTACTCGTCTTTTAACTACCTTTATTTTATCTTTTTATATTTCGCTTTATTATTTATAATTTAATTATTTTTATTTTATAGATATTCTTTATCTTATAGCTCCGCGATAAAGTAAATCCGGTTTAAGAGGGTATAAAGATACTATAATTATTACACTTTAATTTCGAAATCGTCTTTATCGCTATTAATATTAATAATTTTTATATTAAATATATTCTCTTCCTCTTCCCCCGATTAGTATTCTTTAACGACTAGGTTATTAAATATATTTTCGGCCTATTTATTTAGATTAGCCGGTAATATTTATAAATTATCTTCTTTATATATATCGAAGTTATATCGCTCGCTATTTACCCTTATTCTTCGGTTATATTATTATTTTTATTAATTAAATTAATAGTATCCCCGTCGTATAGCGAGTTAATATTATTATCGTCGAGTAGCGAGTTAATAGTATTTTTTATTTATATTTTTATAATTATTTTTACGAAGTCCGGTTTACCCTTTAAATCCTCTAGGGATTCTTTAAATAAATTAATTACTAACTATCGATAATCCTTACTATATATATTTTTATTATAAATATTTATTATACGACCGTATAATATCTTTATAATAATATATATCTTTATTTTTCTTTACTCGAGCTACGCTTTTATAACCTATTCGAATATAACTCGAAGATCTATTAATATAAATATAGATATTTATATCTTAGGAGGTTATCTTACCTCTAATTTTATTACTATTTTATTTTTTAATAATATAGTATTTTATTTTATATTCTTTAAACCTATAATAAAACGCCGTTATTATAAAAATAACGGTATTAATAAGTAATAGGTTTTATATATTTTTATAATACCGCCCGAGTTTAATACCGCTTACCTTATTATAGAAGAATATACGATATATTATTACTATAATAAGCGGCGTTAGGAAACGACTTTTATATTAAACCTATAAATAATAAACCTTTATTCGGATATAGGAGGAAATAATATTTATATTATTTTATAAATCTAGAAGGGTAAACCGTAGGTCGAATATATAATCCGAGGTATTATTTTTAATCTACTCTACTATTAAGCCTAGGTATTTTATTATTATTTAAATCTAATTTCGTATCTTCTTTATTATTTAATTTCTAAAGTCGATTAAGTTATCTAAAAATTATATTATTATTAGTTATTACCTAATATATAACGGGTAGTATATAAAAGTAGAGATTATAATCTTCCGTATTTCTTTAAAAATAAGGATATCGCCCGAGTTATATAACTAGCCTAAAACCTACGGCCTATATATATATCGAAATAAAGTTTTCTATTCCTTCTATATCCTAGTTATAAAGTTATTTACTTTTATATAATAATATTCCGGTTACGACGTTAGGTTATTAACGTCGTTATTATTTATAATCTTTAAAAGAAATATAGGCGTAGTAGTATTTATAATATACTAGTAAATTTTAGAACTTTCGTATTCTATTTTATAACGGCGGCGTTTTTTATTTTAAAGAGTCGAAATTAAAATTTATATAATACTTTTATCGCTCTTATCTCTATATTTAATATCGGATATAGTTATAAATATAGGATATAAAGGGGGCGGATATTTAGGCGTAATATATTTAGATTTTAAAATACGGCGATTAGGAGAGGACGATAATATCTATTTTATTTTACTCTACTATTACTATTTATACTACGAACGCGGTTCGTTATTTTTTTACCGCCGTTACTCGCCTCGTATAAATTATAAAGATTAATTACTATTAAATTAACCGTTTAAGAGAAATTTATTAATAATATATCTCTTTTCTTAAGGTTTAACCCCTTCGTTAATTTTTATTTATATTTAATTATAGGTTTAATCCCGGTGGCCGCCTTTTATTCGGATATTTATACCGGTCGTTTTTTAAATTAAAAAAAGTAACCCTTATATAACGATATTTAGCTACTTCGTTACTATATTATTAAATATATTAATTATATTTAAATATAATATATTCTTATTATACCGTTTATTAAATTTAAGGGATACTTTTTTATATCGAAGCCCTCTTAAGGAGCTCCTTTTATAGTCGGAATTTATTCTCCGTATATTAATATACCCGATATATATTCGATAAAGGTCGACGATTTACGTCTTTTTTCCGAGGTTACGATTAATTATTAAGGCCGTAAATATCTAATAATAATAACCGAGACTACTTTTATTAAATATAATATTAACTTTTATTTATAAAAGAGAGTTAATATAATTTACGATTATAGTATAATTTTTATTTCGAAAGCCTATTTATTTTATTTCCTATATAAGAGTTATTAGCCGTATATATTTCGTATAATTAAAAAAATATATTTTAATAATAATTATAAATAGGCGGTCCTTTTTAGGGCTAAGGTTATTAGGAGAAGAATACTCGTCGATATCGATATTAATTATTATCTTAAAAAGGACTACCTAGTCGTTAACGGATATATCGACGATATTTTTAAAATTATAGTTATTTTTCTTTACGCGTTTTCTTTACCTTTTTATATTACCTCCTTATCGTTATTATTTTATATATTATTATTATTATCTCTTTAAAGGGACTTAATATATTATTATATTAATAATCGTTTTATTTAGTTATATATTTAGATATATCTTTCGTTTTTTCGCCTCCTTCGTAGTTTACCCCTTTATAATAATAGTTTTCATAATAATTTTCATAGTAACTTTCGATTTTTAATTTTTAATTATTATTAAGATCTACCCGTTATTTATTTATTATATCGAATCGACTCCGTTAGAAATCTATAACGTAAAGTTATTATTTAATAATAATATATAAAAATTAATAAAGGGATTACTCGGAATTTAGGATAAAAAAAGGGCGAAGATATTAAAAAAAAAAGATTTTCTTTAACGTATTATTATTATATTATTTTAATTATCTTTATTAATTTAATTTAGAGATCCTTAACCGAGTCGGATAAAAATTTACCGAGTCGGTTAAAGTCTCGCTAGTATTAAACTCGAAATTTTATCCGAATTAAATTATTATACCTTTAACTCCTCTTACCTCTCCTTTATATTATAAAATAATTTATTTATAATATAATATCTTTAAATTATCCTTATTTATATCTTCTTAATTATTAAAGTCTTTTATTTTTTTATTACCTCGATAAATATATACTAGGCCTATTAAGGGGATCGATTTAAATTATATTTTAAATATTATCTATTAAAACGAACATCGACGATTATATCCGGTAACGAATTTATTATATACGGTATAATACGTTAATACTATATATTATACCGCGGGCTTTCGAGTTATATCGATAAGATATAAAGCTACGTTATTAAATCTAACGATTAAATTATATCTTTATATTATTCGACGATAATTAGTATTTTTATTTTATTTATAATTATTTATATAAAGAGAATCTTTACTAGTGAATATACTATAAATTAACGGAACCCTATTTTATACGGCGCCGGGAGCGAACTAATAATTTAAAGAAAAGAAATCCGGGTTAAAATAAACGGCGCGAGGTACTAACTAGATCCGATCCTCGTAATCTATTAATATAAATATAATAATAGGTAGAGGTAGTATCGGGGTAATCGTTATAATAAATCTAGAAACTAAAATATAATAATATTAAACATATATAAGAGTAGATAGTCTAAGGAAATCTTTTTTTAATTATACCCGTTATTTCTTTCTTATCTCTTCTAATTTAAGATATAATTATATTATTAAAAAAATAGGTTAATATATATAAAAGAGTTTATAAAGGATTTATATTTAGATAATAAGGTATTTAATATCCTATATTTTTAATAAAGTATAATATAATATAAATAAGATAGAAGCTAAAGAGAATAAAATAATTATAATATAATATTAACCGAATAATATATTTCCCTTTCGGGTCTAAATCGGATAATTTTTTTATTTAATATTTTATCCGAGTCGGATACTTTATATACTATAAAATATATAAATAAATTATATTCGTTATATTACGGCGCCTTCTACCGAGAGTTATTTACTAGCGAGGACGAGGTTATAAAGAATATAATTATTTACTCCTCTACCGATATTCACGTCGTTAATAATTATAATATTATATACCGCCTATATTTAGAAAAAATAACGTTTAATAAGCCCGGCTAGTAGATTATAAATAATTATTAAATATAATAATTAAATATACGATAAAAGAATGTAGGTATTCTCGAAATAATTATTAATAACGGGTATTAAATTATAAAAACTATACTACCTAAATTAATATCTAGACCGAATTTAGTCTTTATATTAACCTAGTATTATATATAGTATATATTCTTAGGGGTAATTACCGTATATTAATATTAGAGTTGTCACGGGGTGGACTCTGGCATGAGTGTTACCAGGCTGAGCCTCGGTACTTCCATAATAGGACTAGCGCCTTGGCTGGATTCTGGTATATTAGGGCCAAATCCTCCATAGATAATCAACATCTTTCACACCACTATTATTCTTACTACTAAAGTAACCACACCTTGACAAATGGTAGCAACGGCATACACCGATTGCTTTGTCCATTAAGACGCTTCCGCACATATACCAGTCTGCCCATAGCTCCCCTTGGGACCCTAACACAGCTCAACATTCAAAACCGCTCATCCACAGTACTGAATACGTCACCTACTCAGACCCTCCTACTACGCCTAAACAAACCTCACTTTCGACCCTTTCAATAGGCCAGTCGATATGTTAGCTACTCACTAAGCTGTTAAAACAGCCTCTTTCAGAAGTTCTGCCCTAGAAGATTTGACCCCTCAACACGCCTATTATACGCAGCTGCTTAATACGTCCTTTATTGAGACCCTCATTCGCCTTGCTCGTCAACGTCTACTTCGCCAGCTACCTCACCTCATTCTACTTACTCGACGAGCACGACCTCTTCGCTGAGTTCTCGTGTACCCCAGCTGCTTACTAGGCTGCCGAGCCTCCTGATTACGCCTACCTCGCCATAAGCCAGTACCTACACGGCCTCATCATTCGAGCCAAACAACACCAAGCCTCGTCAGTATGGCCAGCTTCAGCTACACTCAGTATATTAGCTTGTGCAGCAGCAGCAGCAGCATAGCTCTCAGCCAGACCCACCGGGGGTGAACATATTTAATTCTACAACACGAGCTTTAACAGCTTTGCTTTCGGTCTAGCCAGAATTGGACTAGCCCCGCGCTAAAACAGTTTTAATTTCAAAAACATCGGCAAACGACTGCTTTCAAAAATCGCTGGCCATTCAAAAACTGCGCCAAGACCTCACTTTTACATGCAAAAAAGTCGACTACTCAGCACCTCCCCATTAATACTCCTATGACGCCAAACGCATGCGCCCCTGTTTCATCAACACCATGGCTACCACCGCCATTCGCCTGCGTCACCTCTATACCTTCCTGTCGCCTCACCTCACTGTCGCCAGAATCAGCATCCAAAAGCATGCCAAGAATTGAGGCTCTGCGCCAAGCTTTGAGGCTCTGCGGCACTCCCGTGGCTGCCCCGCACCGACTGTTCAAGAGCTAGGGACACACTATGCATGTTTGCTTGCTCTATTGTTTCTACATGTAGACGCCACTTGCGTTATTGCTTGCGATACCCCATATCCGCGTGTCAACGAGGGCGTTGACGTCTTTCTTCAAAAAGGGGCGATCTGTCACGGGGTGGACTCTGGCATGAGTGTTACCAGGCTGAGCCTCGGTACTTCCATAATAGGACTAGCGCCTTGGCTGGATTCTGGCATATTAGGGCCAAATCCTCCATAGATAATCAACATCTTTCACACCACTATTATTCTTACTACTAAAGTAACCACACCTTGACAAGAGTATTTTATATATTAAATAAATATAGAAGTAAATACGATTTAAAAGCTTTTTATTTATATCGTTTATTTTAATCTATTATTTTATCTAGTTATTAATAGTTATTATCGGCCTATAATATTATATTTATATTAAATATAAGGGGCGGAGCTATAAACCTTATAAACGAAATAAATATTAAGTTTATAAATCGTAAATTACTTAATTTATAATTTAAAGTTTATTAAAGAAAGACGTTAACTTTAGGAAGAAGAAGTTTCGCGTATAACTTTTAATTTAAATAACTCTTATCGTCTAGAATAAAGTAATAATTATACGTCTTTTTATTCTTTTAAAATAAGCGCGTAACCCGCCCGTCGTCCTAAATATCGAAGAATTATATTTAATTTATATCGAGATTAATATTATAGAAAATACGAGTTAAAGTTATCTTAATCCTAAAAATACGTTTAATAAATAAGAGAAAGTAATTTTATTCTTTTTTATAAATAACTAGATATAATCTTCGTCCCTTTTAGTTTAATATACGGATAAATTATATTATAAAGACTCGCCGGGGTAGTACTTCTTTAACCCTTATATAAATATTATTACGAGTTTTAATTAAGGCCGAAGAGGATATACGATTAAAGTATTAACCTATTTAAGTATAGCGGCGACGTAGCGAATCGATTATTAAAGATAAAATCTCGAGTAAATTAAGGCCGGTATTTATTTATAGATTATAACTTTATATATACCTACGACCTTACGATTTATAACTCGGCGATAATAAACTCGTCGAGATAATAAATATAAATATTATTCTTTAAATATTTATTCTACTTTATTTCTTTCTCTTTAACTTAAAGGATATTATATAATCTTTATTATTATTATACCGAGAATTTACGGAGAGCTCGTTATTTATTACTATTAAACTATAGGTTCGAGCGTATATTAAAAGATTTAATATAATATTAATTATATAAAGTTTATAAACTTTACTAAAATAATTATTAATAATTAATATAAACGGTAGTCTACTAGTCTTTCTAATAATTAATATAATTTCGCGATACTCCTTTTATACTTCTTCGTAGATTCGTAACTACTTTTAATAATATTCTTTTTATTAAATATTCGTAATAAGGTAACGGACCTATTTTATTTAATAAGAAGGAAATTTAATAAACTCGACCGTACCCTCGAAATTCTTAATATAAGGTATTAATTTAATTTCGATAGAATTAAGAATTATCTTTATATTATTTATAACCGCCTTTTTTATATCCTTATTTAGATATATATAAACGAGTAGATTTATTATTTTTTAACCGGTATTATCGATTTTATAAAGTATTATATACTTAATAAACGGATTTTAATATTACTACGATTATTTAATTAACCCGATTATAATTATATATTCCTTTAAGGTACGAGTCTATAGAGTCGTAGAAAAACTATATATAAAAAATAAACCTTAATAGTATATTAATTTACGCTTTTAATATAGTTCGGATTTTTTAAAACTATTCTTCGGTAATACCTTTAAAACCTACTCTTCGATCTTTTATTTAATCTCTTAAATAAATTCGGCGGCCTTACCCTCCCTAATTTTAATTTTATAAAACTCGTTTATAAAGATTTATTTTATACGGAAGTTATATTTAAGGTTAATACCCTCGCTATATAATTATTTTAATTTATATCTTGTATAAATAAAAATTATAAATAATTATTATATTTTTTTAACCGAGCTTTATACCTTTATTAAAATTATAATATAATAACTCTATATTTTTATAAATAAATCGCTAAATAGTAACGTAGTAATATATTTTATTAAAATAAATATAAAAGTATCTAAATCTTAGAGTCTTATTATTTATATCGATTTATTTAATTTATTATTTTAATTAATTATTTATAATCTTTATTTATATAATAATAAGGATAATATTTATTTTAGGAAGAAAAAAAGTATCTTTATCTTTATATATATTAGGGTAATCGACGGTTAATAAATCCGTAAAAAAACGGATCTTTCAATTTATTTACGACTTTATTTTATATAAAGAGTATTTATTATAATAAAGAGAGTCTTTAAAATCTTTAAAAATCTTAAACTCTTTAATAAAACGAGAATTATATTTATATACCGCGCTTTAATATTCGAGAATACGGGAGTAAGAAATCATAAACGTCTAGGTCGACTCGGACGTTAATATTATCCGAATTAATAATAATATTAGAAAAGACCTAGAGTTAAGTACGAACCTTATTAAAATTTATATCGTTATTATTAATAACTCCTCCGTAACGGGAAGCCCGCCGCCTTCTTTAAAAAATATTATATAATTAATAAATATTTAATTTAGGGGCTAGTATCTTATTATTTATTATTTTTTACGACTTTAATAATTATATAATATATATATTTATTTATAAACTTATTATCGCTTTTTAGTTAGAATAATTTATTTATAAATATTTATATTATATCCTCTTATTAAGGCCGGTCCTTTTCGTTAATTATAATAAAGTTACGGAGTAAATAAATTATAATCGAATCGAAAGATAAAGGGTAAAGAACTTACCGAGTTTCCCGCTCGTTTTAATTTATCGACGTTATATTTATATCTACGACCCTCGTCGTAGTTATTTTCCCTATATTAATATTATATAAGGACGGGTCCTTAATTTAATATAATTTATTAATAATTAAATTTTTTATTATTTTTTTCTTTTCTTTATTATTTAATTTATAACTTAAAAGGTATTTTAATAAGAATTTAAAATCGCTTAATTAAAGAAAGTATAAGCGGATCCGGTTAATAACGTTTTTAGACGGTAAGAGGTAGTATAAAAAACTTTTTTAACTTTTCGATAAAGAGGTATAAACGCTTTTAGTTTAAGTATTTTCTCTTCGCGCGAGAAGAGTATAAATTCTTATAATATACTAGCCGATTATTATTTTAATATCTTTTATTAATATTAATAATTTAGTTAACTAGTACCTTAATCGTTAAATAAAGTAACTTAATTAACGGAGAGGCCTACGTATAATATAAAAACGGTATTAAAGATTACCGCCTTAATATATATTAACTAGTATATCCTATAGGCCCTCGTTATATTAAATATTTATATATTCGCGATAAATAAAATACTAGAGTTTATTATAGTATAAATTATCTTACTTATCCTAAAAGTACTTCGATATTAAAATATCGATTAATTAATTATAATTAACCCGGAATTATACCGGTCTATTATAGTTTATTATATTATTTTTTACGATATAATTAAATCGAATAAATCGAATCTAATTATCGCGGTTATACGAGATTTTAAAGAGAATCGATTTAGGATTTATAAATATTCGAGGGGGCGAGGGGCGATTTTTTATATAAAGTATATCTTTTAAATAATTATCTTCGGTTCTTTAAATTTTAAAACGCGAGGATTTAAAGAAAGTAATATCTTAATAAAAAAAAATATATAAGATTTTATAATAAAAAGATATATTTTAAAATAAAATATAAAATATAAAAACGACTCCTCGGATTCTTATTTAAGGCTTTAACGGGTTATAGATTTTAATAACTACTTTATTAAATCTTTATATAGGTTATTATATTACCTTATTTCTAAATAAGAGAGTATAATTAAATAAATTAAAATTAAGAATAATATCGTTAATAATTTAACGAAGAGTAAGGTTAATTTTAATATTATATAGATTTCTACTCTAAATACCTATTTCTTGTATTCTCTTCTCTAGTTCTAATCTAACTACGGGGAAGAGTTTCGGTATATAATATAAACTAAACTCGATATTTTTAAGATTTTATTAAAGATTATTTATACTAATTCTAATATAAAAATAAAGATCCGCTAGTATTATAATAAATAGTTTATCTACGGTAGAGAGCGAGGTAGAAATAGATATAATTAATTAAAATAAAATTAAAGAGGGTTAGGAAGTAAGGAGTATAAAATATAATTTATAAATAGAAAAGATAAAATATAATTAATAAATTATAAAAGTATAGGTTAACTCGAGTACCTAAAAAAATATCGATAATTTTATAAATTAAGATTCGTTATAATTCGGGCTAAAGTCTCGACCGAAGTATAATCGAATAAAACTAAATATATTATTTAATCTATAACCGTCGAATAGGGCGGTAGTATAATTAATATTTCGTTATTAATAAAAGAAACCCCCTTCCTATCTTTCTAAAATAATAACGAGCGCGGATTATAATTTATATTTACTATATAATAATTAACTAAACCGAGCTAGATATATAACTAGAGTACGATTTACTAATAAAGATAATAACGCGATTAATAATTTAATTTAGAAGGGTAAGTAAGGAGTCGTAACCGACTAATATATATTAAATAAGATAAATATTAACTTTAACTTTAAATATATAATATACCTAACATTTAACGTTTTATATAAGTATATTAATTTATTACATTACGATTAACCTAGGCGGGTTTAATATTTAAAATAAAGTATTACGTATTTTATATATATACCTTAACGGTAAATAAGATAGGATTTTCGCCTTTTTTATATATTTATAACGTAGCCGTTTTAAATTTATAAATATAATTAACCTCGATATTATTATCGCCGATATAATATATAATCTTATCGGTTAAATTATTATAGACTTTATCTTCGCGGAGGACCTCTTTAAATATTTTAAATTCGATTTTATTTAATATAATATTTATTAGAGACTTCTTCTCCTTTAGGAGTTTAAACGCGAAGAAAAATATATCGATCGTTATTTAGGTCGATTATACGTAGAAACCCGTTTCATTAAAAATAAAAAGGCGCGCTATATAAAAAGAGTTATCGGTAGAAAAAAATAATATAATATACCGTCTATAATTACGATAGTAATTATATATATTATTAATCTTTTTAATTATTCTTAATTTATAGCTCTCGAGTTAGAGTTAAAGTATTTTAAATATAAAAACGGAGAGAAAGATTTTATTTAATTACTTTAATACTTTAATAAATTTAACCTAATTCTTAAAACTCTTTAAAAATATATTTATAATATACTTTTATTCTATCTCTTTCTTTAATACCGTCCGTATTTCCTTATAATATAATTACTTAATTATAAGGCTACGCGAAATAATCGAGATTATTTAATTCTTAAGGTTAACGTTAATATAGAATTTAATAAAAGATAGAGAGGGTAGGGAGGAGATAGTAATAACAAGATCGCGAAGGTCTTCTATAATATAAATAAAGATATAAATTATTAAGTATTAATAAGTATATTAATAATAATAAAGAGGATACTATAAATAAAAATATCGACGTTAATATATAAGAAATAATAATAATATCTAGGTAGGTACTACCTTAAATATTCTATTAAATCTACTAGATAATATTAATATAAACGTAATTAACGAAGGTCGAGTCGGACGTTAAATTATATCCGATTCGGATAACTAAATAATATTAATATATTATTAACTCGTCCGAATCGGATAAATATCTTTAGTTTATAAAAAGTACGAAAAGATACTAGTAAATATTTATTATATATACTAACTATTTAATAAGGACTATTAATAAGAGCTCTTTACCGACGATAAATATAAATATAATATAACTTTATATTTTATCGATTTAGACCTCGTCGTTAAGAGAGTATTAGGATATTAATTATATTAGAATAATCTACTATTTAATATATGAGGGTAATATACGATATAAACGCTCTATTTAAAAGTTTAGTATTATATTAAATAACGGAGGTATTATAAGAATAATATCTTTACTAGATATTAATCGGTATAGGCTAGAATATCTAGTTAGGGTAATATAAATAAAAAGGTAATATTATTAATTATATCGTTTATTTTAATTTAAACCTAGGTAAAGCTCGTTAAGTCTATAATTATAAAAGAGTAATAAAGAACTTTTATTTATAGTTTAGAGAAAAGTTATATAAAGTCTTTAACTCGCCGATAATAAGAAAAAGCCCTTATAGTAACGCCTCTTTATTCGATTATTAGTATTAATCGGATTTTCCTATCGTTTTTCCCGTTATTAAATACGTTTATTTCCTTATTTTATTATCTCTTATTTATTTATTTAATATTATCTAGTCTAAATAATTCTTATCTTTTAAAATAAAATAGTAGTTATATATTTTCTTATTTTTTAAAAGTAAGCGCGTAATCCGCCCGTTATATTAAATATCGAAGAATTATATTTAATCCGTATTAAGATTAATATTATAGAAGGTACGAGTTAGAGTTACTCTAGTCCCGAAAATATATTTAATAAATAAGAGAAAACGAATCTTATCTCTTTTTATAAATAACTAGATATATTCTTTATCCCGTTTAATTTAATCTACGGATAAATTATATTATAAAGACTCGCGGGGGTAGTATTTCTCTAGCTATTATATAAACGTTAATATAAGTTTTATATTAAATATTATCCAATAGGTCTAAACTTATATATAATACGACGTAGATAACGATGGGTAAATTAATAAAGATAATTAGTCTTTTTAGTTTACTATAAATATCCTAGCCGAGTAGATTAATTAGTTTTTTCAATATTAATAATTTAGGCGTATCCTTAGTAAAGTAATTAAGATAATAAATATAAATACTATTTTATAAATATTTATTCTAGTCCTTTTATTTTCCCTCTAACTCTAGGAACTTTATATAAAGTCTATTATTATTATATTTAGGATCTACGAAGAGCTCCTTATCCGTTAATATTAGATTTTTAATTCGAGTAAATATTAAAAGGTTTAGTATAACTCCCACGGCGCGAAGCTTATAGGCCTTTTTAAAATAATTATTAATAATTGTTATAAATATTTCTTTACCCGCTATTATAATGTACGTTATAAATCTTTAATACTTTTTTTATACCTCTTTATTAATTCGTAACTTTTTTTTATAAAGTTCTTCTCGTTAAACTTCCGTAATAAAGTAATAGATTTATTTTATTTTATAAGGGGGAAGTTTAATAAACTCGGTTATACCCTCGAAATTCTTAATAAAAAGTATTCGTTTAATTTCGATAAAATTAAGAATTATTTTTATTCTATTTATAATTACCTTTTTTATATCCTTATCTAGGTATATATAAACGAGTAGGTTCGCTATCTTTTAACCGATATCCTCGATTTTATAAAATATTATATATTTAATAAACGAATTTTAAGGTTACTACGGTTATTTAATTAACCCGATTATAATCGCGTAGTCCTTTAAGGTATAAATTTATAAAGTTATTAAAAAACCTTATATAAAAAGTAAACTCTATTAATATTTATATTTATATATCTTATCTAGTTCGGCTTTTTTAAGATTATCTTTAAGGAATTTCGTTAGAACCCGCTCTTTAATATCTTATTTAATTTTTCGGATAAATCTAACGGCGGTACCCGTCTTAATCTTTACTTTATAAAATTCGTTTATAAAGATTTATCTTATACGGAAATTATATTTAAGGTTAGTATCTAGTCGATTTAAAATCTTCTTAACTTATATATCGTATAAAGCGGGGTTATATATAAATAGGATTCTTTCTTAACTAGGTTTTATAGTTCCGTCCGATTTATAATATAATAGTTTAATATTTTCGGGGGTAAATCGCTAAGTATTAATATTAGGATATTTTTTTTAGCCTAGGCGTAGAAGTATTAAAATCTTAGACTCTTATCGTCCGTATCGATTTATTTAATTTATTCTTTTAATTAATTCTCTACTACCTTCGTTAGGATAACGATTAAAGTAATATCTTATATAAGATAAATAATAGTATCTTTATATTTATATATATAAGGGTAACGGATATTTAGTCGACCCGTAAAAAAGTAAATATCGCCGTCGGTTTATAATTATAACTTATATAAAAAGAGATATTTATTATAATAAACGGATTCTTTAAATTCTTCGAGATCCCGAAATTTCTTCTAAATATTAAAGTAATAATAATATAGATTAAATTAATATTCGGTAATAAAGTTAAGGAAAATATTAAATATCTAGGTCGAGTCGGATATTAATATAATTTAATTTAATAATATTATTAGAAGAGACCTAAAGTTAAGAATAAACTTTATTAAATTTTAGATTATTACCGTTAATAGCCTCTTTATAATAACTAGCCCGCCGCCTTCTTTAAATAATATCGTAGAATTAATAAATATATAATTTAGGAGGTATTATCTTACTATTTATTATTTTCTACGGCTTTAACCCTCGTATAGTATATATATTATAGATAGACTTATTATTAGGTTTTAGCTAGAATAATTACTTTATAAATATTTATATTCTATTATCCTATTAAAGTCGGTCCTCTTTATTAATTATAGTAAGACTATAGAGTAAATAAATTACGGGCGAATCGAAAAATAAAGGGTAAAGAATTTATAAAGTTTCCCGCTCGTTTATATTTATAAATATTATATTTACCTCGGCGACCCTCGCCGAGGTTATTTTCCCTATATTAATATTATATAAAGACGGGTCTTTTATTTAATATAATTAATTAATAATTAAACCTTCCGGCGCCTTTTCTTTCTTTTTATTATTATCGGATAATATCTCGATAAGGGTTTTAATTCGCTTAATAAAAAAGGGCGGGGGCGGATTCGTTTAACGAGGTTACTAGATAATAAGAGATAATATAAAAGACTTTTTTAAATATTTAATAAAAGCGGAAGACTTCTTTAATTAAGTCTTTTCTCTTCGTAGGAGAGGACTATAATATTCTTAAATATATTAACCGATTATAAACCCGGTACCTTTTATTAATACTAGTAATTCTATTAACTAATATCTTAATCGTTATATAGGATAACTTAATTTACGGAGAGGCCTATATATAATATAAAGGAATTATTTAAAACTACCGCTTTATTATATACTAGCTAGTATATCTTATAGGTCCTCGTTATAATTAATATTTATATATTCGCTAAAAGTAGAATACTAGAGTTTATTATAGCGTAGATTATCTTATTTATCCTAGAAGCGCTTTATTATTAAGACGTCGATTGATTTAATATAGTTAACCCGGAACTATACCGGTTTATTATTATTCTCTATATTATCTTTTAAGATAATATTTAATCGAATAAATCGGATTTAATTATTACGGTTATACGAGATTTTAAAGAGAATCGTTATAGGATCTCTAGATATTTAAGGGGGCGAGGTATAATTTCTTATATAAAATTTACCTTTAAAATAATCGTCTTCGGTCCTTTTAATTTTAGAATATAGGGATTTATATAACTCCTCGGATTCTCGTTTAAATTAACGGCTTATAGCTTTAATAATATTTTCGTTAATTAAATATAAAAACTACCGTATCCCCTTATCTCTAAATAAGGGAGAATAATTAAATAAATTAAAATTTATAATAATAATATTTATAATTTAACGACGAGTAACCTTAATTTTATTATTATAAAAGGTTTTATTTAATATTCCTACGTCTCGTATTCTCCTCTCTAATTTTATTCTAACTACGGCGAAGAGTTTCGGTATATATTATAAACCGAGCTCGATATTCTTAATATTTTATCGGAGATTATTTAAACCGATATTAATATAGAAGTTAAGAATTAATAATACTACGGTAGGTAGTCTATCTATATTAAAAAGCGAGGTAGAAATAAATATTATTAATAAGAATTAAAATAAAAAGGGTAAAGTATAGTTAATAAATAAAGATAATAAGATATAATTAATAAATAAGGGGGGCGAAAAGATAGATAAAGGGTACGAGTCGACTTTTAATAAATAAAATAAATAAACGCGTTATTTATTTTATAACTAGTAGCGCTAAAACGATAATATTAAGCTCGTCGAAATTTAATACTAATATTTATAAGATCCTATTTATTATAATATTAAAATATAATAAAATAGAAGATCCTAGGTTTAAATAAAAATAAAGAGGGCGAGGAATAATAGAATAATAATAACTAAAAACGGATATTAAAATAATATTAAATTCGCGTATTAAATATAAATTAATAGTATATATAACTAAATATTTATTAGAGCGGAATTATATTCGATCGGGTAGTTAATAAAGTTATTATTATATTTAGACTATTATAGAATTACTATTAAGAGTTAATACTTTTATTTCTATAAATTCTTAAATCTTAAAAGTAACCGGATAATAAAAAACGTCCGAGTCGATTAAGACTACACTTAGTATACTATAAAGGGAGGTATAACGGGAGAAATAAATAAAATAAATAATACGAAAGACCGTTTACTTCTAACTAAATACTATATTATCGGAATACTTATATAGGTCTATACTCTAGTATTATTAATAATTTATAGTTATTATTAAATAAAGTAATAAACTTAGGCCATAATTATTTCTTAATTAATATCGTATTATACTCTAGATTAAAAGCGGTAGAGTTTACCTACGATCGAGAATATTATAGTTATTAAGTATAATCGCTAGGGATACGATAAGCTAGTATATCGTATCCTTATTAAACGGAGGAATCTTTATATTAACGGGTAATTATCCCGTTTTAATAATAAATATATTTTATAAAAGATCCGATAAAAGGGTAAAGGGATAACGTAAAGGCCTCTATAAATTTAATATTAAAAAATAACTCTCGTATATTTATTAATTAATATATATAGACTTTTAGAAAGATCCCCTTCCTTAACTTTAATATTTAATATATAGATTTAATCTAGCCTTTTTCTCGTTTAAATAAATAGAATAATATATACGACTTCTTTTTATACTCTTTTATATATTAAATTAAATAATATTCTTATAATATTAATATTTTATTATTATAATTATACTAGTTAATTATTATACCTAGTATTAAGAATTTATCTTTAAGACTTTATAAGGTTTCCTCGATATTCTAAAGATTAAATCCTACCTTCGAAGTTTAATATACCTAATATACGAATAACCTAATATACTACGTAGTTCGTATATATCTCGGATAATTAACGAGTAATATTAGAATTACCTAGATCCTAATTATATAAGGACTCTAAATTAATCGATATTTTACTTTATTAATAGGTTTACTAGGAAAAGGGAATTTAAATTATATTATTACTAGGACGAATAAATCGATAGTATCGATACTATAAAAAATAATATCTTAATAGTAGTAATCTTTCTAGGTATTTATTATAATATAAAGGCCGATTTAATAACTTTAATTAAACGCGTAGGAAACGGACGTATTTTTATAAAAATCCTATAAAGCCTTTAACTTATATAAACGAAAAGAATAAAGACGATATTAATAATAAAGGTCGCTGTTACGGGGTAGACTCTAGTATAGTATTATTAAACTAAGCCTCGGTACTTCTATATTAGGACTAGCGCCTTAACTAGATTCTAGTATATTAGGGCCAAATCCTCTATAGATAATTAATATCTTTTACTAAACTAATAAAACTATATATTCTATATATACACCTTGATAAATAATAGTAACGGTTTATACCGATTACTTTATCTATTAAGACGCTTTTATATACCTTATTTAATTAGTAACCTAACGGTTTTATTTACTTTAATACGAGAAAACGCCTACCTACTTTAGATTAGTACCTATACGGTCCCTTTATATCCGATAGACTCTAGAAACGACCCTTTTAATAGACCTATCGTTACTATTATTATATTAGGTAACTCTAACTATAGTACTCGCTCCTAGAAGAATTTAAATACCGAGTAGTAAAAGTTAATACCGCTTTAAGAAAATATACCTCCTCGTAACCCTGATCCGGGTTTTATATTAAGTTTTATCGTAGAGTAAGCTATATTATTAGTAGTAATAATTACTACTATTATTAGCCAAGCTATAAAATAAGTATTAACCGATTTTATTAATTAATAGTAATACTAGCTAGAAGAGTATACTCTAGACGATAACGTCGAGCTTCCTAACCTCTTATAATTTACTATTAAAGACGATAAACTAAAGGTTAAAGACGTTAATTTTTTTAACCCTTAATATAAGCCTAGAAATAACGCCCTAGTTCTAAATACCGGCAAGTATATATACTACTAAAACGTTTACGTTTTTATAGATAAACTTAAGGATATAGTAGATATAAAGCCTAATACCTACGCTGTTTTTAAAAACCTTATTCCCGCGTGCCTTCGTAATTTAGCCTTAATATAGTATTTAGTCGAGTTAATAAAACTTAAAAAAAAACTCCTATATAATATTATATCCGATCTATAATAATAATATACTACCTTTATCGATCGATTTAAAATTAGAACTTTAGTAGTTATAATTAAGATCGCTACCCTTATATATATACCCTAGGATATTCGAAAGGGCATTTATCCTCGTATATTTATTTAAAATATACTATATCTCGCTAAATTTATAAATATTACCTTAATATATTCCTAGCTTTTAACCGTTTAGAACGTATTTTATATAAATATATATCGGGATATCCCTAAACTAAAAGTAATAATAATATTAGATTAATTCCTTAAAGACGTAGATAATAAGGTATTAATTTAGGAGGACTTTTCCTCTCGCGGCTTTATATTACTTTAAAAGCTACCTTACTTTTAACTTTAATAATAGTAACTTTATTAATAGGACAATTAGAAATTACTCGATAATAAACCCTATAAGCCCTTTAAAGATAAATTTAATAAACCGTTTAGTAGTAAATTATTCGATAAAAAGCTATTTAATAATTACTACGCTACGCTATATTAAAATACCGTCTATACCGTTACACTATATTAGTATACCGCCTATAACGGCGTACTAGAAGAAGACGAAGGTAATAATATTAATAATCTAGAGTATAATATTTATTAGGTCATAATTAAAGACTAAATATAAAAACTAGCCGAATCTAGACTAGTACCGCGCTAAAATAGTTTTTACTTCGAAAATACCGGTAAATAACTACTTTCAAAACTCGCTAGCTATTCAAAAACTACGCTAAGGCTATAAATTTACACTAAGACCTCACTTTTATATACGAAAAAAATCGACTATTTAATACCTCCCTATTAATACTCCTATAACGTTAAACGTATACGCCTCTATTTTATTAATATTATAGTTACTACTATTATTTATTTATATTACCTTTATACCTTCCTATCGCCTTATTTTATTATCGCTAGAATTAATATCTAAAAGTATACTAAAAAAATCCTTAAGGCTCTACGCTAAGTTTTAAGATTTTATAATATTCCCGCGGTTACCCCGTACCGACTATTTAAGAGTTAGGGATATACTATATATATTTATTTACTTTATTAGTTCTATATATAGACGCTATTTACGTTATTACTTACAATACCCTATATTAATATATTAACGAGAGCGTTAACTTCTTTCTTTTAAAAGGGGCGTTCTATTACGGGGTAGACTCTAGTATAATATTACTAAACTAAACCTCGGTACTTCTATATTAGGACTAGCGTCTTAACTAGATTCTAGTATATTAGGGCCAAATCCTCTATAGATAATTAACATCTTTTACTAAACTAATAAAACTATATATTCTATATATATATCTTGACAGTCGCTTTTAAATTAAAGGTATAAATATTTCTTAAAAGAATAATACGTATTAAATAATTATATAAATACCGATATTTTAGAATAAGTATTTTAAAACGCGGAGGATTATAAGATATATTATTCTTAGGACGTATTAATTTAAATAGTGGAATAAATAACCTTTATAACGGCTTCGGGCGGTATTAATATAATATTATTTTTAATAATTATATCGGTAGAATAATACTTATTAGAGCGAGGTACGGGGAGGTTAATAATAAAAAAAATATACTAGGTTTAAAGTCTCTATCCGAGTAATTATTTAAATCGGGTATAAATTACTATCCCTTCGGATTAAAAATAATCTATATAATAACCGAGTAGATATATATCGCGCGACTCTTTAATAATTCTATAAATAAGTTCTTTAAAGACCGTCGATTAAGACTTTTCTACGGATACTATAACTTCGATAATACCTTATTATTAAAAGTTAAATTATTTAATATAAAATATAGTAATATTAATAGAGACTAGGTCCGGTAAACTTTTTAGATTTATATAAATAAATTTAATAACGAGCCTAGAATATATTCTATTCTTTACTTCGATATAATATCTATTATAAAAGCGTTATTAGGATATATATTATTTAATTCGAGTCTTAACTATATACCGATACGCTAGCGAAATATTAATAAAGATTTTATTATTAATAAGATATATATAGCCGGTTAATAGTAAGAGATATAAGATAAATTATTTAATAACTCGACCGTCGTACCGGTAATAATAAAATCGGATAAGATTTATTTATTTCGAATATACGGAGATTAGTAGGCCTAGCCGATCTATATTATTATTAATAACTTCGAACGGAGTATATAACGAATAGGGACTCGGTTAAGGATAATATTACTAGACCTAATATTAATAATCTATAATAAAACGAAAACCGAAGTATATTATTATACTTTAGGGTTTATAGTAGAGGGTAAATTAATCGTAATTATAATTATTATTTATTTACATTAACGGCGTAATTTTAAAATACTTAAGGAGTACGTTTAGAAGGAGATTTATATTATATATATAAACGGATTAATTCGACGATATTATCTAATCTTAACTTCTATACCTAGTAATTATAAAGAATAAGTTTTAATTACCTTTATTAAAAGTAATAAATATTATCTAATATATTTAATACCGCCGAATAAGCGCGAGCGATTATACTTTAAAGTCCTATATTCTTTAAGAATACCGGAGTAATATATAGAATAATTATATATTTAAAAAACCTACGATAAGGATATACCTAAATAATTATCGGATATAATAATATATAATCGCCGTAATTTCGCGGAAAGTTATTTCGCGGTTAATATCTTCGGGATCTAAATATTTAATATATTATATATTTTAATAATAAAGAGGTTAATAAACTACCTTTTAAATTAATAAATTTAATATATTAAAGAGGGTAGAATAAAAGAAGAAATAAAAACTTTATTTAATAATCGATTTCGAGCCGTATTTAAATATATTAATTTAAAGCGTTTCCTAAATTTTAATAAAATTAGTTAATAAACGGGGGAGGAGAGTAAATAACTTTTACGAGTAATTATACCCGTATTTACCTCTCTATTATTAGAAAAGGTACCCGAAATATTATATATAAAACGAGCGATTATTAACTTTATTATATTTATAAATTATCGTTCGTATAACGAAGAAACGCTTAAATATATAGATATAATATTAAATAAAATTAATTTATTAAAAGAAGTCTTTAGGAAGTATAAATCGATCGATAAAAAAACGGGCGAGTTATATTTTGATTTCCTTAAATTCTACGTCTTTATTTATATAATATTTATAATTAAATAATACGGTCTACCGGACTTTTATAATATTTAAATAATAAAAAGAATATACCTAATATTATTAAAAAACTATTATAAACGAACGAATAAATATAACGATTATTAGGAGTAAATAATAAAATATAATACTCGCTATATTAAAATTATTATTATAAAGGATAATTTAGAGTATTGGGAGATAAAGATTATATTACCTAGTTAAAAGAGAAAGTAAAAAGAAAAGAAAGTTATAAAGGCCGGGGTTCTTTTAGACCTCGATAAATTAAATTAATAAACGAACGTAAATAAAGACGTTATTTTACGGTAAATCTATAAATACGATACTCGTTATTAACGTATAATATTAAATATAACGAAGATACTTAACTTAAAGGGCTTTCTCGAAGGTCTAGTTATATTTATTAAAGCGAATCGAGTAAAGGCGTTTATATAGGGCTTAATAATACCGAATACCGAAATTAATAAACGGGAGGTAGATTATAGTTAGGTTAATAATTACTTAATTTATATCTTTAAAAATATAATATATTAAAAAATATTAAGGAAGGACTCTTCTAATCCGAGCCGCCTTTATAAAGATATAATAATTTATAGATTAAATATAAAGCTATACTATTATAATTAACGTAGGGATAATATATAAATACGCGAATAAAAATCGGTCGAAACGAATCCTATTATTATATAAAAAGGAAGGTTAATAAATAAGGTATAAATTATTATAAAAATAAAGAATTTAGGCTAGAGGGATTAAAAGTAACGATTTACTCGTTTATAAAATACCTTTATAAAAATCTTTAATTATTAATATTTAGGGTAGGTTTAAGAGTTTTATAAAATAATAAAAATAGAAAAAGTATATTTATCGTATGTTTTTAACCCTAAAATATTAGGTAATCGGCGGTTCTACGGATTACCGAATATCGAGCGAAATATTTATCTTATACCTATAACGATAAAGGGAAGAGACTTCTTCTATATTAATTTAATTATCGATTAAAATTAATATAATATTATTTATAACCCTAAATTTTTTACGAAGAGGTAAAGGGTAACCGAGGAAATTTATACCTAAGTTATAAATAAAGAATATATATATAAATTAAATATAAAGTAATAAAAAAGTTATAAATATTAATATTATAAGGAAAAAGAATTTTTACTAGTCGTTATAATAAGAAATATATAAGGATAAAGACTTAATAAAGTAATTTAAAGAACGAAATCCGAGTTAAATTATATCGTTATTTAATTTAGATATTAAATCGCTTATATTATTATCTAATTTAAATACTAAATCGTTTATATTATTATCCGACTCGGATAATAAATTACCTAAATCGGGTTCGGGGATAAAATCGAAGAAACGAATCGAGGGTATTATTACTTTATTATAATCGAAGATATTAAATCCTAAATAACCGGGGTAATAATACGAGTACGGGTATTACCTCCTAAACTAATAATATATTAAAACCGGGTATTTTAGGGATTATAAATACGAGTTTTATAAAGAAAAAAAAGCGTAGAGAGTTTATATTCGGGAATACTACGAGTAGGAGCGGGATCGCTATACGGATTAATATAATTAACTCGTTATCGAGGAAGGATAATACGTAAGGAGATAAAGATAATAACGAATAATAAAGTATAAATACGAATATATAGAATAAAGATAGTATTATATAGAGGATTAAAAAGGAGGAGTTTATTATAATAACTTAACCTAGGGAGTTAAAGGGTAAAAGGGATATTATAGAGTATATCGGTAAGTCCGGAAAAATAGTTCTGTAAAATCGCTACTTAATCGGTATAAAATACGTATTTTGCAGCCTTGGTAAATCTTAGCGCCAAGATTTTTAAGTTAAAGTTAAGGTCTGCGCGGGAGCGCTAAACTTAATCCTAAAAGTAACTTTATAGCCCTATAGGGTAGCGCTAGTAAAAATCTAATTAAAAATTCGGAATCTAGGCTAAAAACAGATTTAGTAAGATATTTATATTCCTATATAGGGGCCCTAGTCTAGATACTTTTAAAAGTTAAAGTCAAAAAAAAAAGCTGCTAAATCGGTGTAATATCGGTGTATTCTCGGTACATAATGCGCTTAGAATACGGGACATGAGCAGATACGCATTTCTAGCATTTTGTATAATTTTGGTACAAAATGCGCAAAAATCGGGGTTTCCGGATTTACCGATATAAATATACTATTTAAAGCGTAGGAAATAATATTAATAATTATTTATAACTCTAACTACGATTTAATTATATTCGTTTATATCGGCCTAGAAATTAAGAGTTTCGGTATATATAAAGAATTATTATTTAAAGCCTCGATATTCTTTAGAGATATTTTTTTCGGTAAATATAAACCCGAAATAAAAACTAAATCCGAAGACGTCGTCGAAATTATATTATACGATAATAGCTCGAAGGTAATTACCCTTTTTAATAAAAACTTATTAATTTTTAAATAGTTTAATAATTAAGGGTAAATATCTTTATTATATTTCCCTCTCCTATTAAAGTACTCCGATAAAAAGATCTTCCCCCGAATAAAATTTTAAATAAATAAATAGTAAAGAAGGGGGGTAATTATATAAATAAAAGATTATTTATTTATTTTTTATCTTTTTACCTTTACCTTTTTATATTATTATATTATTATATTATTTAATTAATTATAATATAAATAAAGTTTATATATTACTATATACCTTTATTAAAGTTATAGTAGATATTATTTAATAAATTAAACTAGTTTTTAACCCCCCTCCTATATTTTTAATTAATTATAATTATTATAATTTCGTTAACTTTAAACTAGAAGTTACCTTTAAGAAATATATTTACACCGAATAAAACGAATAAGGAATCGAAGAAATTCGAATACTTTAAGCCTAACTTCGTTATCTAATAACGAATATAATACTACTATTTATTTATAATAGGGTTAGACTCTGTATCGCCGAATTCTATTATATTTTTATTAATATCTTACTACGTACCGTCTACGCTATACTCTTCGACGTAATTATTTATAGCGTTTATACCGTTAGAGATTAATATTAATAAGTTAATAACTTCCTAAATTTCTAGTATTAATATATTTATAATATCTTCTAATAAGTAGAAAATAAATAGGTCTTTTTAATCTTCGTTATTTATAGGATTAAAAATAAGAAGGGAGGCTACGTCGAAAGGGTTATTTTTTTCGGAAATTATTATAATCGAGGCGCCCTAAAATTCGGGTAATTTATTTACTCCGTAACGATAATAAGTTTTATATTATTAAATATATATTATTTCTACCCCGAATATCCTCCTATCGATCTTTATTTTACTTTTTTTAATATTTTTATTTATTTATATTCGTTATACCGGAGGCCTTAACTTATATATACTCGTATTTTTTTAAATCTTTAAATTATTTATTATTATTTTATTTTAATATAACGATCTCTTTATAGTAGTTTTTATCCTCGAGATATTTTCTAATATCTAGAACTTTACCTCTAAACTAAATATTCTTCGATATTCTTCGATATTTATAACCCCCCCGATAAGGTAAATAGCCTTAAATTAAAATATTAATAATAATCGTATATTCTCTTTATTATTTATAATAACGTTAATAATCTCCTTTTTAATCTTTTATATCTCGATAAATTTAACGTCTACGGGCTTATTTAATTATAAATTATATAATATACGTCTCCTCCGTCTAGTTAATATAAAAGATATAGTAGAAAACTAAAGTTATTAATATAAATTTAAAATTAAATACTAGGGGAGTACTAGTATATATAATTAAATTATTATTAAAATATTATACTTTTTAGGAGCCTTTAGTAAAAATAATCTTAGAAGAATATAATAATACCGGGAGCTAGTAAAGAACCTTATATAACTAAGCGACGAGTATTAAAAAGGAATATAATTACTTAAATAAAAAATAATTTATATACTTTTTATCTTTCTCCCTCTACCTATTTACGTTATAGTATTACTCGTTATATTTAATTATAATATAACTAGATTATTTATACTACTACCTACGTTTATAATACGATAGTATCCTCGTTATTTAATAATAAATATAGAGCGCCTCGGAGATCTAGTTAAATTATTTACTCTATAATAATAACGAGCCTTATTTTATTAAATATATAATACTCTAGTACTAAATATTTTTTTATTAATCTTTATTTTATTTATTTTAATTTATTTATTTCCTCGGATTCGTTTTTTTTAAAACCTTTACTTTCTTACTTCTTTATAAATTATATATTATATTAATTATTATCTCGTACCTTTTAATAATTATTAAATTATATTTATCTATATACGTCTTCGAATAGGAGAAATTAATTTATAGTTTTAGGTTTAATTAAGCTCCCTAAATTTAGATAGAATAAAAGTAATTAATCTATATTTATAATAACTAAAGACCTTAAAGGCCGGCTCGTATCTTTAAAAATAAGTTAAAGATTTTAGTAGAAACCTATTTAATTAATTTTATACGAAATCTTATAAAAGAATATATTTAAATAAAGGATTATATTAATTTTTTTATTTTTATATTAATTAACGATCCTATTAATTCGAGCGCCTTTAATTTAATAAAGAAGGTTAAAATAAAGGGAAGAATAATCGGCGGTTTAATAAAGCCCGATTAAATATAAAAGAGCGAGTCTCTTTAGTAATAAATTTAAATATTTAATAATAAATACTAAATTTATAACTTCGGGTATTATTTTATTAAAAATAATCCGGATATTTAAATTAACTACGTTATAATAAAGAGAGAGGAAGATATCTTCTTTAATTTAAATAAGCCTTATACTACTACGCTCGGTATTTATAATAAATACTTTAATACCCTTTTATTATAATCGGCGCTCTCTAAATATTTAACCGCCCGTATTCGGAAAAAATAAACGAGTCTTATTTATTATTATTTAAGGATATTTATTAATATCCGTCTAGCCTCCTACGTATTATTAATAAGGTTTAATAAAAAGCGGATAATATCGACGTTAGATTAAAGGAGTTATTAGAGCCGTTAGATAAAAACCTTCTAATAATTATTATACGAGAAATAATAAGATTTAAATAATAGATTAAGAAATATATTAAGGGGGGTATTTAAACTAATATTTTTTAAAAGAAATAAAATAAATAAGCTTTCTAATTTCATAAGATTTTAATTAATTCGCGATTAATTTTTAGATTACTAAATCCGCTAATATTTAATTAATCTCGTAGTATATTAACTAGCGAGTTTATAATTATATTTAATCCTTTAATTTAGAAGAATATTATTATTTTTAAATTTAATTCCGAATTTAATATTAATATTAATAATAAATTAAGCCCTATATTATCTAAGAGGAAAAGATTATACGAATCGATATTATTTATATTAAATAAGTTTTTAAGAATCGTTCTTTATTCGAATAATTATATTATATCCTCTAAATACTTTAATTTTAACGAGGTATATAATATTATTTAAAATACATATATTAAACTTCCGGGGCGAATTTATCCTAATATTATAAAGAGAATTAAATCTTTTAATAAATATAGAAAGTTTTTAAAAATCGTTAAAGCCTAGATTAAATATAAAAAGGAAAATCCGTCGATTAATTTAGGATATATTTATATTTAGACTTCGTTACTTAAATTTATTTAATACTAAAAGACCTTAAAGATCCTATATATAAAAAAAATAATCGAATATTAAACCGGGATCTTTATTAAAGCGACTTCAAAGAATAAAGTTATAGGGGTATATATTTAAAATAAAGATAATATTATAAAAAGAGTTAAGATTAAGCCTAAAATAATATTATAAAGAAAATTAAAATTAAGGAGGGTAAGATTATTACCGAGCTTAAAATAATATTATAAAGAAAATTAAAACCGAGGAGGGTAAAATTACTACCGAGCCTAAAATAATATTATAAAGAAGATTAAAATTAAAGAGGGTAAGGTTATTACCGAGCCTAAAATAATATTATAAAGAGGATTAAAATTAACAAGGGTAAAATTATTACCGAGTTTTAAAACTTAAAATATAAAAAAGAAATCGTAAAGTAAATATTTTATTATATTATTAAAGCTAAGACCTTAAATAAAAAGGAAATTAATAATAAAATTATACCCTCTCTTAAAAAGAAAGACGTTATTTATAAACTTAAAGATATTCTAGCTACCGAAATTATATCTACCGATATTATTATTTCTTTCTCTCCGATAATAGCTTTAGAGTTATACTTATTCTACTCGATAAATATAAAAGCCCGAAGATATTCTAGCTACCGAAGTTATATTTATTAATAATATTATTTCTTTCTCTCCGACGATAACCTTAGAGCCGTACCCGTTCTATTTAATTAATATAATAATATTAATAGTTTCTTTAACTAGGCTCTAAGGGCTTAAAGATTTTTAAATAACTCGGATAATATTAATAATCTAACGGGTATCCCGGCTATAATAAATAATATTTAATAACTAATTATTATAATATAAAGACTAGTAGATATATTCGGCTATATACTAAACGAAATTATAAAGACGAAGAGTAGTAAAACTAATAATTTAATAAAAATTAAAAATCCGGTTCTAAATAAGGCGAATATAGCCTTAACTTAATTATATAAAATAATATCTTCGCTTAATTATATATCTACCGCCTAAACAAAAGTTTAAGTTTATAGATATAAATCGACGTTACTTCCTCTTTACTAAATTATAGTTACGAAGATAATAATTATTATTAATATTATTAAAATAGGAGTTAAATCTAAAGGACGTTAATTATAGGAGTATAATATAAATAATAATAATTTTAAATTTATTATAAAGTATATCGAAGCGAAGACTAGCGCGGTATTTATTATTAAATATTATAAATTAAAGGCCTTAGCTTTCGTAATTAAATTATTTACTTTTAAGATATTTATTAACGGGGTTTATATTAATAGTATTTTAATATAAAAAGAAGGAGACCGACTAAAATCCCGTTTAAAAAGGGATTACCGAATAAATATCGCGGTAGATAATAACGATATATTCTTAATAGAGGCTATATCTATAGGTTTAATATTATAAAGATAAGATATTACTCGCTTTACGAGTTCTTTAATTTAAGATTTATTTATTTTATTAATAATATTAATAAACTAAATATTTATAACGTTTATAAATAGAAATTCTAGGATATCCTACCGTTATTCGAGTCGAATAAAATAACTATCCGAGTCGGGTATAATAATTATTTAAGTCGGATATAATAGATATCCGAATCGGATAAAAATTATACGAAAATACCTTATAACGAAAAATCCTATAACTTTTTATAATTATCGTCCGCTTTTAGAGTATTCTAGATAATTTATAAAATAATCTAAAAACGAAGATATAAAAGTTTTAAACGTTATTATTAGCGAGAATACTAAATTATATTTAGGCGGTTATAAACTCTTTATTTATAAGATTAAACTATTTATTACCGTCTAACCTACTAATTATATTATTAATATTATCGACGTTTTCTTCGCTACTATCTTTTTTATTAATAATATTATTATAACTAGAATAAATATTATTAATAATAATAGGGGTAAGATAATTAAAAGGAGAAGTTTTATTAATATTATACGAAGGTTAAATATATCTCGCGTAAATACTCTAAACTAGGTACTAGTAGAGGCGGTAGAGGTTAAAGTATAAATATAGGCGACGGTAACTCTAACGGATATAAAGGAAAAAATAATTACGATAAAGTAATCTATAGTTAATATTAATAGTAAATATTAGATATTAAATAATAATTAAACTTAAAGTTTAATAATAGGTATATTATACTAGTAAAGATTAATATATAGTTAATTTATTAAACGTACTTCGAGTATATTATTAATAAATTAGATATACTATCGGGGCTAATAGTATACTATCTATAAATAATAAATACTAACTATACTAGGAGTATAGTATCGGTAAATAAAAGTTACTAAATTTATTAATAAGTTATTAATAATAACCCCGAGTTATTAAATCTATTAATAGGATACTATTTAAACTCCTAATTTACTAAACCTACTAATAGGACACTACTAGCCTTATCCGTAACTTAAGGCTACTAGTAGGACGCTACTAACCCTATCCGCGCGGTCGGTAACTAGAGTTTTAGTAGGAGTTTTTGAGATTTACCGATATAGAATAAATTAAAACTCGAAGAGATTAAATTCTTCGACCCTAAAAATAATAAAAAGGATAACCTATTTACTTTAAAAAGGTATATTATATATAAGAATATTTTCGATTTTAAGGATCGCGTTAACGATATAATTAAATAATACGGCGAAGAGGAGGTATAAAAGTTTTTATTTTTATATATTAAAAAAATAACCCTTAAGTAGTTCTCGAATAAATTAAATATTAATATTAAGGTATTAATACGTACCTTCGCTAGCCCTAAATAAATAGGTTATTTTATTAAATAATTTAAAATAAAAACGCTAGAAATTATATATAAACTTCGTTTTAATAAATATAAATTCGTTTAAATACGTATTAATAAGACGCCTAGGTAGTATATAAATAAAATATTTAATTTAACTAGGGCCGCCGATATTCCTAGTATATATTAATAAATATTTATAATTTATAATTATATTAACTCTAATTTCAAGTTTTTTATTAATCCGTTTAAACCTAGCGTCCTATTAAATAAGTTCTTTAATTTATTTAATACTAAGGAAGAAGCCTAGCTAGGAATAATACGAAGTAATAAAATAATTAAACCTCTACCGCCTTTTAAGCTAGAGGGTTTACGATAAGATTAGTAGAATTATTAATAATTTAACCGGTTCCGGTTATAATAGAACTAGTTACTTTAAGCTACTTTTTATTAATTTATTAATCCGGTTTATTAGAATATATTAAGTATTCTTTAAACGTAGTAGTAGCTTTATTAAATTTCACCGCTATTTATTTAATTATAAATTATTAGTAATAATACTAGGAATATACCTTTCCCTCCTAGAAATAGAAATTATCTTAATTTTTAATTATATTAAGAAAACCGCGGGCCTATAACTAGTAGTTATAATTTTAATTATTTCGGGTAATAGTAAATACCCCCTAAATATATAATTATTTATTATAAAACCGAGGTATAAAAGGACTATTCTTAAAAAGATAATTATAAAGAGTTATAAATAAAAGAGTAATCCACGCTTAATATTAATTACGTTAATAAATAAAGCTAGGATTAGTAGTAAAATAATTACTATAATAAATAAAACGAAATAGCCGGTTATTAGATAACTATTATCGATTCGCCTAAATAAATCGAGTGTCGTATTTATAAAAAGTTATTCTCTTTTAAAAACGTATTATATACGTATTTTAGAAATTAAAATTTAGGTAGGAACCCTATGAAAGCCTCCTACCCTAGATATTTAATTATAAATATTATTTAAAAGAGTAAATAACCTTTAGTAATAAACGAGAATATAGAAACCTATTATTAAATTAAAACGAATAACGAATTACTAAAATAAAAACCTATTATTAAATTAAACTACGACTCTTCTAAAAATATAGGAATAGGATAAATATTTAGGAAGTACTAGTATACCGGTATTCGGGTCGGTTTAGACCCTAGAATTAAAATAGAAAAGAGTTATAAAGATACTAGTTATAAAGTAATTATCGTTAATTATAAATTTATAGTACGCTTTCTTCTAAAAGCTAGAATCCGTATTATAGTAACCCTACTCTAAGTTACCGGTATTAGTATTAACCGCTATATTATTTCTAAATATATCGTAACCTCTTTATACTTCCCCGAGAAAGATAAGAGCGGTAATAAAATAATAACCGAAACCGCCTTTAAGGAAGTCTATATTATAGATAATTTTAAAATAAGTATATTTATTAATATAGACGTTATAGCCCCTAAAGGGATAGATATATTAGTATTTTAATAAATAACCTATATTAGTAGCTACGATATAGAGTATTTTATCGACGTTTATTTAAGAGGTATAAATATGATCCGGCTAGTATATACTACGAAAATAAGAGTTATCCCTTTATAAATTACGATAATTATCGATGTCTATAAACTTGATCTATTAATATAAAACTACTTTTTTAAACCGGTAGATATTAACCTATACCTCTTTATCGGAATTATTAATAATAGAATAAGATTAATATTTATAAAGAATGAGATAGATAAGTATATTAAAATCCTTAAGAATATAAAACTAGGTTAAGTAGTCGAGATTTAATTTAATAACTACTATAGTATTATTATAAACGATAACGACGTTCGCGAGCTCGCTATACGAAGGCCTTTATAAAAGTATAAAGAAACTTTTATTAAAAACACTTTTAATAGTATAGTTATCGTTAGTATTAATTTATTACTTCTTAAATAGTCTTTAGGGGGTAAAGATATAAAGAACCTAACTAGTTCCTAATCTTTTATTCTATTAATAAAGGTAATTATTTCGGTAAAGAATAATATCCTTTTAAACGATATTATTATTTATAATAAATAACCGGAGCTAGTAAAGATTATTAATTAATTCTTTATACTTTAGGTAGAAGGAGGCTTTATTAATATTCTAGAAAACGAATAAATATATATACTACTTCGCGCCGACTAGGAAGATAAAGTACTTAAAATAATATATATTTATCCTATAAATAACGAGAGTTAGAAGATTATTAACGAAATCTTTAATAAATTATATATTTAGGGACGGTTTAAATAGATAATATAAACTACTTTATTTAACTTCCTAGTCTTCGTTATTTAAACTATAAAATTAGACGGTATTAAGAAAGGTCGTATTATTATTAATATTCGAGGTTTAAATATTATAGTTATAATAAACGTCTATTATTTACCTCTATAGAATAATATAATTAACGCCGTTAAGAGTTATTATTAAATTACCGTTATCGACGCGGTTATTTTTTTCTATTAATAGTATATATATCTTAAAGATAAATATAAGTTTATCGTCGTATTATACCGCGATTAAAAGATTTTTAATATTATAGTAATAGGATTTAAGAACTCGCCTATATATATATAATAATAAATAAACCGGATCCTATATATCTATAAAGTATTCGCCCGAGTATATATCGATAATATTATAATATTCTTTTAGACCCTCGAGGATTATATTTAATACCTATATATAGTATTTTCTTTATTCGCTAAATTTAATATTTTAATTAACTCTAAAAAGGTATTTATCGGTTATTTATTAATTATATTATTTAATAGTTAACTCGTTCGGGTTATTAACTTTTAAAGAAAAACTTATAATTATTAAATAACTAGTTTTCTCTTAAATACTAGTAGTATTTAAGATATACCTAGGAATAACTAGTTAACTAAAAAATTATATAAAAGATTATACTACTTTAGCTAGGCCTTTATAAAATAAGAAAATTATATTATTAAATAAAATACCCCTTATAGGTGTTTAGCGATAGGAATATACTAAAAAAACTAGTTTTAAATCACTTTCCTTATAAGAGATCCGTTTATTTAAAATTATTTAAAATACCCTTTCTAAACCTTCCTTTCTATACTACTTTAATAATAAAAAGGAACTATTTATCGACTTTAATACTAGTAAGAAATTCGGTTACGGGGTTATAATTTATTATATTATAAAAAAACTAAACGGCCTTTATCCTAACTAGAAATAAATTTAATTTATCCTTTTCCTTAACCGACTCTTTAAAGATATAGAAATATATTATTAACCTACTAAAATAAAACTAGTAGGAATAATATAAGTATTTATTAAAATTAAATATATAGTCGAATTAACCCCGAAGATAATTATTTATATTAATTATAGAGCTATACTTAATATAGTTAAATAAATAAATATAACTACCTTATCTATAGTAAAGACTAATTTATATATTATACGGGCCTTAGATTATATTTAGTGTTTTTAAAATATAAAGATCCGTTATAAACTTAGTATTAAATATATAGTACTAGATACCCTATCCCGACTATATTAAAAGGACGTAATTAAGGACTTTTTAAAAGGCGAGCTAGATATACTCTAGGTATATATATATAAAGTTTATATATTAATAGAAATAAATATATAGTTTAAATAAGAATTACTTTAAGAGTATTAGAACGACGACTTTTAAGTTAAAATAAATTATATATTTAACTATAACGTAGAAACCGGCGAGGATATCGTAGATCTTCTATTTTTAAAGGGGGGTAATAGCTTAATATAATATACTAATAATTTGACTATTAATTATATATATATACCGGAGCGTTTATATATACCTTCTTTATATATTAAAACTTTATTTAATATTATATATTCTAACTTATATATAGGAAGATATAAATACTATAAAAAATAACTAGGTATTAATATATATATAAACTAAATAAAAAGTTAGGGGAGTATTTATAATACTATTTATAATATTAATTATTCGGTACTTCTAGGTATAAGTTTTATAGAGTATTATAATTTATTCTTATACCGCCCTCTCTTTTTTATATAATTTTTATTAATTTTATCCTAGCCTTACCCCTTTCGTAGGAAGGATTCGATAATATTATAATTATTATATATAAATTTTCCCGAAAAGTAACCGCGATTTTAGGAAAATTAATATAAAAAGTAGAATAATAAGTAGATATACTTTTATATTATTTATATTTAATAGATTAAAGTATTCCGAAGATTATTTTTTCCGACCGCGACTATAAATTTATAAATACCCTATAGAAGGCTCTATTTAATAAATTTAAAATAAATTTAATATTCTCTACCGCCTATTATCTATAAACGGATGAATTAAACGAGTGTATAAATTAGACTATTAAAATTATATTATAATTCTAGATTATTATTTTATAAAATTTTAAAACCTAGGAAGAGGTACTACCTTTTATAATTATATAATATAATAATATATTTTCTTAACTTATTAACTATACTCTAAATAAAATAATTTTCGGTTTTATTATTAATAACGCGTTAGACCTAGGAAACTAGGAGAATAATATTTTATTAAAGAAATTAATATATATTTAAACTTCGGATATAATTACCTTTATTTAAATATATAATAAAGAATATTATAATCGTATTTATTACCTTTAATATTTTTGTAAAGGGGACTAGGCCTTATTATATTTATATAAAAGTTATAATATTCCGGTAAATAAATTTACTAGTTATAAATATAATTAATAAATAACTAATTTATTTAGGGTTTTTAATTATATCGGTAAATTTATATACCGTCTTAATATCCTAAGAAATTAAAAGATTTATAATATATTTTTAATAATATAACTAGAGTAGTATTTACCGCTAGATTAAGATTTTTTTAAATATCCACGACCTATTAATTTTAAAGTAGTAGAAACCGAGCGAGACGATTTAGAGCTAGAATAAGAATTAAAATATATCCTCGATAACCGCGTTATTAAAAAGGGGAAGGGTTATACTACTAAATACCTCCTATCCTAGAAAGATTAGGGATCTATATAGGACCGTTAAATAAATATTAAGAATATTTTCGCGGACGAATTTATTAAGGAATATAAATAATAAGTTAAATATTAAACTAAATTCTTCTTCTAGGGTCGATAATTTTAGAAATATAATTATATTTCTCTTTTATATTATCGCCCTTTACCTACCTTTACTAGGAAATAATTATTATATTAAATCTATTTATCGACGGAGCTCTATTTAGAGTACGGGTACTATAATAATATTAAGGGGGTATTATACCGAGAACTAGTAAAACTATTTTTTAATAATTTTAAATTATTCGCCTAGTCGTACGTAGAGCTATATAACCCGAATATTTTAATAATATATTACTTATATACTCCCCTATATAGACTTAGGTATATACTTTTCGTTATTATTATTTCTTAACTAGATAGTATATTTATAAAGGAAAAAACTTTGGATAATATATTAATTATATTATTATTCAGCCGAATCGGGACTAGCTCCGCGTTAAAATAATTTTAATTCTAAAAATACTATTAAACGACTTTCTTTAGCTAGCTAGATTTATATTAAAACTTTATTTTTCTAATATATATTTAACGCCCTAGTCCTTTAGTATTAATATTTTTATAATATTATATATATATACTCTTATTTTATTAATATTATAGTTTTTATCGTTAATTATCTACGTTATCTCTATACCCCCCTATTACTTTACCTCGTTATCGTAATTTTAATTTTAAATTTTACGACTTTACGTTAAACTTTAAGACTCTATAGACCTACCCGTAATTAATCGATAATTTAGAATATATATTTCTTATTTATTTACTTCTATATATAGATATTATTTACGTTATTATTTATAATACCCTATATAAATATATTAACGAGGGCGTTAATTTCTTTCTTTTAAAAGAGGCGATTTATTATAAAATAGACTTTAGTAGGAGTATTATTATAAATATCTACTAAAACGGCGGGCTGAGCCCTACCGCTAGCCCTATCGGGACTAGGGTAATACTAGGATTCTAGTATATCAAGGCCAAATCCTCTATAGAATAATTAATATCTTTTATACTATATACTATTATATTGACCCCGTGTCACGGGATATAATTAAAAACCGTGGTTTTTCGACCAAATAGTGACTCGGTAGCGTTAATATTTTAGTTTAGAATAGCGTCTATATATAACTTCAATTTCTGCTACTTTATGCGTTATTAGAATATGAATGACGTGCGCGGTTCAATTAATAAGCCTGGATGCGCATACTTCAAAATTTAGCGTCTCGCTTAATCCGTCACTTGATTCTGCGCCCACGAGTACGTGAGAGCGATGATATCGTGGGCTGTCGTAGCATCGTCCTGGCATCTTTGACGAAAACCACCGGTACAACGTCGTGGACCCCAGTCGTTATTTAATGAGAAATGGCATCGGGCAATGGAGTAAGATAGAAGGCAGAAAGAGATGATGTAAATAAAGCACTTGAATCCGCTGATGAACGACACTAGACCGAATCCTCCCTAGCATCGAATTCTACTAAGAACACATTTACGCCATCGCAAAAGATACATTTCGAAGACCTTCATGATTGTTGGCATATGGCCTAGCGCCTTGGCATATCGCTAGATAGCTCCCAGAGCATAGAACACTGAACGAACAACATGCATACCCATTCAGAATTCCAACAATGAACAGATCACGACCTGAAAAGCCTCGACCAAAACTTACACCTCCCAAAACTTACACCTCCCATAGCTCGTCGCCATCCTCTCACTCCCTCTGTTATCCGCAGCGCCTTCCAATTTCAAACGCCAATCGACTTTCAGTGGACGCATTAATCCACCCCAGCTCCCCCATCAATACTCAATCCATCAACCAGCGTACCTGTTTGTCTTTAGTCTGTTTGGTAAGGGGCCACGATGAGGTAAGTCTAGGTTATCGACGCGTCCGTCGACCAAGCTAGCCTTGCGGCTAGGTCCTCGCGAGGACAGGAACTGTCTCTTATTAGGATTTATAAGACCACTTCAGCAACTTGACATATCTTGAATCTTGGTCCTAGAAATGACAGGCTCAACCTCGGATTTAATGGCACTGAATGGTATAGAGTACGCTCTAGCAGTCGTAATTGCCGTATATTTACTCTTTAGTAAGTATATTCTTTTCGTTTCGGACTCTAGTGCCCTTTTGATTGCTACTTATTCTGATAATTTGTCTTATGTGTGGTACCATTGCACGGTATGATGGGTTTAAGAGGTGGTATTGTGCTATGGGATTAAGCTACAGATAAACAGTCTATTGAGTCGTCTATTATAATAGCATGGCATGCTGATAAATTGCTGCATTGATGTTTGTATGCTAGGAAGGTCCTTTCCCTAAATCTCAGTGTGGTGTGTCCCATCTATCCTCAGTACCCGCACACATTTCGGAGTCGAAATTATTTCTAAGACGAGACAATGAATAGCAAAACATGTCTCGAGGGTAGTCTTAGGGTAGAATCCCGAAGAAAGATTCCGAAAAGTGCCTTACATCAGATCATCATATTCTTCTTCAAGTCCTTGCGAATCTCTTCAGCCGTCCAGTCTTTTGCCTCCTCCATAGGTGGCAGGGACTTCGCTACCGTCTGTGGCGCAAGCTTCTTCAAGGTAGTGATTGCAGTCTCGCGGTTGACTTGGATCTGAAGGTTGTAGCGCTTGCCCTGGCCTTTTTTGGCGGTAGTAGGCCCCTGCATGTCCATACGGAAGTGCTTGGTCTTGTACACCGCAGACGTCGCGGTCGTGGGAATACCGGTGAGCTTTGCTGCGGGGATGGAATCGATGAACTCCGTGAGGGCGTCCTTGGCTTGTCCCATGGTCAATTTTTGGAAGTGTAATTGTTGGTGTTTGAAGTTCTGTTCGTGTCCTGGGTGGAGAGGTGGTTAGTAAGAAGAACGTGAAACGAGGAACATGGTAGGTTAATATAGGAATGGAGTATGTGTTGGGGAAAGTATTGATTTGATATAATAGTCGAGTATGTGCTAAGAAAAGTATTGGGCATCTTACCCTTCTAAAGCGTCTATATCACAACATCTTGAGCAAGGCTTGACACTTCTGCGGCTCGATACCCAATGACATTCGCCAACTTGGCCCATCCCCAGCTCGATATGGCAAATTCCAACTGTGTCTTACCATTTCTACTGCGTCTATACCACTTTATGGTAAGAAAGGCTTGACGCTTTTGCGGCTCAATGACCCATGAATGTTCGCCAACTTGGCTCACCAACAGCTTGACATAGCAAAATCACCTGGCATTTTACCTTTCGAAGCATTGATGCCGTTATATCTTAACTAAGGCTTGACACATTTGCGGCTTAATGACCTAATCATACTCACTAAAATAGCTGATCAAGGAGCCTGTAATCGCGACTTGATTCGAGGGCCGATGGAAAAATTTGTTGCCTTTCTGCACTCATGGGTTGCGGCTTGAGCCTGTAGCCATCGCAAATGCCACTTCTTTGGACAGCTTGGCTAAGATTTTTCACTCCTGTGTCATAGTGTATCGCAAACCGGGCTGCTCAACCCCAGCGATTATATTCTCCAGCCATTCTCTGATGCGTCCACGACAGAACGGAGTATCACAATTATCCACCGCCCACCCAAAGTCTGCCTTGACTTCCGAAGCACGAATTTCAGCCATCCACCTTGGCTCCACTATTTCCATCCGCTCAAAGAACAGCTCACGAAGGCGTGTCATGTTATATTCTTCAAGATGTTCACCGTAACCTTCATCTAATTCACCGTCATCGTTTCGTGAGTAATTCTCTGGTTGCGGCTCGTCGCTGCGCTCTCTCCCTGCAAGCAATGACGGAAGCTGGCAGACCTTCCACATAGGTACAACAGAGACACATTCCCAGTCTACCAGTGCAGTGAGTTCCCCAAAAGCATCGACCATGAGATTTTCCTGGTGCATATCGTCATGATGTAGGGCAAACCTCTCGTTTGCGATTTCTGTCGGAGGGAAGATCTTAGGGATGGTTTGCAAGAGTCGTTCTATCAGAATCTGGGTAACTTCATCTTCGTCTTCATCATCGGCGTCGGAGTCATTGTCAGGTTCGTCTTGCGAAGCGAGCGCAAGATCCGAGTCATACTTCTTATGCGCTAGAATAGCGGACAACCATCCACTACTTGAGTGAAACGGACCTCGAGGAATATCCAGCGTGATGTGGTTCTCCCAAAAGAACGCCATGGATACGATTCTATCCAGTATGTAACCAGGCGGTAAACCGTTTTCGGCAGGCCGAGCGGAAGTCTCCGGCAAGTCCGCTGATCGATAGATATTTCCAATCGAATTGCATTGAACTCGAAACAGGTCTGCAGTAATGTCGACGATCCTCTCCACGAGTTTGCATTTTGCAGACCATGTGATCGTCTCCCAAACATCTTTCAGCCCCGTACCAGGCATAAAGTCCATGAGCATCCACTCAAAACCGATTTCATTATCGTGTGAGTTATCCAAAGCGATGACCTTGGGTACGGGGCTCGATGTGTACTTGCTCACGATATCGAGAACCGCAGCCTCACTGGATGTTTTGAATCGGGGGTCAACAGGCAAGGTAACTCGCATAGCGAAAGTACCACACGAGCAGGTGATTCTGTACAACTTGTTAAACGCGCCTGAGTTGATGAATTCAATGGTAGCATTTTCAACGTCAGCGGCAGACAGCCCGAGTAGGCAGTAGGCAGTCTTGGCAACCACATTCATATCAGGCTCTTTCGTCCATCTTGGCTCTGGGGCCCAGAACGAGGGTCGCACCCACTCCAGACCGGGTTGGCTCTCCATAACAGGTCGATCTATGCAAGCAGATTTGTCCTCCATGATACTAGTGTAGATGATAATGCAAGGAGAGAAATGGGCTGTGACCCGCGATATATTTTTTGTACGAAGTGTCGATGAGTCAGTATTGAACACTTCTTTGAACTTCGAAAGTACAAGGCTTGATAGAAGCACTAGCTCAGCCTTACGAGGCGCCACAAGGCCACAATGTTTTCTTTGTTGAAATTCTCATCAAAGTGATCTTAGCCTTCGTAGATAGGATTGCTGCAATGATGCACTCTCAAAAACGTCTAGCCCCCGCACTCAACTTGCCAGAATTGAGGGAAATGTGATCTTGACCTTCGGCGTTGGGCTTAGTGCAAGATTGCATTCCCACAAAGGCCTGGTCCACAGGCTGTGTGTCAGCATAGTTGACTGTTGCGAGTTTGCCAGTGAATCAACTGGAGCACATAATTGGGCTTCAAGCCCATTGAGAACGCGTCAGCTACCCGGTAATGACTCAGCTCGAGCAGTGACGGACCAAGTCTTTACTCCTCTGCATATCTTTTTGCCCGACTTAGGGCTCTGTAGCCTTAGCAACTGCCACTTTCTTGACAGCTTGCTTGCCTAACATCGTGGTCAGACTTTGGAATCAAGTGATCTTGACTTCCATGGTAGGTGTACAGCTGCATTTTCCAGCCAATGCCTTGAGTACACACCTCTCCTAGGTCTGCCCAAAGAGACGAGTCTGAGTAGTTAGTAAGGTGTATCAAACAGGAATAATGCCTACTAACACCGTGCTATGCAGGGGTATATCGCTAGAATGCTCTCAAATAAAACAATGCAAGTCAAAGTGTCGTTCAGTCCGAGTCGTAGTCTACCAAGCACGAAGCGTTGGTATTGTCGTTTCCATTAGCGCCGTGATCCTGCCTAGACCTTGGTTTCAGTTTGATTAGGGGGACACTGCTCTTTGCAGGTGTACTCGACCTGTCGACCTTCAAGAACGGATCCAAGACTGCCCTAGTATTGTTACCAAGCTCTTTACGAAGGGCTTCTTTGCTCTTTTCGGCTTGCGAGGCAGCCTTGGTGGTCTTGATTCGCTTCGTCAGAGCCTTCTTCGAGTTCGATGAGTCTTGGAATAGTGGCCTTGACTGTGCTTTGATGATCGCTCCTTCGCCGCCAAGCTCACCGAACTCCACGAATTCAGCTCGCCTTCGGTCCTCCTCGGTCTCCTCCAGCAGGTCCATTCCCAGGCTCATGCGATCCTTCAGGCCCTCTGTTAGCTCTTGATTTCTCTGCCTCTTCTTCCGTCCGACCCTGAAGGTTTCTCTTAGCCTTCTATTTGCTTCCCCCGGGTCTTCCCAATGCCTCTCCTTCGCCCTTTGAAGCTCCTCGATTCGGCTCTGGTCACTACTAGCCTGCTTCTTATCCTCAACCTTCCCCTCCAAAGCCGCGAACGCATCGTTTGCCAACCTTTCCTTCTCTTCCTCCGTCTTGATCCAGATCTCCCCCTCCTGCACCTTATCCTCACCGCTGTCCCTCTTCTTAGCCCCCTCTGTGACCACGTAAGCCGTGTTCTTCGGGTCTGTCCGTATCTCAATAAAGCCACCGCAGGCCACATGCTTCATCCGAAAGCTGTAGATGGGTGTGGTGTGGTAGTTGCCAACTCTCTTCTTTTCGGCATTGAAACGGACGCCTTGACCGATGATGGAGGGTTTGGGGCATGTGGTGCACCAGATGGCGAAGGGCATTTCGAAGCGGACGGTCAGGATGCCTTGGCCTGATTTGCGTGCGCGAGAGCCAAGAGCATGCTTGCCGGCAAGCTTGTTGGCGGATATAGTTCCTTCGTACTCGGGCGGGACATAACGTCCCATATCTAGGAGATATCAGCAACAACTGGAGAGTCGTGGGCAAAAACGGACTCACTGAAGCCCTGCATCTTAGCTGTACTGTGTGATTAATCAGATGTAACTTTTGATGGTCATTCCCCTCCAGTATCCAAGGCAGGCTGCTGGAGATCCGAAGTCAGCTCTTTACTTTTGCCTCCAGCTAAAGCTGGCGGTTAAACCTCGGCGCGTTACGGATACGCTAAGCCTTATCACAGCGCGTGCTTTTTGATCGACGTTCGTCGAGCAGCTAGGTGGATGAAACATGCGCCCAGCTCAATTACTCACTCAACCCAGCAAGTCTTGCATTGCAAAAGAAGTAGTTGTCTCGAGTTTATCTCGAGGTTGATTATGCTGAGGTGACAAGGCGCCAAAGTGCAGAATTGCCCTGGAAGACTGGACGCAAACATGGCTCCAAGGAGTTCACAAGAGGAGGCCCCAGAAGAGGAAGAGGAAGCTCCTGGTCATGACGAATTTGTGGCTGATCTTTCGAAGTTTGCAGAAGATAGAAGGTGAGATTTTCCTCAATAAATTGGGAACACAACGGACTAGAGATGCTAAAATGAGCAAAATCAAGGATCAATGTCGACCTCAACGCGCGTGTCAATGGCAAATTCATCGATCTTCACAAGCTGTATAAAGTGGTCACAGAGCGGGGGGGCTACGACACCGTTAGTGCTGAGAAGCTGGCATGGCGGAAAGTTGGGAATGAATTCAATCTTGGGACGGCAAACGCTGCGGCATACGCCTTCGCTGTGAAAACCACATATTACAAAAACCTTGCGTGAGCATGAAGCTATCTCGTTGCGGTCCCATGCTGAAGCTATAAAGGGCATATGAAATAAAGAAGATGCACAACCAAGAACCTCCGCCAGTGGAAATCCTAGAGAGATTGACCGCCAAAGGAGGAGACATTCTTACTCGTACAGTGGAGAACTTCAGACCTCCAGGTCGTGCAAGCTTGAGCGATTCCGAGGGAGAAGAAGCGAAAACGCCGAAAGAGGAGAAGATGGATATCGATGACCCTGGCAGCGGAGGAGGTCGTACTACTAGAGGTGGGCGTGAATAATCTTGAGAACAAATGTTACTTTTGCTTACTGATCCACATAAAACAGGCCTACGTCAAGCTCCACCTCCGCGACAACTTTTCCAACCTGATATTTCATCATCAAGACAGACCCGTCATTCTTCCGGCCACCTCCAGTCTCCTCAACCCCCAGCAGCAACCACCCACACAGGCTACAATTACTCGGCATCCTCAAATCCTAATAGCGCCTCCTTTGCTGTCGCAAACTACGAACCTCGACCTCCTATGCCCCTGACGTTACGACCAATTACGACTCCGGGTAACAATCCTCACCTTTTCAAACTTCGGCAGGATCAGGCGAGGGAAGCTCGCAGGGTTGAGTTGGGCCTGGTATCTCCAAGTACAAAGGGTATGATGAAGCCAGGTGCTGGCTTTGAGGGCCCTAACATCTACGTTCGAACGCTCCAAGGTCTACGTTCCCAGGTCCCTGAGGAGCAAGATTACGCATTGCATCATCTCGTAAAGATATCTCATGAGCGAGGTGACAAGTACAAGTTTGATGCTTTCCCAAACCTAGCTGAAGGACTGATCGAGTACGTCCTCGGCGTGAGCTCTCTATTCTACGATGTTAAGTGGGAGATCAGCTACGCAGATGATGCACATGGTATCAACGTACTTGACGGTATACAGGGGACGCCAGATATCCTTCAGAGGATACAATGCCTGAAACGACTCGATACACCCGACGAGATGGAGTCGGAGGAGTTTGCTCGAAAGCTGAACAAGATCCTCGAAGCCGGCCTTACCATCCGGAATCTTGCCCTTCTAGAGGACAATGCCATCTACTTGGCGGAAATGCCCCAGCTCAGAGATTTCCTGTCCATAGCCTTGAATCTGCCATCATCCTTAATGATCATAGAGCTCAGGCATTACGCCCTCGAAATCGCCGAGCAGGTAACGAGGTATTGGCGCATGAACGAGTCAGATCCATTGTACCAGTCACTACTCGTGGAAATCAACGATGGACGTGACCGCGGTGCTGTTCTCACTGCTTTACGTGCTATCAGCCGTATATCCATGGTTCTCGACGATCCCAATCTCCTAAAAGGCATACCTCTTTCAATCATGAGACGAATTTGCGAATGGATCCTTCTCGAAGATGAAGACCTCATCAGCTCATGCCTAGATTTTCTCTATCAATATACTGCTGTTGCCGACAACGTCGGCTGGCTTTTATCCAACTCCAACGACCTACCCATTATTTGCCTCCTTGGTCAACTCGCCAGACTACTCCAATACCATGCGACAACCACATATTCTAAAGTCCTCGTCTCGCCTGCCATCCCTGCATCTTCAGCGACAGAAATACCCAGTGTCCCACGCGAGCTCATGGAGCAATTCCTGAAATACGACGAACCAGATCGCTCGAATCATTGGCTTCGGGCCGTGTTCGAAGAGCATCCCGAAAGCCACATTACTCAGATCCAGCTTTGGCAAGCTTACCAACTACGCTTTAACGATAATACCAATGCGCAGGTCGGGCTACTGCCAGCTGCAGAGTTCATCAAGAATGTCAGTCAAATTTTCGCGGGAGCCAATGCTCAAGTGGTCACTGGCGCAACACAAAAGTTCATCATCAAAGGCATCCGACCACGCCATGCCCCTATGGACTCGAAGGGCAGGGTCTACAGTCGCTGTTTATGGAAAGTGTCGGGGCAAGAGCCTTGTGAAGATTTTCACCTCAAACCAAAGCACATGTTCGATCATATCGTTTACTCTCATCTTGGCGTTGACAGAAAACCCGATGGCTTATGGGATTTTGAGTCCAGCAAGCGGACTATGCCGCTTCCACCAGATTGCGTCTGGTCGAATTGTCGACACTTTGCTCGGAGTGAGAGCTTAGCTCCATCAGCATACGAGCTAGGCATGCATGTCAAGACACATCTTCCAGACCAGTCGAACAAAGCGTCATTGAGGCATAAGAATAACCGCACGCCCGCCAACCAGCAATCCTTGCCTTCAAATGAGATGAATGGCCATTTTAATTCTCATGGTGCTCTTGGCATTGATCCGGCGCAAGGACGAGAAGCCATATACAATTACCAAAAGCACGAGATGACGGCTCAAGATGACATGGGCAATGCAGCAGGTTTGCCGCTGACGAGCGTGCTAGTGCTACGGAATTTGGCCAGGAACATACCAAAAGCAGCTATATTGCTGCAACCAGACAACTCTGTACCTCTGCGCAAGGAAGCGATGGAAAGGCTGTTTGAACCGCTGACAGATCGGCTGCTGTTCGTGATGGCTTACAACAAGGCATTGGCTGGGTACGTTGCTGATGTGATTGGCTATCTTGAGAAGGGAATGGCGGCATGAGCGCGGCGTTTGTTCGAATATGGAATTCACGAGTTGATAACGACGATGAAAAGCTTGTAAGCGTCTACAAAGGCGCTCGGATGGAAAATAACATGGACATTTGAGCTGGAAGATACCCGTACTAAAGAATGCAAATTATCCGCACAGGTCATGGCAATCTACGGTTTGAGCATAGGTTTACTTCTTTTGCGGTTCGATCACAGTACCAGCATGCTTCATGGTACTTGTGACTGGCAAATTTCGGAGTCAGCAGTACTTTACCAAGGCAAAAGTTGACATATCTCGGGAGTAGTTTGTGGGCAAGCACCCATGAATCTGCTCCAGAAACATGTCTTGAAGCTCCTGAAATGGTATCTAAAAGTGAGAAAGACGCCGGAAAGTGGCTTACTTGCTGACTGTTTAGGACATTCAACATTCGTACCTTATGATTTGAGTAAGGTCCCAGATAATTTGTCCTTCACCAAAGAATTTCCATTCAAAATAGTTCCTCGGCGGCTCGTGATTAGCAAACTCATACCTCCACAGTAGTGGGGAGCATCAACCTGTGTCTCGCTTTCGCGATACAAAGCAGAGATGGCTCCATCATCAGTCTCAACCGTATCGTCTGCTACCCATGGCCCCGTCTCGTTGCCATTATTGAAGCTGTCCCATTGCACCACGTCAACTCCAGGCGCAAATATGCTGTGGACTCACCTCCCTAACCGAGACGACATGTTTGCCGTCTTCGATCAGGTAAGGCGGAAATGTCTTGATGGTACGGTATCAGACAAGAAGGTCTTGAAGCTAGTGAGGGCTGGAGAGCTTCTTGTCAGTGCACCTTTGACAATCTACAGAAGCCAGCTAAGGAGATTGCAGGAGCAGATCGAGCTTGACACCCTGCTGCATCAAGTACGAATGGATGAGGAGCGAGCCCGATCTCAAGCCATCCACCAGGACAATCTCTATATTCTTATTATTGTCAAAAAGCCGCTGCTTGCTCTACGCTATCAGCTACCAGATGGTCAAGTATGTACGTCTTATACATATGGCATGTTACCCTAATAGGCTCTCAGATCCGGAGGATTCAGATGAACTTTCAGCCCGCTTCTGGTTTTGATATCGCCTTCAACACCTTTGAATCAATTGGCCTACCCGTGAGATACAAGGACCAGTCCGCAAAGCACCAAATACATCCGTCGTCGCTAGGCGCGCTCCACAGCTCACTGCCGCGATCGCAGGAGATGGCTAGGCCTTTTGTCACTGCATATGGTAACTTACCTGCGTCTAGTATGCCGTCTCAGGGTCAACTACTAGCGTCCCCTGCTCGACTTACCTCGACGGTATCTCATTCCCTCCAACCGATGGGTGCCTTACCCAACCCGGATTACGATACGATACGGCCCTCAGCGCAGCCATCTCAAGGACTGTCAAGGCCAACCTCTCGGACTGCCCTTGCGATAGATGAGATGACTGCAGACGAATTCAGCAAGCCCATCTCTCACATTCAAGACCCTAGGACTCGACTTGGCATAGTTCAGGGCAACTACCACGCTCGTAACAATACTGGCAGACCCAGCTCCTCGTCTGCTGTCTTTGATGCTAGATCCCAAACGGCTGCGATAACGGCTGCGGCACCGTCTATACCTCCGAGGTTGCTACCTAGTGCGAGTTTTGACAGCCAACTCTCAGCATCGGATAGATATGATACCCGACCAATGAGTGCTCCAGAGACTCAATCTGCTCATTACCTTACGGACTCCCTTCCAATCAGCCAGATGCTTCCACCAAGACGGGAGCTACCTTTCCCAGAAAGACCAGAGAAGCCAGCGAGTCAGGACACGCCAATATCTAGTGCCCCAAAAAAAGGCAAAGCAACTAGCAAGTCAAAGTCCAAATTGGCTGATTCGAAGGCTCCCTATCTTGAGTCGAAGGCCGTAGAAGAATCGCTCATGGCTGCACGCTCATCTGATGGCAAAATGGCCAAGCTTGTCTGTCCAGACTGCGGTCGCAACGACTTCAAGAGTGCCATAGGCTTGTTGTTGCACTGCAACAGCCAGCACGGGCGTGGTTTCACGAGTACCGATGCCGCTGTTGAAGCCAGTATTCGAGGTCGCTGTGCGGACACGGAAGAACTTGTCAGCTCAGAGCACCCGAAGGCATCAAAAGTTTGGAAGCAAGACCAAGCACCGAGCCTATCAGCCCCAAAGCTGCGGGCCAAGAAAGCTGCATGCAAGAAGCAAACATTGGACACGCCTCCTCCTTCAAGCGCTCCCCCATGTATTGACACCACTCGTGAGCGCTCTGACAGACGTTGCTCTCCGATAGATGACTCTTTGGCCTTTGCCCCCAAGCCGGCTGCTCCAAAGAAAAGACCCACTAAGCGGTCTAAAACCGTTCAAGGAATCGAGTCCAACAAACAACCTGGCCAAGCAGCGAATGAAGATAATGAACCTGTTGTAGGTGGGCAACTGACGCAAGCGGCTCCCTCGCTTTCCAACATCGCTCCTACCGAATTCCTCGATTCTTTGGATGGCTGGATCCGAAAGTACGAGAACTTGCAAGCGCCAAAACCGCCGCAGACAGCCAAGGAGCAGCTTGCTAAATACGCGAAGCATAGCGACGAGGACAGGGTTAAGGCCATTAACAACATGATCTGCGAGTGCCTTGAAGATGAGAACTTCATAAAGCTGGTGGAAGACGTAGAGGGTGCTTGGAGGAGGATCGGGCTCGGTTTCTGATGCTTTAAAGGGAACAGAGGGACCAGGCCTATGAAGAGGTTGACATTGCAATATAGAAGGTCGGTTTTGCTCATCTGGGAACGAGCTTATCTGCTTTGGTATAGCCTGAACTTGTTTGATTTGCTTCATATCTAACAGCGCTGCGCACATATCCTGCTTGTATACAACGCATTTGTAGCTAGATTTTGCACATTCAATAGCATCTATTCCTCCACTGTAGCGAACCTAAACGCCTTCGCTATGCACATAAAAAGTTCTCCCCTACCAAACGGGTTTTACACCCTTATGAACAGCAGCAATCCCCCCCGTCAAATCCTCCCACCCCCTTCCCTCAGGCAACATGAACCCCGCCTTCTCAATCATTCCCGCAAACTCCTCCTGACTCGGAAACCGCTCAATGCTCTCCACCAAATACTGATAGCTCTCCCGATCCCCCGCCACCAGTTGCCCAATCAGCGGTATAGCGCCGAAACTCCACCTTTTGTAGATCCCGTTCAAGAGCGGACTATTGACTTTACTGAATTCCAAGCACGCGAATACACCGCCAGGTTTGAGAACGCGGAAGGCTTCGTGGAGAGCGGCTTGTTTATCGGTGAAGTTTCGGATGCCGAAGGCGACGGTGTAAAGGTCCATTGAATTGGATTCGATGGTGGTTAGTTTTTCGGCGTTGGCTTCTAACCAGCTTAGCCGCTCGCTGTTTCCCCAGGGTGTATCGAGGCTTCTTTTTTGGCCTTCAGCGAGCATCTGCGGGTTGATGTCTGAGACAATTACTCGAGATGAATTGTCGTTGTTTATAGCTGTGGCGTGCTGGAGCATGCGGAATGCTATATCGCCCGTTCCGCCTGCTACATCGAGGATGGTCTGTGGTTCAGGCGTAACGTTCGAAGGATTGGAGGAGCGACTGACTCCAGGGTTCAAGGAGCGGACGAAGTGGTCTTTCCATAGGCGGTGGATGTAGAGGGACATTAGATCGTTCATAGTATCGTAGGAGGAGGCAACGGAGGAGAATACTGCGCCAACTGTAGGCCCCGAATCAATGACTGCTCACTGCGAAGAGCAAATCAGAGGTGCGGTACCTCTACCCTCCTTCTCCGACTCAGGGACATTTTCGAAACCGAAGTGGGTGGTTTTGGCATTTTGTCTTGCTTGGTCTTGGGCTAGGCGGAGAGAGCAGGAGAAGCATTTATAGGGTTGTCTTGCGGCGAGGATGCGTCTTGAGAGCCTGGGGGATGTACGCCAGAGATTCGGTGTTGACATCTTGATACGTAACTGAATTTGCAAAGTTATGCAAGGAAGAAAAGAGTCGGGATATGTTGACGGATGAAGTTTAGCGTAGCGGGATCAAATGCCGATGGAAACCGCTCTCCGCAAATGTTTCGCAGCATCCCGTCCTTCACAGGAGTAACTGTTCGAGTAATTGTGATCCACTCGATATGATTGATCGATAGCAAGATGTCTCTTCGTTGCCTGCGAGTCACAGCGATTTTACGCAATGGAGTCCGAATACCAGCAACGCGGCGGAACCTCCGTAGTCAAACAAGATGGAGCTCAGTGTCCCAACGTCCCGGCTCAGACCAGTAGGATTCGCGCTTCAGCTTCTAGGACAATTGCTGACAGCTTTCTAGTGTGCACTTCCCAGGCGCCGTGAACAGCAAATTCACCACCAAGCTATCTTTCGAGCATCCGTCTACACATCCCGCAATGCCTACGTACAGAGTGATGGATTCGGACGGAGCCATTGTAGACAAGGATTGGAAGCCTTTGAATATCAGCAACGATGAGATTCTAACGTGGTATAAAAACATGTTGACGGGTACGAAGTCCTAAGGAAGGCCAATTGGGCAGAAACAAGGGCTAAAGAGTTCTTGCTAGGATAATAGTCAGCATTATGGATCTCATCATGTTTGATGCGCAGAGACAAGGCCGGTTGAGTTTCTATATGGTATCTGCAATCCCTGGCCTACATAGAAATAATAATTTAGGAACGTCATAGGTTTCAGCCGGCGAGGAAGGCATTGCAATTGGATCAGCATCTGCGCTCGTCCCCGAAGACGTGATATTTTGTCAATACAGGGAGACGGGCGTGTTCCAGCAACGAGGTTTTGCTCCCGTCGAATTTATGAACCAGCTCTTCGCCAATGGTAAAGATTATGGCAAGGGCCGCAACATGCCAGTCCACTACGGCAGCAGCAGGCTCAACATCGTCTGGTTCCCTGGTTCCTGTAAAAAGAATACGAAAGCTAACCGTTTCCCAGCACACCATATCATCCCCATTGGCAACCCAGATCCCCCAGGCGGCCGGCGCAGCGTACGCTCTCAAGATCCAAGCGCTGCAGAACCCACAAGTTGACCCAAGAATCGTAGCCTGCTATTTTGGCGAAGGTGCAGCTAGCGAAGGTGACTTCCATGCTGCTCTGAACATAGCAGCTACCCGCTCCTGCCCTGTAGTCTTCATTTGCCGGAACAATGGCTACGCTATCTCTACTCCAACTTTGGAGCAGTATCGAGGCGACGGCATCGCCAGCCGTGGTATTGGCTATGGCATCGACACCATCCGCGTTGATGGAAACGATATATTTGCCGTGCGAGAAGTCACAAAAGAAGCACGACGCATGGCATTGGAGAATGGTGGTAAGCCAGTGTTGATAGAGGCAATGAGCTACCGCGTCTCACACCACAGTACCAGTGACGACAGCTTCGCCTACCGTGCGAGATTCGAAGTCGAAGACTGGAAGCGGCGGGATAATCCTATCACGCGTCTGCGGAAATGGATGGAGCACCAGGGGCTCTGGGACGAGGAGAAAGAAAAGGAGGCGAGAAGTCAAATCAGGAAAGATGTACTGACAGCGTTTGCGGAGGCGGAGAAGGAGAAGAAGTCCCCGTTGAGAGACATGTTTACGGATGTATATGAGGACTTGAGTGAGGAGAGTCAGGGCCAGATGAAGGAGCTAGGGAGGCTTCTAGATGAGTATCCGGGGGAGTATGACCTTAGCGAGTTCGAAGGGGGTAGAAAAGGTCTAAAGGAATCCAAAGAGTGACGATACATTATCTCCAACTATTTGCCCCACATGAAGAGCAAGTGAAGCGAATGCGAAGCTCAATCTGGCTAGCCCGTGAGACCAATACTTCCTGTAAGCGCCCTCAGCTCGCCAATGCGTACTTTCAACCGTTTATCTCACCGACGAAACGGAATTCCCAAGACCATTAATACCTCATCCATAGACAACCTACGTTCATCCCGGCCCCAAGGCCCAAGACACCTCTTAGACATTCGAGTCAGAACTTGCGCCACTGGTGGCACAGCTCAAGAAAGAAACCGACGACCTTCAGGAAGAGTCCATTGTCGCAAAGCGCCCCGCTATCCTCACTCTAGCTCACGAGGATGCGCTGGCAACATACCGCCGCTTCGTGACGTTCCGCCTCAACAAGAATGGGTACGATGACTTGACGGCTTTCCCAATCAATCACGCTGAATTTATGATACTCGTGAAGCAGTGCGTGTATCGAGCCTGATATTATGAAGCCCACACCCAACCCTGTTTGATCGTTCAAGTATCTAGCCTTCCTCTACAAGACAGCAAGAGTGGACCAGCAAGTGAAGCCGACGACCCCTCGGTCGCCTTCCTAACTTCGCACTCAATCATCGTGACCCTCTTATCGGACCCGCTCTCCGACTGTACCGTGAGCGAGATGGGCAGAGTCCTGAGGGGCAATGGATGCTTGATGAGACTGATCGATTTCTGGATTACTTTGACCACAAGTATGGTACGTTGGTATAGATACGTCCTCTATCAATAGATGAACGTTCGTAGCTGACACACAAGCTAGGATATCAGGCACCGAGACTAATAGATTTTTTTGATGGCATCGATACCAAAGCGACATAGAAAGTCTCTAGACCCATGAGGTCTTGACAACCATTCTCAAGGACAACTTAAACCTCCTGCTCAAGCTCATACGCAAGCCACATATTAGCCTAAAAGCCCCTATACCCAGCGGTTCAATCAAGGCCAAAGCCCCTCCAGGGCTCTTCCCTAGGTCCCTGCTGAAGCCATCTTTTCATCATCGGAGGCATTTCCTCATTGGATGGCTCTCGGTACTCTGCTTGGATCCCATTAAGATTGGCTAGGTTGGAGATAATGACTTGGCTCGTGCTAGGGATTCGGGTCGCGTCAGCATCTATCAGGGTAGGATGATCGACTTTAGAATGCTCACGGGTCGCCTTTCCTTGCTTCCTCCTTTAGTTGTTCGGTGTGGCTGTGTGCATTTTGTTTCAATGGTGATGTTTGCTCTGCTGCTGTTCTGTTGTTTAGTTTATTACCACACCTAAAGAGGGTGGCTTACTCACTCGGCGCAGCTGTTTCTCGCTTGTCATCCATTCCAATGGAGAACTTCGGTCTTGCAGGTTTGGTCTACAAGGTCTCGTTTGGATGTAAAGAAAACGCAAGGAATTATCTTTTGGCGAGGATTTCTGATGCATTGGGGGCTTAATTGTGGGACTAACACCTAATATATGTGTCCATGAAGAACAAGGCAAACAGAGATTAGCATGGACTGCATCGATATCAAGAGCTCACCTTTCATGTTGACCTGCCATTCTAACCCCAAAGCGACCGAGTGGTAGTTTTTTTCAACGCTGATAGGAGGACAAGGTGACATATTATCGCCAATCAAAGCGTAGAAAGGCTTCCTGAGTTGCTCTCATTGGTCTTGACATTTGTTCCCAACTTCCCGAGGAAAGTATGCGAGGACCATGCAGGTTGAATCTTCAGTTGACCAATTGAATCGCACGGAGATTCCCAGTAACCAATTTTAGCGTATGTTTGAGCCTTGTGAGTGTTTTGTGGTAATGCAAGCCACCGAAGGAGCGCCAATCAGAAAGCGCAAGGATAAATGCGCAACCTAGGACTACCTCAACAATCAGCGAGCACAATCATATAGAGACCGGGCACCCTTTATTCGGGGCATCCTGAGCCGAGGCTGGTGCCAAGGCTGGCGTATTTATTTCATCAGCCTCATCGCTCCACAACAATTTCTGTGCATTCAGTGCAATGGTGAAGCCCTAGCTAGGTCGTGCAATCAATCATGGAAACGGTATCAGCGCGGAATAAATGCCCATCTAATTCCTCTCATGGGCGCTCGCACGGCTCCAGGAAAGAGCCAGACAAGATGACAAAGGTTGTTGCGTTAGAGCATGTTTATTCTTGTGGATTGAACGACGAGTAAAGTCCCAGGAGAAAATTGCAGTCCCCCTGTCAAATTGATCGCATTATGCTCAATGAGATTTCGAAAGTTGATCGAGAGGTGGATTCTTATGGAACGTTTGATGCGGGTCTCGGCCAAACTCCAACTTTGTCGATGGATCTAAGGTTGACCTATCGCCATACTTGGGTTGCAAGTGTAGAGATGCATATAGTTGTTCGCAAAGAAGCATGTCTGGGCTAGATTCTTGCACTAGAATTGGTAGCAGCCCTTAGCCAAAATCTCAGAGGAGAAGACCACACCCATCGGAACAACCTATAGACTAATAAATCGTTCTGATGACAACGTTAAGTAATGAGAATTCTTCCATTAGCTCGAATATTGACGTTGGCTTTCTATGAAGCTCTTGACCGTAGATATCGTGTTCTAGGTCAGTAGTCTAAATGCCCAGAGTGGTAACCATGTTTGCTGAGGACGAAGGTGAAATTTGTCGTGAATACGATATACGAGCCTAATTGCTGGACTAATGTCCAACTAAAGCAGGTAAAACATCCCCGAACAGCACTTTTCCTCGAGACAGAGAGTGAGCAAGCAAATCGACTGTCTGGCTTCGATTCTAGAAAATAGCAAGGATCGGTACATGCTCAAATCGTTCGCGATTTTCCACAATCTTTCGTCTTTGCACGGATAGACTTGCTCTTCTGCGCAGTACCGCTGTAACATTCAAATGTGAAACGCATTCAAAATGTCACATGCCTTCCTGTCATACTCTTTGTTACTGAGAGAAAAACACAAGAACCGGCCAGGTGAGGCAAGGCATGCCAACGGCTGTGTCATAGGTATAGCAACAAGGGCCGTTATCCAAACTGACGGCCTGCCGCCTTGTAATGAGCAACAAGACGAAAGGATTCGCCGACACCGATCAATACTGCTGCAATGCGAGCTCGAATTAGACAATCAATTTACGAACACGGCTTTCGTACTCGCCCACATCCTCACCGCCGATCGACATCGTAGCAACGCGGCTGTGATGTACAATGTCGATAACGCTTCCTCCTACCGCAAGTGGCAAGGCTCTTATAATACCATCACATTGCTGCAAACAAAATGGCTCGTTCTGCTGAATGTCTGCATACAATCGAAGAATAACTATGTAAAAGGCTGGAGGAATTTTATTTGGACGCCTTCCATGGATTTCAACAAAGGCACTGATTCGTGCGGCATGCGCGATTTATTTTGCCGCCCAAAACAGAGCTGGTACAGCCCCGCCAATGCCCCACGGAGAGCCATCATTTGGAGGGCTGTTTCACTGCCTGGCACTCGGGGTTGATTAGATCCTTATCTTCCTCCTGGTCTTCTTCGTCTTGACTGTAGATCTTACCTTTGGGCTCCTGGTCCCTCCACGTTTCGGGTCTTTACCTCCAATTATTTTCGTTCTCAGGTATCAAGGCATCGAAGGCAGACTTCATTTTATTCATCATCCGGATCGCGCATGCGACGCACGCGATCGCAAAGGCGCGATGGAGTAAGATTTGCATTCGATAGAACACGTACCGTCTTCGTGGAATTGCGCCACGCCCTGCATCGGCTCTAGCCGCACTCAATATATAACAATCCCACCATACACTCGATTCCTCCAAAGCTCCATACACGAAACAATAGCATGGGAGAGAGTCTTGTCACTCGTCGCGACCGCCATCACCATTATGTGTAAGGCTTAACCAAGCTGTGTTATCTCGCCTCACGTTACTTCTTTGATGACCAGATTCAGTCGTGTTCTAGTACTAATGACAGTAACCCAACCCGTTGGACAACAGATAATAAAAAAATATTCCGTCCGCGTCGCTTCCACTCCACCTTTCGTTTCTCTACCTCGACACCATCCACTCCTCTGTCTCGGTTGAGCCATTGGCTGAACAGTGAACCCCCGCGGCCGGCCACGCCCGTTGCCAGCCACCCCACCCTGCAGCATCCCACTCTCTCTCAAAAAATCCCATTCTCCAAGGCTGATCATCTCGGAGATCATCCACAGCACTGCAAACCCTTCTCGGTGATGTTGATAGAGGGCGAAAAATACGCCTGCGAAGCATGTGTGAGAGGTCACCGAGTCAGCACTTGTCAGCACTCGGGTAAGCTGAAGAGCTCTCCCTTGCTCCCGTGAGGGCCTATGTATTAGGACCTTGCTGACAATGGCGAAGACCGGACTCTTACACATATCAACAAGAAAGGAAGGCCTGTTTCGCAATGTCCACACTGCAGAGGTCTGCGCAAAAGCAGGTCCTCGCATGTGCAGTGCGAGTGTGGGGCGAAACCGCACAGCAAGGAGGAATGCAACGATAACGACAAGAGCGATGATCTGAACTCAGATCCGGGGTCTGATACTGGTGTGAAAGATGAGAAGACATGTTGCTGTACTCATGGCATGCGCTGCACGTGTGCTTTGAAGAAGGAGCATTTGGATCCTGTGCCGGAGATTGACATGGCAGCCATCCCTCCTAGGCGCTCTACAAGCATTACGAAGCCTCGACTGTTGAAGGCTGGGTCGGAGAATTCGATGACTGTGTTTACGAATGGACATCATAAGCCGGTACACAAGCACAACGATTCGGCTCATAAAAGTGGACTACCCTACAAAATTCCGATCCCTCACAGCGTTCCTGGCTCTGAATACGCACGACGTTCAACGGACAGTCTACCATTGATCAGGAAGAAAGAGGAAGCACATTCGCAGCTACACGAATCTATACGCAGCGCACAAGACGACGCTCGGCTCGTCAGGTCGGAGCATGGATCTCCAGAGCCCAGGGCCCGATGCCGTGACGGTCTTCCACCACTGGAACTGTACTCGTATGAAAGTGGCGGCCAATATACTGAAGAGTACTCTCAATCTCCTGGAGGGTTTGAAAACTACTACACTGGGCCTGAGGAGCCACCTATGCTCTCCGCTGGTGCGCATACGCCTATCGTGGATTGGGGTGAAATGGGGGCGTTCTCTACGTCTTTCAGCCAGCCTCCGTCTTTTGCAAGCTACGATCAGAGCAATGTGGGCCAGCCGGCTCTTACGACTTCTTCCTCTGGGGATCCTTCTGAGCAGGATGACTATGTTTCGCACGGTCAAGGTCTGCTTAGACCGGATCTTGCATCTACCTCTGCTGAGGATGTCAACTATAATCGGCTGAGCTCGTCATCGTTCACCAGCTTGCAGCAGCCTTCCGCACTGTCGTCTGGTAATTTGTCGTCTGGGGATCTTAATGACCTGGACTACGGTACATTCCTACATAAGACGGCTTCACCTTCCGATTTCGAAGAGCCAGCAGCAGGCGGGTCGGAAGCCTTCGTCCGCCACGGCTTTACAGTGCACGACGCCCAAAAGCTCGCTCATCCCGAGACTCCCACCGAGGCAATGGGTGGACTTTCTCTACCACCGCATTCAGATCGTGACCATGTGTGGGCGCATCATTATGAAGGCGATGAAAATTCCTTTGTTCCCAAGGTAGATGATGAGTGGGTTCAATGACACACGTGGGAAGGCAGGAGGCCTGCTTCACCAGTTACGAATTATGACATTCACTTAATCGGGGCCTTGCGTTCTGTGTATGAATTTTGGCGAATGGTATTTGTTTGCATGACCTATGGTTCTAGTGGCTCTAGTGCCTATAGAAGATTCCATCATTTGGTAGGAGCGTGATTCGGTAGCGATCATGGCGTTCGATTGTTGGCTTTCAATAAAAAGGTTTTTGCAATCTACACATCAAGTCGATATCACACTGCGATCATCAATTTGGACTTGAATTTCAGCTCGGCAGGAATCGCACTGTTCCATTCCTCTGTACCAACAATCTAACCAGCAAGAAGGGTATCTAGACTACAAATACACGCTCATTCAACCTGACCACGCCTGACCATTAATCCGAAACCAGCCATCCCGTGCCATTCCAAGTATCCAACCTCGTCGCGTCATATTGCCCACGCTTCATCACGTAGCCAACATGTAGACACGCTCTTTCACTCTCTAAGACAACTTCTTAGAGACCCCTCCACCCTGGTTCTTCTGGCGGTAGGCAGAATAGCCAACGAAAGCAGCAACGATGATACCGATGATAACAATATTGCCTGATGATATCAAACGCATTAGCACACACACGTCTTGTTCTAAACGTCCATAGGCTTCTCCCGTAGGACGGGTTGTCAGTATCGGAGTAGAACAGGGAAGCTCATACCGAGAATGAATCCGACGAGCCCGCTCATGAGATCGAAGATGGAGCTGATGAGGTTCTGGGCTAGTCCGAAGACGGATTGGATGCCGGAGAGGATGGTGGAGAAGATGCCTTGGAAGATTTCGAAGATGGAGGAGATGAGGTTGGTGAGACCGTCGACGATGCTGGACATGATTGCTGTATTATTCGGGAATGCGCGAAGAGCTTGGAGTTGTTGTTGTATGGATAGGGTTCTGGGAGCTGAGAGATTGGAATTGGATGTGTGGTAGAGAATGCGAGTGTCACTGTAGAGGACAGAAGTGAGTAAACAAAACAAGGTTTTGGGACCTTTTGTGGGGGGACTTGGCGTGAGGTGTGACGTCGTTGCGCGGGCGGCCACAAAGAAAGGGGTCCCACGGGTTTGTGCGCTTTGGAGAGCCGTGGGTTTGCTGACTTTGCACATATTGTAGCTGCATGTTTGCTTGTTCGCGAGTAGAGAATTTGCCGATTGTTTGAAACTCGGGCAGATTCTTTTTGTGTGCTGATATGAATGTGTAGCAAAATAGGCGACCACTTCTCATTCAATGAGTAAATCTTTGGTGGATGAAACGATTGAATAGATAATCAATCAAGCGTCGACTATTCATTCCCTCGTATGCTAAGGCGTCAAATAACCTATTCACTGTACTTGATCTAATGGTATCGCAGTGGATAGTTCGGTGGCAGAATTCTTGAATACTTTCCCGATCTATAAGAGGTCCTGTGACTTAAAACTCGCAAACAAAGTCTTCTTCTTTCAAAGACCAATAATCCCTAGGGGTTGAAATCCCAATTCAGCCCATATGTTTGTTTGGCATTGTTCAGCCTTGCCACGGGGAATAGCTCAGCTTGAGCCCTACCAACTGGGCCCGTAAAGGATCATGAGGGGGGCTCCTTACCATGTTTTGAAGCCATACCTTGCTGGCCCCTATACATTCATAACGGAATGCTTTCTTTGATCCACCTAGAGCGCCGCAATCGGGCGTCCGTGGGCGTCCAACTTCGTCCTCGTTTTAAATTTTATACGCGCGACCGCTTGGCTTAGCCGATGCGCCACGTGCCGAAGATTAACCGCCAATCTAAAGTTTGAGGAAATAATGCAGCAAACAATGACTCCTAAGTAGACTTCCTTATGGCGACCACCAAAGCACCAAAGTCACTGGCAGAGCAGCTTGCAGATCTTGAGAATCCCGCGCCAAAAGGTACTCTCAGACTGTACCTATTCATCATATTGTTCTAAATTTTACAGATTTCGATCCAGAAGATAACGCTGAGCATATCGACGACGACGACGGTTCGAGCTCGTCTGGGGATGACGAGGATCCAGCTGGAGCCCGCGGGCACTATGTAGATGTTGGGTATGATTGTCTGTGTACGGTCCTCGACTTACGTACTAATAGCGACCAGCAAGAGCAAGCTTCGCAAGCCCAATGGTATAAACCTCGGGCCTCAGTACAAAGGCTCGAGCGTGAGCCGAGATGTTCTATTGGCAGCCGAGAGCGAAAATGATCCATTCGGTGGCCAGAGTGAGCAGCAAGAATTCGAAAGCTCTGACTATGCAGACCCGGAGGAGGACCAAGGGCTGCAGGGAATGGACGATGATGAAGAGATTGACAGTGACGAGGCTTTCGAGAGCGGAGACGATAAAAAATTTGAAGGTTACACGTTCAGAGGGAGCAGACCCACACGACAGGACCCGGAAGAGGGAGCGTCCCAGGATGAAGAAGCAGGCGTCTCAGACGTAGGGTCTGAGGATATTGAGTTGCAGAACTTGAACGGGTCAGAGAGCGGCTCTGAGGATGAAGATGACGCACAGGAGCAGGACTCGGGTATTGACATGAATGACGCAGAGGACGCGCCTATCGAGGACAGCGATGACCCAAGCATCAGTGATGAGGCCACTGGACCCAAGGCAGACGATCGTGCTGCTCTGCGCAGAATGATGGCAGAAGAACAGAAGACTGTAGCAGCTTCACTGTCCAAAGCCGCGAAGGAAGACTTGGTGAAAGGCCGAGCTATTAAGCACCAGAGGACTACATTCGATGCCCTGCTGAATACCCGCATCAAGCTTCAGAAAGCACTGATATCTACCAATTCTATGAGCGCCGCCTCAGATATTTCGTCTGAACATACCGAAGCCATTCGCGTAGCCGAGTCTGCAGCTCTGACCCTATGGACCAACATCTCCTCCCTCCGCTCCTCGCTCCAAGCCACGAACCCAAAGAAGCGCCCTTTCTCAGCCACCGACACCCCTACATCATCTGCCCTTTGGACAGAAATGCAATTACAAGACTCAAGCTCCCTTCCCAACCGCCGCGCCATCCTAACAAAATGGTCACAAAAGACTAATCCAGCCGTCGCCCTCACTCGCATCAACAAATTTTCCCAAACACCATCTCAACAGCCCTTAACATCAGTACTAGACCAGCACCTCTCCGGCTCAAACCTCGACAAGCTCATGCAAAAAACTCGAGTACCGCGCAGTTGCGCGCCCCTGCAAGCCACTGCCCGCGTAGCCTTAGACCCATCCATCTACGATGATGCGGATTTCTATACCCTCCTGCTGCGCGAACTCGTAGACCAGCGGATGGCTGACTCCAACGCCCCCATTTCCAATGGCGCTACTAATCTGCTACCATCATTACCGAGTCAGAAGGATTTCAAAGTTAAGAGGGTGGTTGATACGAAAGCTAGTAAGGGGCGGAAGATGCGATATACGGTCCATGAGAAATTGCAGAATTTTATGGCGCCCGATGATAGAGGGACGTGGGGGGAGAGGCAGAGGGGCGAGCTATTTGGGAGTTTGTTAGGGAGGAAGATCAGCATGGTTGAGGATGATGAAGTGGAGAGTGAGGGGGTTGGAGAGACAAATGGGGAGATGAATGGGGTGGAAGGTGGGTTGAGGTTATTTGGATGATGATATAGTCCTTACAAATAGCAAAGTGGCCAATCAAAGAGATTCGGAGTGCTCGTTCGTATTCAAGTGTTTCTCCATTGTCGCTATGCATCCCTAGCTCTATGAACGCTGAATGCAATCTTAAAACGCCGCTGTCATGCAATCACAATTCGTCATCAAGACTCTCCTGAGTCAAATCTAACGGCGGTCCCAACTGGCTATCATCTAGCAAACTCTCTGGGAGCAGCTCACTATCAGTCAAGCGCACGCCATTCCACTCGAAGCCCGCCCACGGATCACAGGCTCTACGGCTCGTACTTGGAGATGACGTTGGGGGTGCCAAGGGTGGAGGCGATGAGCGGAATACTTGTGAAGATGACGGCATCTTGCCTTGTGATGACAGCCTGTGCGATGAAGACGCCATCTTGCGCGGCGGAGATTGAGTGATGTCGACGGTGGTTGCTTGGGATGGCGGCACGGGAAGTTTCAACGGTGCAGAATTTATGGTAGGCCGAGACGGGAGTAATTGAATTGGGACTGTCATAGGAGTGGACAAGGTGTGCTGGATCAGCTCCGGCGACGAGAGCACATCCTCGGGATCAGATTCTAGATTGGTGAGATTGGCTGGATGGTAGGGCTTCCATGCGTTCTCGAATTGTGACTCTGTTTCTAGGCCACCTGCTTGAGTGGCTCGCCGGAGATCGTTGTGGAGCTGAGCGGATGCTCCTTCTGACTGCGAGTCCTGCCTTTGAGGGTCTGATGATATTTCGTCATTGGAGTTGCTGGCTTCCACTTTTTGGTCTTCCATGGGATATTCTGCTTCTAAAAGATTAGGCGAGCTCATCTGGGACTCTATACCCTCTGGCTCAAATTCGACAAGCTCCGAAGGGAAAAGCCCGAACGCATGCCGCTGGTTCGAGTTCGGAAGCGAAAAATCAATACTTGCTAAAGTAGCTTGCGTTTCCAGGCCGGTGTCGAACTCTCCATCATCGCTATCATCATCCGCATCAGAGTCGAGGACCTCTCTATTTATCGGCTCCAGGCTTGCATTTTCATTGCCTGGAGCTTGTCGTTGCGAAGATTCGGGAAATTCTTTGGCATCGTTGATCACAGTAGTAGGAACGTTAGAAGGCTGCTGTACGGCTTCTCCCGCGTCTTCGACTTCAAAGGGCGCTGTTTCCCGAGAAGCTAAGCTGATCTTCGAGCTCACACGAGAGAGAAGCGGGCTATCGCCTTCCTCGGTCTCCATACTATCTGCGATCTCCAACTTCTTGGTCCAGCGAGGTCCTTTCCTTTGAGACGCTGGTGGTAACATAATATTTGTAGACCTATTTTTCAGTGGTGAGAATGATTGTTCTCGAATGGATCTGCGGCTCTGAGTAGAAAGTGACGTGTCTGCCGGCGACTGAGACGATGGGATCTCTTTCTTCCTCTTCGAACGTGGCGTCTCGGGTGGAGGCATCATTGCCGCTGGGGTTTGAGGCTTCGATGGCTTCGCTTTTGCTTTTCTCCCAGGTAGCTTCAATTGTTCCTCCTCAAGTTCACCGACATCCTGCTTAGGCTCCTCCACCTTCACGACTCGTCGCCTTGCATTCCTGGTCTCGATTTTGCAAGCTGGGGGCTTCCCTGGTGTAATTTTTCTTCGCTTTCTTCCCAGAGGCGAAGCTACGTAAGTCTTCTCCTCTTCATCGTAATATTCCAGATCCTCCTTTTCGGCTCCTGGATGATACATCTCGTAGAATGGGTTCATCTGGGTTATCGTCTGCTGGTATTTGCTGGATGCTGACCATGATGGGGTTCGGTCTTTGATCGTACGCTTTCGGGCGGCAAAGTGGACCTGATTCACATTGGGCGTCGTTTCGTAGACCTGGCCTTTTGGCCGCGGCTTCTTCGGTCTTGAGGGCATGATTGCAGGTCGCTATAGAAGTAGTCAAGTCCTGCAAGTGGATGCCAATGATTAACGCGCCGAGCGCGTAGGCCGAGGTTTAAGCGAAGCCCAGTAGATCGTTCACTTCGTTGACAGCCCACCTCTAAACATTCGTCTAGTGTAATAGAAACCTGATTTTGAGAGCCTCTCTTATCAAGTCAGATTTCTATCGAAATTTCGTTCACGCAGATACAGATTCAACGTCGATGCTACAACTTCCAACTTTGAGCAACGTCTGAAAATGAATTTGGCCTCGAGCAGTGCTCTTATCGGAGACAATAGAACGGGGATACTTTGTGTGCAGGTGAGAAGGCGTCCGATTTGACATGGTCTCAACGCCGTTTCACGAGGCGTTCTCACACTTTAATTTTAGCACCTGGAATGCGAAATCGTTCTAACGGTAAGGTATTGATTGGCAATTGTCAGAACGACTCCATAGCTGCCTAGAAGGCCGGACCGCTGCATAAATGCCCATAAACTTCATGTCTAGTATGATCCTAGGATTACTCACCTTCGGGGATATCAAAAACGAAAAGAAAGTACGTCCCTGGGCAGGGCCAACCTCTCGATTGACAGTCGAACGCGCTAACCAATCGCGCCACGGAGACTCCAAACGGGATATAGTAGGTAAGGGGTCTAGACCTTGCCGAGCTAGGGTTAGCTAAGCGTATATATTCAATATATAAAGCTCTTACCCCGACTGAATTTACCGTATATACGGGTTAACCTTAATTTAATTTTAACTCTTAGGGGTAGGCCCCTAAAATAAAGGTATATATTTAATATAAATTTACGCGTATATATTTTATTTCTACCGAGTATTAACTCCCGCCTTTAATATATTTATTATTATTATATTTTATATTCTTTTTTTTCCTCCTTCTTTTCTATTATATATATTTTCTTCTTTCTATATTATTTTTAAATTAATATTATTATATATACCGATTATCTATTAAATATATATTTATTATAAACGTTAATTATAATACCCCCGATATTATAAATACTATTAACCCCTCTACTAACGGGTATTATTATAATAAATATATTTTCGATATATACCGAGTTCTTTCTACATCGGCAAGTCCGGAAAAACAGTTCTACAAAATCGCTACTTAATCGGTGCAAAATGCGCATTTTGCAGCCTTGGCAAATCTTGGCAAATCTTGGCGCCAAGATTTTTAAGTTAGAGTTAAGGTCTGCGCGGGAGCGCTAAACTTAATCCTAAAAGTAGCTTTATAGCCCTATAGGGCAACGCTAGTAAAAATCTAATTAAAAATTCGGAATCTAGGCTAAAAATAGATGTAGTAAGATATTTATATTCCTATATAGGGGCCCTAGTCTAGATACTATAAAAAGTCAAAGTTCAAAAAAAAAAAAAAAAAAAGTTGCTAAATCGGTACAATATCGCTACTTAATCGGTACATAATGTACTTAGAATACAGGATATGAGCAGATACGCATTTCCAGTATTTTGTATAATTTCGGTGTAAAATACGTAAAAATCGGGGTTTCCGGACTTACCGATGTAATATATTTAATAAGGTTTATTTTTAACTCTAATACTACCTAGGTCCCTCTTTATAAATTTTATATTAAATAAATACTAAATATATATTTTTACTTAACGCGTTATATATATTAATTATATTTTTAACTTATACCGGTTTTACTACGGGCGTTAGTTATAAATTTAATTCTAGTTACGCCCGAGTATATATTAAATATATATAGTATTATAAGTAACCGCCCCGGAGAATACCCGTAAATATAATAATTACTTTTTATATAATATATATTAAATATATATAAAGGCCTTTAATATCGGCGCCGTCCTCTTTATTTTTAATACTAGTATATATACGTACCTTAACTCTAGTATATTCTAAATATATATTAATACGATATAACTACGACGTTATTTTATAAGGGTAGATAATATATAGTATTATTTTCTAAAGATAGTAGATCTAGCCTAGTATAAATTAAGAATATATTTAATATATACTTAATATACGTTTACGAAGATTTAATTTTATTATTATATTTGTAACGAGTACCCTAATACTTATAAATTACTATTTTTAATATTCTTTAAATATATATTAATTATATATAATTATTAATCCTAGCCGCGGTAACTTCTCCGTTTTTATTACTTTTATAGGTTAAAAATAGGTTATATATATACCTAGTATATACTTAGTTAATACTCGCTAGTATTATTAAATTATAGGTATATTCCGGGGGTTAACACGATACCTAGTACCTCTTCGAGCTAGGGTATATTAAGTATCTATTAAATATATATAAAATTAATATATTATAGAACTAGACCTACTAGTAGGTACCTTAACCGGTATACTACGAATATAGAAGTAATCGCGTAAATTAAATATCTACTATATATATACCGAGTTAATATTAAATAACCGCTCCGACTAAGTCTTCGCGGGGTTATATAATACCCATTTTTATCGTCTTATAAATTTTACGTATATCTATACATTAAATATAAATTTACTATATATTATTATTTATTTTTAAATATATACTTATATTTAATTTAAAGATAAATCTTTAGTATATATTAAACGCTAGTTAACTATATACCGGGATTATATATTTACGGAAATATCTACCTCGGATAAGAACTCGCGTCCGTATAAAGTATATACTCCGTATATATTAACTACCGATATAGTATAATAAATTATAGTACCTACCCCCGAGTCCGCGCGAAAGTATAAAGTTAATATCTTCTTTAATATATCGTACGTATATATTAATTTTATATATAATATGGCTTTACTCCGCCGCCCCGTCGCTCCTACTCGCCCTCGCCCTCGGCTCGCGGTAAATATATTAATTTTATAATAAATATATATTTAATATATATTAGTTACCGTTAAAAAGCCGAAGCGAGCTCTAGTTAAATTAATAAAGTATTTAATTAAAAATAAATTTAGTTTATACCTAGTATATATATTACTAATATTAATAAAGCTGGCCGTTTAACGAGAAACTCCGGGCCTATTATACCCGCGGTATCTTTAATATTATAGGGTAAATTTAGTATATATTTAATATATATACTACTAATACTTTAATAGATAACTTTAATATTAAATATAATCTTTTTATTTAGTATTACTTATACGTAGTATATACTATAATATATTTTTAGTTTATATTAAGGTATATCGTATATTAAGGTACTTTATTTATTATTTATTACTACTAGGCGTAAACCTAATATATATTAAATAATATTTTTCCTAACGTAAACTAGGTAATACTACTTTAAATTTAATACTACGTATATACTTAACCTATATTATAACTATAATACGTATATATTTAATTTATATTATAATTTTAATTAGTTATTATCGTTTATTATTAACTAAGGAATTTATAGACTTAATATTTTAATTTATTTTTATAATAATCAAAAAGTCTTTATTACTTTATTATTTATATAAAGAATAATTCTAATAATATTCTAAAATAATTATTTAATTATATAATATATTATAATATTTAAATTAAATATACGTTATAAATATTAAAATTAAGACTTTTAATAAAATTTATTTAATAATAATATAAATATAATATAATCTTATTTTAAATCTTATTAGTTTTTTAAATATATATAATTTTTATAATTCCTTTTATTATAATATAATAAATTAATATTCTTAAATTTTTATTATTCTTAAATATATAATTAACTATTATTTAATAAAATAATATTATATTATTAATAATTAATTATTACATCGGTAAAGCGGGAGCCCGTACGAGAAGAGTCGAGGTACTAAATCCGTATTTTCCTAGCTTTTAGCGGAAAAATAACGAAAAGAGAACGTTTAAAAAAAAAAAAAAAAAATTATTTTTTAATAAAAACCCTAAAAATAGTAACTTCGGATTTAAGATTTTAAATCCGTGATTTTCTACTAGCGCCGGGTAGCTCGCTCAGGCTATATAGAGCGCTATAACCACGCTAGTCTAATTTCGATTTTAAATTATATTGATTCACGAAAATTATATACGCGCGTAATACCCCCTAAGCTAGCGCGGTATTATAGACTATATAATTCACTTATAGTTATATATATCTAATTATCTACCGGTACTACTTAGACTAGCTTATTCTAATTTATTCAAAATTATTCAAAATAAGTCGAGGTACTAAATGCGTATTTAGATACTTCAGACGAAAATAGGTATTAAATCGATCTCTGGGGCTAGTACATGAGCTGAATAGATCTGCGCGCCTTTTCCGCCTTTTTCGGTAGAATACTAGTTTACCGCTTTACCGATATAAAGGAATCTTTTAAATTAAAAACTTTTATTTATTAATAATTTATTCTTTTTATTATTATTATTATTATTTTCATATATAATTATTTATATTATAAAAAAAATTATAAAAAAAAAATTAAATATTTAATAATTCTTTTCTCTAAAATAACGAAAGAAATAGATTTTTTATTATTATTATCTTTACTCTCCTTATAATTATATATATATATTATTAAATAATATAAAGATTAAGATAATTAGAAAAATAATCAAAAATTATTTAATTTTATATTTAAATTAAATTAACCTCTCGTTATTAAATTATTATAATTTATATTTAAAAGTATAAATAAAAATATATATAAATTATAATTAAAAATAATAATATTTTATATTTATTTATTATTATTCTATATATATAGATATATTTATATATATAGAATAATTAAAAATAATAATAAATTATATTAATTTAATATTAAGAAATTAATTTAGATTAAATTTAAAGTTAAATAAT